>Ga0209061_1000027_pt1 | contig 517859 bp, 480 predicted proteins | sample Coa_R1_10_FD_187157 | JGI IMG/M metagenome (GOLD analysis project Ga0209061, IMG submission 187157) | Surface soil microbial communities from Centralia Pennsylvania, which are recovering from an underground coalmine fire - Coalmine... | ecosystem: Environmental > Terrestrial > Soil >... | reverse complement strand
CCGCAGGGGGCGGAATCTGTCTCTCCGTTTTGAGCCGTGCGAACTCGAATGGCGTCAGCGCGCCGAGGCTCGAATGCGGGCGGCAATGGTTGTAATCGTCGCGCCAGGCTGCGATGGTCGCCCGCGCGGCGGCCAGGCTGAGGTATCGACCACGCAGGCCAGGCATTCGCGGCTGAAGTCGTCGACCACGCACAGGATGCGAAAGCGGCGGCCGTCGCCCAGCGCGTCCGCGACGAAGTCGAGCGACCAGCATCGAGCCTTTCCTCGCGATAGATGCGATAGAGCTTCTTGGTGCCGGGGGCGGGACTCGAACCCGCACGGGAGTTGCCTCCCAGAGGATTTTAAGTCCTCTGTGTCTACCCCTTCCACCACCCCGGCGCGCTGGCGCAGCCGCTTCAAGGTGCCGTGCCCATGATTCGGCATTCTTACAGGAAAGCCGCTGACGCGGCTACGCCGTCTGGCCGTGGACAGTCGGGAGGTCGCGTTGTGGTGGCCGCGCCTCAGAATCAGGCTGCGCGGGTGCTAAAAAAACAGCGCCGCGCGCTTTCACCTTTGGTTCCTCTCGCTTGCGGATAAGAAAAATCCGCACGCATTGCCCATCCTGGGCGGGCGGGGAGATTATGGCCGGTGTTTTTTAGCTCGCCGCCAGTGTGCTACTGATCTTTTCAACTCGGCCTTACCAATCCGGCCGGCAGGAAATATTCGATGGATCTGAATCTGCTCCCTGAAGAAGAAGCGTATCGCCAGCAGGTCAGAGCGTGGCTGGCGCACAATCTGCCCAAGGTGATGGCGGAGCGGCGCGCCGGCAAAATCAGCGGGATCGAATGGAGCAAGAAATGGCAGCGCATGCTCTACGAGGCGGGTTACTTGGCGCTGGCCTGGCCCAAGGCTTACGGCGGCCAGGAACTGGACCCGATGCGCCAGTTTATCGTCAACGACGAACTGGCGCGGGCGCGCGCGCCGGGCGTGATCGGCGCGCAGGCGATCAACCTGCTGGGCCCGACCCTCCTCACTTTCGGCACTGAGGAACAGAAGCGCCGCTATCTGCCGCCGATGCTGCGGGCGGAGGAAATCTGGTGCCAGGGCTATTCGGAGCCCGGCGCCGGTTCCGATTTGGCCTCGCTGCGCACGCGTGCCGAACTCAAGGGCGATCATTTCGTGGTCAACGGGCAGAAGGTCTGGACCTCGCGCAGCCGCTATGCCGATCGGATGTTCGCGCTGGTGCGCACCGATCCGGCCGCCCCCAAGCATCGCGGAATCTCCTATCTTCTAATCGACATGAAAAGCCCCGGTATCACGGTGCGCCCGCTGGTGCAGATGACCGGCGATCGGGGTTTCAGCGAGGTCTTTTTCGATAATGTCCGGGTTCCGCGCGAGAACCTGGTCGGCGAACTCAACGACGGTTGGAGAGTCGCCAACGACACCCTTTATAATGAGCGCAACCTGGGCGGCGCGGCGGAGGGTAACAAGCAGGTCTTCAACCGGCTGCTCGAACTGGCGCGCAATATGAAGCGCGGCGGCACCGCGCTGATCAAACAGCCGCTCTTCCGCCAGCGCCTCGTGGACTACCAGATCACGGTCGAGGCGATGCGCCTGCACAATCTGCGCCTGCTCACCGATACCATTCATAAACGCCCGCGCGGAGTCGAGAGCCTGGTCAACAAGCTGGTGGGCAGTGAGCTTACCTACGAGATGACCAAGACGGCGCTGGAGATGGAAGGCAACTATGCGCCGCTGCTGAAGGGCGAGGAGCGCGCGCCCGACCGCGGCTACTGGCCGATGAATCTGATGGTCGGGATGGGCCTGATGATCGGCGGCGGCACCTCGCAGATCCAGAAAAATATTATCGCGCAGCGCGGGCTCAAGATGCCCAAAGGGCCGGATTGATAAGGGTTGCGCGGCAGCCCGTGCGCGTCAGCCCGGCGGCCCGCCCTACCAAAAGGCAGTCGCGCGGTTTGGCGGCGGCTGGCGCAACTTGGGGGGGAACCCTGCTGGAGATAAGCGGGGCCGCGATGATACCCTGTAACCCGGACGATGCGCCCGCTGCTGGAAATCAAGGATTTGCAAACTTCTTTTTTCACCGAACGCGGCGAGGTGCGCGTGGTCGACCACGTAGGGCTCTCGATTGCGCCGGGCCGCCTGATGGGTTTGGTGGGCGAGTCCGGATCGGGCAAGACTATCACCGCGCTTTCGATTATGCGGCTGCTGCCTGAACGCGCCCGGGTGGTGGGCGGAAGAATCGAGTTCGACGGGCGCAATCTGCTGGAATTGAGCGAGGAGGAGATGCGGCGGGTGCGCGGCGCCAAAATCGCCATGATTTTCCAGGAGCCGATGACCTCGCTCAATCCTGTCTTCACCATCGGCAGCCAGATTGCCGAGGCCGTCCGGCTCCATCAGCGGACCTCCCGCGCCGAGGCGCGCCAGCGCGCGATCGAGATGCTGCGGGTGGTGAAAATCGCCGACCCCGAGCGGCGGGTCGACGACTATCCCCATCAGCTCTCGGGCGGGATGCGTCAGCGGGTGATGATTGCGATGGCGCTGTCGTGCAGGCCTAAATTGCTGATTGCCGACGAACCGACGACTGCGCTCGACGTGACGATCCAAAAGCAGATTCTCGACCTCATCCGTGAACTGCAGGAGCAGTTTGAACTCGCCGTCCTGCTGGTCACGCACGATCTGGGAATCGTCGCGGAGTATGCTGATGACGTAACGATCCTTTATTCCTCGCGGGTGATGGAACAGGCCGCGGCGGGCGAGTTGTTCGCCAATCCGCTCAACCCCTACACTCGCGCCTTGCTGCAGTCGATTCCCGGCGCCGGTGGCCTCAAGCATCGCCGGCTGCAGGCGATTCCCGGCACGATTCCCGATCCGGCAGATCCGCCGCCCGGATGCCGTTTCCATCCGCGCTGCCCGATGGCGGTTGACGATTGCAGCCGTGTCGCTCCACCGTTGGAGGCCAAACGTCCGCAGCATTATGTCGCCTGTATCCGTGTCTGAAAGCTCAATAACAGCACCGCCGCTAACCACTCCCAGCGCGGCCGGGGCGCTCGTTGTCGCTGAGAACCTGGCCAAGGAATTTCCGGTGGGGAACGAGGGTTTATTTGCGCGCCGGCGTCTGACGGTCAAGGCGGTGGACGGCATCAATCTGGCGATCGAAGCGGGCGAAACGATGGGCCTGGTGGGGGAATCGGGATCGGGAAAATCAACGCTGGGACGGCTGATCCTGCGTCTGCTCGAACCCACCAGCGGAAGGGTTATTTTCGACGGGCGCGATCTTTCCACGCTGGGACGGCGCGAGCTGCGCCAGCTGCGCCGCGAGATGCAGATCGTTTTCCAGGACCCCTACGCCTCGCTCAATCCGCGCATGCGGGTCGCAGCGATCGTCGGCGAAGGCATCGACATTCACCATCTGGCCAGGGGGCGTGAGAAGCAGGAACGGCTGGTCGAACTGCTGCGGATGGTCGGGCTGCAGGCCGACGCGCTCTCGCGTTATCCGCATGAATTTTCCGGCGGGCAGCGCCAGCGTATCGGTATCGCGCGCGCGTTGGCGGTCAATCCGCGCTTTGTGGTGCTGGACGAACCGGTGTCGGCATTGGACGTTTCAATCCAGGCCCAGATCATAAACCTGCTCCAGGACCTTCAGGAACAGCTCAAGCTCACCTACCTGTTCATCGCACACGATTTGCGGGTGGTGGAGCACATCAGCCGGCGCGTGGCGATCATGTATTTGGGCAAGATCGTCGAATTGGGCAGCAGCGAGCAGATATACGGCAACCCGCGCCATCCTTATACGCGCGCCCTGCTCTCGGCGGTGCCGTCGATCGATCCGCGGGCCAAAAGCGAGCAAATCCGCCTGCCCGGGGAGATGCCCAGCCCGGTCGATCCGCCGTCGGGATGCAGTTTCCATCCGCGCTGCCCGTATGCCAGGGACGTGTGCAGCAAAGTCACGCCACCTTTGGAAACGGGAGCTGCCGGACATGCGGTCGCCTGTCATGTCTTTCCGGCGCCATAAAGTAGGGCTAAGCTGAGCGCGACGCCAAGCGAGTGCAGAAACAGGTAGCCGTCAATGAGCCAGGCCTTTGATCCACCGATGCCAACGGCGCAGGTTCCTCGCCCGCCGATACAGGCCTGGGTGGACGAACGCACCCGGGTGGCGGTGGGCCGCAACACCAATATTTCAGGCAAGCTGATTTTCCAGGAGCCGGTGCGGATCGAGGGCCGGTTCCGCGGCGAGGTCAGCTCGGTCGAACTGCTGGTGGTGACGGCGGAAGGCATTATCGAGGGCAAGATCAGGGCGCCGCGCCTGCTAATTTTGGGCGAAGTGCGCGGCGACGTAATCGGCGCCGTCCAGGTGGTGCTGGGACCGGCAGCGCGCGTCAACGGTCGTATCCAGGCCAATTCGCTGACCATCTGCGAAGGGGCGTCCTTTAACGGCGAAGTTCGGATGAGCGCCGATGCCTCCGCCGCGCCCTCGCCGCGACCCTCTCCTCATTAAAAATGACTGTCTCGCTGGCGATTGCGCGGGCGAAAGAGGTATGGTCTGCGGCGATAGCCTTGAGCCGCTGTGGTTCGGGGCCAACTTCATCCGCGGGGAGAATGATATGAAAGCTGCAATTTTCCATGGCGCCCACCAACCGCTCACGATCGAGCAGGTTGATATCGATCAGCCGCGCGAACACGAGGTGCTGGTGCGGATGGTGGCGACGGGCGTATGCCACAGCGACCTGCATTTCAGTGAAGGTCTGTGGCCCCATCCCGCTCCCGCCGTGCTCGGCCACGAAGGCGCGGGCATCGTCGAGGCGACCGGCAAGGGCGTCACCTACGTCAAGCCGGGTGATCACGTGATTTCCTGCGTGTCGGTGTTCTGCGGTTACTGCGACCAGTGCCTGACCGGCCATCCCAACCTCTGCGTCAACGCCAGCGCCGGTCTGCGGGGCAAGGAGGAAAAACCCCGCCTGTCGCAAAACGGCAAGCCGGTCCATACGCTGGCCACGCTCGGGACTTTCGCCGAGAAGATGCTGGTGCATGAGAATGCAGTGGTGAAAATCACCGACAAAATAGGCCTCGATCGCGCCGCCTTGATCGGGTGCGGGGTGACCACAGGAGTCGGCGCGGTGCTGAACACGGCGAAGATCGAACCGGGGTCCGATGTGGTGGTGTTCGGCTGCGGTGGGGTGGGGATTTCCGCTATCCAGGGCGCGCGGATTGCCGGCGCCGGACGCATCTTTGCGGTCGATCAGTTCGAAAACAAGCTGGCGATGGCGCGCAAGTTCGGCGCCACGCACACGATTGACGCGTCCAACACCGATCCGGTCAAGGAGATCAAGGCCCTGACCGGCGGGCGCGGCGCGGACTATTCCTTTGAAGCGGTGGGGCTGAAAAAGCTGGCCGAACAGTGCTTCGAATGTATCCGGCCCGGCGGCACCGCAACGATTATCGGCATGATCCCGTTCGGGCAGAAGGTTGAACTGGACGGCGCCGCGTTTTTGTCCGAGCGCAAAATCCAAGGCACGCTGATGGGCTCCAATCGCTTCCGCATCGACATGCCGAAATACATCAACTTCTATCTCGACGGCCGCCTCAACCTGGACGACATGATCAGCCGCAGGGGCAAAATCGAGGACATCAACGAGGCCTTCCGCGCGATGAAGGCCGGCGAAGTCGCCCGCAGCGTCCTGATGTTCGAATAGCATGCGGGTGTGATTTGACCGTCCACCGGGGGTTGACTCCGAACTGGATCATCGCAAATAGTGATGCCATGCTGAACCTGCTCCTGGCACTGCCTCTTAGCCTGGGCCTTAGTGAGGCCCACGCCGCGGGCGCGCTTGAGCAGGCCTGAAAGAACAGGCATCAGACTTGAGAGAAACGCCCCGGGTGATGGGCCGAGGAAGTCACCCGGGGCGTTTTTGTACCCGGGTGCCCGATACGGCTCATCCTGGCGGCGTAGACGGGAGAAAAAGTCAAATGGCAACCGAGGAAAGCAGTCCGGATTACGTGCGTATTTTCGATACCACTTTGCGCGACGGTGAGCAGTCGCCCGGCGCGACCATGAATGTGGCCGAGAAAATCGCGATCGCCCGCCAGCTTGAGCGGCTTAACGTTGACGTGGTGGAGGCCGGATTCGCGGCTTCTTCGGAGGGCGATTTCGAGTCGGTGCGCAAGGTTGCGCAGGCGCTGAGCACGCCGGTGGTGCTGAGCCTGGCGCGCACGCGCGAGCTGGATATCGACCGGGCGCTGGCGGCGGTGGAAAAGGCCAAACATCCGGGAATCCATATTTTTATCGCGACCTCCGATATCCATCTGAAGTACAAGCTGCAAATGAACCGCGAGGAGGTCCTGACGGCGGCGGTTTGGGCGGTGACGAGGGCCAGCAGGCATCTGGATCATATCGAGTTCTCCTGCGAAGACGCCTCGCGCACGGACTGGGATTACATGGTCAACGTGGTGCGCGAAGTAATCGCAGCGGGCGCCACCGTGATCAATCTGCCCGATACGACCGGACACGCGATCCCCGAGGAGTACGGGCGGATGTTCAGCTATATCCGCGACCGTGTGCCGGGTTCGGATCGCGTCCGCTGGAGCGCCCATTGCCACAACGACCTGGGGCTGGCGGTCGCCAATTCGCTGGCGGGGGTCAGCAACGGCGTGCGCCAAATCGAATGCACGATCAATGGCATCGGCGAGCGCGCCGGAAACACCTCGATGGAAGAGGTCGTGATGGCGCTGCGCACGCGCAAGGATCTGTTCGGAGTCGAAAGCCGCATCAATACGCGCCAGATTTATCCGGCCTCCCGCCTGCTGTGCCAGGTTATCGGATGGCCGCTGCCGCCCAACAAGCCGATCGTGGGCGACAACGCCTTCGCGCACGAAGCCGGGATCCATCAGGACGGTGTGCTCAAGCACAAACTCACCTACGAGATTATGAAGCCCGCCGACGTGGGTATCCCGTCCAATAAGCTGGTGCTGGGCAAGCATTCCGGCCGCCATGCGTTCGTCGACCGGCTGAACCATCTGGGCGTCGACACCGCCGCCATCGACGTCAACAAGGCTTTCGCCGAGTTCAAGGCGCTGTGCGACAAGAAAAAAGTCGTGTATGACGACGATATCCTGGCGCTGGTAACCGAGGAATCGCGCCGCATCGGCGACTTTTACGAACTGGCCGGCTTGAGTGTCAGTTCCTCCAACGGCGCCCCGCCGCGCGCGGAGATCGTGATGCGGGTCGGCGGCGAGGAGCGGCGCTGCGAAGCCACCGGCGACGGGATGGTGGACGCATGCTTCAAGGCGATTTACGAATTAGCCGGTGTGCAGCCCGTCCTGGAGCGCTACGCGGTCAAGGCAATAACCGGCGGCACCGACGCGCTGGGTGAGGTGAGCTGCCTGGTGCGCCAGAACGGCGTCACGGTGCCCGGTCAGGGTGCGCACAGCGATATCGTGATGGCCAGCGCGCTGGCCCTGGTCAATGCGCTTAACCGGCTGCGTCTGGGACTGCGCAATGCCGGCAGGGCGGTTGTGGAAGAGGGCCCCTAACCATTCGATAATCTGAATGCACGACTTCGACACCCGGCCTTCAAACCGGCGGCACAACCGCGCTGTTGTTTTGGCGTTTTTCCGGGAATCCACAGAGGTTAAACGCACGCGCTCATCTGGAGTCGGTCAACCCGATCGGGCACGATGCAAAAATCGATGTGGATTGGGCCGGCAGGATGGCGACCCGGGATGCCAGCCGGTAAGGTAGGTCAAATGAGTCTTGGGCAACCGGTACTGTTTGGGGCGCGGAGGCAGCCTGGTGGGTGACGGTGGAAATGATGAGGAGCAGATGGCTGAAGATTGCGTTTGCCACGCTGGCATTTTGGGCTACGGCTAAAGCGGGGATGGCGGACACCTTCTCGTTGACCAATCCGAATACCTGGCCGCTTATCCCGATTCCCGAAATCGTCACCGATCCCTATGCCGGAACCCTGGTTGGGTTGATGACGGTTTTCCTCAAGCTTGATGCGAATTCGCAAATCGAGAGCATCATCGCGCCCGATATCAACTACAACACGCTGCTGGGACCGGGCGCGAACTTTCGTTATCTCGCCTATCCTTCGGCCGACAGCCAATGGTACATCATCGGGGGTGGATCGGAGCAGGACTCCTATTCGATTGAGTCCGACTATGCGATTGGGATGGCGCGCCAGAAGCGGTGGTCGTTCGAGGGGCATCTGCTGTTTGCGCGCGATCCGACGCAGCGGTTTTTCGGTCTGGGCAACCATTCCAGCTACGGCAATCAGACCAACTATGCGCTGTTCCAACTGTATTTCGATGCGATTTTAGGCTTCAACATCACGCCCCATCTGCAGATTGCCCTGCGCGAGCAGCCCCGTTTCGTGCGGATTTATCGCGGTGCGATAGGAAATCTGCCGTACACCGGGACGCGGTTCCCGCAGGTCAAAGGACTGAACGGCGGGACCGAGGTGCTCAATGAGCTGGTTGGATCGTATGATACCCGCGATTCGCTGGAGATTCCGACCAGCGGCGGTTTGCTGGCGGTTTTCGCCGGTATCGCCGATCGCAGTTTCCTGAGCTCATCTTCCTATTCCGAATTCGTGGGCGACGCGACGCACTATTTGCCGATTAACAAACGCGTCACTCTGGCCGGCCATCTTTATTTACGTTATGTACCCGCCGGCAACGAGGCTCCGTTTTGGGCCAGAAGCTGGCTGGGCGGCGACGGACCCGGCGAAAGCAGCCTGCTCGGACTTCCCGTCAGCTACGAACAGACCTGGCGCGGCGGGGGTACCGCACGTTATATCGACAACAATGTTTTCGTGGCGAATCTGGAGGTGCGCACGCGCGTATTCGAGGCTGACCTGTTCAATACGCACGGGATTGCGGAACTGGCGCCGTTCATTGACCTGGGCCGGGTCTTTCATGACGTTACGCAGGATCCGCTGGCGCAGCTGCATCCCGCGGGCGGGCTCGGGATTCGCGCCATCGCATTGCCTTACGTGGTGGCCTACCTCGATCTCGGCTACGCCGGCAATTCGGGCGGCATCAACATATTCACCGGAATAAACTATCCATTTTGAGGCGGCGGCCCGGCTTAGTCGGCCGGACTTGCCGCAATAATCGGGTTAGGATAAGTCGTAACTGAAGCCTTGCGATTACCTTTGTTTGAGGATTGCGAGCCCGGACTTTTCGAATCGGAGAGCCGGGAGCGCCGCCCCGGGATAATCTCAAGCCGAAAACGCGCAACGGGATTTTTGCCGCTCACGACGAAGCGAGCTGAATTGGTCGATTCGCATTTAGATGGCGTACAAGATACTGGTCCTTAAGGGCGACGGCATCGGGCCCGAAGTCGTCGGCGAAGCTTTACAGGTGCTCAAGACGGTTGCGCGTCAGTCCGCGCTGGAGTTTGAATACAAAGAAGCTCTGGTGGGCGGAGCTTCGATCGACGCGCACGGTACGCCGCTGCGCGAAGAAGTGCTCAAGTCCGCGCTGGACAGTGACGCGATATTGCTGGGCGCGGTCGGCGGTCCCAAATGGGACAATCCGGCGGCTGAAAAGCGTCCCGAGCAGGCGCTGCTTGCCTTGCGCAAGAATTTAGGTCTGTATGCCAATGTTCGGCCGGTCAAAGCCCTCAAGGAACTGGTCTCGGCTTCGCCTCTGCGCCCGGATATCGTCAACGGTGTTGACCTGGTCGTGGTTCGCGAATTGACCAGCGGGATCTATTTCGGAACTCCCAGCGAACGACGCCAGGGCAGCGCCGGACGCGAAGCGGTTGACACCTTGTATTATAACGAAGCCGAAATCAGCCGGGTCGTGCGCTTTGCCTTCGAGCTGGCGCGCCAGCGGCGCAAACGGCTGGCGTCGGTGGACAAGGCCAACATCCTGGCCTCCTCGCGTTTATGGCGCGAGATCGCCACCGATATGGCGGCGCAGTACAAGGACGTGCGCTTCGAAAACGTGCTGGTGGATTCGATGGCGATGCATCTGATCCGGCGCCCGCGCGATTTCGACGTGATCGTCACCGAAAATATGTTCGGCGACATCCTTACCGACGAGGCCTCGATGCTGGCGGGATCGATGGGCCTGTTGCCGTCGGCGTCGCTCGGCGATGAAATCAACGGCGCCGGCTTTCCCATCGGGCTGTATGAGCCGATTCATGGCAGCGCCCCGGACATCGCGGGCCAGGACAAAGCCAATCCGTTGGCCGCGATCCTGTCGGCCGCGATGCTGCTGGAGCATTCGCTGGGCATGGCCGCCGAAGCCGAAACGATCAGGCAGGCGGTCGAAGCGGTTGTCCGTCAGGGCTATCGCACGCCCGACCTGGCCGCGCCGGGCACCCGGATGGTTGGATGCAAGGCGATGGGCCGCCTGGTGCGCGAACATCTGGAGAGCGCCGAAGCGGAAAGCTGATGGATACAGCCGCCAATGCGGGCTTGCGGGTGGCAATTATCGGTGTGACCGGAGCCGTCGGCGGCCGGTTGCTGGAGCTTATCGAAGAGCGCTCCCTGGCGTGTACTGAACTGAGGCTTTACAGCTCCGACAACCATGTCGGCGAATCCATCGAAACCGCCGGCACCACTCGTAGAGTCGAGTTGCTGGTCGATCCCGCCGAATTGTCCGATCTCGATCTGATTTTCCTGGCCGTCCAGCGGGCCGACGCCGAGCCGCTGCTGAGCGCCATCTCAGGACCGGTGGTGGTCGATCTGAGCGCCGCGTCGCTGCCGCCGTCCAACATCCCATTCGTCGCGCCCGGCTTCGGCACCCGCGAGCAGGTGCGGGAATTAAGCCGTTTCAAGCTTTTCCAGGTTCCCCATCCGGTGGCCCTGGCGATGGCCACGATTTTCCAGGCCCTGGACACGGTCCCGTTTTGCGCGGCGACCGTGATGCTTGGGGCGTCATCGCTGGGGCATCGTGCGATCAGCCATTTGGTCGAGCAATCCGCCGACCTGCTCAACGGCAAGCTGGAGATCGAGGAAGACCAGCGTCAGGCGGCCTTCAACGTCGCCCTTTTTCCCGGGGGCGCGGAGCTGGAAAAGACGCTGCTCGCCCAGATCACGAAGCTCACCGGCCGAGCGCCGCAATTAAAGGTCCAATGCGTCGCCTGTCCGATCCTGCACGGCAGCGCGATTTGCGCCAGTCTCCCCCCCGCGGCCGGCGCCGACACCTGGGCCGGCGCGCTGCGCGAGGCCCCCGGAATCCTGGTGGTCGAAAACGAGGATCCCCCCACAGTGGTTGACGCGATCGAACAGGAAGCGCTGCTGCTGAGCGTCAGCCGCGATCCGCAGGGAACCTCGATCTGGTGCGTGTTCGACAACGCCAGGCGCGCTGCGCTGGCGGCCTTGTGGATCGCCGAATGCCTGGTTCGCGATCCGGCGCTGCAACTGAACTGACTGCGCAAAAAGGGTCCGCCGATGCGTGTGCGGTTGACGATTGAATACGACGGAACCCGCTACTGTGGATGGCAGCTCCAGGCCAATGAGGACACGATCCAGGCGCGCGTCGAAGCGGTCCTCGCCACGCTGTTTGGACAACCCATCCGGATTCAGGCCGCCGGACGCACCGACGCCGGCGTGCATGCGCTGGGTCAGGTGGCGGCGTTCGACGCTCCCCGCTACCTGGATCCGGCTGAACTCAGACGCGCGCTCAATGCCATGCTGCCACCCGATATCGTCGTGCGCGAGGCCGCCGAGACCGATCCCCAGTTCGATCCGCGCCGCGGCGCGGCGGTGCGGGTTTACCAATACCGCATTCTCAACCGCGAACTGAGGTCCGCGCTGGAGTATCGCTACGCCTGGCACATCGCGCAACCGTTGAATCTATCGGCCATGCGCGAAAGCGCCCGCCTGTTCCTCGGCGTACACGACTTTGCCGCCTTCCGCACGCTGGGAACCCAGACCCGAAGCACGTCAAGAGAAATCTATGTGAGTCAATGGGAGCGGCGTGGCGACCATTTGATCTACCGGGTCGAAGGCAGCAGTTTCATGCGCCACATGGTGCGTTTGATGGTGGCGGCGATGGTGGAGGTGGGGCGCAATCGCCTGGGCCTGGAGACGCTGCGCGAGCTGTTGCGCGGGGGCGATCGATCGCAGACCCCGGCCGCGGCGCCGGCCTGCGGTCTGTTCCTGATGGAAGTACGTTATCCACAGGCGCTCGCGCGCAGCCATCGCTAGCGCCGAATCCGCTTCCGCGCCCGTTCGGTTAGCGTGCGCTGTGCAGTTGTAGCCAATCCTGGCCAAAACGCGCGCCTTATTTGATCTTCCGGAAAAGTCGGCGGACCGCCGCGGCATTTGAAAATTCAAATGAGCCCTTGCTTAAAAACGCTTGGGGCACAGTGGCAAGCTGACGCGCCTGTTCAAAAACCCGTATGGCATAGGCAAAAAATGAACCCCTGGAACTTGAAAAATTTTTAGCGGCGATTACCCTGATGGTAATTCCGCGGTTTTAATACGCTCTAACAGGAGGAGGATGATGACGCAGTCGCAGGTGGCAACCTACTTGTCAGATAAAGTGGGGATTACCAAAAAACAGGCCAAGACCGCTCTGGAGGAACTCACCTCGTTGGTGGTCCGCGAACTCAAGCGCGAGGGCTCTCTCAGACTCGCCGGGCTGGGAATTTTCCGCAAGCGCAAGACCAAACCCCGCATGGGGCGCAACCCCGCAACCGGCCAACAGATCAAGATTCCCGCGCGGACTCGGCTCAGGTTTACACCGGCCAAGAGCCTGAAGGACTCGGTCCTCGGCGCCCGCTGATCGACGCATCAGGCGCCGCAAAGCGGCGAGGTCCGTGCGGCCTCGCCGTTTTAGCTTGCCCACAGGCCCCGGCGCGACTCACGACGCCGGAGTGCTTTAGTTCGCCCTGAGTTGGCCCTGCGGTCGCGCTCGCAGGCCGATCGTTTCCGCTGAAATCCCGCTCCTGGCGCGCTAATATTTCCATCATTGCAGAGCCCCAGGAGCAGCGATGATGAACTCTCTGAGTCTCGCTCCTCTTGCTTTGTCCGCTTTCGTAGCCTGGAGTGGTCCCGCGCTGGCCGCAATGGCCGGGGTGGCTCGTGAACCGATTCCCGCCTGGCAAAGCCGAAACGGCGCCGCCATCTATGTGCTGGAAAGCGCCGCCGCCCAGGCGCGGCAGCGCGCCCGGATGAACAAGGGCGCCCGCGAGTGCTTTTGCCTGATGAAGAATGTCGAGTTGCAAGACCTGATCAATCGCCTCAAGCGCGGCGAGCAGGTGGCGCTTGAGGAAATCATCGATGCGGTGGACGGTCTGCTGCGGCCGGAATCGAGTTATGAGTCGGTAGCTTTCGCCCGCTGCGACTGATCCGCCTCCTGAACTCGTAGGTTCTCCCCCCTTTCTTCCTTCTCTTTTCTTTCCCTTTTAACTCTGACTGCGCTGGGCAGTGCTTTTTTTCATTCACAGTACAACGGTCGGCCTTGGCGGCACGCTCAAAAAATACCGGCCATGCGCGCGCCGGATTTTCACCGGTACTGCGAACGCCTCCGACAGCAGTTTGGAATTGAGGATACGCGCCTTGGGACCGCTGGCGGCGACGCGTCCGCCTTTCAACACGAGGACGTGGGAAAAGCTGGGCGTGATTTCCTCCGTATGATGGGTCACGAGCACCAGCGCGGGAGCGCTGGGTCCGTGCGCCAGACGCTCCAGGAACTGGAGGAAGTGCTCTCGAGCGGCGGGGTCAAGGCCGGCGCAGGGTTCGTCGAGAATCAGCAGCTTCGGCCGCGCCATCAGCGCTCGCCCGATCAGGACGCGCTGGCGCTCGCCCTGGGACAGATGGCTCCAGGGACGGTCCTTGAGATACTCGCACTCGACCTGCCTGAGAATTCGCGCCGCCTCGCGCCCCTGCGATGGGGCGACCTCGCCCCACAGCCCGATTTGCGCGTAGCGGCCGCTCAGCACCGAGTTAAGCGCCGTCTCATGGTCGGCCATCATCTGGTAGATGCTGGAACTGACGATTCCGATCCGTTTGCGCAACTCGCGCCAATCCGAACGTCCGTAGGTCTCGCCCAACACGGAGATCGTTCCTTCGGTCGGCGGCAGATAACCGGTGAGCGCGCGCAATAGTGAAGTTTTGCCGGAGCCGTTGGGACCGAGGATCACCCAGTGCTGATCCTTTTCGACCGTCCAGTCGATTCTTTCCAGGATAGTGCTGTCGCGAATGACACGCAGTCCCGCTACTTGGATTACCGGCCGGGCGCGCGTCATCATCGAGCAATGGTCAATGCGGTGGTATGTAGACAGGCGTTCACGAGGACGGCCCATCAGTACCAGTCGGGCCGGCGGCGGGCAAGCCGACGGATCATTTTTGCGCCCTCAAGGCCTCGCGTTCACGCAGCTCCTTGCGCTTGACCTTGCCGGTCACGGTAAGCGGCAGGTCATCGACGAATTGGATTTGGCGCGGATAGGCGTGCGCGCCGACGCGGGCGCGCACCCGCTCCTGCAACTGTATTACCAGTTCCGCCGAGGGCATGAAGGAGGGTTTAAGCTTGATCAACGCCTTAACGGCCTGCCCCCGCTCGGGGTCGGGAGCGCCGATGGCGGCGCAGGAAAGGACGGCTGGATGGTCGAGGAGGGCGGCTTCGACCTCGTCGGGCCCGATGCGATAACCGGAGCTCTTGATCACGTCGTCCGCGCGGCCGAGGAAGTAAACATTGCCGTCCTCGTCCATCAAGCCGCAGTCGCCGGTCAGCATAAAGCGGCCGCTGAACTTTTGCGCCGCCGCATCGGGATCCTTCCAGTATCCCGTCATGATCACCGGATCCTCGCGCGCCAGAGCAATCATCCCGGTTTCGCCCGCCCCCATAATCGCGCCGTCCTCGCCCAGGATTACGGCGTCGTGACCCGGATACGCCTTGCCGATTGCGCCGGGAATCGCGGGCTCCAGAGCCGTGCAGGTGCCAATCACGGTGTTGGCTTCGGTCTGGCCATAACCGACATTGAAGTCAACGCGCAGTTCCTCCTTAAGCCAGCCGGTGAGCGTGGCGCTGGGGGAGCCCGCGGTGATGAAGACGCATCGCAAGGCAAGCCGGTACTTGTCACGCGGCGCCCCCGCCTGCCGCATCAGTTCCAGCGCTGCCGGCGGAAACATCGCGACGGTCACGCGATTGCGCTCCATCAGGCGGTAGATAAGTTCGGGGTCGAACCTGCCCCTGGCGGCATACGCAACCACCGGGATTCCGTAGGCCCATGGGCACAGCAGGCCCGTCAAGCCCGCGGACCATGCCCAGTCGGCGGGGCTGAAGTACACGTCGCCGGGCTGGATAAAGTTGAGCGCGTAGTCGAAGCCGTTGCGGCCGATCAGGTTGCGCGCCGCCTGCAGCACGCCTTTGGGATTCCCGGTGGTGCCGGAGGTGTACATCAGCAGAGCGGGATCTTCGGGCCGGCTGGGCGCTGGATCGCGCCACGGCGCACCAACCGCGCACAGCTCATCGAAACTCAATCCGGGCGCGTTGCCGCCAATCACGATCACATGGCGCAGTGAAGGCAATTCGCCGCGGATCGCCTCAAGCCGCAAAGCGCTCTCGGGTTCCGCCACAATTGCCCTGGCGTCGCTGTGCGCCAAGCGATAGCGCAGAGCCCCGTCGCCAAACAATCTGGAAACCGGCAGCGCGACCGCGCCGAGCCGGTAGATCGCCATATGAGCGATTGCGGTTTGCGGCCGCTGGCCGGCAACAACCGCAACCACATCGCCAGCGCGAACTCCGAGACCGTCCAGCGCATTGGCAAAACGGCAGCAGGCCTCGGTCATCTGGCTGAAGCTGTAATTGAGCGGGCGACCTTCGCTATCTTCATAAACCAGCGCAGTTCTGTCGCCGTGATGTGCGTTGCGGTCCAGACAGTCGGCAGATGGATTATAGGCCTGAGGAATGCGCCATCGATGCTTAAGACGCGCCTGGGCGAAGCTTCGGGCATCGCGAACTGCCTGCTCTTTGAGACCAATCATCGTCCAGCCGCGGACCTCTTGTGTCGCCTTGACTTCAACTGGTGCGTATCAGGACGACTATGGAACGGGCCTTGACCGTGTATGTTGCCGAGCTTAGCCGGGGCTCGCTGCCGGGCGCGGCGAAATCAAAGGGACTGGCCAGGCTCGTGTCCACCACCCGCTTCCATTCCTCGGGCTTGCCCTCCTGCACCACGAAGTCGAGGTTTTCCCAATACGCATTGATCATTACATAGATGTCCTCGTCCTGCTGGGAGGCGCCGTGCAGGCAGAATGCCAGCGTGTGCGAATCGTCCGATAAATCGACGTCCTTCCCGACGCCGTACCACTTGATATCCTCGCGCCAGAAGCGGCTGCGGCCCAGGCTCGGGTGCGCCTTGCGAAACGCGATCATGAGCTTGAAGAAGCGGAACATGTCGCGATTGCGCTGGAGCAGGTCCCAGTTGAGCCAGGTGGTATGGTTGTCCTGGTTGTAGGGATTGTTGTTGCCGCCTTGCGTGTTCATGAATTCGTCGCCGGCGCAGAACATCGGGGTGCCGTTGGATAGAAACAGCAGGCAGCAGAAGTTCCTTATCTGCTGCTTGCGCAGTTCGATCACGCCGGCGGGAACGTCGGTATCGCCTTCCCATCCGCAGTTCCACGACAGATTGTAGTCTGTACCGTCCTGGTTGTTCTGGCCGTTGGCTTCGTTGTGCTTGGCGTTGTAGGCGACCAAATCATAGAGGCAGAAACCGTCGTGACAGGTAATGAAGTTGATGCTCTGGTAGGGATGATAAGTTTCGGCGCGACTGTCGGGGAAAAGATCGTCGCTGCCGTAAATGCGGCTCATCAGCGCCCCCACCTTGCCGTTGTCGCCCTTGATGAAGGCGCGGACATCGTCGCGGAAACGCCCGTTCCATTGCGCCCACATGCGGCCGGGAAAACTGCGACCCAGTTCATAGCTTCTCAAATCCCACGGCTCGGCTATCAGATGAAGGCCGGCGAAGTCGTCGTCGCCGGTGATATCGGCAATCACCGCGGGCTCGCCGAGGTCGATCGAGCCGTCGTCGCGGCGGGTGAAGATCGAAGCCAGGTCGAAGCGGAAACCGTCCACGTGCATCTCGCGCACCCAAAACCGCATGCTGTCCAGAATAAGCTTGCGCACCTTCGGATGGGCCGAACGCAGGACATTCCCCGTGCCGGTATCGTCGCGGTAGCGGCTCATGCCGGAATCGAGCAGATAGTAAGTGCTGTTATCGATTCCGCGAAAATTGTACGTCGGCCCATCTGCGCCGCCTTCCGTGGTATGGTTGTACACAACGTCGAGAACCACTTCGATTCCCGCCTGATGCAGCGCCTTGACCATTGCGCGGAACTCGTTGCAGCAGCCGCCGGAGCCGGCGCTGGAATAACCATGATGAGGGGCGAAAAAACCCAGCGGCATGTAACCCCAGTAATTGCCCTCGCCGGGATCGAATTGAAAGACCGGCAGCAGTTCGACCACAGTCACCCCGAGGTCTTTCAGGTAGGGAATCTTTTCGATTACACCCGCATAGGTGCCGCGGGCATCGGGGCTGACGCCGGAATTGTCGCGCCGGGTAAAGCCGCGCACGTGCATCTCATAAATGACCGTGTCGGAGGTATGGCGCGGGCGCGGTTCGTCGCCCCAATCAAACGGATCGAGATCGGGCAGGTAGGCCAGCGGCGCCTTGCCGGCGTTGGAACCGGGACCGCGCGACGCCTCGCGGCTGAAGCCGGGCGGGAAGAAAATCCTGCGCGCGTATGGATCGAGCAGCACCTTGTGCGGATCGAATCGATCGCCGTGTTGCGGATCGAACGGACCTTCGATCGAATAGGCATAATAGCGCGCCGCGGCGATCCGGCTGTAAGCCACTCGGCAGTGCCAGATGCGGCCCGACTTGTTCTTCAGGTAATCCAGCGCGATGCGCGCCAGCGGATTGAACTGATCTTCGGCGGAGTAAAACAGCAGCGTCACCGCCGTTGCCCGCCGCGAGTAGATCGCGAAGTTGTAGGCGCCCTCCTCTTCTATCCAGACCGCGCCCCCTGGATAGGCAGTCCCCTCGCTTCGATACCATTCCAGCATCTGCATGGTCCTTTCTACCTTCCTGCGGCCCGAAGCGCGCCCCCTTGCGCATCGATGGCGCTTCGCGCGATGTATTCTAGCAACGTTCGGATTTGGAACATCCATTTGCGGCTGTTGCTTCAGGATCGGTGCAAAGCGCCGGAGAAGGAAGAACAAAGATGAAATTCGGAGCCATGCTGTTTCAGCGCCGGGGCGAAGACCTGGCCGCCAATGCCCGGCTGGCCGAGGAGTTGGGTTTCGAGTCGGTCTGGATGGGCGAGCACATCGCATTTCCCTTCCAGTTCAAATCGCGTTATCCGGGATCGCCCGACGGCAAACCGCCGGTGCGCCCGGATATCCACCTGCCTGACCCCTTGATCGTGTTTGCCTACCTGGCGTCGATCACGACCAGGCTGCGCTTCGGCACCGGCGTGTACATCCTGCCGCTGCGCAATCCGTTCGCGGTCGCCAAAGCGGTGGCGACTTTGGACCAGCTCTCCAACGGGCGGTTCATCTTCGGAATCGGCGTGGGATGGCTTAAGGAGGAATTCGAGTACGTGGGAATGAACTGGGAGGATCGCGCGCTGCGCAGCAACGAGTACATGAAGCTGATGACGGCGCTGTGGAGCCAGGAGCGGCCCTCGTTCAAGGGCAAAACCATTTCCGCCGAGGGCTTCTTCTTCAATCCCAAAACGCTCCAGCAACCCCATCCGCCGTTCGTAATCGGGGGCCATGGCGAGGCGGCGTACAAACGCGCGGCGCGGCTGGCGGACGGCTTTTATATCACGGCGCAGAACATGGAGGACGCACGCCAGCAAATCAAAAAGATCCGGGACATCGAGCGCGGCTATCAACGCGCCCAACCGCTCGAGCTCACGGTCGGCGTCGGCCCGGTCAATCTCGACACCGTAAAGGAGTTGCAGGATCTGGGGGTGGCGCGGATCATGCCGGGGCGCGAACTGGTCAGCCGCGACTCGCTGGGCGCGATGCGCAATTTCCACGACCGGGTGCTGAGCAAGCTGTAACGATCGGTCCCTGGGGGCCACCGGGCGTTATCGTCAGCGTACGGGAGGCTGGCTTCAAGTACGGGCTTGCAGTAAGTTTGCATCATAAAATCCAGGCGTAGGGCGTCAAGCGCGGGCGGCCAAAGAGCGCGGGGGGCCACGCTTTTCCACCATCAGGAGGGATGGACATGCAGTACAATATCGTTTCATCGGATGATCACGTCCAGGAACCGGGAGATCTTTGGACCAAGCGCGTGCCTGCCAAGCTGCGCGATCGCGTCCCCGTCCTTAAGCGCACCGATCAGGGCGACTGCTGGTTTATCGAAGGCAAACAGTTCGGCAATCTGGGCATGAGCGTCCAGGCCGGGCATAAATTCGAAGAGTACAAGGCCACCAAGGTGTTCTGGGAGGAAGCGCGCAAGGGCTGCTACGATCCGGTGGAACGGCTCAAGGACATGGACATCGACGGCGTCGACGCGCAGACGCTGTTTCCCAACCTCGGTATCGGGCCGCTGTTTCTGATGGACGATTTCGAGCTGCAGTATGCGTGTCTGCGCGCCTACAATGACTTCCTGTCTGAATTCTGCAGCACCAATCCCAAACGGTTGGTGGGCATCGCGCTGATCCCGACCGACGACGTCAAGACCGGCGTCGAGGAGCTGAAGCGATGTGCCAAACTGCCCGGCCTGCGCGGCGCGATGCTCCCGACGTACCCGCGCGGCGAGCCGCTCAACAGCAGCTCCTACGAACCGCTGTGGAACACCGCCGAGGAACTGGGCATCCCGATGCATATCCATCTGCGCACCGGCGCGCGCAATGTTGCGGCGGGACTGTTCGGCAATGCCGGCGAACTGGTCGGCGAAAAATGCGTGACCCTGAACATGGCTTCGCTGGCGAACTACGAAGCGCTGTCGCGGATCGTGTTTGGCGGCGTGCTGGAGCGCCATCCGACGCTGAAGTTCGTGTCGGTCGAGGGCAACATCGGATGGCTCGGGTACTGGATTGAAAAATCCGACCGCACCTACAAGCGCCATCGCCATTGGACCCAGCTCGATCTGCCCAATCCGCCGAGCTTCTACTACTTCCGTCAGATCTACTCGACCTTCATCGAGGACAAGGTCGGCGTGCAGATCCGCAAAACCATCGGCGTGGACAACATCATGTGGTCCTCCGACTATCCGCACACCGACACCACCTGGCCCGATTCGAAGAAGTATATCGAGGAAAGCCTGGCGGGCGTTCCGGCAGACGAGCGGTATAAGATCCTGGCCGGTAACGCAGTAAAACTGTACGGACTGAGCTGAGAAGGCCTTCGATTCGTAACCTTGGCGCAGGCGGCTCGGGTATCCCCGCTGCCTGCGCCTTTTTTTTGGTGGCAAACGGGTGCGCCGTTGGAACAAGTTATAAATTTGCGATATAAGGTGGCGTCAGGGAACAGATTTAACGGAGGGCCTGAGCATGACGACCATCGTATCCGCGGATTCACACGTAATGGAACCCGGAGACCTCTGGCTGCAGCGGCTGGACCGGAAGTTTCGCGATAACGCGCCCCGGGTCGCTCCCTCGCAAAATGGCGCTTTGCTGTTCCAGGCTCCGGGCGTGCGCCCATTCCCTGTCGCGCTGGGCTTCGGAATCGGACTCAACGGCCAGCAACTGCATGACCATATGGCCAAATTCAAGGGCTATGAGGAGTCGGGCCGCCGCAGCGGATGGGATCCGGTTGAACGGCTTAAGGATCAGGATATCGACGGCGTCGGCGTGGAGGTGATGTACACCACGCTGGGGATGCCGTTGTTCGGACTGCCCGACCTGGAGATGCAGTTGGCGTGCTTCCGGGTCTATAACGACTACGTCAAGGAATATTGCGCCGCCGCGCCCAAGCGGCTGTACGGCATCGCGCTGACCTCGCTGGTCGATGTCAGTGAAGGCGTCAAGGAGCTCAGGCGATGCGCGGCGATGGGCTTCAAGGGCGTGCAAATCTGGGGCGTCTCGCCGGCCGACAAGCCTTACTACCTTGAAGAATACGATCCGTTCTGGGCCGCTGCGCAGGAGCATGGGATGGCGATTTCGCTCCATGTCGCAACCGGCAAGAATCAGGCTCCGGCGCCCAGCGGTCCGGAGATGCGGCTGGGGTCGGCGCAGCAGTTGATGACCCGGATGGACACGATTCACGGTATCCAGCGCACGCTGCTCGCCTTCATCTATGGCGGCGTGCTGGATCGCTTCCCCGGGCTCAAGCTCGTTTCCGCGGAACATGACGCCGGATGGGTGGCGCATTTCGTCCATCGGATCGACCGTCAATACGAGAAATGGGCCAGCGCCAACGACAAACGGCTGAAACTTAAACCGTCGGATTACATGCGGCGCAACGTTTACGTCACCTTCCAGGACGATCCAGTGGCCGGCATCACCGCGAAGTTTTACGGCGAGGACAACTTCATGTGGGGATCGGACTTCCCGCACAGCGACGCGACCTGGCCCCATTCGCGCGAAGCAATCGCCCGCAGCATGGAAGGCGTGCCGAATTACATCCGGCGCAAAATCTGCTCGCGCAACGCCGCGCACCTTTACGGGATGGACCTGAACTGAAGCGCCAGCGGCGCGGGCCAGCGCTGCAGAAATATCGTTGCGGCCGCGACAGCGGTTTTCCCGGCGTTCTTTACGTCGATTGCTGCGGGATGCAACCCCGCTCGCCTTCGACTGCGCGGCTGTAATAAAATCCCTCCGGCAGATGGGATTTATTCCGATATTCCTTCAGATCGAAGGCAAACCGTGCCTGGTCGTGGGAGGCGGCGCGGTCGCTTCGCGCAAGATCGATGCGCTGCTCGAGGCCGGCGCGAGGGTAACCGTTATCAGTCCTCAAGTAACGGATGAAATACGGCGGCTGGCCGAGGCCGGACGTGTTGAATTGCGGCGGCGTCATTACCGCGCCGGCGATCTCAAGGGTTATCACCTGGTTTACGCGGCGACTGGCGATCGGAAGTTGCAGCGCAGTTTGTTTGATGAAGCTTCGCATTTTAACATTCCGATCAACGTGGCCGATGCTCCGCAATTCTGCTCTTTCATCGCGCCGTCAGTGGTGCGCCGCGGACGCCTTCAGGTCGCGATTTCGACGGCCGGCGCCAGTCCGGCGCTGGCCCGCCGATTGCGCCAGCGCATCGGGCGTGAATTGGGCGAGGAAGTTGAAGTTTTACTTGAGTTGATGGCCAGGCTGAAAGACTGGCTGAAACAGCGCGAACCACAACGCGAGCAACGGGCGCGCAAGCTCAATGCCCTGGTTGATTCTGAACTGGAGCAAGCCCTGCGCAGTGGCGACGTCGCGGAGGTCGAGGCGATTATCGGGAATTGCCTGGGCCGCCGAGTGACGCTGTCCGATTTGGGAATAACGAACCTGCTCCGACCACGGCAAACTTGCCACATCGGTCAGCACGGGTGCAAAGAAGGTTTGGGATGAAAGCGCGCTGGCGGTCGAATCAGGAATTACGCTCCTTCGCCTCTTTCCCTGGGCCGGGGGACGAATGGGACATCGAGGCAGGCCGGGACCGTCGCCGAAGTATGCGCGCTCTTTTCTTTTTTCTCATTGCTCTTTCGCGCTCTCACGAGGCTGTGGTTTCCTCATGACTATCTGGCTGACGCCCACCCTGCTCTGCTACGGGATCGCCTTTGTCCTGTTCGCGATCGATTTCAGTTCGCGAATCCAGCGGGTAACCGGCTATGCGATCGGCGCGCTCGCAGCGGGCACCGTGTTTCATGCCCTTGACCTGGTGTCGCGCGGGGTGCAGGACGGCAATATTCCGGTGGGCAACTTTCCCCAGGCACTGTCGTTTCTGGCCTGGATAACGGCATTGGCGGGATTGATTCTGATCGTGCGGTTTCGAGTCGCGGTGATCGGCGTGCTGGTGGCACCTTCGGTGTTGATCGCCTTGGGGGCGTCCGGAGCAATGGCGGGCGAGGCGGGCAAACTGCCCCGAGCCTTGCGCAGCGTATGGTTGCCGGTACACGTCACGCTGGCTTTTGCCGGCGAGGCGCTGTTCGTGCTTGCGGCAACCGTCAGTTTGGTTTACCTGTTCCAGGAGTCGCGGCTCAAGGCGCATCGCCCGATGCTTTCGGGACAGGGCGCGATGCCCAGTCTGGAGAAGCTTGATCGGATCAACTACCTGCTGCTGGGATGGGGCTTTGTGCTGCTGACGCTCGCCATCCTCAGCGGCGCGTTGTGGGCGCAGCATACGTGGGGACATTTCTGGTCGTGGGAGCCGCGCGAGTCGTGGTCGCTGGTTACCTGGCTGCTTTACGCGGGCCTGCTCGAATCGCGGCTGACGGTCGGATGGCGCGGGCGGCGAGCGGCGACCCTTACGATTTTTGTGTTCGCGGTCCTGGTCGGCTCGTTTGTGGGCGTAAGCTTGCTGTATCCGGGCAAACATGGAGGCACCTTCGGCTAGGATGACGCAATCGCTGCTCATCACTGGAGTTAACCATCGCACGGCGGCGGTGGAAATTCGCGAGCGCCTGGCCTTTGGCGACGATGAACTGGTGCCGGCGCTGGCGCGGCTGAAGCTGGTCGCGCCTTCGGTGTCGGAAGCCGCGCTGATTTCCACCTGCAACCGGGTCGAGATGATTGCGGTGGCCGGCGAGCCCGAAGCGGCCGCGAAGGAACTAATCGGATTTTTGGCCGCCGAACGCCACGTCGAGCCAAGCCTGTTCGCCGATTGCGTCTATCGGCTGGATGGACGCGAGGCAGCGCGCCATCTGTTTCGCGTCGCCACCAGCCTCGACTCGATGGTGATTGGGGAACCTCAAATCCTGGGCCAGTTGAAGGACGCCTACATGCGGGCGGCGGAGGCGGAAACCGTCGGTATCGTGTTGCACCGCGCCTTCCATCGCGCGTTTTCGGTCGCCAAAAAAGTGCGCGAACGCACGCTTATCGGCCATGGCACGGTGTCGGTCAGCTCCGCCGCGGTCAATCTGGCCAAACAGATCTTCGACTCGTTTGAAAAAAAGACCGTGCTGCTGATGGGTGCGGGCGAGATGGCCGAAATCACCGCGCGCCAACTGATGCGCCTTGGCGTCGAATCATTGCTGATCACCAATCGCACTTTCGACCGCGCGGTGGAACTGGCGCGAGCCCTCAGCGGTACGGCGGTGCCGTTCGACAACTATCGGCCCTACCTGAAAATCGCCGACGTCGTAATCGGGTCCGTAACGGCGAGCCGCCCGCTGCTGACGCGCGAGGATTTCGAAACCATCCTCCATGAGCGCAAGTATCGGCCGATGTTTCTGATCGATCTCGGCGTCCCGCGCAATTTCCACCAGGCGCTCAACGAGCTGGACAATGTCTACCTCTACAATATTGATGATCTGGCGGCGGTGACCGTCGATTCCCGCGAAGAACGCGAGCGGGAAGCGCAAAAGGCCGAAACTATCGTCGAAGTCGAGCTGGAATCGTTCTGGCGATGGCTTTCGGGGCTGGAGCTGGTGCCGACCATCAAGGATATCCGCGCCAATGTCGAGCGGCTGCGCGAGGCCGAACTGCGGCGCCATCGCGCGTGGCTGGCCGCGCTGCCCGCCGATCAGCGCGCTCATATCGAGGCGCTCAGCCGCGGTATCATTAACAAGATTCTCCATCAGATCCTCTCCGAGCTGCGCCGCAACAACGGCGTGGTTGAAGGCATCTATGCCGCCGAAGTCGCGCGCCGATTGCTGGGCAGCGAGTTGGTGTCGCCCGCGATCAAACCCGCCAGGGTCCGCATCGACGACGAGCCGGAGGACTAGCCGGTAATTTTATGCCGCAGCTTCGTATCGGGTCGCGTCCGAGCCGGCTCGCGATGGCTCAGGCGCGGATCGTCAAAGACATGATCGAACAGATCACGCCGGGGCTGGCCTGCGAGATTGTCCCGATCAAAACCACGGGCGACAAGCTCACGACGCCTTCGCTGGCGGCCGTCGGCGGCAAGGGGCTGTTCGTACGCGAACTGGAGCAGGCGCTGGAAGCGCGTCATATCGACATAGCGGTACATTCGATGAAGGACCTGCCGGCCCGCCTCAATCCGCAATTCCGCCTGGCCGCGGTGCCGGCCCGCGAAGACACCGCCGACGTGCTGATCAGCGGCGGCGCGGATTTGCGCGGTCTGAAAACCGGCGCCCGGATCGGGACGGCATCGCCGCGCCGGCGCTTCCAGGCGATTCGGCTGCGGCCCGATTTGGACGTCCAGCCGCTGCGGGGCAATATCGACACCCGTATCGCAAAGCTGCGTGCCGGCGAGTTCGACGCTATCATCCTCGCCGCCGCCGGACTGCGAAGAATGGGCCAGCCGGACCTGCCTCCCGTTTACCGCCTCCCCGAAGATGACTTCGTTCCGGCCGGCGGTCAGGGTGCGTTGGCGATCGAAGCGATGGCAGATGCCTGGCCTTGCGATTCGGCGGAGGTCCAACGAGCGGTTGCGGCGATAGACAATCTTCGGGCGCGAATCGAGATTACGGCTGAACGCGCGTTTCTGGCCGGGATTGGAGCGTCGTGCGCCTCGCCGATCGGAGTCAAAGCAACGGCCGAGCATGGCGGGCTTGAGATCCGCGTGATGCTGTTCAGCCTGGACGGAACCCGCTCTATGATCGATTCGCTGCGCCTCGCGACGATATCGGATATTGCGCACGCCGAACGCTGCGGCATCGAATTGGCGCAACGGATGCAGGCCGACGGCGCCGCCGAACTGATCGGGAGCGGGATGGGAGTTGAATGAATACGAGACTGCGGCAGGTGCATGATCGGCCCACCGCAGCCCGGCAGCCGGCGCAACCTGGGATGAATACCGGTCCCAACCGGGCGATGCCGCGAGAGTAGGCAGCCCGGCGAAAGATCGATGCCACACGACAGATGTCATCCATAGGCAAAGTCTACCTGACCGGCGCGGGACCTGGAGCCGTCGATCTAATCACCATGCGCGGCGCGCAGGTGCTGGCCGATGCCGATGTTGTCATCTACGACCAGCTCGTAAATGAGCAATTGCTCAACCTCGCTCCGGCGGCCGCCGAAACGATCTACGCGGGCAAAAAGGGCGGCGGCGAGCGCGCCCTTGAGCAGGACGCGATCAATCAATTGATGATCGATCATGCGCGCGCAGGGCGTAAGGTCGTGCGCCTCAAGGGCGGCGACCCCCTCATCTTCGGGCGCGGCGGCGAGGAAGCGGCGGCGCTGGCGCAAGCCGGGATCGATTTCGAAATTATCCCCGGAATCAGCTCCGCAATCGCGGTGCCCGCGTATGCCGGCATCCCGCTGACCCATCGCGATTACGGCTCCTTCGTCGCGTTCGTGACCGGCCATGAAGTCGAGGCCCATGGCTCCACGACGATGCCATGGGATGAGCTGGCCCGCGCCGCGCGCGAGCGCGGCACGCTGGTCTTGCTGATGGCGGCCGCGCATCTGGCCGAGGTGGCGGCGCGCCTGATCGACGCTGGAATGTCGCCGCAAACGCCGGCCGCCGCCATCGCGCACGGCACGGGGGCCTCTCAGCGGACCGTGAGCGAAACGCTTGCGACGATTGCCAAGCGCGTCGCCGACGAGCGATTGACGCCGCCAGCCATAGTCGTTATCGGGCAGGTGACCCTGCTGCGCGAGCGGTTGGCGTGGTTCGAGCGCCGACCGCTGTTCGGCCGACGGATCGTGATAACGCGGGCGCGCGCAAGCGCTGCGCCGTTCGCGCAGGCGTTGCGCGAACTGGGCGCCGACGCGATCGAAATGCCGACCATCGAGACCGCGGCGCCGGACAGCTACGCCGAGCTCGATCGCGCGATCGCCCGAATCGGTTCGTACAACTGGATCATTTTCACCGCCGCGACCGGAGTGGACGCGCTGATGACGCGGATGGCCCAGACCGATCACGATGTGCGCGAAATGGGGGCGGCCCATATCGCCGCCATCGGACCCGCCACCGCCGCGCGCCTGCGCCATTACGGGCTGATCGCAGCCGCGATGCCCGCCGAATATCGCGCCGAGGCTATCGTCAGCGCCATCGGGCCGCAGCGGGTCAAAGGTGCGCGCATCCTGATCCCGCGCGCGCAGGTTGCCCGCGAAGCGCTGATCGGGATGCTTCAGGCGGCGGGCGCCGCCGCCGTCGAGGTGGCGCCCGCATACAAAACCATCCAGCCCCGCCCGGCGGTACTGGGCCTGGTCCAACGCCTGCTGGCAGGGGGCGAAATCGATCTGGCCGCATTCACCAGCTCCAGCACGGTGACTAATTTCTGCGCGATGGTTGGCGCGGAGGCGGCGCGCGGACTGGCGGCGGCGGCAATCGGACCGATTACCGCCCAAACCGCGCGCTCGCACGGCCTCAACGTGGTCGTGCAGCCGCGATCATATACGGTCGACGCGTTGTGCGACGCAATCCGCGATTACTTCGCGAGCGCGAAAAAATCGCCTGGCTCTGCCTAAGGGGACTGCTGATGGCGAGGACGATTGTGATGGGCGACCCGCGCTATTTCTCCGTGCGCGGCGGCGCCAATCCCCATACCCGCAACGTGCTGGGGATGAAGAAGAAAGTCGACCCGGAATTGGCGCGCCAGCAATGGCATACGATGGCGCGCGCGCTGATCGAGCATGGCGCCGAGGTTCTGGTGATCGAGCCGCACGCCGAACTGCCCGGCCTGGTCTATCCGGCCAACGCCGGTTTCCTTTATCCGTTGGAAGGGCGCCCGGCGGCGGAAAAGACCTTCTATCTGGCCAACCTGTTGCCAACCCGCGCGGCCGAGCGCGAGATCTATCGGCCCTTTATCGAGTCCCTGGGGTACAAGAGCCACGCAATCCAACATCGGTTCGAGGGTGAAGCGGACTTTTTCCCGGCCGGCCGCTACATGATTTTCACTTACGGCAAAGTCGAGCGGCAACGCTTTGTACCCGCGCTGAAGCTGCCGCCCTGGCGCCGCATCTATGGCTTGCGTTCCGAAGCGGACTCGATTGCCGAACTGCGCGCGATTGCCCGTGAGCGGGAGATCCTGATGCTCGAGCTTATCCTCGAAGCTCACTACCACGGCGATACCGTGCTCTGTTCATTCGGACCGCAGCGCGAATTTCTGCTCGCCTATCTCGCCGGACTGAGCATCCCTTCGCGCAATCGACTGCGCGATGCGTTCGGCGACAAGGTAGTGGAGCTGAGCGCCGAGGATGCCGCGATCTATGCCGCCAATTCCTTTCAAATCGAGCACGACGGCCGGTTGTTCTTGTTCCTGCCGCAGGGGATCAGCGTGCAACTCCAGCGCGCCGTCCGCGACCGCGGCGTGGAACCGGTGACGGTCAATGTCAGCGAGTTCCTGGCCAAGGGCGGCGGCTCGATTAAGTGCATGATTCTGGACCTCGGGCCGAGCGTCGAACAGCCGCAGGATGCAGATTGGGCCGCGTTTCGTCATCAGCGCAGCTACGGGCACCTGTTCGGCGGTTGAGTTATTGTTTGGGCGGCGGAAATAACTGCTGCCCGGTGGCTTCATCAACCACCGTGATCGCCTTGACCGGACAACTGCGCGCCGCCGACAGGATGACCCGGTCCTCGGAGCCGGCGGGATTGACTACTTCGGATTTGCCATTTTCGTCGAAAGCAAAAACCTTGGGCGCCGTCTCGACGCAGTCGCCGCTGCTGATGCATTTGGCTTTGTTTACCGTAACCTTGACCATCGAAAATCTCCGGCTTCCTTTGCGGGCTTGCGCTGATATCATGCGGCAGGACGAAGCGGTGAGCAATCCGAGCGGGCAGCAGTGATTTTCGGCACCGGCATAGATCTGATCGAGGTCGATCGCGTCAAACAGGCGCTGGAGCGTCCCGCCACCGGGGCGCGCTTTCGGCGGCGGGTTTTTACCGAAGGCGAGATTGCCTACTGCGAGTCGCGCGGCCGCGCACGTTTTGAGAGCTATGCGGCCCGCTTCGCCGCCAAAGAAGCGACGATGAAGGCCTTGGGCACGGGATGGAACCGGCACGTCGGATGGCTTGATGTCGAAGTCGTCAGAACACGCGGCCGTCCACCCACGATCAAGCTATGGGGCAAGGCGGCGCAGTTCGCCGCCCAGCGCAACGTGGTCAGGTTCCAACTAAGCATCAGCCATAGCGACCGGCACGCAATCGCGCACGTAATCGCCGAGACCGGCTAGCAGCAGGAGTACCGGGCCATCGGGCGCGCGATCGAGATGCTGAACCGGCACGGGGGCGTCACGACGAACCTCAAGGGCGACATACCGACCGAGGGTTTGGCGTTCGCGCTGCGCAAGGAGACCGAGAGGCCCCTCGACGGCAAAAATTTCACCAGGGTCGAGCTTGAGAAGTACATCGAGGCGCACTGGGACGAGTTGCAGGAGGACGGCTCCTATGTCGGCCTATGGAAGGACGCGGGCAAGGTTTACCTCGGTGTCTCGCGCGTGGTACAGGACGAGAGCCAGGAGGTCGAGGCGGCGAAGAAGGCCGATCAGATCGCCATCTACATAAAAAATGGACAAACGAGATACATCGCGAACTACAAGCGGACCCCGTGGGGTACTTATCAGTACCAAGGGAAAAAGCAAGCAGCAGTTGCTGGACGAACTGACGCGCGCGGCCTCGGACCTTGGGGTCTTGCACGAAAGTTCGACCCCGACCAGCCCCGAGACGACCACGGACGGTGCACCGACGGCGGGGCTGAACCTGCCGCCGGAGCCCAGGCGGGAGGACTTCCAGACCGAGGAGGAGTGGTTGGAAGCGCGGACGGGGTGGCAGCATCGGGTGGCGCCCATCATAGCGATGGGCAAGAAGTACGGGCGGCCTAAGAAGTAGCGGACGAGGCCGCGCAGCCGCTTCGCGGCCTGCTGACGCGGGTCCTGATCCCCGGCGTGCGCAAGACGATGCCGGAACGGCGCGGCTCCCGGCGGCAACGGCGCGCCCGGCGCGGCCTCGCTCTTATTGCCGCCGCCGACCGCTAGCGCGCTGGATTGGGACAAGCGGCAATCAGAATGCTGCCGCCAGTCGGTCGCGATAACTCCTCAGATAGGCCAGCGCGTCGCTGACGCCGAACCAACCCGCGTCGATAATGCGATCCACCCCGAGTCGGGCAAGTTCTTTCACGTCGTCAAGCCCGATATTCCATCCCGTCAGCAGCGACCGCTCCAGTCGCTGTCGGCGTCCCGCCTGACGTTCGAATTCCGCCAGCCTTGCCAGCAGCGTGCGCGCTTCCTCCATGGTGGTGACGATTCCGAACCATCCGTCACCCAGGCGCACGGCACGCTTCAGCGACGGATCGGTGTTGCCGCCCAGCACAAAGGGGGGATGGGGCTGCTGGACGGGCTGCGGATAAAAGCTGAATCCTTCGGTTGTAACCGTTGGGCCGGCGAACTTTACCACCGGCTTGCTCCAGCATTCGGTCATCAGCGCCAGGTACTCCGCCATCCGCTTGCCGCGATCATCGAAGTTGCTGCCCATCAGCTCGAATTCATCCGACATCCAGCCCATACCGACGCCGAAGATGAAGCGGCCGTTGCTCAGCGCGTCCAGCGTGGCCACAGCCTTGGCGGTGGTGAACGGGTTGCGCAGGGGCAGCAGATAGACGCCGGTGGCCAGGCGAATCTTCCTGGTCACGGCGGCGGCATACGCGAGCAGCACGAAGGGATCGGAAAAGGGATAATTAGCCGGCAACTGATAGCGGCCGTTGGGCGAATAAGGGTAATAAGCCTTGTGATCGTCGCGCAGCGCCACGTGATCGCCGAGCCAGATCGACTCAAAGCCGAGCGCTTCGATTGCGGGCAATGCCGTGGACAGGTCGAATCCGGGAGCTTGTGCTATAAAGGTTCCGAATTTCATGGCCCTGTTTTTACCATCATGACAAAAGCGAAAGCCAAGGTCGCGCCATCGGTCGGCGATTTTGATATCGTGTGGCAAATCAGGCCGCCGAACCAGGCTGCGCGAAAGCGGTGGCGGCTCTTAACCGAGAGGTTACTTCCATGCCCATCGATCTGAGCGAATTTGCCGAGCCAAAAACGACCGCGCTGCTGGTGATCGAAGTACAGCAGGGGGTAATCGGCGACTACACGCCGGCGCCGCTGTCGGCCCTGCGCGACGCCGTCAAATCGCGCAACCTGGTTGCACAACTCGCAAAGCTGCTGAAAGCGGCACGCAAGGCCGGTGTCCATGTATTCCATTGCCCGGCCGGGTCGCGTCCCGATGGTCTGGGCTCGATGATGAATACGCGGCTGGCACAGGCGTTGGCCAAATCGGGGCGCCGCGGGATGGTAGTCGGGTCGCCTGAATCGGCCAACGTGCCCGGACTGGAGCCCGAAGAAGGCGAGTTCGTGATCTGGCGCACGCACGGGATGACCGCGTTTCACGACACCAGCCTGGACAGCATCTGCCGCAACATGGGCATCAGGACCATCGTGCCGACCGGCGTGTCGATCAATGTCGCCATCACCGGCGCAACTATCGAGGCCGTCAACCGCGCCTACCGCGTCGTGATTCCGACCGATTGCGTGGTCGGCTTTCCACCCGAATATGGCGACATGGTGCTCAAGCACGCGCTGGTCGGACTGGCGTTTCTGACCACGGCGCCGGAACTGGCTTCTGCCTGGAGCGTGGACTGGAGCAGGCTGTAGATGCCGACCGCCCTGATCACCGGCGCGTCGAGCGGAATCGGGGAGCAGTTCGCCTACGCTCTGGCGCGCGAGCATTACGTGCTGGCGCTGACAGCGAGGCGCGAGGATCGGCTGCGAGTTATCGCGGCGCAGGCGCAAAGCCTGGGCGCGCCGGCGACCAGTGTTTTCGGATGCGATTTGAGTCAGCGCTCCTCCCCGCCCGACCTTTACCGTAAGGTCACTGCGGCCGGATTACGGATCGATATGCTGATCAACAATGCGGGATTCGGCACCCGCGGCCGCTTCGATCAACTGGCGCTGGAGCGGGAGCTGGAAGAGATCGATCTGAATGTCAGCGCGGTGGTGGCGCTGACCCGTCTGTTTTTGCCGGCGATGATTGCCGAGCGCCGCGGGACGATTATCAACGTGGCCTCCTCGGCGGGGTTTCAGCCCGTCCCGTACATGGCCACCTACGCGGCCACGAAAAGCTTCGTGCTGAGTTTCTCCATGGCGCTCCATCGGGAATTGAATGGCACCGGCGTCCATGTGATGGCGCTATGTCCGGGAGCGACGCGGACCGAGTTTCAGGGCGTCGCGCACACCGACGCAACGATGCCGTCGTTTATGTACATGGATCCGGAAACCGTGGTTGCGCAGGCGCTGCGTGCGGCGGGAAAAAAGCGCGCCGTCTGTATCAACGGCGCGTTGAACCGGATGGCCACTGAAGCGCAACGCGTGGCGCCGCGCGGGCTGGTCACCCGGATTGCCGCGATGATTTTCCGCCCCGAATAAGCCATCAACGCCGGATCGGGCGGTCCGAAGGCGTCACCTGCAACTGCAGCTTTTCAGTGCCGCGGATGACGGTCACGTTGACAACGGCGCCGGGCCGGGTTTCGGAAAGCGCGCGTTGCAGGTCTTCAATTCCAGCAATCGGGCGGCCATCCCAGGCTACGATCACGTCCTGCTCGCGCAACCCCGCCTTGTCGGCCGGGCCGCCGTGCTCGATCGAAGCCACCAGCAAAGCCCCTTCAGGAACCAGTTGATGGAACCGGACCAGCCGACGTGGCAGCACGATATTTTGTCCGGCCAAGCCGATATAGCCGCGGCTAATCCTGCCTTCATGGAGCAGGCGTCCGGCGATATACCGGGCGGTATTGGCCGCGATCGCAAAGCACAACCCTTGCGCCGGCAAAATCGTCGCCGTGTTGACCCCGATGACCTCGCCGCGGCTGTTGACCAGAGGTCCCCCCGAGTTGCCAGGATTGAGCGCCGCATCGGTCTGAATCACGTCGTCGATCAACCGGCCGGACACGGAACGCAGGGAACGGCCCAGGGCGCTGACTACACCCGCCGTAACCGTGTAGTCGAAGCCGAAAGGACTGCCAATCGCAATCGCGATCTGGCCAACGCGCAGCGCGCGCGAATCACCCAGAGTCGCAGCGGCCAAACCCGCGGTCCCGATTCGGATTACCGCCAAATCGGTGTCGGGATCGGCGCCGATGAGGTCAGCTTCGAAGCGGCGCCCGTCAAGCAGCGTGACCACAATCTTCGAGGCGCCATGGACGACGTGGCTGTTGGTCAGGATGAAGCCGTCGGGCGTAAACAGAAAGCCCGATCCCCCGCCTGCCGGCGTTTGTGGATGGGGTCCCTGGCGGGCATGAAATACGCGGATATTTACGACCGCCGGGCTGACTTTTTCCGCAGCGCCCGAAACTGCCGCTGAATAAGCGTCCAGTAGTTCTGAATCCTGTGCTGAGGATCGCCTGGGGGATCCCGCGTTGTGCGCGGAATCGGGGTTTTCGTTGAGCAGGCGGACTAATCTCCTTTTCATATTGATAAAATAACCACGGCGAGACGGTCCGTCTCGCCGCGCGGCTTGAAATCGCGAGTTGTTACAAGGACCCCGGCATTTCCTCGGGCGGCAGAACATTGCGGAAGAACAACCAATACAGCAACGTGTTGATCCCCTGCATCAGCGCGGCGAATTCCAACGGCAGGGAGATGAACAGGTGCTCCATGAAAAGTCCCGCGATATAAGGGCCCACGGCCGACATGACCTGGGAGGGGAAGTTCGCAAATCCCGACGCGCTGGAACGCTCCGGCGGCGGTATTACGCCCATCAGGTAGCTCTGCCGTACCGGGATCGACAGGATGTTGAACAGCATCCGGATGCCGTAAATCGCGGCCGCCCATAAAAATGTAGGCATCAAAACAACGGCGAACAGCAGTACCGACGAAACCGCGCGCGTCATCACTACCGCGCGCACGGAGCCCAGCCGCGATGCCACGCGTCCCGCTACCAGGTAAGGCAAAGAACTAACCAGGTTGAGCACGAAAAAGACCTCCGCCAATTGGGCGGAGTCAACTCCGAAACGGCGATAAAACCAGTACACCACGATTGGACCAAGCATCCCGATCGCCAGCCCGTTGGTCGCGTTGGTGATCATGAAGCGCAGCACCAGGCGCCACGACTGGCGCGAAAGCCCCAATTTTCGCGGCGTATCGACCGTCACAGGCGCGGGCGCTCGCGAGGCTTCGGCGGTCCCGCGATAGATGGGGCCGCGCAACTCGCGCAGGGGCAAGGCCGCGAACACCATCGCAAAACCCAAACCTCCGGCCGCGACAAACAAGGCGCGATAGGTCACAAGTTCGGGGATCGCGGCGGTGTGCGCGAGCAGCGAAGGCAACCCGGCCAGAAGAGTGCCAAGCGCCGCGGTTATCACTCCGACGAAGGAGAAGGCGCCAAAGACCCTGGTGCGGTCGAAGTCCGAGGAATGTTCAGCGACCAGCGCTTGAACGGCGGGATAAAACGGTCCCCAGGCGCCGCCCGCCAGCGCTCCGCCACGCCCGATCGATCCGGCGGCGGCAAAAACTACCAGCCACGTGAAGGTCCGGGCGAAGGCGAAACCAACTCCGCCGATGCCCAGTAAGATGGAAATCCCGATTAGACATTTCTTGCGCCCGATGCGGTCGGCCAAAACTCCCACCAGCATCGAAATCGCCGCCGCCGCAATCGCCGAAAAAGCCAGCAAAGTGCCAAGCGCAACTGCGCCATAACCCAGCGCAACCAGGTACAGCGGGAGAATTATTCCCAGATAACCCTGCGAAAGGCTGCGCAGAACGCGCAACCCGAAGAGCCAGAGGAGATCACGATTGAGCCAGGAAATTCCCAGCGACCGCGCATTGAAACCGATTGCGTCTTCGCTTTCCCTGAGGTTCTGTTTCACCCCGTCCCAACCGCTCATCCTCAACCGCATACTCCAGCACGCGATTTAAGGCGAACGGCAGCGATCGCGCCCACCCTGGCCCACAGGGCGGACCCAAGGCAAACCCACGGACCTGGTCCGACCCCTACCGGTTTGCCGGATGTTTGACGGCGGCGCTGACGACGTGCCCGGAAACGTCGGTTTCGACGACGTAGCGGTCACCACGGGGGGTCACGAAAATCAGCAGACGGCCGCCCGTTTCGGACAGCGTAATAGCCTCGATCGGTCGGCCATATTGGGCAACCATCTGCTCCACCGTCCGCCCTTTAAGAGGCGTCACGATTCCCGCGTCGTTGCTGTATGGCTGTGCATATGCGCTTGCACACAGCAGCAACACGAGCACGACAAACCCGGCAACAGCGGACGTAACCCAGGTTTGACAATCCTTTGCCAGGTTTGGTTCTGCCACTGCCAGCAACATCGCAAAGGCTCAGATTTCCACCAGAACCGCGTCGCCCTCCACTTTAACCGGATAGCACGCCACGCGCTTGCTCTCGTCCTCCATGTAACAGCCGGTGGTGACGTCGTAAAACCATCCGTGCCATGGACAGGTGACGATATTGCCGTCCAGGTCGCCCTCGCCCAGAGGACCGCCCCGATGCAGACAGGTGTTGTTGATCGCGTAAAACTTGCCGCCCACATTGAACACGGCGACCGTGGTCCCCTCCACTTCAAAGGGCTTGCCCGTGCCTTCGGCGATATCCGCCACGTTTGCGACTTTTACCAGATTACCCACGCTTGCTCCCTCTCAGCCGGATGCAACCGGTTTATTCGCCGCTGCCCGCACCGTCGCCGCGATCAAGTGATATATTCGGCGTTGATTTTGACGTAATCATAACTCAAGTCGCAAGTCATCATGTTGAAGCGCGCCGACCCCTGCTTGAGGTCGAGCCGCAGCTTGAACTCCCGCTGGCGCATCGCCAGGGCGGCGGCGGGCAACGCACTGGTCAGAATCATGCCGCGCGCCGCGATTTTGATTTTGTCCACCCACAGCTCGATCCGATCCGGATCGAAACGCACTCCGCAGGCGCCCGCCGCGGCCGCTATTCGTCCGACGTTTGGATCACCGCCGAAAAAGGCGGTCTTGACCAGCGGGGAATTGGCGATTTGACGGGCGACCCGCGCCGCCTCCGTGGTGGATCGCGCCCCGCGCACCTCGACATTGACAAACTTGGTGGCGCCCTCGCCGTCATAAACCAACTGACGAGCGAGACTTTGTGCGACGGCGCTCACGGCGTTTTCAAATGATACGGCTTCGGAATCCGACAATTTGCGGTTGGCGGCAGCTCCGCTGGCCAGCAACATCAAAGTGTCATTGGTGGACATATCGCCGTCGACGGTGATCGCGTTGAAGCTTGATGGTGCGGCGTGCGCCAGCGCCCGCCTCAGCATAGTGGCGGGCAGCGCCGCATCGGTCACAATAAAGGCAAGCATCGTCGCCATGTTCGGAGCGATCATGCCCGCGCCCTTAGCGGCGCCTGCGATCGTGACCGTCGCGCCCCCGATTCGCACCGTTGTCGAGGCCATCTTAGGCGTCGTGTCGGTGGTCATTATCGCCATCGCGAAGTCAGCCAGACCGTCAGGGGAAAGGGCCTCGCAGGCGCGCTGCACGCCGGCGCGGTATTTATCGAAGTCATAAAGATGGCCGATCACGCCGGTAGAACAGGGCAGGACGAGATTTTCCGCACAACCAAGCTTGGCGGCCACCTGCGCGCAGGAAGCGATCGCCAGCCTCATCCCATCCCTGCCTGTGAAGCAATTGGCACAGCCCGAGTTCGCCGCGATCGCCTGTGCGCGGCCGCCGCGCACACGCTGATCGGCCAAAATGACCGGCGCGGCCTTGACCTGGTTGGTGGTGAAGATCGCAGCGGCGGCGGCCGGCGAGTCCGCAACGATCAGTCCCAAATCCTTGCGGGTGGGGTCGGTTTTCATACCGGCTGCGACGCCCGCAAATCGAAATCCCGCAACCGCCCGCGGCTCCGGTCTCACCTCCATTGCGCACCTCCCGTCGCGCTATCTAAACCAGAGGCTGCGCGGTGGGGCAAGGGTCGTGAGCAACCTTGACGCGCGGCTGCATATCAGGCTAACTGGTTTAAAGTAAAAGCGGGCAAATGATTAGAATCAAGCTGCTTTCCACAATTGTAATCGCGGGTGTAATCGTCAGCCTGGCGGCGTTTCCGCGCTGGTCTTACGCAGGGCATGGCGGCGGAGAAGGCAACGACCAGGGCGATTTCGGTGGCTACCATGACAACCACGGCCATGGCGGCGGGGGTCACGGTAACAAGCACGGCCATGGCGGCGGTGACCACCATCGCTATGACCACGGCAAGCACGGACACGGTGGCGATTACAACTATTACGCGGGCAGCAAGCACCACGGGCACGACTACGGCGCGTATGTCCAGCCGTCGTATTACGGCGGTCCATATTTCAACCCCGACCGCGTCACCATCATCCGCAGCTACTACACGCCGGAAGCAATCGACCGCCTGCCCCCCGGATTGCGCAAGCACCTGGAGCGCACCGGAGAACTGCCGCCGGGACTGGAGAAAAAGCTGGTGATTAACCAGCCGCTGCCGCCGGAATATCTCAGCTACATGGTGCCTGCGCCACCCGAATTGGTGAGCAGGCTCGGTCCGCTGCCGCCGGATTCGAACCTTTATTTCTACAATGGCGACGCCGTTCTGGTTAATCCCAGGACGATGGCTGTGATGGACATCGTCCACGGCGTGCTGACGCTCGGCGGCTACTGAAACGCTGCGGTGTGCGCGCAATCATCGCGCATCTATGCGGCTGACGCGTTGGCAGCCAACGCCTGTTTCTCGACGCGGGTGCCTTTGAAAAAATCGGGATTGCCCCTGCTCCAGAAGCGGACGGCGTTGCCAAACACAAAGTCGCGAAAGTCGTCATTGCTGATCAGGCCCGCTTCGACCAGTTCATAGGCCTCGGGCAGCACCTCGCCCATGTCGGGCACGTCGAAATGGCCGATGTCGGAGCCGAACAGCGCGTTCAGACGAGCCCCGTATGGATTCAATTTGCGGTTGAAGGCCCAGGCGTTAATCGGATCGTCGGCCTCGCATCCGAAATAGAAGTTGGTGGTGAAAAGATCGCGGATATCCTCGGCTCGCCCGATCTCGCAGGCGGCGAAGTCGTCCAGTTGGGGCGGCGCATTATCGCGCGTGAGCATGCGCGTGTCGATTTCGCCGTTTCGCTCCCGCAGATATTCTGTCACCGCCGGACCGCCGTAACGCGCCGCCAGTTCCGAAAGCAGCCTGCGGTTGAGATTGTCGGGTCTGGTCGCGTCAAGCGCCTGGAGCCCGCGCTTTTTCCAATGCCCGATCAGGTCCGCGTAGAGGTTGCACGCCCATCCCACGCCGCCTTCCAGAAACGCGAAATTGAGATTGGGGAAACGCCGCGTGACGCCACCCATGAACAGGGCCTTGCAGACCGCTTCGCCGGCGGCGGCAAAATGGCCGATATGGTTATAGACGAAATTGGTCGGCGAAGTGCGCAAACCGAAACCGCGCGAGCCCGAATGGAAGGTCGGCGCAACGCCAAGTTCTTCGCACTTTGCCCATACCGGATCGTAGTTGTATTTGCTGTCCAGCCCCACCGGATCAAACCAGTATGCGAACCGGGCCGCATCGGGATTTTTGCGCGCGACCGCCTCGATCGGACGGCGCATCAGACTGGCCATCACCACGACTTTAAGCCCCAGCGTACCAATTGCGTGATCCAGTTCGGTAATCGCTTCCTCGGGCGTTTCCATCGGAATTACCGCCGCTGGAGTAATTCGATCGCAAAGCGCGCCAAACTCTTCAGCGATATAGGTGTTGAAAGCCCGGCAGGTGGCATTGCGCGTTTCGGCGTCAGGGTTGAAGGCGATGCCCAGGGCGCCCGTTGGATAGAGCACGGCGAAGTCCATGCCAAGTTCATCCAGCCGTTCGTACAAAAGACGCGGGAACAGCGCGGTTGCCCCGTCGATCGTGTTGGCGGTGGGAAATGACCACCATCCCTGCTGCGCCGAACGGCGCATCCGCCGCTCATCGTCGCTGAAGGACAGAATACGGTTGATCATCCCTTCGACCGCCTTGAAACCCTGGGCGGCCTTGTCCCCGCCAATTCGCCTCAGTTCTTGCGCCACCACCGGCGAGAACTCGACCCAGTGGCCGTCCGCATCGATCACGGGATGGTTAAGCCGCGCGCGAATCGAAGCTGCTTTGCTGGCCATGACCAAATCTCCTGACGAAATAGCCGTGTCGCCACGCACGAACTATCACTGCAATAGCGCACTCGCTCCGCCCTTTCCACAAAAAGCCCTGGATATCGGACGGCCGGGGAAGAGTGCCGATACGGCTGGAGCAGCCAGCGGGATTAAACGAACTATTGCCGGACTTTCCTGAACAGGATAAAGCGCCGGATTAGCGGAACCACGCTCCTTAATATAAACGGCCATCCGTGCCGGATCTTACCACCATAGATTCGGATCGACTGTGCGGCCAGTGAAAGCGGCGGAATCTTAAAGGAACTCCAGCCGGGCGTCGAGCTTTCCGTCTTCGTAGCGCACCACGATATAACCGCCGCCCTTGAAGGGACCCGCGTTCAATACCGTCGTCGGACCAATTTGATCGACGGCCGCCGATTCGTGGATGTGACCGGAAATACAGACCTCGGGCTTGACTTCCTCGATAAAGCGGCGCGCCGCCTTGCTTCCCACCGCGGTTCCGTTCATCAGTCGGTCGCATTTAGTTTGAAACGGCGGCGTATGACAAACCATCACCAGCGGCCGTTTATCCTTAATCGCCTGATAGCCGTGTTGCAAAGTGTCGTAAATCTCGTCTTCGCTAAGTTCAAATGGGGTATGAAAGGGCGTCAGATTAGATCCGCCGCAGCCGAAGATCGCAACGCCGTCTATCACCATCCCCTGCCCGTGCAGCGCGACGCCTTCGCGCTCGAGATACGGAATTATCTCGCGTTTATCGAGATTGCCGGGCAGCGCCAGCACCTTGGGGCACGCCTTGCGGGCGGCATCAAGAACCTTCGACGCGTCGGTCGGCCCGCCAAAGTTGGTTAGATCGCCGGAAATAACGATCAGATCGGTATCGCGCAACTCGTGCTCCATCCGAGCGAGATTGCCGGTCGCCATGTGGACATCGCCAAAGGACACCAGTTTCATCAGCTGACCTCTGCTGGCGTACAAAAATATATAATACCGCCATGGCTGTTAACGATCAGGCTGCCTTCGTACTGGTCAGAACCAAGGCGGCGGGCAATATCGGAGCCGCTGCGCGAGCTCTGGCCAACATGGGATTGGCCGATCTAAGACTGGTCGCGCCCGACGCTTCCTGGGATCGGGTGGCATCGGAGATGGCCGCGCACGGACGCGAGGTCCTGCGCAATTCCGCCGTCTATCCCGATCTTGAGGCCGCGCTGCACGACTGCGTAATGTCAATCGGCACCACCTGCCGACCCGGCCTTTACCGCAGCGGCGCTCAACCTTTGCGCCCGGCCATAGCTGAAATGACTCAGCACAAGTTCGACGGCCGGGTCGCGTTCGTGTTTGGCCCGGAGGATTACGGCCTTTCCAACGACGATCTCAGGTACTGCCAGCGCCTGATCACGATTCCCACCGCGCCGCAATACAGGTCGATTAATCTGGCCCAGGCTGTGATGCTGGTCGCCTATGAATTGTTCATGGCGAGTTCAGCCGTGCCCGCACCGCGCGAGCCGTCCTTGCGCGATTCGCTGACCGCGGCCGCCCGGGTACCGGAAATTGAAATGATGGTGGCGCGGATGGAAAAGGCGCTGGTTGCGATCGGATTTCTGGCTGCGGGCGCCACCGAACGAATTATGTTCGCGCTGCGCGCAATTTTCGGGCGCAGCGGTCTCAATCGGCGCGAACTCGATATTCTCAACGGAATTGCCCATCAGATTGGATGGTTTGCCGAGGGCGGTCGCGAAGTGATCGAGGCGAAGCATCGCTCGGGCCGCAAAATACGCTAAAATGTATTGCAGTGGCACAGATCATTGACTTTGCGGAAATCCGCGGTGCGCGCGAGGCGCAGCGTGCTGCCGCCGGCGAGCGTCGCTCCCTGGAAGCCGCAGTCGAGACCATACGGCTGAATCTGGCCGCCGTGGTCGAACGTTTGGGTGACGCGGCTGGTGCCGAGCGCGTTGAATTGCTCGGCAGGATGGAAAAGCTGGCCGCGATGCTTCGCTACGGCGTGCTGCTGTTGGACGGCTCCGCTGAACGTGAAGGATAAACCGGCGGCGCGCTCTTGCCGCCCTCGGGCTCTGACGTCCTGCCGCACTGCCGCGGGTTTTCTATCGGCAGGTTTCATCAAGTGTTAATCGTTGCTGCCCCGATCCGAACCAATGCCGAACTTGCCCAGCAAATACCGACTGCGGCACGATATTGCTAATCAGGAGGATATCTTGGCATCAACAAAGAGCAGTGTGGAAGCGACCCAGGCCCAGGACAGCCAGATGGTGGTTGATTTCGAGCTCGTCAGACGTATCGCGGGCCGCAACCTGCGCGACCTTGGCGGGCATCCCACCCGCCACGGCAAACGCGTCAGACGCGGGCACGTCTACCGCTCCGCACATCTGGCTTCCCTTCCGCCGGAAAGCGCCGTGCCTACGCTCAATCTCAAGACCGTCATCACCCTGCAAAGCAAATTGGAGGTTTCGGTTCTGGGCGGGCTCGAAAGCACGCTGGCAGCGAGCGTGCGCTGGGAGCATATCCCGATTGGCGACAAATGGTTCAGCGCGGACGCGAAGCCAGCCCCGATTAAACCGGGTCACGAGCACCTGGTGCTGGTCACCGAATTTCGCGACGCCTGGCAGACCTTTTTCATGCTGCTGGCCGAGGAGGAAGTCTATCCACTGCTGTTCCATTGCTCGGCCGGACGCGATCGTACCGGAGTGGGAGCCGCGATGCTGCTGGAGCTGCTGGGGGTGGAGCGCGAAAGAATCATGGAGGATTTCCTGCAGAGCAATATCGCCTTTCCCCGAATCCCGCTCAAAGCCGCGCAACTCGAGCCGTTATTCGAGCTGATCGACGAAAGCGGCGATATCGATTCGTTCCTGATGGACGAAATCGGCGTAAGCCGCAAAGTCCTCGACACTATCCGCCGCGACCTTCTCGAAACATAACTACCCGCGCCCGCACCGATATTGAGGCGTTCGGCCAACAACCGGACATTGATTTGGGTTTAACTTAGCGGGTAATTCCGCCGCGCCACAGGGGATGGGGCGCGATTTCAGCCCAGTCGCTGTCCGCGTCGATTTTGCTGGTCAGCGGAACGACGACGTCATAGCCGCCCGGCGGCACACGATCGGTCAGGATGGCCGGATTAAGATGCTGAATTTCGTACACTTGCGAGTGCGTGGCCTCGGCAACTTTGCTCAGTGGCGTACCGCCGGGAACGCTGATCCGGAGGTACTGCGTAGGTTCCTTGTAAACCACCTCGTCGATACCGAATTCGTGCGCGTTTTTCGAAATGAAGGCGACAGCCATGAACCTGGTCAGCAGGGAGCGGGTACGGGCTGGCAGATGAGCGAGCAGAGCATCAAAGTCCTCGCCCCGATCACGCACAAAATGCGAAAGCATCCCCTCCCCGGTGTTCCATGCAATAATCGTCAGACGCCAGTCACCGACTTGGTCGTGCAACTGGGCGAGGTATTCAGCAGCCGCACGGGTGGACTTCAAGGGGTCGCGACGTTCATCCAGAAACTTGTTGACGATCAGCCCGAATCGCCGCGCGGTGGCCTTGGTCAACTGCCACGGTCCGGCTCCGGCCTTGGAGAAGGAACTCTCGGCAAATGCCAGGTACACCATATCCGGGGGAACGCCGTATTGGCCCAGCAGTTGCACCATCTGCGTTATGTAGGGAGCGCTGCGCGCATAGGAGAGCTTGAGCCCTTCGGAATTGGCCAGATATGAATCGACATAGGCCTGCACGGCCGAGTTGAGAACTAAAGGAAAGGGAGCGACTTTACGAGGTTCACTGCGCTGAAACTGCAGCCTGCTCGCCATCGGTTGTCCGAAGGGTGTCGCCGCCGCAGCATAAGCCGGCGCAAGTGCCAGAAGAGTTAGAACTATGAAGCTTCTACACCGCATCCTTCCCCGCACGCTTCGTTGCACCTTAATGGTCGATAGCTGACAAAGCAAGCTTTATTGTCATTAGAAATTCTAATAACTTGCCAGCTAGATATTAGAGTTTCACAAATAATCCGCGGGTGTTGTTGTAAAAATTGCGTGTGCGCGAGCAAAATCAGCCTGGTCCTCCGGTTGTTCGTCTCAGAGCATGATCGGACGAGGAAGAAGAAAGGCTGGATTGAAAAATCTTCTGCAGCTCAAGGTGCTTTTCCGGATTTTCCACTTTTTTGGCGGAATTGTTTTTGTGATAATCAGCCTGAACCTGGTTGCCAGTCGATATTTCTGCTTGTCGGGGACCGCGTTTCAGGGTCTTATTTGCCTTCCCCAGTTACAGAAAAGTCGAACCAATCGTTGCGATGGGCAACGGCATCCAAACACTGCGATAGCCCCGACGGCCTTGGATACATCCGGAGCGCCCGCTATTCTTAAATGGCACTGAATCGGCAACCGAAGTTGAAGCTCTGGCGTGACGTCTTCGACAGCCTTAATGACGCCGTCCTGGTTTTGTCGCCTCAGTTCAATATCGTCCTGAAGAACCCCGCGGCTGAGGCGTTACTGGGAACGCAGGTCAATCGCGAGATGATCGAGGCGTTGCTGAGCCGTAACCAATGGCTGGAGGGAATGGTGCGCGATTGCCTGGAACGGCGGCAGGAATCCAGTTGCGCGGACGCCACCTTGGCGCTGGCCGGCCAGAATCTGGCGGTACGGGCAGAAGTCGCGCCACTCCTTAATGAATCGGGGCAATTTAAGGGCGCGGTCGTCCTGCTCCACGACCTGTCGCATCAAAAAGGCATGGAACTGGTGGCGGTAAACGGCGGCGAAAACGACCGCGTGCTGGGCCTTTCACCTTCGGGGCTGGCGCATGAGATCAAGAACCCGCTGACCGGAATCAAGGGCGCGGCGGAACTGCTGGCAGGTCTTTTTCCGTCCGAGCATCGCGCGCAGCAATACTGCGGGCTGATCATGGATGGCGTCAGCCGGATCACCGACCTGATTGAGCAGGTCCTGTCGGTCAGCGGCCCGCAGCGCCTTAAACAGGAACCGATCAATATTCACCTGGTGTTGCATAGGGCGCTCGGGATGGCGGGTTTGTTTCCCTCCGGCGCCAGTGCGATCCGGGTTGAGCAGGTTTTCGATCCCAGCCTGCCCGATGTGCTGGGTGACGCGGCCGCTTTGGAACGCGTGTTTCTCAACCTTTTTCGCAACGCCATCGAGGCCATCGGACCCGCCGCCGGGACGATTCGCTTGCGCACCCGGATGGAAAGCCAGTTCCGGCTCCGGATGGGCCGGGAGCAGCGTCGGTTCTTGCGCGTGGAGGTCAGCGACAGCGGCCCGGGAATGTCGCCCGAGCAGGAGGCGCAACTCTTTACTCCTTTCTTCACCACCAAGCCTACGGGCAGCGGTCTGGGCCTGGTGCTCAGCCAGCGCATTATCGCGCTTCATCGAGGCAAGTTATGGGCGCAACGGTGCGACGAAAGCGGACTGACCGGAATGACGTTTAAGGTTACACTACCCCTGGCGGACGGTAGTCAGGCAAAACATGGCGAATGAGGCATTGCTTAAATCCGAAGCATCTGAAGAAGGCGGCGCTGTCAATCAGAACGCGGCGGCGGTTTTGATCGCCGACGACGATCCCGCGGTCCGGCTGATCCTGCGCCATCGGCTGGAAGCGGCCGGCTACAGCGTCAGCGAAGCGGCCGACAGCAATGCCGCGCTGGCTGCTCTGCGTACCAACAGCTTCGATGCTGCGCTGCTGGATATCATCATGCCCGGCCCGGGCGGTTTAGAGGTGCTGACGACCGCGCAAACCGAGGGCATCAGGACGGTTATCATCGTCATCACGGCCGCCAGCACGATGAGCAACGCGGTCGAGGCCATCAAGCGCGGTGCGCACGACTACCTGACCAAGCCTTTCCACAATCTTGACCTGGTCGCGGCAGCGGTCGGGCGGGCGGTGGAGCTGTGCGCGCAGGCGGCGGAAATCAATCGGCTCAAGAGCGAGGTCGGCCATCAACTGGTGGGCGGTGAAATCGTGGGGCGCAGTCCCGCGATGCAGGAAATCTACAAGCTTATCGGACGGTTGGTGAACAATGACGCCAACGTCCTGATTTGCGGCGAGAGCGGCACCGGCAAGGAACTGGTGGCGCGCGCAATCCATTTCAAGTCCGAACGATGGCGGGCGCCGTTTGTTGCCGTTAACTGCTCAGCGATTCCCCAGGGTCTGCTGGAGAGCGAGCTGTTCGGCCATGAACGGGGCGCCTTCACCGGCGCAACCGAGCGGCGGGCGGGCAAATTCGAGCTGGCCGGGCGCGGCACGCTGTTTCTGGATGAGATCAGCGACATGCCGCTGGAACTGCAACCCAAGCTTTTGCGGGCAATCCAGGAACGCGAGTTCAGCGCCGTCGGGAGCTCCGAGTTGCGACGTCTGCAAGCCCGGATTATCGCCGCGTCCAACCAGGATCTCGAGGCGGCGGTGGCGGCGCGCCGCTTTCGCGAAGATCTCTATTTCCGCCTGCGGGTTATCCCGATCTTTCTGCCGCCGCTGCGCGAGCGGCGCGAGGACATCCCCGAACTGGTGGACTACTTCATCGCCCGCGCCAACCGCGACATGGGAGCGAAGGTGGCGGCCGCCAGCCGCGAAGCGCTCGATGTTCTGAGCGGCTACAACTGGCCGGGCAACGTGCGGGAACTGGAAAACTGCGTGCTGCGCGCCGCTTTGCTGGCTCCCGGGAATATTATCCGGGCTGAGGATATCAGCTTCGGCAAAAGCGGGCACAAAAGCGGTCAAGCGCAGGCCGGCGGCTCTTTGGATGAGCTGCTCAGCCGCAGCATCCGCGACTACCTCGACGAGCAGCACGATGACGCGGCGGGGGTTTACGACGCGGTCGCGGCCAAGGTCGAGCGTCCGCTGATCGAGCTGGCGCTGGAGCGTTTTCGGGGCAACCAGGTGCGGGCGGCGCGCTTTCTTGGTTTCAATCGCAACACGCTGCGCAAGAAGATCAACGATCTGCGGATCGTGGTGCGCAAGGGTCCGGCGCCGTGAAGCTTCCCTCACATTTCTACGCGATGGTCGATCCGTTGGCAGGACACGATCCGGTCGATTTGGCGTCATTGATGCTGGAGGCGGGCGCGCGAGTGCTGCAGCTGCGTCTCAAGAAGGTCTGCGCGCGTGATTTCGTCAAGGCGGCGCGCGAGATCCAGGAGCTGTGCGGGCGCGCACAGGCGCTGCTGCTGATCAACGATCGTATCGACGTAGCGATGCTTGCGGGCGCCGCCGGCGTCCATCTGGGACAAAACGATATTCCATTGCGTGCGGCCCGCAAGCTGCTCGGTCCCGACCGCATTATCGGAATTTCCACCGCCAGCGTCGATCAGGCGCGCGCCGCTGAAGCAGGTGGCGCGGATTATATCGGCTTTGGTCCGATGTATCCCGGCGGAGCCAAACAGACCGAGGTCGGCAAAGGCCTGGCGATGCTGCGCGAGGTGCGCGCCGCCGTGGGTATCCCAATCGTCGCCATCGGCGGTATCACCGAGGCAAGAGTGCCCGAACTGTTGGCCGCCGGCGCCGACGCCGTCGCCATCATCAGCGACGTGGTGTACGCGCCCGATCTTCCCGCCAAGGTAAAGCGCCTGTTGTCATTGGGTGCGGCCGCATAATCGACTCATTACGGGTACTCGAAAATAATGTCGCCCGCGACCCTCGCTTCTCCGGCAATTTTGCACGGTGCGCAAAGGAGTGAGGATGTACGATGCGCTTGACGCGATCGCCTGACCGAGCTTTTCAGGTCGGTTCGCGCGGCCCGGCCAGCTGCCGATCCTGGATAAGAATTCCTGCAGCCTGCAACTCATCGAGCTTCTGTTCGCTGTATCCGAGCCATTGACTGAGTATTGAGCGATTATCCTGTCCCAGCAGCGACAGTATCGGTTTGAACTCCACTTTGGTTTCGGAAAACAGGTACGGCACCTTGGGCAGCGGCACTTCGCCGTAGCCTGGCACTTCGAGCGTTTGCAGCGCCCCGCGCCCTTCATTTTGAATCATCGCGACGGTCTCGCGCAGATCCATCACGGGCGCCGCCAGGTAGTGACGGTCGCTTAACCACTTCAAGGCGTCCTCCCGGGTGGCAAACGTTTGCAGCCATTCTTCGATGATAGGTTCGAGCGCCTTGCGATTTTCCCATCGCGTCATGTGCGGGTTGAAGCGCGGGTCCCTGGCCAGTTCCGGTTTGCCGATGTCCCGGGTGAATTGTTTCCAGTAATGATTGAGCACGGTGAGCACAATCCAGCCGGTGCGCGTGGGGAACAGTCCGCAGGGGGTGGCCCCCGGGCGATGGCGCCCATAGGGAGCGGGATTGAACTCGCCGTGCGTGAAAAGATGGCGCATCAGCACGATGTCGTGGATATGAAAAACGCATTCGTACAGCGCCACGTCGATATACTGTCCAATTCCGGTGCGATCGCGGTAGTACAACGCCGCCAGCACGGCGGTTGCGCCGTTGACGCCGCCGCTGCCGTCGGCCAGGTACATCCCCGGATAGACCAGAGTGCCGTCATCGTTGCCGGTCAGAGACAGCAGGCCCGAGAAAGCCTGGCCCGTCATGTCGTTGCCGGGAAAATGCGCGCGCGGCCCCTTCTGTCCGAAGCCCGACACCGAGCACATGATCACGCGCGGGTTAACCGCCTTGAATGCTTCATAGGAGAGTCCGTACTTGCTCAGGACGCCGGGCGTGTAGTTCTCGATAATCACGTCGACATGGCGGGCGAGTTCGACCACGATCGCGGCGCCTTCCCGACGCTTGAAGTCGATACAAAGGCTGCGCTTGCCGCGATTGTAATACACGTAAGTCGGGGACTGGCCGTTGACCGGTTCCGGCACGCTGCCGGCGCGCGAGAATTCGCCTCCTGGCGGCATTTCCAGTTTGACCACGTCGGCGCCCATGTCGGCCAGCATCCGGCCCAGCGTTGGACCGGCGATATACTGAGTGATATCCAGAACCCGCAGACCGGCCAGATTCTGCTTAACAGTTTCATCCATCAGATCGCCATCCACCTTTCAGCCTTCGGTGGGGCGGACGTCGGTGCCCGCGAGCAAGCGGGACAGCCCACAACGGCGGGCAGCAACGCCCGCTCCACGGCGAGAGCACGCAAAGCGACCACTAATTGCTGCGACCATATAACAATCGCCGCACACCCACCGTCAACCGTAAGGTTCGGGCGCGACGTGATTTGCCTGACGGCGAATCCACCCGGGCAAACCGGATGCACAGCGCACAAGGAAGAAGGTCGAAAAAAGCATTGAAGCACGGCGTCAGCGCTGCGCCAGAGCTTCCGAGCCGCCGATCACTTCGAGGATTTCGCTGGTGATTTCCTGCTGGCGGATTTGGCGCTGCTCGCCGGCGAGGTTCTCCAGCTTGCCTTCGATCGCGTGGCGCGCGGACTGGGTCAAGGCCACCCGGGCGGCATTTTCGCTGGCGAAGCTTTCGGTCGCGCCGCGCACCAGTTGGGCAAATAAGTATTCGCCAATCAAACGATCGATCAAAACGCCGGGCGCCAGATTGCTCAGGGGTGCGGGCCCGGTCAGAAAACCGCGGAAGCGACCGAGGTCCAGGGGCAGTAAGACTTCGCGCTCGATGGTTGAATGTCCATGGCGGCCGTAGCGGGCGAAGACCATGACCACATCAGCCATCCCGCCGCGGCTGAAACGCTCGTAAAGGGCTTCGGCAACCACATGCGCGACGCCGGGCACCGAACCGATACTGGTCGCCATCGGGGTGCTCCAGGTCAGCGCCATCCGCCGCTCCCGAGCCAGCGCCGCGCCGCGGGTCCCGACGATATAAAGCTCCGTGGTCGGCGTCGAATCCGAGATCGATTCAATCAGCTTTTCGTTGAACGCGCCGCAAAAACCATGTTCGCCGCTGAACACGATCAGTCCGTGGACCGCGCTATGGTTGTTCGCGCGGCCATTCGCGTCAGCAGGCAAAACGCTCTCAGCCTTCGCGATAGCGGCGCCAATTGTATCGCTATACGAACGGATCGCCGGCAAAGAATCCTGCGCCTGCTGCACCCGCGTGGCAGCCAGCGAGCGCATCACGCCGATCACATCCTCCAGTTGAGTAAAACTGGCAATCCGCGCCTCGATTTCCGACAAACGTTCCACGCTGAATTGCTACCCTGCTGTTCCTTTCTCATGCTCGCTTTGCGTTTGTTCCTTCTCCTTCGGCTCGACCGCCAATTCCGCGGCCAACGCGCTCATCGCCTCGATCAAGGCGGACTGCGCGGATTCCTCCAGCTCACCGCTTTGCCTTATCCTGGCCGCCGCTTCGCCAGCCTGAGCGGTCAGGCAATCCGGTAGGCGTGCAATGAAGGCCGGGACCTGCGCGAGGGGTACGCGATCGACGATCCCTTGTTGGAGCGCCAGCAGTTGCGCGACCTGGATCTCGATCGGGCGCGGGGCGTATTGCGCCTGCTGCAGGATCGCGCGCAGACGGCGGCCATGCTCCAGGGCGCGCCGCGTGCGCTCGTCCATGATCGTGCCGAAGCGCGCGAAACTCTCCAGTTCAAGGAACTGCGCATAGGACAGGCGCAACGGTTCGGCCAGCGCCCGCACCGCGTTGGCCTGGGTTTTGCCCCCCACCCGCGACACACTCTTGCCGACATCGACCGCCGGGTGCTGCCCGGCATAAAACAATTTCGAATCCAGGCAGATTTGGCCGTCAGTAATCGAGATCAGGTTGGTCGGAATGTAAGCGCTGAGGTTTCCGGCCTGGGTCTCAGCGATAGGCAGCGCCGTAAGCGAGCCGCCGCCGCGTTTTTCGTTGAGCTTGGCGGCGCGCTCGAGCAGCCGCGCATGAATATAGAAGATGTCGCCCGGATAGGCCTCGCGACCCGGCGCCCGGCGCAGCAGCAGGGCCAGCTCGCGATGCACCGCGGCATGCTTGGTCAGATCATCGATTACGACCAGCGCGTGGCCGCCGCGGTCGCGAAAATATTCCGCGATGGTCATGCCTGCATACGGCGCCAGCCATTGCAGTCCCGGCGGGCTGTCGGCGTCGGCCACGACGAAGATGGTTCGCCTGATCGCGCCATAGTTGCGCACGGCTTCGATCGCCTGACGCACCGAGGACGACCGTTGACCGATAGCGACATAGACAGAAACCACGTCGGAATCGCGCTGATTGATTATCGTATCGATACCGATTGCGCTTTTGCCGGTGCTGCGGTCGCCGATTATCAACTCGCGCTGGCCCCGCCCGATTGGAAACATCGCGTCAATCACCGTCAGCCCGGTGTAAAGCTGCTGCGTGACCAGGTCGCGATCGATTATGGCGGGAGCGGCCTGCTCGACCGGATCCATCCGCTCAGGTTCGATCGGCGATCCTTCATCCAGCGCATTGCCCAGCGGGTCGATGATGCGTCCGAGCAGGCCTTCGCCCACGGGCACGCGGACCACCGCGCCGGTCCCGCGCACACGGCTTCCCGCCCCTACCTGCGCCGCATCGCCGAGCAGAAAACATCCCGCGCGGTCGGGCGACAGGTCGGTCGCCATTCCCCTGACGCCCCCCTCGAAAATCAGGATCTCGTCCAGGCGCGTTTCGGCAAGGCCCGAGACCCAGGCGATACCATCACCGACGTCTTCGACGCTGCCGAAGCTCTCGGCCACGGCCCGCGGCTCCAGTTCAGCGAGCCGTTGGGGGACTGACGCAAGCCAATCGTCAACTTTGTCGAGCAGCGTTCCCATCGCTCTCCAACAGCACTTTAAGCGCCTCGTCGAGGCTCTGTTTCCAACTGCATCCAACAACCGAGTGCGGCAGACGCAATTCGACGCCGGCGATCAGATCCGGATCCTGGGTAAAGTCGACCTGCAGTTCGCCTCCGAACACGGCCTTGATCCGCTTGCGCAGCGCGTCGGCCTGGAGCGCGGGCAGAGGAGCGGCGCTGGCCACCTGCAGTCCGGATTCGCCCAGATCGGCAGCCATCTGCCGGCGCTGCTCAGGCGGCATTTCCTCCAGCATCCGCAGCGCGCGATCGGCCAGCGTCGGGGTGGCGCCGTTTACGGCGGACTGGCGTAGCAGGGTGCGGGCGACCTCGACGCCGAGGCGGGCAATCCTTTCGCGCAACTGAAGTTCGGCCGTCTGGCGCTCGCGCGCAATCCGATCGCTGGCCGCAGCGGCAATATTTTCGGCATCTTTACGCGCCTGACGCACAATCGTGTCGCGCTCGCGCTCCGCCGCCTCCCGGGCTTCATCAATCATCCGGGCAGCGGCTTTTGCCGCCTCGGCGCGCATCGCCTCGTATTGCCTGCGAGCGGAATCGGCGGCCGCCTGCGCCGCCGCCGCCTGTTGATAGGCGGCGTCAATTTCGCGCTTGCGCCGCTCCATTATCTCCCGTACCGGCTGGTACAGGAAATACTGAAGCAACCAGACCAGGATTAGAAAATTGACGGTCTGAAAGGCGAGCGTCCACCAGTTCATCGCGCCCTCAGTGTAAAAACGGATTGGCGAAAAGCACGATCAACGCGACCACCAGGCAGTAAATCGCCATCGTTTCGATCATTGCGAGGCCCACGAACAGTGTGCGCGAGATGGTGCCCGAAGCTTCGGGCTGGCGCGCAATCGCCTCCATCGCGGAAGCCACCGCGCGTCCCTCGGCAAAGGCCGGCATCAAAGAGCCCACGGCCACGGCAAACGCCGCGCAAATGATGCTGATCATCTGAACCGTCATCAAATCCTCCTCATCCAGCTTCGACCGCGCCCACGCCGGCAGCGATAAATACGGCGGCGAGCACGGTAAAAATGTAGGCCTGCACGACCCCGACCACGATTTCGAGCGCCAAAAGCGGGATCGGCAGGAACAATCCGGCAAACGCCAGGATAATCCCGATCATGAATTCGCCGCTCATGATATTGCCGAACAGCCGCACCATCAGCGAGAAGGTGCGCGTAATCTGGCCGACAACATTGAGCGGGAGCATCAGAACCGTCGGTTTGGCGAAGCTTTTCAGGTATCCGGCCAGGCCCATGCTGCGCACCCCGTAATAGTGGACGGCAAAGAAAACGATCAGCGCGAGAGCGGCGGGCGTCTGCACAAAGGCAGTCGGCGGCGTGATTCCCGGAACCATCCCGCACAGATTGGCGACGAGCAGGTACAAAAACAGGGTCGCGAGCAGCGGGAAATAACGTGTCGCGTCCACTCCCATGGCATCGGAAAGCTGCCTGTGAATGGTTTCGATCGCCAGCTCCAGCATCGCTTGTCCATTACCGGGCCGCAGAGTCAGCCGCCGCCGCGCCAAAAACGCACCCGCCACCATCACGAACATGATTCCCCAGGTCACGACGACCGGCTCGGTAATCGGGATGGGTCCGGCGCAAAAGACGATCGGCGTCTGCAACGGAGATCGCATCTAAGCCCTCGCGCGCACAATTTGGACCGCGGCGAAACGAGCGGCAAGGAATCCCGCCAGCATCCACAGCACCCCGACACCGAAGAGGACAGTGGCCACAGCAAAGACCGCGATTGTAAGCGCCAGTCTCCCGACCGTCACCAAAACCGCAACCAGCGCGGATTTTCCCGCGATAATCAAATCGATGTTGCGGCGCAGCAGCGCGAAATGGACGCAGCCGGCGAGCAGACCACCGAGCAGAAAAATCGCTATTTTGACGGCTTCTTCCATTTGTCTTTCTGCTCCTCCATCACCCGTTGCCAGGCCAGCCAGCATCCCAGTGCCAAACCGGCAGTCAGCAGCGCGCCACTCCAGAACACGCCGGTCGCGAAGGTCCGATCCAGCCAGACACCGGCGGCGATTCCGGCCAGCGTTGGGATCACGATCAGCCAACCGAGCGAGCCCATCAGCGCCAGATTCCTGCCGATTGGCCGTTCGCCCTCGCGCTCGAATCGCGCGCGCCGCTGGCCCCGCAAGCGCGCCTGACGCTGAAGGTTGTCCGAACGCAATTCAGCGGCCGACCGCGGCGGAGGGGGCTTTTTCGGATGTGAGGGCGCGGGGGTCATGGCTCTTCGCCGCCAAAGGGATGGCGCGGGCGGGCGCCGTCAGTCGCCGCGGCCGAGCGCGAAAGCTCGCGCAGCACGCGCAGACGCATCCGCGCCGAATGGGTCCATGCGGCTTCTTCCTGCTCGGCGCTGCGTTTGAGTTCGGCGACCACCTTGTCGGCCAGCTGTTCCAGATTATCGCTGACGATTGCCTGGCGCGTTGCGATTGCGACTTCCTTGCCGCCTGAAACCGACAGCAAGCCGCCTCGGACCGCGCAATGCGCCTCGCTGCCGTCCGCGCGGCGCCAGCTCACCACTGAGACGCTCAATGCGGTAAGGAATTCGTCATGATGTTCCAGAATTCCGAAAGAGCCAGTCTCGTCTTCCGCGCGCACATGCACGACGTCGTTGACGTCCGCGACCACCGCTACCGGCGTGGTGATGATCAACCGCATCTTTAGTGACGCTCCCTGGAAGCCGCCTCGCGCTCGCGCGCTTCATCGAGGTTGCCGATCATATAAAACGACGCTTCCGCCATTTCGTCGCATTCGCCCGACAGGATCGCCTGGCATCCGCGCAGTGTGTCAGCCAATTTAACGCTGCGTCCCTTCTGCCCGGTAAAGGCTTCGGTCACGGCAAAGGGCTGGGTCAAAAAGCGTTGCAGGCGGCGCGCCCGTTTGACCACCACGCGATCGGCGGGGCTCAGTTCCTCGGTTCCCAAAATCGCGATGATGTCCTGCAGCTCACGGTAATGTTCGATCGTGCTGCGCACTTCCTGCGCCGCGCGATAATGCTCATCTCCCACCACCAGCGGATCGAGCAGCACCGAAGTCGAGGCCAAAGGATCGATCGCGGGATAGAGTCCCTCGGTAGCCATCGCGCGCGACAGCACGATCGAACTGTCCAGGTGGCTGAACAGTTCGGCGACGGCGGGATCGGTGAAGTCGTCGGCGGGCACGTAAACCGCCTCGACCGCGGTCATGACCGCGCCCGGGACCGACGCGATCCGTTCCTGAAGTTCGGCGATCTCGGAGGCGAGTGTGGGCTGGTATCCGACTCGCGACGGCATCCTCCCCAGCAGACCGGAAACTTCGGCGCCGGCCTGCACGAAACGAAAGGCATTGTCCATCAGAAAGAGCACATTGTCGCCGCTGACGTCGCGGAAGTACTCGGCGATCGTGAGCGCGGTGAGCCCGACGCGCCATCGCGCTCCCGGCGGCTCATTCATCTGGCCGAATACCAATACCGTGCGTTCCATCACGTCGGAGCGGCGCATTTCCAGCAGCAGTTCGTGGCCCTCGCGCGAGCGCTCTCCCACGCCGGCGAACACCGCGATTCCCGAGTAGCTCCGCACCATCGCATGGATCAATTCCATCACCAGGACCGTCTTTCCGACGCCGGCACCGCCCAGCATCCCGGCCTTGCCGCCATGAGCCATCGGCGCCAGCAGGTCGATAACCTTGATTCCGGTTTCGAAAACCTTGCGGCCGGGCTGGCGGCGGGCCAGGCTGGGCGACGCCCGATGGATCGGCCATCGCTCGGTTTGCGGATCAAAAGCTGGAAGCCCGTCGATCGGCTCGCCCATCACGTCAACCAGTCGTCCCAGTACGGGTTTGCCCACCGCCACCGCGATAGGACTGTGCGTGCGCCGTACCGGCGTCCCACGCATCAACCCTGAGGTCTTGTTCATGGCGACCGTGCGCACCTGAGTTTCGTCGATGTGCGATTGCACCTCGAGCACCAGCCGCGTGCCGTTCTCTCCGATTACCTCGAGGGCCTCGTTAATTAGTGGAAGCTTGCCTTGAGGGAACCGCACTTCCACAACCGATCCGCGAATCGCGGTGACCGCGCCATAATCCTCGGTCGTGGACGCTCGGCTGGCGCCGGCAACGCCGGTTGTCGCTGATGAATCCATGGGCTTTTGCGGGTTTGCGGTCGCCAGATTCATGCCACGCGGCAGAACTGGCACGGCCAACGCGTCTGTGGCCGATGGTCACAACGGCCGGTGCTCAGATGTCTCCGATCGAGCCAATTGGAAGACACCAAAACCGCAGCCCTTCCCCAGCGGGGAAAGGGAGCTTCGAGGTCAGGTGTCAGGCCGCCGATGAGCGCAGGACTTTGCCCGGCAGGCAGTCGTTGGCTTTGCCATGTTCGTAAAGTACCTGACCGTTGACTACCGAGTATTCCATCCCTGTGGCAGGCACCACGACGCGGCGGCCTCCCCCGGGCAAATCGAAGCGGACCTCAGGGCGCTGCGCATCCGAGCCGACGGTGTTGAAGTCGAAGATCGCAAAGTCGGCCGCCATCCCAGGCAGCAACCGGCCACGGTCCCTGAGGCCAAAGAAGTCCGCCGGTTCCGACGTGATCCTTTTAACAGCCAGCTCCAGAGTGAGGCGCTGTTTTTCGCGCACCCATTTGCCAAGCAACTCCGTGCAATAACCGGCGTCGCAGAACAGATCGACATGCGCACCGCCGTCGGACAATCCCAACATCACACGCGGATCGCCCAGCAATTCATCGGCGACCTCAAAGCGGGCAGCGGAAAAACGCATATCGAGGTCGGCCTCGAGCGCCAAATCGAGCAGCGTGTCGAGCGGGTCGCGATTGCGCTGCGCCGCAATCTCCGCCACCGACTTGCCGATCAGCGGCTGATGCTGCGCGCTGGCGGTCTCGTTGACCCACACCATGTTCAGGTTGCCATGCCAGTTGCGATGGGTCTTGAGTTCCTCATGAAATTTCTGGCGGAAGAGCGGATCGCGATACAAGCGCTTTTGCACCTCGGGCGGCTGGTTGAAGGCCGCATTCCAGCACGGATAGGGCGAGAACATGAAGGGCGAGCGCAGGTCGATGTCGCCGATCAGCGGAACGGCGAGCAGTTGGGGACGTCCGCCGCGCGCCACCAGCGGCTCCAGGCGGTTGATCAGCCGGATGTGAGCGTCGGGGATGTCATAGCGCTTGATAATCGCCAGCCAGGTCACACGCCCACCGCTGGCTTCGAGCATGGTTTCCAGGGTCTGGAAATCCTCTTCGCTGGCTCCTCCGGTGCGCGGCGCGATTTCAACCACGCCCTTGCCCAGTTCCTTGAGCACGCTGCAGTATTCGCGCAACTCCTCGCGGCTGGCCAGCCTGCTGCCCAGCGGCTTGCCCTGATAGCCGATATGATTGGGCACCTGGCTGGTGGAAAAACCCATCGCGCCGGCGGCGACGGCTTCTTTAATCAAAGCCCGGATCTGCGCCGTTTCGGCGGTGGTGGCCGCGCGTTCATTCGACTCGCCGCCCATCACGTAATGGCGCAGCGGCGTCAGCGGTGCCAGGAAACCCAGGTTAAGCCCGCTGCCGCGCCGCTGCGCCGCGTCCATGAACTGCGGAAACGTCTCCCATTCCCACTTTATGCCCTTGTTCAAGACGTCGAACGGGATCGATTCAACGTTAACCAGGTCCCAGGTGGCGACTTCGCGCGACTGCGGTCTGCAGGGCGCCAGGCCAACCCCGCAATTGCCCATGATGACGGTGGTTACGCCATGCCATGACGAGCAGCTAACCAGAGGATCCCAGCAGATCTGGGCATCGTAGTGGGTGTGCGGATCGATAAATCCGGGCGCCACGATCAGGTCAGAGGCGTCGATGGTGCGGCGCGCCGTTTCGCTGACCTTGCCGATTTCAGCGATATATCCCTGCTGTACGGCGATATCGGCGCGATAAGCGGGGCCGCCGGTACCATCAACCACCAGGCCATTGCGAATCAACAGGTCTACAGCCATGGGCTTGCTCCTTGCACGCGCCGGCATCGCCGCCGGCTTTCAGCGCCGGCTTTGGCGCCGGTGCGTTGGGAGGTTGAGGGCGCGCCCGCTATTTGTCCGCGCCATCGCCGTTGCTCGCTTCGATCAGGTCATGAATCGTGAGCAGGCGCGTGACCACGTAGGAGCGTTTGCCCTTGGGCGTTTGCACTTCGAATTCGTCGCCTTCGCCGCGCCCGATCATCGCCTTGCCCAGCGGCGAAGCGAGCGAAATTCGATTCAGCGAAGCGTCCACTTCTTCGGGAACCACGATCTCGTATTCGGTGCGCGTTCCCTCGTCGAGGTCCTCGATTTCGACCTTGCTGCCCAGGCCCACGGTGTCGCGCGGCACGGAGTCGAGATTGATGCGAGCCAGTTCCGCAATCCGGACCTCGTAATTGGACAGGCGCGCGCGCAAAAATTCCTGGCGCTGCTTGGCCATTGCCCATTCCGCGTTTTCGGACAGATCGCCGTGTGCGCGCGCGCGTTCCAGCTCTTTGGGCAAATCGACGGTAAGTTCGCGCTTGAGATTCTCCATCTCTTTGCGTAGCCGTTTGACAACAGGTAATTCCGCCATGCTTTCTATCCCCCACCGCCTCGTCGTTGCACCTGCCAGTGTAATACCGCCACATCACGTGCTGATCAGCGAGGCAGGGCAATCATTAATCTGCGCGCGAGACGGTGGCTGCAAAAATTCGAAACGGGCTTGCGCCTGCGTCCGATCTCCTCCCCTCGCTCTATAACATAAAGGAGGGGCTGCCTGTACCTAGTCGGCCACGATCGACGTCAGGCTGCGGTTAACCCCGGGCACGCTCTGGATATTGTGAACCACCAGTTCCCCCAGGGAAGACACGTCGCCCGATTCCACCAACGCGATTATATCATGGGGCCCGGTTACGGTATGCGCATCAATGACGCCCTTAACCCCGCGCAGTTTTTGCACCACCTCCTTGGCCTTGCCCGGGGAGGTGTCAATTAGGATGAAGGCTTTGACGGTCATATCGAAGACCCTTCTCACTGATTTGTGCCCCAGCTTGTGGCAGCGCTCAGCAGCGGACAAAGAGTGCGCAGTTCACGACTGAGGCGGAATCAGATTGCCCTGTTGGTCGTAACTGTAAAAGCCGCGGCCGACTTTGCGCCCGAGATAACCGGCGTCCACGTATTTTTTGAGCAGCGGGCAGGGCCGGTACTTGTCATCGCCCAGCACCCGATGCATCACTTCCATAATCGCCAAACAGGTATCCAGCCCAATCAGATCGGCCAGTTCGAGCGGACCCATCGGCTGGTTGGTGCCCAGCTTCATCGCGGTGTCGATATCGGTGACTCGCCCCACGCCTTCATACAGCGTGTATATCGCCTCGTTGATCATCGGCAGCAGTACGCGATTGACGATAAAGCCGGGAAAGTCCTCAGCCACCATCGTGGTCTTGCCCAAACGCTCGGCCAGCTCGCGGGTGGCGTCGTAGGTCTGCTGCGAAGTAGCCAGGCCGCGGATGATCTCGACCAGCCGCATCGCCGGCACCGGGTTCATGAAATGCATCCCGATCACGCGATCGGCCCGGCTGGTCCTCGCTCCCATCCTGGTGATCGAAATCGACGAGGTGTTGGAGGCGAAAATGGTTGTTGGCGGGCAGATCTGATCCAGCTTTTTGAGCAGCGCGATCTTGGCATCCTCGTCCTCCAGGATCGCTTCGATAATGAAGTCGCTCTCGCCCAGATCCTCCAGCCGAGCGCTGGTCCTGATGCGCCTCAGAATGGTATCGCGTTGCTCAGGTTTAATGCGACCTCGTGCGATCATGCGGTCGACGTTGCGCTCGATCCCCTCCAGGCTGCGCTTAAGCACGTCATCACTGACATCGTGCAGGATCACGTCGAGTCCGGCCTGCGCCGCCACCTGGGCAATACCCGCGCCCATCTGACCGGCGCCAACGATTCCAATCGTGCGGATACTCATCAATACCCCGAAACCGTCTAGAGTAGCTGGTCAATAGCTGAGCCCTTAATATAAAGGCTCAAAGAGGAGCAAACCACCGCACGAGGATAGCCGAACACCTAGCGGCCCCTCCAACTTCCCTGCCCGCCTGCAGCGGTTGCGAGCCGGACGCGCCTGACATCCTCGGGCGATTGGCGACCCGGCATTCCTAAGCCCTGCATCAGCGCATTGGTCAATCGCGAGGTAAGGCGGTCGCGAATCGTGGGCTGATCGCCGACTTCGGCGTCCAGCACCCGGTCGACCTGTTCGCGTGTCAGGCCCGCGGCGATAAACAAGTCGACCAATTCGCCCATACCGACCTGGCCAGCGGCGTTATCAACAATCGAGATGACTTTGGCGCAAATTGGGCAGATTTTGCGGAATAAAATCGTTCTCGTCTGGCAAAATGCGCAACGCATTTATTGGCCCCTAACGAAACCGCCGTTGCGAAATGCTGAAGGCGGCTCGTGGTACCCTCAGGATTACTGGGCCAGGATTAAGAACGGCAACGGTCCCGGAAGTCACACCGCTCAATTTACACCGCCTAATTCGGAGCAGCAAGGTGACTAATCCAGAGCTGGAGTGCGGCAGTTGACGGCCGGGGTCGACTGGAATAAATTGAGAATCAATTTCAATAGAGCAACTCCGATGACGCAAACGCCTGTACCCTATTTCTTTTATGCCTTGGGAATTCTGCTGCGTGAAGGCACCGAGGCCATGCTGGTCGTGGTCGCACTGGCCGCCGGGGTCAAACAGATGGGCCAAAGCCGCCGGGTGCGCGAGATTTATGTCGGCGCAGCGTTGGCGGTTGCGGCCAGTATTCTGATGGCCTGGGCGGTCCAGGCGGTAATCTCGGATGATGCCGGCGATACCATGGAGGGCATCTTTCAACTGATTGCAGCCGGGATGCTGTTTTACGTCAGTTCATGGCTTACGGCGAAAACCCAGGCCAACCGCTGGCGTGAATTTCTGTTCTCGGGACTTAAGGAAGCGGGCCGAGGCGCCCTGCCCTTTGCAATGGGCCTGGCGGCCTTCCTCGCGGTCCTGCGTGAAGGTGGGGAGACGATAGTATTCTTTCAGGCACTGTTGGCGGGAGCGTCCCCGGGCGCCGAGCAACACGCTATCTGGGCCGGGATGGGCCTGGCGGCGCTCATTTTGCTGGTGGTCTTTTTCACTCTTCAGCAATTCCTGGTTCGGATCCCGCTCGGACCGTTTTTCCGCGTCACTTCCATCCTGTTGTATGGTCTGGCGATCATTTTCGCCGGACAGGGTATCGCCAGTTTGCAGGAAGCCAGCGTGGTCGGGGCCACCTTCATACCGCATGCTCCGACCATCAAAGTGCTGGGTATTTTCCCGACCGTCCAGACGATGGCTGCACAGTTGGCCTTGTTTGCTTTCTCGGCCGGAGCTTTCCTGTTTCCCGGATGGCAGGATCGGATTACCGGCCGCGGCCGTAAACTCGCACTCGGAATGAAGCCGGGTGCGCATGGGATGGCGGCATCCGCGAAGCACGATTCTCAGGCCGTCTCGTCGGCCTCCTGACAAAAACCGCCCGCAAGGCTTGGCGGTCCGACTCTGCCCGCCCATCCATGGCAGCAATGGTTTACGCGGGTAACGGCGACTCTGGTCCGGCTTGCCCGCCGCCGGAGCGCCAAGTATAAGCCCTTCCAGTCAGAATCAGCGCCACGCCATGAACGAGGAGACGCAAAGCTCGAACGCTGCCATATCCCAACCGCAAGGCGAATCGCTGGCGCGATTTTGCTGGGGAGTGGCGGCGACCGGGCTGGCTGTTCTTTATACCGCGGTATTGTCCATTTTCGCGGCTTTGTCTGCGTTAATCGGCAAGCCGCAGGGCGTTGCCTGGATCGGACGCTGGTGGGCGCGAATGATCCTCGGTACCGCCGGAATCAGGGTCGAAGTCGACGGCCTCGAGCACATTGAAAAGCTTAACTCTTTCGTGCTGGTCGCCAACCATCAAAGCCTGATCGATATCCTGGCGCTGCTCGCCTGGTTTCCGCGTCCGGTGCGTTTTGTGGCCAAAAAGGAACTTCTCAAGATTCCGGTATTTGGTTATGCGCTCAAAAACGGCGGCCACATCCTGATCGATCGCCAGCAGGGTGGACAAACGGTGCGCAAGGCGGTCGAAGTCGCAAATTCCGGCATCTGTATCGTATTTTTCGCCGAAGGTCATCGCTTCAACGACGGCCGGATCCATCGCTTCAATCCCGGCGCCGCCTGGCTCGCGCTGCTTTGCCGTTTACCGTGCGTGCCGATGGCGATCAGTGGCAGTGCCGCGATGATGCCGCGGGGCGCCAAAATCGTGGTGCCAGGCCGCACCATGCACCTGACACTGGGCGCACCGATTTTCACCGATTCACTACCAGGCACCGAGCGCAACCAGTTGACGCGTCAACTCGAACAGGCGGTGCGTGATCTGTTTGCGCGCGCCAATCCTGCCCCTGCGGCGGCGGATTGCGAGCGATAAATTATCGGCGCGCCCTCCCCGGCCGCTGTCAACGGCTTGACGGCGGCATCGGGGATCGAGTCAATTAGGAGCCAGTTCATTCCTCGGTGAGGAGTCAGGGCAGATGAAGGTCGGCGTATCGATTACTATGATCAACACCAGCGGCAAGCGCGACGAGGAAATTTATCGCGACGAACTGGCGATCGCGGACCTCGCCGAACCGTTGGGCTTCGATTCGCTGGGCGCCGTTGAGCATCATTTTACCGGCTACGCCATGATCCCCAATTGCGTGCAGTTGCTGACCTACATGGCGGGCCGCACCAAACGGCTGACGCTCGTCACCACCGTAATCGTATTGCCTTGGCATGATCCGGTGCGCGTGGCTGAGGAGATGGCGATGCTCGACGTGTTGTCGGAAGGGCGCACCATCTTCGGCTTTGGCCGCGGCGCAGCGCGCACCGAGTACGAGGGTTTCCGTATCCCGATGGAGGAGGCGCGCGAGCGCTTCAAGGAAACCTGCGAAATCGTCGTCAAAGGACTTACCCAGGAAAGCTTTTCCTACAACGGCAAATTCTTCCAGATCCCCGAAATCCAGATTCGGCCGCGGCCGGTCTCCAATCCCGTCGAGCGCCTCTATGCCGCCGCGGTCAGTCCGGAATCGGGTGAGATGATGGCGCGGCTGGGTCTGGGCGTTTTCATCATCGCACAAAAGGACTGGGACGCCGCGCGCGAGGACCTGGTGCGATACCGGGAGATCGCCCGCAGTATCGGACTCAAGCCGCGGCTGCCGATCGTTCAGACGCAGGTCTCAGTGGCGGAGAGCGAACAGGAGGCGTGGGACGACGCCTATCGCTATCAGGCCGAGACCTTCAGAGCCATCGACAACCATTACGGACACACGCGCGGCGCGCTGCAGGGCGTGAAGGGATACGAGTTTCACGCCAGGATGGCGAAGACGTACGCCAAGCTCACGTCTTCACCCGAAGAGATTCAGAAAAAGGCCCTGCAGCATTACCTGAACCTGTCGGTGATCGGCACGCCCAAACAATGCCTGGAGAAGCTGGAGTATATCCAGCAGCGGATGGGAACCGATCATTTCCTGTTTGGCTTCAGCCACGGCGGTTTGCCGTTGTCCAAGGCGCAGCGCAGTTTGCGGCTCACCGCGGAAAAAATACTGCCGAGGCTAAAACACGACCCTGCCTTTGCACCGCGCCTGGAGGAATAAACCATCGGACGCTACCGCTGCGTTGCACGCAGGGTGACGTCGTGGAAACGGCCGTTGCGCTCGATCACGAGCGTGATGCGGCCATTGTACTTCGCCTGCGCGATACCGTGCATGAAATCGGGAAGGGTGTGGACTTCAACCTGCCCGACCCTGGTGATGAGATCGCCGCGGGCGACGCCGGCGTCATCCGCCGGTCCTGAAACGTCGGCGACCAGCAATGCGCTGCCGGCCGTGGCGGAGAAGTATCGCGCTATAGCGGGCGACAATTCCTGGACCGTGATTCCAAGCCCGCGGACCGCGGGTGGCACTGCCCCGTGCGCGCTGACATTGGCGGTTCCCGCTTCGAACAGTCGGGCCTCGACGTAAATTGGCGCATGGGTGGCCAGCGCCAGGGCGATCGCGTCGCTGGGCCGGGCGTCGACGTGATAGCGGCCTTGATCCAGGAAGATCGTCGCATAATAGGTCTGATCGCGCAGATCGTTAACTTCGACGCTTTCGACATGATTACCGGTGGTCTCGAGCAGGTTGCGGATAAGGTCGTAGGTCAGCGGACGCCCTGGATTGACGCCCCGCAGCTGCATCGCAATCGCCTGCGCTTCGCTTTCGCCGATTACGATCGGCAGCACACGATCACCGGCGGCGTCCGCCAGCACGACGTAGGGCAAGCCCTGCTTGTCCACGCCGACATTGGCGACCTGGACTTTGACTGAGCTGGAAGCGGGTCCGCGGTTGGACGCGCAAGCAGCCATCACGGCCGCGGCCGCGCACAGTGCCGTCAATAATCCTATCGATTTCACCATCTTCGGCTCCTAACCCTGGCAATCTTTTCCGGTTCCATCCACAGCGGCAGGACGAAAGCCGCGTGCGACCAGGTACAGCTCGCGCGATCCGGGCCTGGTTGCGGCCGTATGCACGACGTCGACTTTGCGGAAGCGGGCGCGAAAGGAGCCCAGGATTTGCGTAAAGCCTCCGCTCATAAATGCCTTTGCGATCATGGCGCCGCCCGGCTTGAGCATCTCCGCCGCGACTCGCAGACTCAATTCCAGCAGTTCTTCGCAGCGCGCCTCGTCGCGCGCCCTGATGCCGCTGAGTTTGGGCGCCATGTCGGAAACGATCAGGTCGGCGTGAGCGCCGAGCAGATCGCGCGCGGCGCGCCGCACCTTGGGATCGGCCACATCTCCGGTGAGCACGGTCGCTTTGGGCGACATCGCGGGACACGGAACAAGGTCGACGCCGACAATCCGGGTTTCATCACCGGCCATCCGGCCGAGCACGGCCAGCCATCCGCCGGGCGCGCATCCCAGATCGAGCACGCGCGCGCGCGGGCCAGGCAGATGATAACGCTGGAGCAGTTCGCTCAATTTGAAAGCTGCGCGCGAGGGCAGGCCCTGCGCCCGCGCCTGTTTGAAGTATCTGTCCTGCGGCTGATAATGCGCCATCGATCTGATTCGTGGATCAGCGATTGTGGATCAAAATCGCGCCATCCGCTTTGAGCGGGAGCTCAAAGCCGCTATTTTGATCATCCATCCATCCCCATTTATATTTTTACCGGCTATAGGTTTGATGGTTCCACTAAATCTCGATGCCTTAAATCCCGCTCAACGCGAGGCGGTTACTGCCGGCGACGGTCCGATTCTTATTCTGGCCGGGGCCGGCTCGGGCAAGACCCGCGTCCTTACATATCGTATTGCTTACCTCCTTTCAGAGCAAAAGCTGGCAGCCGAGGAGCTGCTGGCGGTAACCTTCACCAACAAGGCGGCCGCGGAAATGCGCGAACGCTTGCAGACGCTGCTAGGGCCGCAGGCTTCACGCCTGTGGATTTCGACGTTCCATTCCGCCTGCGCGCGAATCCTGCGGCAGGATATCGAGCGGCTGGGCTACCGGCGCAATTTCACGGTCTATGACGAATCGGATGCCGCCTCGACCCTGAGCCGCGCGATCGAAGCGGCCAATCTGCCCGGCGCGCCCAATCTCGGCGCGATCCGGGTGCGGATCGACCAGGCCAAAAACGAGGGGCTGACGCCCCAGGATTTGGCCGCCTCCGAAGGTCCCAATGACGCCGTGATCGCGGACATCTATCGCCTCTACCAACAGCGGCTGCACGAACTGAACGCGGTTGATTTCGGCGATTTGCTGCTGCTGACCCATCAGTTGTTCCAGTCGCACCCTGAGGTGCTGCGACGATGGCGCGAGCGCTTCAATTACCTGCTGGTGGACGAATATCAGGACACCAACCGGGTCCAGTACCTGCTGCTGCGCGCGCTCGCCGCCGGCAAGGACAACATCTGTGTGGTCGGCGACGAGGATCAGTCGATCTATCGATGGCGCGGGGCGGATATCCGCAACATCCTGGAATTCGAGCGCGATTTTCCCGCGGCGCGCATCTTCAAGCTCGAACAAAACTACCGCTCCACCAAAACCATCCTGGCCGCAGCGCATACGCTGATCGTCCATAACACCGAGCGCAAGGAAAAGGAGCTGTGGACCAACAACGAGTCCGGCGATCCGATCACCGCGTTCACCGGCAATACCGAACGCGACGAGGCCGATTTCATCGGCCGTGAAATCGCGCGACTGTGCCGGGAGTCATACAAGCCCGCGGACGTGGTCGTGTTCTATCGCACCAATGCGCAGAGCCGGGTAATCGAGGAAGCGCTGGTGCGGCGGCGGATTCCTTATTATGTCGTCGGCGGGCTGCGTTTTTACGATCAGCGCGAAATCAAGGACCTGCTCGCCTATTTGCGCGTCATCTCCAATTCCGCCGACGCCCTCAGTCTGACGCGTCTGATCGGGACGCCGCCGCGCGGCATCGGCGCGCGCAGCATCGAGGCGATGGAAGAGCTGGCTGCACGCGAAGGGATGACGCTGTTCGACGCCATGGGCCGCGCCGAGAGCGAATCGTCGATCGCCCTGCGCATCTCGCGTCAGATAACCGCGCTGCATGAATGGCTGCGCGATCTGATCGCGCGAGCATCGACGATGACCGTGCGGGCGATTTTGGAGGAAGTAATCGATAGCAGCGGCTTCCTCAAGTATCTCGAAGGGCTGATCGACGGCACCGCGCGGCGCGAAAGCGTGTCGGAACTGCTCTCGGCGGCGGATATCTTTGACGCCGATTTCGGCGGTCCGGGCGGTCTGGGCGATTTCCTGGAGCGGGTCTCGCTGATCAGCGACGCCGATCAGGTATCGGCCAAAGGCGGCAGCGTCGCGCTGATGACGCTGCATACGTGCAAGGGCCTGGAATATCCGGTCGTGTTCGTCGCCGGAATGGAAGAGGAGTTGTTTCCGCATAGCCGCGCGCAGGGGCCCGGCGAACTGGAAGAAGAGCGGCGTTTACTGTACGTCGGGATGACGCGGGCGCGGCGCCTGCTCTATCTGACCAACGCGCTGAGCCGCGAACTGTTCGGACGGCGGCAGGAATCGCGTCCCTCGCGCTTTCTGGCCGAGATCGATCCGGGCCTGATCCGCCGCGCTGCTTTGGCTCCGCGCAACGAGCCAATCCGGATGCCGTCCACTGAGCCCTACATCGATTATTCGGAGAGCCAGATTGCGCACGAAACCAACGGTGAACTCGCAGTCGGCGCGCGCGTCGAGCATCCCACCTTCGGCGCCGGCGTCGTGCGGCGCCGGGAAGGGCGAGGCGAAGGGGCCAAGGCGTGGGTTCATTTCGATCGGGCTGGAACCAAGCTGTTAATGCTCAAGTTTGCGAAGCTACGCCTGATTGCCCAGTAAGAGGTCATCATTTATGATCGCCAAGGGTGGTGAAATGCGTACACGACGAGGGGTCGAGTTTGGGCGCGGGCTAACTTCCAGGCGGCAACCTGGAGCCGGTATCGCTGGCCTGCTCTGCGTGATGCTCGTGGTCATCGCGGCCGCTTCAGGAGCATTGGGCTGGACCGATGCGGATTTCGAACATCGTCCGCTGGTCGCGTATCCACTGCCGCCGGGACGCGATAATATCATCGGTGAAATTCTAACCTACAAAATCAAGAAGGGCGACACGCTGCTTGACGTGGGTCGCTATTATGACCTGTCCGGCAAGGAAGTGTCGGACGCCAACGGGCACATGGACTGGTGGCTGCCACCCGTGGGCCGCGAGATCATCCTGCCCACTCAGCACATTCTGCCGGCCGGGCCGCGCAAGGGAATTGTGATGAACATTCCCGAAATGCGCATCTACTATTATCCAACGCCGGTCGCTCTCAAGGGTAGAGGCAAGCATAAGAAGACCGTCGTCGCCGCCGCCGAAACAGCGAGGGTGGTTTATACCTTTCCTGTCGGACTCGGACGGTTTGACTGGAAAACGCCGGTAGGGCCGTTTACGGTCCGCGGCAAAACCAAGAACCCGACCTGGGTTGTGCCGCAGGACATCTACGAGGAGCACCTGGAACGCGACGGCGAGGCGGAACACGTAATCCCGGGCGGCGACCCCGACAATCCGCTGGGCCATTACCGCCTCGAGTTAAGCCTGCCCGAATACGGAATCCACGGCACCAACGTTCCGTGGGGGGTCGGGATGAACGTCAGTCACGGATGCGTGCGGCTGTATCCCGAAGATATCGAAGTGCTCTTTCACATGGTGCGGGTAGGAACGCCGGGAGATTTCGTATACCAGCCGGTCAAGTTCGGATGGCGCGCTAACCGGCTTTACGTCGAGGTGCATGACGATACCTACGGGATGTATCCGGGGCTGTGGAACCACACCATGCAGTTGGTCGAGAAACTGGGCCTGCAGGATCAGGTGGACATGAACGCACTGCAAAAGGCGGTAGTCGATAAAACCGGCGTCCCCACCTACGTCGGCCGCAACAACGAAGAAGCCGCGTTCTCGTCGTAGCTCAGAGGCAATTTTTCGGCATAAAATCCAACCCTTACTGCGCATTCGCCGCGACAAACAGTTCGGGCTTTGGCAAAGCCGGGGCTTTATCGACGAGGCGAGTTGTGTTTTGCCCAGCCGTTTGAATCCAATTTTCTCAAGGACTTGCGATAATCGATAGCGGAGCGGAACCGGCAGCCGCCAAACAGCGCTGACGGAGTTTACGTTCGAGCTGATTGTGTTATTCTCGTTAGGAGCGTTGCAATCAAAGGAGCCGTTTCCCAGATGGCCAACCGCACTCGTAACGGTGAAACCCATTCGGAACACAGCGGGACCAGGGAACACCGCGGTTCTGACGCCACACAGGAATCTTCACTCGAAACGGGATCGCTGGCCACCACAGCGCTCGTCCTGGGTGGAATAGCTCTGCTTCAGCCGGAACTGCTGACCGGAATGGCATTGGGAGCCGGCGTAGCCTTGCTGTCGAGCCGGATGCCGAAAATTGCCGCTACCACTTTGCGTCCCGCGCTCAAGGCTGTCGTGCGGGCGGGCTACAGCGCAATCGAGGTAGTGGCGCAGGCAGCCGAGGAAATTCAGGACATGGTGGCCGAGGCCCGCTCCGAGCACGAGCACCAGCCTGCGGCCAAAGAAGAGCCTCATCTTACGCATTAGCCGCGTCGCAGCGGATCTTTACTTCATCCGCTCGAGCTGGCGCAGATGCGGTTCTTTCCTCTGGCGCAGGTATTCGCGGAACTCCGGCAGATTGCTGTAAAGCTGCACAAAGGTGGCCGGGCTGATGCGGAAGATCTGCGCCGGCGTTGCGGTTCGCACCGTGAAGCGCTGGGGTAGACTGTGATGCAACAGGGCGACATCACCGAAATGGTCCCCCGGCCCCAGGCGATCCGCGACCTCCATCGAACCGTCGGGCCGGGTGGTTACGATTTCGACTGTTCCTGACTTGATTACATAGACGTTGCGCCCGGGATCGCCTTGCCTGATTACGGTCTCGCCCGGGCCGAAGTGCTCCAGCACCATCCCGCGCTGCGCCAGCATCGCAACGACTACGAACAGAACAACGCCGGCGACGATCAACACCTGCATCGCGGCAAAGCCGAGCAGAAGGTAGGTATTGAGCGTGACCACCGTCGCGATTCCGATAACGGCGACGGATCCTATCAGGATCTGCGCCAAAGCGAGCAATCGCGCAGGCCAGTCACCGCGGAACAACTTTTTCAATGGCGCCATCGTCAACTCGCCTTCATCGCCCCCTTCGGTTGACCCGCAATCATATGGCCAGGCAGGTGACAATCGGTGCACAGCGTCTTGTCCTCAAGTATATCCCTGGCCACCACGCCACCGGGATCGGTATGCGAATCCTCCTTCATGAAATTGCGGGCGCCATTGTGGCACTTGAGGCAGAGGCTGTTTGGAAACGGCAGAGTCATCTTGATCGGCACCGTGTAAGTGCCCGTAAGCTCGCGCCAGGCGTCTCTAAGACCGAGCAATTTGGCGGTGAAGGTGCCGTGCACGCCGTAATTGGCATGGCACGCGTAACATTCCTCGCCCGGCGCGAAGCGGTCCTGATAATGGCTGGCGGCCAGCGATTTGCCGTCCGGCGCCGTCATGTCCGCGACATAGGGATCCATCGAAGCATGACAGGAGGCGCAAAACCGCTCCTGCTTGGAGTACTCGAACACCGTGAAATTGGCGAACGGCAGCAGGAACAGCGGGAAGATACACAGTCCCAGCAGATGCAGCCACAGCGCGTTGCCTTCGGTCTGCCGCCCGCGATAGAGCACCAGCGACAGCCCGATGCAGACCAGGATCAGGACGCATAGCACGAAAGTGAAAAGGATGTTCCATTCCAGCGCCGTCCCCCATTGGAGATAGACGCCGTGCACCCCCTGCATCTGGTGCCAAATCTCGCTGAACATCGAAGCATATCCGCGCGAGGGCGCGGGGCTGACTCCTGCGCGATTTAATCCCTGCTAAAGTCCTGAGCGCCCAAAGCGAAGTGCTATTTCGCCAGGGTTCGGATAAAAGCGAGCAAATCGTGGATTTGGGCGTCGCTCAGCTTGCCTCCAAAACGAGGCATCACTGGAGAACTCCCCACCGCTTTGCCGCCCTTGGTAATGATATCGACGATCTCCTGGTCCGACCATTGCCGCATCACCACCGGATTGGTCCAGTTAACGGGACTGGAAGTGGGATGCAGCTTGGCCAGATCGGGGCCGTTCCCCGTGCCGTTCGCTCCGTGGCAACGCGCGCATCGTTCTTCGAAGATCTTCCTGCCCGCCGCGGCGTCGCCCGCCGCCACTGGACCAGCCAGCACGGCAAGTCCCAGCGCTATGATCAGGACGGCGGCGACCATCGCTGTGATTGGTTCGCTTCGGGAGGCGGAGGTAAGCGAACTCACAGCGCCAGGGATTTGGCCACGGTCTCCCGATGGACGGGAGCGTTGCCGAAGTTGGCTTCACCCGCCAGGGCCCGGCGATGGAACAGATGCATGTCATGCTCCCAGGTAAAGCCGATTCCGCCATGGACCTGGATCGCTTCGCTGGTCACGTTCTTACCCATGTCCGACGCGTACGCCTTGGCCATCGGCACTGCGGTCGCTGCCTCCGGCACGCGCTCGTCAACCGTCCAGCAGGCATAGTAGGTGAGCGAGCGCGCATTCTCGACCGCCACCATCATGTCCACGCACTTGTGTTTGATGGCCTGGAATGCGCCGATCGGTTTGCCGAACTGGACACGGGTCTTGGCGTAATCAACCGACATGTCCAGCGCGCGCTGCGCGGTGCCGACGATTTCGGCGCAAAGCCCGGCGATCGCGACGTCCAGCGTGCGGCGCAGGATCGGCCAGCCCTGATTCTCCGCGCCGACCAGACCATCGGCGCCGACTTCGACGCCCTCGAACTTGAGATGGCACAGGCGGCGCGTCATATCCACGGTCTTCAGTTGCGTAACGGTCAATCCTTTGGAACCGGCAGGGACGAGGAAGAGACTGATACCCTGCTCTGGATTTGGCTCCTGCCGCGTGCGCGCGGCGACCGCGATGCAATTGGCGACGTGAGCATCCGGAACAAACAGCTTCTCGCCTGAAAGCACGTAACTTTTGCCCTTTTTTTCCGCCTTGAGCGTGATGCCGCCGGGATCGAAGCGTCCCGAAGGCTCGGCGATGGCCAAAGTAGCGAGCAGGTCGCCGGCAGCTATTTTTGGTAAAAGCTCCTTCTTTTGCGCGTCGGAGCCGCCTTCGAGAATCAGCGGCGCGCCCAGCAAAGCGGTGGCAAAGAACGGACCGGGCAGCAACGCCTTGCCAGCCTCTTCCATAATAACGGTAAGATCAAGAAAGGTCCCGCCGGTACCGCCGTATTGGTCTGGAATCAGGAGGCCGGGCCATCCGAGTTCCACCAGTTTTTTGTAGAAGTCGGCGTCGTGGGCAGTCTCATGCGCCATCATCTTGCGCACGAACGTGGTCGGGCAATTGTCGGCCAGAAAGCGTTTGGCCGCGTCCCGCAGCATCTCTTGCTCTTCCGAAAACCCGAAATCCATTGCTTGTCCTCCACTGCCGGCACCGACTGAGACCGGCATTCGTATCAGCTACCATTGGGGCTTCGGCTCACGCAAGCGGACGTGGCGGCGCCCATCTGAAAACCGGGCCGGCGGCCTTAATACTGAATTTCGCGGAAAAATTCGCGCAGCACACGCACCATATCGCGCGGATTGTCGCCCTGGACCGTATGGCCCGCGTCGTCTATCCGGACCCATCGTCCCTGCGGCAACGTAGCGGCGAGCTTCTGCGCATTTGCGTCGGAAAAGACGTCGCTTTTGCCCCCGCGCATCACCAGCACCGGACAGTCGATCCGCTCCACGTGAGTCCATAGCCGGCGCATCGCTTCTATATGATCCTCGATTCGGCTGGCGCCGTCGCGCATACGGTTCGGATCCCATTTCCAGGTCCATTTGCCGTTGGGCTGCTGGCGCAGGTTATGGAGCAGGCTGCGGCGCAGCAGGAGCGGGTCGCGGCGCGGATTGAATGCCATCGCCTTTTCAATGAACGCGTCGATGCTCTCCGCTTCCGGTGTATCGCGAATAAAGTCGCCGATTCGCCGGGTGCCCCCGAGGTTCAACTCGGGACCGACGTCCACGATCACCAACGCCGCCAGCCGCCTGGTGCTGCCGCCCGCATAAACAATCGAGTTGAGGCCGCCCATCGACTGGCCGATCATAACCGTGCGATCAATTCCAAGCTGCTCGATAAACCCCGTGATATCTTCACAGTGCCGCTCGTGGCTGTAATCATCCGCCCAATCGCTGTCGCCGTGGCCGCGCTGATCCAGCGCCAGACAATGATACTGGTCGCGCAGCGCCAGGCAGACCACGTCCCAGGTGTGGGCGGTCAGCGCGCCCCCATGGAGAAAGACCAGCGGCGGCCGATCCGGGTTGCCCCAGTCCAAGTAATGCAGACGCAGAGCACCGACCTTTATATCGCGGTCTTCGGGCAGCACGATTTCGGAAACTTCCACGCCGGCGACCTGCACGGCCATTTGGAGATGTTCAAGCTGTTCGGCTGGGTCAAACACTGGAAGGCGGCCCCTCTCGTGGGAATTTGGACCGCTTATAACAACCAGATTTGCCGCCGTCCAGAACTTCAGGCGCCACGGCTGCGCATTGACCAGCTTAGCGCGCCTGCGCCTTGAAAAAATTGCAGGGGTGTGATTACTAGGCTTTGTTCCCTCACCGGCAATTCGGGTGGCTGGTTGCGTCCGGATTGGATGGGCGCTTTCTCAGTGGATGTCGGTCGTGGGGCTGGGCTGGGGATAAATTGCGTGTTGTCCGGATGGCGGCGGCCATCGATGGACATCAGAATGCGAGCGGCAAACCGTGAAATGCACTAGCGCAGGCGACGTAATACTGGGGTTTCGCAGGGAGATTGGAGCGGTTCTGATCGCGGCCACGCTGTTGATGGCATACGCGGCGGCCAAAGTTAATATCTCAACTCGATTCATCGATTTCTTTCCCGCGCAGCATCGCAACGTAATTCTCGCCAAGCGTTTCCATGAATTTGGCGGCGCTCAGGCTTTGGTGGTGATGCTCCAGGTAAAGCACGGCGATATCTTCAATCTGGATACGCTGCGCAAAATCCAGGAAATCAGCAAGGAGGTTGACTGGCTACCCGGCGTCAACCATCAGGAAGTTTTCTCGCTGTCCTCTTATCGCGTCGCCTATGCGCAGGCCGTACCGGGAGGGTTGAACGTCAAGCCCTTCATGTATCCTTCGGTCCCCGAAACCCAGGCCGATATCGAAGCGCTCAAGCAGCGCGTCTTTGCCCATCGCGAGCAGCTGCGCCATTTGATCAGCGACGACAACAAAAGCACGCTGATTACCGCGTCATTCAACGAGGACGGGCTGGATTATCGCCAGCTCTTCAAGCGCATCCGCCAGATAGTGGCTGAAAATCAGGACGCCAACCATCAGATATTTATCGCCGGCGAGCCGGTGGTGCGGGGTTACGACTTTTACTATCTGCCCGCCATCATCAGCATTTTCGTGATCGCCTGCCTGATAATCGTACTGGTGCTCTATGCCAACCTCGGCGCATACACGTCGTGGTGGGTGCCGGCGCTGACGGGATGCTGCTCGGCGGTGTGGGGCATGGGTTTCGTGGGTCTGATGGGCTACGGGTTCGACCCCCTGATGCTGGTGGTGCCGTTCATCCTGACCGCGCGCGATATGAGTCATGCGATCGGATGGCAGCGGCGCTATTACACCGTGCTTAACGAAGTGGAGGATCGGCACGAGGCCTGCGTCAAGACCACCAACCTGATGCTGGTTCCGGGACTGGTCGCGGTCGCGGCGGATATCAGTGGAATTGTATTTATCTCTTTTTCCGGAATTCCGGTGCTCGATCACATCGCGCGCGCAGGGACGGTATGGTTGGGCGCCAGCGTGCTGATGGTGTTTATTTTCCAGCCCATTGTGATGAGCTATCTGCCGCCCCCCCGCCATACCTGGAAGTTCGAGCGCAATCGCGAATTGGCGCGCCGCCTGGAGCCGGTGATCGATCGGATCGTGGAAGTGCCGGTCACGCCCGGATGGCGCCGCAAGCTGCTGCTTTCCGCATCGTTGGGATTGCTGATTCTCGGCGTCATTTCGGCATACAAAATCCAGGTCGGCTATAATCATGCCGGCACCCCGCTTTACCGCCCCGATGCCAAGGTCAATACCGACGCCGAGGCTATCGGGCGGAAATTCCCCGTCGATGAGGCCTGGGTGCTGCTGGTTACCCCGCCTTACCCCGATCAGCAATCAGTATTGGCGCCCAATGTGCTGAGGATGGCTGATCATATGCGCGGCTATCTGCTCAATGATTCCGCCGTCAAGCAGGTCATCTCTTTCGCTTCCACCGTGATCGCGCCCTTCAACCAGATGTTCCATTATGGACATCCGAAATTTTTCGGCATCCCCAAAAACCCGCAACAGGCGGGAAATCTATGGTATCTGTTCCTCGGCGGCACGGCGCCCGGCGACATGGAGCATTACATCTCCAATACCGAGGCCAAGGAAACCTGCATCCGCGTCATGCTCACCGATCACACTGCGCCGACCCTGAATCGGGTTCAGCGCGAGATCGCCGGCTTTCTCCACTCCTACACTGACGGCAAGCCGGCGTTCGCCAAAGTCAATGTCCTTTATATGGCGGGGCTCGCGGGGCTGTACGCCGCGGCCGACGACGTCCTGTACCGGGTCACGATGGTGAACATCGGGTTGGTTCTGGCCTGCGTCTTTATCTTTTGCACCGCCCTGTTCGGGTCATGGCTGGCCGGTTTCCTGCTGGTGTTCGCGTGCATCCTGGCCAACTTCACCGCCTTCAGCTACATGTATCTGCGCGGCATTCAACTGACGATCGATTCGGTGCCGGTGATCTCGCTGGCGATGGGGCTGGGAATCGACTACGGCATTTCGACGGTCTCGCGCATGCGCGCTGAAGTGATGGCCGGCCATCAACTGGACGACGCCGTCAGGCTGGCGCTCAAGAGCGCCGGAGAAAGCGTCCTCAGTACGTTCTGCGTAATGATTGGCGGCATCCTGCCATGGGTGTTCTCTCCCGCCCAGTTCCATCACCATATGGCGATGCTGCTGACTATTCTGTTGGCAACCAACGTGCTGGCCGGAGTATGGCTCATCCCGGCGTTCATCTCATGGTCCGGACCGGGATTCATCACGCGCCACGAATGGGCGCGCGAGGAAGCGATCGAGCGCCGCATCGCCGCCGCCGAAGGCCTCGCAATCAGCTGAAGTTCAAACGCTTGAAGACGAAGCCTTCGCCACGTCCTCGCGCCAAATGCGATCCTGTCAGCTCAACGGCACGCCATACAATTGCGCCGCGTTGTCGCAGACTATCTTGCGCTTGACCGCTTGCGGGATATTGGCGAAATCGCGCTCGATGACCTCGCGCGAATGGGGGAACGTCGAATCCGTGTGGGGGTAGTCCGACGCCCACATGAAGCGTTCCTCGCCGAAGTACTGCCAGGTCAGCGGACCGATCGGATCGTCCTGGAAGGTCGCCCAGAGCTGGCGGCGCACGTAATCGCTGGGCTTCATGTCCAGGTTCGTCTCAAGGAACACGCCGAACTTCTCGAAGGCGTGATCCAGCCGGTACATGTAATGCGCGATCCATCCGCTGTCGTTTTCCGCCGACACCAGCTTCAGGCGCGGAAATCGCATCAGGACTCCGCCCAAAATCATGTCCGTCAACGAAGCCTGCGCGTCCAGCGGCAGTTTCATGTAACGCGTGACGCGGGTGGCGCCCTTGAGCTTCAGGGGTGCGCGCTCCGCCTCCGGCTTGCGGCCACTGGTGCCTGGCGCGCCGGTTATCACGTGCAGCGACAGCGGCATCGAAAGCTCCTGCGCCGCACTCCAGAACGGGTCATACAACGGATGCCAGAACGGCTTGTCCGGCGGCGCCGCGCCCCAGATCATCGCTCCTTTGAGCCCGGCCTTGGCCGCGCGCCGCAGTTCCGCGGCACCCTGTTCGACATCCGCAAGCGGGATCAGCGCGATGCCAACGAAACGCTTCGGGTTATGGGAGCAGAACTCGCTCACCCAGTCGTTGTACGCGCGAAAGCAGGCCAGTTGAAGCTCGGCATCTTCCAGTCCGAACAGCGACATTCCCAGCGACGTGTACAGGACTTCGGCGCTGACGCCGTCGCGGTCCTGATCCTCGATGCGCAGGGCCGGATCGCGATAGCGCTGGGCCTGTTCCTCGGTGGCATGATCGACAAATTCCTGCATCTCCTTCCCGCTGCGTCCGGCCGCGAACGCCACCGCGACCGGATAGGGCTGCATGCCGGGGGCGGAAAACACCGGCTGCTCTTTTTTGCCCTGTACGATCACGCGGGGCGCGCGGTCCTTGAATTTGCGATCCAGGCGCTCAACCCATAAATCTCCCGGCTCCATCATGTGAGAGTCCGCTGATATCACTTTAAGCGCTGACATAAGTTCACTCCTGAAATTCAGTCTAACATCCGGGCACAGTTTACTCTCGCGCCCGCGAAGGTGTGCGCGGCGCGAGATTGCAAGCGCGTCAAATCGCCCGGTAGTTCGCGAAGGCGGTCGTGGCCGAGCGCGCCTTCGGATCGGTAATCACGTTGACTACCGACACTTTGCCCGAGGCCTTGGCCCGCTCCAGCGCGGGGCGGATGTCCTGGGGCTTCTCCACGAATTCGCCATGCGCGCCAAAGACTTCGGCCATCTTGTCGTAGCGGCTGAAATCAAGATCGCGCCCGGCGCTCATCCCGCCCAGCGAGGCCCATCCGCCGTTATTGCTGATCACGATCATCGCCGGAATCTTGTGGCGAATCATGGTATCAACTTCGATGCCATTGAAGCCGAAGGAACCGTCGCCGCTGAGCACGATTACCTGGGTCCCGGGTTTGGCCACCTTCGCCCCCATCCCGAACGGCACCGCAACGCCCATACATCCGTTGGGCCCGGCGTTGACTGAATGGCCCGGGGCGAAGATCGGAATTGACTGGCGCGCGAAATTCAGGATTTCGTGGCCGTCGACGATGATGATCGCGTCGCGATCCATGAAATCGCGCACCTCCTTGCACAGGCGCAGCGGATGGATCGGGACGGCGTCGGAATTGAGCAGCGCGGCCGACTTCTCGATCGAGCGCTGATTGTAGCCGCGCAGAGTCTCGATCCACGGCAATTCCTTGCGTCCCCTGAAGGCGTCGCGGCCTTCCTCGAGCAGTTGGCGCAGCACCATTTTGCAATCGCCCACGATGGGCACATCGACCGGGCGATTGCGGCCGATTTCCTCGTCGCAGATATCGACCTGGATGACCTTGAGATCGGCGGCCCATCGCGGCGGCATCCCATAGCCGGCGATGAAGTTAAGCCGCGTGCCCAGGACCAGGACGACGTCCGCCTCCTTCCACGCCTGGTTGCGCGCGCCAAGGAAGCTGAGCGGATGGTCCTCCGGGATAACGCCGCGGCCCTGCGGCGTCGCGTAGAAGGGAATACCGGTGAGCTCGACGAACTGCTTGAGTTCCGCCATCGCGCCCGACCAGAAAATGCCTGTGCCGGTCAGGATAACGGGACGCTGCGCCTGCTTGAGCAGCGCGATCGCCCGTTTGATCATCTCGGGATCCCCGCTGATGCGCGCCAGCCGATGGGGCTGCTTGGGGAACAGCACCTTGCTCTCCTCGGCGACGTTGTACAAAACGTCGGCCGGCAGATCGATATAAACCGGACCCGGTTGGCCGCCGGTCGCGATGCGGAACGCCTTGTTGATAATCTCCGGGATGCGGCTGACGTGCATCACGCGTTCGGACCATTTGGTAATCGGCTTGAACATCGCGACCTGGTCCATCTCCTGGAAGGCGCCCTTGCCAACCTCGGACAGCGGACTGGCGCCGCCCAGCGCAACCACCGGGATGGCGTCGAGATAGGCGTTGCCGATTCCGGTAATCAGGTTGGTCGTGCCCGGTCCGGAGGCGGCGAAGCATACACCCGGCTTGCCGATCACGCGGCTGTACGCATGCGCGGCCATCGCGGCGGCCTGTTCGTGACGGCAGTCGATGGTGCGAAACCCGGCTTCGATGCAGCGGGCGCCGACGTCGACCATCGGGCCCCCAGTAAGATAGAAGACCGTATCGACCCCTTCATCCTTCAAGGCTCTGACAACCAGCGAGTTGCCGTCGATCTTTGCCATGGGGGGATCCTCCTGCCTCTAGAATTAGCGCCAAAACGGGCGCGTTGTCCAAGCGTTTAACTGATTACGGCACGATCAGCGGGCGCCGGTTTGGCTTCGCGCGGATGCAGGAAACGGCTGATGAAATGCGGACGGTACCAGGCAATGAACGACGGGAGGATCAGGCAGCCGGCGATCATGTTGGTGCCCATCAGGAAAATCAGCAGCACGCTCATCTCGTTATGGAACAGCAGCGGCGAAAACGCCCACGGCAAAATGCCGCCGACCATCACGGCGAATGTGCTGAAGACCGCGGCGCCGGTCGTGCTCAGCGCGGTGGTCACCGCCTCTTCGATCGTCGCGCCCCCGATGACCTCGTCCTGGATGCGAGCGACCACATAGATTCCGTAGTCGATTCCAAGTCCGATGCCGAGCGAAATCACCGGAATGGTGTCGATCGTCAGACCGATGCCGCGCGCATTCATATAAATGAAGGCGCCAAAGTTGGCCATCACCGCCGACACGATAAAGAGCGCGCCCGCGACCGGCGAGCGGAACGAAAAAGTACAACACAAATAGATGACCAGCAGCACGAACGTGATGTTAATCAGGTCGAGACGGTACAACACGTCATTGGCGGCCAGGTAAAGTCCGGAGTCGCCGCCCAGGAACTCGACCTGGACATGGCTCAGTTCGGGATTGGTCCTGACGTGAGTAGCCACGAAATCCCGGAGTTCCTGCCTGACGCGGTTGAGCCGGTCATAGGTGTGATCCTTGAGCATCAGGCGGATACAGGAGCTGGTCATCTTGGGACTGTAGGCGAAAAAGCGTTCGATTTCTCCAGGCGCCGTCCCGCCCAGGAACATATACCAGAGCGCGCCCGCCAGTTTAATCGAGGAGGGTACGTTGCGGTACTTGGGATGACCGTTATGAAACATCTGGTTGATCGGCGCGATGCCGACGCCGGCGAAGCTGACCACCGCCAGCACGTCGCCGCGATTGAGCAGGTAGTCCTGCATGTCGTTGACCATCCGCATCACGTTGGGCGCGATACTGGATTGCGGGCTGGGAAAATCGGGCGTCTTCAGCACCACCCATCCTTCATCGGTGGGCAGATAATGGCTGATCACGTCCATGTCCTGGTTAACCTTGGAGCCAGGCTTGTACAGCGGAGTTCCCGGTTGCTGATAGCCGATCCGCGCGCGCTGGCCCGAGGAGATACCCCACACGATAAACAGCGCCCCGCCCACCAGCAGCGCGGTGCGAAAAGCGCCGGGGGTAACAGGGACTTTGACCAGCCATTGCGCAAAAGCATGAATCGGCGTGCGGCGCGGCCGGCGCCCCTGCCTCTGCCACCATCGCCGCTCCCTGACCCGCGGACGCGGCAGGTAACTCATGAAGATCGGCTGGAACACGAAAACCATCGTCACGCTGCCGGCGAGCCATACCGCGCCGCCGAATCCGATTTCCTTGAGCACCGGGATACCGCCGAGCGATATGAAGATGATCCCCGCGATATCGGCGAGAATTGACAGCAACCCCGGCGGCAGCATCACGTTGGTGGTCGTGATGCACGCCAGGGTCTTGTCATCCAGCGCGTCCAGTTCGTTGTAGTAGCGTCCCTGCCATTGGATGCCGTGACTTAAATCGCGCGCGGTCAGAATGAACGGAATCACCAGCATCACGGGGTCGAAGTTGTAACCCATCAGGCCGATGAAGCCGAGGCCCCAGATGGCTGAGAACGAGCCGGTCAGGATGGGCGCCCACCAACTGCTGCGCTGGCCCAGGCTCAGGTAGAGGATGATGAGCATCAGCGCGATCGAAACGACAAAGATCAGCATGATGCGCGGCAGATAGTGGTAACCCCACCCGGCGATCACGGGCAGTCCGGCGACATAAAACTCCGTGTTGTCATCCTGGTACTTGTGAATGATGTTCTGGATGCCGTCGAACAGGGCTTTGTAGTCGAGCTTGTCCTCGACGAAACTGGCGGTGACCACCGCGCCGCGATTGTCATAGTTGACAAACGGGGTGATGGACTCGCGATGGCTTTCGACGATGCTCTTGAGTCTGGCGATACCTTCAGGCGTTTCGGGCACCCAGGGATACATGAAGCACTTGGATATGATCGCGCCCGGCTCCGCTTCGGCGTAAACGTTGCGCAGCGAGGCGAGCGAGAAAATCTCGTTGTGATTGACGCCGGGCAGGGCATTGGCGTCGAACGTGACGTCCTGGATCTTATGCAACATTTTGGCGTTGAAGATGTCGCCGTGCTTCAGCCGCATCAGGATGACGAGGGTCTGGGCGCCGCCGTACTGGTACTGGAATTTGCGATAAAGCTTTGTGTCCGGATGATTGACCGGGAAGAAATTGTTGAACTGTGTGCCGACCTGCGCATGCGCCGCCCAGTACGCCATGAATGCGGTCACGGCAATAAGAAGAATTCCGATCGGCGCGCGATAGGTGATGATGAATCTGCCGATACCGCCGGTATGATGGCCGTCTGCAGCTGCCATTAGTGCCCCACCTCGAATCCCGCCTGATCCGCGCAAGACCGCGATTTGCCCCGCATAAAGCTGTGTTTCACGTCGCTCATCCCCATCAATGATTTGCCCCGAGCAGCGCCGGAGAACCTGCCGGCGGCGCTCTTGTGCGATAACCCGCACGGCCGGCCACCCTGCAAGCGGGCCGTATATTAGCACGTGGATTTTAAAACCAAAGGCTTGCCAGCCGGCATTTTGGCCGACGACAATGCCGCGGTGCAAAAATTCCGTCCGGACCGCAAGCATGGGAGCGGATCGAACGAGGGGCCGTCCTGGTTGTCGACAGGCGGCGGCCGCCGCGATGCTCGTACTGGCGCGCTGATCGGTGCGGGGGTTACCATATTGACAGGGGCTGTTGATGCTCACGGGTGAGGAGGCGCGAATCTGATGCGTACCGACCTGAGGCGAGAGCGGGTTGAGACGGGCGGCGCGACGCATCCGGTTATCGGACCGCAGCTGCGTAAACGAGGTTTCCTGCCCGATCCCGATCCGCTCGCCAGTTTTCCTGCGGACTCCGAATTCGCGTTGCTCGATGAAATCGGCCGCGATTTGCCCAGCCTGCTCCAGGATCGCGGATTCCGCCAATATGCGCGCACCTTAAAGATCCCACCATGGCCCCACGGCACACGCAATTTGCCGCAACTGCGGCTGTATTACGTTCGGGTGGGATTTCTCGCCTCGGCCTACGTCAATCAGGTTGGCGAGGAACCCGCCCGGCTGTTGCCGGCCAACCTGGCGGTTCCGTTATGTCAGGTCTGTGAACTGCTCAAGCGGCCGCCGATCCTGAGCTATGACGGATACGCGCTCTACAACTGGAAGCGCTTTCGACGCAACGGACCGATCGCGCTGGGTAACATCGATACGATTCAGAACTTTGTTCATCTCTACGACGAGCACTGGTTTATCCTGGTTCATGTCGAGATCGAGGCCCATGCCGCGCGGATTCTCGACGCGATCGCCCGTGTCCAGGAGTCGTTGAATAACGGCGACCTGCCCGCGGTGAATGAATCGGTGTGGATCATCGCCGATGCGATCCGGGAACAAATCAGGGTTCTGAGGCGGATACCGGAAAAGATGGATCCGAAGCTGTATTACAGGACCTTCCGGCCATACATCCGCTTTTTCGAAAACGTGGTGTACGAAGGCGTCGAACGCAACGGCGGCCGGCTCCGCGGGCCGATCGAGATGAATTTCCGCGGCGAAACCGGCGCCCAGAGCAGTATCATGCCCACTCTTGTCGCCTTCATGAAAATCCCGCACCAACCTTCGCTGCTAACCAACCATCTGGCCGATATGCGCAATTACATGCCGGCGGAGCATCGAGCGCTGATCGAATCCGTCGAGGCGATGCCGAGCATACGTGAGGTGTGCGACAAGCACGCCTTCAATGCGGTGCTGGACGCGATGGCGGAGTTCCGGTCGATCCATTATGGATGGGCCCAGGAATACATAAATCGATGGACTGACGATCCGCGCGGCACCGGCGGCACGCCTTACATGCAGTGGCTGCAACAGCTTATCGACGAGACTCGCGCCTACAAGATTGCCTGACGCAATCAGAGCAGCCGGGCCTGCTCAGGCCGCGGGGACCGGTTGGGAAACGGCGCCCTCGGCCGGTCTGATCATCGCCGCTGCGCACGCGCCGACCAGCATACAAGCCGCGCAGAACTCGAAGGACAGCCGGTAGGTTCCGGTACGGTCGAAAATCTGACCGCTCAAAAACGGCCCGAACCCTCCTCCGATCCATCCGATCAGCCTGACGATACCCCATAAGGTGCCGTAGCGCCGCAGTCCCAGCGCTTCGGCCAGGATTGCGGGCAGCAGCGTGGCGGAAGCGCCCACGCTCAAACCCGCGCCGATCATTGAAGCGACGGCGAAAGCAGTGCCAAAATCGCGCGAGGTGGCGCCCAACACCACCAGGAAGCTGGCGGCCAGCCCGATCAGCGACCCGATCAGCACGATTCGGATCCCGCGTTTATCGGCGAACTCGCCCAGCGCGATCGCTCCGACCATCGTGAACAGCGTCAGAAACGCCAGGATAATCGCGGCCCGCTGCGGGCGGAAGCCCGCGCCGATGTAATACGTCATCAGGTGATGCACAAAACCCTGGTAGCCCATGTTGTAGATGAACTCGGTGGCTACCAGCATCCAGAACGCCGCCGACATCAGCGCCGGACCCAAATCCAGGCCGCTTAGACTCTGGGCTTCCTCCTTGACGCTTCTGACACCTGCGGCCGAGGGCGGACGGGTGCGGATCATGAGCAGGATCAGCGGGATTGCGACGAGCCACATCGGAACAGTCAGCCATACCATCGCCGCGCGCCATCCGAAATGAACCAGGAGTACTTCGAAGACCGGCGCCAGCACAGTGCCTCCCATCGCGGCGCCGGCCAGCACGATTCCCAGGGCGAGACTGCGGCGCTGCGTGGCCCAGTTCGCCGCCACCATCATGCACGGCACATAGGTTGACGCGCTGACGCCGGCGCCAATCAAGGCGAACGCGGCGACCATCGGGACAAAGGAGTGGATAGTGCTGGCCCACAGGTATCCGATCACAACCGCCACTGCGGCGACAGTCATGACAATCTGCGCCGGGACGCGGTCCAGCAGCCATCCAACCAGCGGGCTGACGGCGCCCTGGGCGAAGAGAAAAGCGGCGGTGGTCAGCGCGACCCTGGCATGGTCCCAGCCGAATTCACTGATCCAGGGCGCGTAGAAATAGCCCAAAGTGCCATAAGTCGGGCCAAGCAGGATAAACTGCACGAGCGCCAGGCTCCAAATCACGGGCCATACGCCGGCACTTTGATTTTCCATCGGCCCAAAATAGCAGCCGATGATCGATATGCGCCAGTGAATCGATCGAGAGCGAGGCGCAAAACGGCTGGTCGGGAAATCAGCCGCTCAGCGAGGTCCCGCAAAAGCGGTTGACTAAATCAAGTTGCGGGGCTTCCCACGCGAGCAGCGACACTCGATGACCGGGCCTCAGCGCCTCAATCATCCACGCCGCGACGCCGTTGCCGCCGGGAGGATTGAGCGAAGGCTGGACCATCAGAACGCGCTTCACAGCGGAGCCGTCTGTTTCACTGATCAAGCGCTTCGAGCCTCTGCCAGTTGATTCGCCACAGCGTCACGCGCTCGCCGCGAAACCCGATTTCCTGGCGCACCTTTTCGAAAAAGGGCGTGTACCTGCCGTCAAGGTACATCAGGTTGTTGTAGGTCGAGCGCAGGTAATCAGGTGTGGCGAGCCTCACTAACGAGCGTGGAAGATCGATCAGGACTGCCAAATGGGAGTTTTTCGCGTTGGGATTTGACACTTCCCGTATCCCGTCGTAATCCGCGATCAGCAAAAGCGCCGGCGCAAGCTGGATCCACGAAGGTCTTTGGCCGGGCTGCTCGTGGATCGCAGTCATGCGGGTTGCGTCCGGATTGGCGGGATTGAAGATAACCTGGCGGACGACGGTGGCCGGATCGATTCGCGCACTCAAATTGCACGTCAGCGCCGCGCCCGCCCGATCGCATCTCCACAGGCCCGAACGCAACTTGCTGAATCCGGGTTCGATGAAGTTACGTTCGGCAGGTGCTGAGGTAACGGAATCCGACCGATTGAGCAATGAACGCGCCTGCTCGCCGGACAGGCCGAAACGCGATACCAGATCGGCCATCGCCAGCTTGCGCGGCATCAGGCGCGCGCGCCTGACCACATAGGCGCGCTCGAAATCCCAGTTGGCGAGAAACCGCCACGCCGGCATTGGTTCCATCGCGGTGCTCAGAAGCAGGTATGAAGGCGGCGGATCGCAATGGGTGGAGCGCAGGATGTCGTTCTGCGCCGATGCGTCAAGCCCTTGCTCGGCCAGATAAGCCTGCGCCTGCCTGCGGCCCATTCGCGCCAGCGCCGAGACCATTTGCTGCGCCTTGATCTCATCCATATCGTAAGCAAGCAGCTTGCCGTATGCGCCCTGCTTCCCCTCCGGCTCGGGCGTGGCATCCGAGGCGCAGTCGAGCATGCGCAGCAGGCCGGCGCTTTCCCTTCCCGATGGAGCATCCAGCGCTCTGGCAGTCCAATAGGGGATATGGGTCCGCAGCGAGCCGCCGTCATTGTTGACGCGCCGCCTGGCCACGAACTTGACCCAGTAGCCGTAGTCCCACCAGGTATTGACGATCGCGTTGGGGGGCGACTGCTGGCGCAGAAAAGTCAAGGTGTCCCACCAGGCGGCGTTCATATGGGGAACGTAACTGCGGGCGCGTTTGTAGCCCTGCCAGACGGGACCGATCAAGACCGCGGCGAGCACCGCGAACAGCACCGGACGCGCAATTCGGGCTGCGGCGGGAAGCAGCCGGCGAATTGCCGCGTCCGCCCATTGTTGCAGCCGTCCCAGCGCGACCCCGAACGCGATCGCGAAGGGCGGGATCATCAGCATGACCAGGCGGCGCGCGTCCCAGGCAATGAACAGAGCGGCGAAAAACCAGGCCAGGATTATCATCACGGCCCCCAGCTCGCGCGACAAATCCCGCTTTGCAAGCGTATCGATCAGGACCGCGGCCAGCAGCGGCAAGCCGAGCAAAAGCAGCACGCCGAGTCTGCCCGGCGGGGCCGTGGAAAGCCGCAACCAATAGAGGTATTCGCCGCCGGTAATCAGCGCGAGGACCGCCAGCTTCGGTCCCCCTCGCGGCGCCACCAGCATCGCCAGTCCAAGCCAGCTTGCGCCGAAAAAGACCGCCCCTCCCATCGTGGCCGCAATACTCCTGAGGTTTTGAGGAACAAGTTCAGCGACAGTGGCAAAGGTGTCGGGCCAAAAGGCGTTGTCTGGAGCGGCCGCTGAGGAATGGGAAGCAAAGATCAGCGGCTTGATCATCGACAGCGGCGCACTGAAATATCCCCGAACTCCGAAAGCAGCCGCAAACAATCCGCCGGCAACGTAAAAGACCGCCGTCACCAGCGCGGCCCGTTGCAGATTGCTCGGCTCCCATGACCTGCCCGAGCGGGCGCTCGCCAACCATCCAACCAGTTCCAGCGCCACCGTCGCCATCATCCCCGCCAGCACCACAGCGTAATTGAAACTCCATCCGCTCCAGGTGACGGCATGCAGAGCCACGAACAAACCCGCCAGCGCCGCGAAGGCGATCTGGGCGGACCGGCGCGATGCGCCAAGCGCCTCAAGCGCGGCCCAGACCATGAATAGCGGCAGCACGATATTCCAAACGTCGTCGTCGCTGCCCAGGCTGCGCTCCAGGAACAGAGGATTGACGGATATCAGCAGGGCGGCGCACAAACCGCCCAGCGGTCCGGCGAGCCGCGCTCCGATCGCAAAAGCGGGAAAGACCGCCAGCGCGCCGGCAATCACGGGAACCAGAAAAGAGGCGGCCGGCAACGGATAATGCGGCTTGAAACGGGTGATCGTGCGATCGACCGCGATAATCGCGGCAATGTGGAGCGAGCGATTATAGATATTGCGCCGGCCCACCGGCGCATTGGCATAAGTGTCGCGGCATTGGCCGCCGACTACGGCGTCGCAGGTGGTCCCCGTTTGCAGGTAATTGCGCGCCATCCGCAGCCAGTGATAGCTGTCGATGTCGCCCAGAATGATCCGCTCGACACCATCCTCACCGCGATAGCTGAGCTGCGACTTCAGAACCGCCGCCACTTGCCTGATCTGGGCGTCATATCCGGCGCGATGTTCCTCTCGCCATCGATCCAGCTTGTGATGCACCTCTGCGCGTCCCTGCGCCACAGGCGTATTGGGCGGCAGGCTGCTCGCAATCATGCGGGCGTAGCGCAGGGAAATCAGCGAGGCCGCGACATCGTCAAGGTCGCCTACCGAAAGCGGCAGCAGACGAATCCAGATAACCAGTGCGGCGGTGCCGATTGCCAGTATCCAGGCGGGTACGCTCAGGGCCGCAATCCCCGCGCGCGAAGCGGCAGGCAAAGCAGCCTCAGGCAAAGCCCTGCGGGCAGACTCCGCACCGGTTTGGCTGCTCCCACCAGCCTGGCGAATTTTCACACGCGAGACTCCCGGGCGGAGTTTTCCAGCAGGCGCGCCGCAGAAAATGGCATGCCGGCAAAAATACAGCACAGTAGCGCACGCGCGCAAACCACCTTTGCCGCCGTCCATTGCGCCAACCTAAAACCGCCGTCCCCATTCTGGCCGGCTTCAACGCGACGCTGGCGTCCGCCTCCGTCCGCTGTCCGTACGATGCGTGCCGGGGCTTTGCTGCCGCTCATAAGTTTCCTTGATGGCTGGTACGCGCTAATGATCGGGCCGTATATGAGGTCGTTTTACAAATCCTTCGCGCTCATGCTCACGAACTTCCTGATGCTGCTGATTTGCTTCAACCTGCTTCTGCTCGGCTACTCCCGCGTCGCGCGCCATTTTCACCCGCTGCTGGCGCAGGATTCGAAATCCGGTCCCGGCGCGGGCGGCAATCCTGCCTGGCGCAATCGCACCCTTACGGCCGAGAGCTTCGCCGCGGTGATGCTTCGCAACTACGACTATGATCCGATCACGCAGCTTCGGCTGCGGCCTTTGCATGGGCGCTACGTAAACGTCGAAGCGGGCGGATTCAGGCGGGTGCGGGATCAGGGTCCATGGCCCCCCGACCGCTCAGCGTTGAATATATTTGTGTTCGGCGGTTCCACCACTTTCGGCTTTCTGGTCGCGGACGATCAGACTATAGCGTCCTACCTGCAGCAACATGCGGACGGCGCGGATCGCGCGCGTGTCAACGTGTACAATTTCGGACGGCCTGGCTATACCTCGACCCAGGAATTACTGCTCTATCTTTCTCTTCTGCGCGGCGGATTCGTGCCGAATGTCGCGGTCTTCATCGATGGTCTCAATGAATGTCAGGAATGGACGTCTAATCCGCCCCTCGGCGCGCACTGGCCTGACGAATACGTGTACACCGCGATCGAAAATGCCAAACGGTCGCAAAACACCTACATGCTTTTGCTCCAGGCCATCCCGATGGCCGGGTTTGCCAGATCGATCGCCGAGCGGTTCGGTATCGACCGCCATACCGACGACCTTCAACCGCCGCCGCCGGATGTACCCGCGTATATCGTGGATCGCTGGCTCCGGAACAAAAAAGTGATCGAGATTTTGAGCCGCGGCTATGGTGTGACGGCTGATTTCGTCTGGCAGCCGGTCGCCGCCTACAAATACGATCTCCGTTATTTCAAATTCCCGCGAACTGTTCTTCAAAGCGAGAGCTGGGTACCCGCCGTCTATCCGGCCATCGAGAAGCTGGCGCGCGAAGGACACCTGGACGGGAACTTTCTCGATCTCGCCGGCCTGCAGGAGGGCGAAAGACGCAATCTCTATGTGGACGGATCACACTACAATGCTGAATTCTCGGACGAAATCGCGTCGCGAATCTATTCATTTCTGAAAACCACGGGAGCTTTGAATCAACCGCGCTGACCGCGGAAAACCGGCGCTTTCGCCTGGGACCGGCGGGAACTGCGTCGCGAGCCGATCCACAATTTGAACTCCCGTCGATGGCAGGGGCCGCACTGCGCGAACAAACTGATTGGGATGCCGAGTTCAACGGCCGTTGTTCAGTTCAAGTGCGTTCAACTGAGGCCTGGGGGCATCTGGATTATGAGGAAGCGAGCGGATTTCCAATATGATCGCCATCCGCACCAACGTCGCCAGCGAGTCCGCGCCCATCTTTTGCATCACGCGTCCCCTGTGGACCTTGATCGTTCTCTCGGTGATACCCAAGTCGGCGCCGGCCTGCTTGTTCAACCGGCCCGCCGCAACCAGGTCGAACACCTCGCGTTCGCGCCGGGTGAGGGTCTCGTAACGGCCCTCAAGTTGGACGCGCCTGGCCTGGGCTGCGCGCCGTTGCCGGCAAAGATCGGCGCCGCGCCGCACCGCCTCGATCAGCGCGTCCTCATGAAGCGGTTTTTCCAAAAAATCGACCGCGCCCTGTTTCATCGCCGCAAGACCCACTGATAAATCCCCATGCCCGGTAATGAATACGATGGAGAGGTCAGGGCTGATTCGTTTGATCTCCGCCTGCAGCTGGAGCCCGTCCATGATGGGAAGATACATGTCGGCCACTACACAATCGAAATCCCTGTGCGCCGCCGCGTTCACGAACTCGATTCCACCAGCGAAACCGACGGCCCGAAAACCGGCGCAATTGAGCTGGCGCAGCAAGGCGCGGCGCGCCGGCTCATCGTCATCGATTACCGCGACCATGCTTTCATGATTCATCAGGTCTAGTCCGATTTTACGGTTTGGCAATCGCCGGGAGCGTGAACTTGAAGGTCGCTCCCAGGTCGGCGTTGGAATTGCCGCACACCCTTCCCCCGTGCCGTTCCAGGATACAACGCGTCACCAGCAAGCCCATACCCATCCCGTTGGCCTTGGTCGTAACGAAGGGTTCAAACAGCCTCCCCGCCACTGAATCGTCTATCCCACGGCCGGTGTCACGGACTGCAACCGTCACCCACTCCGACTCCTCCTGAACCGCTCTGATCAGCACTTCGCGCCGGGTGCTGTCAGGCGGGATCGAGTCGAAGGCGTTCAGCACGAGGTTCAGCACGCATTGCTGCAGTTGGACGCGGTCTCCGGTCACGCTGGGCAGGCACGGCGCGGCTTCAATGCGCAACGATACGCGTCGCAGCATCGCTTCACTGCGCAACAAGCCTTCCAGCTCGGAAAGCAGCGCGCCAATCTCAAGATTCCCGTTGGGCGAGAGATTGTCCTGGAAGAGCGCCCTGACGCGGCGGATAATGTCGGCGGCGCGTTTGGTGTCTTCGGCAACATCGCTGAGCGCTGCCACCGCTTCTTTGCGGTCGAAGCTGGCGCCCGAGATCATGCGCCGGACGGCGTTGACATTGCTCAGCACCGCGCTCAGCGGCTGGTTGAGTTCGTGCGCGATCGACGCCGCCAATTGACCCATCATCGCCCGGCGTGCCGCCACGGTGACCTCTTCGCGCAGCTTGCGGCCCTGTATGAAGGTGCGTTTGCGATCGAGCGCGCCGGCGATTATCTGTGCGACGACACGCAAGCGTCGGACCAGCGCCGGCGGCCAATTCCACCGGCCCCGAAACTTGCCGAAGGTCAAGCCGCCGACCACCGCTCCGCCGATTTCCAAAGGCAGCATCAACTGCGCCTCGGGACCATGGGCCGCCAGGAAGCGCTTCAGCGATCGCTCCTGCGTGGGCAGATCGGCCGGGCTTGAATACATCACTGGCCTGCCCGCCAAGGCTTCGGCCGTCAACCAGGGCGAAATCCGCATCGAGACCATTTTACGGGGAAGTTTTGGGATTCCCGGACGCGCCCACCAATGAGTGGCCGCGAAGCCCAGCTCGGCTGAGGCTTTTTCCCAAACGGTGCTGCGGTCAATCTCCAGGGCAAGCACAATTTCCCGCAGCCATCGCTCGATCGCCCCGTCGATCTCGTGGCCCGGGACTCGCGACATCGCGCCCGACATTTCATCGAGTAGGGTTTCGAATCTTTCAGATTGATGAGCCCTGCGGGCTTTCGAGGACCGCGCTTTTCCCCGCCTTTGGCGGTCCAAAGTTTCGCCCTTCAACATGAAGCCCTTGCCTCGCAGGTGATAGCTGCTCCAGGGAGACCGAACCGGAAGCTATTTTCACTCAGTTCACGCTCATCCGCAAGACTAAATTCAAGGCATTTCAAGACCACACAGCCGATCGCGTCCGATCATGTCATTTCAGCAGTAATTTCGATTGGCGTTCTATTTATCGCCAAGCGCCCGTCCGAGTGCGGCGAGCAGCACTCCCTCGTCAATCGGCTTGTAAAGCGTTGCGACTGCGCCGGACTGGCTTGCTTTCCTCTTCGTACCCTCATCGTCGCGCGCGCTCATCAGAATTAAGGGAATGGCGCGCCGGGCCGCGGCCAGCGCGGCGCACAATTGGATTCCGCTCATTCCCGGCAGATAAATATCCACCAAGGCACATACCTTGCCCGCGGGTATCCGGGTGGAAAGAAAAGCCTCGGCGCTTTGGAACGACCGCACGTCGAAGCCGAACTGCAGCAGCAAACGGGTCAGCGCGCGCAGCAATGACAGGTCATCATCGACCACCAGGACGGTCCCTTTCGATTTGTCCGGCATGCCTCAGGCCTCTGGTGAGCGGTTCTCCATTTAAGCAACAGGGAGTCGCCGGCATTCTCCGCCGTTGCGCCGCCTTCGCACCATTGTACCTTGGTCCAAGAATCGGCAGCGGGGTATTGAACCAAAGTACCATTGACGGCCTGCCGATAGATCGGTTTGTTTCACGTCTATGGGATCTTTTGCCGCGAGCCACGCAGGGATTGGATGCAACCGCCGGACGCGCTTCGGCTCAACCCATCAGCCGCTGCTCTCATCATCAGGCTGTTGCGGCTTCGAAAACGGTCGCGCCGGGCGGTGGCGGCACGCCGTCTAAACACCGAGCCAACAGGAGGAAACCAGAATGCCAAAAGCTGGCAGCCCGAACATTCTTATTCTCTGGGGCGACGATATCGGATGGTGGAACATCAGCTACAACAATCGCGGGCAGATGGGTTATTGGACCCGTAACATCGATCGCATCGCCAACGAAGGCGCCGCCTTTACCGACTATTATGGCCAGCAGAGCTGCACCGCCGGCCGGGCCGCCTTTATTACCGGCCAGAATCCGATTCGCACCGGCTTGACCAAGGTCGGCATGCCCGGCGCCAATGTTGGTCTGCGCGCGGATGACCCGACTATCGCGGAATTGCTCAAGCCCATGGGTTACATGACCGGGCACTTCGGCAAGAATCATCTCGGAGACAAAGACGAGTTTTTGCCCACGATGCATGGCTTTGATGAATTCTTCGGCAACCTGTATCACCTCAACGCCGAGGAAGAGCCGGAAGACCCCGACTATCCGAAGGACCCGGCCTTCAAGAAGCGCTTCGGCCCCCGAGGCGTACTCCATAGTTGGGCGGACGGCCGCGGCGGCCAGAAGGTTGAGGATACGGGCCCTCTCAACCGCAAGCGCATGGAAACCATCGATGACGAGGTCACCGATCATGCGCTCAATTTCATCGGCAAGACGCACAACGACGGCAAGCCGTTTTTCCTCTGGTACAACACCACCGCGATGCATTTTCGCACCCACTGCGCCGAAAAGCACAGAGGCAAGAGCGGCCAGGGGCCCTACAATGACGTGATGGTCGCGCACGACGAGGATGTCGGCAGGATGGTTGCCAAACTGGACGAGTTGGGTATCGCCGATAACACCATCGTCGTCTATTCAACCGATAACGGGCCGCACTTCAACAGTTGGCCGGACGCGGCCATTACGCCGTTTCGCAGCGAAAAAAACACCAACTGGGAAGGCGGCTGGCGCGTGCCCTTTTTCGTGCGCTGGCCGGGCAAAATCAAACCCGGTTCGGTCTTCAACGATATCGTGTCGCATCAGGACTGGCTGCCGACCTTGCTGGCGGCCGCCGGAGATGCTGACATCACCGCGAAGCTTCTCCAGGGTCACAGGATCGGCGAGCGGAATTACAAGGTCCATATCGACGGCTACAACCTGCTGCCCTATTTGAGCGGGGAAGCGAAAGAAAGCCCGCGCAAGTTCTTCTTCTATATCAGCGATGATGGAGATATCCTGGCCCTGCGAATGGGCGACTGGAAACTGGTGTTGATGGAACAGCGGGCCAAACAGTTGATGTGCTGGTTCGAGCCCTTCGTGAAGCTGCGGGCGCCCAAGATGTTCAACCTCCGGCGCGATCCGTTCGAACGCGCCGACGAAAACTCCAACACCTACTGGGATTGGGTCATCTCCCACGCTTATCTTCTTTACGGGATGCAGGCGATCGTCGCCCGGCAAATTGACGACTTTGAGAAGTTCCCGCCGCGGCAGAAACCCGCGTCGTTCAATCTGGATGCCGTGCTGCGGCAGATCACGGACGCTTCAGGCGGCGGTTACCACTGAGCGAGAAACCCGACTCATACCGCAGCCCACCGCAATTCAGATAAAAGCCGGCTGTAGTTTGGCCTGCTGACACGGCGGGTGAAGCTGTTCACGCTTTACCAAGGCGAAAAATCAGTAGTAATCCTGTATTCGGCATTAAAGAAAAAACGTTCTTAGAGTATTGACAAAATGGCTATACTCAATCAAGCGGAAGATCGCCGGGCCCTCACCGAGCAGGAGGCGCACGCCATCGGTGTCGACGCCTATCTTTACTTTTATCCCCTGGTCTCAATGGAGATCACGCGGAAATTGGCGACCAACATCGAGTCGGAAACAATATCCGGCCTCGGCCCTGCCAACATGTTTCACAGCTTCGCCGCATATCCCGCCGCCGAATTCAAGACCGTGGTTCGGCCCAATTTCGACACGCTGTATTCGAGCGCCTATCTCGACCTGACCACAGAGCCGATGATTGTGTCCGCGCCAGACACCGCTGGCCGCTATTATCTGCTGCCGATGCTTGATATGTGGACCGACGTCTTTGCATCGCCTGGATGGCGGACCACGGGGACCAAAGCGGGACACTTCCTGATCAGCCCACCGGGTTGGAGCGGAAATATCCCTGCGGGGCTGACGCAAATCAGCGCGCCGACGCCATTCGTATGGATAATAGGCCGCACCAGGACCGACGGTCCCGGGGACTACGACGCAGTTCACAAGATACAGGCCGCCTACCAAGTCACTCCGTTGTCGAAACGGAGCAAAACCCCCGTTATTCCAGCCGCGAAGATCGACCCTGCCATAGACATGAAAACGCCGCCGAAAGTGCAGGTCGATAACATGCCCGCCACCGCGTTCTTTTCCTATGCGGCCGATCTCCTCAAGCTCAATCCGCCGCACCTTACCGACCAGCCGATGGTCGCCCAATTAAAGAAGGTCGGCATCGAACCCGGCAAAAGCTTCGACCTGAACAACGCCGATCCAGCTATCCGCAACGGCTTGGCCACTGCCCCCCAAGAGGCGCAGCAATTGATGGCATGGAAGCTGCCTACTATCGCGCGGGTGGTGAATGGCTGGTCGATGAATACCGATACCATGGGCGTGTACGGCAACTATTATCTTAAACGCGCGATCGTCGCTCAGGTCGGTCTTGGTGCGAACGTGCCCGAAGACGCCATATACCCTTTAAGTCTTTCGGACGAATCCGGGAAACCGCTCGACGGAACCAACAAATACATACTTCACTTCCAGAAAGGTGATACGCCGCCCGCAAACGCCTTCTGGTCAGTTACGTTATATGATTCGGAAGGCTACCAGGTAGCCAATCCTTTGAATCGATTTGCCCTCAGCAATTGGATGCCGTTCAAGTACAATCCAGACGGATCGCTCGACCTTTACTTTTACAATGAGAGTCCGGGCAGGGATAAAGAAGTAAACTGGCTCCCGACCCCGAGGAGCCCGTTTAACTTGACCATGCGCATTTATGCCCCCAAACCCGCGGCGCTAACCGGACAATGGAATCCACCGCCGATCGCGCGCGTAAGGGCAGTTTAGGTTTTACGCGCTTCTGACAGGTTCGTTCCCGAAGGATCAGCGCCCGCGTGGGACAGTCCGTCCCACTCGCGAACGTATCTGGCTTGCCGCTATTGCCCTGACACCTCCTTCTCGCAGCTGTTATTCATTCGGTAGTGAGTCGCTCGCCTTCACACACCTTATGAGAATCAACAGATCCGAACCGCCGCGACCCGACACCTATTTCGCGGTAAAACAATTTTGCATCTCGCAATTGCGATTGCGATGAGGTTAAAAAGCGGACAGTCGATTCGCGTCCGTTGATGCCTGCTGCGAAAGTGCGTCCAGAATATCGAAGCGTTCGCTTGTCGTCCGCGCGCACAGTTCCTCTATTCGAAGAAAAAGGCGATCGCGTCGCTGCACTTTGGTCCAATTCGGCTAGCGGTCGTATTGAACCAAGGTACAATAGACAGGTTTCACCCGCCTTATCACAATCGGTCCATTGTTAAGGTGGCTCGCCGGGCAATTCAGACCCCGGAGCGTTAAAAGGTTGTTAATACAACAACAGGAGAGCTGAGACATGAATCGAACGGAAACAAACACTAAACTGGTTGCGGCCCTGCTGGCCGTTGTCCTCGGGGCGTGCGCTCTGGCCGGCTGCTCGCAGACCTCGTCGGCACAGCCAAACGTTGTCGAGCGCGCGCAGGGTGAAACCGCCGCCCCGGCCCCGCCTCCAAGCGGGTTTTTGGGCGCCGACTATGCTTTGCTAACACCCAAGAGTCAGGACCCTAACGCTCCGTCTATTGTTGGCAACCAGGAACAACAGGCGGCGCTGGCGTATGTCGCGCCCGGTGTCAATTTCTCGCAGTATAACAAGGTCATAATCGACCCGGTCACATACTGGGCGGATAGCGATTCCACGCTTCCGGCAAATCAGCAGCAGGTGCTCTGCAACTATTTCGATGACGTTCTGGTGAAAGCCTTCAGCAAAAACTATCAGATCGTAACCGACCCGGGCCCTGATACGGTAAGGCTTGCAGTAGCACTTACCGATGCGACTTCAGCGGTGCCGGTGTTGCGCACCGTATCAGTCGTCGTACCTCAGGCCCATGCACTGAACGTGATCAAGATGGCAGCAACCGGCACCTACGCATTCGTCGGTTCCGCCACTGGTGAGGCGAAGCTTACGGATTCGATGACGGGGCAATTACTCGCGGCCTGGGCTGACAGGCAGTTTGGCACCGCTGCGGTTAAAAACGCCACCGTCTGGCAGTGGGGCGATGCCGAGCACGCGATGAATTACTGGGCCAACGGTCTGGATCAGCGCTTTGTCACCTTGGGAGTCGGGATCACTGCGCCAGAATCGCCGTCGGCGGCCCTCCAGTAAGCATTGTGTAGGCAAGCATGTCCGGCAGTCGGCAAAATCACAACACTGCGATATGGCTGACACTTGCGTGGCACATTCGGAGATTCGCATGGACGGCCAACAAAGCGGAGCAGAGAACAGACTCGGCTGGTTAACAAGGTCGCTGTCACCGGAGAGTATCCGCCCATGCAAGCGCTGGCCAGCTTGTATCTATCGGCAATCAAGGATCGCGCACAGGACATGATCAAGGAACACCAGGGACAGTAACCGAACAGAAAAGCAACGGGCTACTTTTTCAGCCCGCGCCCGTTGCTTTGCGGCTATCGACGCTTGAATCGGACTGAATCACCCGGCTTTTCTGGAACTCGGCTTGAAAAAACCTGGCGGCGGTCTGCTGAGCATCATTAATGACGCGATTGGTATTTACCACAATCCTGGTCTCAAGCCTGATTTTGACCGCGGCCGGGGTGTGTCCCCAACTTGCGGCCCAAATCGCGCCGCACCAGTCGCTGGAGGAACTGACAACAAATTCGAATGATCCGACCGCAATACTGGCGCAATTGAAAATCGAAGATGACTACACGACCAGCCAGTTTCATAGCGAGGCCGAACCCAACACACTCGTTATCCAGCCCGTTATTCCCGTGCGGCCGTTTTGGTTCATTCCATGGCAGCAACTGCTGCGCCCAACTTTTAAGGTTGCCACAATTCCAAACGGCCCTGGGCCCTCGACCAATACACAGTTCGGCGATACTCAGTTTCTCGACTTGTTCGTGGCACGGCGTCCCGATTTCCTGGTGACGGGACTGCGTTGGGGTGTCGGGCCGTATCTCGTTGTTCCCACCGCAACCACGCGGGCCGCGGGGTCCGGCACCTGGCAGATCGGCCCGGCGGCGGCCGCAACCTATCGCGGCATACCGGGGCTTCTGGTTGGCGGCCTTTTTCAACAGGGCACCTCTTTTGCTTACACCGCGCCCGATCGCAGACCAGTAACACAGCTCACGTTTCAGCCGTTCTTCGTTTACCAGTTGGGACAAGGCTGGTATCTGAGATCCCGGGACGCGACCTGGACATTCAATTTACGTCATAACACCTCGACCGAAATTTCGCTCAGCGCCGGTATCGGCAAGGTATGGCAGGTTGCTGAAGATCGTGACATTAACGCATCAATCGTCGGCGAGTGGATAACTTACCGCCAATTCGATCCGAAGGCTCCACAGTTCATTCTGAAGTTTCAGATAACGGTAATATTGCCGCGGGTGGAACTCTGACAGGAGCCGGCGGAGTGGAGAGGATGAATGGCCAGGATGCAATTCGTGCGGACCTGCAGTATCGTCTGGTTCGGCGCGCTCGCCATCTCGCTGTTGATGACATGGCGGCCGGGTTCGGCTTTGGCCGGCGGCTTCTTCCTGTACGAGATGGGCACCCCGGACGTGGGGCTCGCCAGCGCCGGCTACGGCGCGCGCGCGCAGGACGCCTCCACTGTGTTCAGCAATCCAGCCGGGATGGCTCTGCTCGATCATTCGCAGCTTTTGACCGGCATTCAGCCGATTTACACCCATCTTAATTTCGCACCCGACACAAGCACGACGACGCGGGGAACCGACGGCGGCAACGCGCTGGTTCCGCTGCCCGCCGGCAGCTTCTTTTATGTTTACAGCCTGAACAGCCGGCTTAAATTCGGCTTCGCCATGTGTGACTATTTCGGCGGCGCTTTGGAGTACAACCTGAACTGGGTCGGCAGGTACTTTCTCCAGGGAGCGACCATCCTCGGCCTGTCGTTTATTCCCGCCGTCGCCTACCGGGTTAATGATTGGCTGTCGGTGGGCGGCGGCGTGAACGTGATGCTGGGATATCTGCGCGAGAAGGCGGGAGTTAGAAACCTGCTGCCGGGCAGGGACGGACAGGTTAAGTATCAGGACTACACCGCCGGCGTTGGCGGGGATATTGGCCTGATGATCCAGCCGGACGAAAAAACCCGGATCGGCATAACTTACCTGACCCCGGTCGATCTCAACTTCAGTTCTATTCCGCATTTCAGAGGAACCGGGCCGATTTTAATGACACTGTTGCGCCGTCGCGGACTTCTCGGCGCTCCGGTGGACCTGGGAATCACCGTACCGCAAATGGTAATGCTGAGCGCGTACCGGCAGATAACCGGCCGCTTGGCGCTGCTGGGCAGTGTGAACTGGCAAAACTGGAGCCAGTTCGGCCTGGTCGGAATCAACGTCAACTCCGCAAATCCGCGCAGTCTGACCCAAAATTTCAATTATCAGGATACCTGGCAAATCGCGGCTGGATTGCAGTACCAGGTATCTGTCCCGCTAATGCTCTCGGCCGGATTTGCGTACGACAGCTCGATGGTTAGCGACGGCAATCGCACGGTGAGCGCTCCCGTTGGCGCTCAATACCGCTATGCCGCCGGTATCCAATACCAGTGGACGGAACGCCTGAAGACCGGGTTTGCTTACGAATTCCTGTGGGAAGGCAAGATGCCGCTGCAGCAATCGAGAATCACGGGTACCACGCTTGGCGGGCAGTTCACCAACACGGTGATTAATTTCTTCTCGCTCAGCCTGATTTACGTGTTTTAATCAGCGGTCGTTTTTCGGAACTTTCATCGAGTAGCGAAACGGCAGGGAGACGGCGAGCTTTACAATCACCGAACTTTTGGAGAAGCTTCGGCCTCAGAGCGGATCCATTAGGCTCTCACCAAAAACGATGGTTGCTCCGGGGTTATTATGGCGGCAAGCATATCACATAGAGTCGCAGGAGCCGGCCGATTTCTGCATAAAGAATTGGTCGCGCTTTGGCCCGTGTTTCTTTTTTTTCTAATTGGATTCCTGCTGTTGTTTACGCTAATCAAGCTTGTGCTCGAAGACTACTCGATCGAGGTATTGGCCGTTTCTAACGCCCTTGTTGGCGCCCTGTTCGCCGCGAAAGCGGCGCTCGTACTCGACGAAACGCCCCTGGCGCGCAGCCTTGCGCATTATCGAAGGATCCTTGCGATTGCCGCGAAGACGGTTTTCTATGGTCTCGTCACCCTGCTTCTCGGGTTTATCGAACGGTTTTTCGAGGCGCTGCATAAGGTCCACAGCTTCGGCGGAGCGTTCGACCACCTGATCAACCACGGGGCATACTATCGGCTGCTTGCCTGGGCACTGGGTGTAAGCATGATTTTCGCCCTGTATTTTTCCTTTGTGGAGATCGGCCAGCGAATGGGCGAGGGCGAATTACGCAAGCTCTTTTTCGATTCTCCCGAATAAATCGCGCATAGGACCAAAGTCCAATATCCACGGCGAGCAAAAATACGCATGATCTGAGACGAGATAGCTGTCCTTCAAGCCAAACTTCGCGCAGGCGGGGCTCTGTCATTTTCTAAGTGGAAGTTTAGAGCCACACAGGTATGCGGCTTTGGTTGCGGCTATCTGGTGATGTTTACCATGCGCGCCGTGAGCGCGGATCCGTCACCCTGCACTTTGTAAGGTGCATCAATCAAAGTGGCATTGAGATGGCCCAATGGGAGAAGCACGATGAGCAATTCTATCGACACATCGAGCCGCATTCAGCGTCAGATCCTGCCCGTTCCCGACCAGCCTTACGCCGGGTTTGTGGCCTACGACGCAAAGGATCCTGATTCCAAATTTGCGCCGATCCGGGAGTTGCTTCCGCCACCGGGCGCCCCCAACGTCCTGATCGTCCTGCTCGACGACGTGGGCTTCGGCGCGTCCAGTGCGTTTGGCGGACCCTGCCGTACGCCGACCGCGCAACGGCTGGCGGCCAATGGCTTGCGCTACACGCGTTTCCACACCACCGCCCTGTGCTCGCCGACGCGTGCCGCGCTGCTTTCGGGCCGCAATCATCATATGGTCGGGATGGGAGGGATCACGGAGATTGCGACGTCGGCGCCCGGGTACAACTCGCGCCGTCCCAACGCGATGGCGCCGCTGGCCGAGATTCTCCGTCTTAACGGCTATTCGACCGCGCAGTTCGGCAAGTGCCACGAAGTACCAGTCTGGGAGGCGAGTCCGGTCGGTCCGTTCGATCGCTGGCCCACAGGTTCGGGATTCGAACACTTTTACGGCTTCGTCGCGGGAGAGACCAACCAATGGTACCCATCGATTCACGAAGGCACCAGGAGCATCGATCCCCCGGCCACTCCCGAAGAGGGCTATCACTTCATGGCCGACATGGCGGACCGCGCGATCGATTGGGTGCGTCAGCAGCGCCTGCTGGCGCCGGCCAAGCCGTTTTTTATGTACTTTGCCCCCGGCGCCACCCATGCGCCCCATCACGTGCCCAAGGAGTGGGCGGACAAATATAAGGGGAAATTCGATCAGGGATGGGACAAGCTGCGTGAAGAAACCTTCGCGCGGCAAAAAGAACTCGGCGTCATTCCGGCGGACTGCGATCTGACCCGGCGCCCCGCCGAGATTCCCGCCTGGGATGATCAGCCCGCGGAACTGAAGCCCGTCCTGGCCCGGCAGATGGAAGTCTATGCGGGATTCATGGAGTTTACCGATTACCATACCGGCCGGCTCATCGACGCCCTGGAGCAACTGCAAGTGCTCGACGATACCCTGATCTTTTTCATCATCGGCGACAATGGGGCCTCGGGCGAAGGCACGTTACAAGGCAGCTTCAACGAAGCCATTGCGCTAAACGGGCTCAACGCGCTGGAGACGGCGGCATTCCTGAGCGTTCGCATGGACCGGTTGGGCAGCCCGGACTCCTACAATCACTACGCCGTCGGCTGGGCGCACGCGATGGACACTCCGTACCAATGGACCAAACAGGTCGCGTCGCATTGGGGCGGAACGCGCAACGGCACAATCCTACACTGGCCCAAGGGCATCACGGCCAAAGGCGAGACCGCCATCAGTTCCATCATGTCATCGACGTGGCGCCGACAATTCTCGAAACGGCACAACTCCCCGAGCCCTACATGGTAAACGGCGTCGCGCAGGTACCGATGCAAGGGGTTAGCATGCGCTACAGTTTCGATGATGCCAAAGCGGCGGAGCGGCGTGAAACTCAGTATTTTGAGATGTTCGGCAATCGCGGCATTTACCACAAGGGCTGGACCGCGGTTACCCGCCATCGCACGCCCTGGATCCTGACCGGCAAGACGCTGCCATTCGACGACGACGTGTGGGAGCTATACGACACCAGCAGGGATTGGACCCAGGCTCACGATCTATCCAGGCAGATGCCTGAAAAACTTCACGACCTGCAGCGCCTGTGGATCATCGAGGCGACCCGCAATAACGTCTTGCCGCTCGACGATCGCGGGGCCGAGCGCTTTAACTCGGACATCGCCGGACGTCCGGTACTGGTGCGCGGCAATTCCCAAATTCTCGCAAGGGGGATGGGCGGGCTCAATGAAAACGGGCTGATCAACCTCAAAAACAAGTCTCATTCAATCACTGCTCAGTTGACGGTTCCGGAAGGAAAGCCTTGTGAAGGCGTGATTCTTTCGCAGGGCGGATTCGCCGGAGGCTGGATTCTTTATGTCAAAGAGGGACGGTTGACGTATTGCTACAACTTCGGCGCATTGCAGAAGTTCGTCATTTCGGCAAACCAACCACTACCAGCCGGCGACCGTCAGGTACGGATGGAGTTTGCCTACGACGGTGGCGGGCTCGCCAAAGGGGGCACCGTCACGCTCTATGTTGACGGGAACGCAGTCGGCTCAGGCCGGGTCGAGGCAACGTTGCCGATGGCGCTGTCGGCTGACGAAACGACGGACGTGGGCATGAAGCGTGGGTCGCCGATCACCAGCGACGTGCCGGTGCGGAACAACGCATTTACCGGCACCGTGCGGCTGATAGTGATTGAGACGGACCCCAAGGCAGAGGTGGACCATCTCATTTCACGCGAGCAACTCATGCACATCCTGATGGCGCGGCAATAGAAAAATAGCCTGGGGCGAATAGACCGCATCTCCCGAAATCTGCATCGCGCACCAGTTATAAGAGGATAACGACGGCGGGAGCGACGCCTGTGATAGCTGAACCGCCGGCTCATCGCGCACCGGCGCTTGATCTCTCGATTAAGCGGCATCTACGTAATGCATTCGTTGTGGTAAAACGTTAGAGAAGGATTCGCACCTTGCAGCGAGAACTGGCCAAATGGGCGCCATAGCAATCGGCACAATCGTCTTCGCGTGCCTCTTTGGCGGGTCGATGCTCGGTATGTTCCTGCGCACGCGGCTGCCCGAAAGTCATCTGAGCACCGATTCCAAAGATTTAATAAAGTTGGCAATGGGTGTGTTGGGTACGATGGCGGCGCTGGTTCTGGCCCTGCTGATTAGCTCGGCAAAAAGCTCTTACGATACCCAGCGCGGGGAAGTCATCAGGATGGCCGCCGATTTCATCCAGTTGGACCGCGTGCTGGCTCGCTATGGTCCGGAGAGCAGAGACGCCCGCAGCCTGCTGCGCAGCACTCTCATCACGGGTATCGATGAGATATGGCCCAATGATAGGTACAAGGCCGCGAACCTGGACTCCACGGCGGCCAGAGCAAGCGCTAATCGATTTCTTGAAAATGTACAGCAGCTCAAACCAGGTGACGAATACCAGCGCTCGCTTCAGGCCCAGGCGCTGCAGATCAGCGCTGACCTCACCGCCACGCATTCTCTGCTGCTGGAACAGACCCAAGGCTCAATCCCGATGCCATTCCTGGTAATACTGGTTTTCTGGCTAACTGTTATCTTCATCGGCTTCGGCCTGTTCGCGCCCGCCAACCCAACCGTGGCCGGAGCTCTCCTGCTGAGTTCGCTTTCGATCGCCACCGCAATTTTTCTGATCCTGGAACTCGACCGGCCTTTTGAAGGACTCATGCGGATTTCCGATATCCCGCTGCGCAATGCCGTAATTTATCTCGGCAAATAGAGCCACCCAAAACGCACCGGCTTTGCGGTTGAACCGGAAATCACCCGCGCTTTGACGCGTCGTGGATGCTAAAGGAGGAAGTGAGAACTTCGGAAGTCAAGGGCGCTGCCTCAAATTGCCGGTACACCGGCGCGAACGGCGTCAGGTCAGAAGCATTTCAAATAAGACCAAAGTCCAATATCCCGTATGGCGGTCCATTTGATATGCAAAGGTTCGCGAGTTGCCGTCAGGAAACGGCAGGAGAAGGGAGAAGACAATGGCCAGACGCGTCCGTTTATGCCTCTTCGCGGTGCCGGCCCTGGTGCTGCTGGCCGGTCTGGCCAGCGCTCAACAGTACCCGATTCTCGATCGAGTCGCGCACAAAGTAATTCAGAAATACCAGAACTCCTCGTGCGAGCAGTTGGCGAACAAAAGGGGTCAGCCGCCTTCTCCCGAAGCTCAGAGAGTGATTCGATTCCTGCATACCGATCCGCAAATGCGCATCTATTTCATTAACCAGGTGGCGGCGCCGATCGCCAACAAATTGTTCGATTGTGGTTTAATTCCATGAATACAGGAATCCCGGCTGATTTGTCATCGGGAACCCCGAACACCCGCTACGGTTCGGCAATCCAGCGCATGTTGCTGCTCGTGCTTTTCGGGATATCTCTGGCAGTAAGCGTCCAGGCACAGGAGCAGCAGCCGGGGTCCAGCAAAAGCAAAAAAGGCTCTCCCCGCAAAACCGAAAGCGCGGCCAAGCCGGCGCTCGAACTCAAGGCTATCGCGATTGTCAAGGCCTCGTGCGAGCGGCTCGCAGCCGCCCATTCGATGGCATTTACGGCAATCGTCATGTACGAAAGTCCCAGCGTGTTCGGCACACCGCTTGCCTACATGACGAAATCCGAAGTGGCCATGCAGCGTCCCGACAAGCTGCGCGTGATCACGCCAGGCGATGGCCCACCTTCCGACTTCTACTACAACGGCAAAACCATGATCGCATTCGCGCCGACTGAGGACATGGTGGCCACGAGCCCGGCGCCTCCAACAATCGATGGAGCGTTGAAGGCGGCATACGATAAGGCGGCAATATACTTTCCCTTCAGCGACGTTGTCGTGGCTAATCCTTACAAGGATCTTTCCGACGGTCTCAAGGTTGCGTTCTACATCGGCCAATCCAAGGTTATCGGCGGAGTCACGACCGATATCGTGGCCTACGGCAATGACGTGGTTTTCATCCAGGCGTGGATCGGGACCGAGGATAAGCTGCCGCGGATGCTGCGGGCCGTGTTCGCCAGCGATCCCACGATGCTGCGTCATGAGATGGTGCTATCGAACTGGCAGATCGATCCCTCTTTTTCAGCCGATCATTTCACCCTCGCCAAAGCGGACTCAGCCAAGCGGATCGCCTTCGCCCGTCCGGACCCGTGGGCCCCCAACCGCTTCGCGCCGCCGCCCAAGTCACATCGATTCAAGAAACAATAAGAATGCAACAATGAGGATATAGCCATGAAATCTGCACTTCTTGGCTTCGCGAGTTTTCTGATTGCGGCCTTGGCAAGCGTTCCGGCCGGCGCCTGGGGCCACGCCGGCGGATGGGGAGGCGGCGGGTTCCACGGATTCCAGGGCGCTGGCGGCAGCGGCGGCTGGTCCCACAGCAGCGGTTTCAGCAGCCACTCCAATTCCTTTGGTGGCAGTTCGTCCTTTAATAGCCAGCGCGCTGAGCACACCAATATGTATGGCGGCAGCACCGAGCATAATTACGGCGGCAGCACCACCCACACCAACGAGTATGGCGGCAGTACGACCGGCCGGTACGATTACGGCGCGGAGCATACAAACACCTATGGCGGAAAGACCTACGCCAACCAGTACGGCGCCGTGCACGAAAACCCGTACGGCGGGACCTCATATGCTAACCAATACGGCGCCGTGCACACCAATGCATACGGAGGAACCACCTACGCCAACAGCTATGGCGCAGTCCACACCGGTCCTTACACCGGAACTACATACGGCGCCTATCATCCTTACTATGGGGCATACTACTCGACTTACCATCCACCGGCCGTCGTGAATTACTATGGCAGCTCGTGCTCTGACTGCGGTGGATGGAGCACAGGTGGCGCGGCTGCCGCAGGCGCGATTGTCGGGGTCGTCGCGGGTGTCGCAGTGGGCACGGCGGCTTCCAACGCAAGCGCGTCGAACGCCTACCAGTCTGGCTATAGTGCGGGCAGTGCGCAAGGGTACGCGGCAGGCAGCCAGCATGGGTACGCCGCGGGCAGCGCTAACGCGCAATTGGCGATGGGCGCGATCTACGCGACGTTGCCCGCCAGTTGTTCGACCCCGCAGACCGTCAATGACGCGACGTATTATCTGTGCGGCCCCAATAGCAATACCTGGGTGCAGCCCGCGTATGGCGCCAATGGAGTCTATTACCGGGTAGTGCCGTCTCCTTATTGACCGATTTCACCGGGGTTCCGCGCCGCGTGCCTTTCCTATAAATTCTGTCGGAGTGCGTCTTTTGCGGAACAGCACCGGCGGGACCACGGAAAGTATCGATCTCTTAATGTACAATCAGCCGATCGCAGACCGGTCGCTCGTGAGCTGCCCTCATTGCGACCTGCTGCAGCGTCTTCCGGACCTTGCGCCGGGGGCTGCGGCGCGATGCCCAAGGTGCAACTTTGAGTTGTGGCGTCCGCGTACGGACTCGCTCAACCGCACTCTCGCTCTGACGATCGCGGCCGCGATCCTTTATATCGTCGCGAACACCGTGCCGATGCTGGGACTGAGCGTGGTCGGGCGCGAGGCGTTCACCACCGTGATCGGCGGCGCCCAGCACCTGTGGGATGACGGAAGCACGACCGTCGCCATCCTGGTGCTGTTCACCGCGGTATTGGCCCCGGCGCTCCAAATCGGATTTATGCTGGCGATCGTGATCGGCACCTGGCGCGATCCGGTGCCGGGATGGGTCGGTTTTCTGCTTCGCCATCACGGGACCACCCGCACCTGGAGCATGATCGAAGTGATGATGCTGGGAGTGCTGGTCGCGCTCACCAAGATTGCGGATTATGCCACCGTTATCCCGGGGCTGGCACTTTTCGCGCTGGGCGCGCTGGTGTTTGTGCTGGCCGGGATGCAATCGGCCTTCGATCCGCGCGAAGTCTGGGAACGGATTGAATGGGCGCAAACGCGCGCGGAACGCAAGCTCGCACAGGAGCGCGCAAGCGGGTTCGCTTCATGAATGCTCCCGCATTGACCGCGATGCAGCAGGGCCTGCAGAATTGCGAGGCCTGCGGGCTGCTTTCGCGTCCGGCGCCGGGCGAGGAGGAGGGAGAATGCCCGCGATGCGGGCAAAGCCTGGATTTTCGCAAACCTGCCAGCCTCCAGCGCACCTGGGCATTCCTGATGGCCGCGGCAATCTGCTATATCCCAGCCAACGTTTTGCCGGTTTTGACCACGACCACCGCCACCGGCACTGAGTCGGATACGATTTTGCAAGGTGTGATCCTGCTGTGGTCGCCGAGCGGATGGCCGCTGTCGCTCATCGTGCTCTTCGCCAGCATCATGATCCCCAGCGCCAAGATCATCGCGCTGGCCTATCTGCTCATCACCGTGCATCGGCGGTCCAACAGCAATAGCGAGCAGCGCGTGCGGCTGTACCGAATTGTCGAATTCATCGGACGCTGGTCGATGGTCGATGTGTTCGTCGACACTTTCACCGCCGCCCTGATCCAGCTTCAACCGCTGATGTCGGTCGAACCGGGTCCCGGGTTGTTTTTTTTCGCGGCGGTGGTGGTGTTCACGATGCTCGCGGCGGAATCGTTCGATCCGCGTTTGATTTGGGATGCTGATGAGTTCGACGGAGGTTAGTTATGGGTGACGAGCAAGTGCCGTCTGCGGTCCCAAGCTCGAGGACGGTGGCCAGGAAGCATGCGCGGCTGTCCCCGGTGTGGATCATTCCGCTGCTGGCCGGCGTGGTCGGGATCTGGGTTGGTATCAATCATATCCGCAGCGAGGGCCCGACGATCACGATCGTGTTCCGCTCCGCGGACGGACTGGAAGCGGGCAAGACCAGGATCCAGTACAAGGGAGTGGACGTTGGCACGATCAAAAATATCCGGCTTTCCGACGACCATCACAGCGTCATCGCAACCGCTGCAATGGCGCCGCGCACCGACGAATTCCTGGTCACCGACACTCAGTTCTGGGTCGTACGGCCGCGGATCTCCGGCGCGACCGTAACCGGGCTGGGAACACTGATTTCCGGCGCCTACATTGGAATGGAAATCGGCAAGTCCAAGGAAAACAAGTACGACTTCGTCGCGCTTGACACGCCGCCGGTGGTCAGCGGCGAACAGTCCGGGCGCTTCTTCGTCCTGAAGACAACCGATCTGGGTTCGCTGGATACCGGCACGCCGGTCTTCTTCCGCCGGCTCCAGGTCGGCGAGGTGGTGTCATACAAGCTGGACGCGACCGGCCAATTTTTCATCCTGCGGATTTTCGTGCAATCGCCCTACGACCGCTATGTGACGCCGCTTACGCGCTTTTGGCAGGCCAGCGGAATCGACGTATCGCTCTCGGCCAGCGGTCTGAGCGTGCAGACCCAATCGCTGCTCTCGATCCTGATCGGCGGCATCGCATTCGCGACTCCCTCAGAAGGTGCGGTGATTCCGGCGTCGCTGACTTCGCCCGATACGCCCTACACTCTTTACGCCAACCGCAGCCAGGCTTTCGAGCCGCCGCCGCGCAATCCGCAAACCTACCAGCTTATTTTCAAGGAGTCGGTGCGCGGTCTTCTGCCCGGAGCGCCGGTTGAATTCCGCGGCATCAAGATCGGCCAGGTCACCGACGTACGGGCGCAAATCGACGCCCGCACACTTCAGTTCTCGGCGCCGGTCACAATCCAGTTGGACCCGCAGAGACTCGGGGTCAAGGTACTCGATCTCAAAAGCGCCGCCGACCTCGCCAGTATCCGCAGGCGTGTCATCGACAACCTGGTCGCCGACGGTGTGCGGGCGCAGTTGCAAACCGGCAACCTGCTGACCGGAGCGACTTACGTGGCCTTCGACTTCTTTCCCGGCGCGCCGCCGGCGAGCGTTGATTGGTCGCAGAATCCGGTCCAGTTGCCGACCACTCCGGGTGAATTGCAGACCCTGGAGACAAGCGCCGAGAACATCGTCAAAAAGCTCGACAAGATGCCGCTGGATCAAATCGGCAACGAGCTGCGCGCCGACCTGGCGACTCTTAACCTGACTCTGGGCGCCGCACGCACGACCCTGACGACGGCCAACAGCACTTTGCTCAGCGCGCGCAGCACGATTGACAATGCCAACAGCTTTCTTGAGCCCAATTCAATGCAAAGCCAGGAGCTGGACGCCGCGCTAATCGAGCTTACGCGCGCGGCTCGTTCGGTGCGGGTTCTGGCGGATTACCTCGAACGCCATCCGGAGGCGCTGTTGCGCGGCAAGAAAGGGGAGCCGAAGTGATGGCCCGTCAATTCATCCGTCGACTCGCATTTATGCTGATGGCCGGTGCGATGCTGGGCTGCGCCTCGGCTCAGCCGCATTTCTATACGCTGGATTCAACCGCGGCTTCCGGCGGCGCACCGCTCAACCATATCGCGGTGATGGTTGGACCGGTTACGGTGCCCGCCTCGGTCGATCAGCCGCAGTTTGTGGTGCAAGCATCGGCCAATCGCGTCGAGGTGGACGAGTTCAACCGCTGGGCCGCGCCGCTCAACGAAAGCATCGCCCGCGCCCTGGCCGGCGATCTGTCCGCGGAACTTGGAAGCCCCGACGTCACGGCCGCGCCGCTGGCTAACTTCACCCCGGATTATCGCGTGTCGGTGGACGTGCAGCGGTTCGAATCGATCCGCGGCCAGGAGGCGCTGATTGAGGCGGTCTGGGTGGTCCGCCGCAACACCGGCGGGCCGGCGCGAACGGGACGCACGATCGCGCGCGAACCCGTTGCGGGCAACGGATTCGACGCCCTGGCCGCCGCCCACAGCCGCGCACTGGTCAAGATCAGCGCCGACATTGCGGCGGCGATCCGCTCAGAAGCCGCGAACTCGTAGCTTAAAATGGCTTTTACAATCGCATCGGCGCGCGGCTTGCGTGAAAATCTCGAGGTGCTGCGCGTGCGCTTGTTGCAGCACCGGCACAGTGCCCTGCTGCTGGCGCTGGTGGTCGCCTTTGCGATACGCCCTTTGGTTGGAGATCAGGGATTTGCCCCCCTCGCCTTCAGTTTCGCCCTTATTATGTTGATGCTGGTGTCGCTTTACACCGTTCAAATTGACGAACTGCTGGGCGATCGGGAAAAGCTGATAGCGCAGAGGAAAAGAGGGAACAAAATCGGATGGCTGCTGGCTGTGCCGGCCATCGCGGAGCGATTCCTGATCGTTATCACGCCAAGCCGCTACGTTATGATCAGCGGAATGGCATTCTGGTTTTTGTTTTTCAGCTACATCACGTGGAATGAATTGCGAGCCGTACTCAAGCAGAAGGAGGTGACTGGCGAGACAATCAGCTTGTCCATCTCGATCTACCTTCTGCTCGGAATGACCTGGACCGTTTTATACGTCGTGCTCTACTATGCCAACCCGCACGCCTTTGCCTTCGGCACCGCGCCGGAACTTTCCGCCAGCAAGATATTTCCCGTCATGCTTTACTTCAGCCTGACGACGATTTCCACGGTCGGCTTCGGCGATATCACACCGGTATCTCTGCAAGCCCGCTATGCCGCGGTGGCGGAGGCAATCACCGGACAATTCTATCTCGCTATCCTGGTTGCGCGCCTGGTGGGTCTGTATATGAGCCGCAGCGCCAGCCGCGACGCCGATGGCGGCTGAAAGGCGATCGGCGCCGAAGCCGACTTCCCATCGCCGGTTGAACCGGCCAACCCGCTCCCTGCTTTTACCGCGATGTTTGCAGAGGCGGCTCGGGCCGGCAAAAATAAGCGCGCCATGAGAAGCTTGCGTGAACAATTCGGCCCCCCAGGCATCTCGGGCGTTTGCCGTCGAGCGATTGGCAAATCCGGCAGACGAGCAATCGCAGCCGTTATCGCAATGGTTCTGATAATGGCATGGCGCGCGATCCCTCACGCTCCCATTGTGAGCTTCGATGCCGTGCGCGCCCGCTGGCACCCGTCCGACGCGCAGTTGTTCGATCGCCACGGCGAACCGCTGGACGAAGTCCGCATCGACCGGCGCGGGCGGCGGCTTGCCTGGACCGCCCTCGACGACATTTCGCCCGCCCTGATCGGAACGGTTATTCAGTGCGAGGATCGACGTTTCTGGAGCGATCACGGGGTCGACTTCATTGCGCTTGCGCGCTCGCTCGCCGATCGTGCGTTGGGGCGCGGCACCCGGCGCGGCGCCAGCACTATCACGATGCAGCTTGCGGCGCTGCTTTATCTGTCACTCAGGCCGGCGCGCGGACATAGAAGCATCGGGCAGAAGCTGGGTCAGATCGAAGTCGCGTTGGCGATCGGTCGGCGATGGTCGCGGCGCCAGGTACTTGAAGCCTATCTCAACCTGGTCACCTATCGCGGCGAGATCCAGGGAATCGGCGCGGCGGCGCGCGTGCTGTTTGGCAAGCGTCCCAGCGGTATCGATCCGGCCGAAGCCGCCGTTCTGGCTGCCCTGATCAGGGCGCCGAACGCGCCTCGCGCCGCTGTCGAAAAACGGGCGGAGGCGGTGCGCCTCGCGATGCATCAGGCGCAGCCCACGCACGCCGAGCTCGAAGCAGCGCTCGCCCGCGCTACGGCAGCGCGCGGCAGCGACTTCAAACGCGTCACTCTCGCTCCCGGTCTGGCTGAAAAATGGCTGAAGCAGGATCGCAGCGCAATGCGATGCACGATCGATCGCGCGCTCCAAAGCTTTGCGACACAGACGCTGCGCGCCCAGGTTCTGCAGGTGCGCGACCGTCATGTTGCCGATGGCGCGGTGCTGGTGGTCGAAAACCCGACCGGCGAGGTGTGGGCCTACGTCGCCGGCACGGGGGACCTGTCCAGCGCTCCCTACGTGGACGGGGTTCGCGCGCAGCGCCAGCCCGGCTCCGCGCTCAAACCGTTCCTTTACGGGCTTGCGCTGGAGCGCCGCCTGCTCACGCCCGCCTCAATGCTGCTCGATACGCCGCTGGAAGTGCCGGAGGAACGGGGTCTTTACCGCCCGCTGGATTACGACCGCCAGTTCCGGGGACTGGTCTCGATGCGCACGGCGCTGGCGTCGTCGCTGAATGTTCCCGCGGTGAGGACGGCGACCCTGGTCGGCGTCGATGTCCTGGCGGAGCATCTGCGTGAGTTGGGCTTGCGCGAAATCGTCGAGCCAGGCGATTACTATGGCGCGTCCATTGCCCTGGGTTCGCCCGACGTCAGCCTGTGGGATCTGGTCAACGCCTACCGCACGCTGGCCAACGGCGGCGTGCGATCGCCGCTGCGTCTGTTCGCGGGTGGCGCCGGGCCGGGCAGGCGAATCTACTCGCCCGCCACGGCGTGGCTGTTGTCGGACATGCTCGCCGATCGCGCCGCCCGCAGCGCCACCTTTGGGCTGGAGAACAATCTGGCGACGCGCTATTGGAGCGCGGTCAAAACCGGCACCAGCAAGGACATGCGCGACAACTGGTGCGTCGGCTACACGGCGCGCTTCACGGTAGGAGTGTGGGTGGGAAATTTCTCGGGTGCCGCGATGCATGATGTAAGCGGGATTACCGGCGCTGCGCCCGTGTGGCTGGCGGTAATGAACTATCTGTATGACCGCTATGGCGCAGCGCCGATCGCGCGTCCGGGCGGTCTGCGCGCCGCAGAGGTCAACTTTCCCAACTCGGTCGAACCGCCGCGCAGGGAGTGGTTTATCGCGGGAACCGAGCCCGGCACGCAGCAGACGCGGCTGGACGACCGAAACCCGCGCATTTTGTCGCCCGCTGCGCAAACGATTATCGCAATCGACCCGGATATTCCGCGCTCGCTGCAGCGCGTCAGGTTCCAGGCGGGTCCGGATGCCGCCAGGGCGCACTGGATACTGGACTCGCGCAGCCTGGGCGAAGCCGGCAAGCTGACCCTGTGGCCCCCGACTCCCGGCACTCATGTGCTGGCGCTGACGGACAGCTCCGGCCACAAGCTGGACGAAGTATCGTTCAAGGTTCGCGGCGCGCAGTAAATAAGGACAGGCTTTGGCCTGTCCAAATATCCGCGGTTCGCTGTTCGCCCGGCGTTTTGCAGCGCACCAGGGAATCAGGGCGCCGCAATCTCCGTGATGGGCAGGTTGTCCGGCATCCCGCCGATGCTCACCGCGCAGCGCGAGGTGGCGTTGAAGGCGATCAGCGCGATCGCCAGATGGGCGAGCTGGGCCGCGCTGAAATGGCGCTTCAGGCGCGCCGCCAGTTCGGCGGTCATGGCTTTAGGATCGTGCAGGTAGGCGTCGGCAAACGCGATGGCCAGCTTTTCCTCCTCCGATAGAGCGCTTTGTTCATAGCCGTCGCGAATCTGATCGACTTTACTTTCGGTCAGCCCGTCGCGCCGCGCCACGTCATAACGCACGCTCTTGCAGAATTGGCAATTCACCGTGCGAGCGTTGCGCAGGCGAACGATTTCAAGCAGCGCCGGCCGCACCGGACTGCTGCGCCATACGCTGCGATTGAGACCGGCAATCGGATCGACGGTTTCCGGGACCAGGCCCAGCGCGCTGTCACGAATCGGATCTCCGGTATTGCCCTGCGGCGCCTGAACGCGGGCGACAGTTCCCATTTTGGATTCACTCCTGGATCCGCGAATAGATCATCGCGATACGGATACGGCCGTCAATAAAGCCGAGCGCTTCGATTAACGCCACAAAACCGCTTTGTCCCAGATGCGCAATCACCTCGTTTGCCACCTGGTCGGGAATCGACTGCGGATCGACGTGATACCATTCGGTGAAGTTGAGGACGGCCCGCTCGCTTGCGGAAAAGCGCGGATCGGTCATCCAGTTTTCCCTCAGCAGACTTTGAATTTTCTCCTCGTCGAGACTCTGCGCCAGAGGCATCCGCATCGCGAGCTCCGCCTCCGCCCGATGCAGCCGCGCCAGGTTCAGACGGCACAATTCGAGGATCGCGGCGGGCACATGCGGCTGATTCCAGATGGCCCGCCAGACCTGGTCGAAAGCCTGGGCGGAAGCCCCGGCTATGGTGAGCCGGTCGATCAGATTGGCGCTGTTCATGGACACCATCGTCAGCACCATAAATGCTTACACGATTGAGCGGCGAAAACCTAACCGACGGCCCCTTCTCAGCAAGAAAAAAATGAGGAGTGAGCAAAGATTAGCAAAAAGGGAAAGGCGGCCAAAACCGACTGCCGACTCGCTTTTCGCGATTCCGCCCCTCACTCCTCACGCCTGACCTTGACCGGCTGCCGGACGGGACGATACTAGGAACCCTGAAGGAGTTCAGCATGGCCTACGATCCCAAGCTGTTGCGAACAGGCTCCGACGTTGCCGCGATCGTCGGGATCGGTGAGACCGATTTCGGCGCCGACTACGCCGCCGCGCGCGCTCGAAAGCCGCCCACCACCGACGTTTTCGGCTATGCCGCCAGGGGTTTCAAGCTGGCGCTGGAAGACGCCGGGCTGAAGGCCAGCGATATCGATGGGATGGTCGCGGCGCTGGTGCCCTGGATGCGCGTGGAGGAGGTCCTCGGGCTGGACCTGCAATTCAGTTGGGGCGCGTTCTGGGTGCATGAAGCGATGGCTTTGGCGATCGACGCGATATCCAGCGGTCGCGCGCAATGCGTCGCGATAATCTACGGCAACGCGTACCGCTCCTCCGGACGCCAGTTCGGCGGACCCAACGCCGTCGCCACCGACGCCGTGCTGCACTACTACTGGTACCGGCCCTGGGGCTTCACCTCGCAGGGCGCGTTCGATTCCGTGGTGGTCCAGCGCTACATGGAAAAGTACGGCCTCAAGCACGAGGAGATCGGGATGGTGCCGATCGCGCAGCGCGCGTGGGCCAGCATGAATCCGCGCGCCATCATGCGCAATCCGATCACGCTGGAAGATTACCTGCGCTCTCCCTTCGTCGCTGCGCCGCTGCGACTGCTCGATTATTGTCTCATCAATGACGGCGGCGTCACCCTGATCGTGACCAGCGTCGAGCGCGCCCGCCGCATGAAAAACCATCCGCCGGTGGCGGTCAAAGGCGTCGGGTTCGGCGAGGACAATGCCGACATGGCGCAGTTCCGGCCCAAGCTCAACTTCAGCCGCAAGCAGATGCGCCGCGCCGCGCAGGAAGCGTATCAGATGGCCGGAGTCGGGCCGCAGGATATCAGCGCGTTTTATTACTATGACAACTTCAGCGGCGAGCTGTTCTACATGCTGGAGAACTGCGGCTACTGCGAGGAGGGCCGCGCCGCGGAATTTATCCGGACCAGGGGAATCGGACCGGGCGGCAAATTTCCGGTCAACACCTCGGGAGGGATGCTGTCGGAGGCATACATGCACGGATGGAACGCGCAGGTCGAGATGGTCCGTCAGCTTCGCGGCGAGGCCGGCCCGCGCCAGGTCGAAGGCGCACGGTACGCGCATTTCATGCTCAATCAGAACGCCAAGGCGGGTTCTGTGATTTACGGGAGAATGTCATGAGTGAGATGAAGCTACGTCCGGCGCCGCCGCGGGGTATGTTCGATGGACCCTTGTGGGAGGCCGCGGACAAAAGCGAATTGCGGCTTCAACGATGCACCGATTGCGGCTTCGTGCGCTACCCGCCGGCCGGCGTTTGCCCGAAGTGCCTGTCGGAAAATTGCAAATGGGACCTGATGAGCGGACGGGGCCGGATAATGTCGTGGTGCGTGTTCTACCGCCAGTACTTTCCCGAAATCCCGCCGCCCAACCTGGTCGTCCTCGCCGAGCTCGAGGAAGGCCCGATCGTCGTCGCCGACATGCCCGGCGGCGACCCCGAAAAGCTGCGGCTCGACATGCCGGTGCAGTTGGTCTTCGAGCCGGTAAGATGGAACGACGGCACGGCCGGGAAAATCTTCCACTGGAGCCTTGAAGAGACCTGAGGAGAGAGAAATGAGAGGTGAGAAAAGAGTGATGGGAAAAAGGGAGAAGCCGTTTTTCCACTTCCTGTTCCTCCCGCCTCACTTCTCTCCCCTGAGGCTTTAGTGAGAGACCTGCTGAAAAAAGGCGCGACGCTGATTGTTTTGGGGACCGGCGGTGTTGGCAAAACCACGATTGCCGCGTCGCTGGGGGTGGTGGCGGCGCGCGCCGGCTTGAAGACCGCGGTCATTACGGTTGACCCTTCGCGCCGCCTGCGTGACGCGCTGGGACTCGATCATTTGGGCGGCAGGCCGACCGCCCTGGGCGCCCGCCGCCTGGCAGCGGCGGGACTGGATCCCTCGCTTCAGTTCTTTGCGATGGTTCTGGACGTAAAGGGGGCATGGGATGCGCTGATCGAGCGCTTCACCACCGATTCGGCGCTGCGCGAGCGCATCCTGAACAATCCATTTTATCGGCAATTGACCAGCCAGTTTGCCGGTTCCGAAGCCTATGCCGCGCTGGCACAGCTCCACGATGTCCATTCGCGCGGCGATTTTGATCTGATCGTGGTCGATACGCCGCCTGCGGCCGACGCCTTCGAATTCCTCCAGGCGCCTGCCCATCTCAGCCGCCTGCTCGACTCGCGGGTCGCGCGATGGCTGTTCACGCCCTATGTGTCCGCCGGGCGCCTGGCGATGAGATTGGCCAGCGGCGCGGCGCGTTTTGTGGTCCGCGAACTGGAACGGTTTGCCGGGGCAACGGTGCTCACCTCGATCTCGGATTTCTTCACCGCCGCGCAACAGGCGCTCGACGGGATGGTTGACCAATTAAATAAAGCCGAAGCGCTGCTCCACTCCGGGACCGTCAGTTTCCTGCTGGTCACGGGATCGGAGGAGGAACGGCTGCGAGAGGCGGGCGCAACGATCGAGCAGATGAAGGCTCAACGACTTCGCCTTTCGGCTATTGTCATCAACCGCCTGGTGGACGAGGAGACCTGGCAATATCTGCACGGCAGCGCGCGCGGGACAGCGCCTGGACTGGACGCGATCGCAAATCTGCGCGGCGCTTTGGGCCGCGGTCTTGACCGCCATCATGGCCTCGATGCTCTGGTCAAATACCTGGAGAATTACCGCGCGCGCGCTTATCGCGATATTGCGCGAGCGGGCGCCTTTGCTCAGGCGTTGCCGCCCGGAGTGCGGCTTGCGGTCACGCCGGAGGTTCGAGCCGGCGTGATAGGTTTGAAGCAATTGGCCGGTTTTGGCCGCTACCTCGAAGGTTGTGAAATCAAACCCGCGCGGCTGCGATCGGTGCAGTCGTGGGAAACCGGAGTGAGCCTGTAAGCCGGGTTCTGTACCCGCGAGATGCGGGCGGCGGCCATTCCTCTGGGCCGCCGATTGCTCGGCGGCTCTAGCGACCGTACCCGAGGGTTGGGCGGGCCACCCATTCCCTCCTATTTGGTCTTGCTCCGGGTGGGGTTTAGCATGCGCGCGCGATCACTCGCGCGCCGGTGGGCTCTTACTCCACCATTTCACCCTTGCCCTTGCGGGCGGTCTGTTTTCTGTGCCACTTTCCGCGGATCGCTCCGCGCTGCCGTTAGCAGCCACCCTTGCCCTATGGAGCCCGGACTTTCCTCCCGACCTGGTCGGGCGGCCGCCCGGCCCACTCCGGCCAAACCAATTATATACCTGCGCCGTGCGCCCTGCGTAAGGCCGGATCAGGCTTCGGTTTCCTTATCGGACTCGTAGTACAGGATCCGCTGGCAGTTGGGACAGAAATGGATCGCGTCGTATCTCTGGATCAGGTTGAAAAGCTGGGGCGGAATCCGCATCCTGCAACCCTGGCAGGTCCCCGCCTTGACCGCGACCACGGCGAAACCGCCGCGCCGATCGAAGATCACCTCGTAGCGCTGGCGCAGGCTGCTGTCGATCCGGGCAGCCAACTCCTCGCGCTCACGCCGGCGCGCCTCGATCCGCGCGCGCATCTGCTCGATCTGATCGGCCACTTCGCGCTGTGCACTTTTGAGTTCGGCGCGATCCTGCTCGAGCGCCTGCGAAAGTTCCTCCAGGCGGGCTTTGTTCTGCTCGCTGCCGTCCATCCGGGCCAGGAGTTCGGCCTCGATTCGCTGGTTGTTTTCCTTAAGCACCTCGACTTCGTGTCCCAGCGCCTGCAACTCACGTTCATTTTTGATCAGGCTAAGACGCATGCGCTTGTTCCTGATCTGGACCTCGCCTTCCGCCAGCGTGCGTTCCAACTCACGCCGGGCTAGCGCGCTGTCGCGTTCGGCGCCACTGAGTTGATCCAGTTCGGCGGCTTTGCGTTCGACGCGCGCCTGCAAGTCGTCCACCCGGGCGCTGATTTTCGATAGCTCCCGCTCCTGCGAGCGAAGTTCCTGGTCAATCGCCTGCAGGGCGGCGAGCCGTTTTATCTCTTCCCGCAATTCGACCTCCATTGACTAAAGGTTGGCTTGTCGAGCTTGCCGTTAACCGGCGGCATTTTAGGAATGGGCCCACCAGGATTTGAACCTGGGACCAGCCGGTTATGAGCCGGCAGCTCTGAACCAAGCTGAGCTATGGGCCCACGAGAAGGCATTGGCAGTACTTCATCCTACCAGTTCGGGCGCCACTCTTTAAGTGGCCATGGCAATCATTTGATCGCTAAACGCACACTCCTAGCTGCGCGCCAATCGCAACTTCTGGCGCTCGCGCGCCAGCAGGACCGCCTCCTGCGCGGTTTGCGTTTGCGCTTCGATTCCAAGCTGTTCACGAGCCCCACGCACCCGCTCCTGCATCTGTTTCTCTCGGCGCACCAAAGCCAGTGTGCGCTGATACTCGCCAAGAACGAAGCGCGCTTTTTCGGGACTTTCCAGCATCGGATCAATCATCCGGGCGCTCACAGCGCCCTGCTGATCGGGCGGCAGCCGCTGCGCGATGAGCGCCGCTGCAGACTGTCTGCCGCTGCCGCAAATCTCCTCCACGACCGCCGCCAGAGTACGATCTTCGAAGTCCGGCAGAACACGGCTGGCGAGGATCTCATCGCGCAAATCGGGATACGCAATAGCAATTGCCAGTACACCATATTCGGCGATCGCTCGGCGGCCGGTGGTTGGAGCCGCCGGCCGGTCGGCCCCAGGACGCGGCACGTTTGCCGCTCTGGCTTGGGTGCGGAGCAATTCCTCGCGCACACCCAGTATCTCCGAGGCTTTGCGCGTCAGCAGGTCAAATTCAAAAGCGTTGTCCACCAGCTTGAGCACTTCCGCCACGTGCTCGGCGGCGCGGGCGCGGCCGGAGAGCGAATTGCCAGCGCCGGCAGCCTCGCTGCGGACAAAATAATCGACCAGCAATTCGGCGGAATCGATCATCGCGGCGAAGCTCTGCGCGCCGCGCTCCCTGATCAGCGTGTCGGGATCGAATCCCTGCGGGATGAAAATTCCGCGGCCCAGCAGACCCGCTTCCAAAAAGGTGCGCAAGGACCGAACCGACGCGCTGTGTCCCGCCTTGTCGCCGTCGAAGCAGGCAAACACGTTGCGCGTATAGCGGCCCAACAACCGCAGTTGATCCACGGTCAGCGCTGTGCCCAGACTGGCGACAGTTTCCCTGAATCCGGCCTGCGCCAGCGCAATTGCGTCGATATAGCCCTCGACCACAATGGCGCGATCGGCTTTGACAATCGCGGCGCGCGCCTGCGCCAGGCCATAAAGGTTGCGCGATTTCGAATATAGCGGCGATTCGGGCGAGTTGATGTACTTGGGCAGGCTGCTGTCAAGCACGCGTCCCCCAAACGCAATCACGCGCCCGGCGGCGTCATGGATCGGAAACATCAGCCGCGCCCGGAACATATCGGACGCCTGCGAACCTGTGCCCTTGACCACGCCTATCCGGATGCCTGCTTCGAGCAGCCCGCGCTTGTTTAATGCGGCGGTCAGGGAGCCGCCCGCAGGAGCAAAGCCGAGCTTGAAAGCCTTGGCGGTGGCGGTGTCGATTGCGCGCCTTTTCAAATATTCGCGCGCCGCAAGGCCGGCCTTGTCTTCCCACAGCACGTGAGCGAAGAACTCGCTCGCGACTTCCGCCGCCCTGAGCATCGCTTCCCGCTCCGCCAGGGCACGCGGATCGCGCTGGCGTTCCTCGGCAAGGGTGATTCCATAGCGGGCGGCCAGCGCGCGCACCGCTTCCGGAAACGTCGCCCCCTCCATCCGCATGATGAAGCTGAATACGTTGCCGCCTACGCCGCATCCGAAACAGTAAAAGAATCCCTTTTCGCGGTTGACCGTGAACGACGGCGTCTTTTCGCCATGAAACGGACACAGCCCGACAAAATTGCGTCCCGCCCTTTTAAGCCGCACGTGCGCGCCAATTATCTCGACGATATCGGCGCGGCTGCGCACCTGTTCGATCTGTGTATCGTTCAACGCCATCGCCGCCGACAACCTGGCTCCGCCTTCTCCTCAGCCATCAACGCCGCCAGCCGCGCCGGATAGTTGGTCATGATGCCGTCAACGCCCAGCCTGATCATTCGGCGCATCCGTGCGACGTTATCGATCGTCCAGACCAGCACTTTGAATCCCTCGCGATGAGCCTTTTCGACCAGCGCCGCGCTTACCAGGTCATAGCGCGGATGGACGCTGACGGCATTGAGGCGCGCCGCCGCTTGCAGCATCGCGTCCCCGCGCCGGTCGGTCAAAACACCCAGGGGAAGCGCAGGATCGATTTTGCGCGCCGCCGCCAGCGCGTTCCAGTCGAAGCTGGAAACAATCGTGTCGCCGACGACATCATAGGCTTGCAACAACCGGCATACCTCGGCTTCCACCGCCGCGCCTTTGAGTTCCACGTTAAGCGCGCATTTGCCCCGGGTCAGCTCGATAACTTCGGCCAGCGTCGGGACACGTTCTCCGGCAAACCGAGCGCCGAACCTCCGTCCCGCATCAAGGCGCCGAATCTGCTCCAGGCTCATCGAGGCAACGGCGCCGCGTCCGTCAGTAGTTCGATCGACGCTGTCATCATGAATCACAACCGCGGCGCCATCACAGGTCAACTGGACGTCCAATTCGCACATCTGCGCGCCGGCATCGATCGCGGCCGAAAACGCCCTCAGCGTGTTTTCCGGAAATTCACCGCTGGCCCCGCGATGAGCGATATTGAGCAACCTGACCCGACCCTCACTGTGAATGGCGACCTGCCTTTGATTAAACCTTTCGTATGAGTCTCCACGCAAACGGCGCGGCGCCCTTTTTTGAACAATGATTTCTCTTTGGCTTAAGGAACAAGACAGGAGCTTTCCTGAAAGGAGACCGGACCGCAAAGGCCCTCTGCCTCAATGGTGTCACGCACGTGAACCAAATACTGATTTTCGCATCAGGCTTAGGTTTGCCGGCGCAATCGGCTATCATGTGCGATTACAAATGGCCGTTCACAAATCCGGTTCACCGCCGAATTCCTTTGTTCAGGCCAACTTCCGCGTTCCTGCCGGTCTGGCCGATGAAGCCGCGGGGATCCTGACCGCTCGGGGCGCGATCGGATGCTCCGTTAAATGGACCCATAAAATCAGCCGCTCCCCGCGCTCGCCGCTGACTTTACAGGCTTATTTCAAACGGCTTTCAGACCAGCAACTCAAAGCTCATCGCGCCGCACTGGACGCCGCCGGGATGCTCGATTCATCGGGTTGCGCGCCGGCTCCGGTCGCGCTCGTCGATCCCGGATGGGCGGCGATGTGGAAGGCGCGCTTCAAGCCGCTTAAGGTTGGGCGGCGGCTGGTAATTGTGCCGCCGTGGGAAAGTGCGCAGCTGGCGCCAGACCGTATCCCGATTGTGATCGATCCGGGACAGGGCTTCGGCACGGGCCATCACGCGACCACACGGTGCACCCTGATAGCGCTGCAAAACGAATGCAGCCGGCACAATTTCGACCGCGGCCTCGACGTGGGATGCGGCTCGGGCATTTTGAGTTTGGCGATGGCGCGGTTGGGTGTCAGGCAGGTCGCGGCTGTCGATAAGGACCCGCTGGCGCTGGACAATGCGCGCCACAATGTCGAGCTGAACCATTGCGCGCAGGTGATCCGCTTTTATCCCGCTGCTTTGCCACGGCTGCGCCGTCCCTTTCCACTGATTACCGCCAACATTCTGTCCTCGGTCCTGATTTCGATGGCACCCCATCTGATCCGGCTGCTCGCGCCCGGCGGTCGCCTGATCCTGTCGGGCATTCTCAAGCGCGAGGCCGCGGACGTGATCGCTCATTACCGTCCGCCGCTGCGCCGCTTGCGCTCCTACGCGCAAGGCGGTTGGATCACGCTGGTTCTCGCGCGGTCGCAGTAAGATGGGTTCGCTACCGCCGCGCTTTCGAATCGACAGTGCCGCCGTGAGCGGAAAAACCGCGCGGATACAGGGCGCCGAATTGCACCATCTGCGCGACGTAGCGCGCCTGCGCACCGGCGATGGCATCGCCATGGTCGATGAGCGCGGGCGCCGCTACGCCGGACGCATCGTTTCGGTCGACGCGGACTCGGCGCTCATCGGGATCGATCACGTCGAGGAGCCTCGCGCCTCATCTCCGCTGATAATTGCGCTGGCGATCATAAAGGGTCCGCGGATGGACGTGGCGATCGAAAAGGCGGCCGAATTAGGCGCCACCCACTTATGGCCGCTGCATTGCGCGCGCTGCGTGGCGCGCGACCCCGGTCCCGAGCGGCTCGCCCGATGGCGCCGGTTGGCCTCGGCGGCATGCAAGCAGAGTCTGTCCGTCCGTCCGATGGAAGTCAGCGCGCCGATGGAATTCCGGGAACTGCCGGCGCGCGCGCCCGACGGAGTCCTGCGCGTGATTTGCCGGGCCGGCGCGCCGCCATTATCGTCAGTCCTCGGCAACGCCACCCGCGCCGGTATCCTGATCGTTTGCGGACCCGAGGGCGATTTTACCGAGCAGGAGGTCGCGGCTGCGGAGCAGGCCGGTTTCGTCCGCGCCGGTCTGGGCCGCAATCGCCTGCGCACCGAGACCGCCGCGATTGCCGCGCTGGCGATCGCGGCGCCGATTCTGGAGGCTTTGAGCTGAAGCCGAGCGACCCGAGCCGGCTCGCAGCGAACCGTGGCGCGACATACAATGGCGCCGCGCACCACGGGCGAGGCGCATAATGCCATGGCTGGACCTGATTACAAATTCGCTTTCATCATGGACCCCCTCGAGTCGGTACTGGTGGACAAGGACACCACCTTCGTCATGATGCTGGAGGCGCAGGCGCGGGGACATCAGATCTTTTTCGTCGGCCTCAAGGATATGTACTGCGTCGGATCGATGCCGCTGTGCCGGGCTACCCGATGCGAGGTCAGGCGCGCGTCGGATCATTATCGGCTGCTCGATGGGGGTGTTGAGATGCCGCTGGACGCCTTTGACGCGATCTTCATGCGCAAGGACCCCCCGGCCGACGCCAACTATCTGTACGCAACGATGCTGCTCAGCCTGACCGACAGCCGGCGCACCTTTGTGATGAACAGCCCCAAGGGATTGCGGGAGGCGAACGAAAAGCTTTATCAACTGAACTTTCCCTCGGTCATCCCGCCGACCCTGGTCACCTACGAAATCGATCGGCTCAAGCGCTTCATGGACGAGCAAGGCGGCGAGATGGTGATTAAGCCGCTCGATGGCCACGGCGGAGAAGGAGTGTTCGTGCTGGTGCGCGGCGACCGCAACCTCAACGCGATCCTTGAGACCGCCACCCAGTTCGAAAAGCGTCCGATTATGGCCCAGCGCTACATCCCCGAAGTCCGCAAAGGCGACAAACGTCTGATCGTGCTCGACGGCGAACCACTGGGATGTACGCTGCGGGTGCCGATGGCGGCGGAGCATCGCGGCAATATCCATGTCGGCGGCACCTGCGTGAAGGCCGAGGTAACCGCGCGCGACCGTGAAATCTGCCGCGTGCTCAGGCCGCGCCTGCAACACGACGGCCTGTACTTCGTCGGCCTGGACATCATCGGCGATTTTCTGACCGAGGTGAACGTCACCAGCCCTACCGGCGTCCAGGAGATCAACCGGCTTGACGGCGTCAAGCTGGAAGAACAGGTGATCGATTTCGTGGAATCACGAGTCGCCGCCCTGCCGCTGCATCACAACAATTAGCCTGAAGTCCGGAGACGGCCCGCCCTGCGCAGTAAGGGTCAGATTCTGGCCAGCACGTCGTTGGCTATTTTTTCCAAATCGCGGGTGATTTGCTGCAGGTCGCGGCTGAAGAAGATGCCCGTGGTGATACGGGTGGCGCCGAGGTCCTGGGCCTGTTTGACGCCGTCGAGCGTGGGCTGCGCCGGGTAGCAGAACTCAATTTCGTTGGGATTGCGGCCGATCCGGGAGCATTCCTCGCGCACCTTTTTGAACAACTCGCCGATCTCCGGAACGGGCACCGGCAGATAGCCGTCGCCCAAACGGGCGGCGCGCCGAATCGCGGCCGGCGAGACGCCGCCGACAAAGATCGGCACCCGCTTGTTGACCGGCTTGGGAAACGCGTGGACCGGACCGAATTTGAACTGGGTGCCGTGATAGCTGGCCGGATCGTCGCGCCACAGCACGCGCATCGCTTCGATCGCCTCGTCGGTGCGCTTGCCGCGTTTGTGATAATCGACGTTGAGCGCGTCGAATTCCTCTTTGAGCCATCCCGATCCGATGCCGAGGATTACCCGCCCCCGGGATAACACGTCCAGCGTCGCGACTTCCTTGGCCGTATAAAGCGGATCGCGCTGGCCCAGAATCATTATATTAGTGGCGAACTTGATTTTGGTCGTGACCGCCGCGGCCGCCGCCAGCGTCAGCAGCGGATCGGGAAACGGCATCTCCTCGTCGTTGGTGGGCAGCTTGCCATCGGCCGAATAGGGGTAATGGGTACTGTAGCCGTGCGGAATCACGGCGTGCTCGGGAATCCAAATCGATTCAAAGCCCAGACGGTCGGCTTCCCTGGCGTAATGCAGAAGCACTTCACGTTCAAAAGGCATCGGTTTTACAAAGAACCAGCTCAATCCTACTTTCATGGCTTCACCTTACCCCAGCCGCGGCGATGTGGCCGCAACCATAGCCTGTTTCACCTGATTCCCGCCAGCGCCATCACCGTTTTCATATCCAGGTGCCGCTCGACCGCGTCGGCCATCAGATCGTAGGCGCGCTCGCGCACAGACGTGAAATCCTCAAGCGTGCTTTCCGTCCTCGGCGCCAATCCTTTCGCGGCGCGGACGAGGTCTATAAAGCGCCGGCGCAAGGGTGCCGCGTCGAACACCCCGTGCACCGACGTGCCCATCACGCGCTCCTGGGGCGACCATGCGCCTTCAAGCTCGTTGGTGTTCACACCCTCGCGTTGCGTAATCCGCAACAGGGGTTCGGCGGCGGCAGCCCGCCTGACGCGTCCGGCATGAATCTCGTAACCTGAAAGGCCGACATCCCAGGCCAGATGGGTGGCGCGGACGCGCGCGGTAATCTTTTCGCGCGCGAAGCTGGTTTCGACCTCGAGCAGGCCCAATCCTGCGGTTATCGGAGTTTTGGACTCGACGGCCAGATCGTCGATGATGCAGGTGCCCAACATCTGGTAGCCGCCGCACACGCCAATCGTCCAGCCGCCGCGTCGGCGATGGCGCATCAGGTAATCCTCCCAGCCCACCTGCCGCATCCATTGCAAATCGGCAATCGTGCTCTTGGAGCCGGGGAGGATCAGGAGGTCCAACTCAGGCGCGGTCTGAGGATCGGTCAGGTAATGCAACCGCACGTCCGGCTCCGCTTCGAGTGGGGCAAAATCGGTGTAGTTGGAAATGCGCGGAAATCGCACCACGCCCGCCGTGATGTCGGCATCGGAATTGCCCGGCTTGGCCGCGCCGTCGAGCGACGCGCTGTCCTCCTGCGGGATGCGCAGATCGGGAAGATAGGGCAGCACGCCCACAACCGGCACGCCGGTTTTGCGCTCCAGAAGCTCCAGTCCGTCGCCGAGCAGGCGCAGGTCGCCGCGGAACTTGTTGATGATCAGGCCTTTGACGCGGGCTCGCTCCGCCGCCGCCAGCAGCGCGACGGTGCCGTAAAGCGACGCGAACACCCCACCCTTGTCGATATCGGCCACGATCAGCACCGGCGCATCCGCCATCTCGGCGATCGCCCAGTTGACCATATCACGATGGCGCAGGTTGATTTCGGCCGCGCCGCCCGCCCCTTCGATCACTATAACCTCGAATTCTCGCGCCAAGCGGGCATAACTTTCCTGGATTTCCGGCCAGGCCTCGGTGCGATAGCGCTCGTAGTCCATCGCGTGCATGTGAAACCGCGCTCGTCCCCGGATTACAACCTGGCATCCCATTTCGCTCTCGGGTTTGAGCAGCACCGGATTCATATCAACGTCGGGCTCAAGGCCGCATGCCTGCGCCTGCACCGCCTGCGCGCGCCCGATCTCTCCGCCCGCACACACGGCGGCATTGTTGGACATGTTCTGCGCCTTGAATGGGGCGACACGGAGTCCCTTCCGATGCAGCGCGCGGCCAAGCGCCGTCACCACGACGCTTTTGCCCACGTCCGAAGCAGTCCCCATGACCATCAACGGTTTGGCGCTCATGAAGGTTTAGTAGCGAGCAGAGCGTGGTGAGGGAAGAGGCGCAAGGAGAAAGGGACGAGGAGTGAGAGAACAAAAAACAGAAATGAGAAAAAGAGAACAGAGGCGGGCCAAAAGGAAATGCGCGTTGCAAACTGTTTGGGTTCGGCCAGTGTCACAGTTGTTGCGGTGCTTTTTTTTAGAAATCGGAATTGTAATGCTCCGCTGAAAAAGCGCCGCACGCGACGACTCTCTCCTTTAATCCCTTTCTCCTCCAGGAGGAAATCCTGCTCTTCCCTCGGTCCCTTTTCCTATCCACTCACAAAATCGGTTGCAGCACGCGGGCCACGCACTCGTGCAGTCTTTCAATCAGGCCGCGATGCTGCCATTGTTCGAGCGTGATTTGGCGGGCACTTTCCATGTCGTTGCGGAACATCAAATCCATCTGCTGGCCGAAGGAATGGCTTAGAATGATGGCGTCAACTTCGTTGTTGCGCGCGAGACTCCACCAGTCCAGGTTCGAGCTTCCGACCGTTGACCATACATGGTCGATGGTGGCGGTCTTGGCATGCAACATCCTGCCTCGCCATTCGTAGATTTTCACCCCCGCCTTGAGCAGGCCGTCATAGTGGGAGCGCTGCGCGGAAAGGATCAGCGGTTCGTCGGTCTGGCCGGGCAGGAGCAGGCGCACATCGACGCCGCGACGCGCCGCGCGCTCCAGCGCGTGCAGGATCTGATCATCGGGGGCGAAGTAAGCATCGGTGATATACACGTTGGTTTCGGAATAGACGATTGCTGAAATCAAGGTCACGTAAATCACGCTGAATCGTTCGGGAACGCTGCCGACCACCTGGACGATATCCGTGCCCTGCCATCCAATTTTGGGAAAGTAATTGCGCGGGCGCAGGGGAGGGCCTTTCTGATGCCGCCACTCGTCGATGAACAAGTGTTGAAACTCGGCGACGGCGGGACCGGTTACCTCGACGTCGGTATCGCGCCAATACTGCAGCGGCGCCCGTTCTTCGCTGGTGTGAAGGCCGCTGGCATACACTTCGGAGATATTGATGCCGCCGGTAAACGCGATGCGCCCGTCGACCACCAGCATCTTGCGATGGTCGCGATGAGTCGGCATCCAGGGAATATTGCCGGCCAGCGGATCGATCGGACGGTATTGCAGTATGGCAATTCCGCTGCGACGCATGCGGTCAAAGAAACTCGAAGGCGTGTTCAGGCTCCCGAAGCTGTCGTAGATGAGGTTGACCTGGACGCCATGCTGTTGGCGTTCGATCAGGGCGTCGGCGAATTCGTTGCCTATCGCGCCGTCGGAAAAGATGTAGGTTTCCAGATTGATGCTGTCGCGGGCGCCGCGGATAGCCTTGAGCATCTCCCTGTACGTGGACCCGCCGTTCTCCAACAATGTCACACTGTTGCCGAGCACAAGCGGGGTATCTGTAAGCGCCTGCTGGAACTCCAAATCGCGCTTGAGTATGTCGGTCGGGACCTTCTGGCTGGCTTCGAGCCGATCAATCACCCGCTGCGCCTGTTTTGCGGTCAAGGGGCCGTCAGGACCAACCATCCTGGGATGCTCGAGGTAATAGACGCTGGCGCCGATATATGTGCGCGCGCTGGGAATAGTCCCGCAACCGCCAACCAGCATCGCCGCCAGCAACATGACGGCCCGGATCAAAGCCCCTGACTCTGGACGCCGAGGGTCCGGCGTGAACGAAGCCATGTAACAGGGAGTGGGAAGCAAGCCGAAACTGTTTCCGATCGGAGCGGTCTTTACCCTCACCCGATCTGATCTGAGACTCAGGCTCCAATATCGATAGTACTAACTTTCGCCGCGATTACGGAAGCGTTTTGCTCAAAGGGAAGAGCTCGACGAGCGGGGCCGCCCTCTCACGGACCAAAAGAAGGGGAGGCGCATCGGCGCCTCCCCTTCTTACTTGACGCACGAGAGCTCAGGCGGCTTTGGGCTTGCGGCCGTTGCCGTGCGCCGCTTCTTTGTCCTTGCGGACGATGAAACGCTGGTCGAGCTGGCCCATTTTCTCGACCACTCCGCCATACTCCAATTCGCTGTAGGGGAGCATCGCCGGACCCGAGAAGCCCTGGTTGCGAATCTCGGCGGCCTTTTGCGAGACGTTATTGCGCACCCAATCCCAGAACGGATGGTCGAAGGCGTCAACCGGTTCGGTGAACTTGCCTTCATGCACGCAGAAGGCCGCGCAGCTCACTACGGCCGGCCCATCAAAAAAGGAAATGGTCGAGTTCAGCTTGACCGGCATCAGCGGCCCATGATGGCTCCCGCGCATCGTGCCAGCCACGTAATGCCCGATCCGGTAGGGCGAGAGAAGTTCGCCGGTGGCGGGGAAATTGCCCTGGCTGCGCACCAACGCGACCGGATCGTCCTTGCCGGTATAGGTCCCGGCAATATTGTGCAGGCGCGAGGTGGAGACCACTGCGGCGATGTCGTTGTTGGCCCGGCTGCGCACCGATTCCACCACAAAGCGCTCGTTATCCCGCAGCAGGCAGGCGATATCGTAAAGCTCCTCGGGCGCGTTCAATTCAATCACGCGGTCGCCCTCGGTGTGGTTGACGTCCATGATGGTGAAAGTGAAGCCCTTGGCCATCTTGGGCGACAGCAACAACCCTGCGCAATGCATCGGATCGCAAAACGCGAGATAAAGAGGCAGGTTGTAAGCGCCGGGATCGGTCTTGTCGGCAGCAAAGAACAGGAACGGTTCGTTGGGTCGCTCCTCAAATTCCATCTCGCAGGAAGCCGGACCGAGCCCGCGCACATTGCCCGAAAAGGCGTCCTTCAGCAGATCCTGGCCGGCGCCGTACAGCCCCTGTTCCTTGGCCACTTTGGTTCCGGCCATGAAAGCATCCCAGGCCAGTTCATGGATTTTGGGGTCGTCCACGCCCCGGTCATGCGACATCAGCAGCGCGACGTCATCGCCAGTCGAGCTGACATAGACATCGAGAAGGAGCTTCTTGCCTTTCTCACGCACGAAGCGCTCGACGGTTTCCTTAAGCCGGGCGCTGGGCTTGATGTGGCCGCCGATCGAGCCGACATCGGCTTTGATTACAGAAATGGTCGTTTTCATCGCCGTTCCTCCAACGATTTGAGCGGGGCAAGCTTGTTCATGGCCTGTAGTTGATTATCCTTTTTCGCCGATTCTTGCCACAAAACTGGCGAGAAAATGTATCCTCGCCATCTGTTTCCTTTCTTATGCGCATGACGTTCGTGTATCGCATCGCGACTGGTAAGCTATCTCGAACAGGAGCCGCATCCTCCGCCACATCCGCCGGACTTTTTGCCCGGAGCGCCAAAGCTGTAGCCCAGTTTTTCCAGGTCAGCAGCACTGATCCATTGAAGCGGTTCGTTTATTTCGGCGTCGCAATCCACGCAACGTCGCGTCTCATTTCCTCCGCTATCGAGCGTGAGGTAGGTAAGCACATCCCCCTCGCAGGCCGCGCAGTGTGCGGTCGGAAAAGCGGCAGACTGGACTTCGGTGGCGCGCATAAGTTAAATGCGAAACATCTTGAAACCTGAGCGTTTATAGTAACTCATTTCATTTGGCAATCCCATCGATCATGTCAGAGGATTCCAGTGCCGCCTTCTCAACCGTCCGCGCGATCGACGGCTGCCAGGTAGGCCGCCATACCTTGAAAGTCACCGCGGTACGCCCGGTGCGCCCGCGCGCCGGATGGCTCTACGTCGATATCGCTCTGGCCACCGCCGAGGGCGAGACTTCCACCACCCATCTGGTGACGGGGATAGTGAGCGGGGGCGGCCGCGGCGTGAAACCATGGATGGAATGCCGCATTTTTCCCCAAGTCAGTTTCGGGCCAGACCGGACCATAGACGCGCGCGCGCTCGGGCTCGAAGCCGGTTTCATCAATCTGATGGGATCGCTGATCCCGCCGGGCGGCCATCTGATGATCGACTACGACAGCGGGGGCCAGGACCTCACGATGGCTGAATTGGCGGCGCGGGTACCACCCGCCTGCAGCTATCTCGGGGAGCTGATGTTCCGTGGCGGCTTTCGCGGCCAATTCAAGGATTGGTACTTCTCCGAGGGCGGCCACGAGGGACCGCGCAAACTGCAGGCCAACAAGTCGCCGAATCCCGATGCGCAACGCGAGTCGATCCGGGAACATATGCTGGTCCTGAGGCGATTTGTGCGCTGTCCGCTGCCCCAGGAAGAGCCGGAGCGCTCACGGATTGCGACTGCGGTCAAGCGCGCGCGCGGCTTAATCCGAGATTTCGGCCGCGCGCTGTCGCGCCGCTAGTTGGTTTCGGGAATATGCGCAGCTTCAAGTCAGCTCTCCCGATCGCGCTTGTTTTGACTGCCCTCGCAGGAATTTCACGGGCCGAAGATCATGTCCTGCGGCTGACGGGGACAATCGCGCTGCCTGGGATCAGCGGACGCATCGATCACATGGCCGCCACAACCGACGGCCGATCGTTATTTGTCGCGGCTTTTGGCGCCAACCGCGTGCTGCGCGTCGATACTGAGGGCGCCAAGGTCACCGGCGTTATCACCGGTATCAGAGCGCCGCAGGGAATCTGTTACCTTTCCAAATCCAACCGGATCGCAGTGGCGAGCGGAGGCGACGGCGAGGTGCGATTTTACACCTCGGACACGCTGCGTCCACTCGGAGCAGCGCGCGGGCTCCCCGACGCCGACAACGTCCGCTACGACGCGGACGCGAACCTGGTTTACGTCGGTTACGGCGAGGGGGCGTTGGCGGTCATCGATCCCGAGGCAGTCGCGGTAACCGCTGAAATCGCGTTGGACGGCCATCCCGAATCATTCCAGATCGAGAAGCACGGTACGCGCATCTTTATCAACGTTCCGGCGGCGGACGAAGTCGAAGTGTTCGATCGCGCCATGCGCCGGCCACCTAACGTATGGAAGCTGAAACCGCTGGCCGGGAATTTTCCGATGGCGCTGGACGAGGCAGGCCAGCGGCTGTACGTCGGCACGCGCAAACCTCCAGGAATCGCCGTGATGGAAACGGAGACGGGAAAGGTGATTGCGATTATGAGCGCCTGCGGCGACGCGGACGACCTGTTTTATCAGCCGCAAGGGAAGCTGATTTATGTGTCAGGCGGCCAGGGATGCGTCAACGTGTTTCGGCCGGCGCAAACCAACGACTATCAAAGGATTGACACGGTTAACACGTTTCCCAACGCGCGTACGTCGCTGCTGGTGCCGTCGGCGCATCGGCTGTTCGTCGCGGTACCGAAGCAACGGGGCCAGCGAGCGGAGCTCATGGAATTCACGGTCGGAGATAGGAGAAAAGCGAAATGAGTTTCGGGAGTTCTGCCAGGTTGGGCGGCCCTGCCCGTCTTCTGACTCTCATTTCCAGTTTCTCATTTTCTCTCTGCCCTAAATCAAGCCGGCACGCCTGGCCCATTGGTACTTGGCGCCCAGCACCGCCACCGGCAATTCGGTCGTATAGGCGTACGCCGGGATATTGTGATCGAACAGATGACGCGACGCTTCCTCCACCGCGACATCGCCCACCAATGACGCTACCACGGGCTTATTAACGCCTTTTGCCCGGTATTCCTCCACCACTTCGGCCACCAGATTCGCGAATACCATCGGCGGCGTAATGATTGTGTGCCAGTAGCCCAGGATCAGCGCATGAATCCGCTCATCCTCCAACCCCAGCGCGATAGTGTTGCGGTAAGTCGTGGGCGGCTCTCCGCCGGTAATATCCACCGGATTGCCTGACGCGCCGAAGGGTGGAATGAATTTTTTGAACGCCTCGTCCAGATCGGGCGGCATCGCCATCAGCTGCAGGTGCCAGTCCGTGCAGGCGTCAGCAAGCAACACCCCTGAGCCGCCGGCGCCGGTGATAATCACCACGTTTTCTCCCCTGGGCGTGGGCATCATCGGCAGGCACCGCGCAAACTGGAGCATATCGTTGAGGCTGCGCGCCCGCACCACGCCGCTTTGCCTGAGCACGTCCTCGTAAACCCGGTCGTCGCCGGCCAGCGCCGCGGTATGCGACCGCGCGGCCCGCGCGCCCATCGCGGTGCGTCCCGCCTTCAGCGCGATCACGGGCTTGCGCCTGGACACCCGCATCGCGGCCTCGGCGAATGCGCGGCCATCCTTGAGGTCCTCGAAGTGCATCGCGATCGCCTGGGTATGGTCATCCTGTTCGAAAAACGTCAGCAGGTCGTCCTCGTCAATATCAGATTTATTACCCAGTCCGACGATGGCCGAAACGCCCATGCGGGTGGAGCGGCTGAAGCCGACGATCGCCATCCCGACACCACCGCTTTGCGAGGAAAGCGCCACTTTGCCCTTGACGTCGTAGGGCGTGCAGAAGGTCGCGCACAGGTTTTTGGGCGTGTAGTAAAACCCGTAGATGTTCGGACCCATCAGTCGGATGTTATATTGGCGCGCGACTTTCACGACCTCGTCCTGGAGATCCTGATTGCCGGTCTCGGCAAAACCTGACGGGATCAGGACCGCGCCGGCGACGCCCTTCTCCCCGCATTCGGCCAGCGCCGCCGCCACCGCGCGCGCAGGAATCGCAAACACCGCCACATCGACACTGCCCGCGATATCCTTTACGCTGCGAAATGCCTTCTTTCCCAGGACTTCGTCGAGGCGCGGATGGATCGGGTAGATTTCGCCCTGGTATCCACCATCGATCAGATTGCGCATGACGGAGTTGCCGATCTTTCCGTCCTCGGCTGACGCTCCGATCACCGCAATCGAATCGGGGCGCATGATGCGGTTCATCGCCTTGAGGATTTCATCCTGACTGGGCCGGAAGGGCGCAGCGGGTGGATTGAAGTTGACGATGATGCGGACATCGGCGGCGACGGCGCCCTGTGGTCCGGCGAAGACCGGGTTGAGATCGATTTCGGAAATTTCGGGGAATTCGTGGACCAATTGCGAAACTGAACAGATCATCGAAGCCAGCGCGTCCTGATTGGCGGCGGCGGCGCCGCGCACACCACGCAAAATCTCGGCGGCGCGAATTTCGTTGATCATCGAAAGCGCCTCTTCGCGTCCGGCGGGCGCCAGGCGAAAGCTGACGTCATTGAGGACTTCGACCAGCACGCCGCCCATGCCGAAAGCGGCGAGCTTGCCGAAGCTCGGATCGGTAAGGGCGCCGACGATCACCTCGTGCCCTCCACCGATCATCTGCTGCACCTGCACGCCGAGTATGTGGGCATCGGGCGCGAATGATTTGGCGTTACCGATGATGGTTTTATAAGCAGCGCGGACTTCGGCGGCTTTGGTCAGATTGGCAATCACGCCGCCGGCCTCGGTTTTGTGCAGAATTTCGGGGGAAACGATTTTCATCACCACCGGATAGCCGATCTCGTCGGCAATCATGGCGGCTTGTTTGGCGGAAGTCGCGAGGCCTTCTTTGGGCACGGCGATCGAGCAGGCCTCGCACACGGTCCTGGCTTCAGGCGCGGTCAGCGAGGTGCGGCCCTGGGCCTTAACTGCGGCCAACACCTCTGCTATCGCGGTTTTGTTCATGTCAGCGCTCCTCGATATGCGATTCGGGGCGGCGCCCCGGTTTCAGGCTGGTTGGCCACCCCGCAACTGCGCAATCGGTGGCGTCACAGCAGTCCAACTCTTAAGCAACATAACGACAAAGGCGGGATTGTCGCAAATCCATGCTCCGCTGGCCCGCGCGCGTAACCAAAGCGTTTTCGTCAGAGAATTGGGACCTGACAGGTTCAATGCTCGGTCGGCGGAGAGACCAGCGCCAGAACGCCCGAATACTGCAGCAGCCGCGGCGCCGACGCATGCGGCCCGAGCTCGAAGCCGGAAAAGAATCCCGCGATCGGCACGCCGGGGAAATGGCGGCTGATGTAAGCGCTGTCGTGATCGCCAATGGAGTAAAGCCTGCTGCCTCGCGATACGCAGTTGAAGTACAAACCGAAGACCGGCGGATTGCGCACTCCGCGCTCCATATGTTCAAGCATCAGCTTCAGGTCATCGCGCGCGCCTTCCTCGTCGCGCAGCGCAAATCCCACCAGATCACCAGGGTCAGGGCGGCACACGGTAGCGATCAGACCCCGTGCCTCGTCAAAACCGATCAGATGGCGGATCAGATAACGGCCATGTTCGAGCCGCTGCGCCTGGGGCTCGAGCCCCATCGCCAGATAGACCATCGTCGCAGCGCGGCGCAGGTCGCCGGCCAGCGGACCAATAGTCTGTTTCAGCACCTCCAGGGCGGGCTGTCCGTCCAGCTCGATCAAGATGTTGTTGTGAACAGCGGTCACGCGCCGCGGACGGCCGATCAGGCGGCATCCCAATGAAGCTCTGGCATTTATTTCGAAATCGCCGGCAAACAGCATCCCGGAAACCGCGTTGGTGCTGACCGCGTCGCCGCACAGCGCGAAAGTCTCGCCGCTCATGCCGTCTTCGCTGGCGCCGCCGCCGACGACGGTAACGCCGGGCAGTTCGCGCTCGAGCGCCTCCAGGAACGGCTCGGGATTGATATTGTAGGAATCCGGAAACAGACAGAGCAGATTGGCGCGGTCCAATCCCGGGCGGACCGCCTCGGCCACTTCGACCGCGGCCTGCGCCTCGCGGCCTTTGAGGCCCGGTACGAAGACCCGCCGCGCGCTGATTCCGCCTCCGACCGTGAGCACAGCGACCGCCGGACCGCTTTCGATCTCGCGCCCGCAGGCAATCACGCCGCTGGCGCCGCACCCGGCGACCTGCGCCGTCTGCGCGCGTTCGGCGACCGCCCGCATCAAGGGACGGAATGCCGCCGTATGCGTGCTGCTGGCGAAACAGACTGCCCCGTCGGCAACTCTCAGCCCGGCCTGGGCCAGCGCCTGCGTGGTGGCTTCATCGGCGGCGGCCGCCGGATCGATGGCGGTGGAAAATCCAACTCCTGCGCGTAGCATAGTAATACCTCATTGGCCACCCATGATTCGCAGCAGCTCCACCATCCGTTCAATCCCGTTGCGCAGCGTCTTGACCGCGATCCTCTCGTTGGCGTCGCGCTCGGCCGCCTGCTGCTGTCCGGTCAACTGGATGGGCACGAAACCGTAAGTCACCAGACCGCGCTGGCGGAAGTAATGACTGTCGTTGAAATCAGGCAGCATCGACGCCACCACCGGCGCGTCCTTGTCCTTGCGTCGCGACAGGGCAAGGATTGCGCTCATCAGTTCGCTGTGATCGGGCGAAATCATGGTCGGCACGCTGAGCAGCGTGTCGATGGCTATTTTATCATCGCTGATTTGCTCGCGTATTGCTTTGATGAACGCGTCGGCGTTTTCGCCGGGCAGCAAGCGGCAGTCGATTTCGGCCGCGGCAGTGGCAGGAATGACATTGGTTTGGTAACCCGCGTTGAGGATCGTGGGGGCAATCGTATCCCGCACCATCGCGTTGTTCTCCGGCGCGGCCACGAACTGTTTGGCGAAATCGGCATCGGCCAGGGCCTGGCGCAAATCGAGCAATCTGGGCTGATTCTCGAGCGCCGCCAGGCTGTGGTAATAGTCCTGCACCAGCGGCAGGATTTTCAACGGCGGCTGGTACTCGATCAGTTTTTGCAGTGCGGTCACCAACCGCGTGACCGGCGTCTGCGCCGGCGGCACCGCGGCATAACCGGCGCTGCCGGTTGCGGTCAGCCGCAGCCACAGCGGGCTTTTTTCCGTAACCGCCACGCTGTAGAAAAGGTGGCCCTGGATGGTGCGCAATCCGCCGCCCTCGCCCAGCACGTAGCCCGCGTCCCTGTAAAGATTGGCCTGATGCGTGGTCAGCCATTGCGCTCCGTATTTGCCGCCGAGTTCCTCGTCACCGGTGGCGATAAACAAGACGTCGCGGTCGAGCAGGATGCGGGCGCGCTTGATCGCCAGCATCGCCATCAGATCGATAACCCCCGGCCCTTTGCCGTGCAAAGCGCCGCGGCCCCAGATTTCGCCGTTCTTCACTTCGCCCGACAACGGCGGCACCTTCCATTCCCTGGGATCGGCTGGCGCTACATCCATGTGACTTAGCAGGATCAGCGTCTTGCGATGCTTGCCGATACCGCGCAGACGCGCCGCCACGATTCCACGTCCGGGGGCGGGCTCGAATACCGCGGCGGGGATGCCGTCGGTGAGGAATTTCTCCTTGAGCATTTTCGCCGCGGGCAGCTCATTGCCGGGCGGATTGGTGGTGTCGATTTTGATGTAGTTGGAAAGGAGGTCAGTCGCCTCGGCGGTAATTGCATCCCAATCAAAACTTTTAGGTTCGGCCCGTGCCTGCACCGCTATGAGCAAAAGGCAGACAAGCGCGGCGAGCAGGACGCATCTTTTCCAGCTCAACACTTCCACCATTCGGCCTCCGGTCCCATCTGGCGCAATTGTAATCCAGAACCGGGGCTGTCTTACAAATTGGAAATAGCAACCAATGCGCTGCATCAGCGACACTTCGGCGCGGAAAGTATGCGCCGAAGCGTCGTGCTAAGCTCATCACCGGAGTTTTCGATGGCACCGGACAATGGAATCGCTGCGGCGTCTCGCAGAGTTGGCTTGCCAGGCAAATTGCGCCGTCCTGACTCGCCTCGCGCAAAAACGGTGGGCCCATTCAACGCGCGGGCGGCAGGAGCCGCGATCAAGATCCTGCGGCGCGAGGCTGCCGATTGGAACGCGCCGGTACTCAACCTGATTTCCGCCGAGCACGGGGATCCGTTCAAAACGCTGATTGGATGTATCCTGAGCCTGCGCACCAAGGACCAGACTACGGCCATCGCCGCGGCGCGGCTGTTCTCGATTGCCGATACTCCGCAGCGGGTCCTGACAATGGATGCGGAAGAACTGGCCAAAGCCATTTATCCGGTGGGCTTTTATCGCACCAAGGCCCGCGTCATCCGGGGCATCTGCCGCGACCTGATCGAACGCTTCGATGGACGGGTGCCGGATCGAATCGATGACCTGCTGACGCTTAAGGGCGTGGGGCGCAAGACCGCCAACCTGGTGGTGACGCAGGCCTTTCGCAAACCCGGCATCTGCGTCGACACCCATGTGCATCGGATTTCCAATCGATGGGGCCTGGTGCGCACCAGGACTCCCGAGCAGACCGAGCAGGCGCTGCGCAAGGTCCTGCCCCGCCGCCATTGGATCGAGATTAACGGCCTGCTGGTGGCGTTCGGTCAGACCATCTGCCAGCCGGTGTCACCGTTTTGCTCGCGATGCTCGTTGGAGCGGCGATGCCCGAAAATCGGCGTCGCGCGCTCGCGCTGACCCCGGACGAGCGCTCACGCAATCAGAACAGCCAGCCGATCGTGCCTTTGATAAAGCGGCCCTTCCAATCCTGGGTCGTTCCGAAACCGAAGCCGAAATTGAATTCAAGCCGGGGATGAAGATACAGGTTGACGGAAGGCACGACGAACTCCTGTTGTTGTGCCAGCGGATAGAAATCGCTGAACGGACCCTGTTCGCCGTAATACTCCAGCGAGGGTTCCAGCCAGCTCCAGCTTCCGTGCAGCCGGTAGCTGAGCTGCGCGGCGGGTTCGAAACTGAGACCTGCGTGAGTGCCCGGGCCGCTGAACTGCTTTTCGATCGCCGGATTGGCGGCGAAGAAAAAGCCCCCGAACGTGCCCTGGATTATCGGCATGAATTCGAGGTTTAACGGATCGCTAACGGCAGCGCGCCGCATGTACTGGAGCTCGATATTGCCGCCCAGTTCAATCGGCCATGATTCGGTCAGCGGAATCGCAAAATGCACTTTGGTACGCGCGCCCGCGTACTGGTAGCCGGGAGAATTCAGGCGGGCAGTGCACAGGTATTGCCCGATTTCGACGTACGGCAGCAGCCCGTAACTGAGTTCGAAGGTATTGTGGATCTGGTAAAGCGGAAAATTGGAGCGCGACTGTCTCCCAGTCGCCGACAGCACCGAACTGGAATGCAATTCAGCAAGCAACTGACCCTCAGGCGCGGTGTCGACGGTATAGATCTGCAGCTCATAGAAATCAGTGGCCATAACCGCAGGCACGTTCGCGATAACTAACGCGAGTGCAAGGCATAAAAGCGTTCGCCTTATCAGCCGCATACCGATTGCTGTTGCCGTACAGCGTGAGAAGATAACCTGCGGGCAAAGAGCTCACAACCGGAGCTGGAAAAACGGCGTCGCCCACAGCGAGGCGTACATTGGTCCGTCGGGGAGTCAGGCGATGAAACAACGCGACGCGATTAAGATGACAGAACAGGAAGCAATCGCGTTCCTGCATGAGGGGATGAGAGAGATGTGGCCCATGTTTCTGGCCACCAACGGTCCGGGCGGATACCCGCACATAGTATCCATGGGATGGATATACCGAAACGGCCGAATCCTGTTTCAGACCTATGGCAAATCACAGAAGATAGTTAATCTGCGCCGGGATCCGAAGGCAGCGGTCATTTTGGAAGCCTCGCCGTATGGAGAAACGGGCGGCTTTGAGCATCGGCGGCTCAGAGGTCTGATGATTCGCGGAGTCTGCGAGCTGGACGACAACCCGCAACGCGTCGTGGAGGTCCTGACTGCGATGTGGGAAAACGGCGCCGCACGCAGTCTGCGTCTGGGAGCGCGACCCGAGAGACAACTGCTTGATTTCGTCAAGCAGCGGGCACACAAACGAATCGCGATCTCTTTTATTCCGCAGAAATGGGCGAGTTGGGACCACGGCAAACTCGCGCCGGACACCTATTGAACGGGGCGCAGACCTGATCCCGGCGCTGGCGCTCAAAAGTATGGCCGCGTTATATGTCGCTCAGTCTTTTCGTGGGAGGCATCGAGGATGGCCGGCAAGATTCGTTTCGGCATTAACCTGGAATTTCGCAATCCGCCGCAGTTCTATCGCGACCCGACCAGGCTTTACGAAGAAATCATCGAGCATGTGGTTTGGGCCGAAGGTTTGGGTTACGACTACATTTTTCTGACCGAGCATCATTTCACCAACGACGACTGGGCGCCGTCGCCGATGATGCTGCTGGCGGCGATCGCGGCCCGCACCCGGCGCGTGCGGCTGTCCACCAGCATCATGCTGTTACCGTTTTACCATCCGGTGCGCCTGGCCGAAGACGGGGCCGTGCTCGATATTCTCTCGGGCGGACGTTACGAATTGGCGGTCGGACTGGGCTATCGGCCTGAAGAATTTGGCGGCTACGGGATGCGGCTGATTGACCGCAGCCGCCGCGCCGATGAGATGCTGGAGATTATCCGCCGCCTGTGGGACGGCGAAACGGTCAATTTCAAAGGCAAATTCTTCCAGGTCGAAAACGCCCGCCTGACGCCGCGGCCGGTGCAACAGCCGCGCCCGCCCATCATGGTCGGCGGCTATGCGCCCAACGCCGTCAAGCGGGCGGCGCGGATGGGCGACGGGCTGGTCGGCGTCACGCCGCAGACCTACCAGATCTACGTCGATGAGCTGCGCCGGCTGGGCAAGGATCCGGCCAAAGCCCGGATCATCGGCGGGGGCGGCGCGTGGGTTTTCTGCTCCAACGATCCGGAGCGGATGTGGAATGAGGTCGCGCCCTACTGCATGCATTCGGCCAATACCTATGCCGGATGGATGAAGACCTGGAACACGCCGCCAGCCTATACCGCCGCGCGCGACCTCGAGGAATTCAAAAAAAGCCGCCAGCTAAGGGTGGTATCAACCGAGAAGATGGCCGAGCACGTCCGCAGGCAGATCGAATTCAACCATTGCGACACGTTCTTTTTCATGGGCAACGAAGGCGGATGCCCGATGCCGCTGATGCGCGAGCACATCGAACTGTTCGCCACCAAGGTCATGCCGCAGTTCCAGTGATTTGCGCAATTGCTGATGGATAGGCTAAACAATCGTTCCACGTTATACTGGAGCCGATTCAGTGGGGCGCCGGCTCGCCCAACGGTGTTAAGCGGCGCACGCGACCTGGCCACCGCTGGGGCCAAGGAAACCAAAGTACGGAGTCGAAAACGATGAGCGATGCAGACGAGAGGCCGCAGGCAGCAATAATCGACTGGTTGGCAAAGCCCAAGCGGCCGCAAGAGTACTACGACGCCATCAAGCGTAAATTCGCCGAGGAGCGCGACCTGCGCTTGAAGTACCGGCCCGAAGGCACCGCCCAATACACGTCCGATCTAAGCGGCGAGCTGGCCAAATACGAAATCGATCCATACGGCGGCGAAATCAAGCCGCGCGACCCCATCAATGACACTGTCGAATGCCTGTTCATCGGCGGCGGCTTCTCCGCGCTGCTGACTTCGGCGCGCCTGCGGCAATGCGGCGTCGACAGCATCCGCATCGTCGAGCGCGGCGCCGACGTCGGCGGCACCTGGTACTGGAACCGCTATCCCGGCGCGGCGTGCGACGTGGTCGCTTATGACTACCTGCCGCTGCTGGACGAAACCGGGTACGTGCCCTCGCGCCATTACGCCCGCGGTCCCGAGATCTTCGCCTACTGCCAGCTGATCGCCAGACGCTACAACCTTTACGAACTGGCCATCTTCCAGACCACGGTGACCTCCACGATCTGGAACGAAGAGGAGCAGATGTGGAACCTCGGCACCGACCGCGGCGACCATCTCAAGGCGAAGTTCGTGATCTGCGCCAACGGGACGCTCTCCAAGCCCAAGCTGTCCAAAATCAATGGGATGGAGAAGTTCAAAGGCCATTCCTTCCACACTTCGCGATGGGACTACGAGTACACCAAGCCCGACCTCTCGGGCTTGAAGGACAAGGTAGTCGGTATCATCGGCACCGGCGCCTCCGCGGTCCAGGCCATTCCGGGACTGGGCGCGGCGTCCAAGGAGTTGTACGTGTTCCAGCGCACGCCTTCGTCGATCGACATCCGCGACGACTGGCCGACCGATCCTGAGTGGGCGCGCAGTCTGCAGCCGGGATGGCAGGCGAAGCGGCGGTTGGCCAATAGGATGGCATCCAAGAAGATGGAGGATCAGCGCGGGGAAATCGAAGGCCTGCCGCTGGAGGAGAAGATCCGCCGGCAGGAAAACGCCAACATCGAATACATGATGAAGATCCATCGCCGCATCGAGGAGATCGTCAAGGACAAGGCCACGGCGGAATCGCTCAAACCGTGGTACATGTTCATGTGCAAGCGGCCATGTTTCGATAACGATTACCTCCCGACCTTCAACCGCCCCAACGTGCATCTGGTCGACACCCACGGCAAGGGCATCACCGAGATCAACGAGAAGGGGCCGGTGTTCGAGGGCAAACAGTACGAAGTTGACCTGCTGATTTACGCCACCGGCTTCGAAGTGCAGAAGACCGGCATCTACAATGAGATCAGGGGCAAGGGCGGACTGGAACTCAACGACAAGTATCGCGACGGGATGCGCACGCTGGTCGGGATTCACTCCAATGGATATCCCAACCTGTTCATCATGGGCGGCTACCAGTCGTCGTTCCAGTTCAATCTGACCGACATGCTCCAGGCGCAGGGCGACCATATCGCGGCGTGTATCGACTACACCCGCCGTCATGGCTACAAAACGATCGACGCCACTCCTGAAGCCGAGGAATGGTGGGTACAGGAAGTGATCAAGCATCGCGGCAAGACCAGCCGCAATCAAGACTGCACGCCCGGCTATTACAATTTCGAGGGCGAGTTCAATCGCCGGCAGGACGGCAATTACAACGGCGGTTTCAACCGCTACTGCACACACATGGAAGAAGTAAGAGAGAAGATGGAGCAGAACTTCATCTTCACGAAGTGAGCCCTCCTCCGCCGGGCGATTTGCAGACAAATCGCCCGGCGGCCTCTCCCAGTTCGGGGCCGCGGACTTCGTCCGCGTCCGCGGGCGAGATAAAGTTCTTCCCGCCCTGACCGGGGAAGAGAGGGCGGATCAGGCTGAACATCAGGCGCATTCGCAGCGCGATCGGAGGATCGGAGAAGGATGGCCACACAGGTTTCAGAGCGGAGCGACGCTTGCGATCTGAGGTACAAATTTGACTTCTCCGATCCCGCAGTCCGCGCCAACCCGTTCCCCTATTACGAATCGTTGCTGCAATCGCCGCCCCTCATGGTCCAGCGCCAGATACCATGGGCGCTGGTTTCCCGCTACGACGATTGCGTGGCCGTGCTGCGCGACCATCAGTGCTACTCCAGCGTCAATCCGATGCTGCCCGGCACGGAGGTTTACGACGCGTTCAATCAGATCCCGGTGATGACCTTCGTGGATGAACCGGTGCATGCGCGATTGCGGCGCGTGGCGGCGCCGTCGCTGGCGGTGCGCCGGATGGAGAACATGGCGCCGGTTTTTCTGAAGCTGGTCGACGATATCCTCGATGAGCACTGGCAGGGCCGGCGCGAGATTGACGCGGTGCGTTTTCTCGCTCACGAAGTCCCGACCTACGCCTTCGGGCATCTGCTGGGTATTCCGAAGTCGGAAAATGAAATCATCCGGGTTCTGGGCGTGGGCCGCGCCAATGACGGCGAGTTCCATTTTCATGATCCCAGGTTCATGGAATCGCGGGCCGACTTTATCCGTCATCTGGTGCAGACGCGCAAGGGACAGCGTGGCGGCGAAGACCTGATCAGCCTGGCGATAGCGGCCCACGAAGCCCACGAAAAGATCGACGACCTTGAATTGTTCGGAATGGTAATGGTTCTGGTCACGGGTGGAATCGGCACCACGGCAGATCTTATCAGCGGCGCGCTCTACCAGATGCTGCGGCGTCCGGAATTGGCCGCAGCGATCAAGCGCGACCACGCGCTGGTCGCACCGCTGCTCGAAGAGACGCTGCGCTATGACGGGCCGATCCATACGCTGTTCCGGGCCACGACGTGCGAGGTGGAAATCGCGGGACTCCACATTCCGGCCCGCACGCCGGTATGCGTCGTGATTGGAGCGGCCAATCGCGATCCGCGCAAGTTCGCCAATCCTGACGAATTCGATATCACCCGCGACAACAGCGATCACATCGGCTTTGGCGAGGGCATCCATTTCTGCGTTGGGGCAGCACCGGCACGCGTGGAGGCGCGGGTGGCATTGCAACGGGTGCTGCAACGCTTCCCGCGCGTGCGCATCGCCGACGGCTGGACGCCTGAATACAACGGTAATGCTTTCGGCCGCGGCCTCGCCACCCTCCCCCTCATCCTCGATTAATCGGCGGGCCAGGCGTCCGCTCCCGCTACTCCAGATCTCACGGGTAAAACCTGTTGAACAAGATTGACCGAAACCATCAATCCCGTGTAACCAAGAAACGCCGAGGCGGGTTTGGGCGCTCGGTGTCATTCCTTGGGGAGGCTCGCAGAACTCATGGGCAAGCTGGATGGGAAAGTTGCGCTGATCACCGGCGCAGGCTCCGGCATCGGCCGGGCAACCGCGATTTTATTCGCGCAGGAAGGCGCCAAAGTCGCGGTTGTCGACGTTGACCAGGACGGCGCCAATGGTGCCGTAGCTGAGATCGGCGCCAAGGGCGGACAGGCTTTCGCCTTTAAGGCCGACGTGTCCAGGGCGCGCGACGCCGAAGCGATGGTGGCCGAAACGGTCAGGCGCTTCGGCCGTCTCGACATCATCTACAACAACGCCGGCATCTTCTTTCCCGCCCAGGTCCACAGCATGAGCGAAGAGGAATGGGACCGGATGCTGTCAATCAATCTCAAGGGCGTGTTTTTAGGCTGCAAGTACGCCCTGGCCGAGTTGATGAAGCACGGCGGCGTCATTCTGGCGACCGGATCGATTGCCGGCCTGGAGGGGCATAACGGCGAGCCTCATTACGGCGCGGCCAAAGCCGGTGTCATAAATCTGATGAAGTCGATCGCGATGGATTACGCGCACTACAACATCCGCGCCAATTGCATCTGTCCAGGCGGCGTTCAGACCAATATCGCCAAAGAGATCGTCAATCGTATTGCGCCCGAGCAACTGGTGAAGATGGGACAGCTGGCGATGACTCACAGCCTGATCAAGCGCCAGGCGCAGCCCGAGGAGATCGCGCGGGCGGCGTTGTTCCTGTGCAGCGACGACGCCAGTTTCATCACCGGCCATACCCTGGTGGTCGACGGCGGCTGGACCGCGGGGCACCGCATGGCCTTTTTCGACAGTTAACTAACTAAGTAATTCGGCCAGTGGAACCGCCGTTCCCTGCAGTCCCGACGGCAAACAACTTCGTCGATCAGGTTGGCGCCTTGCCATTGCTGCTGGCAAGGATGGGCGGGACGAGTCTTTTGAGATGGCGCAGCAGAAGTTTCATCTCGGCCGGCTTGCCGATCGAAATTCGCAGGCAGTCGTAAAGCAGCGGGGTTGCAAAATAGCGCACCAGGATACCTTCGCGGCGCAGTTGCGCGGCGAGTTCGGAGAGATCGTGACCCGCAAGCCGGGCCAGCACGAAATTGGCCGAAGAAGGCGGCACCTCGAATCCGATCGCGCGCAGCGCCTGGCTGGTATCGCGGCGCGTGCGGCGGATTCGATTGGCGTTGCGCTCCGCCCACTGTGAATGGCGCAGCGCTGCTGCTCCTGCCGCTTGCGAAACGCGATTGAGATTGTAGGAGTCCTTCACCTTGAGCAATTGCTCGATAATCGGCGGTTGCGCAAAGCACAGCCCCAGGCGCATCCCGGCCAACGAATAGGACTTCGAAAGCGTGCGCAGGACCAGGACATTGGGATGCTTCCTGACCAGGGCCAGCGAATGGCGATCGGCAAAATCGACGTAAGCCTCGTCGATCGCGAGCAGCCGCGGCATCAGGCGCCGGGCCAAATCAGCCAGCGCCGCGCTCGATACGGCGGTGCCGGTCGGCGAATTGGGATTGCACACGATCGTGAGCCGCGCGGCGGCGCGCGCCAGCTCCGCGGCCGGAAAAGCAAAATCGCGGCTCATTTGGATTGCCACGATGCGTGCGTTTTCCACCGATGCCAGGGTGTCGTAAAGCGAATAGGTTGGCACCGGATAGGCAACCGGATCTCCGGGATCGAGCGCCGCCCGAAACAGCATCGCGAGCAATTCGTCCGACCCGTTGCCAGCCAGTATCATCTCCTTCGGAAAGCGGTAGTACTGCGAGGCCGCCTCGATAAACTCATCGGCCATCGGGCGCGGATACAGCCGCAGCTTGTCGCCCTCGATCGCCTTGATTATCGCGGCCCGTACCCGCGGCGACGGCGGATAGGGATTCTCATTGGTATTGAGTTTGATCAGGCGCTCGCCGGGTTTGGGCTGCTCTCCCGGCACATAAGGCGCCATCGCCACAATCGCATCGCGGAACATTGAACGTAACGGCTCCATCGCGGACTCTTACCGCGACTTTGCCACACCCGGGCACGTGGGAGAAGGCAGGCCGCAACGCCAACGAGCGCTACCATACTGAGCGCGGTTTGACTAACTTGTCAGACACCGTGGAGACCTGGCGATGAACGAAGCGGAACTCCGATTGCTGCGCGACCGGCTGGACATTGCCGAAGTGATGACGCGCTATGCGACCGGCGTGGACACGCGCGACGCTGCCGTGCTGCGCGGCTGCTTTGCCGACGAGGTCGAGATCCAGGGCTCGTCAGCGGGCAGGCTGCACGACGCGTTCGTCAGCACCGGATTCGCCGCGGGGTTGAAACTCGGGCGTGAACAATGGGTCAGTCGCCTGCTCGAGGGCATGAGCGCCTTTGCGCTGACGCATCACATGATCGGCAATCATCTGATCGAGGTCAGCGGCAACGAAGCGGTTTGCACTGCATACCTGCGCGCGATGCATTTCGCCGGCACGCAATTCCCGGGCAGTGCGCCGTATGAAGTCGGCGGATATTACCGCAATACGATGGTCAGGACGGCCGGCGGATGGAGGATTCGCCGCTGGACGCTGACCTGCACCTGGGAGACCGGCGACGCCACCATGCTGATGAGATGATGGGGTTGCTTACCGATCTAAAAACAATGAGAGGACCGTATGGCATTCAGCGTTCTGGCACATCGAGAGCCGCTGGGAGTGAAGGATCGTTTCAACCTGTACATCGACGGCCGCTGGATGCAGCCGCAAACCGAGCAGATTTGGACTCATGTCCATCCTGCGACCCATGAAACCGTGGCCCGATTCGCCACCGCCGGCGCGGCCGACGTCGATCGCGCGGTACAGGCGGCCCGCCGGGCTTTCGAGGAAGGCCCCTGGCCGAAAATGAAGGCGCGCGAGCGCAAACGTATCCTCGACCGCATCGCGCAGCTGGCGCGCGACCATGGCGACCAGCTCAACCGCCTCCAGACCATGGACAACGGGCTGCCGGCCTCCTCGTACTCGGCCTATCCGCTCGGACCCGAATACTTCGCCGATACCTTCGAGCATTATGCGGGATGGATCGACAAGCTGGGCGGCCAGACCCTTGCGGATCCGGGCGGCGCCGATGATGTGCTCGCGATGACGCTGCGCGACCCGGTGGGCGTGGTCGCGGCGATCCTGCCGTGGAACGCCCCGCTTAATCTGTTTTGCAAAAAAGTCGCGCCGGCGCTGGCGGCCGGATGCACCGTCGTCATGAAGCCCTCCGAATACGCCAGCCTGACGGTCTTCCGCCTGACCGAACTGCTGGAAGAAGCCGGCGTGCCCAGGGGCGTTTTCAATCTTGTACTCGGCACCGGTCCAACCGTCGGCGAGGCGCTGATTACCCATCCGGGGGTGGACAAGATCCATTTCACCGGCAGCCGCCGCGTCGGGGAGCACATCCTCGAAGTCTCAGGCAAGGGCATCAAACGCGTTTCTCTCGAGTTGGGCGGCAAGAGTCCGCAGGTGATTTTCGATGACGCTCCGGATCTGAACATGGCCGCCGCCGCGGCAATGGGCGGCGTGTCGATGGGCCTGTCCGGGCAGGGTTGTTCGTGTCTCACGCGCACCCTTGTCCAGCAATCCATTTACGATGCCATTGTGGAAAAAGCTGCGGGTTTTTCGCGCAACGTCAAATATGGCGACCCGTTCGATCCGGCAACGACCTCGGCGCCAATTATCAACGAGAAGCAGCTCGATCGCATCATGGGTTACATCAAGGCGGGATCCGAATCCGGCGCGCGCCTGGTGGTCGGCGGCGACCGGCCGTCGGTCGGCGACCTGGCCAAGGGCAACTATATCAACCCGACGCTGTTCGCCGACGTGCGCAACGATATGACCATTGCGCGCGAGGAGATCTTTGGCCCGGTCCTGGCCATGATCCCGTTCCGCGACGAGGCCGAGGCGCTGCGGCTGGCCAACGACACCAGTTACGGCCTGGCGGCGATGGTTTGCACGCGCGACATCGGCCGCGCGATGCGCTTCGCCAAGGGGTTTCGCGCGGGGAAAATCGGCGTCAACACGTTCGCCACGCTGCCCAATCTGCCCTTTGGCGGCTTCAAAGGGTCGGGCATCGGGCGCGAGGGCGGCTTGCAGGGAATCGAGGAGTATACGGAAATCAAGTCAGTGTATTTCGGGCTGGGTGGACGCTGAACCACGAAATGACGGTTGCGAATACCGTCTCAGGCTGACTCGGAAACCAACGGAGAATCCAATGGCAAAGCGGCTGCGCTCGGGCATTTTCCTTGCCCCCTTTCACGCGATTATCGAGGACGTCAACACCACTTTGCGGCGCGACATGGAGCTGGTCGAACTGCTCGACTATCTCGGTTACGACGAAGCGTGGATTGGAGAGCATCATTCGGGCGGTTTCGAAATTATCGCGTCGCCCGAACTGTTTATCGCCGCCGCCGCCGAGCGCACCCGGCATATCAAGCTGGGCACCGGGGTCGTGTCGCTGCCCTACCACAACCCGATGATGGTGGCGGATCGGATGACCCAGCTCGATCACATGACGCGGGGACGCGCGATGCTCGGCGTAGGGCCGGGCGCGCTGGTCAGCGACGCCATGATGTTCGGGGTCAAGACGGTGGACCAGCGCCGCCGAGTTGCGGAGTCGGTCGAAGTCATAATGCGGCTGCTGCGCGGCGAGGTCGTAACCAAGGAAACCGACTGGTTCGTGCTGCGCAACGCGCGCTTGCAATTGCCGCCTTACAGCGATCCGCATCTTGAAGTGGTAATCAGTTCCTCGCGCACGCCGGTGGCGGGGTTGCTGGCGGGTCAATGGGGCCTGGGCATGGTGTCGATCAGCGGGACCTCCGACCCGGCCTTGCAGGCGCTGTTCGATAACTGGAGCCTGGCGGAAAAAACCGCGGCGCAAAGCGGACATCGCGTGGACCGCAGCCGTCTGCGCATCTGCTCCCTGATGCATATCGCGGAGACGCGCGAGAAGGCGTTGGAAAACGTCAAGTTCGGGCTCGAACCGTGGTGCCGCTACCTGGCGGAGGCCGGCACCTTCGCAATCGTCCCGCCCAATATCACCGATCCGGCCAATTTCCTGGTGGAGAACGGGTTGGCCGCGATCGGCACACCCGAGGACGCCATCCGCCACATCGAGCGGATCCATCGAATCGGCGAGTTCGGAGCGCATCTGATCCTGGCCAACGACTGGGCCGACTGGGAACAGACCAAGCGCAGTTACGAACTGATCGCCCGCTACGTAATGCCGCACTTCAATGGCGGCTTTGCCACCCGCCGCGCCGCGTACGATTTCAATCTGCAAAATCGCGAAGTGCAACTGGCGGCGCTCGAAGAGGGTATCCGCACAACCAACGAGCAGCACGAGCAGTACCGGGTTACCGGCAATCCGCTGCCGCCGGCGGACGTGACGTTGGAAAACGCGCCAAAAAAGTAATCGTGCTCGGGAGGCCCCCTTCACCCTGCGCTCTCCGGAGGAGGCCAGGATTTGGTTGGCAGATTCAAGTCTAGCGATAGCGTTTTACAATCTGCTCGCCGAACGTCCTTAGCTGATTGCGCACAACATCCAACGGCAGCAAGCCCTGATCCGGGCCGTAGATGAAGTACTCGGGATTTATCGTTTCGACCAGGTGATCCATTTCGCGCAGAACATCGGGAACCGCCCCCGCGGTGACCGTGCCCGACTCGCGCACGCGGTCCCTGGTAATCTCTGCGGGGGGCAGGGTCACTTTGCCCAGTGGATACTTGATCGCGTCGTCGGGACGGCGCATCGATTCCGCATAGCCGAAATGGCTGTGGAACAGGCGCGTAACCACCCCGATGACGCCGTTCCAGGCGAGATCGTATGCTTCGTCTTCGTTGCGGCCGAAATAAACACTGTGCATCACGCCAAAGGCTTCGCCCAACGCCAGCTTGCGCCCCGCTCCCGCCGCTTCGTTGCGATAAAATTCAGCTATCCGCAAAATCTCCGGTACTTTCGGAACGGCGGTCAACGGGATGACGCCGTTGCGCGCCGCCCAGGAAATCGTCGCATCGCTGGCGGAGAAGGCCTGGAACAACGGCGGATGCGGCTTCTGGTAGGGCTTGGGAACCACCGAAATCCTGCGCACGCGGCCGTTCTCGACTTCGCCGGGCGCGCCCGCTTCCGCGGTCCATGGCGCTGCGCGCCACGGAGTGCCTTCCTCGTATGGATATGGATATTCGTAGTATTTACCTTTGAATGCGAATGGCTCGTCCTTCCACGCAAGCTTCAGGATCTGAAAGACCTCTTCGAAAGCTTCCCGGTTGGTCCTGTCGATTTCCGATTGATCGCTGCCGGTGGCTTGAACGTGAAGCTTCTGCGCCATCGGGTTGAGCCATCGCGTCTGATAACCGCGGGCGAATCCGACAAAGGTCCGGCCCCTGGTGAGATGGTCCAGCCATGAGATCGTAACCGCCAGCCGCAGCGGGTTCCATCCGGGCAGCACATAGCCAACCGGCCCGACCTTCACGTGTTTGGTCTGGGCCGCGATATATGCGTACACGGCCGGAACACTGCCGAACTCAAGCCCCTCGGTGTGCAGGAAATGTTCGGGAAGCCCGACCATCTCGAAGCCCAGGTCTTCGGCCATTTTGGACAGTTCGATAACTTCCTCGATCATCCGCTGGATGCGGTCATTATGATGCGCGATTGGACGCAGACGCCTGCGCTCTTCCAGCGTGCCGGGGACGGTAGGAAGGAAAAAGCACATGAATTTCATCGGTCAGTGACTCCGCGATTTCTGAGGACAATCGACCATCCAATTCATCCGGAAGCCGCCGTCTCCTGATGCATATCCTCATCGAGTTCGAGTACGCAAGGCATCAGGCCCGAAGCGGGCGCGGGTCCGCTGGTGCGGCTGCATTCGCGGCACAGCAGGACGACGTCAGAGGGCTGCACCCAGGTGGCATCCGGGGCCTTGAGCGGGCGTCTGCACTCATCGCAGATCAGCATTTGATTCGACATGTCAGGCCACCTCTTCAGGTTTTCCGACACGCGGAGCGCATAAGCCGTGCCAGTGCCGAACTGTGGAACAGGCGTAAGAAAACGCCCAGCGACGACCTGCCCGCAATCATTTGCTGATTCTCAAAAGGAGGCATCAACGCTTCCAAAGGAGTCAACTTTCACGCCAGGCTGGCCTTTTAACTTCACCCAAACGGGCGGGCATCGCAGGCCGTGGAGGCTGGCGGCAAAATCATCAGGCTGACTTTGCGTAAACCGCGTCGGCGGCGGCCAAAGCGCGGCCCCGCGCAATCTCGACGCCGGCGTCGGTCAGCAACTGCTCCAGCGCGTTGAGCACGAGCACGACGTTGGCGCGGCGCGACGATTCACCCATCAGGCCGATGCGCCAGACTTTGCCCTTGAACGGCCCCAGCCCGGCACCGATTTCCATGTTGTAGCTGCGCAGCAAAGCGGCCCGGATGGCGGCCTCGTCGATCCCCGCCGGCGCCTCGATTGCGCTGAGCTGTGGGAGGCGATGGCCTTCCTGGGCGACGAACTTCAGGCCCATCGCGCTGAGGCCCGCCTGCAACGCCGCGGCGTTTTGCAGATGACGCGCCCATCGCGCTTCGAGTCCCTCTTCCACGACTATGCGCAGCGCTTCGTATAACGCGTAATTCATGCTGATTGGCGCGGTGTGATGGTAGATACGCTCGGTGCCCCAGTACTGAGCGATCATGGCGACATCGAGGTACCACGAACGGCACTTGGTTTTGCGCTCCCCAATCGCCGCCATCGCGCGCTCGCTCAACGTCAACGGCGCCAGTCCCGGCGGCGCGCTGATTCCCTTCTGCGTGCAACTGTAGCAGGCGTCGATTTGCCATCGATCGATATGCACCGGAATACATCCGAGCGACGTCACCGCATCCAGCACCATCAAAGCGCCGTATTGATGCGCCAGTTGCGAGATCTCCTCGACCGGTTGCAGCACGCCGGTGGACGTTTCCGCATGCACAACCGCGACCAGCCTGGGCCGTTTGCACGCCTTAAGCGCGGCCTCGATTTCCTGCGGATCCACTATGCGACCCCACGGGGCCTCGACTCGATGGACCTTCGCACCCATGCGCTCGGCACAATCCGCCGCCCGTGCCCCGAAGACGCCGTTGACGCCGACCACCGCCTCGTCGCCTTCTTCGATGAGATTGGCGAGCGCCGATTCCATCCCGGCTGAGCCGGTGCCGGAAACCGGGAAGGTGATTTCGTTTCCGGTCTGAAAAACGGTGCGGAGAAGCTTCTTGATCTCCTCCATCAGGGCAATGAAGTCCGGGTCCAGATGGCCCAGCATCGGGGACGCCATCGCCTTGAGCACTCGCGGGCTGACGTTGGAAGGCCCCGGTCCGAGCAGAATTCGGGCCTGCGGATTGAACTCGGGAAACTGCTGCACCTTGCTGTCGGCTCCTTTTTATCCTCGCCGGATAACGTGTCGCGACCGCCCTCATTATGACCGGATGATTCCTTCCAAAGAAGCGAGTGGAGCGTCTCGTGAAACGATGGCAGCGTGGTAAAGTGAATTGCGATGGAACTCGACGGACGCAAGAGATCCGCGATCGATCCCGGCCTGCGCGCCGAGCTCGAGGCGATTGTGGGCGCCGGCGCAGTCGTGTCCCACCGCAGCGAACTCAAAGTTTACGAATGCGATGGATGGACGATCGAAAAGAACGCCCCCGATCTCCTCGTGATGCCGCAATCCACGGCGCAGGTCAGCGCTCTACTCAAGACGCTTTACCGCGCCGGCGTGGCCTTCGTGCCGCGTGGGGCCGGAACCGGACTTTCCGGCGGATGCTTGCCGGTGGACGCTCCGGTCATGATCTGCACGTCGCGTATGAACCGCATCCTGTCGGTCGATCTGGCCAATCGGCGCGTCGAAGTGCAGCCGGGCGTGGTCAACCTCCACGTCACCGACGCAGTTAAAAATCAGGGCTACTTTTACGCGCCCGACCCTTCATCGCAGAGCGCCTGCACGATCGGCGGGAATATCGCGGAAAACTCCGGCGGCCCGCACACGCTCAAGTACGGCGTCACCACCAATCACGTGCTCGGCGTTGAACTGGTGCTGCCCGACGGCGAGGTGGTCGAACTGGGCGGTCCGGCGGAAGACAAACAGGGCTACGATTTGGCTGGCGCCGTGGTCGGGGCGGAAGGCACCGTCGGCATCGTCACGCGGGCCGTGCTGCGGCTGACGCGTTCGCCGCAAAGTTATCGCACGATGCTCGCGCTGTTCGATGACGTCGAGGCGGCCACGCGCGCCGTGTCGCGAATCATCGCGGCCGGGATCGTGCCGGGTGCGGTCGAGATGATGGATCGGCTGATCATGGGTGCGGTCGAGGCGGCCTTTCACGTCGGCTTCCCGGCGGACGCGGGCGCCGCATTGATTGTCGAACTTGACGGACTGGCGGCAGGCCTTGACGATCATGCCTCACGCGCGGCCGAACTGATGCGCAATGCCGGCGCCCGCTCGGTGGAGTTGGCGCGCGACGAAACTCAGCGTCAGCTTTTGTGGAAGGCCCGTAAACGCGCCTTCGGCGCGGTCGGCCGGCTGGCGCCCAACTACGCCACGCAGGACGGCGTGGTACCACGCACTCGGCTGCCAGATATCCTGCGTGAGATTACGGCGATTGCTGCCCGCTACAATTTGCAGATCGGCAACGTCTTCCATGCCGGCGACGGCAATATTCATCCGATCGTGCTGTACGACGAGCGCGACGCCGCCCAGACGCGTCGCGCGATCGAAGCCGGACGCGACATCCTCAAGGCGTGTGTCGCGATGGGCGGGAGCCTGACCGGCGAGCATGGGATCGGCGTCGAGAAGATGCAGGAGATGCCGCTGCTGTTCAGTCCGGATGATCTGCGCGTGATGGCCGAATTGCGCGCCGTATTCGACCCCGCCAATCGCTCCAATCCGGGCAAGGTCCTGCCGCAACCGGGCGCCTGCGTGGAAGTGGCAGCCCCCCGCCGCCAGGTGCCGTTGTAGTTTGACGTCAGGGCACGAAACAGGGAGCAAACCCTGACCAGGCACAGCGGTCCTGGGGAGAGTCGTCTTGATCGATGCGCTCAGCCCGCGGCGGATACCGCCGGAGGCTGATCCGCGACCGCGGAGGGGGGCAGCGGAAGCCGCACTCTGACGGTAGTGCCTTCGCGCACGCGGCTATCGATTTGCAACTCACCCTGGTGCAATTGCACGATGTGCTTGACGATTGCCAGGCCCAGCCCGGTGCCGCCCAGTTCGCGCGAGCGCGCCCGATCGACCCTGTAGAAACGCTCGGTCAGCCGCGGGATGTGCTGCGCGGGTATTCCTTCGCCGGTATCGGAGACGGCTAATTCCAAAGCCGGTTTGCCATTGTTTGCGGCAGCGCTCAGGCTGCGCGCGGACAGGGCAACGCGTCCGCCCCGCGGCGTGTACTTGATCGCGTTATCGAGCAGGTTTATCAGCACCTGGCAAAGCCGGTCATGGTCGCCAAGCAGCGCGGGCAATCCCTCGGGACACTGAATCTCCAACTCGACGCCCTGGCGCGCCGCCTGTTCATTCATCAACTCGACGGTTTCCTCGAACAGATGCTTTACCTCGAGTTCACGCGGGCGCAGCGGGGTCAGGCCGCGCTCCAGGTCCGAAAGCGAGACCAGATCGTCGACCAGGCGCGCCAGACGATGCGCCTGACGCTCGATGATTTTCAAAAACCGCTGCTGCGTGTCGGGGTCATCGACGCCTGCCAGCAGCGTTTCCGTGTAACCGCTGAGAGCGCTTAGCGGGGTGCGGATTTCGTGGGTGAGATTGGCAATGAAATCCGATCGCAAACCTTCGTAGGCCTTGAGCTGCGTGATGTCGTAAAGCACCAGGACCCAGGCGGCGCGCCCGCGCGATGAGGCGCCGACCGCGCCCGCCGTGACCCGCAGCCGGCGCAGCGGACCCGAGCGCTGGATTGCAAGCTCGACACTTTCGGGCGGAGGCTCGCGATGCTCCTCGGGCACGGTAACCAACTGCCGGACAGCAGGATCGCGGCAGATTTCCACCAGGCTGCGGTTGCGATAGTCCAGGTCAGGACTGAGTTCGAGCATCTCGCGGGCGGCGCGATTGATCAGCATCACCTGGCCGTGAGCGTCGGTGACCACCACGCCTTCGGACATGCTGCGCAGGATAACTTCGAGCTCCTCGCGCTGCTCGGCCAGGTCTTCGAGGTCGTCTATCATCGCGTCGGCGGCGGCGACCAGCCGTTGCTCGGCCAGACCGACCAGATTATCGCCGCGCACCAGGCGCAGCGGACGATGGCGGTTTTCAATCTCGTCGGCGGCGGCATCCAGCGTGTCCCGCCGTTCGATCAGGACCCGGACCACCGCGGCGACGCCGATGATTCCTCCAGCCGTGGCAAGCCCGAGCACGAGGGCCACCCAGACCAGGGACACGTGTCCGCTTGCCGCCAGCACAGCCAGCAGCACGGCGGGCGGCAGGATGCACAAGAGCACCGCCACCGCCAGACGTCGGACGATCATTCTACCCAAGCGCTTCGGGGTTAAAGCGGTAACCCACGCTCCTTACGGTCAGGATCAATTCGGGCTTGCTGTCGTCGCGTTCGATTTGACGGCGCAGCCGCCGCACGTGAACGTCGACCGTGCGCGGCTCGACGAAAACGTCGCGTCCCCAGACCAGGTCAAGCAGTTGCTCGCGGCTGTACACGCGCATCGGATGCTCGACGAAGAAGCGCAACAATTCGAACTCGCGCAGGCACAGTTGGCGTTCCTGGCCGTCAACAAAAACCTCGTAGGTTCCCATGTCGATACGCAAACGGCCGCGCTCGTAAATGGGTCCGGCAGCGGCGGCGCTATTAACCTGGGCGCGTCGCAGCACGGCGCGGATGCGCGCCACCAGCTCGCGCGGGCTGAAGGGTTTGACCACGTAATCGTCGGCGCCCATCTCCAGCCCCAGGATACGGTCGACCTCCGAGCCTTTCGCGGTCAGCATCAGGATCGGGAGCGCCCGGGTGGCGGAATCGGCCCGCAGCTTCTGACACAACTCCAGACCGGGCATGCCAGGCAGCATCAGATCGAGCACCACCGCGTCGGGAGCCCGGCGCCGGATAAGATCGTAGGCTTCGGCGCCGTCGCGTGCCTCATCGACACGAAAGCTTTCCTGTTCGAGGTTGTAGCGCACCAGGGTGCGGATGTCATCCTCATCCTCCACCACCAGCACGCGCGGGTTGGGTCCCTTGCGTTCCGCCAGCTCTGCGAGGCTCATTTTTTGTCTTTATCCATGTGCCGGATGGTCTTGCCCTTCACCATGAAGACCACCATCTCGGCAATATTGGTTGCGTGGTCGGCGATGCGCTCGAGATACTTGGACACGAACAGGACGCGGGTGGCGCGGCTGATGGTGCGTGGTTCCTCGGCCATGTAGCTGAGCAACTCGCGAAAGATCTGATAGTTGAGCTGATCGACTTCGTCATCGCGAGCAATCACCTGCTCGGCCAAATCGGTGTCATTGTTGACAAAGGCGTCCAGGCTGTCCTTGACCATCGACTGCGCCAGCGTCGCCATCCGCGGAATATCGATATACGGCTTCAGCACCGGCTCATGATTGAGTTCCAGCACGCGTTCGCAGATGTTAACCGCCATGTCACCGATGCGTTCCAGGTCGGTGGTGATCTTCAGCCCGGTGGTGATGAAGCGCAAATCGCTGGCGGCGGGCTGGCGCAGCGCGAGCAGGCGGATACACAGGGCGTCGATATCGATATCCATGCGATTGACTTCAGCGTCCCTGGCGATGGTCTGGCGGGCCAGTTCCGAATCACGCTCCACCAGCGAATCGACCGCATTGGCGATCTGGCGCTCAACCAACCCGCCCATCTGGAGCAAACTGGTGCGCAGGTTGCGCAGTTCCTCTTCGTACTGACGGTTGGTGTGCTGCGGATGTGCGTTTTCCATGACGCGGACTCCCCTAGCCGAAGCGCCCCGTAATATATTCCTCGGTCTCCTGGCGACCGGGGTTGGTAAAGATCTGGTTGGTCTCGCCGAACTCGATCAGGTCGCCGTTGAGCAAAAAGGCCGTATAGTCCGACGCCCGCGCCGCCTGCTGCATGTTATGCGTCACCAGCACGATGGTGTAGGACGCCTTGAGTTCCAGGAGCAGTTCCTCGATCCGCGCGGTGGAAATCGGATCGAGCGCCGAGCATGGCTCGTCCATCAGCAGCACTTCGGGTTCGACCGCCAGGGCCCGCGCGATACACAGGCGTTGCTGCTGCCCGCCGGAAAGACTGGTTCCGGGCTGGCGCAGTACGTCTTTGACCTCGTCCCACAACGCGGCCCGCCGCAGGCTGCGCTCGACGATGCGGTCGCGTTCGGCCCGGCCCAGCCGCCGCCGGTTGAGGCGCAGACCGGCGGTGACGTTGTCCTCGATCGACATGGTAGGGAACGGCGTCGCCTTCTGAAAGACCATTCCGATGCGCCGCCGCACCTGGACCGGATCGACTCCGGGCGCGTAGATGTCTTCGCCGTCGAGCCAGACCTGGCCTTCAGCATGATTACCGGCCTGCACTTCATGCATGCGGTTCAGACATCTGACCAGCGTGGATTTGCCACATCCCGACGGACCTATAATCGCGGTCACATGGTTGGCAAGGATATCCAGATTGATGCTGCGCAGCGCCGTCTTGCCGCGATAATACGCGGACAGATCAGCCACCTTGAGCTTTTCCGCAGCGGGCACTTTGACGGCCGATTCCGGCGATTTGCTCGCTGGTAGAGAAATCATCGAAGCGGTTTGAGCCGTCCTCGCGTTATCCATCGGACTCCCAGCTCCAGCGCCAGTACAATGCCGGTGAGCACCAGGGCTCCCGCCCACGCCTGACGCTGCCAGTTAGCGAACGGAGATATAGCATAAGTATAAACTTGCACGGTCAAAGACGCGATGGGCTCGCTCAGCCCGTGTGACCAGAAGCGGTTGCCGAACGCGGTAAAAAGCAGCGGGGCCGTTTCACCCGCTACTCGCGCGATCGCCAAAATGACCCCCGTCGCAATCCCGGCCGCCGCCGTACGCACTACAATCGAAACCGTGGTGCGCCATCGCGTCACGCCAAGGGCCAGCGCCGCTTCGCGCAATTCCTGCGGCACCAGCCGCACCATTTCCTCGGTGGTGCGGGTGACCAGGGGAATCATGATGATCCCCAGGGCGAAACCGCCGGCCAGCGCCGAAAATCCATGCATCGGGCGCACTACAACGACGTAGGCAAAGATGCCCACCACGATCGACGGCATCCCGATCAGGACATCGGCGGCAAAACGCGCGGGTGCGCTGAGGGAGCCGCCATACTCGTTGAGGTAAAGCCCGGCGCCAATCCCAATGGGAACGCCCATCAGACTGGCCAGCGCGACCAGTTCGAAGGTGCCGACGATTGCGTTTGCCATTCCGCCCCCAGGCTCGCCAACCGGCTTGGGCAGATGGGTGAAGAAATTAAAATTCAGACTGCTCAGTCCCTTGCTCACCAGATAGGCCAGCACAAAAATCAGGGGCAGCAGCGTCAGGACGGTCGCGACCAGCGTCAGCCCCATCATGAGGCTGCTTTTGAGCTTGCGGTACAGGTAGAACGAATCGCGGGTTGATGCGGACATCAGCGGCGCTCTCCCTGCTGCCCGACCACACCCATTACCAATGCCCGTGCGGCGGCGTTAAGCACCACCGCCAGCACCATCAGAACCAGCCCCAATTCAACCAGCGCTGACAGGTACAAATCTCCGGTGGCTTCGGTAAACTCGTTGGCGATCGCGCTGGCCAAAGTGGATGACGGCATGAAAAGGGAGGCGGCGATCTCGGGACGATTCCCAATTACCATCGCGACGGCAATCGTTTCACCAAGGGCCCTTCCCAAGCCCAGGATTATTGCTCCGACTACGCCGGAGTAGCCGTAGGGAACGACCGCCATCCGTATCATTTCCCATCGAGTTGCGCCCAGGGCCAAAGCCGCCTCGCGCTGGTTTTGCGGAACCGCGCGAAAGACCTCGGTGCAAACCGCGGTAATGTACGGGATGATCATGACCGAAAGCAGCACTCCCGCGGTCAACAGGCTGACCGAGAGCTGCGGTCCCTGAAAGATGGGCAAAAATCCAAGATAGCCCGCTAAAAGGGGATCGATATTGTCGCGCAGCCACGGACCCAGAACGAAGATGCCCCACAAGCCGTAAACCACGCTGGGGATAGCCGCCAGCAGCTCCACCATGAAGCCGATTCTCGTCGCCAGCCACTGTGGCAGCATCTCGACCATGGCCAGCGCGGAGCCCAGGCTGAGCGGCACCGCGATCAGCAGAGCAATCGCTGAGGTCATTACCGTGCCATAGACAAACGGCAGCGCGCCGAATTGCTCGTTAACCGGATCCCAGTTCGAGCTGGTGAAGAAGCGGAAGCTGAATTTGACCAGGGAAAGCCGCGACTGCATCGTCAATACCACCGCAAACCCCGCCAGCAGCGCGATTACCATCAGCGCCAGGGTCGCGGTGGACCAACGGAACAGCCGGTCTCCCAGCAAACCGGGCAGGCTTCCAACGCGCGCCTTCTCGGCAATGGCCGCCATTACCTGTCTTGTGGGTTGAGGGGGACGTGGCTCGGCGTCGTTGCGGGCCGGCAGCTTTCTGGAAGGCTCCATAAACGTATTTAGTTTAGTTTAAGCAGGATTTGTTACAGGAGTGTTACGAAAGGGCGAATTTAGCGCGAAGCGATGGAGATAGATTCAAGCCCAGACAGATACGGCCGCAACGCTTGCGGGATCGCTACTGACCCATCCGCCTGTTGATAGTTTTCCAGCACTGCGATGAGCGTTCGGGGAAGTCCGAGCCCGGAGCCGTTGAGCGTATGGACGAATTCATTGCGGCCGGTCTTTTCGTTGCGAAAACGGATTTGCGCGCGCCGGGCCTGAAAATCCCAGCAATTCGAGCACGAACTGACCTCCAGCCATTCCGCGCATCCAGGTGCCCAGACTTCCACATCGTATTTGGCGGCGGCGGCAAAACCCAGATCGCCGGTGCCCATCCGGATCACCCGGAAAGCCAAACCCAGGCGGCGGCAAACCTCGCAGGCGTTTTCGACCAGCGATTCCAGTTCCGCATCCGACGTTTCAGGATGCACGAGCTTGACCATCTCGACCTTGTCGAACTGATGGCCTCGTTTGATGCCGCGGACGTCGCGGCCTGCCGACATCTTCTCACGCCGAAAACAGGGAGTATAGGCGGTCAGGTAAATGGGCAATCGTGCAGAGTCCAGAATTTCGCGCGCATAGAAGTTGGTCAGAGGAACCTCGGCCGTGGGAACGAACCAGTAGTCCTCCTCGATGTCGCGGTACATGGTGTCGGCAAACTTGGGCAGATGGGCGGTCCCGGTCACGGTTTCGGTGTTGACCATCAGCGGCGGTGCCAGTTCGAGGTAACCTTGCTCGCGTTTGAGGTCGAGCATCATCGCGATCAGCGCTCGCTCAAGTCTCGCACCCATCCCAACCAGAAAATAAAACCGGCTGCCGGCAAGCTTGACGCCGCGCTCGAAGTCGATGATGCCGAGCTTTTCGCCCAGTTCCCAATGGGGCAGAGGGGTGAAATCAAACTGTTTCGGTTCGCCTTCGCGGCGCACCACTGAATTGGCGCTTTCGCCCTCGCCGGCGGGAACCCACGGGCGCGGCAAATTGGGCACCAGCAGCATCAGACGGTTGAATTCAGCTTCAGCACGGGTCAATTCGCGCTCGCCTTCGGCGATTTGCTCGCCCAGGGCGCGCATCTGGGCGCGGCGGCTTTCGCGTTCGGCCGGCTCCATCCTGCCCAATTCCCTGGATTCGCGGGTGCGTCGAGCGCGCAATTCGTCGAGTTCATGTTGAAGTTTGCGCCGGCGTTCGTCCGCGGCAAGCAGCCGGTCCACCTCCTGCGGTGGGAATGAGACTTTGGCGAGTTCAGCCTTGATTTTATCGGGGTTGTCGCGAATCAGCCTGATGTCAAGCATTCAAAATGCGTCCTTGATAATCTCCAACTGCCACCGCCCGTCCCGGCCCGAGATTGCCACCACGTCAAATCTCATCGGCCAGTCTTCCATCGCGCGGGTACGGGCGTAAACGGCCGCCGCCCGCCGAATACGATTTTGCTTCAGTTCGTGAACCGAATCTTCGGGGCGTCCGGCGGCCAGGCTCAGCCGGGTTTTCACCTCGACAAAGACTAGTGTATCGCGGTCGATCGCGATGGCGTCGATTTCGGCGCCGGCGGCCCGGTAATTGCGTGCGACAATCCGGTAGCCCTCGCGGCGCAACCGCCGCACCGCCATCCGCTCGCCCATCGCGCCCAGCGCCAGCCGGCGGGCGCGCCGCGGGGTTTCAAGTCCCGCGGCGGCGCGCAAACGTCCTATCAACCATCTGAACGGATTTCGGCCTCGCACCCCTGAATGAGCATGCTGCGAACCAAAGAGCAGGCCAGCTATCCGCTGCGGGTTCACTGCCACATCAAACTAGCAAGCTATAACGAGGAAACAAAACTCGCATCCGCTCCCCGTTCCTGAGCGTTTGACGATGGGGACGGCAAAAGCGTAACTTTATCAACTGGCAGGGTTCGTGTTGGCGAAAGCGATAGCTGCGCGATCGTGGTTTGCTGTCCCGCCAACAAATGGGATGAATTTTCGGGGAGTTGCACTTTTTGGCGAGACCTCGCCCGATGTACACGCGGCTGGCTTAGCCGCCTCAAACAGCACTGTCTGCAAATCATAGCCGCTTGCCGTGCTCGGCGGCCGGCGAAAGGAGAGCTAGGTTATGGAAGCGTTAAAATATATTTCGGCGGATTCGCACGTCGTTGAGCCGGCCGACTTCTGGGTGAGCCGGCTGGACAAAAAGTACACCGATAAGGCGCCCCGCGTGATCGTTAAGGAAACCAAAGAGGGGCCCAGCTATGCTTTCCGGATTCCCGGCCTGTTCGACCTGCCAATCCTGGCCGAACTGTTTGCCGCCGGGCAAAACGTCAACCGTTCGGGTGCGCTGCTGCGCGAGGCCAGTGACGATTTCAAGAAATTCGTTACCTCCTCGGCCGGGTACGAAGAGGCCAGACCCGGCGCCTGGGATCCAGTGGAACGGATCAAGGATCAGGAGATGGACGGGGTCAGCGCGGAAGTCCTTTACACCTCGCTGGGGATGCCGCTGTTCCAGATCACCGACCAGGAACTCCAGCAAGCCTGCTTCAGCGTGTACAACACCTGGCTGGGGGAATTCTGCTCGAGCAATCCCAAGCGGCTCATCGGACTGGCTTTGATTCCAATGTGGGACATTCCTACAGCAGTAAAGGAGCTGGAACGGTGCGCGAAAATCGGACTGCGGGGGGCGGAAATCTGGGGCAACGCGCCGGAAGAAAAGCCTTACTCCAACCCCGAATATTACCCGTTTTGGCAGGCAGCGCAGGACCTCGACATGCCAATTTCGCTCCACGTCGGGACCAGCGTGATGCCGCGACGGCCCGGTAATCCGATAGCGTCACGGATGGAAGGTTTTACCAACGCAATCCATCCGATCCAGCAGGCCATCACGGCGCTGACTTTGAATGGAGTCCTCGAGCGGTTTCCCGGACTGAAGATTGTCTCGGCCGAGAACGATGTAGGCTGGCTGCCGCATCTGGTGTGGCGCCTGGACCATGCCTACCGCCATTATGGCTCGCTGTCCGGCGCCAAGCTGAAGGAGCTGCCCAGCTACTACCTCAACCGCCAGCTTTTCGGCACCTTCGAAGACGAACCACTGAGTGCGGAATCATTGCAGCGCTTTGGCGCCAACAATTTCATGTGGGCGTCCGACTATCCGCACGGCGTCTCGACCTGGCCGCGGTCGCGCAAGGCGATTGAAAAGGATTTCGCCGGTATCGCGCCAGAAATCAGAAATAAGATCATCCTGGACAACGTCAAGCGCTGCTACAACATCGAGGTCTAGAGTCTCAGCCGTGGCGGGAAGGCACCGGCTCAGCTTTCCCGCCACTTTATTGTCTGCCTGCGCGCAATCTTCTGCCGTCCAACCCCCGCCATCAGAGTAAGATTCGGATTATCGATTATCTCATGCTCAATTGTGATGCCTTGGATTTTATCAAGGATTTCTGAGCAATCGTCCATATTCTGATGGTTCCAATCTTACAAGCTTGCAATCCCGACGTTTTTCACTTGCATCTCAAATGCCACAAATGCTAAACGTAGTTACTTAAACACATATTAAGGCGGGCGGAATCCGCCAAAATATGGGCGGGAGGGTTGGCCTGAATGCGTCGGATCTTGCGGAGCTTGAGTTGCCTTGACTTTTTGCCCTACGGTTCAATCGCGGTTGCGGTACTGGTAAGCGCGATAGCGGCGTCGGCGGGCCGGTGGCCGTTTCGTCATTGGCACGGAGTCCGCGGTTCTGAAGGGGCTGAAGCGCCCCGTCCCGATTACACAACGCTTCCCATTTACTTCGAGCAAAATCGCGGCCAGACCGATCCCCGCGTGCGTTTCCTCTCACATGGCCCCGGTTACACCGTGTTCCTGACCACAAGCGGAACTGTGCTTTCTCTGCGGCGGGCGGTGGTTTCCAGCGATGGCTCGGGCCCCAAATCTAGCGCCGATCGCAAAGTAAAGATGAATACCGCCTCGGTCTGGATAAATCTGGCGAGCGCAAACAGCGCGACTCGAGTCGAGGGAATCGATCCGTTGCCGGGGCGGGTCAACTATTTGATTGGCAATGACCCGGCGCACTGGCATACGGGCATACCGACTTACGCGCGCGTCAAATATCGTTCCGTCTATCCCGGCATAGACCTGATTTATCATGGCACCCCGCAAGCGCTGGAATATGATTTGATCGCCGCGCCCGGAGCCGATACCCGGGCCATTGAGCTGCAAATCGAAGGCGCCCGGAAAACGCAGCTCAGTCAATCGGGAGACCTGATTCTCAGCACGGTCGCGGGTGATCTGATGATGCGCAGGCCGAAGGTTTATCAAGACACCCGGGCGGGCCGGCGCCATGTAATCGACGCGCACTATATCGTGAGCGCGGCCCACGCGGGTAAAGCCACGATCACGTTGGCTTTGGCCCCGCACGATCCGGCGACACCCCTGGTGATCGACCCGGAGATCCTTTATTCGACCTATTTGGGTGGAAAAGGCGACCGCAGCGGACCAATCCAGGGCTTTCCGACGCTGCCGTCCCAGATTACCTCGCTGAATTTTTCCGACGGCGCGATCTCGCTAGCACTGGGTCCTGGCAACACAGTCTACGCGACCGGTATCGCATTTTCCTCCAATTTCCCAGCGACGCCGGGTTCCTTTCAAAGCACCAACCAGGCCAGTCCAAACACCACGCCCAATGGTTTTGTGGCCAGGTTCGACCCCGGTAAGAGCGGCGCAGCTTCGCTGGTCTATTCCACTTACCTGGGCGGCAGCGGATGCAGCACCAGTCCGTGCACGCCGGGCAACGATGGCGACCAGGGGACCGCTATCGCGGTTGATGGCAGCGGCGACGCATACGTGGGGGGATTAACGTACTCGCACAACTTCCCGAATGCCAACTGCGGAACCTTTGGCACCGGTCTCAATGGCAGCGCGCCAGATGACAACAACGGCTTTGTGGCCGAGCTTAATCCGACGGGCAGCGGACTCATATATTCGTGTTTCGTACACGGGAGCAGCGGGGCGCCGGTCAGTGGTATCGCGATCGAACCCGGCTGTTCCAGCAATTGCGCCGCCTACGCTGCCGGCAATACGCGGGCGGGGGCCGGCGATTTCGTGGTAACTGCGGGCGCATTCCAGTCCACTAATCCGGACACCCACAGCAACAGTGCCGGTTACGTCCAGGTTATTGCTGGAGGCGGCAAGTCGCTGATCTATTCCAGCTTCCTGGGCGGCACTGGAACCACGACGGGAGGCGAATCGCTGGACCGCATCGCGGTCGATAGCAAAGGCCGGCTATATGTAACCGGCGCCACGTTTTCGTCCAACTATCCAACCAAAAATGCTTTTCAGTCCAGCAATCTCGGCTTTCCTCTGGGAGTGCAAAATGCAGTCGTCTCCGAGATCGATCCCAGCCAGAGCGGGGCTGCATCGCTGCTGTATTCGACCTACCTGGGCGGCAGTGGTTTATCGATTCCATTTGTAGGGACATTCGGGGATCTCGCGTCAGGCATTGCGCTTGATTCCAGCGATAACATTTACGTGAGCGGCGTCGCCGTGTCGTCGGATTTTCCCACCAACGGCAGCAAGCCTGCATATCAACCCAGCTCCAACGCGGGCGGTCTTGGCGGCGCCAACGGTTTCGTGACCGAACTGAATCCGAGCCAGACTCCGTCCAAACAACTGGTCTATTCGACGTACATCGGCGGCGCCGCAAGCCTGCTGACCTCTCCGATCCGTCCGGGTGACGCCGCAACCGACGTCACCGTCGACAGCACGACGGGCGAGATTTATCTGACCGGCGCCGCGAGTTCGACCACGTTCCCAGTTGCCAACACCTGCGGACCTCTGTCTACGATCGGCGCCAACGACCCGGCGGATGCGTTCGTCAGCGTTCTTGACCCCAACGCCACGCCTGCGTCCGCGCAACTGAAGTTTTCAACTTATCTGGGCGGCAGCCAGATCGACGTGGCCGGTGCGATCGCGATCGATTCGACGGGCAAGATTTACGTCTCGGGAGCGACTTTTTCGGGCGACTTCCCGGTCAACGCCGCCGCCTTCCAGTTCAGCAACAATGCGTTCGCGGCGGGAACCACCAACGCCTTCATCACCAAGCTTGACCCCAGCAGCACCGTCTGTCCGAGCCCGGTGCCCAGCCCGAGCATAACGGCCACACCAACTCCAGGTCTGACGCCGACCCCAACGCAAACCGTCACCGCAACCGCTACCATCACCGTCATCGGGACTGCGACGGCGACCGCGACTCCCACGCCCACTGCGACAGCTACACCGCGATCGGGGCCGATCATCAGCAGTATTCCGAGTGTAGTTTTGGTGGGCGGCAGTTTCAGCATCACCGGCTCGGGCTTTACCCCCGGCTCCAAAATCAATTTCTTCGTCGCCACTTCCTCGGGACCAGCAAATGCGGGACCGCTCTCTCCTGATACTCCTCACGGTTCAACTTCGATGGTGGTTCCGGTCCCGGCAACCATTTCGTTGGGCGAAGGATTCGTGGCGGTGGAGGTGGTCAATACCGACACGGGCTTCCAGTCATCCAACCTCGCCTATGCGCTTTTACAGGGCTCGGCCGCGGCTGGAATACCGTCTCTCACCACGATCAACGGCGTGGGTCTGGCGGCGACCAGCAGCAATCCGGCCTATGCGATCGACAATGTGGAGACCGTCGTACCGCAGGGCACGACGGTGCAGCTCGGCGGCACCGGATTCGACACCACCAACGGCGTGGCAATCGACCTGTTCTGCGCCTGCATCGGTGGAAAGGTGGGGCCTTTTTTCATCAACCCCGGCGACCCCGGTCTGACCCCGACGCTTTTGACCTTCGTGCTGCCAGCCAAGGGACTGCCGAATTCGCCGGCGACCGGGCCGGGTTCGTTCGTCATCAGCAACGCCGGCGTGGATCACCTCTACAGCAGGAAGAGCAATGCGGTTTCGGTGCCGCTCGGCGCAAAAATCCAGGTGCTTTCGGTAACGCAGTCCGGCTCGACGATCACCGTCAACGGGACCGGGTTTTCCACCCTGACCGTGATCAACTTCTTCAATACGACCAGCGGCGGCGGGGTGGTGAACCTGGGCGGGCTGTCGGGGGGCGCTCCGGCAATTCCGCTGACGTTTATCAATGAGGACAGCTTCAGCTTCACCGTGCCCGCGGCGGCGAACAAGTCCGCATCCTACGTCCAGGCGTTTAATCCGCCCTTCGTGCCGTTCACCAGCACCGGCAGCGACCCGGGCGGCGCATTCACGCTGAAGTAGATCCAATCCGGCGCGGGAGCCTCCTTAATTCAGGCTCCCGCGCGCGGATAATTCGGTGTGGCGGAGGTTGTCTGCTACTTCGGGGGATGCAGACGCGGATCGCTGCTGTTGGCGCATTCCCAGAGGTAATCCCAAATCAGCAGCCGGCGATGGCGCTTGCGCTTGACCAGATCCGCGGAATGCTCGAGCGTGCGCATCGCGTTCATGATGCGCCATCCACGGACCATGTTGCATTCCTGCTCGGTGTCGTAGGCGTTCACGACTGACCATCGATAAAGCGGAGTGCTCGGATCGAAATCGGCCCTCCAGCCGGTGTCGATCGGCGGCGCCATCAGAAGCCACGCTGACAAAGCTGCCCCGACAACCAGTTTCATCGCCGTTCCCCCGCACGCGATTGAGGGTTAGAGCTTACGAATTCTTGGGTTCCTTGCAATGTATTATCGGAGAACCAGAGGCGCAATTGCTTGCTTCGCGCTAATTGACGGCGCGGCCCGGGTGTCGACAGCGGGCACGGGGTGAACAAGCAACCCGGCGAGTCGCTGCGACCCCGGGTCCGAGTTATCCGGGCGCTTCAACCAGGGGCTGCGTAACGCTATTGTTCGCTCAGAGGTTGAACGCCGATGATCCTGAAGGTTGCGCGTCTAGGCCATCCAATCGTGCGGATGGCCGCCCGCCAGGTCACGGCCGAGGAAATCAAGACCCACGATTTCCAGGTCCTGATCGATGACATGGTGGAAACGATGCACGAGTACAGCGGCGTCGGGCTGGCCGCAACCCAGATCCATCTGCCGATTCAAGTCGCGGTGCTGGAGGTCGAGCGCAATCCGCGCTACCCCGATGCTCCCTCTGTACCGCTCACCGTGCTGATCAACCCGGTTGTCACGATCCTCGACAATGAGCTGGTTGATGGTTACGAAGGATGCCTGTCGATTCCCGACATGAGAGGCGTGGTGCCGCGCTTCAAGCGTTTGCGCGTGCAGGCGCTCGGACGCAATGCCGAGCCGCTGGATATAATCGCGGAGGATTTTCATGCCCGCGTCATCCAGCACGAAACCGACCATCTCAAGGGCGAAGTTTACCTGGATCGGATGCGCGACATGCGCACGCTGTCGCATCTGGCGGAATTCCAGCGTTATGTGCTGGAGGCGGGCTCGGGTGCGCCTCGCAAATGAACGGCTCTACTTGGGCGGGTATGGCGGGACGAGGGGGACTTTGCCGGTGACCTTCGCCGTTTCCAGCGCCTTTTGCAGCATGTCGTTGTAGGTCTTAAGGTTGTTGTTTTCCTCCTGAACCTTGTCAAGCTGCGCGTGCAGTTGATCGTTGTCGCGCTTAAGCTGGTCGAGTTGCGCGGCTAAATCGTCAAGCTGACGTGATTGTCTCGCGATCCGGGCCTGGTCCTGGGCGTGATAGCGCCATCCAACGTACACGCCAATTCCGGCAAGAATCACGAAAATAACCACGGCACGAAACATAAATCCATCCTGTGAGGTGCCAGGCGCCTTCGGACAGACATTACTACTGGAGCGCGGCGCCTTTGACCAGCGTGCGGCGGCCGCCGCTTAGCGGTCACAAGTTCTGTCAAAAAATCCCGAACGACGCCGCTGTTACTCTCCCTCACTGCGTCAGCCGCTTTGGGCGGATGGAAATCCGCATGAACCAGACCCTCGAACTGCTCGCGACGCTGCGATCGTCCGACTATTTGTGCGAATCGGCGTAAACTGTTTTTGGTGGCAAAAAACGAAAGCGTAGAGCTGCTCACGATCGATGGGCGTGAGGTGCGCATCACGCATCCGGAAAAACTCTATTTTTCGCGCCAGGTCAAGCTCTCGAAACTTGATATCGTCCGCTATTATCTGGCGGTCGCGCCCGGCGCGCTCAACGCAATCCGCGACCGCCCGCTGGTACTCAAACGCTTCGTGGACGGAGCCGAGGGCGAAGCTTTCTACCAAAAGCGCGCTCCGGTAAAACGTCCCGGCTGGCTGCGAACCGTCACTCTGGCTTTTCCTTCCGGGCGTGTCGCGGAAGAAATCGTGGTGGACGACGCCGCCGGTTTGGCGTGGATCGTCAATCTCGGGTGCCTCGAACTGCATCCCCATCCCGTGCGCTGCGGCGACCTTGAACATCCCGACGAACTGCGGGTCGATCTCGATCCGTGCCCCGGGGTAGCCTGGGCCGACGTGCGCCTGGTGGCGCTGGAAGTGAAATCGCTGCTGGAGGAGACCGGACTGCAAGGATGGCCCAAGACCAGCGGTTCGCGCGGCATGCATATCAATGTGCGAATTCATCCGCGCTGGACCTTCGACGAGGTGCGCCGGGCCGCGCTGGCGCTCTCGCGCGAAATCGAGCGCCGCGCCCCGACGCTGGCCAGCTCCAAATGGTGGAAGGAGGAGCGCCACGGCGTGTTCCTCGATTACAACCAGAACGCGAAGGATCGCACCACGTGCTCGGCGTATTCGGTGCGCCCGCTGCCCGATGCTCGCGTGTCCACGCCGCTTTATTGGCATGAGGTACCCGACTGCGAGCCGGGCGATTTCACCGTCTTTAGCGTGCCGCGGCGTTTCGCTGAAAGGGGTGACCCGCATAGGGACATCGACCGCGCGCCGGGCTCGTTGGAGCCATTGCTCGAACTCGCCGCAAGAGACGCCGCCGCCGGACTGGGCGACGCACCGTGGCCGCCGCACTTTCGCAAGATGGCGGGCGAGGGGACGCGCGTCGCGCCCTCGCGCGCCAAATCCGCCGCGAAAAAGCCGCGCACGAAAATGCCGCTGATCGTGGTGGCGAATTCTCCCAGTAAAGACGCCGCGCTGGCCGGGCTGGAACGGTGGAAGAGCAAATATCCCGCAGCCGCCGCACTGCTTGCCCCCGACGATGTTCTGGTTGATTCGATGCGCGGCCGGTCCTCGACCTGGACTCGAATCCGGGTAAATCTTCGCCATGTGCCTGAAGAGATCCGCCCCGCGCAGGAAGCTCCCGACCCCGACGACGATCCGACCCGCCAATGGCGCATGAGGCGCTTTTCGAATCAGCATAGCTGAGGCTCAGCGGCCCGCGAAAATCTCCGCCAGCTCGTGGGGCGGCACGACTTCAAGTTGCGCGTAGGTGCAGTCCCTGGGCTTCTTGTCGGGACGCCATCTTCGAAATTGCGCGATGTGACGAAAGCGCGCGCCCTGCATATGCTCATACGCGACTTCGACCACCAGTTCGGGCCGCAACGGCTCCCACGACAGGTCCTTGCCCTGGCTCCATCGGCTCTGCCCTCCGGGCATCCGATTACCGCCTTGGGCGGCGCCCGCGCCAAGCTCAGCCCACCTCTTCCACGGATGATCCACAAGCGCATCGCGCCGGTAGGGCGCGAGAAAATCGACCAGTTCGTGCCGCTTGCGGTCGGTAAAGCTGGCGCAGACGCCCACGTGCTGCAACGCGCCCGCCTCGTCGTAAAGGCCCAGCAGCAGCGAGCCGACCGCCCTGCCCTCCCCGTTTTTGTGCCATCGAAAACCTGCCACGACGCAATCGCAATCGCGCTCGTGCTTGACCTTGAACATGACGCGCTTGCCAGGCTGGTAGATCCCCGCAGCAGGCTTCGCCATCACTCCGTCGAGCCCCGCGCCTTCGAAACGGCGAAACCAGTCCGCTGCGACCGCGGCATCACGCGTGGCGGGCGTCAGATGGAGCGGCGGCTTTGCGCAAGCCAGCAACGATTGGAGTTTGCGGCGGCGGTTTTCAAACGGCTCGCCGCGCAGGTCGCGATTGTCGGCGCAGAGCAGGTCGAAGAATACGATCGAGGCCGGCGTTTGTTGCGACAGCAGCTTCACCCGCGAGGCCGCCGGATGGATGCGGAGTTGGAGCGCCTCGAAATCCAGTTCGCCGTCCCGTGCAATAACCACTTCGCCATCGAGCACGCATCGCGGCGGTATCTGCGCGCGTATCGGTTCGAGCAATTCAGGGAAATAGCGGTTAAGCGATTTTGCGTCGCGGCTCTGGATCACAACCTCGTCCGCACCGCGAAAGACCAGCGCGCGGAAGCCATCCCATTTCGGCTCGAAGATCCAATCTCCGCGCGCCGGAATCTCCGCGATGCGTCTGGAGAGCATCGGCAGTATCGGCGGCTTAACCGCGAGATCCATCTTTCGACTTTACGCCGGAGACAGGGTTTTGCGGCGGCCCAGATCCATCGCGATGCGCCGCGGGCGCGCAAGACCCGTACATGGGCTCAGCGGACAACCTTCAGTTTGCCGGCGGCCCGGCACGAAGCTTACTCAGTTTTGCGGCGCTTGGGCCGAAGACATGCCGGCCGCAGCGGCATTCCCGGCCTCTTCGAGCGAGCCTCCCAGCGCGGTGAAGGCGTGCACAAACCATTTGAGGCTTGAGTACTCGTCCTCCGCCCACAGCGTCAACATCTCTTTGGCATCGAGGTCATCTTTGATCAAACTGACGAAGTCGTGAATCGGTTTGATGATTTCCTCGGGGTTGCCGAAGCTGGATACGATCCGGCGCAGTTTATCCAGATCACTGATGTTGGGATCGGACTGCATACTGATGAATTTGTCGAGCTCCGGATCGGCGGCCTTTTCGCATTGAGCACCGAGATCGCTGAGTTTTCGATCCATCACTCGCACGTGATAGGCTTCGCGCTCGGCGATTGTGCGCAGAGCGCTGCGCATGCAATCGGTTTTGCACACGCCGGCCCAGTTGGACAGGGCCGCGGCCCCCGCCGCCTCGCCATTGCGCGCGCGCTGGATGTAGGCAACGATCGCGTCGCGCTCGCAGCCATAGGTTTTGCCCATCGCGGTGAAGCCGCCGCCGTTACCCTCCAGCAGGGCCATCTCCGCCTCGAAGGTCTGTTCGCTGATGATACCTTTGCGATAAGCGCGCAGGAGCCGGGTGAACTCGAACTCGCGGGTCATGAGCATCCCTCCATCGAATTTTGCTTAAAATACGCCACGAACCATGCCTGCTACAATCAAACCCCGCTCCCGCGGCGAAGTTGACTCGAGTTGGCATTCGACCTTGACTTTTCGAACGCGGACGGCAAACGATCCGGCACTGACAGATGAGGCGGGGCATCAGCGGCCGCGCCAAAAGGGGTCAGCGCCATGGCATCAGCGACGATTTCAGCCGACTCTCACATTTGCGAGACACCGGATCTTTTTACCAGCCGTGTTGACCGGGCCCTGCGCGGCCAGGTGCCTTATTGCGGCGCGGACGACAAACTCGGCGAAGCCTGGCATTTTCCCAATGGGATGGTGACCTCGCTGGCCGCTTTCGCCAGCGCCGGCGCCTGGCAGGGCAAGACCAGTTCGGCGATGAGTTTCGCTGATGTGCCGAAAGGCGCGTGGGAACCCACCGCCCGCCTGCGTGAGATGGAAGCCGACGGCGTGATCGCGGAAGTGCTTTATCCCAGCTATGCGATGCAACTGTTTTCCACCATCACAGACGCCTCGATCCAGATCGCCTGTGCCCGCGCCTACAATGACTGGCTGCACGAGTACTGTTCCGCGGCACCTGGGCGCCTCAAGGGCGTCGCCATTCTGCCCACCGCCGATCTGAACCTGGCCCTCGCCGAACTGCGCCGGATTTCCGCCCAGGGATACGTCAACGTTCTAATCGACGCCCATCCTCCGGCGTCGCGCTATTACGACAATCCGCTGTGGGAGCCGCTGTGGACGGAACTGGAATCCAACGACATCATGGCGAGCTTCCATCTGTTTGCGGGAACGGCGCCGGTGTTCGGCGGCGAGGAAGGCAGCGGCCGCCTCAACCATTTCCTGGCCGATTACACCGTCGCCCCCGCCTTGCTCCAACGTCAGCTTGCGATGATGATCTTCGCCGGAGTTCTGGAGCGCCATCCGGGATTGCGCGTGCTCTGCGTGGAAAGCGATTGCGGCTGGGTGGCCCATCTGCTCAAGCGGATGGACCACGTGTATCTGCGCAAGGGACCGCGCTATGAAAGACATATCAGGTCCGATATGCTGCCCAGCGATTTTTTCAAGCGTCAAATCAAGTGCGTATTTCAGAACGACAGGCCCGGAATTCTGACGCTGGAAAGCACGGGCAGCGACATCCTGATGTGGGGATCTGATTATCCTCATAACGACAGCACCTGGCCGCAATCGCAGCAGGTGATTGAAGAAATGTTTCGCGGAGTCGCGCAGAGCGATCGTCATAAAATCGTATATGGCAACGCCGCCTCCCTGTATGGGATCTGAATAATCACGCTCGAACTGAATCAGCTAATGGCAGTTCAGAGGAGAGACTTCGATTATATACATCCACGAAACGACCGATCTAATAGCGGGACAACTCGATAATTTCGTCGATGCGTTCGAACAGGCGTACCATCCCGCCATGCGCGAAGCCGGGGCGCGCCTGGTGGCGTTGTGGGAAACAGTCGGCATTTCATTGCCATGGCCGCGTACTATAGCGCTGTGGGAATTGGATAATCTGAAGCATTATGCGCAGTTGGCCCGCGCCCAATACGACGATGGGATCAGGAGCGCGAACTTCCGCCGATGGCGCGGCGCCCTGGGAACTCTGGCGCGCAACGGCGAGGGACGCATACTCGTTCCGGCCGCCGCAAACCCCACCTTGAAGGACCTCATGGACTCCGGTGTTTCCGCGCAGGTCTGCGTTCACGAAATTCTGACCACCCAACCGGACAAACAGCGCGATTACGTCGACGGCATCCAACGGCTTTGGATGCCATACGCGGTGCGCAACGGCCGCCGATGGATCGGCACGTACAGCACCAGTTGGAAGAACCATGAAGCGGTCAGTATCTGGGCCCTGGAAAAGGGATGGGACACGCTGGCCGAGCATTACAGCCGCGATCCTTCAGGCGACATCGAGTTGAAGACCTGGATGCAGATTGCGATCGCGCTGCGCGAGCGCTACGACGACGGCCTGCTGCATGCTCTGCCGCCCACGCCGTTGAAATAGAGGGACCGCTCCCAGCCGTCATATGCCGAGAACGACGACCAGGTGCTGGAAGCGATGCTCTGCTCCGTTCCCATGGGCTGGCGGCTGAGTCCACGGCCGATATGCTCCCTTCGCAAGACACGCCGTGGATTGTGCTGCCACTGGGAATCAGCGCTGCGGCCGTATCCTCGACAATAATTATTCATGCGCTGGCGCTGATGACGATGATTCAATTCGTCCGCCGTGTGCAAAAACTCGGCGTTGCGGGGGTCTGGTTCTGGAAGGACGTGAGCATAGTCGCGGGCGCCGTGCTGGTGGCATTCGCCGCCCATCTGCTGGAAATTGCTCTGTGGGCCGGGGTATTCATGCTGTGCCGTGAATTTCGTATTTTCGCGTCGGCATTTTATTGTTCAGCGGAAAATTACACGACCCTGGGCTACGGCGATATAGTAATGTCCCCGAGGTGGAAGTTGCTCGGGCCGCTGGAGTCGGCCGACGGGATGCTGATGTTTGGCGTCTCCACCGCAATGATTGTCGCCATGGATCGTTAGCGCCTTCATTCCGCCGCTCTCCCTGTCACATAAGGTTCCAACCCATGCTCTGTTCGAAACCGTCTGGAGGAAGCATCGAGGCTTCCATTCCCCGCTCCGGGCTTACCGCATTCGAAACTCCCGATTGCTGCGTCGATCTCTGCCCTGGTCATGCCCTGCTTGATTTCTGGGTTGTTGGCAATTGATTTCAGCATGACATGCGGGACGCTCTCGTATTAAGGCCGCTTCCAAACGTCCTCATCAGGGCGCGCAAGCTCGTAGTAGTCGAAGACCGCCGTCATCAAACGCTGCTTCGCCAGTGCGATTGCAACGCGCGAAGTATCGCAGGTGATCCGGCGACGCCCACACTGCTCGGCCACATATGCTGTGGTACCACTGCCGCGATTTCCGACCATCGACCGGTTCGTTTCAAGCGGCAGCCGCCCATCTACTGGCCGCCGGCGTTTTGCTCCGTGAGCCTGACTGGGAGCTGCAGGCGTTTACCCTGGCGAACTATTGTGACGTAGAGGACGTCGCCCAGCCGCGCCTGGGAAAGCGCCCGCTGGAAATCGGAGATGGCGCGCACACGCTGGCCGTCAACCCCGATTATCAAATCAAAGGCCTCGCCGACGTGATTGTTATCGACCAGGCCTATCGCGGCGAAGGCCGGCGGAAAGACCATGGCGACACCCACCACTGTAGCCCCGAGCAGGGTATGGACCAGCCCTGAATACGGCCGCATCCCGGCAATCGCGGCGGGGCTGCCCGGGCGGACCTCCAGGACCGCCAGGCCGCAGGCCAGTTGCCGCGGCACCAAATCCACACAATTGTGTTGCAAAAGCGCGCCTATCGGCGACTGATAGACATCGTCATTGGTGACGAATTGATCCATATCGGCGAAGGCGGCGCCGCCGTCCGCGGCCTGCGGGTTGGTCTCATCGTTATATTGATCGGAATTGGAAGGCGCCGCGGGCGAATTGGTGGAATCGGGGACGGCATTGTCGATTACCTGGGTTCGATTCTGCGGATCCACTTCAATGGTTGACTTGTCCTGGGCGTAAACGGCGCTGGCGGCCAGGATAGCGGCAAGCACGACCGTTGCCGCACGCGCCAACCTTATGCGAGCGCCTCCCGCGCACTGAGCTGAACTGCCCTGAGACATTTGATCGCAAACCCAAACGCCCTGCTTTAAAGCCGCGGAGGCGGTATTACCGATTTCGCTCTCCTGCGCCGGATTCAGTCCGCCGCCTACGCGGGTCAGCCATCGAAGACCGTGCGACTATAGCTAATATCTAGTCATCTTTTAAAAAGTTTGGCAAGGCTGAACCCGCGCCGAATATGAGACGCAATCGGGACCCTTCCACGAATCGGCGCGTTAAAGAAGCTTCATCCACATTCAGAAGGATAATGATTGAAAAATGAGCTATTTTAACCACTTTCGGCATCGAGGAGGTGGTGTTGCTTTGATTTAACTGGTACAAAGCATGTTTGATCGTTGTGGGATACGGCGACGGGAAAATCGCCACGGAGACAAAATCAGCGAACCCATGGAGCAGCAACGATGAATTGCCCAAAATCCCTTCATCGGCGTTTACCGGCGCGCAGGCGATCGTCATCGCGGTGCTTTGCGATCCAATCACGCGCACTGGCCGTCCTCGTTGCCGCCTTGCTGGCGGTCAGTTTTTTTTCAACCAGCCAGGCGCTTGCCCAGTCTGACGATGAAGCGGAGGTCGGCCCCACGCATGATCAACTGCTGCAACTGGTGGCGCCGATTGCGCTTTATCCTGACGCACTCGTCGCACAGATTTTGGCCGCGGCAACTTATCCGACTCAGATCGTTGAGGCCGCCCGATTCATCCAAAACAATCCCGGCCTGAGCGGCGCCGCCCTGGTCAACGCGGTCAATCAGCAACCGTGGGACCCCAGCGTGATGGCGCTGACGCAGTTCCCATCCGTGCTCGACAACATGAACCGGAACCTGTCGTGGACTTCGTCGCTGGGCGACGCCTACTACAACGCGCCCCAGGAAGTGCTCCAGGCGATACAGGAATTGCGTCTGCGCGCCCAGCAGGCGGGCACCCTGAAAACGACGCCGCAGCAAATCGTCACCACCGACAACGGCACGCAGACGATCATCATCCAACCGGCACAACCCTCGGTCGTTTACGTGCCGACCTACAATCCCACCGTCGTATATGGCGCGCCGGTACCTGCATATCCGGGCTATACGACGGGCGAAATGGTGGCCACGGCGGCGGTTTCATTCGGCGTTGGGATGTTGGTGGGATCGGCGATCAGCAACAGCAGTTGGGGATGGAATTCCTGGGGATGCAACTGGCGCGGCGGGAATGTCGTGTACCAAAACAATGTATTCGTATCGCGCAGCAACGTCTTTGCGGGAGGCCGCGGTTACTGGGGTGGTTATCGTAATCCGAACTATCATCGGCCGCCGGGATGGAACGGCAATGCTAACCGCCCCGGGGGTTGGAACAGCGGCTACAAACGCCCCTCGACGCTTCCGGCCAATCGGCCGGTTAACGTGAATCGGCCGGCGAACATCAATAACGTGAACCGGACCAACAATAACGCCAACCGCATAAATGCCAATCGCACCAACGTGAACCGTCCCAGCGGGCAGCAACTGGCAAGCCGGGAGCCGGCCAAATCCTTCACGCCGATGAAGGCTTCCAAGGGCGCAAATCAGAATTTTCAAAACTTCCGTGGCTTCGGACAATCCGGATCGGGCAGTCGCGGAGCGGGTGCTTTTGGCGGATTCGACGCCGGCGGGAATGCCCGCATGGCGAGCGACCGCGGCCGTGCCAGCCTGGGCAGCGGCAACTTCGGTAAAGGTGGAGGAGGCCTCGGCGGCGGGCGAGCCGGAGGCTTCCAGGGAGGACGCGGCGGCAGATTGCGCCGCTAGTCGAGCATGCAAACCGAGGAGGAAGGAAACATGAACCGATCGCAAAACCGCCCATGCGCGCTCGCCACTGTCTTGGCGGCTCTGCTGATGGGTCTGGCTGGTATCGCCCTGGCCTCGCCGCATCAGTCATGGGGCGAGGCGTTTGCCTCCAGGCAGGACGCCGCCCAGGCATTTATCCAGGCAATGCGCGGCAACAACCAGGCCGCGCTGTTAAAAATCCTCGGCCCTGATGCCAAAAGCATCGTCAACTCGGGAGATCCGGTGGCCGACCACGCGGTGATAAACAGGATAGTGTCAGCCTACGACCAGATGCATCGATTCGTCCCCACCAGCGACCGACGCATCTTCCTGTACGTTGGCGCGGAGAATTGGCCTTTGCCGATCCCGCTTATTGAGCGCGCCGGCAAGTGGTATTTCGATACCGCTTTCGGCAAGGAGGAAATCCTTGCCCGCCGCGTCGGACGAAACGAATTGGACGCGATCCAGGTGTGTGAAGCTATCGTCCAGGCCCAGCATCAGTACGCCAGCCAGGCACAGGCCGGCGAGAGCACGGCGCAATATGCACAGAAAATACTGAGCGACAGCGGCAAACACAACGGTCTTTTCTGGAAGACCGCGCCCGGCGAGCCCACCAGTCCGCTGGGCCCGCTGGTCGCCTCCGCTTCCGCCCAAGGTTATCGCCACAGCGGAAGCAAGCCGACGCCCTACCACGGCTACATCTACAGAATTCTCAAGGAGCAGGGACCGCACGCTCCGGGCGGCGCGCACAGTTACCTGCAGGATGGCAAAATGACCAGGGGTTTCGCCGTGCTGGCATACCCGGCGGTTTATCGCGCTTCAGGCGTGATGACCTTTATCGCGGGTGAGGACGGCACCGTGTATCAGAAGGATTTGGGTGCGGCGACCAACACGATCGCTGCGTCGATCAAATCCTTTGACCCCGATTCGACCTGGGAACGCGTTCCGGCCGAGGATGAGCAGGCAGGGGGCGCTCCGGCCTGAAATCGATTCAATCGGCAATCGATTCGCGATCCCGATTGAAAAGGCGGCGGCCGATTTTGCCATAAATCGGGCGATGTGCTGCAATAACCGCTTATGCGCAGCCACATCAGCAAGAACGCGGAAACGCGCCATCTTGGCGCCGATGTCGTGCACTACCGTGAATACAAGATCCTGCTGCAACCCGATCGCTTCACCAGCAGGCAGGGCTTCCTTGATTTTTGGAATTGCGCTTCCAAAACGCTCAAGAAGCTCGGCCTGAAGGTGGACATCGATCCACGCGCGTTCGACAGCCAGGTTCGCGAAGTCCTGTTTTACGACACCCCGGAGTTCGACCTCTACAACCATCATTTCATCCTGCGCAAACGCACCTTCTATGACCAGGGATGGCCCCGTCCCGGGCACGAGTTGACTTTCAAATACCGCGCCCCCGAACTCAAAGACGCCGCGGCCGTCGATGTGCATCCGCAACTGGGCGGTCATGACGAGATTAAATTCAAGGAAGAGCTGCTGCTCGAACGCGATCGCCTGGGCGGCATGCGCAGCGTTTACTCGCACGGATGCGTGCTGACCTCGCCCAATATCGAGCTTGAACGCGGCATCGAGGACATCACCCGCGCCTTTCCAACGCTTAAGAAAATCGACATCCGCCCGCGAACCAAGATGGCGCTGGTCAATAACGTGGCGGTCGAGGAAGTCCAGAGCACCATCGGCATGATTCACTTCCACCATCATTTCAAGGGCAAAGCGACGATCGCAATCTGGCGCAGCCGGGCGCTGGAAAAATCCCTGGCCGGCGAGTTTGCTTTCCAGTGCAAGTTCGATCGGCTGGAGGATGTTCCGGCGGAATCGATCGAGCTGTCGGAGGAATTCTACAAAAAAGTCCAGCTCGATTGCGCGGAGTGGATCAAACTGGGCACGACCAAGACCGCGATGGTCTACGGACTGGGGGACAACAATCATCTGAAAAACCGCGAATAAGCACCGCCAGGGCCGGCATCTCGGTGAGGTCCCCGGTGTTTTTTTCCCCGCCGCGCAACGGTGTTCGCGGTGTTGTCCGAACCGTGGCGGCCGCGCAAATGGCGGCGATTCGGACGTAACCGCCCACCGTCATTCGCCCCTTCTTGCGTCCGGCCGCCTCGCCATGGGATGAATAGCTCTACCTGACGACCGCGCTGCATCGATATCCGGCAGCGCCAAGGAGGCGGCTATGATCAGGAGCCTTGATCACGTCAATATCGTGACGAAGAACTTCCCGGAAACCATCCGCTTCTATACCGAGGTGCTCGGCATGAAAAACGCCGGCCTGCCGGGCGGCATGGTTTCGAACAAAAACGCGTTCATCTGCGACGACAACGACAACGCGGTGCTTCACATACAGGGCGTTGATCCCCAGGACCCGCAGTCCACCTTCGACAGTATCCGCCAGCGGCTGGGGAACCTGCGCACTTCGATCGGCCTTGCGGACCTCAACGGCAGCGCTTCGATCGAGCACGTGGCCTTTGCCTGCCACGATTACGATGCGGTTCGCGAGCGGCTGCGGCGCAACGGGCTGGAGATGCGTTTTAACGAAGTGCCGCAGATGGGCCTGCGCCAGATTTTCGTCAATGACCCCAACGGCATCACGCTGGAATTGAACTTCCGCACCGCCTAATCGTCGCGACGGGAGGGCGGGCCGCCATGCTCATCCTCGGCCGACATTTTTATTGATGGCGGGCGTTGGACGCCGTCCGAATTGCCTGATTCAGGACACTACCGGGTTTGACAACCGTTGTCACTAAGCATCGCCATAATGTTATAAGCCCGCATTATGGCAAAGAAAGAGCATCGCAAACCCAGCTACTCCGCGGCGCTGCGGATGGCGCGGATAGCTTTTGAACTGCCGTCTCATCCTTTCGGATGGGCCCTTGACGCCATCCAGCGCGAACTCGGAATCTCCGAACGCACGCTCAAGCGCTATCTGGCAGCGGGCAAAAACACCCTGGTGGATCGTTCGGGACGGCCTTACTTCCACGTCGTCAGCGACGGTGGAAAAATCAAGCTGCGCCAGCCCGTATCGGCCAGGGCGGTTGACTCCAGCGCCTATCAGGCGGTGTCGCTTTACTTCACGTTAACCATCCTTCAGTTCCTGGAGGGCACGGTGCTCAAGGAGGGCATCGACGAGCTATGGGACCGATTTGCCAGGGCTTTGCCCGCCTTTGAGCGCGCCGATCTCGGATCGCTGGATCGGAAATTCTTTGCCATACCGTATTTGCCCAAGGACTATCGCAAGCTCGGCCATGCGCTCGACCCGATCATCCGCGGCCTGATTCGCGAATACCGTCTGCAGATCGACTATGCCACAGGAGTGGTGCATGAGGTCGATCCTTACACCCTGATTGCATACCGCGGAGGCCTCTACCTGATCGGCAAGACCCACGTCAACGGCAGGATCACCACGATGGCGGTGGACCGGATGCGCAAAGTGGAATTAATGCCCGGCGACGGCGCTGCGTTCCGGAAGTTTGTCTATCCGGCAACATTTCGGCCCGATCGCTACACGGAGGGCGCGTTCGGAATCATAGTTGAAGACAAACCGGCCGCGGTCGAAATCCTGATCCATAACGCCGAAACGGAAAAATACCTGCGCGAGCGCCAGATTCATCCGACGCAGAAGTTCATCAGGCGGCGCGACGGCAAAACGGTGCTGACCATGACGGTGCGCGGCACCACCGAGCTGAGGAACTGGATCCTCGGTTTCGGCCCATGGCTGGAAGTGCTGAAGCCAGCGGCTCTGCGCCGGGAACTTGCAGAGCTATTGAAGACAGCCGCAAACCATTACGCCTAGATTCCAGTCTCTCCCAGAGGGACAGAAGTAAATAAAAGCAGCCATCTTTTATCCGGGGGTGCGGAACGCAGCATCCTGATAAAGGCGTACCCGCTGTTTTTTCCGCACTCTGCCAGAGGAGAGGGCCGGGCATTGGCGTTTTGCGGTCACGCCCGGTCGCCGACTTTTGCCGCACTTTCCAGGATGCGGAAATAAACCAGGAGCGATCCGGCGAACAGCACCGCGTCCAGACCGAGTTCGACCCACATCCGCGCCCGCGACGGTGCGCCAGTCCCGAAGCATCCGCAATCCAGCGTCAGACCGCGGACGAGCGCCGACAGCAGAACCGAGAAATAGAGCAATGAGGTGAGCGCCACAGCGAGGGCGCCGATCCTTCGCGTCCAGGGCGCGATGAGCATAACTCCGCATGCGATTTCGAATACCGGCAGACCCAGGGCCAGCAGGTTGATCAGCACCGCGGGCAGAATCGAAAAGGCATAGATAGCGTCGGCAAACCGCAGTGGATCGAAAATCTTCCCGGCGCCCGCATAGATGAAAATGGCGGCAAGCGCCAGGCTGATGCCAATCACAATATAATCGCGACTGAGATTCCGACCCGGTTTCATGGTGCTTCCCCCTTGGACACCGGCAGACCGGCCGCCGACCATTCCTCCCATCCCCCGGTGAACACCCTGACATCGCTGAAGCCCAGGCTCAGCAGCGCGTTGGCGACCAGACGGCTGTCGTGGCATGTCCCGCCGGAGCAGTACACAATGACGGGCTTATCTTCGGCAGGCTTCAGAACTCCGGAAAGGTGATGATAGTCCTGCGCGAAATTGTCGCGCGCCAGATTCAGGGCGCCCGGCACGTGTCCCGCTTTGAAAAACGCGGACGGCCTCGCATCGAGGATCAGCGCGCTCCTGTTCTCGACCGCTGCACGAAATTGCGCGAGGCCCAGGGTCGCGGCTGGCGCAATCTGAAACGGCGGCACTTTGACCAAAGAAGTAAGCTCCGCATCGAGCCGCTGTTCGGGAGTTTGATAAACGATCGGCAGCGGCTGCGAGGAGAGCCGATTGATCAAAACTCCGGCCGCCAGGCTCAAAATGACGACCACGATTACGGCGCCCAGGTCGCGTACAATCGCCTGCCCCAGGGTGCTTGCGCAGGAAACGCGCGCCGGCTCCTGCCTGGCAATCGGCGGCGCTGAGCTCATATGGGACAAGACCCGAGTGTGCTGATCATTGCCGCGGCGCTCCCGTCAGTTGTCAAGCAGCGTGGAAATCGATGGTTTGGATGCGATACCCATCCGATCTGCCGGTTTCGGCGCGTCCGCCCGCTGCCAACGGTCCGCGTGCGCTAAACGCTCCAGCAATCTGAAGGGCGATGTCAGGAGCCGGTTGGCGATCGACAAGCGCGGGAAATAGCGCGCGCTTCTCATCAGGTCGGCGGTTGTGATCATCACGATTCCATGATCGACCGTGAACGGAAGCGCCAACGCCCGGCATGACGCCATACCATCCGCAAGCTTGTCAAGAGAGTAGCGGTTTGCGCAAAAGCGGCATATCAGTACGCCATTTTCGATCCGGTAACCAAGATTGCTGCGGTAGCAGGTCCTGCAGGCATCGAGCACCGCTTCGATCGCGCCGTCGCTGCGCCGGCCGACTATAAAGCGGACGGTTTCGGCGCGATCCGGCGTGCTCCAGCAATATAGCCTGGCGCTTGCGCGCGCCAGCGGATTGACGTCGATCAGCAAGGCGCCGGAATCGTTGGCCTGCAGCGCGGTGCATCGATAGTCGGGAGACATCCACCACAGAAGAAATCCCATCATCAGCGCTATCGCGCCACCAGCGCACAGCCATCCTGGGATGCGGGTTGCGCCTTTCCCTGGATTCCTGCTCACAGTCGTCCTTCTGCTCGCATGCGTTTGGGTTCTACCAGCTACGGGAGATCGCGCAGCGCTTGAAGACAGATGCCTTGCCCGCTGACATGGGCGTATTGCGGTCAGGCCTTTCCCTTGGTCATTTCATGGTTGATGTCGGCCGTGACCGTGGCGGCCTGAAGAATCTCACCGTTATATTCGCGCACCACGCGTCCGTCGGGCCCCAGGAGAAAGACGGCGACGATATGCGCAATTTCGCCATTCGGTTCGCGCTGCCGAATCAGCTTGAAGTTGCTCAGTACCTTGTCAATCGTGTTGGGCGCGCCGGTCAGGAAATACCACCCTGGCCGTTGCGCGTCCTGCCGCCTGGCATAGGCGAGCAACTGTCCGGGTCCGTCGTGCTCGGGATCCACCGTGATCGAAAGCATGACGACTTTGCGTCCCAATTCGCCGGATATTCTGTCCGCCACCTTGGCCAGATGCTGCGTTTCGGTCACACAAGGACCCGGGCAGGACGTATAAATAAAGTTGACAAGGACCGGCTTGCCTTTGAACGAAGACAGCTCGACGACCCTGCCGTGTTGATCGGTCAACGCGATCGACGGAAGGCAATCAGTTGTTTTGATCGGCGTATAACTTGCCATCGATCCGGGACGATCGCAGCCAACCACAGCCATCAGCACTGTGGCACAGACGGCGGCCGTTGCCAGCTTGACAAGATATTTCCTTTCGCGGTTGAACATCATTTTTGCTCCAACGAAATGATCGGGCATACCGATCCTCAGCAGAAGTCGTTGCTCGCAGCCTGTCTATCACCTCGCCAGGCTCCTGGGGTGAGGTTATGGGTGGGAGGGGAGCCTGAAGGGGACATTGGTTATCATTGTCCCGCTAAAACCCCGATTCAATATAACCGATGCGCGCTGCCGGATTCGCTAACGCTGCATCTGTTCCAGCAGATGAAGGATTACGCTGATGCCCGGGATGTTGACCTCCAGTTCATCGGCGAGGGTGCGGATCAGGCGGATGCGCCGCAGCGAGTCGGCGTCATAAAGCGGCTCGAAGCGGCTGCCATGCTCCAGCAGGCGGGCGGGAGTCACCAGGTCCTCGGATTCCCACAGGGCGAGCTCCGATTCCGAAACGCCGCACAAGCCGCAGACCACGGACCTGGTGTAAAAGCGCAATTCGCGGCGGGAACCTTTTTTTGATTTGTTTCGAGCGGTCATAGCTATCTAAACAATTCGGAGCGAGGGTCAGGGGTTCCGCGCCGGCGCTCTTTTTCCGCCAGTTCGCGGAACAAAGCGCGTTCATCCTCGGTGAGATTGTTCGGCGCCAGCACTTTCAATTCGAAGAACAGATCGCCGGCCGGGTCTTTGCCCCGGCCAGGCAAGCCTTTGCCCTTAAGTCGCATCACTCTGCCGGTCTGGCTGTCGGCGGGAATTTTGAGCGACAGTTTGCCGGTCAGCGTCGGAACGGTGACCTCGGCGCCCAGAACGGCTTCGTAATCCCATACCGGGAGCTCGACTCGCAAATCCCTTCCGTTGACTTTGAAAACCCGATCCGGCTGAAGGCGCACGGTCAGGAAAAGGTCGCCATTGAGGTCCGCACGCGGGCCGCGTCCTCCCTGCCCCGCCAGGCGCATCCGGGTGCCGTCGGTGGTGCCGGCCGGAATCGTTACTTCCAGGGTGCGGCGGTTGGGGATGATCCCGCTGCCCTTGCATCGCGAACAAGTTTTGGCGGAACGCACCACGCGCGCCTGCCCCATTCGCTCTTCCTGCATCACCATGCCCGCGCCTTTGCAGACGGGGCAATCGTCCTGGGCGGTCAACTCAAGACGGCGCCTGGTCCCGTGCGCGGCTTCGGCCAGAGTAATCTGGACTTCGGCCGTGAGGTCTGGAGCCTTTTCTTCGCGTGGGGCGAACCCGAAATCGCCGAAGTCCTCGAAGCCCGCAGTGCGGGTTCTGCGGCCGCCCATCCCGCCGCCGCCCATGCCGCCGAAGAAGCTGGCAAAAAAGTCACTGAAGTCTTCCGCACCCGGACCGGCGCGGAATCCGCTCGACGGTCCGCCCTGTTGCGCGTAGCGGCGGCGCAATTCGTCTTCCGCCGCGCCGCGCTGCCAATCGGCGCCGAGTTCGTCGTATTTCTTGCGCTTGTCGGGGTCCCCGAGCACCTGGTACGCCTCATTGATTTCCTTGAAGCGCTTTTCCGCTTCCTTGTTACCGGGATTAACGTCGGGGTGAAATTTGCGGGCCAGCTTGCGATAGGCGGATTTGATCTCTTGCTCGGTGGCCGTGCGCTCGACGCCCAAGGTTTTGTAGTAATCCTGGAATTCCATCTATCGCAAAAGCACCTCAAGCTCGGCAGTTCTGGCCACAAGGCGAAAGCCAAGCCCTTCTTATAAACTGCGCACGGAACCAAGCCAAGCAAGGCCATAGCGTCCCAAATTCCGGCGCGGGGCTCCCAACACCGTCCGTGGTTGGTAAGGAGGAAGCTGCCGCGTTCACGCGCGAATCTACCCGGCGCCGACCTTCGTGGCCAGGATTTCTTCTCCCGGGCTTTGCGGCTCCTATCTATACGCCGCCGGGGGTTTTGATCTCTTCGACATTGTCTGCGGGCGCAAGGGGAGGCTCGTTCTTGCGCAACTCGGATTCCAGGCGGCGGACTTCGCGCTCCAAACGGGCTTGCCGCGTCCCGATGAAGATCACGTAAAGCCCGATCAGGAGGAAAATGATGCTGTAGGCGGCGAACAGATATCCCAGATGATCCATCAGCGATGCGCCTCCGCCAATTCCCGCAAGGCCAGAGTCCTGCGCAATCTGACAATCCGCGTGCGCAAGCGCAGGGTCGCGACTCTCATCCATAGCAGCCATACGAACATAATCGTAAATGCTGCCAGCGAAACCAGCAGCGTCGCCACCATCCTGAGATCCTGCAGCCCGTGCTCACCCTGGCGCGTCAGCAGCACCGCCGGATGAATCGTGCGCCACAGCCTGACCGAAATTATGATGATCGGGATGTCCAGCACACCGACGATCCCCAGCACGGCGGCGAATCGCGCGATACCGTCGGTGTCATCGGCGAAGGCGCGCAGCAGCAGATAACTGCCGTAAAGCAGCCACAGGATGAACGTCGTGGTCAGGCGCGAGTCCCACGTCCACCAAACACCCCAAATCGGTTTGGCCCAGATCGATCCGGTAACCAGCACCAGCGTGCAGAACAGCATCCCCAGTTCCGCCGCCGCGTAGCTCAGGTCGTCCCACACCTTGTGGCCCAGCCATAGATATAATCCCCCGGCAAGCGCCACGATCCCAAAACCAAGGAAGGCGACCCACGCGCAAGGCAGATGGAAATAGAAGATGCGCTGGACGATTCCCTGTTCGGCTTCGGTGGGAACGTATACGAATACCATGAACAGCGCGGCCACCATCGAGAGGCAAGTGGCCGCAGCCAGACCAATCGATATCGGGTTTTTCATCAATCGCGTCAATCCTCAAAAATAACGTGCTCAAAGAGCAGATACCCGGCGGTGACGAAGAGGACGTCGAAAGCGCCGAGCAGCTTGAGCCAGGTGATCACCGCGCCCAGGGGCTGCCCTGCCAACACCGCCGCACTGGCCTTACTGCCGGCGATCAGGGCTGGAGCAAAGAGCGGCACGACCATCACCGGCAACAGCATCGCGCCCGCGCGGACCCGGCCGGAAACAGTGGCGAGCAATGTGCACAGGGCGGCCAGTCCCACGATTCCGAGCAGAAAGACCGGGAGCAGGCGCAGCAAGGCGCCGCCAAAATCAAGATTGAAGAACAGCACCAGCACGACCAGCACCGCGATGCCGGCTTGCGCCATGAAGATCATCGCCACCGACAACTTGGCGGCATAAATCGTCGCTGGTTCGACCGGGCTGAGCAGCAAGCCGCGAAGACATCCGGACTCACGCTCGGACAGCAGCGCGCGCGTGGCGCCCATCGTGCCGGCAAAGATCAGAGCGGTCCACAACGCTCCCGCCGCGACCTCGGCGCGGCGCGCGCCGGCGGGACCAAAGGCCAGAACCATCACGACCAGGATCAATACCGAGATTGAAACCAGGACGACCGTGCTTTCGCCGGTGCGGACCTCAAGCCGCAAATCCTTGCGCAGGATGGGACCGAATCCTTCCAGCATTGCTAATTCCGCCGCAGCAGATTGCGCAGAGAGCCGCGCCGGCCTTCATCCTTGAACGGCGTCAAACCATTGCTCTCCAGCTTGAACATTCGGAGGTCGACGCCGGCGATTTCCAGCGGGGCATGCGCCGTAAAAATCACCGCCGCCTCACGCGCCAAGGCCTCGCGAACAAGGGACGAGACCAGCGCCACACCGTCGGCGTCCATCGCGGCAAACGGCTCATCGAGCAGGATCAGGTCGGGGTCGGCGAGCATCGCGCGCGCGATGCCCAGGCGCTGTTCCATTCCCCGCGACAGCGCGCTGACCAGTTCGTCGGCGGCCCGCTGAAGTCCGACCCGCTCCAACCATCGGCGGGCATGCGCGCCGGCATCCGGGATTGCGAAAAGTTCGCTGTAAAACTCCATATTCTCGCGGCAGGTAAGCCGGGGATAGAGCAGGCTCTGATGGAGCAGGACGCCGACGCGTCGAAACTGTTGTGCCGCCATGCTCCGAGGCTCCTGACCAAACAGCCATAGCCGTCCGGCGCTGGGCGGGGAAAGGCCGCACAGGATTTTGATTAGCGTCGACTTGCCGACTCCATTTCGTCCAACGATTACTGCCGCTTGGCCCGCCCGGAGGGTCAGGTCAAGGCCGTAAAGAACCGGCCGTTCACCGAAAAATTTGGCAATGCGCTGCGCTTGCAGCACCACCTCAGCCATGGCTTCGGGCGTCTTGCTGGTTTTCCGGAAATTTCAGGGCGCCACCGCATTGCCCGCAGAAGTTGGCACCGGCAGTAAGCGGCTGGCCGCACTCAGGACAGAACCTCGGCCGCCCCCCGGTCGGAGCATCGGCGATGCGCACGGGGCGCTTGCGCGCCCGCAGACCACGGTCGGCGGCTGCCTGGTCGAGTTTTTCGAGCGCCGCCATCGCACGCAGCGCTCGCGCTTCGAGGGTCTGTCTCAGTTCGGACCAGTCCTGCTCCGACAGCTTGCGCATCTCGTGATCGAATTCCAGGTCGCGAAGGGCCTGGACGGCCAGCGCGCGCTCGTGCTCAAGGCGGCTGCGTTCCGAGTCGGCATCGCCTGGGCCGCCGGCGGTCGCGGTTTCGAACAGTGGCGCCGCCACAAAGAGGGCCACACCAACGACGATCAAAAACAGCGCGAGATAGATCACGGCCTATAACTGGCGTTTGAGGTCTCGTTCAAGCCGCTGCCTGAGACCGGGGTCAAACTGATTGACGGCGGAGACGGTGGCCTGACGCTGCGGGCCGCCTTCAGCCGCGTCGGGTCTTTGCCATCGCGCCACCGCGATCAATATCAACAGCATACCGGCGCCGACGGCAACATAGGGAATGACCCAGGCAAGCAGGTTGAACCCCTGAGTGGTCGGCGCGGACAGGATCTTTTCGCCATATTTATGGCGAAAAGCGTCGAGAATCTCGATCCGGCTCATGCCTTTGCGGATCATCCCGGCGATTTCACCGCGCATCGGCACCGAAAAACCGCAATTGGGATGATTGCAGTTGGCCACCGTCAGACCGCAGCCGCATTGGCAGGTCAGCCCTTCGGCCACGTCCTGAACGGTGGTCGTCGGAGCTGCCGCAGCCGTCGCCCAAGCCGCTGCGATCAAGGCGATAATCACCACCAGGGGCTGTAAGTAACGCATCAGGTACCGCGCACTTCGGCGGCCAGTTGCCGCTCCAGTTCGCCCATCCGGCGGCGGGCCGCCGCGGCAATCACTTCGCGCTCATGCGCATTAGGCCACATCGTCACGACGGTCCCCAGGGCCATCGTCAATCCGCCCAGCCAGAGCCAACTGACCAGCGGGGTCAGAAAGACATCGAAAGTCGCCATCCCGGTCTTGTCATCCACCCCGGCCAGCACCACGTAAAGATCCGCGGCGAGCGTGGAGCGGATTGCCACCCTGGTGGCAGGCTGTTGCTGGCGCTTGAAAAAGAGCTTGGCGGGTTCGATCACCTCCAGCGACCTGCCGTCGCGGGTGACGTTGACGCGGGCGCTTAAGTTTTCGAGGTGGGCCGTTTCGAAGGAAGCGAGCCCGAGGTAAACCAGACGGTAGGGGCCGACCGCGAAGCTTTGGCCCGGTTTAACGCTTTGCTTCACTTCGGTCTTGAAAAATGACGAACCGATAATCGCGACAAAAGCGAGCACGACGCCGAGATGGACGATATAACCGCCATAGCGGCGATTGTTCTTCGCGACCAGATTCACCAGGGCGCGAGGCGGCCGCTCATGGACCATCCGCCCCCGCGCCAACACCCCGCGCTCAAACTCCACGACGATTGTACCGAGGACGAACGCGGCCAGCGAAAATCCGGTCAGCACGTACCATCCGCGGATGCCGAAGGCGTAGGCCAACAGCCCGGTCACGATCCCGACTACAGCCGGCGCGGTGAAGCTCTGCACCAGGTTTTTGCGCGTGGCGCGCCGCCATGCGATCAGCGGCCCCACGCCCATCAGGAAAATCAGCGCGAGCGCCAGCGGTCCGTTGACTTTGTTGAAAAACGGCGGGCCCACGGTGATCTTTACACCGCGCACCGCCTCCGAGATGACCGGGAAAACCGTTCCCCAAAAAACCGCGAACGCGATGCCAACGAGCACCAGGTTGTTGAACAGGAACGCCGCTTCCCGCGACAGATAGGACTCCAACTCTGCCGGGCTGCGCAAATCTTTGATCCGGCTGAGCAGCAGGCCCGTGTACGCTACCACCACGACCAGGAGGAAAGTCAGAAAATACGGCCCCAGACCCGACTGCGTGAAGGAATGCACCGAAGAGATAACGCCGCTGCGCGTGATGAACGTGCCGAACAAGGTCAGCGCGAAGGCCAGGCCGATCAGGGCGAGGTTCCAGACTTTCAGCATGTCCTTGCGCTCCTGGACCATTACCGAATGCAGATACGCGGTCATCACCAGCCACGGCATGAAGGCGGCATTCTCCACCGGATCCCAGGCCCAGTAACCACCCCAGCCCAGCACCTCGTAGGCCCATCGCGCGCCGAACATGTTGCCCAAAGTCAGGAAAAACCACGAGAACAAGGCCCATCGGCGAGTGCTGCGGATCCATCCGTCGTCCAGACGCCCGGTCATCAGCGCCGCCGTGGCGAACGCAAACGGAACCGTGGTGCTGACGTAACCGGTATAAAGGGAGGGCGGATGGATCGCCATCCAGTAGTTCTGCAACAGCGGGTTGAGATCGGTGCCTTGCGCAGGCACCGGAATCATCGCGTCAAAAGGCCGCGTGACGAAATTCAGCATCGCCAGGAAGAATACCGCGACCGCGGCCATCACGATCAGAACATACGGGGCGATTTCGGAATTTCGTTCGCGGGTTTGAAAAGCAACGATCGCGCTGAAAATTGAAAGCAGCAGCGTCCAGAACAGCAGCGATCCCTGCTGCCCGCCCCACAATGCCGTGATCTTGTACACCGTCGGCAAGGTGGTGCTGGAATAACTCGCCACGTATTCGAGCGAGAAATCGCTGCGCAGCAGCCCGGTCCACAGCCCGCAGGCCGCCAGCGCCACCATCGCGGTCATCGCCCACAAGGCGTGACGCGCGCTGGCAAGTACTTCGCCGCTGCGTCGGCGAAGCCCATAGATGTTGGCGCCAATGGAGTAAACCGCCAGCAAAAGGCCGAGCGCCAGCGCCAACTGTCCGATCAGAGTCATCAGGAATCAGCCCGCCTTCTTAGCCTGATACTTCGACGGGCAACTGGTCATCACCTGGTCGGCCGTCACGAAATTGTGCGCCGTCAAATGGCCTTCGACAATAACGTCGCGCCCAGCAGCGAACATGTCAGGCTTGGGTTCCCCCGTACAAACGACCCTGATCTCCTGCGCCGGACGCATGCTGACCGGCTGCACGGCGGCGCCGTCCTGAGGCGGCGGCACGATTGTAAAGCTTAGCTTCAATTTTGTCGGATCCCACTCGATGGTGCCGGCCTTGACCCGGCCGGCCACCCGGATCGACTGCCCCATCAGCTCGGTTTGGCGGGCCGCGGCCTCGTCCACTGTCAGGTAGTATTCCGAAGTGCTACGGATTCCAATAACGATCAGATACGCAATCGCGGCGACGATCAGCGCTCCGCCGAACAGAAACCGGGGTTTTATTCGCATTGACCTTATTCTCTACCGCACCCCCCACTTCGTCGCAAGGAAGGCGCGCAATAAACCGGGCGGCTGCATCGTTGTGGACGGAGCGCGAAAAGGGTACCTGGCGGTAGAATTGTCCGAGCATACGCACGTCCAAACGATGCGACAACGTGCGATTAAGGAGAACGCAAACCATGAGCGCGAGCGTATCTTTCCTCACCTTCAACCTGTTCTCCGATCTCCCCACTTTCCGCCATCTGGACCGCCGCCTGGAAATTGCGGCAAACGCAATCGCGGCCGAACAGCCAGGAATCGTCGCGCTCCAGGAGATAGTCCGTGCGCGGGCCTGCGGTCAGATGGATCGCAAGCTCCACGAATTGGTCAATCGCACCCGCGCAGGCGCTCCATACCGGATCCATTACGCGCCCGCCGACGGATTGGGCGAGGACGAATGGAAATTCGAGGAAGGCATCGCCCTGATGAGCCTTCACGAGCACGCTGACAGGGGGCCGGAAATACTCAAGTACGCAGCTCAGGTCCGGATCGGCGCGGCGGTCGGCAGCCAACAGTATCGGCTACCGGATGATCGCGTCGCGTTGCATCTCAGATACAAAGTGGCTCCCGGGATCGAACTTGAAGCCTACGCCACTCATCTGACGGATCGCGACGAGAGTTCGGGCGGTGAACCGATACGAGTCCAGCAGGCGCGGGAACTGCTGCAATGGGTGCGGCACACGAGCGATCCGCGCAATCCAGTGCTGATCGGCGGCGACTTCAACGATGTTCCCGAATCGGACACGATCCGCACGTTAACGGAAAATGGGTTCATCGATCTTCATGCCGCCTTCAGCAGCTCCCCTGGCTTCACTAACGATCGCCACGACCTGGATATCGAAGCCGCCGAAGCCCGGCCCAACCAGCGCATCGATTACGTCTTCCTGCGTCCGGGTAAGGGGCGAGATTTCAGGATCGAATCGGTCCGCTTGTTTCTGGATCGCCCCTGCGCGCAGCCCGGCGGAGGATGGCTGTGGGCGTCCGACCATTTCGGCGTGCTGGCCCGGATCGCGCTTGATTAGAGCAACCGAAGTTTAATCGCCAGCCACTGGAGCGGTGGAGCGGGGACCAAAGGCAACGCCTCGACGCGAACTCCTGATGAAGTCGATCAGCTCCATCACTTCCGCGGCCAGCGGCCCCTGGTTCACCATTTCCTCAACCGCTGCTTTAAGATTTCGCCGGCTCATAAAAAGCTGCCGGAAAGCGTTGCGCACCGCACGAATCTGATCGGTGTTCCAACCGGCGCGCTGCAGGCCGCGCACGTTCACCGCGTGCACGGTATGCGTTCCGTCGGCGATACAGAACGGGGGGATGTCGCGGCTGGTCCGGCTGAGTCCCCGCATCAGCGACAGCCGTCCGATGCGCACGAACTGATGAACCACGCAGTTGCCGGAGACCAGTGCCCGATCACCGACTTCGACCCATCCGGCGAGCAGCGCGCCGCCCGCGATAATCGTCGAATTGCCGATCCGGCAATCGTGCGCCGCATGCGAATTCTGCATGAAGTAATTGTCGTTGCCGACAATCGTGACCTCGCCCTTCTCGCTCCCACGATGGATCGTGACGCCTTCGCGAAAGATATTGCGGTCGCCGATCCTGACTGCTCGCGGCCCGCCCGTGTAGCTGATGTCCTGCGGCTCATCGCCAATGACGACATTGGGATGAAGCACGTTGTCGCGGCCGATTTCGGTATTGCCCAGGATTGTCACATGGCTCATCAGGCAGGTGCCGGCCCCGATGCGGATGCGCCCTTGCAGAAAGCAAAAAGGGCCGACCTCGACGCCGTCATCCAGTTCAACCCCCTCTCCCAGCACCGCGCTGGGATGCACCACGGGGTCGCCGCGTGTTGGCCGAGAACCTCCCGCCATCCTTTACCCTGGGCCGATACGATCGCTCCGCTGGCGACCTAATGCAGTATTTTCCTGGAACGGTCGTCAGGATGCTGGCGATCGGGGACTTTTCCGCCGGGGATCCGATAGCCCTCGCCGGCCCATGTTCCGAGGTCAACCAACCGGCATCGCTCCGAGCAGAATGGACGAAACGGATTGGCCGGCGAGTTCTCCGCCGGTTTTTTGCAAATGGGACAACGCATAAGCCCAATATACTCCCGACCGCCGCCAGCCGCATCGCCTTCGCGACGGAAAATTCACAATGGAGCGCACGGCTTCACGCCTTAATCGGCTTGAACTTCGGAATAGTTACTTCCGGGGTGACATCGTCGAACCAGACCTCGACGGGCAGGTTGAGCTTGAGTTGCATCGGATCGATTCCGGTCACCCAGCTTACCATCCGGGGTCCCTCCTCCAGTTCCACGATCACGCCCGCATACGGCACGTCGTCCTTGAACTGTGGGTACAGCGGCTGAAAGGTGACCGTCCAGGTGTAAACCCTGCCCTTGCCGCTGACCTTCTCCCAACTCCACTGCAGGGACTGACATTCGCCGCACATCGGGCGCGGCGTATGGCGCCATGCGCCGCACTTCGCGCAGCGCTGAAAGCGCAGTTCGCGATTTTTGCAGAAATCGTAAAATTCCTTGGTGTATCCCCGCATCAGCGGCAATGGCTTGCCGTAGGCGCCGGCTTCGGTTGACATCGCTACCTCCTCAATACGGCGATTGATCCATGGCCGTGGCCGCCCCATGCGCAGACCGCGCCCAGCTCGGCATCCTTGACCTGACGCAGGTCGGCGTCGTGGCGCAGTTGGCAGACCGCCTCGACGATATGGTTCATCGCGCAGACATGGGCTTGCGACAGCAGCCCGCCATGGGTGTTAATCGGTATCTCGCCGCCCAGTTCAATGCGCCCGCCCATTACAAATGGACCGCCTTCGCCGCGTTTGCACAGCCCCATCTCCTCGATTTGCTGCAAGGTCTGAAACGTAAAGCAGTCGTAAATTTCGGCAAAATCCAAATCCTGCGGCGTGACGCCGGCCATCGAAAAGGCGCGCGGCGCGGCGTGGGTCAAACCGATCGTGAACATCTCCTTGCGATTGGGTATTTCGTGCGCCGGGTAGGGATGGCCGCTGGCGATTCCCGCAACATAAACCGGCCGCGATTTGAGGTCGCGCGCGCGCTCGGGCGTGGTCAGGACAACCGCCGCCGCGCCGTCGGTCTCAAGGCAGCAATCCAGCAGATGATAGGGATACGTCACCCAGCGCGAGTTCATGTAATCGTCGAGGCTCATCGGCCGGTCGCGCATCACGGCATTGGGATGAAGCTGGGCATGGCGGCGCATCGTCACCGCGATCGTGCCCAGATGCTCGTGGGTGGTGCCGTATTCGAGCATGTGCCGCTGGCACATCCAGGAGTAGTACTGCGGCGGCGCTCCCATCCCATAGGGCATATAAAAGTCGCGCACCGCGACCGCGGCCGGGATACGGCTGGCTTCATTGGCGGTGCCCTCGCGCGCCTTCATTCCGGAATACCAGCGCGCGACGAACGGAATCAGGACGTAATTGGCCACTCCCGCCACCAGCGCCATTGCCGCGGTTTCGACCGCGCTAACCGTCATCGCCCCGCCCATTTCCTCCAGCGACGCGGTAAACCGCAGGTCCTTGATTCCGAAGCAGGCGGCGTAGTCACCCGCCGTGGTGCCGAAGCCGCCGGGAATGACAATAGCGTCGATCTCGTTGGGCTTGAGTCCGGCGTCCTCGATCGCGGTCATCGACGCCTGCAAACCAAGTTCGAGATCGCTGTAGGGCGTTCCCCGGCTGTATTTGCTTTCACCGATTCCGACAATACATGACTGATCTTTGAGCGAACCCGCCATTGCAACCTCCTTCTGCATCTAAACGATAGCGGCAAACCGACGCGCCGGTCCTTTAGCTTTGTTTGCCGTTGCGCCAGGTCAAGCATAAAGGCCCGTTGCGCCTCATTGGCCCAAACCAGTTCGACATTAGTCCCTTGCCGCCCTCCCGCGCGCGGCGAACTTCGCCGGGCTTTGGAGCGAACCCCGGGAAATCCCACGCGGCAAGCCTGGTCTCCTGCGCGAGGCTTTAAGCCAGAGGCGGTATCAAAGTCAAACCAGAGCGGCGCAATCAAGGGGTTGCAGCGGCGCGGGCGCGGGCCCTGGTGGCCACCTTGCGCGCGCCCTCAGTTGCCTCGTAAAGGCCCAGGGTGTGGTCGAGTTCGTTCTCCAGCGGTGTGATGGCAAGGTCCGTGTAATGGCGCGTCGACGGGTCCTTCTCCAGCCGATGGCGCAGCCGGGTCAGCCGCCACAAAAACCACAATGCGGGAACATAGGTGCAGGCGATTTCCTTGAGCCGGCGCGGGTAGAAGACCAATGGGCTTTCCCGCGGCAGTCCCCAACGCCGGTCGCGGCGCCGCTTGCGACGAAAGGCGCCGCTTTGCAGGGGATGCACCCGCTCGAAGGCATGGCTCGCGTAGAAGGTGAAAATCATCGAGGTCAGCCGGGCGGGATTGATACGGTCCGCAATCGCCCGCTTGATCAGCGTCTCGATATGCGCCGGCGAGTAATAAAGATGCCAGGCCCGATCGTAAATGGACTGCCATTGCTGCGCCGTCATCAGCGGATGGTCGGCGGTGACGTGTTCGGCGTCGTAGCGATTGAGGTCCGCCTCCAGCCGCTCCCCGCGCGCCACCGCCTGCTGATGGTCCTTGGATCCGGGCAGCGGCGTCAGCACGAAAAATTCCAGCATGTCGATCGGCAATTCCCGCTGGATGATCGCGATATCGCGCGCGATCGTTTCCGGGGTATCGGCCGGAAAGCCCAGGATATAACCCGCGTAGGTCAGGACGCCGGCCCGGCGCCATGCCTGCAGCATCGCGCGATATTCGGTGATCCGGTTCTGGCCCTTGGAGGCGCCCTTGAGACTGTCGGGATTGATGTTCTCAAGGCCGATAAAAACCCGCTTGCATCCCGCGCGCGCCGCCTTCTCGATAAAGCGTGGAATCTTATGGCATAGAGTATCAACCTGGATCGTGAGATGGATCTTCAGCCGATCCCGCTCGCGCAACTCGATGATCCGGTCCAGGATCGCTTCCCAGTTGCGATTGCGCGCGAAGTTGTCGTCGGTGATGAAGTAGGTCTTGACCCCGGCGCCGTGATTGGTCCGGATCACCTTTTCCACATCGTCGGCGGTGCGGTAACGCGATTTGCGCCCCTGCACGTTGATGATAGTGCAGAAGCTGCAACTGAAGGGGCATCCCCTTCCCGCATCGAAGGAGCTGATGTTGCCCAGGTTGTTGCGGATAAGACTTGCTGGCAGGTGAATCGGCGGCTGCCCCTCCAGACCGGGCAAATCCGCCATGAAATTGTAAACCGGCTTAAGCCGCCCGTAATACGCGTCCTTCAGGACTTCGTCGATGCGTCCTTCGGCTTCGCCGGCGAACAGCGTGATACCGAGGTCGAGCGCCTCCTTAAGCTCGGCCGGCATCCCGGGCAGCATCGCGATCGAACCGCTGACGTGAAAACCCCCGATCACGACCGCAATCCCATGGCGGCGCAGCCTCCTGGCAAGGTCCATCGCGCGGGGGAACTGATTGGATTGCACGCCGACCAGGAAGACGGCTCCGCAGTTGGCGTTGCGGCCAAAACGCCTGATAATCCTGCGCAAAGGCAGCACGGAGTTGGTCTCGTCGTACGCTCTGATCTCGATTTCCACGTCCGCGCCGAGGACGCGGCGCGATTGGGCGTCGTTGGCCAGACCATACAGGCACGACAGCGAATTGGACGGTATCCATCCCCGCCACCACTGGATGACGTAGCCGTCATCGTCGTAATGAGACGGCTTGATCAACTCGAGCAGGAATTTCGACGGGCGCGTGCGATTAACCGTGCTCATGAAAATGCGCCGCCGCCTCCCGGATGGCGAATCCCCACCTGGGGCGCGCTTTTGCAAGGCATCGCGCACAGCTTACTCAACTCCGGCACGCTCCACAACGGATGAACTCAAGGTGGCGCCGGTCTCACCGGTTGCAGTAAGATCGCGCCGTGGCCGACCGCATCCATCAATTCTATGCTGTGGCTTTTGTCGAAAATCTCCAGCTAAGGCAGCTTGCCAGCGCATTTCCCAACGCCCGGGTAACGCCCCACCGAATGTATCAGACGCTTGCGCCCGCGGGCGGCATGTTCATTTATCCGTTCGGCGCGGTAGTAACCTATGATGTCACCCCCGAACAGCGCGAGGCGCAACTGGCCCGCCTCCATCAGGCGCGGCCGGGACTCACCACCCAGGCCGTGCGCGAAGACTACTCCGTGCTGGAGGATCCGCGCTGCGTGACCGGAATCCACGACGGGATGCTCCAGGTGGACCGCCTGACCCCGGCGCGCGCGGGCGTGGTGGCCTTAACCGTCGCCCAGAGCGCCGCGATGGAATACTACGAGCGACTCGTCGACCAACTGTTCGAACGCGCCAGCCGCCTGGTCGATCGGCTGGAGAAACGGGGCACCGTCGCGATTCGAACCCGCCCGCTCCACCGCTTTATCGGCGAGGCAATTTCCACGCGCACCGAGGTCCTCGCCGTGCTCCATCTGCTGGACAAGCCGGAGGAAACCTGGGAAGACCCCGCGATGGATCGAATCTACGACGACTTGCGCGCCGAATTCGATTTGGGCGACCGGTTCGCGGCGCTGGAAATGAAACTGCGCAGTGTGCAGGAATCGCTCGAACTGCTGCTCGATGTGGCGCGCGATCGGCGCCTCGTGCTGCTCGAAGCAGCGATCGTGGTGCTGATCGTCGTCGAATTGCTGTTGAGCGTTTTGCGGCTAAGATAAGGGCGGTTGCAGGCGGGCGCCGGACCCCAATCACACGACGGCCTTTTGTGATAATCGGCGCTCACACTCACTGGTCGGACGAACGCCTGATTATCCAAAAACTCCATTCATATCCGCCCCTGCTTGTCTCCATCGCCACATCATATTTTCCGGGCTCCAGCGCACGGCGCGGAATCATTGCTGCGGCCCCAAATCCATTAAGAACGCTCCTGCCCCATGCCTGAGCGTTCAGATCGCTGTTTTGATAGTTGTCCCGGTAAACAAGGCAAACCGGAAGCACCTCTCCATCGTGGCGCAGTAAGCCACGGCGAACGATCGGGCTTTTGCCGAAACCGAATTCTATCGTTATCGGAAAGCCCGACGGGTAGGTGTAATCCGGGCAGTTGGCGAGCGGATCGGGCCATTCCCCGGGGGTTAGGGTATTCATAAAAATCCTGCTCCCCGGGCCAGGGAATCTGACCGGCCTGTCCCAATTGGAAGCTTTACCTGGCAGCAGGCCAATACCGACAACCCAACACCCGCTCCCGTCCTGGTACAATCCGTAAGCCGCGCCGGTCAAGTTCGGATTCAACAATGACACGCGGTGAAATAATCCGCTAATCCAGCCGTCTATCGCGGCCGCCGCGGTGATCGGACTCCCACAACCTTCGTACAAGTCGCTCTTCTTTGCCGCCGCCAAGCCATTGCTGCTGTACCAGATATTTCCAGGATTTTCCGTGTGCATGGAGCCGCCTGGGTTTTCACCTCTGCGGAAAGAACGGGCATAATTTTTCACCAGATACCGCGCATGCATCACTTCCGCATGACTAAATTCGACATCTTCCCGAACTGGTTTCAATCCGGCTTGTATTCTGTAACCGTTGAGCCTCGCGAGCCAGCTTTCAGCACGCGTTGAACGCAAATCAGCAGAACTTGCAACGTCAGTCGAGTCATGCCGAGCGCGAGAATTTATCCCGGCAGCCGGCTCCCGGGTTGAAATTGGCTGGAGCGCCGCCGCAGTAACGGGAGCCTTGGGTGTGGCGGCAGCCGAACTTTCTGGCAACGCGGCATTCCGGGTCAGCGCATGATTGGAAGGATCAGCCGGGGCAGGCATTTCCGCAATTCGGGCAAGATATTCAGCAGCGCCAAAACTGACCGAGGCCACTACGATCAGGACTCCAACTACGGTGCGCAGAGAAAACGCTCCGCGGCCGGGCAATTGCAGAAAGGCCAGGTCGGCATCGCCAAAGCGCAATTCATCCCCGCGCGACAGCGGCGCCGGTTTTTTCAGCCGCTGACCGTTGAGGAAGGTGCCGTTGGTGGAGTTAAGGTCTTCCAGAACAAATCCGCGGCCAAGGCGCCGCTTAATGCGCGCATGATGGCGTGAAATCAACTCACGCTTTATTACCAAATCGTTATCTTCAGCGGACCCGATCGTGGTCTTTTTGCGCGTCAGGGCGAAAGCTTTACCGACCGTTTCTCCCGTGAGGAATATCAACCGGGCGTTTCTTACGGATTTTCGTTGGTCGCCTGAATTGGCCAAAAGCCCGAATTCTCCCTCAAAGTGCGTGTTTACGTGAAAAGACTTCCAAAAACAAGAGCCCGCTGAGCCTGCTGCGTGCACTGGCGGCTGCGCCCGGTTATCATTGGGTATATGGACTGGGTAAAGAAGCGGAGATGGTACGTAGTAGCTGACGGAGTCAGGGCCCGCGTGGTCGAACTGAACGGCGGAAATGTTACCTCACCATTGGGTGAGGATTTTATCGGTGTCAATTTGAAATCGCGCGAGATCAACGCGGACCGGCCGGGCCGCGGGCACGAGTCGCGGGGGACGGTCCGCCATGCGAAGGAGCCCCCCACCGATCCTCATCGCAAAGTCAAAGCCGACTTCGCGCGGGACCTTGCCGAGGTGCTGGAACACGAGCTTGCGCTGCACAGGTACGATGAACTGGTAATCGTGGCGGCGCCGCAAACCCTGGGTGACCTGCGCGCAACCCTGCCCGAAACCGTGCGCAAAAGGGTGGTAAAGGAAATAGACAAAGACATTACGCACCTGCCCGACCATCAACTGGGCGAGCGCCTGATGCGGCTGACTTCAGGGTCTGACCGGTAGTTGCGCAGCGCTGGTTGCGGAAATCTTCTGTCCCAGCCGCGGCGCTTGCCAAGATTTGCAAAGCCCGTAAGATAGTTAGGTTTCGCGGACCTTGGCGGTGAGCCGTTAGCTCAGGCCGGTAGAGCATCTGACTTTTAATCAGAGGGTCCCGGGTTCGAGTCCCGGACGGCTCACCAAAAAATGCCCAGAAAGCTTGGATAATTTGGATCGACTGATAGCCGCACGGCCCGCGCTGTCCGCCGTGTCACTCTCGTGTCACCCTTATCACCGTATCTCGCCGCCGAGCTCCGTTGCGGCAGCGCCTCCGCAACCCGCCCGCAGTCTCTAAAACTACAATTGGGGCACCGCCCGAAAGGCCTCTGGGTTCTGCATGGCCCAGAAGCGACTTTTAGCGCGGCTGCAAAAAAACGACGGTGGGGCAGTCTGGTCGCGCACCTCGGGAGCTCGTTTGCGCGTTCCGTTGAATGGAGAGCGAATGATGGGATGGGTTCTGATCCATTACTGACGAGTCGGATAGCGCTACAACGGCCAGCGGGAAACTGTGAGCCAGCCATGCGCGCGACAGCGGTCAGGGTCAAGCAACGCTCTTGCGGCCGGGAATCATGAATTCTTGTCCGGTAATTTCTGAGGAGATTTCGTCGATAAATTGCGTCCGGGCGGTTGCGATAAACTCGGAGAGCAGCCAGTTGTGCTGGCACTCGAAGTGTCGTACCAAACCCATCGGCTCATAGCGCGCCAACTCACTAAGGCGGTGCATCGCCGCAAACGTCATGGTCAAAGAACTTCGTGGAATCAGTCCGTCCAATTCTCCGCCTCGCTTCAGATACCACAGACGAGTAGGGCCATGAATGTAAAACAGCCGCGCGCGCAATTCACGATGGTACCTAGTGAGTTCTTGGAGATTTTTGATTTTATGGCCGGCTCCATAGAGCCAGTTGAATCGCTTCTTTCTCCTTATCGTAAACGGTGTTTCTACCCCATTGTCTCGTTCAAATCCGGGGAGCTTGTTGACACTATGTAGGCTGGCGTCACGGCCTTCAAGCTCAGCACAAAACCAAGCCTTGTTTGAACCGCTCTTCCGGACAAAACGCGGGTGCGCTACGGGTACAAAAAGCTCGGGCCGCGATGAATACGTGAGCTTGTACGCACGGTGAATGTACACGAGATTGTAGAGGAGATCCTGCAGAGAATACTTCCCTCCGGCGGGTTCACCCAAATAAGTGCAAAGTCCTGCAAGCACTCCGCTTCCCTTAAACGCGATCTTCTCGTTGCTCAGCGAAGTTCTTCCGGGCTCCGACTCTCCAGAAACGCCATGATATTCCGTCAGCGGGATGCCTCTGACGCTAAGAAGGCATTTGACCGCGTTCAGAAAGCAGTAGTAGAGCGTAAGCGGCGACGACGTGTTCGGAAGATCGCGACTCGCATCGAAAAACTGGTTCGCCTGTTCCCAGTAGAAGGCCGCACTTTTCTGGTGATGGCGCCTAAGCCAGAGGGTAACATACTCCCAAGTATCGGTTACTAGAACGGTCTTGCTCTTGAAATCAGGCGCGACGATGGCCTTATGAACGCTCAGCGGCCGACCGCTCAGTCGAAGTAAATCGAACCCCATCTTCTCGTGGGTCATCAGAACCCAGGCCTGAAACCTACCCCCATCCGCGAAGAGAACTCAACACTTTGTAACTGCGGACGTTTCGCCGCAGTGTCGCCAGTTCAGCGCGACTGGCCGTAGAACCTCTTGCGGTGGCCCAGGACTTGCTCAAACGACCTATAGGCTTTCGAAAAAGACGACAGATTTCGAGCGGTAGGGGATCACACTTATGGAGCGCGATCTCTACGTCCAGGCACGTCGCGAATGGGATGAACGGTACGCCGATTTAGTCCTCGGCAAACGCAACTGGCAGATCGCCGCCGGAGGCCTGCTGGTTCTCTCGGTTATTCTCGCCAGCGGCATGGTCTGGCTGAGCCGCCGAAGCCGCTACATCCCCTATGTCGTTGAGGTCGACAAACTTGGTTACGCGTTGACGGTTCCGCAACCACTCACCCCCGCGGCATCACCGGACGTTACGACACGCATCGAGCGCTACGAAATCGCCACGTTCATTCGTAACGCAAGGTCGATCACCAGCGATCCCCAAGTCGAGCATCAGATGCTTGATTCTCTGCTCGCGCACACGCGCGGAGCCGCAGACAGATTCCTTGACGGCTACTACCACTCCGACGACTTCGCACATACCCCGTTCAAGCTCGCCGAGAAGGGAACGGTTTCGGTCCAGATTGATTCGATCCTCCGGCTCTCGCCGCGCAGCTATCAGGTTCGATGGACCGAACTGCAGCACGACCTTAATGGCGTTCGGATCGGCCTGCCGACTCACTGGGAGGCGGCGCTTCAAACTCAGATTGTTCCACCCAATTCGGACGACACCATCGTGAGCAATCCGCTCGGATTTTACGTGACGCAGATCAGCTGGACCGAGCAGCAGAACTAGCGATGCGTGGAGGCATCAGCCATGAAGCAAATCGTGACCGCAAGCAGTTTTACATTGGCGCTGACGTTAGCCGCTTGCGCGGCACAACCTCCGCCAGCCGCGCCACCCCTCAAAATCGTCACCGAGGCTGCTCCCCGGCCCGAAGCGACACCGGCACCGCTAACAGGCGCTGACCTCCTGGCTCAACAGAGATCCGAGGTCCGGGCGGCGGTTAAGGAGCATCAAAAGAACGGTCAATGGCCACTCTACAGAACGCCTGAATCGGTTCTCTATCCGTACGGCGAAGGACCGGAGCCCGTCGTCGATTGCCAACCGCTGCGTACGACGGACATCGAACTTCAACCGGGCGAGACGATCACCGACGTGGCGATGGGCGATACCGAGCGCTGGATGGCGACACCAGCAGCTTCAGGCGACCCGCGTAATCCTGTTCCTCATCTCGCCGTGAAGCCACAGAACGCCGGCATCGGCACCAACCTCACGATCTACACGACCAGGCACATCTATCACGTCCTGCTCCGCTCGCGCGCCGGCCATTCGATGCAGCAGGTCGAGTTTTACTATCCCGACGAACTGCTGACCGCCATGAAAGAGGCGGATTCTGCGGCAGTAAAGACGACACAGGAGGCCGCTGATCCGCCTCCCGATTCGGACAACGTTGTGAAGGTCGCGAGCGTCGAACCAGCGCAACTCAACTTCGCGTACAAGGTGGCCGGTCCGAATGTCCCCTGGAAGCCCGTTCGAGCCTTCGACGACAGCTCTCACGTTTACATCCAGATGCCGGCCGGAATGAAGACCAGCGACGCCCCGGCCCTGCTGGTTAACGCCGGCAGCGGAACCCAGATGGTCAACTATCGCGTCAGGGGCAATTACTACGTCGTCGATCGCCTCTTCACGGACGCGATTCTGGTCTCGGGAGTAGGACGCAATCAGGACCACGTGACCATCACCTACGCTGGCGGTGCAAGGTGAAAATCATGGCGACAGAAAACCTCATCGACGAACAAGAAGAGCGGGAAGAAGAGCACGAAGAGCATCCTGACGGAGGCCGCTTCAACAGGCTGCTGGGAGTCACCTTCGTCAGCGTGGCGATGCTTGGCGGCGTGCTGCTGGCACTGGGAGTCCAGTCATCGGGTACGAGCCAGGACGCCGCCGTCCAGAGGGCGATAGACGACCCAGGTGCCGCGGCGCGCGACCGGGGCGAGATAGAAGACTTGGCGGCACACGGCGTTGAGCGCAATTCGGCACCCAGCTTTGCTCCGACTCCCGCGATCATCGCCGCCGTCCAGAAACCCTTCGAGCACAGGCCACCAAAGCCCCCGAGTCGATACGCGCAGTGGCGCGAGGAGAAGTTCATGAAGGCGCTGGAATCGCCGGAGATGGTGGCGGCCTTCCATGGTGGTCAGGCACTGGAGATCGCGAGTTCGAAGAGCCAGGCGAATAGTTCGTTTAGTTCGGCTGGTTCCAGTCCAACAACTCCCAGCGGGCAGACTATAACGGTCCGTCCGCCCGCGTCTGTCTACACGGTCATGGCAGGAAGCGTGATTCCCGCCGTTCTCGGAAGCGGAATCAACTCCGATCTGCCCGGACCGATCATCGCGCAGGTGAGTGAAAATGTCCTGGATAGCGCCACCGGCAGGTACCTGCTTATCCCGCAAGGCAGCAGGCTAATCGGAGCGTACCAAAACGCGTCGGCCTTTGGTCAGCAGCGCATTCAAATCGGGTGGCAACGCCTCATCTTCCCAAACACTGCCAGCATGGACTTGCCGCAAATGCCCGGCGCCGATCAGAGCGGCCATACCGGCTTTTCCGACCAGGTTGACAACCATTATCTGCGCACCTTTGGCACCGCCGCGTTGATGAGCCTGATCAGTGCCGGCCAGATGGTCGGACAAATGGCGACCTTCGGTGGCGGAGGACTTTACGGGCAATACGGCTACTACCAGCCCAACCAGTGGGCGATGGCCGGTGAGATGGCAGGTTCAGCAGCGTCGGGACAGTACGGCGCGTTAGGCCAGCAAATGCTTGGGAACGGCATGAACCGGCCTCCGACAATCGAAATCCGGCCCGGCTATCAATTCAATGTGATGGTGACCCAGGACCTGGCATTTGCGGCCCCCTATCGGAATTGAGGCTGCAATCAACTTCGAAGGAGAAGAACGATGGGAGTTCTGAAGCGCAAACAGGAAAGTGAAGCGATCATCTTCAAGCTGCCGGCGTCGCTCAAGCGCGAGATAGAGGGACTGCGCAGCCGAGCCGAAGCTGCGGGTTTCGACCTTGGCGAGACCATTACCGCGTCGATGTGGCGCCTGTGCAAGCAGATCAAGGCCGAGCTGGAAGGACGCAGACACGCCGTCGGGCCGTCTTGTCTCCGTGACTCGCGCATTTACACCTGTAACGCATGATGTTACGCTCTCGCGGTGATCCGGAGCTTTCGCTACAAGGGGCTTGAGGAGTTGTTTCGCAAAGGCCGAAGCCGAAAAGTGGCGGCGGACCTCCAAGAGAGGGCGCTCCGGAGACTGGATGCGCTGGAATAGGCTGCGACGCTGCGCGACCTCAACGTCCCCGGCTTCGATTTCCATCCTCTCAGGGGCAAGCCGCAGCGCTACAGGCTTCACGTTAACGGTCCCTGCCGCATCACGTTCGAATGGGGCGACGGCGACGCGTGGAACGTTGACCTGGAACAGTACCATTGAGGAAAACATATGAGTCGCGATTCGAAAACTAAAACCGGCTTGAAGCGACGGCCTACCCATCCGGGCGCGATCCTGCGCGAGGATGTCCTTCCTGCGCTCGGTCTCTCGGTTAGCGAGGCGGCGCGGCAGCTTGGCGTAACGCGCCAGACGCTTCATCGGATTATGGCCGAGAAGGTGTCGATCACGCCGGAGATGGCCGTGCGGCTGGGGCGCTTCTGCGGCAACGGTCCGGGATTGTGGCTCCGGATGCAGCAAGCGTACGACCTCTGGCATGCCGAGCGCGAGCTGCGCGCGGAGCTTGAACGGATTCCAGTCCACCGCGCATCCTCCGCAGCGTGACCGAAAAAGCGATTTGAGGGGCGACGCTCGATGCCATTTGACGTTTTCGGGCTGCGAGAGCAGGTCGTCGGGGAGTACCGGGACTGCTCCTGTCCCCCACTGGCGGTTCGGGTCAGACCCCGTACAGGCGGGCGGCATTGCCGGACGTGATCCGGCGCCGCTCGTCGTCCGGGACGCCGGCGAAGTCTTTCTCGACGCGGCGCTTTGAGCCCGGGAACGTGCCCTCGGTGTGCGGGTAGTCGGAGCCCCACATCAGATGGTCGACGTTGAGCAGTTCGCGGGTCAGCAGGCCGGCGCGGTCGTCTTCGAAGGTGAACCAGAACTGCCGATGACAATAGAAACTGGGCGGCTCGTCCAAACGCGGCTCGAGATAATGATGATGGTCCTCCCACCAATGGTCCATCAGGCGGATTACCGGCGCGACCCAGCCGATGCCGCCTTCGGCGATTACAAATTGCAGGCTCGGATAACGCTGAGCCACGGCGGAACCGAGCAGGCAGGTCAGGCTGCGCATCTGGTTGCCGATCTTGGTCTCGACGATACCGTAACCGCCGACCCTCGCCGCCAGGCTGATGCCGGCGGCTTTTTCGGTCGGCGACATGAACTGCTCGGTGGCGGTGTTGTGAAACGACAGCGGCATCGCGAGGTCCGCCAGCGCGTCCCACAGCGGGACGTAATAAGGATCCCACCAGGGACGATTGGGAGTATCGGCGGGCAGCAGGACCGACTTCAGATTCATTTTCGCGATGCGCTTGGCCTCCTCGACCGCCCATTGGATCGGGCCGCCAATCGGCAGGATTCCCACGCCTACCAGGCGCTGGGGCGCGGCGGAGCAGAATTCTGAAAGAAAATCATTGTAAACGCGGATGCACTCCCGGCGGTACTCCAGGTCGGGAGCGGCCAGGATGTACATCCCGCAGTTGGGATAGATCACCTCGGCGCGGATGTTGTCCAGTTCCTGATCGGCCAGCCGCGCGATAGGGTCGGCCGCGCCCGGACGCACGTCGGCAATCCGATTGTGACCGCGGCCGGTAATCGGCGTGCCCGCGGCCTTTTCGTTGGCCATCGTGGCGATGGTGTCGATAAAATCGACCGGCGCCAAACCGTCGATTTGGAAGACGTCGTACTCTTCATGGTTGCCGCGGGTCGAGGTTTTGGTGACGATTCGCGGCGCGCGATCGCGAAAGCGCCGATCCATCCGCTCGACCCACAGATTGGGCGGTTCCTGCACGTGCCCATCGGCGGAGACAAACCTGTACCGTTGCTTTCTGCCATGGCGTCTGCTCCCAACGGAAATGGCGACCTGGTCCGAAAACTAGCACCAGGCCGCACGCGTTGTTAAGTAATGGCGGCGGCTGGCGGCCGCCTCACAGGCGTCAGCGGCCGTGGACCGAGCCGCCATTGACATGGATGGTCTGGCCGGTGACGTAGCCGGCCTTCTCGGAGGCCAGCCACACCGCGCACGCGCCAATCTCGCGCGGCTCGCCCAACCGGCCCATCGGGATCGTGCTGAAGATGCGCTGGAGGTAGGCCGAATTGCCCATCCGCTCGCCGGTGTTGGCCATCAGACCCAGCGCGATCGCGTTGAGCGTGACGCCGCTTTGCGCCATCTCGATCGCGACGCTGCGCAGCAGGCCCTCGATACCGGCCTTGGCCGCGCTGTAGATCGACACGTTGGGGACACCACGCGAGCCCGCGCCGGAGGAAATCTGGATTATGCGGCCCCATTTGCGCTGCGCCATCCCGGGCAGCACCGTGCGGATACAGTACATCGAGCCGTAAAGGTTCAAATCGATATTGAAGTGCCATTGCGCGGGATCCGACTCGACGAAGGGGCCGGTCGGGCCGACGCCTTCCGGGATGCCGGCATTGTTGACCAGGATGTCGACAGGGCCGAGTTCCCGCTCGACTCGTCCGATGCCGGCGCGGACCGATTCCAGATTGGCGACGTCGAACGGCGCGGCAATCACACGCCCGCCGGCGCTCTTGATCTGATCGACCGCTTCCTGCGCGCGCTCGGCGTGGAGGTCGTTGACCGCGACCGAGGCTCCCGCTTCGGCCAGTTCCTGCGCGATACCAAGTCCGACACTGCGTCCAGCGCCCGTGACCAGCGCGATTTTGCCGTCCAGTTGTCCCATCGTTTTTTCTCCGCCGTTGAGTTATTGCCAGAATGCGACAACCAGCGGGCGAATGACAAAGGAAATGCCGCCGGCGCAAGGCGGGGGTGGCGGAGATTTGACCCGCACGGCCGGGGAATTCTATATGATGGCCGTACGATAGATGGAGGATCCGTCATGGCATTCGTGCAGAACTCGAAATCGGCGGCCGTCCGTTCCAAATTGAACCATCCGGTGATCGACTCCGATGGTCACAGCCTGGACTACCGGCCCGCCCTGATTGACCATCTGAAGGCGGTCGGCGGACCGAGCATCCTGCCGCGCTTTGCGGCGCAAATCGCCTGCACCCAGATGGATCCGGCATGGTACCGGCTGGACGAACGCGGACGCCGCGAGCATCGCGCTCTGCGCACGCCGTGGTGGAACGTGCCGACCAAAAACACTCTTGACCTGTCGACGTCGATCATTCCGCGGCTGCTGCGCGAACGGCTGGACGACATCGGGCTGGATTTCTCGGTCGTGTACGCCGGCGGATGCCTGTTGCCGATCCATTTCGACGACGCCGAGGTGCGGCTGGCCGTCTGCCGCGCGATCAACAATCTGCACGCTGAAGTCTTTGCTGAATGCGCCGATCGCCTGACCCCGGTGGCGGTGATTCCGATGAACACGCCGCAGGAGGCGCTGGATGAACTCGAGTATGTAGTCCGCGAACTAAAGCTCAAGGCCATCCTGATGCCCAGTTTCGTGCGCCGCCCGATCAGCGCGATTGTCAGCAAAAATCCGCAAGCGGCGCCCTATGCCACCTGGATGGACACCTACGGGATCGACAGCGAATACGACTACGATCCGGTGTGGGCCAAATGCATCGAACTGGGCGTGGTGCCGACGTTCCATTCCCATGGTATGGGATGGGGCAGCCGCCGGTCGATTTCCAACTACGTGTACAACCATATCGGCCATTTCGGGGCCGCCGGCGAAGCGATTTGCAAGTCGCTGTTTCTGGGCGGCGTCACGCGGCGTTTCCCGCAACTCAAATTCGCTTTTTTGGAAGGCGGCGTGGGGTGGGCGCGCAGCCTGTATTGCGATTTGATTGGGCATTGGGAAAAGCGCAACCGCGCCGCGATCGAGAATTACAATCCCGCCTATCTCGACCGCGAACTGTTCATCAGCCTGTTCCAACGGTTCGGCAGCGAGATGGCCAAATACGGCGACCCGAGCGAAGGAATCGATTTTCTCGGGATCGGCGAGGATCGCGAGGCGATCGACGAATTCGAGCGATGCGCAATCCAGCGCAAGCAGGACATCCGAGATTTGTTCGTGCCGCACTTCTACTTCGGGTGCGAAGCCGACGACCCGGTAACGGCGTCAGCGTTCGACAGCAAGGCCAATCCGTTCGGGGCGCGGCTGGGCGCGATCTTCGGCTCGGACATCGGCCATTGGGACGTGCCTGACATGAGCGAGGTGACCTCCGAGGCCTACGAACTGGTGGAAAAAGGCATCATGAAGGAGGAGGACTTTCGGGATTTCGTGTTCGCCAACCCGGTGCGGTTATGGACCGCGCTCAACCCGGATTTCTTCAAGGGCACGGTGCTGGAAGACGCCGCCGCCAAACTGCGCTCGCAAGAGATGGATTAACTCGAGCGCGGACTCACTACTCGTATCATTTGGCGACAACGGTGCCAAATACCGTCAACCCCTGCCCTCCGACTCGCGAAACCCGACTCTGAGCAAGACCCGGCAACGATGCCCGCGCGATTTGTGGCAGGGTGCGGAAAAAAGCGGGGTAACGCCTTTATCAAGATGCTGCGTTCCGCACGCTGGATAAAAGATGGCTGCTTTCCTTTACTCCTCTCCCTCCGGGACTGAAGTAAGGGAAGCAGGTTGCGGAAAAAGGATTTTCCGCAACCTGGCCCTTGCCGGGACCTGGTAATCACCGGTCAGGGTTCCTCCGTTTGCCTTTTTCGCGACCCAGTGCGACCGCACCGGTGAAAAAAATCAGAAAGAAGCTCACACCGACGAGAAAGGAAAGTAACATTAAATCAACAGGCAGCATTATTTTTCACCTGTCAGAATCATTATCCGTAGGAGACTCAGGCTCGCCGTTTCACATCTCAGTTAGATTCTATTTTAACTCCACTCGCAGCATGTTGCGGAGAACATTTCAAAGCAGAACAGCGTATACCGTCTGTCGGCCGAAAAACCTAACTATACAATCTGTTGCGGCTCGGATCGAATGTTCCGCGCGCTCTGGTTGACCCCGGACTAATCGAAGCCGCCGGCGGCACGAAACCCGGTACGGCGCCGCTGACCATGGCAGCGCATGTTCTTTTCCCAAACGCCGGCCCGGCGCCTCTCGTCCGCGAGCCGCCACGAAAGGGTGCCTGCCTCCCGCCGCTTCCAATCGATCGCCAATCCGAAGAGGCGCTTGCGCCTGATACAATTGTGGAGTCCACCCAGCTCGACTGAGACCTACCACAGTTCTCCAGCCGCCATTTGGTGCTGGAGCCTGCCGAATTTATCCTTGAGATTTGCAATTTCAAATTCGCGATTGTGAAGGTCGATCTTGTGCGAGGCAACGTGCGGATGGCGCAGTTGGGCTAATCTGAGGCCCGGCAACGTGCTCTCGAGGTGCGTAATTCGTTGTTCGAGATAAAAAAGATCATTCATGTTCATGCGGGTGTCCTCGGCTGCTCGTCAATTCGTGCGTGACACGGCTTCATGTCTGCTTGCATCGATTGCTCGGCCAGGGCCGCTGCAAATACCCCTGAATCGTTGGGGAAAGGCGGCCAGCGTGGCGGCGCGTTTCAGCAAGTGAATGAAACCTGGAAGGTCAGGTGTTACAGGCTATCCTCAATTGAGGATAAAGTCCAACCGGCTGCGTCCGTCCTGAGATAGAGGAGTCGCCCGCCGGCCAAAAAGAGGAAAGAACAGAGTATTACCTCGCCTGATTCGTTCGCGCCGACTGCAAACCGCGGTTGCGGCGCGATCACTCGTACACGATCGTGGTCCTGCCCTCGTGGCCGTGAACGGACTCCACGTCTTTGATACTTTCGAAAATGACGGTGGATTTTATTTCCGTCAACCAGCGCAGCACGACGGTCCCGTCGCCAAACACAACCCCTTCAGCCACCTTGCCGATGCCGCTGACGCCGCTGGCGTCTTCCGTGCGTTCCAAATGGAATAGCTTCATCTTTGCTTGATCGGCGGTTTTCGAATTTTATGCCACGCGCCGAGCGGCCAAAGTGGCAAGAGCGCCGTTTGGCGCGCAAGCGGGCTTGCGCCTCAACTCCAGCCCCGAGGCGTCAGGCAAATTGGTCCGGTAATTACCCGGCCGCGGCCGCCGCGGCTTGTGAATGACTACGCATTCCGGCAAAAGCTCACGAGCTATGCCGTGCGCTTTCGCGTGATTGCCTTGACGATGTCGGCAGGCGCCAGGCGCGGCGATACGTTAAGAGCGTAGGCCATCCCGTCGATGCGGCCGCGGATGTTGATCTCGTCGGCTTCGCGGTAAAAGCTCAGTTCGTGCTTCTCGCCGAGATCGATGAACATCCAGGCATTGCCCGGTGCCGGCGTCCGCACCGTTCCACCCATCAACCCGGCGACCTCCGTCGCGAGCAGGTGCAATCGCCTGAGTTCCTCTTCCCGGGTTTGCTTTCGCGCCCCCGCAACCGTGCGACTGCGCTCCTCTTGTTTCCTGCGCTGAGTTCTGCGCTCTTCCTGTTCACTGGAATTAATCATTTCTGACCTTCAATTCGCATTTCACCGGCCGATAAGCATCGGCATTACATAATCACGAACCGTGGCAAAAAGACCTTGCTGCTAAGCCCGCAGCAGGCTGCCATGCTGATGGCGGGTGATGCTCACCGGCACCGACGTTCCTCCCTGCACCCGCGTTGCCGCCAGCAGCGCGATGGGATCAGAGGTGCCGGCTTTTTGCAGAAACTGCACCGCGTCCGCCAGGTTCACTCGGAGCCTGCCGCAGGAACGCCCGTCGGCCTGACAAGCCTTGTGCGTTGATTGGTCAGCTCCGGATGAGGCCGGGTTGAAGCGCAATGTATACATCTCATTCCTGGAATCGTAGCTGATAGCCAGTGATCCTGAGATGGTCTCCATAGCAAATACTCCTTTAGCTTTTGCGATATCCCGCTATGCAAGCGAAAAGGCGCGGCTGAAATCGCCGTCATCAGCCGTTTTAAGTGCAATGCAAATCGGATCGAGAATGGCTTTCAGCCATTCAACAGTTCAATGCGCCGGCGGTCTGGAAAGCAGCTTGCGATCCTCGTCATCGCTGGTACCGGTCTGGCGGGGGCAGCTTTCTGCCAGCCATCGGTCGCTCACTGCGCTTTGGAGCGCGCGGCCTTCGCCGTCCACCGCCCAGGCGCCCTGATTGGAGATTGTGAAAAGGCAGAACTTGCGCCCGCACAATCGGCACGTGTAAGCAAGTCGTGAACCACGAGAGCCGGACCAATCGAGCATCTTTACCTTGAAGTCATGCGTTGCCCAGACTCTCTTCGTCACGTCATTCAATGTACGAACCTCCTCCAATCCACGAATCTCCGCGATTGGAAACTGGGCTTGCAGCCTGGAAGCTGTTTGCCGCTCGTCTGTTTTTGGCCATCGGAGTCCCGGCAAGGAGCCATCTATATGGCGGACTCTATCCGAGGGGCGAGTATCATGATTCTATCTGATAAGCAGCCCAGAGCATAGTCCCACGGTTAACCCGCCCCGGAGCCGCAAAAATGGATATTTCCATACAATTACAGCGAAAGAGGCTGGTGTGCTTGCAAGTCGTCGGCCAAAGGCGGAACGTAAGCTGGCCTCACGCAAAGGACAATCCAATTGTCGAGTTATTATTACCTGAGCCGATTCGACCTTCCGATGCGCCATCGTGCCGGTCCGGCGCCCTTTGCGCATTCATGCCCGGTCCGCGCGCTAACATGAAACGTAGACGCGGCGCCGGGAAATCGCGGCCGTCGGATACGAAAAAAGGCGGGCCGACGGCCCGCCTTTTTCTTCTCTACCAGCGGTTGCGCCCGCGGCTCGCACCGCCGCCCCCGCCGCCGTTCGAGGTGCGCGGTTTGGCTTCGCTCACCTTGATGTTGCGGCCCTTGAGATCGGCATCGTTGAAGCGCTGGATGGCCGTTGCGGCATCACCGGAACTGGCCATCTCCACAAACCCAAAGCCCTTGGATTGTCCGGAGAACTTATCCGTGATTACGGTGGCGCTTTGCACCTCGCCCGCTTGCGCGAACAGTTCCTGGAGATCGGCGCCTGATACCGTGTAGGCCAGGTTTCCGACATATAATTTGCTGGGCATAGATTGCCCTCCGATAGTTTTTGCTGGGCGGCTCCGAACAGAAAACCCAGGCGCATTCCCGGGCTGGGTGAAAGGAACAATCCGAGCAGTACAACGTCACTATACGCGATTGGCGAGCCCGATGATATAGGGCGGCGCCAACTCCGGGTTTCAGCACCAACCATCGCCTGCCCGGTCTTCAGGACTCGACCCGCCGGATGCGTCGAACTTCGCTGACCAGTCCCATCATTTCCAGAAGACAAATCACCGCAAAACCAACGTCCGGCTGATGCCAGGCCCGTCCCAGGCAGGCGAGGCCTGGACGAGCGTGATGATTTTCATGCCAGTTCTCGCCCTGGAAGAGATGCATAACAGCGAGCCATCTCACGTTGCGGCTCGAATCCTCTCCCAACGGAGTATTGGGTTTGGTATGACAGACGCTGTTCACGAAGCATTGCGCGTGGAGCGAGAACACCAGGCGGATCGCGCCGAGCCAGAAGAAGGCCGCCAGGCCAAAGTAGCCTCCGCCGAAGTAGGACAAGGTCAGGATCGCCGGCTGAAAGTGACTCCAGATTCGATACGAAACATGATCCAGGTCGGGGCAGTAACGCTCCACCGAAGGCGCGTCAACCTGCCACAACCATCGCAGATGAGCCCACCAGAATCCGTGCAGGGCAGGACTCGAGACGTCATCGAGCGTGTCCGCGTTCTTGTGATGCATCCGGTGGGTCGCCGCCCACGTAGTTGGTGCTCCGGAGCCGTTGAACATCGCCAAAAAGATTAATACCGCGCGGACCGCAGGGTGCGGCCGCAAAGCGCGATGCGCGATCGCGCGGTGATAGCCCACGGTTGTACCGATCCCGCCCAGCCAGGCGATCGCCACCGCGCCGAGCACGACACGCCATCCGGGCAGCGGAAACAGCATCAGACCAACCAGCGCGGTGGCGTGAATCAGAATCACCCAAGGCAGAATGACCCGGTTCTGCGGCGTCGTCCGCCACCACGGCCATTCGGTTGCGCAAGCTGAGATCCGCCGGTTGAGCGATGGTTGAATCAGCGGTGATATCAACTGCCGCGCCTCCATCCTGATGAACTCACATGCTTTGGAGAAGAGAGCTGGGAATTTTTCCGGTGAGCGCCCGCGCTGGCATGGCGAGCTATCGCCTGGCGGGGCGCCCGCTCGGGCGCGACGGTGGCCAAATCGGGCATCGCAATCCCGCTTACGCTTGCGCGTTGGAGCCTGACTCCCAGGGTTCGCTCGATGCCGCGCAGCGATGCTCCATCCTCCGGCATCACCAGGCTCAAGGCCTCGCCCGATTTGCCCATCCTGGCCGTTCTACCGATTCGATGGATGTAGGCATCGGGCGTCTCGGGGAGGTCGAAGTTGACCACATGGGAGACGCCGGGGATATCGAGGCCGCGTGCGGCGATGTCGGTCGCGACCAGCACTGAATAATGGCCACTTCGAAATCCGGCCAACGCAGCGTTGCGCTGATTTTGGGAACGACCGCCGTGAATCGCGACTACGCTGATCCGATTTCGCGCCAGCAGTCTTGCCACGCGGTCCGCCCGGCTGCGGGTTCGCGCGAAGACGATCGCTGAGTTGAGGCCCTCGCGGGCAAGCAGACCCAACAGGATTCCCGCCTTGTTGTCCTGGGTCACGGGATAGATGGCCTGCCGGATGGCCGTGGGCGGCGTCGCGGTATCATTCATGCGCACCCTCACCGGATCGCTCAGAAACTCGCGCGCGACGCGCTCGACCTCGGCATCCATGGTCGCCGAAAACATCAGGCTCTGACGCGGTTTCCGGACCGCGCGCAGCACCTGGCGCAATTGCGGAAGGAAGCCCATGTCGAGCATCCGGTCCGCTTCATCGATGACCACTACTTCAACCCGGTCGAGTTTGATAGTGCGGCGTTCAAGATGGTCGACCAGGCGCCCCGGACATGCGACTACAACCTGGACGCCGCCGCGTACGTCGCGGATCTGCCGGTCCATCGATTCACCGCCGACAATCACAGCCGCGCGCATGCGGGGGCTGACCGACAGAAGCTGAAACTCGCGGGCGATCTGTGATGCGAGTTCGCGGGTCGGCGCAAGCACCAAAGCGCCTATTCCGGGCCCCGGTTTGCGATAAAGACGATCGAGGATCGGCAACAGAAACGCCGCGGTTTTTCCGCTACCGGTTGCCGCTGTGGCAATCAGGTCGCGGCCGGACAGCACCACCGGTATTGCGGCGGACTGGATTGGGGCAGGTTGCTGATGGCCTCGCCGGCGCACCGACTCGACAATGGCAGGGGACAAGGACAGTTCAGAAAAAGACAAATGGACTCCATTTTTTCAGAGCCAGTGGATCCAGGTTGGGCGATGAGCCGAACGAAAGGTTCTGAGGCTTAAGGGTGAAAGCGCGTGAATCCACGCGTTTGAGCCAACGATTGACTTGCGCACACCTTATAGGGAAGCGTCTCGACAATCAAGCGGCTCAAATCCGGCACTAAATGGATCGCGCAGACTGACAACGAGCTTTATTTCGAATTTCGTTTTCCCCTGTAACAACCGGTAAGAACGGCGTCGGACCTGCAACATCGGATATGCGGGGAAGGGCTTACGCCATAGGTCTGTCGCGCTAACCGGACGGGCCGCCAAAAAACCGGCGCGAGAGATAGTAGATCGGCCAGACCGCCATCGTCAGGATGGCCGCGACCAGCAACTGGATCTTGCCCTGCGGACCGTTGACTGCCACTGCGAACGTCGCGATCCATACCGCCATCGGCGCGATTACCACCAGGAACAGTCCCAATCGTCCCGCGCCGACGACGAACAGCCCAACGCGTCCGGGGTAAAGCCGTCGAAGCCTGACCAGCGCCGCCATCTCCAGCGCCAGCGCCGCCATGTAAAACGTCACGTCCAGAGTGACCAAGGCGGTAAATCCCAACGGCAGGAGCAAGGTGCAGACCACGCAACTGGCCACGATCGCCATCCATGGCGTCGCCTGACGCTCCCAGATCCGGGTCAGGGAGGCGGGCAGGAAGCGTTCGCGTGCCAGGACAAACGGCATCCGCGACACCCAGAGCATCGCGGCCTGGAACACCGCCAGCGCGCTGATCATCCCGCCGGCGGCCAGCGCCCCGCCCAGATAAGCGCCGCCCAGGCGTTCGCCGATGTGGGCGAAGGCGCCGGTCGTCCATTGTCTCGGATCGGCGATTACAGCGGTACCAGCCGCCAAGGGCAGGATGTAGCCAATCACTACGAGCGGGAGGACAACAGCCACGGCGCGGGCGTAGTTGCGTTGCGCGCCCTTGATTTCGGCCGCCACCACGCTGAGGTTTTCCCATCCGCAGAAGTTCCAGATCACGACCATGAGCCCCGCTCCCAGGGCTCCCATCCTCCCCGCTCCGCGCGCCACCGAAGCGGCTGGGAGATGCCAGTGAGCAAGCGACGGGATGGCGATGCCAATCAGGCCGGCAAAAGGAGCCAACAGAACGATGGTCAGCAGAATCGACGCGCGGCCGACCAGGCGGATGCCGAGCAGGTTGAGGATGCCACACCCCCAGACCATCGCGACGGCGGTCAGGATGGCGGGCAGGCCGCGCAGCGGAAAGAGATAGGAAAGGTAGGCGGCGAACAAAACCGGGTAGATTGCCATATCGACGCCGGTATAAAGAATGGTAAGATACGCTTCAGCAAAGCCGGCGAACGAACCGAAGCCTTCCTTGACCCAGAAGTAAAACCCACCTTCGATCGGCAACAGCGCGGTGAGTTCGGCGGCCATGAGGGCGGTGGGCAGGCTAACCGCAACAGGCACCAGCAGGCAAAGCAAGAGCGTCAATGCCGGACCGCCCGCCGCTACTGCGTCCTCGATCCCGTATGCACCACCGCTGATCGTCAGGTACATTACTGCGATAAGGGGGAGCAGACCGATTTGGCGGCTGCCGAGGACGTTATGGGAGGAAAGCGACGAAACCGGGCTGGGTGGAAACTCTTTTGGTGCGCTGGAATTCATACCGGCAAAAAATAAAGTCAGGGCGCGTGTCGAATTGGCCGTTGCATCGATCATATTATTGGTCACTGCGATGGAAGCCATACTCCAGGGGAGCGCGGCGCGCAGGTTGACCGTCGGAAAAGGCTGTGTTAACCAGTGAAATGCGAATCACGAAATTGTTTTTTTTCGATGAAGTGGCGCGGTAAAGCAACACTCGCCGTGCTGGTGGCGGGCTCGGCGCTGTTGGCTGCCTGCGCCAGCATCAAACCCACGTCCAAGACCGAGGCTGCGACCAGGGCTGAAGCGGCGCCGGTGGAAGCTTTCGGCGGAATCCCCGCCGTGACGCTCCCTCGCGACGCAGCCGCGATGGCTGACTTTCTGAAGGCCGAATACGCCAGCGATCAGGGCGATCACAAGGCCGCGACCCAATTTTACCGAGATGCCGCGCAGGCCGATCCGAACAACGCGTCGCTGCGTCTGAAGCTGGCTTCCATCTACGTGCGTGACGGCGACCTCCATGAGGCTCTGAGCGAGGTTAATGCAGCCCTGGCGCTTGATCCGACCCTGGTCGAAGCGCACCTGCTGGCGGCGGGATTGCAATCCGCCACCGGCGATGAAGCGGGCGCCGAAAAGCAGTACCAGGAAACCCTGAAAATCGATCCCGACAGCCAGGAGGCCTACCTCTACCTCGGCACGCTTTACGCCAAACAGGGAAAATACGACGAGGCGCTTGCCACCTTCCGCAAGATGATCGCCGTCGATCCCAATTCCTTCCTTGGCTACTATTACGCCGGACGCGTCGCCGCCGCCGCGCAGAATTATCCGCTGGCCGAAACCTATTTCCATCAGGCCCTGAGGCTCAATCCTGACTCCGAGCTGGTGATGATGGATCTGGGGCTGCTGCATGAACTGGAGGACAAGCCGCAGGAGGCTATCAAGGTCTATCAACGCGTGCTGATCACCGATCCCAGCAATGAGACGGCGCGCAAGCGTCTGGCGAGTTTGTACGTCGGTCAGAAGAAGTTCGATGAGGCTTTGACCCAATTGCAGCATGTCGAGCGGATGGAGACCAACCCCGAGGACACGCGGGTCAAGATCGGATTGCTCTATTTCGAGCGCGGCGACTTCGATCGCGCGGCTACCGAATTCAACCTGGTGCTGGGGGCGGAGCCCAACAATGCGCGGGTCCATTATTATCTGGGGACGGTTTACGGCGAGATGGGCGAGCCGGCCAAAGCGGAAGCGCAGTTCGACCTGGTGCCGCCCGATTCGGAGCATTACATCGAATCGCGCATTCACCTTGCCTATCTGTATGACAAGGACGAGCACTACGACCAGGCGCTGGCAGCGCTCCAGCAGGCGCTGAACAAGAAGCCCAACGATACCGAGCTGATGAATTTCATGGCGGGGGTCTACCGCGAGAAGAAAGACCTGCCCGCCGCCATCAGCATCGCCAAAAAGATGGTCGCGCTGGAGCCCAAAAACGACAAGTTCCATTTTACATTGGGCGCGCTGTACGACGAGGACAAGCAAAAGCAGCTCAGTATCGACGAGATGCGCGAGACGATCGAGCTTAATCCCAGCAACGCGCAGGCCCTCAATTATCTGGGCTACACCTACGCCGAGATGGGCACCAATCTGAACGAAGCCGAACGCCTGATCCGCCGCGCCCTCCAGATCGAGCCGGAAGACGGGTTTTATATCGACTCCCTGGGCTGGGTCTACTATCAGCAGGGCCATTACGATCAGGCGGTCAAGGAACTGGAGCGGGCCTGGGACCTCGCCGGCGATGACCCCACGATCACCGAGCATCTGGCCGACGCCTACGAAAAGATCGGTAAGTACAAGCAGGCCGACAACCTGTACAAGGAGGCGCTGAAGAAGGCCAAGGAAACCGATCAGGTCGCCAGGCTCAAGGACAAACTTCAGGCTTTGCGCGACGACAGCCGTACCCAGCCCTGACCGTTGTTGGCCAACATTAAGAGCCTGCAAGGCCGGGCAGGCGCGTTAAGATCGTGGATCGCCGCCATTGGCATGGCGATGGTCGGGGGTTGCGCCCTGTTTGCGCCGCCAGGACCGCCGCCCGCAGCGGCGCCGGCCGCGCCTGAGATTTCCCAATTCCAGCACTGGACTGACGCTCTGATCGAGCGCTCCCGGCGGCTTGACGCGATGCAGGCCGACGCCGTGATGGATTATGCGGGCGGCGGCCAGCACGTCAAGGTGCGCGAGGAGATGGCGATCAAGCGTCCCGCCAGTCTGCGGGTGCAGGCGATGACACCTTTCGGGGTCGCGGCGGTCGTCGCCGCCAACGGCACTACAGTCACTATTTACCAGAGTTCCGACAATACTTTTTATCGCGGCGCCGCGACCGCCGACACGCTCAGCCGCTTTGCCCGAATTCCGCTGCCGCCGGAGCAGGCGGTCAAACTGCTGATGGGTCTTTTGCCCGAAAGCGAATCGTACTTCGTCAGACCCGCTTCAGTGCGGACCGAGGATGACCTGGTGATCGGAACCTATGACTTGCCGGGCGGGGAAACGGATGAACTGGGCTTTGCCGACGGCCAATTGCGCCTGGTCAGAACGCGCGGGCGGGGGAGCGATTACGAAGTCACTTACAGCGAGTACCATGATATTGGCGGCCTCGAGTTCGCCCATCGTTTGGATGCGGGATTTTTGAACACCGGCACTCATCTCGACGTCAGGTACAGTAACGTGATCGTCAATCCCGTCATCAACAATTCGCAGTTCGTTTTGGTTCCGCAGGGCGCCGCGCGGGTTATCGACCTGGACCAGCCGGCCGCGCCGGCAGGCACACATGGCTAGACGACTGAAAGACACCTGCGCACATCCGGCAGGTCGAGGTGCCGTCGGGCTGTTGTGCCTGATTGCGGCGTTGGCAGCAGGATGCGAAGTCCGCCGCCCGACCAATAATCATGCAGACCAGCAGATCCTGTACACTGCGGTCGGGGCCGATCCGCAGACCTTCAATCCGATCCTGGTCACCGACGCCGTGTCGGGCGAACTGCTGGGCGACGTATTCGAGAGCCTGATCCGCGTCAATCCGGTTACCACCTTGCCGGAGCCCGGACTGGCCCAGAGCTGGGACATTTCCCCCGACCAGAAAACCATCACCTTCCATCTGCGCCACGACGTACGATGGTTCGACGGGCACCCGCTGACCGCGCGCGACGTGCTGTTCACGCTTAAGGTGATCTACGATCCCAAAGTGCCCAACAGCATCCGGCCCGGATTGCTGGTTGACGGCAAGCCGCTGGCGGCGGAGGCGCCCGACGATTACACCGTGGTAGTGCATCTGCCCAAGCCGTTCGCGCCGCTGCTGTATTCGATCGGGATTCCGGTGATTCCGGCGCACATCCTGGAGCCGGTGTGGAAAGCCGGCAACTTCAACCGCGTGTGGGGAATCAACACGCCGCCGCAAAAGATAATCGGGGACGGTCCCTACAAGCTGACGCGCTATGTCCAGAACCAGTTCATCCGGATGGATCGCAACGACGATTATTGGATGACCGACGAGCACGGCGCGCGCCTGCCGCGGCTGCATGGCCGGGTGGTCCAGGTAATCCCCGATGCCAACGCCACCTATTTGCGCTACCAGTATGGCCAACTCGACGTTTATGCGCCGCGCGCCGAGGAAGTGCTCGATATCAGGCAGAAGATTGGAACCGGCCGGCTGCATGCACGCCTGCGGCAGATCGGAATCGACACCGGCGAGCTCTTCTTTTGCTTCAACCGCAACCCGCGCCATTATGTGAAAAACGGCGTAACCGATCCCAAACTAACCTGGTTCACCGATCGAAATTTCCTGCGCGCGATCGCTCACCTGGTGGACAAACAGGCGATTATCAACCTCGTCTATCACGGCCTGGCGGTTCCGGCCGTTTCCGACATATCACCGGAGAACAAGCTTTTCTATAACCCCAATCTCAGGGATTTTGACTACAATCCGGGTCTGGCGTCGGAGATTTTTGAGACCGCCGGTTATCATATGGTCAACGGCCGCCGGACCGATCCGCAAGGCCATCCCATCGAGTTCAATCTGACAGCTCCAACCGGACGGCCCGAAGCGGATCAGATCTGCGCGATTCTCAAACAGGATCTGGAAAACCAGGGAATCAAGGTTGATTACCAGCCGCTGGAATTCACCACGCTGGTTGAAAAGATCGACTCAAGTTTCGACTGGGACTGCGTGTTGTTGGGCCTGACCGGCACGATCGACCCCAACGACGGCTCCAATTTCTACCGCTCGTCGGGAAACCTGCACCTGTGGAACCCCAATCAGCCCCGACCGGCGACCCCGTGGGAAGCCGAGATCGATCGGCTGATGGACGCGGGCGCGTCCGAAATGGACCCGCAAAAGCGCGCGCCCTACTATTGGCAAATCCAGCAGATCCTGCACGATCAACTGGCGATAATCGAAACCGTGCGGCGCAAGGATTACGTAAGCTGGACTGATTCACTGGAAAATTATCAGCCCACGGTGTGGGGCCTGTATAAACCCGAATGGATCCAGTTCAAGCTGTAGAAGTGCGCGCCGTGGCGCGCTTTGAGGTTTACCGTTTCGCAACAATATTATCGGACTACCCGACAAACCATCACTTCTGATATATGGCCCGCTTTCTCATTCGGCGTTTGCTGAACATGATCCCGTTGATCATCGGCATCACGTTCATTTCGTTTTTGGCGATGTCGCTGGTGCCGGGCGATTATCTTTCCAACCTGAAGATGAACCCGAGGATCTCGCCCGAGATCATACATCAGCTTCAGGCGCAGTTCGGACTGGATAAGCCGCTGCTCGTGCGCTACGTCAAATGGCTGTGGGGCGTGATCCATCTGGATTTCGGCTATTCGCTGCAATACCGCGTCAGCGTTACCAGCCTGATCGCCGCCCGCGCTTTTAACACCGTGATCCTGGCGGTGGCCAGCATGGTGTTTGCCTGGATACTGGCGATTCCGATCGGGATCGTGGTCGCGCTGCGGCAGAACTCGATTTGGGATCGCATCCTGTCCTTCCTCGCTTTCCTTGGCATGTCGGTGCCCAATTTCTTCCTTGCCTTTTTGATGGTTTATTTCGCGATGTGGATGGGCAAGGACTGGCTGCCGCCGGGCGGAACGTTCTCGGTCGATTACAATTCGCTGACCCTGATGAACCGCATCGCCGACCGCATCAATCATCTGATCCTGCCGGTGTTCGTGCTGGGCGTCGCCGGGATGGCGGGTCTGATGCGGCTCATGCGTTCGCAAATCCTGGAAATAAAAAATTCGGAATTCGTGCGCACGGCGCGGGCCAAAGGCCTGCCCGAGCGCGTCGTGATCTACAAGCACGTGCTGCGCAACGCGCTCAACCCGTTCATCACGATGGCCGGATATTCGTTGGGTGATCTGCTGGGCGGCGCCGCCCTGGTCGAAGCGGTGATGAACCTCCAGGGGTTGGGACTGCTCCTGCTTAACGCGGTCCGCTCGCTTGACATCTACCTGGTGATGGGATCGGTGTTGATTGGCACGATGCTGCTGCTGGTCGGCAATCTGCTGGCCGATATCGCGCTGGTCGCGGTCGATCCGCGGGTGGACTTCTCCTCGATGGCCTCGCAATGAGCGCTCCTGTAACTACGCTGCCGCGGCTGCAAGCCGCCGCCGTTGCCGGGCCGATTCGCGGCGGGCTCGCGCGCGAATGGCGTCTGGCCTCGCGCACCGTACGCGCTTCGGTCATTTGCCTGGTTGTGTTCTACCTGTTCGCCGCGTTCTCGCCCTTCTTCGCACCCTACGATCCGATTTATCAGAACCGCTCGATGCCCGATTGCCCGCCGATGCGCCTGCACCTCAGCGCGCCCTCGCAGTGGGGTTACGGCGTGTTCTGGACCTATCCGCTGCACATGGTTGACGCCGAGGAACGCAGCTACGCGCCCGACCGCAATCATCGCATCTATATCCATCTGTTTTCCCGGGGCCATCTGTTCACGACCGATTCCGAACAGGCACCCTTTTACCTGATGGGCAGCGACGGATTGGGCCGCGACCTCTTCTCACGCATCGTATACGGCGCGCGCGTCAGCATGTGCGTGGGGCTTATCGGCGTGCTGATCAGCTTCTCGCTGGGAATCGCCGTAGGCGCGCTGTCGGGATACGTCGGCGGGCTGACCGATAATCTGATCATGCGATGGTCGGAAATCGAGATGTCGCTGCCGTCGTTTTATTTCCTGCTTGCGCTGGCCGCGGTGATCCCGCCCGGAATCAGCGCCGCCCAGCGTTTCCTTCTGATAGTAGCGATTATGAGCTTCATCAGTTGGGCGGGACTGGCGAGAGTAATCCGCGGGATGTCATCGTCGGTGCGCTCGCTGCCCTATGTCGAAGCGGGACGCGCGTTGGGCGGATCGCGATGGCGCATTATAACGCGCCATGTAATCCCCTCCGTGCTGGGCTACGCGATCGTCGCCGCCACGCTGTCGATTCCCGGATTTATTTTGGGCGAGAGCGCGCTGTCGCTGCTGGGCCTGGGAATCCAGGAGCCGACACCGAGCTGGGGCAACCTGCTGAGTCAGGCCGAAGACCCGCAGAACCTGGTCCGCTATCCATGGATCCTGATTCCCGGCATCTTCATCTTCCTGACGGTGATGGCCTTCAATTTTCTCGGCGATCACCTGCGAGACCGCCTCGACCCGTCCTCGTCGTTCTGAGCGCGATGCGTCGGCTGAGCGACGCGGACTTTCCGCAGTGGTCTTTGCTGTCAACTAAACAGCCGCAGCCGCGGACAGTTTTTCGCCTCGGATGCCGTCAGGGGCAGGAACTCGACCTGCTCGGCGCCGTTTCCCTCTCTCGTCCGAGGAGAGAATCGGCAAGTGGTTCCATGGCCCGGCCTTCGAAACGCGGAGGGGGCTGTTGACCGATTTCAGTTCCTGAACGCGATCGCGCTTTGCGGGTTGAGATTGCCGATATGGCCGCTTTCCGTGCCCGCTGTGGGATCGATTACGCAATTGATCAAGGCCGGCTTGCCCGAAGCGAGCGCAGCGGCCAGGGTCGTGGCGAGCGCCTGCGGATCGGTCACCTGATAGCCGGCGCCGCCGAAGGCTTCGATCAGCTTTTCATAATGAGCCTGCTTCATCAGAACGGTAGGAGCGGGATCGGCGCCGCCGCCGCGATTGACGTCATCGCCCCGATAAACGCCGCCGTTGTTGAAGATCACCACCACGATCGGCAGTTGATAGCGGCAGATGGTTTCGATTTCCATGCCGCTGAAGCCGAATGCGCTGTCGCCCTCGATCGCCACCACCGGCTTGCCGCTGATAGTTGCAGCGCCGATCGCGAAGCCCATCCCGATGCCCATCACGCCCCATGTGCCGCAATCCAGGCGTTTGCGCGGCGCGCGCATGTCGATCACGTTGCGGGCGATGTCCAGCGTGTTCGCCCCTTCGTTGACCAGGTACACGTCCGGCTTGTCTTCGAGCACCCGCGCGATCGCGCCCAGCGCGCTGTAAAAGTCCATCGGACTGGGATTGGCGGCGAGCCGCTCGCGCATGCGCTCGGCGTTGCGCTGCCTGCGCTGATCGATCTCGCGCAGCCAGAGCGAGTCTGGTTTGATCCGTCCAGGCTTGAGCATCGCCAGCAGCGCCGCCATCGAGGAAGCGATATCGCCCACGACGGGGGCAGCGATCGGACGGTTGCTGTCGATCTCCGTCGGCGCGATATCGATCTGAATGAACCGCGCGGCCGCCGACCATTGCGGGCTTTTGCCATGGCCGAGCAGCCAGTTAAGCCGCGCGCCGATCAGCATCACCACGTCGGCCTGGGCCAGCGCGTACGATCGGGCCGCAGCCGCCGACTGTGGATGGTCGTCGGGCAGCAGCCCCTTGGCCATCGACATCGGCAAAAATGGGACCGCGGTCTTCTCGATGAACTCGCGAATATCAGCATCCGCCTGAGCATAAGCCGCGCCTTTGCCGAGAATGATCAGAGGGCGCTGCGCCTGGGCCAGCAAATCGAGCGCGCGCTCGAGCGCTTGCGGGGCTGGGATCTGCCGCGGCACCGGATCGACCACGCGCACCAGCGATCGTGCGGCGGCGTCCGCATCCAGCGAGGCGCTCAAAACATCGGCGGGCAGATCGAGATAGACGCCGCCCGGACGCCCTGATAAGGCGGCGCGAATCGATCGGGCGATGCTGATTCCAATATCCGCGGGCCGATTCACCCGGTACGCGGCTTTGGCGTAGGGTTTGGCCGCGTTCATCTGGTCCAGTTCTTCGTAGTCGCCCTGCTGCAGATCGACAATCGCCCGGTCGCTCGATCCGCTGATCTGGATCATTGGGAAGCCGTTGATAGTCGCGTTGGCCAGCGCCACCATCCCATTGAGAAAGCCCGGTGCCGACACGGTCAGGCAGACGCCGGGCTTTTGGGTCAGATAGCCGGCGATGGCTGCGGCGTGTCCGGCGGACTGCTCATGGCGAAAGCCGATGTAGCGAATCCCCTCGGCCTGCGCCAGGCGCGCCAGGTCAGTCACCGGGATACCGACCACGCCAAAGATCGTATCGAGGCCGTTGAGCTTCATGGCTTCGATAACGAGGTGAAAACCGTCGGTCATTTCATTCGGCATGTCAGCGCCTTTCAAGTCAAAACGGTGGCGAGCGGCCCGACGGCGATCGTACGACGGGCGCGGCCAGTTCAGATTACCTTGTTCTGGCGCAGTTTTGCGATCTGCTCGGCGCTGTAGCCAAGCCGGCCAAGAACTTCGTCGGTGTGCTCGCCCAGCAGCGGCGCGCCGGTGATATTTGGCTTGAAATCGGAAAATTTGATCGGGCTGCCGACGGTCAGGTACTTGCCGCGCAATTCTTCGTCCACTTCGACGATACTGCCGCTGGCACGCAGGGCGGGATCGTGGGCGATTTCCTTCATCGACAGCACGGGCGCGCACGGCACCCCGAACTTGCGCAGGATCTCCACTGCTTCGAACTTGGTCTTGTCGGCCAGCCATCGCTCGACTTCGGCGAAAATGTCAAAGATATGCGGCTGGCGCGCACGCGCCGTGGCATAGGCCGGATCGTTGGCCCATTGCGGCTTGCCGATGGCCTCGCAGGTGCGGGCCCAGTTCTGCTCCTGGATGGTGAAATAGATGTAGGCGTTGGGATCCGTTTGCCATCCTTTGCACTTGAGAATCCATCCGGGCTGCCCGCCGCCGCCGGCGTTGCCGCCGCGCGGCACCGTGTCGGTGAACTTGCCGTTGGGGTATTGGGGATACTCTTCGAGATAGCCGACGTGCTCCAGCCGTTCCTGATCGCGCAGCTTGACCCGGCACAGATTGAGCACCGCGTCCTGCATCGAGACCGACACCTTCTGGCCCCTGCCGGTTTTGGCGCGGCCCAGCAGCGCGGTCAGGATTCCGATCGCCAGATGCATCCCGGTATTGCTGTCGCCCAGCGCCGCCGCGCTTACCGTTGGCGGCCCGTCCCAGAAACCGGTGGTCGAGGCGGCGCCGCCGGCGCATTGGGCCACATTCTCGTAGACCTTGAGATCGGCGTAGGGCGACTCCTCGCTGAAGCCCTTGATCGAGCCGAAAATCAGCCTCGGATTAAGTTCCTGCAATCGCTCCCAGGTGAAACCCATCCGGTCCAGCGCGCCGGGCGCGAAGTTTTCGACCAGCACGTCAGCTTCGCGGATCAGTTGCTCCATGATCGCCTTGCCTTCGGGCGTTTTGGTGTTGAGCGTCAGCGACTTCTTGTTGCTGTTGAGCATCGTGAAATAAAGCGCGTCGAGATCGGGAACATCGCGGAGTTGGCGGCGGGTGACATCGCCGACGCCGGGCCGCTCGACCTTCAGCACCTCGGCGCCGAACCACGCCAGCAACTGCGTGCATGCAGGCCCCGCCTGGACGCCGGTAAAGTCGATTATCTTTATTCCTTCCAATGGCAACGCCATCGCCAGATGCTCCTTTTTTTTCTGAGAAACGGCGGACCACCGTTCGCCCGCCGCTTCGCGAATGGTGCCGATTTTAGTCGAAATTGTTCTCAGTCGATAGCAGGACACCAATTGCGTTGGACGAGCAGATAATTGGTTTTACCGGCGTCCTTCTAACGCGTCCATATTCAGGACAACCGTTGTTCAGACGCGATGCTACCGTTTGGACCATGAAAAAGGCGACGGAGAAGAAAGGCAAGCGCTCGCGCAAGGCCGAGCAGACGCGCATCAGCCGCAATCTCGGGCGGCTGCATGCGGTCAAATGCGAATGGTGCAATCTCAAGATGGCCTGTTGCTGCTACTTCGACGAATCCCGCGACAAGCCCAGGGAGCCGCATCCGCTGGTCATGTGCCCGCGATGCCAGGTCACGGAATTCATCGCCACGATTTTCGGCGCCAAAAGCCACCAGGAAGCGCGTCCCACGTAAACCAACGGCTGAGAACAAGGCACCGCGATGAGCCCCCGGTGCGGTCTTTCCCACCTGCCAATGCGCTTCGTGTTTGTCGCCGGTATGCCTCGCGCCGCTTTTATGGTTACAATCCCGCGCGTAGCGGCCACGCTCATCTGGAAGGCTGACCAACTTGAGCAGCGAGGATAACAGCGTATCTATCCGTCCTGGAACCTCCCCCCTGGCCGATTCGACGCAACCGCGGGGGCCGCTCACGGGTTGCCTGGTTATCGAATGCGGCGAGGGTGTCGCGGCGGCCTTTGCGGCCCGGCTGCTTGCAGACATGGGCGCGGACGTGATCAAGGTCGAAGCGCCCGGCGGCGACCTGACGCGCCGGCGCGGTCCATTTCCCGACGATATTCCCGACCCTGAAAACAGCGGGCTTTTCCTTTATCTTAACGCCAACAAGCGCGGGATCACGCTGGACCTTCAATCGGCCGATTCACGCGCGCGGCTTTACCGCTTGCTTGGGCATGCCGACGTGTTGATTCACAACGTGCCGCCCTACCAGCGCGCCGCGCTGGGGCTGGCCGCGCGCGAACTCGGCGAGCGCTTTCCCCGGCTGATCATCAGCGCCATTTCCGCCTACGGCGACAGCGGGCCGCGCGCCAATTACCGCGCCTATGAACTCAACGCCTTCCATTCCAGCGGCGCCGGCTCGCTCAGTCCGCTTACCACCCCCTATCCTGAGCTGCCGCCCCTGAAGCTGTTCGGCAATATGGCCGAATTCGAAGGCGGGCTGAACGCTGCGATGGTCACGCTGGCGGCGTTGTGGGATCGGATGGAGTCCGGGCGCGGGCAGGCAATCGAAGTGTCCGAGCAGGAGGCATTGGCGGCGACGCTGGAATCCAATTTCGTACTCTATTCATATTCCGGCGTGGAGAGCTCGCGCTTTCGGCCGCGCCGTCCGGGCCCGTGGTTCATCGCGCAATGCGCCGACGGTTACGTGCTCTTCTCGTTGCTTTACGATAACGATTGGCACCGTTTCACCCGATGGATTGGCCATCCGCAATGGACCATGGAGCCGGATTTCGCCGACACCATGGCGCGCGGCCGCAATATCGCCAAGCTGCGCCCGCTGCTCGAGAACTGGGTGCGGCCGTGGACCGTGCGCGACTTGTTCGCTCAGGCGCGGGCGCATGCGGTGGCGATCGTACCGCTGTCCAGGATCGCCGACGTGTACGCCAACGAGCAATTCGCCGCACGCCAGTTTTTCGTGCCGATGCCCGCGCGCGATCCGAGCGCCAAGCCGCTGCTGATTCCCGGGGCGCCTTTCAAATCGACCGCCCCGATGTGGTCGCTGCGGCGGCCCGCTCCGCGCCTGGGCGAACACAATGAAGAAATCCAGGCGCGGCTGGAAAGCGCGGGATCAACTGCGGCCGATCGCGCGTCAGTCGAATTTCCGCGCCGGATTGCGGCTGCGCCGGCGCCCCCTCTGGCCGGCGTGCGCGTGCTTGATTTCATGCAGTTGTGGGTCGGCACGTTTTGCAGTCTCCAACTGGCCCATCTCGGCGCCGAAGTGATCCGGATCGAAAGTTCGCTGCGCCCCTGTCATCAGCGCAACCTGCCGCCGTTCGCGGACGGCGAACGCGGCCTCAACCGCGCCGGCATCTTCAATCAATGGAACCAGGGCAAGCGCAGCGTCCAGCTTGATGTCCGCAATCCGCTGGGACTGGAGATCGCGCGCCGGCTGGCGGCGCGATGCGACGTGGTCACGGAAAATTTCGCGCCCGGCGTGATGGATCGGATGGGACTCGGTTACGCCACCCTGCGCGCGCTGCGCGCGGACCTCATCATGCTGTCGGTCAGCGGCAACGGGCAGACCGGGCCGTATCGCAACGACATCAGCTACGGAACGACGGTCGGCGCGCTCTCGGGAATCTACGGTCTGTGCGGGTATGAAGGCGGTGAGCCGCTGGAACCCGGATGGATCTGCGCGGAGTCGGTGGCGGCGCTCACCGGCGCGATGGGCGTGGTCGCCGCGCTCATGCATCGCGCGCGCACCGGCGAGGGACAGCATATCGACCTGGCGATGTTGGAGACCACCGAACTGGTGATGGGCGAGGCGCTGATGGAATTCGCGATGAACGGGCGCGAGCCGCGCCGTCTGGGCAATCGCGACCGCGTGATGGCGCCGCATAACTGCTACAAGACCAGGGGCGGACCGCTGGACTGGGTTACCATCGCCGTCGGCAGCGAGGTTGAATGGCGCTCCTTGTGCGCCGCGATCGGAAAACCGCAGCTCGCCAATGATCCGCGGTTTGCGAGCGCAGCGCTGCGCAAAGCCAACGAGGACGAACTCGACGCGATCATCACGGCCTGGACGCTGCCGCGCGATCGATGGGAAATCACATGCCAGCTTCAGGCCGCCGGCGTGGCCGCGATACCGGTCATGAGCAGCAAGGATCTGGCGGAAGATCGCCATCTGGCGGAGCGCGGTTTTTTCCCCGACTTGATCCATCCCGAAGTCGGCCACCGGCTCCATACGGGGATCCCCTGGACCATGTCCGGCACCCCGTGTCGGGTGCGCCGTCCTGCCCCGCTGTTCGGCGCCGACACTGAGGAAATTCTGAGCGAGCTGCTGGAGATGTCGCGGGCGGAAATTCAGCGCCTGCGCGACGCCGGGGCCTTGAAGTAGCCGGTTCACGCCAGGAGCCCGACGAAAAGCCGCACTCAAAGATCCGACTCTTGAAGTGGTTTCGTTAACCACGCATCTCATAGACGACGCCGGCCGACCGGGAGAGGATCAGAAGATTGGCCGGTCCTCACGTCGTCGAGACCGCTTACCGCCGACACCTCGCCATTATCGCTAAGCACGCGGCTCGCGACGAAGTCCACGATAAGTCGCGGCCGATCACTCATGGCCGGATGCTCCGCCTCCTGATGCCCCTCCCTGTCGGGAGAGGCAAGCAATGCCCGACAGCGCGGCCCTTGATTTCGATCGCGCGCGCCGAGCTTGCGGTGTGTATGCAGAAGGTCTAGCATACACATCGAGTGATTCGCGATGCGGACCAATATCGTGATTGACGATGAGCTGATGAAGCGCGCGATGCGCGCGTCGGGCGCGAAAACCAAACGGGAGGCGGTCGAAGCGGCGCTGCGCCTGCTGGTCAGTATCAAGCAGCAGGACCGGATTCGCCGGCTGCGCGGAAAACTCAAATGGGAAGGCGATCTTGACGCGATGCGGCGCGACCCAACGTGATCCTGGTAGATAGCTCCGTCTGGATCGATTATTTCAACGGGCGGCCGACCGGCGAAACCGATTTGCTCGATCGCTTGCTGACTGCGCAGCGGCCGTTGCTGGGGGATCTTATCCTGGTCGAAGTCCTGCAGGGCTTCCGCTCGGACCTGGATTTTCATCGCGCGCGCCGGGAACTGGCTCAGCTGCAATGTGTGACGATTGGCGGGCGCGACACCGCCGTCGCCGCCGCGCGCAACTTTCGAGTCCTCAGACGGCGCGGCGTCACCGTTCGCAAGACAATCGATGCGCTGATCGCGACCTTTTGTATCATCCACCGTCACGAGCTGCTTCATTGCGACCGGGATTTCGACCCCTTCGAGCGCCATCTCGGCCTGCGCGTGGTACGGGGCTGACGGCGCAGCTCAAACGGCGCTGGCCGCCCTGAAGATTTCCCTTCCTGTCTTCCGGATCGGATAACGGGGCGACGAGCGAGAAATCGAGGTTTGGGGTTGCGTTAGTCTGCGATCGGCGGCCATCGATTGGATTCGGGTCGGTGCTGGCCTGCGTCTCTGTGTAACATTGCCCGTCCACTACCGGCCGTTAAATGCAGCCTGACGGGAACGGGTTATAAACACACCCCTGTCCCATTCGCAGCTTTACCGCGGGTGCGATCCGGGCGGCGTTTAGCGCGCGGCTAGGCTAACTGGCGGCGGTAAGACAGATCCTGGCGCGAGCGCAGGCCCAGGGTGAGCATACTGGCGTCGGGTTCATGCACGCGATCGACGCGCTGCCAGTCGACCACCACCGTGCGCTCGGCGATTCGCCATTCACCGCTGCGCCGCTCCCAGCGATCGACGTAGCGTCCCCCGGCACTCATGTGTCGCGGTTCGCCTTTGCGCTCATAGCGATGGTAGGCGACGAAATAGAATTCGCACCAGGCCTGGTCGCCGTCGATCTCGATCAGCTCGTTGCCGATGAAATGCTGGGTCGCCGTGTAGGCCTGACGCAACTGGTTGATGCACCAGGGCACAAAGTCCGCGGCGGCGCCGTTGAACAGGCCGTGATTGTCGATCGCGTCGGGATGGTACACGCTGCGCAGCAATTCCTCATCGACCCGATCGACGGCGCGGCAGTAACGCATCATCACGTCATGGATCTGCTGCTTGTCCAACAAGACCTTGAGGGCCGCCTGCGTCTGCGCGTCGATGCTCATGTTGTCAACCTCAATGCGGTGCAACTGGCTTTACTTCTCGGGATTATCGAACCGGCCCTGGTATTCCGGAATCGCGAAGGAGGGCCCTTCCTGCTGCAGGTTGAGCTTGTCGTGCAGGTCCTCGATCGCCTGATCCACACCCTCGGCCGCAATCTCATGGGCGCGGACCCAGCGGCCGGAGTTCTGCACGAATGCCACCACGTCGAACACGTTGTCGGTCAGCGCCTTTTGCGATTTGGCGAAATGGGCGCTCCAGACCACCTGGCCGCTTTTCATGTCCAGCAGATGGAGCGTGAAGGCGACCGAGGCCGGACTGGCCGCCGCGTAATCGCTGCCGACGCGTTCCTTGTAGTCTTCGATCTCGCCATAGAGGACGGCATCAGCACCAACCAGATGGCCCAGCTCTCTGGCGTTGCGTTGGATGTTGGAGGAATTGGTGGGCGGCATTTTTTGCATCGCATCGGAGATGTCGCTTTCCGGCACCACCTGCCATCCGGCATCCAGCGCCATCTTGGCCTGTAGTTCCGCCGTGAGCGAATCGCTCGCTCCTTCGGCCACGGTATCTCCCGGCGCCGGCGCGTCGATCGGCGGCATGACGGCGACTCTGCGAATTCGGATGGTCTTGATCGAACGCACCGCCTGGACCTGAACGTCAGGAGTTTTGCCAATCACCGGCACCCAGGCCGGCGCGCAGGAGACGCACAGCAGCGCCGTCGCGCCGATCACGGCCAGCACTTGGTAGCCGCCGAATCCGCATCGAATCATTTGATCACCTTTATCGAAAGCTCGCGCAATTGGCGAGGATCGACCTCGCCGGGCGCTCCGCTCATCAGATCGACCGCGCGCTGGGTCTTGGGGAATGCGATTACGTCGCGCAGCGACTCTGTATGACACAGCATCATGGCAAGGCGGTCGACACCCAATGCGATTCCGCCGTGCGGCGGCGCTCCGTAGCTGAGCGCCTCCAATAAAAATCCAAATTTCTCATTCGCCTCCGTTCGGGTAAATCCAAGCAGTTCGAAGGCTTTCATCTGCAGTTCCGGATTATGGATACGAATCGATCCTCCACCCATCTCCTCGCCGTTGAGGACGATATCGTAAGCCAAAGCGCGCGCCTTGAGCGGATCGGTATTGAGAAATTCGAGGTCATCGGGATGGGGCGCGGTGAAGGGGTGGTTGACTGACACCAGGCGCCGCTCCTGTTCGCTGTAGTCAAACAGTGGAAACTCGACGATCCATAAAAATCGCAGCTCCTCGCCGCCGCGCAGTCCGAACTTGTCACCCAGTTGCAGGCGCAGTTCGCCCAGGACCGGACGGACTTTTGCAGGCCGTCCCGCCACCATGAGCAAGGTGTCGCCGGCCTGCACGCCGGCGATTCTGGCGCAATCGGCCCTGGCTTTATCCTCGACAAACTTCGCAATCGGTCCCTGCCATCCGGCCTCCGTAATCTTCGCCCATGCCAGTCCCAAGCCCTGACGCACCTTGAGCGTTTCGGCGATTTCGTCCAGTTCGCGGCGGGTGAATTGCAAGTGCCCCGGCACGCGAATCGCGTAAATGTTCTCACCACGGGCCAGGGCTTCGGCAAACACCTTGAACCCGGTTGCGGCGAAAGCCTGGTCAAGCCGCTTCAGTTCCAGGTCAAAGCGCAGGTCGGGCTTGTCGACGCCGAACCGTTCCATCGCTTCCGCGTAAGTCAGCCGTGGAAAAGGCAGCGGCACGTCGATTCCGGCCGCCTCGCGATAAACCGCGGCCAGCATTCCCTCGACCAAGCCATGGATATCGTCGGGGCGCGGGCAGGTCATTTCGAGATCGATCTGGCTGAACTCGGGCTGGCGGTTGGCGCGCAGGTCCTCATCGCGAAAGCAGCGAGCGATCTGATAGTAGCGGTCGTAGCCGGAGATCATCAGCAGCTGCTTGAGGAGCTGCGGCGATTGCGGGAGCGCATAAAACCTTCCGGGATTGACGCGGCTGGGAACCAGGTAGTCGCGCGCTCCCTCGGGCGTCGGACGCCAGAGGATTGGCGTCTCGATCTCGACAAAGCCGGACTGATCCAGGAAATCGCGCACGGCGCGGACGGCGCGATGGCGCAGGCGCAGGTTGCGCTGCATCTCGGGCCGGCGCAAATCGAGGTAACGATAACGCAGACGAACCTCCTCGTTGCCGGTTTCGCCCTCACCCAGGGGAAACGGCGGCGCCTGCGAGGTGTTGAGGATTTTCGCTTCGCTGACGGCGACTTCGACAGTGCCGGTGGGAATTTGCGCGTTGACCGTGCTCTGCGAGCGCCGCAGCACCTCGCCTTTGGCCGCGAGGTAATATTCAGCGCGCGTGCCGCGCGCCACTTCGTGCGCCGTCGGATTGCGCTCGGGATTGAACACCAGTTGCACGATACCTTCGCGGTCGCGCAGATCGATAAAGATGAGCCCGCCGTGATCGCGCCGCGCGGCGACCCATCCCCAAAGCCCGACCTGGCGCCCCGCATCCCCGGCGCGCAGTGCTCCGCAGTAGTCGGTCCGCGGCCATGGCGGAAGCGGTGAAAAGGCAAAATTGGTCGTCATAAAACTTTGATCGGGAACAATACCTGCGTGCAATCGCGGACGAAATAGCTAATGCGCCAAACCCCCGGCCAGCTCCGACGCGAGCCGGTCGAGGCTGACTTCGCGCTGAGAACTGGCGCCGAGGTCACGCAATTGCGCCGCCGCCCGCGCCAGTTCGTCCGGTCCGATTATAACCGCGTAGTTTGCCCCAATCTTGTCCGCGCGTTTGAGCTGCGCCTTAAGGCTCCGCTGCGTGGACAGCAGCTCAACCTGCAGCGGCAATCCGCGCAGCGCGCGCGCCAACTCTGTGGCTTTGCGCACGGCGGGGTCGCCCAACGCGATCAACGCCACGCGCGGCAACTGTGCGCGCGGCGCGCGCGCCGCATGCAGCGCCAGCGCGACCCGTTCCACACCAATCGCAAATCCAATCCCGGCCACGGATGCGCCGCCCAGCACTTCGACCAGCCCATCGTAGCGTCCGCCCGCGACGACCGCGTTCTGTGAACCGAGATTGGACGAAGTGACCTCGAAGGTCGTCCTCATATAATAATCAAGTCCGCGCACGATTCGTGGATTGATTACGAATTGAACACCGGCCGCCTTGAGCAGGTCGCACAGGGTCTCGAAATGCCGGCGGCATTCAGGACACAAATAATCCAGGCTTTTTGGCGCCTGCTCTGCCAGCCTGACGTCGATCTTGCAATCCAGCAGACGCAGCGGATTGCGCTCCAGCCGGTCATGGCAATCGCGGCACAGCTCATCCCAGTGCTGCCTTCCGTATTCCAGCAGGGCGGCGCGAAATGCGGGCCGGCACGTGGCGTCGCCCAGGGAATTGAGCTCGATTTGGAAATCGAGCCCCAGGTCGCGGCGCAAATCATCGATCATGATCAGCAGTTCGGCATCGCACGCGGGGTCCGCGCGGCCGAAGACCTCGACCCCAAATTGATAGAACTGGCGATAGCGCCCCTTCTGCGGCCGCTCGCGCCGAAACATCGGTCCTGAGTAAAAAAAGCGTTGTTCGGGGTCTGAGCGATCCAACCCGGCTTCGATATAGGCGCGCACCACTCCGGGCGTCCCTTCCGGTCGCAGAGCGAGCACGCTCCCAGCCTCGTCCCGATCGGTAAAGGTGTACATCTGCTTGGAAACGATGTCGGAAGTCTCGCCGGTGGAGCGCTGGTAGAGTTCGATTCGCTCGAGCAGCGGGATGCGAATTTCGCCGATCGCGTATCGTTCCATCAGCGCGCGCGCCCGCTGCTCGACGTAGGCCAGCGTTTGCGCCTGCGGCCCAATCAGGTCCTGAAAGCCTCTTAAGCGTGTAAGTTCCAAGTTGTTTACCGGTTAATCTCAAAAGAACTTCGAAACCTTTATTGTCGGGTCTTTCACGGCTATTCGCAACCGGGCCAAACCGGGACGGATGGAGCGGTAAAGTTGATGCTGTTAGTTCAGGACTTCACGATATGAGCACCCAGGCTGCGCCAACCCCAGGTCCGATTGGCCGGATGATGGCGGCCGATCATGCGCGTCTGGACGAACTGTTGATGCGCGCGCACAACGCTTTGGAAGAGGCACCGATGGGGTCTATGACGTTAGTGACCGGCTGTCTGCTGCAAGCGCGCAGGAGCTGATCACCCGGCTGCAAGGCGCTTCCGAGGTGGCAGCGGCGTCCTTCAATGACGGTCTTAAAGTGATGGCGGCCACACGCCGCGCGCTGGCCCGCGCCGGCTATGAAAATCTGTTACCCGAAGAAACCTGGTGAGGAACGCGCCCGCTAAGACCCAATCGACCACAGCGGCTTGAGCCCCAGCTGATTCCAGGTCTGCCGGACCCGGGCGGGTTCTGCCAGATTCGCCCAGCGCACACCAGCCACCGGCAGAGTCGCCAGATTAACCGCCGCGCCTCCCAGGACATGCTCTGAAAATCCCATCTGCGGCAGATCGTTATAGACGACAGCGATATTGCGCAGGCTGGGTGAATGCGGGAATTTCGCGCGCAATGGGGCGAACGCGGCGTACAGCTCCCGCGCCGTGACCATAATCATGCCCAGGATGGTTGAAAGGCGGCCGACGGTCACCGCGCTGTTCCATAGACATCCACGCTTCAGTAGCTGCGTTGCCTGTTGCTGATCGGGGTGGCCCCACAATGCTCGGACCCGGTAAAGGTCGTAAGCGCCGAATCCGACCTTTTCCGCCGGCTCGATCCATCCATAGTCCGCCTCAGGATGCGACGGCTGCATTGCCAGCACCACCGTGAATTCCGGCCGCTGCTCGACGGCGTCGAAGGCGAGCTGGACATGACGCATGAAATCGCCGTCGTCACTGAGAAAGTGGTCCGAGGGAAAAATTGCCACCGACACCTCAGGCGCGGTCGCGGCGATGCGCAGCAGCGCGAGCAGGACAGCAGGCGCGGTGCCCTTGTTGGCGGGCTGCACCACGACGTTGCCTGGGGGCACGTCGCGCAGCAGCGGGGCGTAATGCTGCTCGTGCGACTGGCTGACGACGTAGAGGATGTTGCCTGGCGCCACCGCCATCTCAACGCGCCGGCGCGTACGTTCGATCAGCGTCGATTCCCCCAACAGCGAACAGAATTGCTTGGGTACGCTCTGACCCGTCATATTGCGGACCAGGCCGCGTAACCTGACGCCGTCGCCGCCGGCCAGAATCACCGCAGCTCGATTTGAATTCTCTCCACCCGCCATCACGAGCGTGCTCTCCCTTTCTCCGCCCCGATTTAATGCAAGTAGCTCGCCATGCAGGTCAATAATCGACAATTGCGCAAGGCGTCCGTGAACACGCCCGTTTTGCCGCCTTTAACCCGAACTCCGACAGCAGAAATGACCGAAAAACAGGCAGTCCCACCTCCGCTGCCGTTCATCGATGCATCGACCGTGGACATTTCACACCAACCGATGCTAGTTGCACAGCCTGACCGTGCGCGATCAGGTACGCAACGATGGCCGATTGGGAAACGAGGCAGATGTAATGGCAGGTGAGTACAGGCTGGTTGACGCGATGACGGGGATGCCGTCGCCGCCCCGACCGCAGACCCAGGCGCGCAAACTCGATCCGAACATCGCCCGCTGGTTCAAGGCGTCCAGCGCGATGACCCAGGGGGCAACGCTGGAGGATATGGTCGCCGCGATGGACGCCGGCGATGTCGAGTTCGCGCATGTCACGGCCGCGATCATGGGACGGGTCTCCGGTCCCGCCTACGGCGTCGGACAGGACATCCCGGACCCGCTGTTCGAGGCCCTTTGCCAGCGCGCAGCGGAGTTGATGCGGCGCTATCCAGGCCGTTTCAAAGCCAGCGTCGGATTGGATCCAGGCAGCGTGAGGGGCGCGGTGCGGCGGCTGGAAAGGGCGGTTAACGAGTATGGCTTCACGGGAGCCTACATCATGCCCTCGATGGTCGGGTTGCCGCCCAATCACGCCAGCTATTTTCCGATTTACGCAAAGTGCGTCGAGTTGGGACTGTCGATCAAGATCAACGTCGGTGTGCCGGGGCCGATGCGTCCGACTTCGATGCAGGTTCCGATGCTGCTGGACGAGGTGCTGCTGGCCTTTCCGGAACTCACGGTGATCGGCGTCCATTTGGGCCATCCGTGGATTGGCGAAGTAATCGCGCTGCTTCAGAAGTATCCGAACTTTTACCTCGCAACCTCGGCGTGGGCACCCCGCCACGTGCCGCGGGAAATCTGGGATTTCGCCAATACCAGCCGCGGAATCAACAAGGTGATGTGGGCCACGGATTATCCGCTGCTCTCGGTGCAACGATGCGTCCGCGAGGGATGGGAGGTGCCGCTCAAGGAAGACGCCAGGCGCCGCTATCTGCGCGACAACGCGCTGGAACTGTTCAAGTTCTAAACCATGTCCAGGCAATTTGAAGCGATTACAAAAGCAGGGGGCCTGGCCGCTGTCTCGATCCTGTTGGCTGCGGTCTTCACAGCCATCCCTTTAGCCCGCGCCGAGGACGGCTATCTTCCCACCGCCGCCGTGTCCAAAATCGTGTCCGCCGCACCCGACGGCATGGCGCGCGCCGCCGTGGTGATCCTCACCGAGGCGCTGCCCCAAGGCCAACCCGATCCCGGGGAAGAGAAGACGTTCGGAGTGCTCTATGTGTTTTCGCCGCGCGTTGTCTTCGTGCATCGCGAAGAGCCAACCTCGTTCAGCTTCTGGAACCTGCAGTCGGATGAAACCCATGACTTCATGCTCACCAACGGCTCAGGCCAGGTGCTGATGAAAATGATGCTGCCGGAACTGAAGAAGACCACCGTCACCCTGACCTTCCATCAGGAAGGTCTGTACACGTTTTACTGCACGATGCATCAGCCGGAGATGTCGGGCCAGATTTATGTGCTGCCTCCCGCGCATTGATAGTTCAGGCGCGTAGGACATATTCGCTGCTGTACAATCCGATCGCATCGGCGACGAACGGGCCCGCGTCGGCCGCGATTGCCTTCTCGCCTTCGACCGTGCCGCCGTAAAAGCGCTCTTCCAGATCTTCCTTGGTGGGGAAAAACAGCTCTGCCAGGCCATGGACGACCGGCGCTTGAGGCGTCAACGCCGCAATCACGCCGTCCTGGATATAAGTCGTGGCGAAGCAATGATACTTCTCGGCCACGATGCGATGATTGCGCCACAAGGCTTCGACCTCTTTGTTCGGGAGATCAAGTTTGCGACGCGTGAAAATAATCGCCTTGACCCCCGGCGTGCGCTGGCCAATTGGCGGCCGCGGCGTCCGATCCCACTGCACCGTCTGCGCAATCAGATAATCGTAAACCGCCGCTCCCTGCTTTCGGAGGTCATCCTCAACTGCCTGCGCCCCGGCTACTGAATCATAGCGGCGTTGCGAATCCTTGAAGTCGTCGAAGCTCTCGAACCACATTTCCGTCACAACTTCGAACGGCGGCGGATCCAATTCGCGGTTAAGCGGCGGGATTCCCGCGCGATGGCGGATCGAGGCCTTGATATCCACCAGGTTGACTACGTAGCGCAAAAGGCGCGGGCAATGTTCCATCACCATCGGCGCGTGAATGCGCAGGTAATGCTCGCGGAAAGCGGCGCGGTCGCTCCCCTGCTTGCAGGCGATGAACTGCATCACCTTTCTCATCCGGGCTGCTTGCTCGCTCATGGTTGATACTCCCGATCCAACTAAATCGTCCTAACCGGGCGGTTTTGCAATGGTCCCGCACACCGGCGCTGACACGGACGCTTTTCCTGCGTTAACACCGGCGCTATGGTGCGCGGAAAAGCTTGGGAGAATCGTTATGGCCGAACTGGTGTTGCGCGAAGATCGGAACGGACTTGCCACCCTGATCCTCAATCGCCCAGACAAGCTCAACTCATTGAGCCAGCCGCTGTTTATGGAACTGCGAGCCCATCTCGAAGACCTCCAGCGGCAGACCGATCGGATTGGGCTGGTGGTCATTCGCGGCGCCGGCAAAGGCTTTTCCGCCGGCAACGATATCGAGGAGATGGGCCGGCACGTATCGCAGCCGCAACCCAACTTCAAGGCGAAGACGGTCGAGATGGTGGCGCTCCTGCCCCAGCCCGTGATTTGCGCGGTGCATGGCGTCTGTTACACCGGCGCGCTTGAATTGGCGCTGGCGTGCGATTTTATCGTCGCCGCCGAATCCGCCCGTTTTGCCGACACTCACGCCAAACTGGGCCTGGTCCCGATGTGGGGGATGAGCCAGCGCCTGCCCCGCAGAATCGGCGCGGCCAAAGCGATCGAGATGATGACCACGTCGCGTCCCTACACCGGCGCCGAGGCGTTGGCGATGGGACTGGTGAATTACTGTTTTCCCGACCACGCCTTCGAGGCCGAGTTGCGCAAGCTCACCGACACGATTGTGGCAAATTCATGGCATACGCTGCGCGCAAACAAACGTCTGCTGCGCGAGACCGAGGGAATGGGATTGATGGAAGGGCTGGCCCACGAAGTCTATCGCTCGCCCGGTCTCGCCCCCGATGTCCGCCAACGGCTGGCGGCATTCAACAGCCGAAAATCCGGCGGATGAAGCGCTTTCTCCAGTCTGCATTCTTCGACTGCGCGAGGGATACACGCTCATGGACAGTGGATTCTGAGGCCTCGCCCTTCTGGGTGCTGCTGACGTTATTGCGGACCGCTGCACGTCACGAGCCTAGCCTGCGCTGCGGCGATCTTCGGTATCCATGGGGCTGAACTGGTCGGCGAACAATTCGCGGAATGGGGCGCAGGTTGCCAGCAGATCCGCAACCGTCCCTTCGCCGATAATCGCCCCGTCGCGCAGCATCGCCACCCGGCCGATACGGCTGATCGTCGCCAGCCGATGCGCCATCACGATAACCGTCCGCCGCTCCAACCATTGCTTCAGACTATTGAAGATCGCGCGTTCGGTGTCGCTGTCGAGCGCGCTGGTGGCTTCGTCGAGCACCAGGATATCCGGGTCGCGCGCGATGGTACGCGCCAGGGCTATGCGCTGGCGCTGGCCGCCGGAGAGATTGCGGCCGGATTCGGCCAGATTGGTTTGCAACCCTTTGGGCATCGACGCCACATAGGCCTCCAGGCCAGCCAGCACCACCGCCTCCTCGATCCGTTTGCGCGAGGCATTCCATGCGCCATAGCGGATGTTGTCGAGCAGTGAGCCGCTGAAGATGAACGGGTCCTGTTCGGCCACGCAGACCACGCGCCGAAGGTCTGCCAGCTTCAACTGCGTGAGGTCGTTGCCGTCGAGCAGGATGCGTCCGGCGCCGGGCTCCAAAAAGCGCAGCAAAAGGTTGGCAATCGTGCTCTTGCCCGCCCCGCTGGCTCCGACCAGCGCGATCGTTTCACCGGCTCCCACGCTCAGGTTAAAGCCTGCCAGCACGGGTTTGTGGCCGAAACTGACAGCGACGTTCTCGAAGCGCAAATCGCGGCGGACATGCGGCATCAGCGCCACGGTACCGTCGTGCTCCGAGCGCGGCAGATCGATAAGCTCATACACCCGCGTGGCGCAGGCGATTGCGCGCTGCGACATGCTATGGACTTCGCTCAGGCGCCGCAGCGGCTCGACCGTCTGCACCGCGTACAGGCAGAATGCCATCAGGCCGCCGGTGGTGGCGGCGCCGGTGGTGACCAGATGGCTGCCGTACCAGACCACGCCCAGCAGCCCGGCGGCTGCAATCAGCCAGACCGACGAGATTAGCGCGGCCGACCAGAATTCGCTGCGCATCACCTGCCGGCGCCAGGTGTTATCGCTGGCAACGAAACGCTTGCACTCCATCCGTTCCGCCTGAAAGCCCTTGATAGTGGTCAGACCGTGGAGTTGCTCGTTGAGCATGGCGCCAAGGTCGCCGGCAGCCTCCTGCGCCGCCGTGCCCCATTTGCGCACCAATTTGCCCAGATGGGCTAGCGGCAGGGCGACCGTGGGCACGACCACACCAGTGACCAGCGCCAGCCGCCAGTTGAGCCGGAACAGCATCGCGGTTGCTCCGATCACCACCAGGGTCTCGCCGACGCCGCGGCGCAGAATTTCACGCACGAATTCAGAAAGTGCGCCGGCGTCATTGAACAGCCGCGACATCAGGTCGCCGGTCTGAAAACGGCGCGCCGTTACCAAATCGGTTTCCAGCAAACGGTCATGCGCGCGGTCGCGCAGCGACTGCACCATCATCAGATCGACCATCCGCAGCGAATAGCGGGAGCAAAAGATGCCCGCCACCATCGCCAGCGCCGTTAATGCGGCGCGCAAGAACAGTTGGTCCATCGCGGCGCGATTTCCGGTCAGCAACGGCCCTTCGGCCCACAATTTCGCGATCCAGGTCAGATAAAGCTGCGCCCCGCCCAGCATCGCCAGGCTGACGAACACAATCGCAAGCGGAGCGCGCAGCTGCAGACAATCGCGCAGCAGACGCGCGAAGACCGCGCGCCCCTCCGCCTGCTCGCGCTGCTTACCGCCGGTCAGCCGGCGCACTCCTGCTGCGGCGGAAAGCAGGAGGCGCTGCCAATGGCCAACAGTGTCCCAGAACAGCCGATGGGCCTCCTTGCGCCCTTGCGGTCCTTGCGCGGCCCGCACCATCACCGTGGCCGTCTGCCGGGTCTTATGCCGGAACTGACGCCATTGATCCTGCAGCAGCTTGCGGATGGTCCACAACTCGACCGCAATCCGCTCGCAATTGAGCAGGCGGCAGGCCTGGTAACGCTTGTGACCGTCCGCGATTATGAAACGCGATCCGATCCTGATCACGGAGATTGGCGGAAAAAGCTCCCCTGCGGCCATCGCCTGACGGTAGCTCTCGATTCGTTCCGGCGCATGCGTGGTAGTAAAAAGGTCCACGACCCGGTTGGCGGCAACCAAGCGCGTCGGAAATTCAGCCCGTGACGGATCAAAACAATCGGGGGCGCCGGCGGCCGATAAAACGCCGTCCGACGGTTTCAACGAGCCAGCCATCGATTTACCGCATTCATGATCTTCCGCACCAAGCGCCCTCCGCCCCAACCTCGCATCCGCACAAGTCTAGCTGTGCGCGCCCGCCGATACACCCCGTTAAGCTCCGCCCAGCGGCCGGTGCCCCATATAATGCGGGATTGCGGTGCTTTCGGACCCAATTCAATTGCCCCAGCCTAACACATCTCGAACTGCCTGTCCTTTCAGTGCGCATCAAAAAGGAGCAAATAGCGCATCGCGGACCGACACACAGACGGAGCGAAGACCTGGCGCGCGAAGGCCCGGGCGGCCTTGACGGATCGGAACCGCGACCCAATCGGCTCACGCCAGGGGGGACCGCGCGATCGACTCCAGGATGCGCAGGGGACTGTTTTCCGGGGTCACCATCGCGCTTACCGGCACGAAATAGGTGTGCTCCAGGGCATATTGTCCCGACAAGACCGCATGCGGAACCATATCGGTGAAGACTATCCAGGTAGCGCCGGGCGGGAATTCATGGAAGTCCTTGCGGCAATCACGCTGAAACATCGCGTTGGCCTTGAGGTAGTCGTGAAACCGCAGCATGAAACGGTCGTAAGGTGAGCGCTCGCGCAGCTTGATTCCAAGCGGGCGGAGCGCGCCCCGCGCGACGGTTTTGAGCCGTGCAAGTCCATCTGGTTTGGCGCAGTCTGCAAGCCCCGCATCCAGCGCCATCCGCGGCGCGATTGCGGCCAGCGTCTCGGAGGTGATCCACACTCGCGGCTCGCTCGGATGGACGTTGGTGAAGAAGCGCAGGATACGCCGTCCGCGCGCCGGACGCGTGGGAAAGGAGTCTATATGGATCAGATCGTTGCGCGAACGTCCGCGCAGATTGCGCCCGCGCTCTTCGATCGGCCTGAAGCTGGTCAGATCGACCTGCAGCGCGCCGGCGTACGGCGCGAGCAATTGGGCTGCCAGAGCATTGACCCTGTCGGCGTAACCGGTCAGCGCGCGCTTGAGAGCTTGCACGTCGATACCCCGGCGCGCAACGCCGCGCAAACGGCCCGCTTGCGAATCGTAGGAAATGTTTTTAATGAAACTGGATGCGGTCTGCCTGACCCCGGTCAAAAAGTCGCGCTCCTCCTGGCTGATGATCGGAAAATCCCGCAACAGCAGGATCTCCCCGCGCTCCAGCCGCTCGCAGCATAATCGCGCCCGCTCAGCCGCGAATCTCGGGTCCCGCCATCCCTCGACGCTGAATTCGCTGATTTCCACCAACCCCATACCGGGAGGTTACGTTGTCAGGCCGGCTTATGCCACCGCCCCTCCAGCGCCCCGGCAAGCGGGAATAATTCCGAACGCATTGACGAGCGCCAACTCCGGCGTCAGCCGTTCCCGGCACCATGCCTGGCCCACGCCGTGTCGACGCGCTGGAGCAGATCAGGGAGGAGTTGCTCAACGGCCCCGATCTCAGCAAAAAGGGCAGCCGCAAGCGCTTGCTCGAATAGGTCGAGCGGACCGGGCGCGAGGCATTGGAGCAGATGTCGGGATGAAGCGCTAAGGTAAAAGACGGTCTGGTCCGCGATTTGTAATAATCCTAATATCTGGTGCTAAGATGCTGGCAAAATTACCTCGATAAACTCGGTCGCATTGGGGAGACCGTGGATCGGGTCGGGCGCGAACGCGACGAGCAGCATCTTGGCGATCTACACTTGGAATACCACGCATTTCGAGCAATTCGACGCCGCGGTCGCAAGGCGGCTGAAGACGCCATGAGACGGGCGCGGCGCGGCAGGACATCGAGATGAATTCCTATCAACAGCGAACCAGCACCTCGTTGCGTTGTGTAGCGTTGTGGCCACGTTGCACCCCGGGGATATAAGAGGAAGAGTATCGAGTTGGCTGCTTGCGCCGTGCGCGAAATCTGAACGCTCCAGCATCACGTATCTTGAGAAAAGGAATTGGCAGACGCAAAACAGGCGACACCCGCGGACCAGGACTTGATTGCCGCCATGGCCGCAGGGGATGCGGAGGCCCTTCGTACTCTGAACGTGCGCTACGGCAGGGCATTGGCCGGACTTGTCCGGCGCTTTCTGAAGGATGAAGCCGACATCGAGGAAGTGGTCGCCGACGTGTTGTGGCAGGCATGGCGCGAGGCGAAATCTTTCGACCCGTCGCGCGGCTCGGTTTCCGTCTGGCTGGTGACGCTCGCGCGCAGCCGCGCCATCGATCGCTCACGGGCCCTTCGCGTGCGCAAACAACCGCTAGCGGAGCAGCCGGCCGCGCAATGGGCGCTCGATCCCGGAGTGGAACTGGACCAGGCTATGCGCGCACGGGTGGTGCGCGCGGCGCTCACCACACTGGATGCCAGTGAGCGCGCCGCCCTGGAGTTGGCGTATTTTTCAGATTTTTCGCAATCGGAGATTGCAGTCAGGCTGGGCATTCCTTTGGGTACGGTAAAGACCAGGGTGCGCAGCGCGATGATGAAGCTGCGGCGGGCGCTGGCGGGGAGCCGCCAATAGTTACGAGTCGTATGGACCATAAGGCGATCAAAGAACTGCTTCCGCTCGCCGCGCTCGACCAGCTTGAGCCCGACGACGCCAGCGCTCTTCAGGGACATTTACGCGACGGCTGCGAGGAATGCGAGGCGGAACTGCGTGCGCTGCGCGAAACGGCAGCGGCGCTCGCGCTCAGCCTTGACGAGTCGGCTGCCACCCGCGCGGCTGATTTCGAAGAACGCGTTTGGGCCCGGTTACGGGCACGACTGCAACAGTCTGCGCCCTCGCCATCGTTGCCGGGCACGCGCCCCAGCGCGCTCGCGCGGCGGCACCTCTTGCGCGGCAGCGTCGGCGTTTGGCGCGCTGCGGCCGCCCTGCTCGCCGCAGCCGTCGTCGTAGCCACGATCTACGCCGGCCAGTTGAAGCGTCAACTGCAACGCGCGCGCGCCGACCAGCTGCGCGAGGTTGCCGCGATTCACTCCCAATTGAGCGATTTGAGCGCGCAACTAAGGCGCGCGCGCGATGAGGTCGGCGCGCTTCAGCGCGTGCTTGACGAGCGCATCCGTTTGGAGCGTGTGCTGAGCGCACCCGATCTGCGCCTGACTCGTCTTGAACCACTCTTACCGGCCGCTGGAGCCCATGCAGTAGTAGCCGTCAGCGCCTCCCACGATACCGCGGTATTGCAGGCTAGCGGCCTACCAGCAACTCCGGCGGGCAAAGCCTACGAGCTGTGGTGGATCACCAAGGAGCACGGCCCGGTAGCGGCGGGTCTCTTCCGGGCCGAGCAGGGCCAGCCGGTGATCGCGTCAGTCGCCGTGCCACCGCGAGATGAGCATGTGCTGCTAGGGGCGGTAACGCTGGAACCGGCGGCTGGCGTCAGCAAACCGACTGGGACTATGTACCTCAAGGGTGCGCCCGGTCCTGCCTGACTTCCGCTCTCGGCCAATCCATCCGCGCGCGGTCATCGTATCTGAGGTTGTGAGCACCACACAGTTTCGCACTACCGACCAAAGCGCGGATTACGGTTTCAACCTCGAGAAGTATCTGCGGGTAGCAGGCTGCGCTCGTCCAGAAGCCTTCGACTGGTCTGACCCGGGGCCGCGCCTGGACGACGAAGCGCTGTTTTGCCTTGGCTACATGATGGACATCGAGTCGCATACCATCATCTATCTGCGCGAAATGCTCTCGACCGCGGTGGTTGAGGATCCCTCGATAACCGCATTTCTGTCGTGCTGGGCTTACGAGGAGTTCTTTCACTCACAGGTGCTGAAGCGCTTGCTGATGAGCCAAGGGGTTGTGATTGACGACTGGCGCTTCACCGCGCTGCGCCGCGCGCGGCCGGCCGACCACCTCGCGCAAAAAATCGCGCGGTTGTTGTCGCGCGCGACGCGCCATTTCGCTGCCGTACACATGGCCTGGGGCGCGATCAACGAACTCTCGACGCTGACCGGTTATCGCGCGTTAATGGAGCGCACAGGCCATCCGCTGCTCGTCACGGTGCTCGGGCGCATAATAAAGGATGAGCGTCGCCACTTTTCCTTCTACTTCCAGCAGGCGCGGATGCGCCTGCGGCCGCGTGCCGCGCAGATCTTGACTTCGGTCGCGCTGCGCAACTTCTGGAGTCCGGTCGGGAGCCCGGTGCGGGGCAATACTGACGCGCGCCGCGTCTGTAGCTACCTGTTCGATGACGCGAGCGGACCGCGCCGCCTGGCTGAGCTCGATACCACGATCGCCCGGCTGCCCGGCCTGGATTGGTTCGACATGGCGTCGCGCTACTGCCTCAGTCGCTCCGCGCCGCAGCTCAATTCTTGCGCCGCGGCGAACTCAGCGAAGTCGCTGCTTTTTGATTAACTTTTCCAGCCGGCTGGCCAACGTCGATTTTCCAATCCAATCCGGTCAGCCACGCGTATCTTTGGTCGGACTTTCAATCTTCGCGCATTGTTGAGGAGGCAAAACGCTTATGAAGGGTTGGATACTTCGACTTATGGTCGGCGCCGGTCTTGCGCTTGCTCTTTCTGTCGGAATCGCAATCGCACAGGAGGGCGGTCCGAATACGTCCTCGGACACCCTGGCGCCGAATCAAACCGCTGCTTTCGGCCAAAACCAGTCGTTGGTGTTTAGCTATACAGAAAACTTTGATTGTGTGGATGAACCAACCGACGATTTGAATTTCAACGGCATACCAGCGCAATCAGACCCAGCCGAGTTTCAGACCCCCATTTGTCAAGTTGGTACCGAGCCGCAACACGATCCGACCGGCGCCAACGCCAATACGACGGTTAAGCTCTGGGTACTGGTGCCGTTTTTTGGCACTGACACCACTGATACCGACGCGATTTCCTGTCCTCCCAACCCTCGTCCGGGACTGCTTTGCGGCAAGGAGCTGGGCGACACCCTAATCAAACTCTTCGGTATCGTACCCGAGGGATTCAAGGAGACGCCGTCGGTGGCAGTACAGTGTCCAGATCCTGGTTCACCGCCCGGCACCTGCACGATGCACGCATCGACCTTGGATCTGTTTCCCGCCTTGGTTGCGCTGGGAAAGATTCCGGCCACGCCCAAGCAAAACATTTTCGTGCCGACACCTAACCACGATCACGTCATCTCGCAGAACATTAATCAAAAGCAGCCACAGTGGTGGCAGGTCATCACCGTTTTAGTGACCGATCCTTCGGACTGGCCGGCGGCTGACGGCAGCAGCGGCATAACTTCGCTCCAGAAGCTCAGGGAAGCTCAGAAAGAGGGTGGCGCGTTGGGCGATGTTCCATCCAATTTCTATCTTTTCTTCGGCTCGATGAAGGGCATGAAAATGTAAGACTTGACGGCGGTGCCGGTCTGAACTCAATCCGGCACCGCCCACCGCATGTTGCATCCTGGCGCGGTCGGACGGCGCGTGATGCTGCGTAAGAGTCACGAATATCGGAACGGCGCCGATCGGGCCTGCGATTACGAATAGCGCTACAACGATCTCGGCATAATGCCGCCCAGTGCTCCAGGACGGGCCCCGTCAAATTAAGATCAGTCGTCACGTCAGCAATATGTTTTCGAGGCCTCAACGTGGTGGCGCGGTTGTTGGGAGTGCTCCTGACGGCGGTTGCGGTGGAATTTATCACGTCAGGTCTTGCTCAGCTTTCGCCCGAGCTGGTATCCCCGCGGTTTTGAAGAGGGCGGAGAAGTTCGCCACACCTTATCCAAAAGCGACGGGATTTCCTGCAAGCGCATTCCTTCCTTGACATCGATGAGAGACGGCTTAGTTTTTTCAGTGGAAGAACGACCTTGGAAGGAGGTGATGGCTATGCTGGCGATCGTAAGAGTATGGCTCGCATGGTTAGCCACCTCGTGGATGGAGTTCTGCCGCTGGATCTGGCTGTTCCTGCCAGGACTTCGTTCCGCACTGGGCAGTTCTTCCACAGCCGCTGTGCCCGGTCAAAGAATGAGGTTGGATCGAGCTAAGTGGCTCCATCCAATCTCAGCGCTCGCTGCGGCTGGAGCCCTCGGCGTCAGCTAGGCGCAAGCGGGTTCCACGAGGGTAGGCGGCGATCTGAACCGTCTGGGAAGGCCGCCCGCCGGTATCGCGATTAGCCGGCGGCTCGGAGGGTGTGCAAAGGGACGGCGCGCTTAAGCGCAATGTTCCGCCACGCCTGACGGCAGGCGGGCCGAAAACCGCGCCGCGCGAGCGGCCAGCCCGACGGTTTGTCTGCTCGGTTTGGCGCTCCGCACTTCAAATCCTAAAAGGAGGGTTGAAAATGGCGACATGGGATCCGTGGCGGGAGATCGATGAGTTGCGCCGGGAAGTAGATCGGGCTTTCGAAGAGTTCGGCTTTCAGACCGAGCCGGCTTTCCGGGCGGCGTTCCTTCCAGGACGTCTGGCACGCGGCTATCCGCTGGTCAACGTCCATGAAGACCGGGACCATCTGTACGTCGAAGCGATGGCGCCTGGCATCGATCCGAATTCTCTAAAGCTAACGGTGGTTCACAATTCTCTTACAATCTCTGGCGAAAAGAAGGGGCCGCCGTCTGACGTGAAAGCGGAATCATTTCACCGGGAGGAGCGCGCGGCCGGAAAATTTGTTCGCAGCATCACCCTGCCGGTCGAAATAGACGATCAGAATGTAAAGGCTGAGTTTAAGAACGGCTTGTTGCTGATCACGCTACCGAAGGCCGAGAAGGCAAAGCCCAAGCAAATCAGCGTGCAGGTTGCCTGAGGCTCGGGCAAATTACGTTCAAGTCAAAAGCAGGAGGCAATCGCCATGGCTGAAAAAACTGTGCCGGTTCCAAGGGGACCCGAACGTGGAAAAGGCGAACGCGAAATCACCCGCGCTAGAGAGCGCAATCTGCGTCCTCCGGTGGACATCTATGAAACTCCCGAGGGCCTGGTATTGATGGCCGATCTTCCCGGCGTGGCCAAGGAGAATCTGCAGGTGCATATTGACAACGACCTGTTAACCATAAGCGGCAAGGCGAGCCACGTGGCGGCGGGCGACACAATCTACCGTGAATATGAGCTCGCGAATTTTTACCGCCAGTTCGAGCTCAACGAGGAGATTGACCGGGAGAAGATCAGCGCGGAATTGAAACACGGCGTGCTGACCTTGCGCTTGCCGAAAACCGAAAAAGCCAAGCCAAAGCAGATCGAGGTACGCGTGAGTTGAATTCCGGCGCGAGCGCGGCGGCGCGATCGATTCGAGCATCGCCGCGTGAGCATCCGCTCCTTGCCCGCGTTAAACGGAGGAGAATTGACATGGCCCAGCTTTTACCGGAAACGTGGAAAGAGCCTTTGCGACGGCTGCGCGAAGATATCGATAGCGCATTTGCCAGATGGTCGCGCAGCCGCGCGAAGGAGGACCGTGAACACAGCGAAAGACTGCCTGCGCCGCTTAAAGAGAAGTTGGTCGATTTGCGAACCAACCTGCAACGTGCGGTGGACCGACTGATCCCGCGGCGCGTTGGCTCCCGTTTAAGCGAAGGCGATGGCGATCTGTGGTTTCCTTCTTTTTTCGAGACAGGGGGGCCGGCGCTGGATATACAGGAGAGCGACCATGAGATTGTGGTCACCGCTGAAATGCCCGGGCTCGACAAGAATGATTTCGCTGTGGAGGTTAGCGGTGACCGTCTAATCCTGCGCGGTGAGAAGCAACAAAGCGCTGAAGAACGGCGTTCAGGATACTATTACGCGGAGCGCAGTTTTGGCTCTTTCTTCCGGGTGGTGCCATTGCCATGCGAGGTCGATACGGAGCATGTCAAAGCGACCTACAAAAACGGCCTGTTAAAAGTCTCCATGCCAAAAAGCGCAAATGCGCGGACGCGGCGAATAGAAATCAAGGTGCGCTAAGACGCGTCGTTTCTCCCGTGCGTCAGGAGGTCGCGCATCATGCTGGCAAGAACGCAATATGCAATCCTCGGGGTGACGCAGACGGAAAGCCATGATGGCTTGCGCCGGACCTTCCGGCGGCTCGTCAAGCGCTATCATCCCGACCGAGCGGGCCCCCGCGCCATCGCGGCCTTTCAGCAAATAGTCAGTGCTTATCGGCTGTTGGAAAGAGAAGAATGGCGCAAGCAATACGACAGGGGGATCGACGACTCAGTTTCACGCCAAGTCACCCCAGAGCCAGTGATATCGTTGGGTAACGATGTTCCTCATGAAAACTTCGCTGCGTTGCGGATCATTCCCACGATTGAACTCAGGGTGCTTTCACTGGTCGTATTGGATTCGCTGGCTGGGCGCATGCATGAAAGGCTGCAATGCGCCGAGCGGACCAACGAGGGCGAATGGGATCCGTTGGATCTTACCGCCACACTCCCAGCCGCCGATGCTGCACGCGGCGGCGTCGCGATTCTTGCGCTTCCCGCGTGGTACCCGTGCGCTGAATGCCGTGGCTCGGGGCGCACCGAAGGCCTGCCGTGCGGCGCATGCGACGGAGAGTCAATTCAACTGGATGAAGAACGAATTCATGTAAACATACCGCCGCTGAGCTCGTCGTACGCGCGTATGGAGATGCCGTTACCGCATTTGGGAGTGATGGGCAAATATCTTCGGCTGCATCTGCGCGTTGTGTGAAATCCTGCTCGTGGCCGATGTTGCGGCAAAGGCGATGGGACAGACTCACGATGACCGGCGCGGGAGTCTCCGTCCAGTTCAACGGCGAGCCGGGCGCGGGCGCAGTAAAAATCCACAACGTACCTGGCAATCACCTGCTGTCTTTGGAAGTGCAGGCCGCGAAGCCGGTTGCGGCGAAGCGCGGCCATAGAATCCGCTCGCCAGGCGTCATTTCGCGGCCAAGCTTTCGGGCAAGCGCCAGCTTCTCTGTGCTCACCGGGCTGATTGCGTGTGATTTTCAAGACCTCACCCCCTGCCCCTCTCCCTTCAGGAGAGGAAAACCGGACAGGAGCCTGCGCCCGCTGAGCTCTGTCTTAATCTCTGCCCTAATTTTTCCAGACTTGGATTTTTCCAGACTGATCGAGTGGTGCGAACTCACGCCTCGACGTATTCGCACACCGCCGAGAACGGCGGTATTGGCGCGCGTCCTCGCGCAGACCTCGGTCAATTCGCGGGCATTTGTGGCTCGCTCCTGAGATGCGGTAGCTCGAACTTTATCGTCAGGCGATTGCGCCGAGATTGGCCAACGCGGTCATGACTTCGGCGGGGCTGATTTCGCGCAGACAGCGGTAATGGCCGAAGCGGCAGGTGCGGGCCAGGCAGGGGCTGCACTGGATCGCTTTGTAGAGGATTGCGGTGCGCGCGCCCAGCGGCCCCGTGCGCAAGGGATTGGTCGAACCGAAAATTACCACCGTGGGAACATTCAACGCCGACGCCACGTGCGCGGCGCCGGAATCGTTGCCGGCAAAGCCGTCGCACAACGACAGCAGCGCCATCAACTGGCCGACATTGGTCTGGCCGGCCGCAACGATCGCGCGGCAATCCGATGCCGACGCGATCCTCTCGCATTGGGCCGCGTCACCGGCGCCTCCGACCAGCACGGATTGCACGCCCCGCCTGGCCAATGCCGATACCAGTTCCGCGTAATGCTCCTGCGGCCATTCCTTGGCCGGTCCGTAGGCGGCGGCCGGAGCGATCGCAACCAGCTTTGAATGCGCATTGCGGCGGGCGGAAAGCCATCGGCCCATCTCATCGAGATGGCGGGGGGCAACTGGAATCGCGAATTGATTGAGATCGGTTTCGATGTTCAACGTCGCTTTCAGCATCGCCGGCCAGTAATAGACCTGATGCTGATTCATCAAAGCCGGATCCGGTTTGACTCGATTAGTCAGTAGCAATCCACGGCCGTCGCTGGAGAATCCGGCGCGAACAGGGACGCGTGCCAGCCTTATCCGCAATGCTGAGACAAAACTGTTGGCGAAGATCACCGCCAGCTCGAATCGGCGCGCGCGTAACTCGGACGCGGTCCGCATCAGTTCAGAAAGCTGGAATTTATCGGGGTCGCGCCGCAGCGGGATTACTTCATTGACCCATGAGACACCGTCGAAAAACGAAGTCAGCTTATGATCGACGAGTACTGCAAGATGCGCCTGGGGGAAATGCCGCCGCAAGGCCGCCAGCGCCGGCATCGTCATGACCAAATCGCCCAGCCAATTGACTCCGTGCACCAGGATGCGGTCGGGATTCGATGGTCGCGTCAAATAGAGGACTCCGGTTTATTCCCGGCGCGCAGGGAGCTTTCCAGACGTTCCCACGCGACCCCAGGATCGTTCGACTTGCGGCCGCCAGCATTCAACGCGGTTTCCATCGCCGATGCATCCACAGCCATTGCTCCGGGTGGCGCATAATGATGCGCTCCAGCGCTGCGTTGTATAGACGCGTGTTGGCCGCAATCGCATCCGCCGCGCTGCGTCCTGGCAGCGTCGGCAGGGCTTCTTCGAAACGCACCACGTGCGAGCCGTCGGCTTCGCGCCACAAGGCGGCGGGCACCACCGGCGCGCCGCTGCGCAATGCGATCAGCGCCAGGCTGCGAAAGGTCCACGCCGGCGAGCCAAAAAAATCGACCAGCACGCCGTCGCGCCCGCCTGCATGCTGATCCATAATGAAGACCACCGCGTCGCGCGCCGCGAGCCGATCGAGAATAGTCTGCATCGAGCCGCGCTTGGGCAGCGCCTTAAGTCCGCTTTTGCGCATCCGCCGATCGACGATCATCTCGAGCCATCGGGGTATGGGACGGCGCAGGATATAAAAGCGTCCGCGGTATTCGGGAAAGTTTTCCATCGCGGCGGGCAGCGCGACTTCCCAATTGCCGAAATGGCCGGACAGGAGCAGCACGCCCTTGTTCATGTGGTAGGCTTTAAGGATCGCCTCAAGATTGCGGACTTGCACAACAGGGCGCGCTCCGATGCCCAGGTTGATGCGCGCGAACTCGACGACAGAGCGGAACAGATGGCCGTAAAAGGCCTGTGCCAGCGTAATTATCTGCCGCTCATCGAGTTCGCTGCCAAAGGCGCGTTTGAGGTTGGAAATCACCACGCGGCGGCGAATCGGCAGGCAATGATACATGAAGCGGCCTGATGCCGGCGCGCTCAGTTGCAGCGTCCGCGCCACGGCCATCGCCGTGGCGTGAGTCGAATCATGGCTGAGCGCAAGGGAAATGTCCGCTATCCAATGACGCGCCATCGCATCCGCCGCGCGCGGCGAACGGTTCACGCGCGGCGCTCCGTAGGGATCGGAAACGATTTCGAAATCGCGCGCCTCCAGTTCGCCCAGCGCGGTCTCGCGGGGAAACAGCTTCAGACATGCCTCCTTGGCGGCGAAGCGGGCGGCAAGGCGTGCAGGTTCGGGACCGTCGGCCGCGTCGGCCAGTTCGCGCTCGGAGAAAATCCGCAGCAAATCGTTTCTGGGCATCTCGGCCAGCAGCCGGCGGATGCGCCCGATATCGACCAGGTCGATGCTGTGGCGCAATCCACTGTCGGAATCAGGGGTTTTCATGAATGCCCATCGCGAGGCGCCTTGATCACTAGGGCACAGTTCATGACTCCGAACCCCCGGCTCAAAACCAGCGCGAGGTTGCCGCGCAATCGGGTTGGCGACGCCGATAGGTTGAGCTCCGCGCATCCCGGATCGGGTTGGCGTAGCGTGGCGATGCCCGGGACGGTTTCGGCGTGCAGGCACTCAAGCGCGAGCGCCGCATCGATTGCACCGGCGGCCGCAATGGTATCGCCGAACGCCCATTTGAACGATGTAACCACGGGCATATCGCGGCCAAATACGCGGCGGATGGCAGCGGCCTCGGAGCGGTCAGATGCCGCCGTACCATTACCATGCGCGACAATCAAGGCAATTTCTGCGGGCGCGACCCCCGCCTCGCCCAACGCCAGTTCGATTGCTGCCGCCATCCCATCGCCGCTCGCGCCGGTGGACAAGACGCCCGCCGCTTCGGTGCTGAAGCCGGCGCCCAGAACTTCTCCGCGCACGCGCGCTCCTCGCGCCGCCGCCGCCGATCGCGTCTCCAGCACCATCGCCGCCGCGCCTTCTCCCACGATCAGTCCGCTGCTGGCCGCATCAAAGGGTCGAATCGCGTCCGTGGTCAACAGTCCCAGACGGTAGAGGTTCAATATGATCTCGGGTTCGATTGGGCAATCATGCCCGGCGGCCAGCGCGCGATCGGCCTCGCCGGCGCGCAACGCGTAATATGCCTCGACGATCGCCTGGGCTCCGCCCGTTCCATGGTTGGTGATACAGGTGTTGGCGCCCTTGAAGCCGAAGGCGATTCCGAGGTAACACAACACGTTGTTGGGCAGCGACTGAAGCAGCCAGGTGGGATTGACGGTGGCGCCCAGCTTGTCGGCAAAGCGCCGCAAATCGCCGTCCGCCGCCGCTAAGGCGGGTAAAAAATCATACTGGTAGTAATAGCCGACCCCGCCGCAGCCGGTGTACACCGCCGTGCGCTCGTTGAATTGAATGCGCGCGGACTCGTCTAAAGCGGCGCTGCACGCCGGAATGCCTGAATTGGCTACGGCGCGGGCGGCGGCGTACAAGCCGAGCAGGTCGGTGCGCCGCAGGCGTTGGATCGATTTAAGCAGCCTGCGATCGTCAAACAGTCCGGCGCCATCGATATTTGGGACGCCGCCCGCCAATGGCACCGGCCAGGCGGAGGAATCCCATTGGCTGAGCGGTGTGAAAGCGGTATGTCCCGCGAGCAATTCCCGATGGATTTGCGCCACCGATGTGCCCGAGGCGCAAATCGCTTCGGTCGCGGTAATTACGATCGGCTCATTCATTGCCTGACGTCCTCGGGATTCCTGAACACCAGGCTATTGTTGGAACCGCCAAAGCCGAACGAATTCGACATCGCCAGCCCCAGGCGGCATTGCACTGGACGGTCGCGCACGAAGTTCAGGTCGCATTGGGGGTCTGGATGTTCAAGGTTGGCGCTGAAGGGGAGGGTTGAATGATGAATGGCGAGCGCGCAAATCACGGCCTCGACCGCGCCGGCGCCTGCGATCAGGTGCCCCATCAGGCTTTTGGTCGAGCTGACCTGGACGCGCCGCGCATGGAGGCCGAAGACGGCGTTGACGGCCGCGCATTCGCTGCGGTCGTTCATGATCGTCGAGGTGCCGTGAGCGTTGATGTAGCCGACTTCATCGGGTTGCGCATTCGCGTCCCTGAGCGCCTCACGCATAGCCTGGATCGGGCCGTCGCCTGAAGGATGGGAATCGGTGATGCGGTAGCTGCTGAGCGAATTGCCGTCGCCGGCCAGTTCCGCGTAAATGCGGGCGCCGCGCTGGCGCGCCGACTCCCATTCCTCCAGCACCATGAACCCGGCGCCCTCGCCCAGCACGAAACCATTGCGAGTGCGATCGAAGGGACGGCTGGCGCGCGAGGGCGTGTCGTTGCAGTCCGAGAGTGCGCCCAGCAAGCTGAATGCCGCCAGGCCGATCGGATTAACCATCGAATCAAAGCCGCCAGCCAGTACCATGTCGGCGCTGCCGCGCCGAATCAGACGCAGGCCCCTACCGATTGCTTGACCGCCGGAAGCACACGCGGTGTGTACCGCGCCGGTGTAGCCGCGAATTCCGAACCGTTGGGCCATCAGGGCCACACCGGCGTTGGGCTGATTGCGCGCATAGGCAATCGGATCGGGCATCCCTGCCGCCGGGTCGAACAGCAAACGGGTGGCGAGCCGCCCGTTTGCCGCAAAACAGCGCTGGAATCGGACCAGGTCGTCGAAATTGTTCGCCATCATGCCGCTGCCGGCGACACAGCCCCAACGCGTGGCGTTATCGGGCCGCGGGCTTTGGCCGCAGTCCTCGATCGCCTGGGTAGCGGCGGCCAGCGCGAAGCGGACATGGCGCGCCGCGTACTTGAGCAATTTGCGATATGGCGGCGGGGGCGCGTAGGAAAAATTTTTGACTTCAGCCGCGATGCGGACCGGGAAACCGCTGGGATCGAACCCGCTGATCGGCGCAATTGCGCTGCGGCCCTCGAGCAACGCGCGCCAGGTTTCCTCGACGCTGTTGCCCAGCGGCGTGACCAAACCCAATCCGGTTATCGCCACGCGCCGGCGCGAAGGCATGATCAGGCGCCGGCACGCTTGGCGCGGAGCACCATCTTGCACATCGTTTCCACCGTGAACAGGCTCGGGACGTCCGCCAGGTTCATTTGCGGGCGGAAGTTTTCAGGGGGGACCTCGGTCATATACTGGCGCAGGCGTTCCAGCCCCGCGGCGGTAAGCACTCCGTTGTGCTCAAACTCCGCCTCGGGCAGGTCGCCGCGCGCGTCCTCGATGATGCGGCCGCGCGGGATCTGAATGTCGAATTCGCGCTCCAGCCGGAACACAATATCGAGCAGGTCGATCGACTCGGCTTCGAGATCGGCGAACAGACGGCTGGTTGGACGAATTTCGGAGGGGTCCCGGGCCAGCGCTTCGGCGACAATTCTGGCCACCTGGGGGAACACCGATTCGATATCCTCTTGGCTGATTGCAACCGGCATGGTCACTCCATTTTAAAACCGCCATCCACGTATATGATCTGACCGGTAATATAATCAGCAAAGCGCGAGGCAAGGAACACCACCGCGTGGGCAACTTCGTCGGGTTGTCCATAGCGGCGCAGCAGGATTCGCTTGAGCGCCTCGTCGCCGGCGTTGGCGCGGATGCGCTGGGACATCGCGGTTTCGATAAGGCCGGGGGCGACGGCGTTGACGGTGATTTTGCGCGGCGCCAATTCCACCGCCAGCGCCCGGGTAAATGCGTTGACGGCCCCTTTGCTGGCGGCGTAATTGCTCTGCCCGCGCCCCGCCATCGCACCCGCGACTGAACTGATATTTATGATTTTCCCCGCGCGCTGGCTTATCATCTGTGGAACGGCGGCGCGGGTCACATTGAACACTCCGGTCACGTTGGTTTGCAGCACGTCGCTGATATCGGCGTCTTCCAGCCACGGCAAAAGGTTATCGCGGATGACGGCGCTGTTGTTGACCAGCACGTCAATGCGGCTATGGTGCTGGATTACACGGCGCACCGCCGCGCTTGCGGCAGCCGCGTCGCGTACGTCGGCCTGTTCGGCAAACACGGATCCGCCGCGGGCGCGCGCGTGTTCCAGCGTCTGTTGCGCGCCGGCATGATCGGATTGGAAGAAAAAGGTCACGGCGGCGCCTTCGGCGGCGAATGATTGGACGATTGCCCGGCCGATGCCGCGGCTGCCCCCCGTTACGATGACTGTTTTGCCGGCCAAGCCGGAATCGCCGAGCATGCGCGCCACTCACCCACTGATCGAAAATCCGCCGTCGACCACCAGCGTCTGGCCCGTGATCATCGCCGCTTCAGGCAGGCATAGCAGGAAAACCGCATCGGCTACATGCTCGGGCGTGATTGCCGGTCCGAGGGCGCAACGCTGAGCAAAATCGCGCAGCATTTGTTCACGGGCGGCAAACGCCTTGAGCGCGTCGGTATCGACAGCCGCGGTCGTTACGGCGTTGACGCGGATTGCATGGCTGCGTCCCAGTTCCATCGCCAGGCTTCGCACCAGCGCTTCCAATGCGGCTTTGGAAGCTCCAATAAAGCTGTAGTCGGGAAGGGCGAAACGCGCGCCCAGACTGGAAATCGCAATGATTCGTCCGTCACGCCCCATGATCGGCGCGGCGCGTTGAGCCAGGAGGTTCAGCGCCAGGGCGTTGGTTTCCATGCACCAGCGCCAGTGCTTAAGCGACATCTCGAGGCTGGGTTTCAAAACGCCGCTGGCCGCGTTGCTGACCACGATGTCCAGACGGGTGAAATGCCGTGACATTTCCGCAAACAGTGCGCTGACGCTTTCGGGGCTGGCAACATTGGCGACGATCGGCACCGCCTGGCGTCCCAGGGCGCCAATTGCGGCGCAAACCGCGCGCGCCTGATCGTGCGAATTGAAATAGACGGCGGCGATGTCGCAGCCCTCGCGCGCCAGCTTAAGCGCGATCGCCCGGCCAATCCCGCGCGAGGCTCCGGTCACCAGGGCGACCTTCCCCTTCAATGCCGGGTCAATTTTGGTCTCGGCCATGTTGCGCCCGACCGCGCCGATCGTAAGCAGCTACTGCGCTCCGATTCCTGCGGATAGCGGCCGTGTCTGGGGACGGGCGCACGGTTGGAGCAACTCCATGATGGCCTGCGCCGCGCGTTTCATCGCCCCGGTGGGCCCCAGGACCTCGGGAAGTTGCGCCAGCCGCATCTGGATCTGCCGACGCCGGGTCTCGTTGGTCAGCAGCGACCAGACCTCGTCGGCCAGATGAACGGGATCGACGCGCTTTTGGAAAAACTCGGGCTGCACGAGGTCGTTGAGCAGGATGTTAACCATCCCGATGTACTTGACCCTCATCAGACGGCGTCCGACCGAGTAATAAAGCGGGCGGCAGCGGTAGGCGATTACCGACGGGATACCGAGCAGGCCCACTTCGACCGTGGCGGTTCCGGAACATTGCAGCACTACCTTGGCGCGGCTGAGCACGGCATAGGAATCGGGATTGTAGACCACGGCATCGCGCAAACCGCTCTGGCGCACCGCCTGGGCGAGGTCGGTCCGCAGTTCCTCGCTGGCCAGCGGGATGGAAAACTGAAGCGCGGGATTGCGCTGCTGCAGCAGTTTGGCCGCACCCAGCATCGGTCCGCTTAAATCGCGAATCTCCTGCATCCTGCTGCCCGGCATCAGGGTAACCATCGGACGGGCCGGATCAAGCCCGATCTTCATCTGGGCGGCGGCGGGATCTTCGTTCACCCGCACCGCGTCGCGCAGCGGATGGCCCACCCACAAGGTGTCGGAACCCGCCGCCTTGTAGATTTCCGCTTCCTCGCGAAAAGCCGACAAGACCCGGGTCGCCAGCGGCACCACCAGCGGCAGCCGCCATTGGCCCCACAGCCAAACCTGGGGCGGAAAAAAGAACACCACCGGGATACCGTGAGCGCGCAGCCATCGCGCCAGCATCACATTGATGGTTTCGGCGTCGATCAGGACTGCGAGGTCGGGACGCGCGTTGCTGAGCAGCGAGCGCGTATCGCGCCACACACGCAGCACCGAGCGCGCCGCCCGCACCGAATCAGGCGGACCGATGGTCGAAACCCCGGTGCTGCTGACTGCAACTTCGACCCCGGCGCGCTCCATCGCCGATCCCCCGGCACCGACCAGACGAATATCGCGGTTGAGCTCGAGCAGCGCGCTGGCCAACCGCCCACCGTTCTGGTCGCCGGAAACATCGCCCGCCACCAGGCAAATGGTCAGCGGTTTGCCGTCAGGTTCCTGCATAGGCCGCCGTGAGATAGGGTGCGAGTTCATCAAGATAACGCCGGGTAACGCAGACCGGGTCCGGCAATGTCTGCAGTTGTTTGGCTAGTATGTTGCGCCGCCATTGCTCATCCGCAAGCATTTGCCTGAGCGCCGCCGCCAGCTGTGCAGCCGTGGCAACCATCGTCTGTGGCGCCGCCGCAACCAGCGATCGCGCTTCGTGCTCGAAATGATCGAAATGGGCGCCGAGGAGCACCGGCACTCCGGCCTCAAGTGCTTCCAGCGGATTATGTCCGCCGAATTTCCCAAACCCGCCACCAATAACCGACACTACCGCCACCCCATAAAATTCCCTGAGTTCGCCGATTGTGTCTAGTACCAAAACGCGCCAATTATCGCCAGCTTGCATCCTGCTGCGCAAAGCCACCGGCAATCCAGCCGCGGTCGCTCCCCGCACCACGTCCGGCGCCGACGACAGATGTCTTGGAGCGACGACAAAGCGCACCGCCTTATCCTTCACCTCAGCCATTGCCTGGAATATCAGGGCGAGTTCCTGGCGATGCACACTGCCGAATACGATTACCGGCTCGCCCGGACCAACACCGATTTCGCTGCGCAACCAAAGCGGATCTCCCGGCACGCGCTCGTGCAGATGCTTCAGGTTGCCCGCTGCGACGCAACGATGCGGCGGCGCGCCGAGTGCGACAAAGCGCTCCCGCTCGATTTCATTTTGCGCCAGGATACGGCTGAGCCGCCGCAGCGTCGGCTCAATAAAAAGCCTTATCGCCTGATAACGCTTTACATCCCGCGGGTAAATTCGCGCGCTTAACGCCAGCACCGGCACCGCGCGCCGCCACGCTTCGTAGATCAGCAGCGGCCACAATTCGGTTTCGATCAAAAACAGCGCCGCAGGCTGCCAGGTGTCAAAGGCGCGGCCGATCCATGCAGACACATCCCAGGGAACCAGCGCCGCGGCGGTGTTGCGGGTCTGTAAACGGGCGATATAGTCGACGCCGGCGCGGTTGGAGGCAGTAAAGATCGCAGGAAAATCATAACCGTGGTCGTGCAGGGCCGTCACCAGGCGCGCCGCGCCAGCCATCTCTCCCGCCGAGGCTCCATGAAACCACAGGGCGCCCCGCTCCGTAACCGGTACCCTTCCCATGCGCGCGCGCAACTCGTCACCGGTCGCACCGCTGACATAAGCCGCAGCCAGCGACGGCCCAAACACGCACGGCGATAAAGCCGCGTAGATTTTTTCCAACGCGGAGAGGCCTGAGGGAGTTGCGCCGGGTGAAGGCATAGATTGAGGTCAGGTTTCCACAATTTGTTGAGTGCGGGGGCGCAGTCCGCCCAACCTCGCAAAATGACTGATCGCATCGTCAGGTGGAACCACGCTGGACTCATATTACGTGATATACGTTCACAAGATAAGCATTTAGCTCAATAAATTTTTTCTACCGACGACCTTTGCAATAACGTTTATCGAAATCATCGACGCCCCGGAGGATTTCCCAAGCGCTAAAGGAAAGTGCTATGCAAGCTAGGCCACCTTTATATGGACGGCCAGCGAAGGGTAACCATTTCGCCAGGGGAGAGATGACAGAATGGCGCAAAACTCACAGGAATGGCAGGAAGAAACACTGCGCGTTGACCAGACGGACCTGCATATCGTAAAGGGCGGCAGCGGCCGGCCGCTGCTGGTCCTGCACGACGAAATGGGCCATCCAGGATGGCTCAAGTGGCATTCCGCGATGGCGCGCGAGCATAGCCTGATCATCCCGCTGCATCCGGGTTTCGGCCGCACCCTCGCGCCCGAGTGGATTCGCAGCATCCGCGACGTTGCAGGCTTATACTCCCTGCTCCTGCGCCAACAGAAACTGGCGCCGGTGGACGTCATCGGATTTTCCCTGGGCGGATGGATCGCCGCGGAAATGGCGGCTGCCAACCCCGATCAATTTCGCCGGATCGTCCTGGTTGCGCCATGTGGGATCAAGCCGGAGCGCGGCGAGATTCGCGACATCTTTCAAATGATGGCGCCGGATCAGTTGCGCAGCAGCGTGCTGGATTACGAGAACACGCCCGAGTTCAACAGCCTTTTCGGCGGCATCGGACCCGAGCAATTCGAACTGTGGGAAGATGCCCGCGCGCAGACCGCGCGACTGGCATGGCAACCCTACCTTCACAACCCCAGTCTGGGCCATCTGCTCGAAATCGTCGACACTCCCACTCTGCTTATCTGGGGCAAACAAGACTCCATTGTGCCGCTTAATGCCGGCGAGATCTATCAACGGTCGATTCCGGGCTCGCGCCTGGTGACGTTCGACCAATGCGGCCATCGCCCGGAAATCGAGAAACTGACTGATTTTCTGCGCGAGACGCAGAACTTTCTGGCTTGACACCAGGGGAGGCAGCGCGATGCATATCAGTTACTTTACCGAGCGGCCCTATCGTTACGTTCCCAACGACATGGTGATCCGGAACGGCTTTTTCGGCAATCCGAACAAGTTCTTTGATCCTGTCAAGGGCGGTCAACTGCTCAACGAATACCTCGACGAAAAACTGCTGGCCGAAGAGTTGGGCTTCGACGGCGTGATGCTCAACGAACATCACGACACCTCCTTCTGTATGGGCTCGGTAATGAACGTCGAGGCGTCAGTGCTGGCGCGAATCACCAAAAAGGTCAAAATCGCGCTGCTTGGTAATCCGCTGCCGATTGTGGGAAATCCGCTGCGCCTGGCCGAGGAATTGGCCATGATCGACATGATTTCCGGCGGACGCCTGGTCAGCGGATGGGTGCGGGGCGGCGGCAGCGAACAATTCGCCAGCAACGCCAATCCCGCCTTCAACCGTGAATACTTCAACGAAGCCCACGAAGTCGTGATCAAGGCCTGGACGCAGCCCGGTCCGTTCCGCTACGAAGGCAAGCATTTTCACTACCGTTTCATCGATCCCTGGGTACTGCCGATTCAAAAGCCGCATCCGCCCATCTGGATTCCCGGATTGCTCAGCCCGGAAACGGTCGAATGGTGTGCCGAGCACCGTTACCCGTACGTTGCGCTGGCGACGTTTCTGCCGCCCACCGTCGATTTGTGGAACTTCTATCGCGACGCGGCAGCCAGACACGGATACCAGGTTGGCACGGAAAACTTCGGCTACCTGCAAAAGGTGTACGTGGCGGACACCGAGGAGAAAGCCCACGACATAGCCAAGTACGACATGTTCGGGGGTGCTGGAATCGGCTACAGTTTGTTTGGTCAGCCGCAATGGATGTTTCCGCCCGGATACAATTCCAAGCAGGCGACCAGCCGTATTGCGCGACAATTCACCGCGCCCGACGCCACCCAGGGCAGTCCCTGGGCGACGGCGGCAAGCGGCCAGTCAGCGCAGCAGACACGACAGAACATTTCCGCCGCGCAGGTTCAGCATCGCTCGGGCATTTGGGGTGAAACCCGCGACAGCATCGATTCCACCCGCGAACACATCTTCAGTTCTTTCCCCGAAGTGGAACGGCAGTTCCAGATAATCTGCGGCACGCCCAGGACGGTCTTGCCGAAAATCCGCAAGGTCCTGGAATGCCTGCGCCCTGGAATCTTCTTTTTCTGGCAGAACGACGGGCCCATCAAGCGCGAAGACCGGATCAACAACATCAAGCTGCTGGGCACCGAAGTGGTGCCGGCCGTGCGTGAAATGGCGCGCGAGCTGGAGCTCAAGTCGCCCTTCGAAGTGCAGCCGGGCTCGCGGCCGTTGCCCCCCTCGGGCAAACCCGAATCAGTCGGGTCGCTGGAGCCGCTGGCTGGACTTTTTAATTGATTCACAGCCAGCGCGGCAGCGGACACGCCGCCGGCCTGAAGACAGCAGGGACGGCGCCACGCGCTCCCTGCTGTCTTTCATAGCGACTCGGATCTGAAAAAATTTGCTTCTCGCGCTTTGCGATCTCCCGACACGGGTTGAAACGTCACCCCAAGGTCATGGGGCCGAAGGCGATCGACCCCCGGCCAGCGATCAAAGCGCGCCTCGCGAGCGTGAATTCGTCCGCGGCTTGGCGCTGGACATTCTTTTTTTGCACCAATTGCGAATTTCTGCTGTCATGAACCGCCAGTCACTACCTACCTTGAACGCAGGCAGCTCGCCTCGCTTGAGCAGCCGGTAGATGGTCGACTGATTGCAATGGAGATACTCGCTTAAGTCTTTGACCGTCATAACTTCGCCGACTGCTTCCTTGTTCTGCATCTCTGTCGTCTCCTCGGCACAAGTATTTCTTTTTTTCGCCAGATTAAGAGTCAAAAGGGAGAAAGGCCCAACCGAGATACCAAAGAAGGGTCGGTCTCCGCCCAAAGCGTAATATTCCTAACTTAGGAAAAAAGCTAATAACAAGTCAACACTAAAGAAACAACGAACGTAATAAAGGCCATCAGGAGACAGTCCCGAACGAGATTTGCGTCGAACAAACGGCGCAAGATGTTATTTTCCATGATTCGAATTGACCCGGGCGCGCGGGCGGGAAAAAGTCCAGATTTCGAGGTTAACTGCTCGATGTTCCTGCGCCTCCATGAGACGGACCGCCGCTGGATTTTTTCGACGAGCTAAAATTCAGGCAACGGTGCGGTCTTTTCAACGCGCACCGCCTCCAGCTCCATCGGATCCAGGCCAAGAGCGACCGCGATAGTAGGAGCAAGCTGGGTTGCGTCAACGGGAGTCTTGAGTACATGGCCCGCGATGGCCGGATTGCCGTAGTCGACGAGCATCAAGGCGACATTGCGATCCTCAACGTTGAAGCCCCCATGCTCAGCAATATTGGTCAGAATTTCGCTATAATCAACGCCCGTGCGAGGTTCGATGATGATATCGGGAACCCGCGAATCCCTGGCCGGATCGTTGGCGAACAGTTGGAGCGACGCTCCGCTATAGATGTTGGATATTCTCAGCGCCGACCATACCTCTGGATTGTACAGTTTACGAACAATCTGGAGCGTCTTGTCCTGATGTCGGAGCCATAGGACGGAAATCCCAAGCTGGCGGGCAAAGGCAGGCGGTTCCCCCATCTTCACCAGCAGGTCGCTCGGCGTCGGTGACACGCGCTGATATTGCAGCGGGTCGATGGGCGCATTGCCGTGTTTGGCGGTGATGATGATTAGCGTGGATTCGAGCAGATGTCTGGCCGCCAGCGCGGCGACCATCCGGCCCAACGAAACGTCGACGAAATGAAAGGCATCGGCCAGCAGCGGTGTCGGCGTCCCCTGGCTGTCCTGATAACCCCCCGGGCTTTTCTTTTGCCCGGTGTTGACCGCCTGAAAATTCATCCCGAAGATCGCAGGCACGCCCACCGCTCGCCGTCCAGTGTGATCTTTGCCGGCGATTTCATTGAGCGTCGCCCGGACCTTGATCTCGTCGTATTTTTCGGTCAGCGCAACCGTCGATTGGTAGGTCTTGCCGCCGCCCGCGTCGGCGGAAATTTCGGGGTCGAAAAGATCATCCACACCGCGGCCCGAGGGGCCGTTGAGAATATCGTATACCGGATGCTTGTCGCTCCAGGCGGTGCGCAAGCCGTGGGCCTTGATCACCTCGAAAATCGTGTTGACTCGCAGGTAATTGTGCGGATAGACGGGAGCGCATCCTCGGGACGGATCGAGCGGCAATTTGGCGGGGTCCAGGCCGCCGCCGGCGTCCAACAGATGCGGATTATAGTCCATCCGCTGATCATAGAGCACGGCGGTGCCGATGGTCGCACATTTCGAGTGCGGCGGCGACAGCTTGCGATCGTAGCTGAGGCAATACCAGACGCCGGTGGTAAGGGGGCTTCCGCCGGTAAACTCGGCCAGCGTTCCGGGAAAGGAATCCGAGGGTCTGGAGGTCAACGATTGAGTATAGGTGACGCCGTGGGCGCTGAGCTTGGCCAATGTGGAATCGGGATGGTCACGCACATAATTGGCCAGATCCAGCGCATGCATCCCGTCGATACTGATGAACAGAATCCGCTTGATATGATGGCGGACCCGCGGACCGCGCGCGCCGCCTGCTCGACCGCCGGCCTGCACCATGAAAATGGCCGTCAGCGCCGCGATCATGATTACATGCCACGTTCTTCTCGACATGCGTCAAGTCTCCGCGTCGTTTTTATAGCAAGCGCCCGAAAAGCAAAGTAGAGTTGTGCTTGAAGAACCACTGCGCTTCAGGAGCAATCGAGCGCGGCCCGTATGTCCGTGCCTGAATCCATTTTCAAGTTCAGATTAGCCGGGCCACGCTGGACATGCGGTTTCGCCTGTTAAACAATAGCGGGGACAGGTATTCTGGCCCGCTCACGTTCTGCTTGCACAGCGCGCCGGAAACCCGAGGCGAAGTGAAATGAAGCTTAGCTCCCGTACGACCGTAGTGAATGCCACGATGATGTTAGCGGTGATGCTGTTCATCGCGCCCGGACTGGCCCGCGCCCAGGACAGCATGAAATTGCCGCGCGAAACTCTGGCCGCGGACAGCCAGGAAACCTTCGACCAGGGCAGCCGGTTCCTGCATACCGGAAGTTCGCAGACTGAGATGCAGGAGGCGACCGAGGGTTTGGAAAAGATGGGCGCCGGTGGGCATCTGGTGGTGCTCGACGCGGGTACCCAGGTAAGAGTCATGGGCGGCACCAAGGTGCGTGTCCTGGGTGGCCCGCACGCCGGACAGGTCTGGTGGCTTTTCACGGACGAGGACGTAAGGAAGCCAGGAGAACTCCCGCCCGGCGCCATCGAGGAAAGATAAGACTGGGGCCGGATTTCAAGTAGACCCCTATTCGCGCTCCACCGAGCCCTGCAAAAAGACTGGTCCACGAGGCTTCTGTACGCCGGCGGGTTCCAGGGTGAGTGTCGCCGCGATAACTCGTTGGCCAGGCGGCGGCATCGATAAGGGCGCTACGGCCAGTTGCTGCGGCCCCGCAGCAAGCAAGCCCGCTTTGACCGATCCGTAGCGTGTTATCCACCACAGCACGTAGGCCTTGCCCGTCGGCGGTGCCGGCAAGCCCAACGCCTGCACCATCGCGGTATGAGACGCATCGCTCGAAGCGACCAGGCCGGCGGTCGCGCGGGCTGGTCCCGCCGGAACAAGCCGGATGACCCGGCTATCAGGCGACGTCAGCAAGCGGACGAATTTTTCCTCGGCGGCGACTTCCCCGCGCAGCGATTCAGCCTGCATCCGTGCCGACGCCGCGTCCGCGCGCAGGTGATTGAGTTGCCAATTGAGGGACTCGAGTTGCTCGAGTTGGCGAACTTCACCGTGCCGCGCTCGCTTGATGATGCGGTCATAGGCAGCGAACAGCAAAATCGCGGTGCCAAGCGCAAACAGCGCGAGTCCCCGCCACCATTTGATGCTCGAGCGCGGCTCGCCCTGGCCAATGCGGCGCGGACGCGACACCGCGCGGGCCAGGGAATGAGCGGCGGCGGCCTCGGCGTGCAGCCGCCCTTCCAGCCGCTGCCACACCCTGTGCTCGGATCGTTCCGATCGATCAAGCGCCGCCACGATATTGCGCAGCTCGCGCAGTTCCCGCTCGCATCGATCGCAGCCCTGGCGCAGATGTTCCTGCAACAGCCGGTTTTGGTCGGGCTGCAGCCGATCCACAGCGGCCAGCGGGAGCAGGTTGGCAATCCGTTCGTGCTCAGTCGATGTTTGAGTGCCTGCGCTATCCGCGGCTGGCGGATGGTCGTGTTGGCGGCAACCGTTGGCGCGCCGGACACGATCAGTTGCCTGGCGGCGCGCGATTCCAACCAACCATTGTCCAACCGAGCTGCGGCGGGGGTCGTACAATTTGGCCTCCGACCATGCCCGCCAGAGCGCAACCGAGGCAATCTCCTCGGCCGCATCCTGATCGTTCAGCAAGTGCAAGGCCATGGCGGTCAAAGCCGGGGCATAACGGGCGGTCAGAACGCGCAGCGAATTCGCGTCGCCCGCCGCCATCGCGAGCACCAAATCGTGATCCGAAGGATCCGGCTTGGGTGCGGAAGCGGGAGATGTAAACACACTTTATTTTGACGCCATTAATGCCACGCTGGCAACGTCACAAACTGACGGGAGCGCCAAATATTCATCTTTCGTCAGTGCGGAGTCCAGATTGGCGTCGCGCTGAACAGGCCCTTGGTCACGCCGATTTGATACGCGATAAACAATCCGAAGCAAAAGCTCAGAAGCCCCGATCCCAGGACGAGTTTACGATGCAGTCGGCCGACCCGACGCGCCGCCAGCACCATCGGGGCCCCGATCGCGGTCGTGATCAGCATCATTCCGGCGACCGTTCCCAGACAAAAAACCCCAAGGTAAGCGGCGCCCCAGATCGGCTGTGGAATCGCGCTCAGCACGAACAGCGCGATTGCCGCACTGCCCGCCAACCCGTGCACAAGACCAACGCAAAAGGACTTCAGCGCCGATCGCGGGGCCGGCCGATAAGCGGCATCAGGCTCCAGCAGATGGCTCTGATGGACCGTGACGCCATCGTGATAATGCGCATGGACATGGCTGTGCGCGATGCCGTCATGACTGTGGACGTGCGAATGGACCTGCACTGTTGCAGCAGCCGTTATCGGAGTCGAGAACAGGCCGAGGGCAACGCTGATGGACTTCAATGCCGATCCGACGGCAGGCAGCCCCAACAGGATTAAAACGATCGCGACCGCAAACTCCATCGCCAGTCCCAGCCTGACCGGGACCTGGATCTTAAGCAGGATGATCGCGCAGCCGACCGCCAATACGGTCAGCGAGTGACCCAGACCCCATACCAAACCCGTGCGGGTGGCCGCCGCCAGCCGCCGTTCGCGGCTGAGAATCGCGGTCACGGCGACCACGTGGTCGGGGTCGGTGGCGTGCCTCATGCCAAGGGCAAATCCGAGCGCCGCGAAACCGATTGGCGCCAGATGACTGATGCTGGAAAGGAAATCATTCACGGTTACCATTAACGCCCTTGCGCCGGTGCGCCGCAAGATCGAGATAATGGAGCTGGCGGGTTCGCGCGTTCCCACCAACTTGTGCTTAAGGGAATAGATCCGGGTTCGAATACCGGCAGAGGTGAGGAATGATGGCAGCGGGTGGTTTGGCCAGTCGTTTCAGACAGGTTTCCTACGTGGTCCGCGACCTCGACGCCACCGCGAGATGGTTCAGCCAGGCTCTGGGAGTCGAATTCTTCGACGTGCGCAGCTACACGCTCGGCGGCTCGGATTTCCGCATCACGTCCGGCGGCGCTCCGATTTCTGCAAAAGTCGGGATCAAGCTGGCTTTGGCGCGCGCTGGAAACCACGGCGAACTGGAAATCGAACTGATTCAACCCGATGGCGGCCGCAGCGTCTTCTCCCGGTATGTGGAGCGCACCGGCGGCGGATTGCATCATGTGGCATTCGAGGCCGACGACTTCGATGCGGCAGCCCAGCCGTTTGAACGCGAGGGCCTCGTGGCGTCCGTGGTGACCGGCAATGGCAATACCCGAACCGCATATTTCGACTGCCGCCGCGCGGGCGCTTCCATTATCGAACTGGCGCACTTCGATCAGGCCACGCAGCAGGATCTCGAGCGCCTCAAATCACCATCAGGCGCGGCCTCAAAGCGGGCGGCGGATCCAACCTTGCCCCGCCTGGTCCAGATCTCCTACGTGGTGGAGGAACTCGACCCGGTCACTGACTGGTTCAAGCGGGTGATCGGCGTCAAACATTTCGGCATCACCAGGGCAACCGCAGGCCGCGACTACCAGGTGCTGGTCAGAGACGAGCCCGTCTCGACGCCGTTTTCGCTGCGCACCGCGATGGGCCGACTGGGGCCGCGGGGCGAGCAGGAGATAGAAATAATTCAGCCGTTGGAGGGCCCGAGTCCATACCGGGACTTCGTTCAGCGCAACGGTTCGGGGCTCAATCACGTCTCGTTTTTGGTGGCGGAGTTCGAGCCCGCCGCTGAGCGGATGCGGGCCAGCGGCGCAAAACCGCTGATCGAGTTCCGCGGCCACGGCATCCGCGCCTGCTACTTCGATTGCACCGCCGCAGGCGCATCGATCGTGGAGATCGGCTGCTTCGACGAACAGGCGACCGCGGCGCTGGAACGCGTCAAGACCCCGCGCGAAGCGCGAATTTAAACCGCGAACTGTCTGTCTCGCTTCCCCAACGCGGGAAGGAAAACGCGCTGCGGCGCGCTTTCGCTTGGCGTTACGCGAACGAAACGGAGGCGCCTGCGCCTTTACTGGCGGCGCACCGCCAGCAGGCTGCCTTCGGCGTCGGCGGCGATGTAGATAGTGCCATCTCTGGCCGCGGTGATGCCGGCGAACGAGATGATCGGGCCGGGGAAAAATCCCGGTATTCCCGGCATCGGCTGCGGGTTGCTCCCGGCGGGAGGCCCGACCGGAAGTCGACTGGCCACCACCTGCGACTGATTATCGCTGAGCGATACGGTCCACAATTGTTTCGATCCGGTGTCGAGGACAAACAGATCGTTACCGCTAATCGCGATTCCTTGCGGCTGATCAAGACCTTCCAATACTGGCGTGATGCCGCCGTCAATGCGGACCACCCTGCCCTTGCCCGTTTCGCTCACGAAGCAGGAACCGTCCGCGCCTGCCGCCACTCCCATCGGATTGGCGAGACCACGCGCGATGACCTTAAGCTGGCCTTTGCCTTCAACGCTGATCACGCGTCCGCCCCCGCGCTCGGCGACGAACAGCGCGCCGCCCGGCCCCCGCGCGACGCCGAAGGGCGACTCCAGTCCGGTCGCCAGCACCTCGCAGGTGCGCTGGCGGGTATCATAGGCGCTCAGGTTACCCAACATGGTAGTGGCATAGAGCACGTCACCCCGGCCCGCGCAGATGCTGCGCAGGGATCCGGGAAATTCAGGATCGAAGCTCCATCCGACGCGCTCCCACCGGCCGCGGCCGGCGACGCGCAAAATCGAGCCGAAGTCGGACAGGTACACTGTGCCGTCCTCGGCGCAGGCTACGGTGGATAGCCACGCGAATCCGGCCGGGCTGAAGGTGCTGTGCTGTCCGTTGGCGGCGATTTCCGTAATCGTGCCGTCCAGGAAATTGGAGACGAAGAGCCGGTCGTCGGGCGTGATGACCAGATTATCCAGGCCCGGAGACAACATCGCCACTCGGCTCTTTTGCAGGTTTTGGATATCGATGCGCGAAATCTCGCCGGTCAGCGCGTGCAGCACCAGCAGATTTCCCCGATTGTCGAACTTGACCGCGGTGGGCACACCGAGACCCTCGGCCACCCGCTCCACCGCACCGCCCTCGAGCGCAACCCGGCACACCTCGCCTTTCCCTAATTGCGGAAAGTAGAGTTTCCCGTCAGGGCCCACCGACAGCGCGTTGGCCAGATCCAATCCGTCGACTAGGACTTTTGGCGGGCGGCGGTCGCGAAACAGTTCGACGACCTGCGCGTCGGCGGGACGGCATTCGTCCATGAAGATGCGATCCTGGTAGACCGTGATACCGTTGGCGCCGGGGACATGGTCGATCAGCACGTCCACCTTGCCGCCAGGCGCCATCGTGGTCACCTGCGCATTGAAAAATTCCGTCACATACATCACCCCATGGGAATCGAAAGCGAGATCGTCGGGAGCCTTGATTGGTCCGCCGTTGCGATTGATCTCCTTGCGCGCTCCGGTGCGGATATCGAACGCGGTAATCTCGTTGGCAAAGCATTGCGCGACGTAGAGCAGACCGTCGGGCCCGAACCGCATCCCATTGGACCCGTGCAAAGGCGAGGGCCCAAGCAGCCGCTCGATACGCCATCCGCTCGCAGCAGTCCCGGGTTCATGGATGATGCTGGAATTATCCGCCTGTACCATGGTAAGGCTCCTTTAAAAAAGGGCAGAGGAGTGAAGTGAAGAGAAGTGAGTAATGGGAGAAAAAAGAAGACTCTATTTCCTGCTCTCACTCCTCACTTCTCTTAGCTCACTCCTCTTTCTTTCCTAATGCGTTCTGGGCAGGCCCAGCACGCGCTGCGCAATTATATTGCGCTGGATTTCCGAGGTGCCGGCATAAATCGTATCGGCGCGCGAGCGCAGGAAGAGCCGCTGATGGTAACCGCCGGCCATCGCGCGCGGCTCCTTGAAGGCAAGTTGCGCGCCCGGTCCCTGCAGTTCGACGGCGAATTCCTGGATTTTCTGGCTTAACTCCGACCATAGCAGCTTCTGAATCGAGCCCTCAGGTCCGGGTTTCCCGCCCTTGATTACGGCGGAGAAGCCCCGATACACGTTGTACTTGAGCCGCTGGAGGTCGATGTAGTATTCAGCCAGGCGCTGGCGCACCACGGGATCCGCCACGGCAGGGCGGCCATGGCGAAGCGCGATACGCGCCGCGTCGACCAGCTCCTGATACTGCGTCCCGAACCGTACCAGCAACGCCAATGCGCCGGTGCCGCGCTCGTTGGCCAGAGTCGTGTTGGCGACGTGCCATCCGTCGTTGAGCTTGCCGACCAGATTTTCGCGCGGCACGCGCAAATCGTCCATGAAGATTTCGTTGAAGTGGGATTCGCCGGTGATCTGGCGCAGCGGCTTGATCGTGATACCGGGGCTTTTCATGTCGACGATGAAATAGCTGATGCCCCGGTGCTTGGGCGCGCTCTGATCGGTGCGCGCGAGCAGAATTCCGAATTGGGAAGTGCGCGCACCCGAAGTCCAGGTCTTTTGACCGTTGACTACGAATTCATCGCCTTTCAGCTCCGCGCGCGTGCGCAGCGAGGCCAGGTCGGATCCGGCGTTGGGCTCCGAGAACAACTGGCACCATTTCTCCTCGCCCGAGAGAATCTTTGGCAGATAGCGTTTTTTCTGCGCCTCGGTCCCGTGCACGATAATGGTCGGCCCAGCCAGCGCCAGTCCGATTCCGCCCAGCGGTCCGGGAGCGCGCCGGCGCGCCAATTCCTCGTTTAAAATTGCCTGCTCGACCGGGGACGCACCCTGCCCACCGTACTCTCTGGGCCATGACATCCCGACCAATCCGTTGGCATAAAGTCGGCGATGCCAATCGATATAAAAGGCTCTTCCGGCCAGTTCGTCAGGCATTTCAAAATCATCGGACCCCCAATCCCGGGGAAGGTTGGCGTCCAGAAACGCGCGTACTTTTTCCCTGAACTTCTCCTCTTCGGGGGTGAAATTAAAGTCCATCCCGGCTGCCCTCTCGCTTCAAGACGTCTGCTCGACGCCGGACCTCAGAGTAGGACGGCTTAATCGCCAAGTCTATCGCGCTGCGCCGGTCACGAAATGGCGCGGGGTGGCCGCCAGTCTGGATCGCTGCGCCGGGCGCCGGCCAAAAAAAAGAGCTCGCGCGAGGATGAATCGGGCTGGCGCAAATGCTCGCCTTGATCAGCTACCCGAGCCTGAAAGACTTGTTTAGGCGTGCAAGGCGCGCTCTACGGTTGGGGCCAGCCTGCGGACTATCTCCAGCGTCTGTCCGGCTGCCATTTTGATCGCGTCCTTTTGCGAAAACATGATCAGATGCTGCGCGCCTGCATCTTTGAAGAACTTCAGGTTGTCCAGCGAGATGCCGTCCTCGCCGGGCGCGACAAAGCCGATGATTTGTAATTGGTCGGGATTGCGGCCGCGCTCGGATGCGAGCTTGCGCAAAGCCCCGATATCGCGCTTGAAGGATTCGGGCTTGCCCACCACCGGGCACCATCCATCGTAACTGCGAACCACGCGCTCCAGGGCCTTGGGACCGCGCGCTCCCAGCAACACCGGAGGACCCCCCTTTTGCACCGGTTTGGGCTCGCACCTGACCGGGGGAAAGTTCACCAGTTCGCCTTTGTAGGAGGGCTCTTGTTGCGTCCACAGAACGCGCATCGCTTCGGTGGTTTCGCGCAAACGCTTCCAACGCTTGACGAACTGCGTACCCATCACTTCAGTTTCCTCACGCAGCCATCCGGCACCCACTCCGAGCACCACCCTGCCACGGGAGATGACATCGAGCGTGGCGATCACCTTGGCGGTCACGATTGGCTCGCGCTCGGGCAGCAGGCAGATCCCGGTACCGAGCTTCACCCGTTTGGTAACGGCCGCCGCCACGCCGAGGGCGACGAACGGATCCATCCAGCGGCCATAATGTTCGGGCAGTTCCATGCCGCCGGGCGGCGTGGTTTTGAAACCGATCGGAATCACCGGATGCTCGGGGATAAAAAAGGATGCGTAGCCAAGATTTTCAACTTCGCGGGCGATTTCGGCGATATCACCGCTTTGCGCCGTAGCCGCGATCATGATTCCTATGTCCATCGTTCAATCCTTCGGTACATGAAAAGCTGCAGTCGTTTCGGATAGCACACTGCGTCGATCAGCGAAAATCGAAACGGGAACCTTCTGATCAGGCAAACGTCCAACTCAGGGACGTGAAGAGCAGCGGCGCTGGTGACGTTGTGCACGGGGTGGTAAGATAGGCCTGCCTATGGTCGAACCCGAACTTGAAGAAGCCTTTGATCGTATCCGCGCCGGCAAAATGGTCGTGCTGGTCGGTCCCTCCGGCGAGGGCGACGTGGTGATGGCGGCGGAGAAGATCATCCCCGAACACGTCAACTTCATGGCCCGTTACGCGCGGGGTATCATCTCGGCGGCGATTCCGGAGCGGCGGATGCGTGAGCTGCGCATTCCTTTGCTGCCGCAGCGTTCCTCGGAGGAGAACGCCGAAACCGTCGGCGCTTCGGTGGAGGCGCGCGAAGGTACGACGACGGGAATCTCCGCCAGCGACCGGGCCAAAACGATCCAGACGATCGCCTCGGACCAATGCGGTCCCGACGACATCATTATGCCGGGGCACGTGCCGCCGCGGATGGCGCTGGCGGGCGGCGTGCTGATGCGAATGGGGCGGGCCGAAGGCGCGGTCGACCTGGTGCGGATGGCCGGGATGCGGCCGTATGCGGCATTGTGCGAAATCCTGCGCGAGGACGGCTACGCCGCCCAGCTTCCCGAGTTGAGGGAATTCGCCCAGGCTCATTCCCTGCCGATCTGCTCGATCGAAGCGCTGGTATCCTATCGCCTGACTCACGAGCTTTTGGTGCAGCGGGTCGCCGATGTGCCTTTCCCGACCGCCGAGGGCGAGCTGCGCGCGATCGTCTATCGCAATATCGTGGACGGCCGCGAGCATCTGACGCTGGTCAAGGGTAATGTCGGCGGCGGCCGGCCGGCCCTGGTCCGGTTGCACTCGGAATGCCTGACTGGCGACGTTTTCGCCTCCCAGCGCTGCGACTGCGGCGATCAGCTCAAGAAATCGCTGCAACAGATTTGTGCCGCCGAAGCCGGCGTCCTCATCTATCTGCATCAGGAAGGCCGAGGTATCGGCCTGGGAAATAAGATTCGCGCCTACGCTTTGCAGGACCGCGGGCTGGATACGGTAGAGGCGAATCTTGAACTGGGCTTCAAGGAAGACCTGCGCGACTACGGAATCGGCGCGCAGATTCTCCGCGACCTCGGTATCGGCACGGTGATGTTGCTGACCAACAACCCTCACAAGCTGGAAAGTCTGGCCAACTATGGGGTGCAGGTGGTAAGAGTTCCGCTGGAGGTCACGCCCCATACCGCCAACATCGACTACCTGCGGACCAAGAAGGAAAAGCTGGGGCATCTGCTCTCGGAATTAAAACTTCTCGGCTGAGCGCCGTGTTTCGACCCCTTCAGCCTTGCCAGCCAACAACCGGTGGAATGCCGTGGGAATCAGGACAGCGGGCCGCGATCTGGCCCTGAAAGTGCTTTACCAGATGGATATCGTCGGCGACCGCTCGGCCACCAATCTGCGCGCGTTGCTGGAGGCGATGCCGGCCCATGAGCGGGCGCGCAAGTTCGCCGCCGACCTGGTGCAGGGGGTCTGCGCCGAACTCGAAAATCTGGACGTCCTGCTGGCGCAGGTGATCACGAACTGGTCGATTAGCCGCCTCTCGCGCATCGACCACAACATCCTGCGCCTGGCCGCCTGGGAGCTGCTGCATCTGGACGACGTCCCCGCGCGGGTCACCATGGACGAGGCGATTGAACTGGCCAAGCGCTACGGGGATCAGAACTCGGGCCAATTCGTCAACGGCGTCCTGGACATGCTGGCGCAGCGCGCGGGACTCAGGCACAAGGGCGACGAGGACTTTGAGGTTGCAAAGCAATAGATTTGCGGTGGCAGGCCTGCTGCTTGCTTTGACGCTGGGTGGATGCGGTTACACTTTTTCGGCGGCGGATTCGCTGCCCCCGTCGGCCCATACCATCTATGTGGCCCGTTTTGAAAACGGCACCATGATTACGGGGATCCAGGACGTCTTCATGCGCTATATGAAGGACGAAATCGCCAAACATGCCCGGCTGCAACTGGTCGACGACCCAGCCCAGGCGGATCTCGAACTGACCGGTTCAGTTTTGGGCGGGCAGCCGTTTCCGGCGGCGATGAACGCCGTAGGTGAGCCCTCGATCTACATCGTGGGCCTGGGGGTGAATGCCACCCTGATTAACAAAAAAACCAACAAGGTAATCTGGCGCGGAGAAAATATTACCTCGCAACAGCAATATGCGGTGGTGCCTCAGGCGGTTATAGCCACCTCGCCCCAGTTCCTGAAATACAACTTCCGCGCCAATGACATTGCGCAGTTGACCGATACCCAGACCCAGATGACGCAGAGCGGCGTCGCCTACCAGGAGGCGATGTCGACCGTTGCCCAGGCGGTTTACGCCGGGATGGCCAGCGGTTTTTAACGGCGCCGATGTCAGCCGAGAACGCGCTCGCGTTCATTGCGCGGATCGACGCCAGGACACAACTGCCGCCCGTGATCCTGATCGCTGGTCCGCAGGTGTTCTTAAGGGAGTACGTGCTCGACCTCTGCCGCGACGCGCTGCGCGGTGCGCGATGCGAATGGCAGTCGTTCCAGATTGCGGCGCCCGGCGATTTCGCACCGGTGGTGGAAGCGATGGCGGCGCCCGGCCTGTTCGCTCCTGCCACGATCGCGAGCTGCCGCATTGTGCGCGCTCGCAGCGGCGGAGATGACGAGGGCGACGGCGCGGAGCCCCGTACGCCGCGCGCCGCCGACGATTCCGCGCTGGCGCGCGCCATCGAACTGGCGCGCAACCCTTCTCATCTGATCCTGCTGTATGAACGCGACAGCGCGCCGGCCAGGGTGCAGCGCCTGGTCGACAAGGCGGGCGTGAGCGTGGTCTGCAGCAAACCCTTCGACAGTCAATTACCTCAGTTCGCCAATCTGTTCGCCCGTCGTCTCGGAGTGAAGATCAGCTACGCCGCCGCCGAAACGCTCAGCGAAAGATACGGCAGCAATCTGGCCGCGATGCACAACGCGCTGGTGCTGGCGGCGCTCACGCCACATCAGAACGTGGACGATTTCCTGCGCTCGGGCGCCGGCAGATCGGACCTCGGTGCCGAGCTGTTCCAGATTTCCGAAAGCCTCAGCGCAGACCTGCCGCTGATGCCGTTTGCGATGATCGACCGCGCCATCGCCATTGGACGCGATCCCACCGAACTGCTCTCGGTCGAAATTATCCCGTCGCTGCGCCGGCTGTTGCTCGCCGCCGCGCTCAGCGCGCAGGGGCAGGGGCCAGCGGAAATCGCGATGGAGATCGGGATGTCGCCGCGCAGCCCCAGAGTGACGGCCACCACCAACGCCGCCCGCCGCTATGGCTTGCAGCGCCTGACTCGGACTTATCGCGAAGCGATCGAACTGGATGCCAGCTTCAAGAACGGAACGGTAAAGGAACGCGAACAGGCACTCTCGGCGCTGCTCGCTCCGCTCCTGCTCCAGGAACGGGGACGGACGAATTAGTGTGAAATTCGAGCAAGGCTTATATGCGCGTCAGTCGAGCTGCAAAATGTTCATCAGGGTAAGTAGCGCGGACCGCAGCTTTTAATTGAAAGCTCCGCCCGTTTTTCCGCAGCTGCTGGCGCATCGTTTGCTTCGATCGTCACGGCTTTGATGCCTCGGGGCCCCGGCCATCGCAGCTCGATTCGCCGCCGAGGCTCTGTCACAATCAGCGCAGCCCGATGCAAGAGTCGCAGCGCGCAGCACCCGAAATCCCCCTTGATGTTGGAGGTCAGAGTCGTCCGCCAGGCAGCGGGCTCGGAGCTTTTCGCGCGCTGCGCCATCGCAATTTCCGCCTGTTCTTCTTCGGCCAGCTCACCTCGCTGGTCGGGACCTGGATGCAGATAGTGGCGCAGGGATGGCTGGTGCTGCGGCTGAGCAATTCAGCGTTCAAACTCGGCCTGGTCGCGTTCTCCAGTTATCTTCCATTGCTGCTTTTGACGGTCTTTGCCGGTGTGGTGGTCGATCACATGGACCGCCGCCGTTTGATCGTGATCACGCAGACCTGCCTGATGTGTTCGGCGTTCGTGCTGGCCGCGCTGACCTGGGCCAAAGTCGTGCGCGTCGAGCAGATCATAATTCTGGCCGCCTTCAACGGCCTGGTGAACGCGTTTGATTTGCCCGGACGGCAGACCTTCCTGGTCGAGATGGTCGGCGGCAGCCGCGAGGACCTGCCCAACGCGATCGCGCTCAACTCGATGACCTTTAACGGCGCGCGCTCGATCGGTCCGGCGATCGCCGGTCTGGTTTTGATGGTGGTCGGCGAAGCTGGATGCTTTTTCCTCAACGGCGTCAGCTACCTGGCGGTGATCTGGAGCCTGCTCGAAATGGAGCTGCCGGCGCGCCAATCACAGCGCTTCGGCCTGACCATGTTCAAGCGGGTGCGCGAGGGCTTTGCCTACGCATGGCACCATCCCGCCACCCTCAACCTGCTGGTCGCGGTCGCCCTGATAATGGGGCTGGGCCTGCAGTACTCGGTTCTGGTGCCGGTCTTCGCGCGCAATATTCTGCACGGTCAGGCCCGAACTTATGGTTTCCTGATGGCGGCGCAGGGCGCGGGTGCGGTATGCGGCGCGGTCGTGCTCAGTTCGCGCTCTCATGGTCTGGCACGGATTCGCCAGCATCTGATCGCCGGCGCCTGCGTGCTGGGATCGGCGATCGTTGTGTTCGGCATGTCGCGATCGCTGCCGTTGTCGATCGCCGCGCAGATGCTGGTGGGGGCGGGGATGATCAATTATGTCGCCTCGACCAACACGTTGATTCAATTGTTCGTCAGTGATGAATTGCGCGGGCGCGTTATGAGTCTGTACACCATGTCGCTGATGGGCCTCGCGCCCCTGGGCAGCCTGGAAGCCGGTTTTATCGGCCAGCATCTCAGTCCCGAAGTTGCCGTGCTGATAGCAGGAGCTATAGTGCTGGCGTCCGCCGCTTTCCTCATCTCCCGGTTAAACGTTCTGGCTTGCGCGAAGGTAGCCCATTGATGGTAACGGCGTTATGATGGCGGGCGCAAAAGGCAGGTGTCATTTGATGGTCAAATTCGAAGACCTGGACCTGGATCAGATTGTCGAGCAGGTGCGCAGCGGCGCGGAACTGGAGCGCGAAACCGCCAGGGCGATTCTGAACTGCCCCGACGAACGTTTGCCCGATCTTCTATCCGCGACGCTTAAAGTGCGCGAGGACCGCTTCGGCCGGCGCGTCAAGCTTTGCATGCTGCGCAACGCCCGCAGCGGCATCTGCCCGGAGGATTGCGGCTACTGCTCGCAGTCAAGGGTTTCCAGGGCCGACATCCCGGTTTACAAAATCCAAAGCGTCGCTGACCTGGTCGAGGGCGCCGATCGCGCCGCACAGGCGGGGGCGCGCCGCTACTGTATGGTGACCAGCGGACGCGGTCCCGACGCCCGCGATGTCGAACATTTTGGCGAGACCTGCGAACGCATCCGCCAGCGGTTTCCGGAGCTGGAAATCTGCCTGTCGCTGGGGCTGATGCAACGCGCTCAGGCGCAGACCCTCAAAACCGCTGGCGCCGGATGGGTGAATCACAATCTGAACACCAGCCGGCGCTTTTATCCAAACATCTGCACCACGCATACGTGGGACGACCGCGTGCGCACGATCGAAAACGTGCGGGCGGCGGGCCTGTCCACCTGCTCGGGCGGAATCGTGGGGATGGGCGAGAGCGATGACGACCTGCTCGACCTCGCCTACGCGACCCGGCGCCTGAGAATTGATTCGGTGCCGGTCAATTTCCTCAATTCGATCGCGGGAACTCCGCTGCAAGCTCAGCACAACCTGACGCCGGCCAAATGCCTTAAGGCGTTGTGTCTGTTCCGTTTGCTTAATCCGCAAAGCGAGGTGCGCGCGGCGGGCGGACGCGAACTCAATCTGGGCGAACTCCAGGGCTATTCGCTGTACGCGGCAAATTCGATTTTTGTCGATGGCTATCTGACCACTCCCGGCCTCGCCGCCGCCGCGACCCGCGAGATGATCGCGCGCATGGGGTTCGAAGTCGAAGAGCAGGATTAATCGCGGCGCGGCGATTGCGCCCGGCTGAATAAGCGATGGCGAACTCCGCTGACGACGCTGCCAGGGCCTTGCGCCAGATACCGCCGGTTGACGAGTGTGTCCGGGCCCTGCCCCCGCAGGCACTGGAAAAATACAATCGCAATTACCTCGCCTCGATCGTGCGCAAGATTCAGGATCGGATGCGCGCTGCGATCGCCTCAGGACAAGCGCCGCCCTCCAGCCGCGAGGCATTGCTCCACGAAATCGCGCGCCAGGTCGAGGAACGGATTGCGGCTGGCGAGTTTTCCTGGCGCCCCGTCATCAACGCCACCGGGGTGGTGATTCACACCAACCTGGGCCGCGCGATGCTGGCGCAAGCGGCGGTGGACGCGATAAGTGTGGCCGCGCGTTCGCCGATCACGCTGGAATACGATCTCGAGACCGGCGCGCGCGGCGACCGCGATCGGATGGTCGAGGCGGACCTGTGCTCGCTCACCGGCGCGCAGGCCGCGACCATCGTCAACAATAACGCCGCTGCCGTGCTGCTTGCGCTCAATACGCTGGCCGAGGGGCGCGAAGTAATCGTGTCGCGCGGCGAACTGATCGAGATCGGCGCATCCTTCCGCATCCCCGACGTGATGCGCAAAAGCGGCGCCCTCCTGCGCGAGGTCGGAACCACCAATCGCACCCATCTCGACGACTATGCCCAGGCAATCGGCCCGCAAACCGCCCTGCTGCTCAAGGTGCATCCCTCGAACTATCGGATTGTAGGATTTACCGCTTCAGTCACGATCGACGAACTCTGCCGCCTGGCCGCCGACCGCGGCCTCGAAGTGATGGAAGACCTCGGTTCGGGCGCGCTGGCCGATCTGCGCCGCTTCGGTCTGCATCAGGAACCGATGGTCCGCGATCGAATCGCGGCGGGCGCCGGCGTGGTAACCTTTTCGGGCGACAAGCTGCTGGGCGGCCCACAGGCAGGTGTAATCGTGGGGCGGCGCGAACTGATCAACCGCATCAGAAGCAATCCGCTCAAACGGGCATTGCGCTGCGACAAGCTGACGCTGGCGGGGCTGTCGGCCACGTTGGGGATTTATCTGCGTGCCGCCGACCTGGTGCGCAGCCTTCCCGTGTTGCGCCTGCTGACGCGCACGCCCAACGAATTGGAAATTGTCGCCAATCGCGCGCGCGAACTGCTGGCGCAGCGGCTGGGTCAGGCTTTTTCGATTGCTGTGGCCGGTTCGGTGTCCGAGATTGGCTCGGGCACGATGCCGGGTGAGGGAATCGAGACCCGCGTGCTCCGCATCACCCATCCCGCTCACTCCGCCGACGCCATCGCCGCAATGTTTCGCCGCGCCGATCCGGCCATAATCGGCAGAATAAGCGAAGGCGCGTTTACCCTGGACATGCGCACGATCGAGGATCCGGCGGCGTTGGCGGCATCGTTTCCATCAATCAGTTCCTGATTTCGATTCGCACTTGAGGCCGCGAATTTCGAAATTTGCTTGCAGTGGATGGTTTTCCGCGATTAGTTGAAAGAATTATCGCGTTGGAGGAGAAAGATGCCGGAGAACACTTACAAGATCGTCGACGTGGTCGGGGTTTCCGAAGACAGCGTTCAGCAGGCGGTGCGCAACGCGCTGAAAAAGGCTTCACAGACACTACGCAACATTGATTGGTTTGAAGTAACCGAGATTCGCGGATCGGTAAAAAACAACTCCGAGCCGATTTTCCAGGTCAGTGTCAAGATCGGGTTCCGGCTGGAGGGGCAAGGCGTCTGAAACATCAACCGCAGCGGGCTAAAGAGCCGTCCCTCAAGGCGAGGTCTGGATACCAGGTCCTCCGGATCTCGCCTTGGTTTTCCGCCACCGCGCAAAGTTGCTTCGAAGCATAAACCTTCACCCCCGGGGCCTTTCAACGGCAAGGATCTGCCAGGGACAGTGTGGGAGAAGGAGTTGATTTTCTCACATTTCGGACGATATCGCTGGTTTCGCATCGAACCTCGGGCAGCGGCGATTTCCCCAAGGCACTTTTGCGCCGGGCGCGCGCTGATTATGCTGGACAGCGTGCGAACACGCTGGTTCTCATTTCGAATTGGGTTCGCCCTGCTGCCGGTAGCCTGCACGGTTTGTATCCTGCGGTCTTTTAACGGCACCAGGGAGGTAAACTGAGTCAGACGCGATGCGTCCAACAGATCGGGGGAACCGGGAGAAGACCCATGAAGCGCTGTCCTCAATGCTCGATTACTTATCCTGATTCGGAGCGGTTCTGTTCGAATGATGGTGCGCAACTGGTGCCGGCCGAGCCCGCGGGGCATCCGACGGTTGCCGCTCCTGCGCCTTCCAACGAGCCTCGGGTGGAATGCTCCGTATGCGGAGGCAAAGCGCTGCCCGGCGAAGAGCTTTGCCCGTTCTGCGGCGCCCGGCTCAACGCTCCCGAGGCGCCGGCGCAGCCTTCCTTCACCATTCCCCGGCAGACGGTCTTGACGCCGCCGCCCAGCGGCAGCCAGAGCTTTGCCGACGAACCGGTGCCGATTCCCGAACAATCCGGGTCGCGCTGGTTCTCCGGATTCGCGATCTACCTGGCGGCCGCGATAATCGCATTGGGTGCGGGCGCCTGGTTTGCGCTTCATCTGAGCCACAATGCCCACGTATCGGCCTCCGCGCCCTCGGTTGCCGGGCCTGCTCCTTCGCCCGCGGTTAGCGGTCCGATCGCGGCCCTGGCGGTTCATCAGCCCGTGGAGGTAACCGGAGAATCATCCTCGGACCCGGCGCGCAACTCCGAGGCCGCAACCAAGGTATTCAACGACAATGCCGCCAGCGTGCTCGACACTTACAAAAAGGCACTGGCAAGCAACAGCGATTTAACCGACGGTGTGCTTGCCTCGCTGACCGTCAACCCGGCCGGCGACGTGGTGGCAGGCTCAGTCAAGGTTTCCACCTCGCCCAATCCCGCGCTGGACGCTGAATTGGTCAAGACCATGATGGGATGGCACTTCACGCCGTTCAGCGGCAGTTCAGTCGAGGTCAGCTATCCGGTGGTAATGGTGCCCAAGGCCGCGGACAGAGCTTCAGTGGAATCGGCGCTGGCGGACAAAATCGCGGCCATGGGCACTGGCGAGGCTCCTGAGTATGCCAGCGCGCCTGCAGTTCCACCGGCACCGCCTGCAGCGCCAAGCGCCGCGGCCGCCTCGAGTCCGCCGACCTCGCTGGCCGCGCGCGAGCCGATCACGCCGCCCGCGATAGCGCCCGAAGCCGCGCCGGAGCGGCCGCGTCGGCGCCATCGCAGGGCATACACGGCACCACCGCCGCCCAGGGTCAGCCTGCTCACCCGCGTGGAGGAACGCTTGCGCAGCGACCGTAGACTGGGACGCGTCAAGGCCTACACGAACGGCGGCGGGGTGGTCACACTTTACGGCAAGGTATTCGACGACAAAGACCGGCGGCTGGCGGTTGCAACCGCTAAAAGTGTCGACGGGGTCACGGACGTTATCGACACGCTTCAGACCGACACTGCGTCATGGGCGCGGCAGGAAGCCGCGATCGCCGCTCAACTGCAAAGCGCCGGCCTCAACCAGGTGAAAGTCAAGGTAATCGGGCACGACGCTTACCTGAGCGGTCAGGTCAGCACCGAGGCGCAAAAGGAGCACGCGGTTACGGTAGCCGAAGGTGCGGCTCCCGTGCGCGTGAGGACCAATCTGATTCGAGTGGTGCCCGCCGGAGTCTTCAGCAGTTTCTAAATCAACAATCAGTGGTCAGAGTAAATGCAAGCGGCAACGCGTTGTTGAGGCCTGTCCCGTTGCGCTGTCGGCAGCGAAGAAAAAGTTACTAACCGCATACTTAACCTGTTGACAAGTCGCCGGTGCGGCGCTTAGATGGCCATCATTAAGCAGGCCGCGTGGTGGTTGGCAGCGTCCAGGAGGAAATAATGGCTGACGAACCCAAATCGGTTAAAGAGGCATTCGATCGGATGCCCAGTGTTTTCAACAAGGAAGCAGCCAAGGGGTTGGACGCGGTTTATCAGTTCGATCTGTCCGGCGACGGCGGGGGCAAATGGTACGTCACGGTCAAGAACGATGCCTGCGACGTGAAAGAAGGCCAGCATCCGTCGCCCAATATCACGATTTCGATGGCGGCTTCGGATTACCTCGACATGGTCACCGGAAAAGCCAACGGTCAGATGCTGTTCATGAGCGGCAAGTTGCGCATCGCGGGTGACCTGGGCCTCGCGCTGCGGATGCAGACTATCTTCCAACAGTAACGCTATCAGCGTAAGATCGGGATACGGGTTAATACCTGAGACGGGTCACGAGCCTTTCCGAGCACACCATCCTCCGGGTCCTTCCAAATCGGGCATAGTATAGAACTCACGTAAAAATTTTTGGTCTTCCAAATCAGAACGGAACAACCCACGCCGAACCCAAGCCGAACCAGATAAACTTATGGTTGGGCGGGTCGGTAAAATTGCCTCAGGAGAAGGGAGCTGCATGAGTTCCCAGGAGACGTCGAATAACACGATGGATACGGAAGCGCCGGAACCAGAGGCGCAAAGCAACGGCGACAGCGATCTGGCCTCCAAGCTTTCCAAAGAGCTCAGTAATTGGCGCCGCAAACGCGGCGGTGGACCCGCGGCCCGTTTCCGGGACGACCGGGCCATCAGCAAACCGCCAACTTCCGAGCCCGCCCGCACGATCAAGGTGCGCGGTCATGAAACGCTGGTGATTCGCAAGTCCAAGCTGGCCGGCAAATCCCGTCCGGATTCGGCCCCGCCTCGCGGATAAGCACACCGGGCCCGGCGCCGGGTGGCTGTCTGCTGATTCCTAGCCAAAATCAGCGCAAGCGCTACGCGTCTGCGCCCCGGGAGCTATTCCCAGCGTATCACTTCGACCGGCAACTGTCTGGAAGCCTGGCGGGCGGGGTAAAGGGCTGCGATGAAGCACAACACCATCGCCGCGCCCGACACCCACGCGAACGAGGCCGGAGAGGCTGACACCGGCAGCGTCGAGATGCCGTAAATCTCGCGCGGCAGATGAATGAAATGGTAATGGGCCAGGGTAAAACATCCGGCCGCGCCCAGCGCCACTCCCGCAATCGTGCCGATGGCGCCGACGATTAGCCCTTTAATTATGAAGATCAGGCGCACCGCGCCGCCCGTGGCGCCCATCGTCATCAGGATTGCGATGTCCTTGCGCTTTTCCATCACGACCATTATCAGCATCGCGACCAGGTTGAAGGCAGCCACCGCGATCAGCAGCATCAGAACCAGGGTGTAAACCGTTTTGAGCATCGCGAAACCAGCCGAAGCGGCCTGGTTGATCTCGATCCAATTGCGCACGCGGTAGGGCGGAAAGGGAAAGATCTTTTCCAGTTCGTGAGTTACGGGCCAGGTGTTATCGAGGTTGCCCAGATGCACTTCGACGCCGTCCACGACGCCGTCGCGTCCAAAAAAGGCCTGGGCGCGGGCCAGATCCATGAAAATCACGGTTTCGTCGATGAACTGGACTCCGGACATGAAAATTGCGCCGACCCGAAACGGCGCGCTGGTGGCTTGGATCTGCCCGCCGGTTACCGAGATTGGCGAAATCAGCCTGACGGCGTCGCCCGGATGAACATGGAGCTTGTCGGCGAGTATGGATCCAATCGCCAGCGCGCTGAGCGTGGTTGAAGCCGTGCCCGGAATCAGACTGGCGATACTCCCCTGCTCCAGGTATCGCCGCAGATCGGTAACCGCGGCGGGGTTTTGCGGATCGATCCCGCGCACCACGACGCCGCGCGCGGCGCTTTTGGAAGTCAGCATCCCCTGGCCGATTATGAATGGATCGGCGCCGGTGACGCCCGCAAGCTTGCTGGCGGTGGCCTGAACCTCGCGATAGTTGGACATCGCACCGAAGCGCACAATCTGGACCTGCGGCGTGAGGCTCAGGATACGGCTGCGCAGATTGGCTTCGAACCCATTCATCACCGCGATCGTAATGGTCAGAGCCGCCACCCCGATCATCACGCCGATCGCGGTAAACAGCGTGGTAATCGAAATAAACGTCGATTTGCGGCGCGATCGCAGATAGCGCGACGCGATTAACAGTTCATAACGCATCTTCCGGCGGTCTCACTTCGATGCTTTGGGCCTGTCAGGACGATCACAGCAGCCGCTCTAAAGCAGTCTCATGGTCTAACTGCCACGAAAAAATTCACGCCGAGAACACCTCGGGTGCTGCCTGGACGTCTCGCAACGCGGGCTGTTCGGCCATAAGACGCGCGCAGTGCTCGGCGTTTTCTTTGGTGTCGAAGTGCGCCAGGCACGCCAGCACAGAGGGATTGCCAACTTCGCGCATCAGGATGTGCGAGACATACCCGGGCTGCTCCGCGATAACGCCAAGCGTCTCTTGCGGATTTGCCAATTCCTCGGCGCAGTCAAGCATTATCGCGACCGGAGCGGATGCGAAGTTTACTCCCTGCACGCTGTGCACAGGCCCGAATGGTTCGTAGGCGCGTTCGCTGCTGGAGGCCAACAGCGAATGCAGGCGCCGGTTAAGCGGCGAGCGGGCAATCTCGCGCCGCGCTCCCGCCAGTTCGGCGAGGCTGTCCCATTCGGAATAGGCCAGCCAGCGCGCTTCATCCTGAAGGGAATGGTACAGGCGGTTGAGCTTGCAGCCCTTTTTGCGGCGCAGAATCTCCCACAGTTCACGCGTCAGTCGGACACCGTCAGACGACGTAACCTGAAGGCGCTGTAATTCACAGACGGCGTGGGCCTTGCCCGATCCAAATTGCTTGCGGGGTGAAATAGCCAGGACTCCTTTTTCGATCGTTTCGAGGCCGCGGCCTCATCCACAATCATAGTCCTGCGCCATCCCCGGCAACATAGACCTATATCAGTACGCCATCCTTGCGCAGTTGCGCGATTTGCTCGTCGTCCAGGCCAAGCATCTGCTGGAGAATCTCATCCGTATGCTGACCCAGCAAGGGCGCCGGACTGCGCAACTGACCGGGGGTCGCGCTCAGCTTGTGCTGCAGGCCCATGTAGGGCGCCGGTCCCATCTCCGGATGCTCGAGCCAATGCCAGAACCCGAATGATTCGAGGTTTTCGTCCTGATGGAGATCCAGGCAGCTCTGGACCGGGTAGGCGGCCACGCCTTTTTCCTGCAATCGGCTGGTGAGGTCCCAGGCGTCCCGCTCACGCACGTGAGCGGACAGGAAGGTGTCCAGCACCTGGGAATTTTGCAGCCTCCCCAGCATCGTGGCGAAGCGCTCGTCGCAAGCCGGGTTGCCCAGCACATCGAGCAGCCCCTGCCATTGCGCGTCGTTGGCGACAGCGATCGAAATCCAGCGTTCGGCACCGCCCTCGTCGCGGCATTGATAGGCGCCATGCGGAGCATAACGCTCGCTGCGGTTGCCCTGGGGCTGGAGCACGCGCCCGGTGGCAAAATAGTCGATCAGCGCCGGCGCCAGGAAATGCAGCGAGGCCTCGAACTGTGAGACGTCGATGTACTGTCCGCGTCCGGTGCGGCGGCGGTAATCCAGCGCGGCCACTAAAACGGCGGCGGCCAGCCTCGGCGTGATGTAATCGGTGTAGGCGCCGTAAGGCGGAGCCGGATCATCCAGCGGGTCGTATCCCGAGATGTAGTAAAAGCCGGATAGCGCCGCCATCAACTGGCCAAACCCCGGCATCATCGCCTGCGGCCCGGTCTGACCCTGAAGGCAGGAGGAAAGCATGATGAGGTCGGGTTTGACGCGGCGCAACTGTTCGTAGTCCATCTGCCACCCACGCATCACCTTGGGCGTGAAGTTTTCGACCACGATATCGGCCCACGGCACCAGCCGCATCGCCAGTTCGCGCGCCTTGGGATGGCCAAGGTTGAGCGTGATGCTGCGCTTGGAAGTGTTGTAGTCGGCAAAGAACTGGCTGCGATTTACCCCAAATTTGCCGTCGGCGTAGGGCGGCGCCGCCCGCAGCACGTCGATGTGCGTGGCGGACTCGATTTTGATTACGTTGGCGCCGTTGTCGGCGAGATATTTGGTCGTGATTGGACCAACCGCCACCCAGGTGAAATCCAGGACGTTGATCCCCTCAAGCGCAAAAGGTGCCATTCACGCCGCTCCCCGCATCAGATTGCATCGAATCAGATTGCATCGATCGCGCGCAGCCTCGAGAGGTCGCTGGCGCTCAGCCCGAGCAACCCGCCGTAGATTTCGGCGTTGTGCTGGCCAAGCTTGGGCGCCGGTTGGGGCGCCGCCAGCGGAGTCGCCGAGAGCACCGCGAACGGACCAGGCATCGTCAGAGTCCGCCCGCCGCCGAGGTCGTGGCGCACGGGCCGAAAAAAGCCGCGCGCCTTGAGTTGTTCGTCATCGGCGATCTCGGCGACCGTGTTGACCGGCGAAAGCAGGATTCTTCGCTTCAAACCCTCGGCGTAAATTTCGCGCTTGGTCATGGTCAGCAGGAACTGCTGAACGCGGTCTTCGAGGTCATGAACCTGCTCGATTTCTTGATCGCTGGCCGGACTGATTACTCCGGGCGCCCAAACCGACCACTTCTGTCTTTTCATCCAGTCCGCCGCAAAGCCCTTCTCCGCCATCCAATCAACCATTGCCTTGAGCGAAGCGGCGGCGGCGCCCCCGGTAAGCAGAGTCGAGATATGGCCGTCGGCGCAGCGAAACACCATCTTGCGCCGCAGCCGCAGCGCGCCGGAAAAGACGCCGCTGCGCTTCATCGATCCGCCGTGGAGGATCGGAAATGCCTGCGCGTTCATCAGGGTCCAGACAACACAGGCCTGCATATCGACCACCACGTGTTGCCCTTGTCCGCTGCTTTGGCGCGGGTAATGGGCGATCAGCGAACCGGCGGCAGCCTCGGCGCCGGCGTGCAGTCCCGCCTGGGGCGCGCTTATCTGAAGCGGCGGACGGCCCTCTTCGCCCATGAGGTACATATTACCGCCCGCGGCCCAGACGGTGATGTCCGCCGCCGCATAATGTTTGCCCGGCCCGCTGTCACCAAAGGGCATGATCGACGTATAGATGAGCCGCGGATTGGTCTTGATGAGCGAATCAAATCCCAGGTCCAGCGAATCCAGATATCCCACCGGATAGGATTGGACCACGAAATCCGACTTGCGCGCCAACTCGGTCAGCAGCCGGCGCCCGTCCGCGCATTCGAGATTGAGGGTTATGGATTTTTTGCCGGCCTGGTAAGCGAGAAAGTAAAGCGATGTGTCCGGACCGGGCTGATCGTCCAGAAACGGCGCAATGCGCCGCGTCGAGCATCCGGGCGGCGGCTCGACCTTGATTACCTCCGCGCCCATATCGGCGAATATCTTTCCACAGATAGCGCCCTTGTCGTCGGTGAGATCGAGCATCCGCAGTCCTTTGAGCAGTTCACACGTCATCGCGGCCGGCCTGCAAGTTGATTGTCAGCGCGGGTTAAAGCCGCTGGGCACGAGCCGCTCCGATAGCGGTGGCATAGGCGGCATGTTGCGGGATGATGAAGCCGCGGTTGAACATCGGCTCCATATGAGAGAAGCGGCGGGCGAACTGGATGGTACGGGTCAACTTGCCGGTCAGTACGATGTCCTTCTGTCCGCAGGCGCGCGCACTGCTCAGGCTCAGCACCATCACCACCTCGGCGATCATGTTGATGATCGCCAACGCCTTGTCTTCGGGGGCGGGGTCGCTGCCGACCTTGCCGAAATTGGAAGCGGTGCTGGCGGGCGGCAGGTCGCCCAGGGGACCGCCCGCGATATCGCCCACCGTCAGATTGATTCGCGAAAGGTCGCCCCGCACGGCCATCGCCTCGAGCGTGTCGATTCTGGAGACACCCAGCAGATGGCGGGCCAGTCCGAGCAGGGTGCCCCCGCCTACGCCGGTACCCCCGACGTGTTCGATCTTACCGCCGCGCACCGACACGATCGCGGTGCCGGTACCGAGCGAGACCACGAGGGCGGACTCCCTGCCGGCCAGGGTGCTGCCGCCGACACCGATTGCGGTGAACTCGTCCACTTTGATTACCGGCCGTCCCAACAACGAGTCCGGCAGCCCGCGGGCACCGGCCCCGGTGGCGGCGACGCTGGTGATCTGGTCAAGGCGCAGCCCGCATTGGCTGACCAGTTTGCCCAACGCGCCGGCGGCGGCCGCCACAGGATCGGTCAGTTCGATTGTGACCATCCGCAAGCCCGCGCCGTCAAGCAGCACGGCGTCGGTGGTCGATCCGCCAATATCAATTCCGGCGATCACGGCAGTAACGTTTTCCGGCCACGGTAAACCAACCGCGGCCCATTGTGCAAACACCGCGCAAACAGCCTATTTCCGCGGATTGCGCTTGCGGCTATTTTGCTGTTGATGAGAGTACTCGCCGACTTCATGATCGTCATCGGCGCGATGCTGCTGACCGGTACGATCAGTATAATAATCATCGCCGTGGGACATGTTACACCACAGGAAGAGGCCATGCTGGTGGTCATCGTGATGGCGGCGATGATCGGCGCTGCGCTGTTCACCGCGGGAATCCTGGTCCATCTGCGGATGTCACAGCGGCGGCTGACCGGGAAGATTTAAGTCGTTGCAAAGCCGAGGACACAGATGAGTCAGCCGCCGGTCCGCGTTAACCATCACGTTCAGCATCGGTATCCGCTGGGCATTCGGTTCTGCGCCTTGTGCGGGGGCCAACTGGAAGAGCGGATCCTGCTGCCCGATGGACGCAAGCATAAAGTCTGCTCGCAATGCGGTTTCGTGCATTTTCTGGGACCAAAGCTGGTCGCGGGCTGCCTGGTGATCGACCAGGGCAGGGTTTTGCTGCTGCGCCGCGGCATCGAGCCGGAAGTGGGAAAATGGACCTTTCCGGGCGGCTTTGTGGATTTCGGTGAGACGCCGCCGCAAGCCGCCATCAGGGAAACGCTGGAGGAAGTCGGGATGCGGGTGCGGATCGATCGCCATCTGGGCCTGTACGCGGACCCGGCCAATCCGCACGCCGCGGTTGCGGTCTATCTGGCGTCACCCGGCCAGGAAGCACCGGGCATTTCGGAAGAAGCCATCGAGGTTCGCTTTTTCGCGGCCAGCGAGATTCCGTGGGACGAGATCGCCTTTGGCACGACGCGAGAAGCCCTGCGCGACTGGCTGGCCGTGGTCAAGTAGCCACGGCCCGATTCAGTCCGCTTCAACCTTCGCAAACCTCTCGTTTATTGATTGGCCTGCCAACCCCAAAACGTCGAGACCTTCGACATTTTGGTGGGGCGGCTTACTTACTGCCTGTTAATAACGGCTGGATTATCGTGCGGGAAAACGTTGATTGAAATGGCACGCAAATGGCTTCTTTGGACGATGCCTACCCATGAAGGGCCGGCGAAACAGAAGGAGACCAGTTAATGAAACGCACCCTTGCAGCTTTGGCCGCGGCCGCTTTGCTTGCCTCGGTGGCAACGCCGATTCTGGCTGCGGACAGCCAATCCGCTTCCAGCGGCACCGCTGCAACCACCACTTCGGCGCCCGCTACGGGCGGTGAGACCGGTTCCAAACCAACGACCCCGCAAAAACAAGCCAAGGTCACGCCCCATCGCCATCGTCACAGCAGGCATCGCACGCTGCGCCATGCGCGGAGCACGGACAAAGGCGCCGCCGGTTCGTCTGAAAGCACGAATCCTGGGACAGCCACCACCGTTCCCGCGAACAAATGAAGCGCGCTCGGCGCCGGTTTTGACCCGCCAGTAATGCGCCCCCGCCGGCAAAACCATTCCCCCTCCGGCGGGGGCGAAAAATTTTATTCGTTGCGTGGTTTTATTGATGTGTCGCGCGGTAGCGCTTTCTTGTAGGCAAAATTTCCTGCTACCATTCAAGCAGCTTTGGCTGAGTTCAGGCCGGAGCTTGATGTGTCGAAAAGCTGGTTTTTCCATTCGCTGGTTTTGGTAGCGATTTCGGTTCTGCTGACGGGACCGCCTTCACTTTGGGCAAGCACGGGCGGCGAGAAGTCCGCCGACAATTCGATCGACAACAGCGACGAAGTCTGCGATCCCATCGCCGACTATTTCCTTGGAATGGAGGACTATCCCGAAGCGATCAGACGCCATCTGATGGTGATCAGCCGCGATCCGAACAATGCGCTGGCGCATTACCATCTGGGGTTCGCTTACGGGATGATTGGACGTCACGATCAGGAACTCCGACAATATCGCGACGCGATCGAATTGGGTCTGAGCGACTGGGAACTGTTTCTCAATTTGGGTCTGCTCTACCTTGAAGGCCAGCGTCTGGAGGCAGCCACCGATGTTCTGCGGTTAGCCACGCTGTTGGGACCGGACCGGCCCGAGACTCATTTCAACTTGGGATTGGTTTACGAACGGCGCGGGATGCTGATGCCGGCCGAGCAGGAAATCCTGCTCTCCTTGCGCCTGGACGGCGATCAACCCGACGCGCTCAATACGCTTGGAGTGATCTATGCCGAGGAAGGCCAATACTCGCGCGCGCGCGAGGAATGGAACGAACTGTTGCGCACGCGGCCCACTTATCAGCCCGCGCGGGCCAATCTGACGATTCTGGATGAAGCCGAGCGGGGAAAGGTGAGTGCGAGTTTTGCCCACCCGCGCTGAACGGGCGCGGCAGCGGGCCGGGGCTCAAAATGGATTGGATGTGGGCAATGATGCGGTTTACGGTTGCAAAGCCTGCATCAAAGATGGTTAGGTTGCTCAGTTTCTCCCTCCTGCGGGAGGGACCAGAATGAGGAAGCAGGCCGCGGCAAGGCGTTGGTCCGCAGTCTGCCAGGAGGCGGGCAAGTGAGGCGGAGGATTTTCTGGTCGACCTTAATCGCAAGCCTGATCGTAGCCGCAATGGCAGCGGATCGGGCCTGGGCTTCGCGCGGACACCCATACCATCATTACTATCACCATCGCCATCACGGTGTCGTGGTGGGCGGGCCATCGGCTCCGGCTATGCGCGGAGCCCTGGTCGAGGATGCGGACACTGGCCGCGTGCTTTACGCTTACCATGCCGACATGCCGTGGCCGCCGGCCTCGATGGCCAAGATGATGCTGCTGCTGGTGGCAGAGGACCAACTGCGTGCAGGACGGGTCCATCTGACCGATCCGGTGGTGGTTTCGGCGACGGCGGCGCATACCGGTGGAACGCGGTTGGGATTGCACACGGGCGATGTTTATCCATTGGGCGAGTTGATGAAGGCCGCCCTGGTCAAGTCGGCCAATGACGCCGCGGTGGCGGTGGCCGAAAAGGTCGGCGGCTCAATTCCCGGATGCGTGGCGCTGATGAATCAGAAGGCGCGCAGCCTGGATTTGCGCGAGACCCATTACAACACCGTCGATGGTCTTCCGCCCACCGCGGGCCATGATGTGGACGTAACCGACGCATACGACCTGGCGACCATCGGCCGGGCGCTTATTCACACCACCAACCTGTTGCAATGGTCCAGCCAGGAGGAATGTCCTTTCGACAATGGTTTGAGGATGCTGCATAACACCAACCATCTGATCGGCCATTTCGACGGCTGCGACGGGATCAAGACCGGCTTCACCTATCACGCCGGATTCAATCTGACCGCAACTGCCAAGCGCGGCGACTTGCGCCTGATCGCGGTCGTGCTGGGAGCGCCGTCCAATCCCGGCCGGTTTCGCGAGGCCGCGCGGCTGCTGGACTGGGGCTTTGACAACTTCACGGCGGTGACTTTGGCGCGAAGAGGAAGCACTCTGCCGGTCCGCGTGCAAATCGCCTCCGGCGCCGTAATCCAGCCGGTGGCGGCCGAGGACGTCAAGGTGGTGGTGCCCAAGCGGGATGTCTCCGAAGTCAAGATGGAGTACGATATCCCGGCGGCATTTAACGGACCCCTGCTGATGGGCAGCCCGGTCGGGCTGATCAACGTGCTGGCCGGCACCCAGGTGGTAGGCCGGGTCGCAGCTATCAGCCCGGTTTCGGTGGGCAGCGCCAGCCAATTGCTGGGCACCAGCGTGATCCATGATAACAGCGCGGTCGAGCAGGGCACGGCGGCAAATGCCGTAAATACAGCCGAGTGAGGAAATACGATGACAGAGGCTTCGCGCCAGCGTAACCGGCGCAATCGGCGCCTGGCGAAAAAGCGCCGCTCAAATCCGATTCAGGTCAGGGCTCGCAAGCGGCGGCTGCGCCGTACCCGGGCGCGCGCATGACCGCGCTTGCCACCCGCCTTCTCCGACCGCGCCCGCAACTTGCTGAGGAATAGTCCAGTGGCGGGCGCGGCGGTTATCGCGGTAATTCCGGCGCGTTACGGTTCCACCCGTCTGCCAGCCAAAGCGCTACGCGAAATCGATGGTGTTCCGATGGTGGTGCGGGTATGGCGAAATGTCAGCCGCGCCAGGGCAATCGCCCGCGTAATCGTGGCCACCGACGACGAACGGATTGCATCAGTGGTTAGGGAGGCGGGAGGCGAGGCGATGCTCACCTCCGAGCGCCATCCCAGCGGCACCGATCGGGTGGCCGAAGTTGCCAGCCGTGTGCGCGCCGCGATTTATGTCAATGTCCAGGGCGACCTCCCCTTTATCGCCCCCGCCGATCTCGAAGCGCTGGTTGCGCCGATGATTTCCGACCGCCGCCTCGTGATGGCGACGCTGGCAACGCCGATCAGGGACGACCATGAATGGGCCAACCCGAATGTGGTAAAAGTGGTGTGCGATGCGCGCGGCAACGCGCTTTACTTCTCCCGCTCCTCCATACCGTTTGCCCGCGCCGGCGGCCGTCCCTCCCGGGCGTTGCGGCATATCGGGGTGTACGCTTACCGGCGCGCCTTCCTTCTGCGCTTCGCATCGATGGCACCGGGGGTGCTTGAACAGATAGAGATGCTTGAACAGTTGCGTGCGCTGGAAAATGGATATTCAATCCGGGTCGCGAATTCCGTGGCGCCTTCGCTCGAAGTGGACACCGCGGAGGATTTGACCACGGCTGAGAACTTTGCGCGTCAGACGTTGAGCGGGGAGGTCAGACGTGGATAAACAGAGCAAAACCAAATTCATCTTCGTCACCGGCGGCGTCGTCTCTTCGCTGGGCAAGGGACTGGCCGCGGCGTCCCTGGGCGCGTTGCTCGAAGCGCGCGGGCTGAAGATCACCTTCCTCAAGATGGACCCGTATATCAATGTCGATCCGGGGACCATGAGCCCGCTGCAGCATGGCGAAGTGTTCGTCACCGACGACGGCGCCGAGACTGATCTCGACCTGGGCCATTACGAGCGCTTCGTCCAAACCAAGATGAGCCGGCGCAACAACTGCACCACCGGCCAGATCTACGACACCGTCATCCAGAAGGAGCGCCACGGGGACTATCTGGGCGGCACCGTTCAGGTCATCCCGCACATAACCGACGAGATCAAACGGCGCATCAACGAAGCCGCCAACGAATCGGACATCATTATCGTGGAAATCGGCGGCACGGTTGGCGATATCGAGAGCCTGCCGTTTCTGGAAGCGATCCGCCAGTTCCGCTGGGATCGCGGACGCGACAACGTGCTCTACATCCATTTGACGCTGGTACCCTACATTCCGGCGGCGGGTGAACTGAAAACCAAGCCTACGCAGCACAGCGTCAAGGAACTGACCGGGGTCGGCATCCAACCCGATATCCTGCTCTGCCGCAGCGATCGAGCGATCGAAAAGAAGGTCAAGGCGAAGATCGCTCATTTCTGCAACGTTGAGGAGGATTGCGTGATCGCGGCTCGCGACGTCGAAACCATTTATGAAGTTCCGCTGGTGTTCCATGAAGAGGGACTGGATCAGCGCGTCGTCGACAAGCTCAACATCTGGACCGGCGCCCCCAACCTGGGCAAATGGCGCCGTATTGTGAAGATCGCGCAGGATCCCAAGCTGGCCGCAACTATCGCGGTGGTCGGCAAATACGTAAACCTCGTCGATTCCTACAAGAGCCTGCACGAGGCGATCGCGCACGGCGCAATCGCCAATGACGCGCGCGTCAGTATCGATTACATCGACGCCGAGGAGCTGGAGAAGGGCGACCCGGCCGCACGCCTCAAACATGCCGACGGAATCATCATCCCGGGCGGTTTCGGCGATCGCGGAATCGAGGGCAAAATCCGCGCGGTGCGCTGCGCGCGCGAGGGTGGGATTCCGATTTTGGGGATCTGCCTGGGCCTGCAGGTAATGGTGATCGAGTTCGCGCGCAACGTGCTCAATTTGAAGCGCGCCAATTCCCGCGAGTTCGATCCCGACACACCCGACCCCGTGATCCACATGATGGAATCACAGCAGGGTGTCACCCAGATGGGCGGAACGATGCGTCTGGGGTCCTATCCCTGCCAGATACGCAACGGTTCGCTGGCGGCCAGACTGTACCGCAAGCTCAGGGTCAGCGAGCGCCATCGCCATCGCTATGAAGTGAACAACGAATATCGCGAGCGGCTGGCCGCCGCCGGTCTGATCGCAACCGGCACGTCGCCCGACGACAGCCTGGTTGAAATCATGGAACTGAAGGGGCACAAATGGTTCCTCGGCTGCCAGTTCCATCCGGAGCTGCGCTCGCGGCCTTTGGATTGTCATCCGTTGTTCCGCGGCCTGATTCAGGCGGCGCTGGCCCGCAAGGTCGCGGTCGCGCCGACCCGGTCCAAAGTCCTTGAACTGAGGTCGGTTCAGTGACGGTAGCTTCATTCAAGGTTGGCGAGGTATGCTTCGGCGGACCGCGCCTGGCTCTGATTGCGGGTCCCTGCGTGATCGAATCGGCCGACGGATGCCTGCGCCACGCCCAGCGGCTGGCGTCGATCACGCGTAAGGCCGGTATACCGCTGGTATTCAAATCGTCCTTCGACAAGGCGAACCGAACCAGCCACACCTCTTATCGCGGTCCCGGGCTGCAAGCCGGCCTGCGTATCCTCGAACGAGTGAAGTCCGAAACCGGATTGCCGGTGCTGACCGATGTGCATGAGACCGCTCAGGTTGGTGCCTGCGCGGAGGTCGTGGACATAATCCAGGTTCCGGCGCTGTTGTCGCGGCAAACCGACCTGGTCCAGGCGGCAGCCGCCAGCGGACGGGCGGTTAATTTGAAGAAGGGACAATTTCTGGCCCCGTGGGACATGCGCGCAGTGGTGCGCAAGGTCGAAGCGGCCGGCAATCACCAGATTCTTGTCACCGAGCGAGGGTTCTCGTTCGGGTACAATAACCTGGTCAGCGATCTGCGCTCCCTGGTGGTAATGCGCGAGTTCGGTTTCCCCGTGGTTTACGACGCGACCCATTCGGTCCAACTGCCGGGCGCGGGAGGCGAGCGCTCCGATGGGCAGCGCCATTTCATCGAGCCTCTGGCGCGGGCTGCGCTGGCCACCGGGATCGACGCGATTTTCATGGAAGTGCATGAAGATCCGGACCGTGCTCTCAGCGACGGGCCCAATTCCTACCCTTTGAACGAGCTGGCCGGATTGCTCGACCGGCTCCGGCGAATCGACGATCTGATGCGCGCTCAGGGCATACCCGGCTGACTTCAATTCACCTGCCGGTTTACCGCTGCATGGGCGGGCTGATAGCCTTGAGCCCATGAGTCCGCGTCAAATTGCCAGGACTTTGGCCGGCGTCGGAATCGCTGCTTTGGTGGTGATTGTGACCGCCGCCGTTTTAATCATTAAAAGCCGCGAGCGCGAACGCGAATTGCTGGCGCTCAGCGTCAAGGTCGACCCCGGGTCATTGCTGCATGCGCACAATTTTCACTGGACCCAGATGAAGGGGGACAAGGAGCAATGGGAGTTGTTCGCCAGCGAAGCCAATTACAGCGACGATCGGACCTCGCTGACGCTCAAGGACAGCAAATTAAATATGGTTCTGGACGACGGCAAACCGCTCTCGGCCAACGCCAAACGGGTGCATCTGAAACTGACCGGCAACAATCACGTTAACTGGGCGCATTTCAGCGGGGGCGTGGTCGTCCATTACGGCGACATCACCATCACCACCCCCAATGGCACTTTTCTGCCCGACCGCGATTTACTCACGGCCACCGGCCCCGTGCAGATTGTCGGCCAGGGATTCAAGGTCGTCGGCGTCGGTTTGAGCGCCCGGCCCAAGGCGCGAATTTTCACGATCGAGCATCAGGTGGTCACGGATTTTACCCAAGGAGCAGTGCATGCAGCGGCAGCCAGGCACTCGTCGTAAGGGCCGGCGCATCGGCCGTTCCGTCGTGGCGGCCCTGTCCGCGGTCGTGGCGGCGGTAGTATCGCCGCCAATCCCAGCCCTGGCGCAATCAACTCCGGCGCAGCACGCCGCCCCGTCGCCGGCTTCCGCGCCCTCTGCGGCTGCGACGCCGCCGGGGGTGACCAGGCGCAGCGCATCCGCCTCGAAGAAGGAAGTTCCCGCGGCGGCAGGAGATGCGCAGACCGGCGCCCAGGGCAGTCCGTTCGGGATGCTCAAGTTTTCGGCCAACAACGGCCCTATCCAGATCAAGGCTGATTCGCTGAGTTTGGATTACAAAAACAACCTGGTCGAGTTCGATGGCGGGGTCCATGCGACACAGAGCGGCACTACCCTGACGAGCAAATCGCTCAAGGTGATTTATGGCGCGAAGTTCGGCGATATCAAGCAGGTGATAGCCTTGGGCGACGTGAAAATGACACAGGGTGGCAGATGGGCGACGGGCCAGCGCGCAGTTATGGACGAACAGAAACATACGGTGGAGATGACCGGTCAGCCGGTTATCCACGATGGTCCGAATTCAGTGGCTGGCAAGAAAATTATAATATATCTTGATAGCGAAAAGAGTTTTGTTGATGAGGCCACTGCCGTGATCTTTCCCAACAACAAAGCGGATCACGAGGCGGAGCAGTAGCACTTTAGGTTACGAAGAATTTTCAGATGCCGCTTGAAGCAAAATTAGGACAGGAACTGCGTCTTCGCCAGCAGTTGGTGATGACGCCCCAACTGCAGCAGGCAATCAAGATCCTGCAATTGGCCGTCCCCGAATTGGAAACGGTCGTCCAGACCGAACTGGAACAGAATCCGATGCTCGAGATGGCGGAGCCGGGAACGGCTGAGGTCAGCCTCGAAAGTCTGACTTCGCCCAACGATGCGGCGGCCAACGGCAACGGCGCCGGTGAGATGCCCGAGGAGAACGGGCTGGCGTCCGAAGTGGAAGTACCGCCGCCGGCGCCCGTGCTCGAGTCGCACGACGCGGCGGTTGAAATTCGCGAAGTCAACACCCTGGAGAAAATCGACTGGCGCGAATATCTGGAGAATTACTCCAACAACTGGCAGGACAATTCCGCCGAACCCGAGGACGACGACCGGCGGCCGGCAGTTGAAAACACGCTGTCGCGCAAAACCTCGCTCGAGGACCATCTGATCTGGCAGCTCCGGCTGTCATCGCTGAACGAAGACGACAAACGCATCGGCGCCACTATCATCTACAACCTCAACGACGACGGTTACCTCGAAACGCCGCTTGACGAATTGGCCGCTCAACTTGAATGCGAGGTGGCGGCGGTTGAAAGGGTTCTGAAGCGGGTCCAGCGGCTCGATCCGCCGGGAGTGGCTGCGCGCGACCTCAAGGAATGTCTGCTGTTGCAATTGGCGAACCTCGGGATGGAAGAATCGCTGGCCGCGCAGATCGTCCGATCCCATCTGAGCTTGCTGGAAAAACGCCGCTACGCTGAGATTGCCAAAGCCACCGGGGTCTCCGTGCAAACCGTGGCCCAGGCCGCCAAGGTCATCTCATTGCTCGAACCCAAACCGGCCCGTGAATACGGCGGCCAGGAAGCCGCCTATATCGTTCCTGACGTAATCATCCACAAAATGGGCGACGAATACGTGGTGGCGCTCAACGAAGACGCGGTGCCGCGCCTGCGCTTGTCAGGTTATTATCAGCGGGTGCTGCATGACGTGGACGCGACGGCCGAGACCAAGGGGTATTTGCAGGAACGGCTGCGCTCGGCGCAATGGCTGGTGAAGTCGATTTATCAGCGCCAGCAAACCATCTATAAAGTGGCAAGCTCGATCGTCAAATTCCAGCGTGAGTTCTTCGATCACGGCATCAGCCACCTGCGTCATCTCGTGCTCAAGGATGTGGCCGACGACATCGGCATGCACGAGTCGACCATCAGCCGGGCCACGGCCAACAAATACGCGCACACCCCGCAGGGAACCTTCGAATTGAAGTTTTTCTTTACTTCAAGCGTCAAGGGCGCGGGCGGCGAGGACGTCAGCGCCGAAACGGTCAAGGAGAAAATCCGCCGGATGGTTGCGGCAGAGGACCGCCGTGACCCGCTTTCCGACCAAGCCCTGGCCGAGCTGCTGCGCCGCGACCAGATTAATATCGCGCGGCGCACGGTGGCTAAGTATCGTCAGGCTTTGGGTATCCTGCCCTCGGCGCGCCGCAAGCTGATTGACCAGGCCGGAGGGACCGATTGATTGGGCGAACCGATTAACCGAACTATGTTGACGGGCTTTGGGCAGGATAATGCTCTAAAAAAGTTTGCGCCCGTTTACCCCGCCATCTTTGCCCCAATCCGCAGCCGCAAGCGGGTTACGAGGTTCGAGGTCCAGGTGCCAGAACAAGCTCACGGAGGTAAACGATGCCAGCAAGAAGCAAATCCAGTGGGGCAGCGGTCAAAAAAGGGAGCCGCAGCGCCGGTCGTCGGGCACGGCGCAAACCGCATGCCGAAGCCCGCATCACCGTCACCTTTCGTCATGTGTCGCCCACTCCGGCACTGGCGCAATATGCCGAGCGCAAGTTGGGCAGAATTGCCAAATTTCTCAAGCGCGAGACTGAAGCACACGTTATCTTAAGTGTCGACAAATATCGTCACATGGGCGAGGTTACGGTCAAGTCGGGGCGCTTTGTGATGACGGCACAGGAGGAAGATAAGGATCTTTATTCGGTTATTGACCTGCTCGCTGCCAAGGTTCAGCGTCAGGTCAAAAAACACGTGGAGAAGCTGGAAGCGCGCAAGGTAAGGTCCCCCTCTGCCGCTGAGATCCTGAGCGAACCGGAGGAGACCGTCGCCGGCGCGCAGTCAAACGAGTCCACTTCGGGCAATCAGTAGCGCTAACCACTGCCCTGACTTATCCCTGGGAACTCGCTTCAGGCCGGCGACGGCGTAAACTGGAGGGAAAAACCTGGCAACCGCGATTAGGGCAAGTCGAAGCGCTTTGATTTTAGTGCAGCCCCCTGCGGCAGGTAATGAAGGGGCATGAAAATTACGGAAATCCTGACACCTGAAATGGTCATCCCGGAGCTGCGCGGCGCCAGCAAGGCTGAAGTGCTGACCGAACTGGCCCAGCGCCTGTGCAGCAAGCATCCCGAGATTGTTTACGAGCGCCTGATCACAGTACTGAACGAACGCGAGCGCCTGGGCTCGACTGCCATCGGCGACGGCATCGCCATTCCCCATGGCAAGCTCAGAGGGATCGATCGAATCCTCGGGGCGTTTGGCCGCAGCACCGCCGGAATTGATTTTGATTCACTCGACGGCAATCCGACTCATCTGTTTTTCCTGCTGATAGCTCCCGAAGATTCCGCCAGTCTGCATCTTAAGGCTCTGGCCCGGGTTTCGCGCCTGTTCAAAGACGGGGCGTTCAGGCAGCGTCTGCTGGACGCGCCCGATGCCGCCGAGTTGTACCAACTGTTGAAGGAAGAAGACAGCAAGTATTAATGCTTCGGACATCAGCCGCGTGCCGGTCCTGGGGGGCGCGGCGGCAGCGGACAGGCTAGATGGCCCACAATGAAACGTACCCGCGTTTGCTCATTGTAACCGGAGTGGCCGGCGCCGGGCGCGCCACTGCAATCCGCGTGCTCGAGGACCTCGGTTTTTACTGCGTTGACAATTTGCCCGTGGTGCTGGCGGCCAACGTGATGCAGATGGCGTTGGAGCGCGACCCGGGTCTGAAAGGAATCGCGCTGGGAATCGACGCGCGTGAGCGGCTGTTCTTCCCCGATTGGCCGCAGGTCTTCGCCGAACTGCAACGCCAGTACCGCCGCCCCGAAGTGATTTTCCTCGACGCCTCCGACGAGGTTCTGATGCGCCGCTATTCCGAAACTCGCCGGCCCCATCCGATGGCCGGCGGCGGCTTGACGGTCGCCCAGGCGATCCGGCGCGAGCGCCAGTCGCTGGCCGAGTTGCGCGACCGCGCCGACCGCGTGATCGATACCAGCGCGCTCAGCGTCCATGAACTGCGCGAACTGATCACGGCCGCCGTCCTCGGTTCGACGCGGGGCGCGCCGATGGTAATCGAGCTGGTCTCCTTCGGCTACAAGTATGGGATGCCGATTGGTCTGGATATCGTCCAGGACCTGCGTTTCATTCCCAACCCCTTCTTCGTCGAGGGACTGCGCCAGCTCACCGGTCTGGACCCCAGGGTGAAGCAATGGGTGCTGGCGCAGCCGGCGGCGCAGAAATTCCTCGAACAATTCCAGGCCCTGCTGGACGAATTGCTGCCAATGTACGACCGCGAAGGGCGCAGCTACCTGTCGATGGGTCTGGGCTGTACGGGCGGGCGCCATCGATCGCCGGTGCTGGCCGAGGAGCTGCGCGCCTGGCTGGCCGGCCGCGGCTACCAGGTCAGCGTCCGCCATCAGCACATCGCGATGTGAGTTGGCACCAATCAATTCAGCCCATAGAACCGGGCCGCGTTGGTGCAGGTCATCATCCGGCGTTCGTCGTCGGGGATGCCCTGGAACTGGCGCGCTATGCTTTCACGCGAATGCGGCCACGTCGTCGCTGGATGCGGATAGTCTGTTGACCACATTATGTTCTCCACGCCGATATCGTAGCGCTGGCGCAGACCGCGCGCGTCGTCCATGAAGGTCAGCGCCATCTGGCGGTGGAAGTAGAAACTGGGCAGCTCCTTGATCGCGGGGAATTGGTATGCGCCTTCGCTCATGAAACGATCGATTTTGTCCAGGTAGTACGGCACCCACATCAGACCGGGCTCGACGAAGACAATCCTGAGGCCCGGAAAGCGCGCCAGGATTCCCGTCAGGATCCAGAAGCCCATCGTCTCCGAAAGCATCATCGCCGGCTGTGAAGTAAAGATTCCTTTTTGCGGCGTCGGGTCGCGGCGGAACACGTCGTACAACGTATCCTTTACCGCCAGATGCTGGCTGATGGGGATGCCGGTTTCCTGCAGCACCGACCATAGCCTGTCATAAGAGGGATCATAGTATTCGGGCAGGCCCAGCTCGTTTGGATAATTGGGCAGATGCACCGAGCGCGCACCCGCTTTCGCCAGCCGCTGAACTTCCGCCACGGCGTGATCCGTATCCCCCAGTGGAATCTGATACGACACCAGCAGACGCCGTTTATCGGCCGAAGCAAACTCCTCCAGAGTATCGTTGAAGGCGCGCGCCGCCTGCCGCCATCCATCTTTCATCCGATAGAAGTAGCGAAACGCGCTGACCTCGCAATACAGGACCTCGACGTCAACGCCGTCGCGATCCATGTCTTTGAGCCGTTCGTAGGCATTGCCGTGACCCGGGCGGCCCCACGCCTCATGACTGAACTCGATCCGCGCGCTACGCGCCCCGGCCGTCAGTTCCTTCTCATGGCGCATTTGTGCGGCCACCGCCGCGTCGTACTCGTCGTGATATTTGGGCGCCAGATGCCTCTTTATGTCTTCGTGAGTGGTCTTGACGTGCGAGTCGGCGGAAATCAGGCGTTCCACGGCTTGGCCTCCTTTGAGTCTCGCGGACCGATTGATGCATCCGCCCTTTTATTTCTCAGCGATTGCGCCTGTCAAACCACGGTCCTTGCGCCTTGCAGGCTTCGGCTCTAAGGTCAGCCTAATTTGAGGCGGGAGCAATCGTATGCCAGGCGTACTTGACGCAATCAAGGTGCTGGACCTTTCGTGGGGAGCGGCCGGCCCAATCGCGGCGATGATACTGTGCGACAACGGCGCTGAGGTCACGAAGATTGAACCGCCTGGCGGCGACCCCTTCCGCCGGCACCTGTCGGGCTACCGGGCGTGGGATCGCGGCAAACGCAGCGCGATTCTCGATCTCAAAGAGAGCCGCGACCGCGAGCGGATGATCGCTCTGGCCCGCAACGCGGACATCCTGCTCGAATCGTTCAGCCCCGGGGTTACGGATCGCCTGGGAATCGACTACGCCACGCTGGCGGCCCAGAACCCGCGCCTGATTTATTGCTCGATAACGGGCTATGGACCGCTTGCGGCCCATCAAGGCCGCCCCGCCTACGATGCGCTGGTCGCCGCGCGGTTGGGATTGCAGTGGGAACAACGCTCATGGCCCGGCGGTCCCATCGATCACATCCTCGGATTACCCGGACCACTGCCCGATCTTGAAATGCCCGACGGGGCAGCCCAAGGCTCGCCGCGCGAGGGCCCGATCTTTACCTGGTCGATGTGGCCGAGCCTCGCGGCGGCTTATCTTGCCGCTACTGGGATCAGCGCCGCGTTGCTGGCGCGTGAATTCACCGGACGCGGCCAGCATGTCGAAACCTCGCTGTTGCAGGCGGCGCAGGCGCTGACTACGTCGAAATGGCAGCGCGCGGAAAAACCCGACACACCCGGTTATAAAACCTGGATCTACGATCGGCGCGGCGTCAAGGGATTTTTCAAGTGCGCCGACGGGCGATGGATTCAACAATGGGTGGCCAATCCCAAATTCCTGATCTCCTCCGCCGACGGCGACACGCTGGAACTGCGCCGCACCGCCAAAAACCAGCGCGACGATCCCGATCGGATCGACACCAGTCCTTACAACGTCGCACTGTGGGCCCAGTATTATCCCGCGATGGCGGCGGCGGTGGCGCGCTTCCCGCACGATCAATGGGTCCGGCTCGCGGCGCAGGCCAACGTCCCGCTTCAGCCGGTGCGAACGCCCGAAGAAGCCTTGCACGATCCCGTGCTGATTCGCGAAGGCACGGTGGCCGAAGTGAACGACCCCGAACTGGGCCGTCTGCGCCAGGCCGGCATCCTCTACGAGATGGAGAAAACGCCGGGACGGATCCAAGGCGGCGCGCCTTTGGCCGGACAGCATACCATGGAGGTGATCGCGCAGGCCGACGCTATCATCGCGCGCGCCGATTCGTCCATCAAAACATCGCCTGCGAGTCAATCGGCGCGCCGCCGCGCGGTGCTGGAAGGAGTGACGGTACTGGATTTGGGCACGGCGGTCGCCGGTCCGTACGGAACACAGGTGCTCGCCGATCTCGGCGCCAACGTGATCAAAGTGAACTCGCGGCGCGATCCTTACTGGTTCGCCACCCATATCGCCTACGGATGTAACCGCAGCAAGCGGAGCATCGGGATCGATCTCAAAAACCCGCAAGGCCTCGCCGTGCTCTACCGGCTGGTGAAAAACGCCGATGTGGTGCACATGAATATCCGTAAAAAGGCGGCGGAGCGCATCAAGGTCGATGAAGCCTCGATCCGGGCGGTCAACCCGGACATCATCTACTGCCATACGCGCGGTTTTGAAAAAGACGGTCCGCGCACCGACTCGCCCGGCAACGATCAGACCGGCAACTCGCTGGCGGGCACCACCTGGGAAGACGGCGGATGCGGTGACGGCGGCACGCCGTTCTGGAGCCTCACTTCGATGGGCGATACGGGCAACGGCTTTCTGTCGGCGATTGCGGTAATCCAGGCGCTGTACCATCGCCGGCGCACGGGCCAGGCGCAGCGCGTGGATACGTCGATCATCAACGCCGGCCTGCTCAACGCGTCGCACGCTTCGCTGATGGCCAACGGCGAAGGCATCCCGCGTCATCACCTGGATGGGATGCAACTGGGATGGTCGGCGCTGTACCGACTGTATCAGACCGCCGACGGATGGCTGTGCGTCGCCGTTGTCACTGAGCGACAATGGGAGGCCTTCGCGCAGGTGCCCGGGGCGCAGCATCTGGTGCGGGACGCGCGCTTCGCCACCGAACAGTCGCGGCGCGCCAACGACCGGGCTTTGGCCGTCGAACTCGAGCATCTGTTGGCGACGCGATCCGCCGCCCAATGGTTCGAAATCCTCGATCGGGCCGGCATTCCCTGCGAGATATCCAACGAAACCTTCCCGCGCCAGATGTTCAATGACCCCGAAATGCGCGAGCATGGTCTGCTGATCACGCTCCAGCATCAGCAATTGGGAAAGGTGGAGCAGTTCGGCGATCTGATCTGGTTTTCGGAAACTCCTGGACGGATCTTCGGCGCGCCGCCGCTGGTCGGGCAGCATACGCGCGAGATCATGAAGGAAAACGGCTACGCCGATTCCGAAATCGACGCGCTGATCGCCGAGCGCGCAGTGTTCGAAACGCTCAAGCTGACGTAAGCCTTAACGGCAACGATAGTCCGTGACAATCGCGCCGGGACCGCGCTATGGTCGGCGCGGCAAGGAGGCCCAGGAACATGAATCGATGGCAAATTGGCGACGTCAAAATCACCCGCGTGCTCGAAAGTGAAAATGCGTTCGACATGACGATGCTGATCCCAGACGCCACGCCCGAAGCGATCCGCGCCGAAGACTGGCTGCGGCCCAATTTCGCGGACGAAAAGGGCGGAGCCAAACTCAGCATTCATGCTTTGGCGCTGCAATCGCAGGGCCGCAGAATTATCGTCGATACCTGCGTCGGCAACGACAAGCGCCGTCCCGGTTTCGATACCATGAACATGCTGAACACCAATTTCCTGAGTGACCTCACCGCCGCCGGGTTCGCGCGCGAATCGGTCAACCTCGTCCTGTGTACCCATCTCCATCTCGACCATGTCGGCTGGAACACCATGTTCGTGGACGGGCGATGGATTCCGACTTTTCCCAACGCGCGCTATCTCATGAGCCGCGCGGAGTGGGAGTTCTGGGGCCCGAGCAAGGACCCGGCAATCGGCGATTCCGTCCGCCCCGTGTTCGACGCGGGACTGGTGGATCTGGTCGAGACCAATCACAGGATTACCGATGAGATCTGGCTGGAGCCGACCGTCGGCCATACCCCCGGCCACGTCAGCGTAAGGATTTCATCGAAGGGCCAGGAGGCGGTTATCAGCGGCGACCTGATGCACCATCCGATACAACTCGGGCATCCCGAATGGAAATGCACGTTCGACGCCGATCCGGATCAGGGATGCAGGACGCGGCGGGCCTTCATGGAGCGTTATGCGGACCAGCCGGTGCTGGTTTTCGGCACCCACTTCGCGTCGCCGTCGGCCGGACATATCATCAAAAAGGACGGCGCGTTCCGCTTCCGCATCTGAAGACGAAGCGCAACTTGCATACGTTCGATGGGGCTTGAGGACAAGGTAGTCCTGATAACCGGGGCCAGCCGCGGTATCGGCAAGCAGGCGGCGCTGCGGCTGGCCGAGAATGGCGCCAGGCTGGTGCTGGCGGCGCGCACGGTCGAGGCATCACACAGTCAGTTTCCGGGCACCCTCAATGAGACCGCCGCAATGGTTCGGGCGCGCGGCGCCAAGGCCCTGGCGGTCCGATGCGATCTGGCGATCCGCGCCGATCTCGAAAGGCTCTGCCGCAGCGCGATCGACGAATACGGCCGCGTCGATATTCTGATCAACAATGCCGCCTGGTTCGGTGACGGCCATTACGATCCGTTCCTGAGCATCAGCCTCGATCAGTGGCAAACGATGATCGACGTGGACCTCAACGCGCCGGTGATGCTGACTCGTCTGCTGCTGCCGGGGATGGTCGAGCGGCGCAGCGGACTGGTGATCTGCATGACCTCGGTTGCGGCAACTCACGATGTTCCCGCCGGCGGGCGCGGCGGAATCAGTCCCGCCTATCCGGCCGCCAAGGCGGCGCTGAATCGATTCGTCAGGGCGCTGGCGGCGGAGATCAGGGAGCATCGAATCGCGGTGATCGCGCTTGAACCCGGCTTCACCCTGACCGAACGCACCGCGACCTTATTCCCGCGCCGGAATATGGACTTCTCGGCGGCGCGTTCGATGGAAACCCCGGTACGCACAATTTTGGATCTGTGCACCTGCGCCGATCCGATGGCCTACTCGGGTCAGGTCATAATCGCAGCCGAGTACGCAAAACAACATCAATTGTTAGATTAGCGGGGAGCTGCTGCTGGCGCGGTGGTAGCCCCCTGGCGGTATTGGCCGGGGGCGATGGTGAACGGGGCGCCGTGACGAATGACGCGCGGCGATGGAGCGACAGCTTTTTCCGGACCCATAAAAATTTATTCACCGCATGCTTTCAACCCACGGAGCGATCGCAAACCATCTCGCCGCACCTGCCATCGGCGGGATGCGGCTGCTATTGTGGCGACTGATGCCTGGACGAAAAATACGCGGAAGACCGGTGGGAAAAGTCAAGCGTTGTTCAACACTGCACCGCGAGACCTCCCCGCCTTCTTGCGGGATAACGAAAAGGGACAGAAAGGGCCTGTGCCGCAATGGGTTCTGCCTCGCATACTGAAGCGGCCGAAAGCTGGCTGCAGGTATGCTTGGGGCCGCTGGTTCGACAGCATGCGGCGCTCGATGCGTTTTTTCGCAAGCAGTTCCGGCCCAACTCCCTGGCCACGTGGTTTTTACGCGCGCTGCGTGCGCAGGACCACCAGGCACGCGCCGGATGGGGCGCGCCCAACGGCAACTACTATGAATTCGGTGTCGGCCGCGGCCGCACCATGATGCGCTTCATCAAGGCGCTGAAGCTATACTGCCGCCTGACCGGGATCGATCCCTACTCATACTCAATCTTCGGCTTCGACAGCTTCGAGGGACTGCCCGCCAAGGAGTCGGCTCGGGATGACCATCCGGCATGGCATCAGCGTCAGTTCGACTTCGGCATCGACGCAATCATGGGCAGGGTCGGATCGCAGCTGGATCCGAGCAGGGGTACGGTGCGGCTCATCAAGGGCTACTTCAAAGATACGCTGACCCCGGAACTGGCAGCGGAGCTTTCCTCCAAACCACCATCGATCGTCACCATCGACGTGGACTATTACAGCAGCGCGAAGGCCGTACTGGATTGGCTTGCGCGCTTCGCCCCCAGTGGTTGCCTGTTTTACTTCGATGATTTATGGGCCTTTTACGGCCATCCTGAAATGGGAGAGATCGGGGCAATCAACGAGTTCAACCGCGGCGGCGTCGGCTACCTGACACCGTATTCGGAACTGGGCACCACGGTCGGCGGAAGAACGTACGTCTTCGTCCGCAAAAATTTTGAATACACAAGCGGCGAGGCGCGATAAGCGCAAGAGGTTCGCCGGCATGATTATCAAGGCAATCTCGCAATACAATTTCAGCAACTGTTTTACCCTTGTGGCTGGAAAACTTCGATTTTCTCCTGGTAGTAGGAAAGCGAGCAGCCCAAGGCTTGTTCTCAACCGTGTTGGCAAATCGCAACAGGCACCCTCGCGCTCTCCCACGACCGAACAGCGGAGAGGAAACTGACGTCTGACGCATAGACGGCGAAATTATTGGAACTCAATTGGGACTCCATCGCGAAATACGCCGCATCAGGAAGATGGGCGGGGCGACCGTGGCCGGCTACTACGCGCGCCAGATAAGCAACCTGCTGATCCGTCCGTTGAACCTGGTGGGAGCCGCCCGCTGCGAATGTCCGTGCTGCGGATGGCGCGGGGCGCGCTTTCTCAATTACGTCGGCTACGACGAAACGCTTGCCAACTACGTCTGCCCGCGATGCGGCAGCCACGCGCGCCATCGCGGATTGGCGATCTTCCTGGACCGGTACGCCGCCGCGCACGAGGCGCCGATCCGCGTGCTCCATTTCGCCCCCGAACGCGGCATCGCCGCGCGCATCGCAGCCGATCCGAAAATCTCATACGTGACCCTCGATATGGCGCCGCACTCGGTCAGCGTGCGCGGCGATATCCGCGCGATCCCTTTGCGCGATGCCAGCTTTGATTTGATCATCTGCTGCCACGTGCTGGAGCATCTGCCCGCTGACGGCCCCGCGCTTAAGGAAATCGCGCGCACGCTCAAGCCTGGAGCGGCCGCCCTGATCATGGTGCCGATGCGGTCCGGATGGGAGAATTTGCCAACCCTGGAGTTTGGCGCTCCACAGCCGCGCCTGAGCGATCATTGGCGGCTTTACGGCAACGATGTGGCTGCTCGAATCGAGAGCGCCGGCCTTTGTTGCAAATCCCTGCGGTTCTCCTCCTTCCTTACATTGCAAGAACGGGAACGTTATCAATCCGGTGACGACGTCATCTTCCTCGGCACAAAGACCCTTCGCTGATCGCGCCGAAGCAGCGACGCAGCCGGCAGGCCCGCAGGCCACGGCCCGCCTCAACATGGCGCTGCTCACCGGCGCGATCCTGTTGGGCGGCGCGCTGCGCTTTTTCCATCTCGGCGCCAGCGAGCTTACCCCCGATGAAGCGGCATCCTGGGCCGCCGCCGCCGCGCCCAGGATCGCCGAAGTGATTCGCAGGCAGGCGCTGTTCAATCCGGGAAAACTCGCGGCCTATGAACTGCTGCTCCATGGCTGGATCCGGGTGGCCGGAAGCACTGTGCCCGCGATGCGTACGCTTTCCGCCCTGTTAGGCATCGTAGCGATCGTCCTGGTCTACTGGACGGCGCGCGAAGTGCTGGCCCTTGCCCCAACGCAACACCAGGCGCCGGATTTGGTCGATCACACCGCCGCTTTAACCGCCCTGATCGCCGCCGTCAGCCTGATCACCATTCGCTACACACGCGAGGCCCGGATGTACCCGGTGCTGATGGCAGCGGCGCTGGCGCAAACGGCGCTGCTGCTGCGCGCTCGGCGCTGCGGCGGTTTCGCGAACTACGCCGGAGTATCGGTTTTCACCGTGCTGGCGATCGCCGCGAATTTCAGCGCGATCTTCTTATTCGCGGCGCAGGCCTCATGGCTGCTGTTTTCGCGCCGCGGCAGAGGCCAGGATTGGGGTCTCAAGGGCCTGGCGGCGTTGGCGGCGGCCGGAATATTTCTGACGCCGCTGTTGGGCGCCGCCGTTCACAGCAGCGTCAAGGCGCTGGACCAGGGCGCGCTGACGTGGATTTCGCCGCCGCCGTGGTGGGCTCCGGTTTCATTTTTCAATCGCGGGACCGGCACCCTGCCCTTCCCGTTGCTGCTGATGCTGGCGGTCTGGGGTGCCTTCCTGCAGTGGCCGCGGCGGCGCGACGCGATCGTATTCGCGCTGTGGTGGATTTTCGTTCCGGTTTTGATTCTGTTTGCGCTTTCGCTGACGGTGACGCCATTGATGGTCGAGCGTTACGCTCTTTCCTGTTTCATCCCGTTCTTTATTTTAGCCGCGCTTGGAATCAGCAGCCTCCGATCTCAGCGGATGCGCGCCGGCGCCATTGCCCTGACCGTAGCGCTATCGCTCGCCCACACCGGCGCGTTCCTGCTTCAACCGCCCTCGCGGCAATGGACGCATGCGATCGATCACATCCGCAGCTACGCGCCCGGCGCAACCATCGCCGTAGCTCCTCCCCATGGCGCCAATGTGCTGGGCTATTACCTGGCCGCCGACGGGCAATACGTCATTTCGGGCTTCACTCCCCGCGCCTGCGCTGACTCGAAGATCCTGCTGCTGTGGGATCATGCGCTGGAGCAGCCCGACGGCAAAGCGGTAGGCGCCTGCCTTGCCGGGTTCCCTCGCCTTCTGTTCGAGGAAAAGGACGTTATGGTCCGGACGCGTTGAAAAACGCCTGGTTACTGGCGGCGGTGATGGTCCGGCTTGATTGCTCGATCGCCCTGGCGACCACTTCAGAATATTTGTTGGGCTCCTCGATCGCGGCCTGTTCACGCTGGTCCTGGATCGCCAGGACCCGGTCAACGTCGTTGCGATCCACCCAAAAACCGGAATCGAGCACGGTCTTCATACCTGGACACTGCGCGGCGCCGTCACCCAGCAGCCGGCGCAGGATTGTCATCCCCACCTCCGGCTTCATATGCAGGATATCCAGAAACATGGTGTCGGTACCGGACATCGGGTTGTAGCCGGAGAAGTCCCAGTAAGGAACTATCTGGGCCAGATCACGTTTCCATTGCTGGAAGCGCGGCCAATCGCCATCCTGGCGAATCGCTTCCAGTTCATAGCGGCTGAGCGGCGGGATAAAAATGATGGGCTGCACATGCGCGCGCCGAATTTCATCGATCACCGCTTTGAATCGCGCCAAACCCGCATCGCAGCAGACCGCGCCCCGGTAAAGCGGCATCTCCAGCATCACCTGCGGCAGGGCGCCGCGGTCGCCGTATGCGGCCAGCCCCCTCCGGGGATAGTGGGCGAAGCGATTGCAAATGAAATCCGCCGGCCACGGAATCGGTTCGAGCACTTTGCGATCCAGGCCTTTGCGTCCCTGCAAAGCCCGGCCGAGCAGATGATAGCTGGAATCCAACGCCTCGCTGCTCAGGAGATTGTCCTGAATCAGCAGCTGCAGACTGCCGTTGAGCCGGGCAAACGTTTGCGGATTGGATTTGAGCCGCTGGTCGAAGGTGAAGAAATCCACGCCCCAGATGATGCGCTTCAAGCGGGGATTTTTGAGCGCGATCGAAACCGCCCTGGAGATTTCCTGCAGCCGCGCCGCCGCCATCGCAGCGTTGAGAAACCCGTCCTTCATCCCCTGCTCGATCGGCATCCCCATCAGCACGCGCGAAGTCCCCAACATCACGGTATTAGGCCTGGTGCTGCGCAGCAGGTAGGGCGTTATCACGCGGTCATGCCCGGCCCGAACGCGGTAGTAGGTCTGGCTGACCAGGCGATGGCGCCAGGCGCCGAACGGATTGAGCAGAAAATTGAACAGCAGCGCGCTGCCGGTCAATCCGATCATCGCGATCAACATCAGCCACAGCCGGCGCGCGTAATTTATTTCCTTCATCAACTTAGAACTGGAAGTACACAAAGGCTGGAGGGTTGGCCATGCTCAGCAGGCAAACCGTGGTCAACACCGCAAACACCCCGGCATAAACGTAATCATCGGCCCAATTCCATTCCATGATGGTCTGCCGATTGGGACACAGCAGCACGATTGCGAGGCCCAGCATGATGCGCGCCATCTCATGGCCGCCCAGCGATCCATAATGGGTACCCCAGGCAAAACCATTGAGCCCAATCGCCCCCCGCAGCATCGCCCAGGCCCGCGCGAAAGTGCTGGCGCGAAAGAACAGCCAGCCGATGGTGACGACCGCGAAAGTCATCGCCCACGCGATCAGCGACGGCAACTCGATTCCAATTTTGCGCCATGTATGATTAATCGCCAGAACGCCGCCGTGAAGCGCGCCCCAGATCACGAAGGTCCAGTCCGCGCCGTGCCACAATCCGCCCAGCAGCATCGTGATAAACAGGTTCAGGTTGCGCCGCACCTCACCGCGGCGATTGCCGCCCAGGGGAATATAGAGGTAGTCGCGCAGGAAGTAAGAGAGCGTCATGTGCCATCGCCGCCAGAAGTCGATCAGGCTGGTGCTCTTGAAGGGCGAGTTGAAATTTTCGGGAAAGCGCACGTTGAACATCCGCGCCAGCCCGATCGCCATGTCAGAGTAGCCGGAAAAATCGAAGTACACCTGCAGTCCGAACGCGAGCGCTCCGCCCCACACGTCCACGAACGCGGTCGCGGGGATGCGGCCGTCGAAAATCGCCTCGACATAGCGGCGGAAGGTATCGGCCAGGATTACCTTCTTGAACAGGCCGATCGCAAAAATCATCAAACCCGGAGCGACATTCTCCGCGGTCAGGCGGAAGGTGCTGCCGCGGTTGAACTGCGGATAAATCTCGCGGTAGCGCACGATTGGGCCGGCGATAAGATGCGGAAAAAAGCTGATGAACATCGCGTAGCTGACGAAGTCGTGCGTGCCTTCCTCGTTGCGATAGCAACTGACCTGGTAGGTGATTTGCTCGAAGGTAAAAAATGAAATCGCCAGCGGCAGCGCCAGATGGAGCAGCGGCCAATGCACTCCCAGCGCCATGTCCACGCTGCTGACAAAGAAGTCGCGGTACTTGAAATAAAACAGCAGCGCCACATTGACCGCGATGCCGACCGCGAGGATCGCTTTTCGCTGCCGCTCCCTCTCAGCCGCGTCTTGCGCGTCCTTGACCCTGAGCAAAAGCGCCCAGGAATAGTTGAACGCGATCGAGAACAGGAACAGAGGCAGAAACGCCGGGTTCCACCATGCATAAAAGAACAGCGAAGCTCCGACGAGCAGCCACGGAGTCAGGCTGCTCCACGCCGATTCCGAAAGCAACAAGTAGGCGACAATCAGAGCGGGCAGAAAGCCCAGCGCGAATGGATAAGAATTGAAGAGCAAATCAGTTCGTTCCCGTGTTCTTTCCCCTCTGCCGTGCAAACGCGCGACTGCTGCGTACGCCGCCATCCTCACCCTGCTCCCCGGTCGGGGAAGCGGTTGGGGTGAGGGCGTTACACGCCGTCAGTACAGGAAAAACTTCAAAAAATCTCTCGAAATACGGTTATCTGACCCATGCAACGCGCGCAAGAATGCCGGCTGCCTCACGCTTCAACTTGTCGACACGCCAGGACCAGCACCCGCGCGTTCAGGGTGAGAGTTCCTCCAGAGTCTTGCCCAACGTCTCGGGCACCAGCAGCACAATCAGGAGCACGCCGAACAGCGGGCCGATCGCAAAAAGCGCGGCGGCATTGCCCAGCCCACCCATCGGTCCCGAGGTCAGCCCGATGATAATCGGCGCCAGCGCCCAGCCGATTTGACCGAACGCCTGGACGCACAGGCTATAGCCGGTCGCGCGGATTTCGGTGGGGAACAGTTCGGTGGAAATTGCCGAGGTGGCCGCGCGGGAGGCCTGGTAGCAGAACATGGTGGCAATCTCCGCCGCCAGCATCATGGCAAAGGTTTGCGACGTGAACAGCAGCGCCATCGCGGCCGATGCGCCGAGATAAAAAAGGCAAGCCGCGGTCCGGCGTCCGAAGCGGTCCATCAGCTGGCCGCAGACAAGGCTGCCGATTGCGCCCAGGATATACGCGATGATGATGGCGTAGCCGACCTGGTGGGACTTCCAATGACGGTCGCGGCGGGCGTAAAGGCTGAAAAATGAAATCATCGGCCCGCCAATCAGGCCGATTGAGTTCCACAATCCGGCCACCAGCAAAACCCGCGATCGGTAGGGTCCGGAAAAAGCGCGGAACAATTCGCCCGCGGTCGCGCGCATCTCGGAATAACCCCTGGTGACACGCCGCCGCGCCGCCTGCATCGCCTCAAAGCGCGCGGTCTCCCTGACGTGACGCCGCAAATAGGCGATCGCCAGCAGCGGTCCCAGTCCCACGAAGTAAAGCCCGCGCCAGCCCCATCGCGTGTCCAGAAAATGGCCATAGAGCAAACCGGCGACGGTCACCCCCACGAGGTTGACGATGTGCATTCCCGAAACCGCCCGCCCGCGCGATTCATCGGGAAATTCCTCGGCAATCATGGTGACTGCCACACCAAACTCGGCGACCAGAAAAATCTGCGCGCAGGTCTGGAACAAGGTGAAGGACGCGACTCCCGAGGACAGCGCCGTAAACAGCGTGAACATCGCGTAGGCCAGCACCGTAAACGAAATCACCGGCTTTCGCCCCACGCAATCGGCAAAAAATACGATCAGCAGCGACACCATCCCGCCGAACCTGACCGTACTGGCCATCGCGCCGATGGCGGTGTTGCCCATATGAAAGGTCCGGGCGATGTCAGGCGTGCACAGATGGAAAATCGCGGTGTCGTAGCCGTCGAAGACGGTAGCAGACATCAACGCGACGAACAGCGTGACCAGGTAGCGCGTTGATCGCGCCGGCAAGGGAGGGAGCACGGTGTTCGCAGCAGATTTGGGTATCGCTTGCATCAGATGGGCAGCTTAGCCGAATTTGGCGATATTCCCAAATTTGCCTGCTGGCGGCAAATCTCAGCATCCTTCGGTGTGCTTGGTCCCGCGGCAGTCGCAGGCGCGGGATTGGGTGTGGCCGCCGTAGGCGGCACGACGGCAGCCGCCATCGAGACGACCGGTGGCGACACCGTCAGCCCGGTCAGATAATCGCCTTGCCTGAAGCCGCGTCGAAGTAAGCGCAAGGACCTCTGTTCCGCCCGCCGTATCTCACCCTGACATTATGATTTCGCGGCATTGACCATCGGACACCGACACGGCTAAACCCCTTAACGTCGGCCTCGCAGCCGCCCGGGCGAGTCCGGCAAACAGGCGTGGAGGGCCCTTATGGTTAACGCAGTCGAGGCCTCGCCATATCGATGGGTAATCGAGGGACTGCTGATTGCGGGGTTGCTTGTCCAGGAAGCGATCTGGCTGGCGCCCGCGCCGATCCTGGAACCCATCATGCGGTCTTTTAACATCGGGCTGGGCCGTGCGGGGATTCTGATCTCGATTATCGCCCTGTTCATTGGCGTCTTCGCGATCCTCAGCGGATTGGCAGGGACGCGGCTGGGAATAGTCAGATCGCTGATCCTCGGGGCGTGGCTGATGGGAATCGGCGGCGTGTTGAGCGGCTACACGCAAAGTTACTGGACGCTGTTCGCCTGCCGCGCGGTTGAAGGAATCGGTTTCGGCATCATCATGGGACCGGGGCAGGCGCTGCCGATGCAATGGTTTGCGCCGCGCGAATGGCCCTACATCAACGGCGTCAATCTGCTGTGCGGCAACGTCTCGATGGCGCTTACGTTTTCGATAACGGCTCCGCTTTTTTACCATTTCGGATCTTCGTGGGGGAAAACGCTGAGCTTTTACGGCGCCCTGGAGGTCGGGGTGGCGATCCTGTGGACAATTTTCGGACGGGAGAACAAAAGCGCGGCGATGGCGCCGGCATCCGTCAATGCCCCATCCGCGCCGCGCCCTCCCGCACGCCATCAGGTACTCAAGCGCCCCGACATCCTGCTGGCAACGCTCGGAATCTTCGGCGGAGTCTGGGGTACATCGCTGCATGGCGCCTTCATGCCGCAATTTTTCCATACCTATCGCGGATTGACTTTGACACAGGCGGGAACGCTGGCGGCGGTTCCAACCCTGGCCGCGATCGCGGGTTCGCTGATTGGCGGAGTTGCCTCCGGGCTGGCCGGGCGGCGCAAACCATTCACCTGGCCACTGGGTTTGTTCGGCGTCGGCTGTGCGCTTGCCAGCCTGCTGCTGCCCAGCTACACGGGGATTTTCATCGCGGAAGTGCTCGGCGGCTTGTTCGCTTCGATGGTGTGGCCGGTGCTCATCACCATGACGATGGAATTTTCGGGGATGACTCCGGAACTGGCCCACACCGCACTGGCCTTTGCCTGGGGTCTGGCGTTCGTTGGCGGGTTTTTCGCGCCATTGGTTGCCGGCACTGTGGCCCAGGTCATCGGGCTGCAGAACTCGATGATCCTGTTCGACCTGGTGGGCCTGACCCAACTTGGATTTTACTTTCTTCCGGAAACGGCCGGAACCCGCGAAATGCTGCCGGTCGCGGCTGCGGGCTGATGGGACGGCCGGCGGCGGAAACTCAGAAAACGATTGACTGCCGGCAAAATAATCCGGGCGGCGTTTTCCCGACATCCGCAAATCTGGATGCTTTGTCTGGTCTTCCTTCTCCAACCATCGGTAAGAAGCATCGCCGCAATTCTTTTTCCACAGCCAGCCAGCCGATTCGATTAAATTTGCTGCGTGTCCGCATCGGCCCGGCTAAGCTGGAAGTACGCGCGCATGCGGCGCGGCAAAACAGCCGGTAATTTATCTGGCGGTCTGCCGGACGCCGGATTTTTATTCATGAATGAGGTCGACAAACCGACCGAGTCCGGCGAGGAGCAGGCGGGATCCGGATCGCGTCATGTCCTTGGCATCCTGATCGCCGCCGCCGTCCTCTACGTAGCCAAGGCCGTGTTCCTGCCAATCGCGGTCGCCTCAATCCTGACGGTGATTGTGAGTCCGGTAAGTGCGCGTCTGGAACGCCACCTCGGCAGGGTTTTAAGCGCCGCCCTGATCGTCGCCTTCGCAATCGCCTTTGTCTCCGGATCGGTTTACTTTTTCACGAGCGAACTGGGCGCCGTCGCCAACGAGGTCACCCAATACTCCGGCAATATATCCCACAAGATTCGCTCCCTGCGCTCGGTGCGCGCCTCATGGATGGGACGATTCGAGTCGATGGTGGAGGAGATCGGGGGAGCATCTGCACCCCAGGCCAAAACCACCCGCAAGCCGCAAGCGGTCCCGCCGGAAACTCCTTCCCAAAGCATCACCGAATGGATTTCCCCGGTGGTGCCGGTGATCGGCGGGGTCTTCGGAGATTTGTTCGAAGTCTTCATGGTGGTGGTGTTGATGTTCTTTCTGCTCTATGACCGGGCCGGTCTGCGCGATCGTCTGGTGCGTTTGGCGGTACGCGCCCGAGTCAACGTGGCCAGCCAGGCGTTGGATACCGCGGGTCATCGGGTAAGCCAGTATCTTCTGTACTATTCCCTGATCAACCTTGGTTTCGGCATAGCGGTCGCGCTGGTCTGTTGGAGCTTCGGCCTGGAGCGGCCACAATTGTGGGGCGCGCTGTCATTCTTGCTGCGCTTCATCCCCTACATCGGCGCCATAACCTCCGGGGTGCTGCCGACGCTGGTGGCGCTGGCGATTTTCCCCGGATGGCTGCGGGCAATCGGAATCCTGGTCTCCTACACCGTCCTGGATCAGGTAATCGCACAATTCGTCGAGCCCTTTGTAATCGGCGCCGGCGTGGGCGTATCGCCTGTCGCCCTGCTGGTGTCGGCAATCTTCTGGGCCTGGCTGTGGGGCCCCATCGGGCTGGTGCTCTCGACGCCCTTTACCGTCTGCCTGAAGGTTGCGGGCGACTATATTCCTTCGCTCGGTTTCTTTTCGATTCTGCTTGGCGAGGATATCGCGCTGGAAGGCTACCACGACTACTATCGCGAGCTGCTCGAACTGGATGTGAACGGGGCGCGCGAGCTGGCGGTCCGCTACTGCGATCAGCACGGCATCCTGGAGACCTTCAGCGCCGTATTGCTGCCGGCCATCGAGCTTGCCAATCGCGAACTGGAGCGCGGCAACATCACTCAGGAAAATTGCGCGACCCTCCGCGACGTCACCCGCCAGTTGGCGCTGGAACTCGGCAAGCGCTTTGCCAAGCCGCGGGTGATCCCACGTTTGCGGATATTGGGCATTTACCCGCCCGATGACGCGGAGCCGGTGGCGCTGACGATGCTGATTCAACTGCTGCGGCTGGACGGCTACGCGGCGAGTTCACCGAATCCGGACAAAGCCGCTTTGCCGCCCCTGGAACTGGTTGCCATCCATAATCCCGATCTGGTCGTGGTCGCCTGGTCGAGTTCCCAGCGGGCGCTTCAGATGGCGGAGGCATCCAGCACCTTGATGCACGGGGCGCGCCGCCTGCCGGTGATCGGATTGGGCGAGTGCGACGACGAACATCGGCTTAAACTCTACCAGATGGGGTTGGTCGCCGTGTATCAAAGTCCACTCGAGGTCAGGCGTATCATCTGGCGCTACGGCACCCGCGGGCTGCGTGAACGCAGAACCTCCGCTTCCATCCAATCCGCCTCCGCGCCGCCTCGCAGCACCGGCGAATCACCCGGGCGCTGACCGGGACTTTTCCCGGGATTGGGCACAGCCCACTCGCGAAACAACGCGCTCATCGCTTCACCCGCCCGCCGTTGCGCGTCTTTCAGATCCGTTCAATCTGGGCCAGGGCTGACGGGGCCGCGGCCGCGACATCTGGGCGTTTTCTCGATTTTGGCTAAATCAGAAGATTTTATCAGTTCTGTTAATTTATTTTTGGTTCTTAGCCGAGCTAAAAACACATGCTGTCATTAAATCGTATTTAGGAAGGCTATTTGCCAATTCAGACGCTTTACCTCTTGACAGTCATTTTCAAACCTTTTACTTTTTGTCACAACAGATTCGTGAGCTGTAGATACCAACTGTGATGACGGCTCGCGAGGTTGTGGAGGTGGAACCCGCCCCGGTTTTGGCTCGCACCTGCTTTTTCACCTCGTCAAAAATTAGCTTCCTTGCGCAGTCCGGTGCGGTCTACCCGGACGGCGGCTGCCTTTGAGTCCAGCGGGGACGGCCGTTCGCAGGGCCCCTTTAAGGCGAATGCGCCGCGGATTTCGATCCGCGCGCCGATTGGCCAGCTATTGGACTGGCCGCGTGGGAAACTATGCTCGCTATCAGCCGTTGTGGCCGGTCCGGCAGTATCATTATCGCTTGCTTTTCACTACTTTTTGTATTGAACTCGACGGCAGAAGCCAAGCGGCACTTTGCCACCGCGACGCCCAAGCCGACTCCGTCTCCGACCCCAACGTCCAGCGCTTCGCCGACCTCGACGCCGAGTCCAGCCGCAGCTTGCATCACCATCACCGCACCCACCAATAACGCGGTGGTGAGCGGCAACGTCCCGATCGGCACCGATGACACGTGCTCGGGGATGTGGTTCGAACGGCTCTATGTCGATAACGTCGCGGTAGCGGATTTTGCTCCAGGCCAGGTGGTTTTCGACAGCACCGGCTATGTCAACGGCTATCATACGATCGAAGTCGCTTCGCAAAGCGAAAACCCGGGATCGGTGATGCTGGGCGACGCCATCGTGCAGCTCAACGTACAAAATGCGGTGGCGACGGCCACCCCCAGTTCCGATCCCTCCAACACGCCTTCACCTTCTCCCAGCCCGATTGCGACCAACACTCCGGATCCAACCAAGGCGCCGACGGCTTCGCCCACTCCCCTTCCAACTTTCACGCCGCTGGCCACTCCCTCGCCGACACCGACGCCGTCGTGCATCAGTATTTCATCACCGGCGCCGGGCGCGATCGTGAGCGGCTCAAGTGTAGCGATCAGCACTCACGACACCTGCTCGGGAATGTGGTTCGAGAGCTTGTATGTCGACACTTTGTATATAGGCGATTTCCCGCCGGATCAGGTGGTGTTCAATAGCACTAACTACGCCAACGGCATGCACACTATCAAGGTGACAAGTCAGAGCGAGAATCCCGGCAGTGTCGAGTTGGGCAGCGCGGCGGTGCAGCTTAATGTTGAGAACGGCGCCGCGACCGCGACCGCTACGGTTTCGCCCACTCCGCCCGCGCCCACATCGACGGCAACGCCTTCCGCTCACCTGAGCAATCTGCCGCCCGGCGCCACGCTGCCTTCGGAATCGACCTGCGCGACCCTGGCCAATCAGTCGAACTTTCCCGAGAACATTGCACAAAACGTCAATGACGGCACCGGATGGGATTACAACAATCAAATCTGGACAACACCGTCCTACTTCTATGCCAACGCTGGCCGCAATGGGCTTGCGCCTTCCGCCGACTTCGCCGCCGTTGACGGCAACTACGCGGGCTCGACCCAGGACATCATCCGGTGGTCGGCGTGCAAGTGGGGCGTCGACGAAGACTGGGCATACGCGGAAAGCAGCCAGGAGCACGGATGGGTCCAGGCCTGCGCGCAACTGCACGGCGGCACCACCTGCAACGGCGGTGGCGACTGCAATAATCCGGACAGCGACAGCGGCGGTGAGACCGCCAACCTCAGCTTCATGGGCTTTCCGGTGACCAACAGCTCCGCGGCCTTTGTCGGGGTTAACGGCTACGGCGACAGCAACGGCAGTTCCTGCAGCGGCAACTACGCATCGTGGGGCATTATCCAAAGCAAGGTGCAGAGCTTCGAATGGTACACATGGCCGATGATCGCGCTCAGCACCGCGTGGGGCGAAGACTATCGATGGGCCAAGTACCGGGCCTGCGTTAATGGCGACTATGCCAACTGGTTCGGCAACAACTCCGACTATCTGAACGCCGTCTCCCGCGCAAAATCCAATCCCAATGGTTTGGTGCCATCTGGCCAGGCGGGTCCGACCAACCTGTTCACCAATGAAACCAACCTGCAATACCTGGCGCTGGGATGTATCGGCACCCACTATTCGGGCCAATGGTATGACAGCGGCGCCGTGAGCTACCTGACCAGCAGCGGCTGGGGCTTCCTGTACATCCTGAACAATGCGGCCTGGCCGGGAGGCCTGAAGTAAAGAACTGAAGCGGCAAAACAGAGTCCGTGCTCTCTGCTCGGTTGAGAGAAGTCGCGCCTACCCCCGCTGCCGCGGTCCGGTCGATGGGGACTTCAGGGGGTTTGCATTGAAGATTCCCGGATTTTCCTTACCCGCGACTTCGATCTCCGCCATCACGCCCTTGTTCATCGCCCGGGTCATGGCGTGATCCACGATCCTGATCGTTTGCGGCACCGGCAGTTCCATATCGGCGACGATCGCGCTTCCCGGCGGCACCGGCAGGCTCTGTACAAAGCGCATCGGCGGCGTGGCGAACGCGCCCATGAACCAGGCTCGCGACCAGATGTTGCCGATCGGATGAAGGCTCGAGAGCAGGTTTGGTCCGCCGTTGACCATGAAGACCCGCACGGTCTCGCCGACCTTGGCCTTCATCGCGCCGAAGCGCCCGGCGGTCAGAGCGTTATATGCGCCGTTGAAAACCACGTAGGTCGCCTGTTCGAGCAGCAGGCGATCGGAATCAAAGTCGCGCGGCCCCGGAGTGCCCGGCAACTGCTTGGTGTACGTTTCATTCTGGCCGAGGTAGAACTCGCGGTCGACATGGGGCAGCCCCTGCTCCGGTTCGACCACGATCATGCCGAACATCCCGCGAGCTATGTGCACGTCCATCTCACCCGGCACGGCACAGTGATATATGAAGGCGCCAGGGAACACGGCTTTGAAGGTCACGCTTTTAGCTTTGCCGGGCAAGACCTTCAAAATGTCTGCACCTCCGCCTGGACCGTACACCGCATGCAGATCGATCGAATGCCAGGTGGTGCTGCGGATATTGTTGTGCAGAGTCAATGTGACGGTGTCGCCACGCCGTACCCGCAGCATCGGTCCGGGCACTTTACCGTTAAACGTCATGTAGTCGTATTTGGCACCAGGCTCAATCTCGCCCTCGACTTCCAGCGCTTCGAGCGCAACCTCGTGATGGATCGGATGGCCGCGCTTGATGGGAGGCGGAATGTCGGTAGGATCGGCCACGACGCGGCTGGGCTCATGCGCGCTCGCGGCTGCGGTGGACGCGATTGAGCCGCGGGATTCAGTTTCGGACACCGCAAAGGCGCGGCGCGTATCCATTCCGAACAACGCCGCCCCCGTTCCCAGTAGGCGAAGCAGTTCCCGACGCGAGATGTTAGAGCGCATCATTCCTCCCCGTTTGACGTTTCTATTGATCAGTCGGCTCCGAGTCTTTTGTCGAGCACTTCATTCAGGACGACCGCCTGGTTGTGCTCCCGGTCCCTGGCGCTGTAGACGAGCGTGAGCATGCCGTTGCGAGCGATATTCTCGAGTTCAGCCAACAAATCGCTCCCATTCCTGGGTCAAAGCGCCAAGCCGTCGGCCGTCGCGCTTAGCCATGTCAGGATTTTCAGTCGAAGGACCTATTTCGTAACCGTGATTTCGCCAATCATCCGGTCCTTCTCATGTGGGATGCAGGCGTAAACGTAGCGGCCCGGGATCGTAAGCGTGTAGCTCCAGCTCGCGCCCGGGGGCATGAATCCCGAATCGAAAGGTTTTGCGCCGGGCGGCACTTCCACATCACCTTTGTTCTGCGCCACGCTGGGGTCCGTGGTCACGTCGTGAAGAGTCGCGCCGGTGTTCTTCCATAAGATCGTGGTGCCCACTTTCACCGTGAGCCTGGCCGGAACGTAGGTCGGCGGCTTGTCCGTCATCGTCACCACCACGGTTTTGCTCGCGGTGCTAGCCGCATGAACCGACTGGCTGGCAATAATCACTGCCGCGATTATCACTGAAATTACGACGGCGGTCTGAAGCGGCAACAGCGTCGCACAACGCCCTTCGGGTTGCCGCCGTTTACTCTCGTGCTGGGGAATCTTCTCATTCACACTCATTACAATGCTCCGACGACACATTCAGGCGGGCAGCAGGCTTGATTGGCGCAACATCGCCTCGGCCCGCGACGATGTGGCCGCTGACTTCCTGCAGAGTCGCGCTCTCGGGGGTCAAAATTCGGACGGCCCGTTGATATGTCAGGTAGGCCCAGATCCAGGTCGACAGGACGCGAAGCCGGTTCCACAGGCCCGCCAGGTACATGATGTGGACCGTCCACCACAGTAACCAGGCAAAAAACCCGGCGAGTCGTAACCAGCGAAAATCGGCGACCGCAAAAGAGCGGCCGACTGTCGCCAGCTTTCCTTTATCTCGGTATCGAAAGGGCGGCGGCTCCCTGCGGCCGGCGACGCGCCGCGCGATCAGATCGCCCACGTAAATTCCTTGCTGGATTGCCACTGGTGCCAAACCGGGCGAGAAGAGTTGGCCGTCTTTCTCCATCACCATGAGATCGCCGATGACGAACACTTCGGGATGATCGGGCACCGACAGATCGGGCCGCACCTTAACCCGGCCGAGATGATCGGTTTTCGCACCGAGCGCGGCCGCAATCGGAGTAGCTCTCACCCCGGCCGTCCAGATTACGTTTGTGCTGGCGATGCGCGTCTCGTGGTTGACCACGACGCCCGCCTGATCGATGGCGGTGACGGCGGCATTGGTTATTATTTCCACCCCTTTGCGCCGCAGTTCGTCGAAAGCCTTTTTGGCGAGGCGCTCGGGGAACGCTGGCAGGATTCTGGAGCCGGCTTCCACCAGGAGAATACGCGTGTTGCGCGTGTCGATGCGTCGGTACTCGCGCCTCAGAGTAAACCGGGTCAGCTCCGCCAGCGCCCCCGCCAGCTCGACACCCGTTGGACCGCCGCCGACCAGGACAAATGTAAGCAGTGCACGCACCGACTCGGCGTCGGTCTCCAGTTCCGCCCGCTCGAAAGCATGCAGGATTTTGTGCCGAATGCGCGCTGCCTCCGCGACGCTTTTAAGGCTGGGTGCCAGGCGCGGCCAGTCGTCATGGCCGAAATAGTTATACTGCGAGCCGCTTGCCAGGATGAGATAATCATAGTGGAGCTGCCGCTCTCTCATATGGACCGTGCGCGCTTGCAGGTCGAATCCGGTGACTTCAGCCATCACGACTTCGACGTTGCATTGCCGGCGGAGCAGGAAGCGGATGGGGACCGAGATTTCGTCGGCGGAAAGGCCGCACGTCGCGACCTGATAGAGCAGCGGGAAGAAGACGGAATGATTGGTGCGGTCGATCACGGTGACGCGAACACGAGCGTGGCGCAAGGCGTGAGCTGCGTTAGTACCGCCGAACCCGGCGCCAACGATGATGACTCGCGGTATTGCTTCGCTCATCGAAACTCATCCTCTAAAGGTCCCAGCAGCGCGGGATGGTGACCGACACGCGCCAGCACCCACCGGGCCGCCGCGAGGACTTTCGGATTGTTGACCCAGGGAGAAACCGGCACTCGCGGCGCGGCCGCGATTTGCGCCATCACTTCAGCGATTCCTCAGATGGGCATGCGGTAGCCGTAAAACTCGTGGTCCTCGTTGTAGCCGCCCTGTCCGCTGCCAATTGATGCGAAATCTTCCACGAACTCGATTGCTTCGATCCACTTGACCTGCTTGAACCCGAGTTCGTTCTCGCATCGAAGCCGCAATGGCGCACCGTGCAGCACGCTGACCGGTTTTCCGTTCATTTCGTAGGCCAGGATCGTCAGGTGATGGCGCATGTTCTCGATGCGATGAACGTCGTAGTACCTGCCGCCTTCGGCGCCTTCGGCGAAGGAATAAAAGACTGCGTAACGGGCCTGCGGTTGGGGTTTAACCAGGCCCAGAATGTGACGCATCGGAACGCCCGCCCACTTCGCGACGCCCGACCACCCCTGGATACAGAAATGCTCCGTGATTTGCTCCTGCTTGGGCATCGCTTTTAGCTCTGCCAGTGAGATGCTTGCCGGATTCGCAACCAACCCATAGATTCGCAGCACGTAACCGGCGAAGTTGTTGTGTGCCAACGCATTGAACTCCTCGGAGGCCGGCATGGTGCCGTTCGGCCAGAAATGCGGAGAGATGTCGCGCTCGGTGAACTGGTTGTTGGGATCCCACCACTCGGAGAGACCTTTGAGCCAGCCAATTAGAAAACGACCCGCTTTCTGAACCGCCCGCGGGTGATTCAACGTCAGTGGTGTGGCTGCGGCCCAGACGATGGCGACGATCACCATCGCGACGGCGAATATGATGAACCCTTCGTTTCCGCTGTCATCCACACCGGCGAACATGTGGTTGAGGTTGCCGCGCAGGCCAGTGATGAAAACCATCATCACGTGGACGCAGATGAAGAGCACGAAGTAGCACATCACCAGGAAATGGACGGATCGGGCGGCCTGCCGGTGGAAGAACCTTCCGAACCAGCCGAGCCGGTTGGCGATCGCCGGCCCCTGCATCAGGCCGGTGACGATCGCCAGCGGCGCGGCAACGAAGATCGTGACGAAGTAGGAAAGCAATTGCAGGCTGTCATAGCGGACCCAACTGTCGTTGGCGGGAAACTGCAGCGACAGGTACCGGATCGCCACTGTCAGGGAGTTCGGGAAGACCGCCCACGTGCGCGGCACCACTCTTTCCCACTGCCCCGTAAGAAAGAGCATCACGTAAAACGCCGCTCCGTTGAGCACCCATAGAAAATCGCAGGAAAAATGCCACCAACGCGCAAGCCCAATCGAATGGCGGATGCCCGGAATGCCCAGCCATCCAGGTAGAGTCACGGAGTCGTCCTTGGCGGTCCAGATGCGATCGCTCGGAACTGGGTGCTGAAAGCGAAGCCATTCGGTGCCTGGGGTACAGTGCTTGTTCCAGTAAAGCCGCGGATGGTCGGCAAGGATTTGGATGCCGGCCCGGATGATGAGAAAGAGCAAAAACAGATTGAAGAAGTGCGCGCAGCAAAGCCACAAGGGAAAGCCCGAATAGTGGACCGGCAAAACCGTGTAACCCGGATAGCGAGCCATGAAACTCTTCACCGACGGGATTTGCCGCACTTCCTGGGCCACCGCCACGCCGATGATAAGAAACGCGAAGCCGAGCGGCAGCAGCCACAACGTGTTGAACCAACGCGCCCCGATTCGGATGCGAGGAGCCACTCCCCACTGCGGAGGAAGCCACTTGCTCAGGCGCACGCGATCATCAGCGTGCGTAAGCCTCGGTACCAACAGTTCTCGTATTTCGCTCATCGCCCGATCGGGAACCTCTGAACGTCCGGTATGATTCAACCCATTGACGGCACAAGCGTTCACTGAGCCCGGCCGCTCCCACGCCAGCTCTCCGCGCCGCGTTTGCTTGCCCGCTCAGCCCAAGTACCGATTCAGTCGGAATGATCCTCCGTCGCCGCCATTGCGATTGCACTGTGCGTAAACGCGGCGCCGGCACGCATCTCCATCGCGACAAACACGGCTTCGGCTATCTGCTCGTCGCTGGCGCCCAGCCGTTTTGCCGCCCTCGTATGTCCGTCGATGCACCACGGGCACTGGGTGACGTGGCCAACTGCCAGCGCGATAAGGTTTTTCGTCTTGCTGTCCAGGGCGCCGTCCTTGAATACGGCGTCGCTGAAATCCGAAAAGGCTTTTGCCAGATCGGGCTTCAACTGGCGCAGCTTGTGACGATGTTTGGCAGCGTCCTTGACATAGAAATCAGCCATGGTACGAGTCTCCTTTCCACAAAGGTAAAGCTCAACCTCATAAAGCCCACACTGACAGCACCAGTGCCAAGCCCAGCACCCCGAGCATGATCCGCTTATGGTAAAAGAGCAGATAGGCTTTAACCGAAGGGTCAATCATCACTCCCTCCGCGGCCATGAGCCCGCTCCCGACGCACAGAGCTGCGTCCACGGTATCGAGACCGAGCAACCAGAGCCCCGTCCACGCCTGGGACGCCTGATGTCCGACCCACGCCAGGACGTAAAGCAACACTGCTGCCGGCAAAGGGCCAGCGGAAAATGCACTATCATCAGCGTGAGATTCTTTTGCCGTTTCACGACCGCTGCTCTTGTCGATACTTCGGGGCGTCGAGGGATGAACTATGCACGGGCGCATCTGGACTGTGTCGCCTCCGGCATCGCATCGAGCAGATGCGTCCGTAGATCTCTCCGACAAGGCCAGTCAGATTGCGATCTGTCGCTCCTCGCAGGCTCCGCTGAGACTCACAAGCGATGTCGTCGAGCGACAGCAGGCCAACCAGAACACCTCGTCCATCGACCACCGGCAGGCGGCGGAGGCAGTTGTCGCGCATCAGTTGCGCCGCATGCTCCAGCTCATCTCCCTCTTCACAACAAACGAGTTTTCCCGCCATTGCAGTACCGACGCTTATATCGCGGAGTGCTCGGCCCTGCGTGTAAGCTGCCATGCAGATGTCGCGATCGGTCAGGAACCCGACCGGCCGGAAATCAACATCTACCACTGGTACAGCGCCGCAGCCCTCCTCCCACATCATTCGCGCGGCGGTATTGAGCGTATCGTCCGGCTTGCAAGTCGGGACTTGGCGCCTCATCAGTCGCTTAACATCCATCGTAATGTCCTCAGCGTGTTCAAACCGTCACCATGCGTAATAGATGAGAAGGCCAGCGAGACGTACACATGCACGCGCACCCGCCAGTGCAGAGCGCAAACGTCATTCACGTTCAGCACCCGGGCCGGGAAATCGGCTGGCCGACGCTTTAAATGCATCCGCATTCCCTTGCGGTGAATTACGCCGCTAACGTTTCGAAAGTTGTTTCTCGAGTAGTTCCTTGAGCACGACCGCCTGGTTGTGTTCCTCATCCCTCGCGCTATACACGAGCGTCAGGGTCCCATTGCGAGCCAGTCCCTCCAGCTCAGCCAGAAGGGCTTTTACTTCGGGTCGTTTCAGTTCGGCCAAATAACGCCGGCGAAATTCCTGCCAGCGCGTGGGATCATGGCCGAAGAAGTGCCGCAGCTCGTTGCTCGGGCCGAGATCCCGCATCCATTTCTCAACGTGGGCCTCTTCCTTCTTGATGCCTCTGGGCCACAATCGATCCACCAGTATGCGGGTGCCGTCGGTCCGACTTGGAGGATCGTAAACCCGCTTGATCGCGATCATGACCAATACCTCCGCTTCGATTACCCCGCGGTCACATAGCAATGGCCGAGTCCAGTTCGCCGTTCGCGAAAGTGCGTCCTCCGCCGATAAGGGCACGCGCGGTCTCGACTTTTTCCCAGACGTTCCACAGCAGAACGCCACGCACCTTGCCCTCGCGCAGGTAGTACACGATGCCCTCGCGGTAAGGCTCTTTCCACTTGCTCACCGTTTGAAGCCGGGGGTTCAGCTCGCCGACGGCCTCGTAGCCGAGCTCGAACAGGTCGGAGTAAAAGGACGGCAGATGCGTATAGCTCTCTCCCGCGCCGGCCATATTGCGTCCGGCTTGGCGGCCCATCGTATTGGCGTTGTCTTCATGCTCGACCCGAATACGCTCGTTGAGGGCCGGATTGAAAAATCGTGCGACATCGCCGGCCGCATAGACATTGGGCGCAGTGGTCTGAAGAGACTTATCGACCACGATTCCACCGGAAACTTCGAGATTTGCGTCCCTGGCCAGGTCAGTATTGGGAACAATACCGATACCGGCAACGACCGCATCTACTGAGACTGTATGGCCGCCGGAAAGATGCAGAGACAGGTCGTTTTGACGCCGCTCCACGCCTTCGACGCTCGTGCCGGTGAGGATTTCAACACCCTTGTCCCGGTAAAGCTGCGTGACCGCGCGAGACAAGTCCGCTGGGTATGCCAGCGCGCCTATCCCCGGCTCGGGAAAAATCATCACTACGTGCTTTCCGTTCATCGCCAGCGCCGCGGCGATCTCGGAACCGATGAAACCACCCCCGATCACCGCAAATCGCTCCCGCTCTTGTGTCAGCGCGCGGAGCCGCTGGTAATCTTCCACGGTTCGAAAATAGATGATCGAACCTTCGCCGAACGGCAGGCGGCGGGGCGATCCGCCGGTAGCAAGAAGCAATCTTTCGTACATGAACTCTGTGCCCTCGGCATCAATCAGCCGGCGCTGAGCCGCATCCAATCGTGTCGCCGTCTTCCCCAGATGCAGCTCGACGCCGGTAACGTCTGCGGTTTTACGCCAAATGCTCTCCAAAGCCTTTCCTTTCCACAGAGCTTTGGAGAGCGGGGGCCGGTCGTACGGGCCAACCGTTTCCGTGCTGATGAGTCCAATTGACCCTGTCCGGTCCAGCTCGCGAATTCCGCGAACGGCTGAATCCGCCGTCATTCCGCCACCGACAATTAAATATTTGTAATGTTGCATGGGATCTTACCTCAATGTGTGATTCTCGATCGGATTGCGATGCAGTGCGCGCGCGGTCCCTCACGGTGACGCGAACGCGAGCGCGGCGCAAGGCGTGAGCTGCGTTAGTACCGCCGAACCCGGCGCCAACGATGATGACCCGCGGTATTATTTCGCTCATCGAAACTCATCCTCTAAAGGTCCCAGCAGCGCGGGATCGTGACCGGCACGGGCCAGCACGCGCCGGGCCGCCGCGAGGACTTTCGGACTGTTGACCCAGGGAGAAACCGGCACTCGCGGCGTCGCCGCGATTTGCGCCATCACTTCGGCGATTTCCGAACCGGCCAGGCTTTCACACTGGTCGTAAACACCACCTTCGACTTCTTCGAGCGGGTTGTGCGCATCGAGCACCGCTCGTATCGCCCGAAATGCATAATCGGCCGGCGGCAGCATCAACAGCGCCGCCAGCGCACCATGGTCCAGGCGTAGCTGCCCCGCAATCGAGATCGGTTCGCCCCGTTTCCGCTCGGCCATCGGAAGGAGAATCCTTTCCTCGATCCGAATATGCTTCAGCAGCCGCTCCCGGAAGTCCTGATAAGCTTCGCTGTCGATTGCTCCGCCATCGCTGGCGGCCTTGTCCAGCAGTTTGTCGAGCTGGGCGTGCTCGCCCGCCATCAACGCGTACAGGTCTGCGCGCTCCGGAGGAGTCGAATCCGACTTTGTATTGGCGGATAATGTTGGGCGGCGAGCCTTCATGAATTACTCCCTCTTGAACTCCGGTTCTTTTCCGCCGGTACTTTCAGAAAAGCCCGTAAATACCTCCCACGACCGACGCGATTACCGCCAGACTCAACGCCAACAGCATCCAGTGCAGAACTTCTATCCGCGCCAGCGCGGCACGAGGCTCGCTTGCGAGGCTCCGCCGAATGCGGGGACCGACGACCAGCGGCTCGACGATGAACAGCATGAGACCGAAAACTACCCACAGGCCCACCATCGCGTTCATCCACCAATAGTGCGGCTCCACGAAACGCTTCCATGCTCCGAGCGAGCCGACCATGTAAATGCCGGTCAGGCCCACAATCAGCCACGCGGTCCGCGCCTGCGGGCGGAAGTTGTGTTCGACCTGCTCGAACAACCAGACTTTCTGCTCGTTGGAATCTATTCGCCGTATGGCCGGAAATATCACTGTAGTGACCGCCGCTATGCCTCCAATCCAGATCACGATTGCGAACACGTGCAGTACTCGCGCCACCGCGAACCATCGGTAGTTCATCCCACCGACCTCCGATGTGGCGCTCTGCGGAGACCAACCTCGATCGTCAGCAACGCAAGCGCCCCAAGCACCATCGTTCTGAGAAACCACTTTCGCGCACTGAGTCCCGCTGTCCACGCGCGAAAGCCCACGTATACGGCTTCAGTCGTGTGAAGACAGAGAGCAAAAGCGAAAAGCACCCGCCCCGCACGAGCCACGATACCGAGAGGACTCACCATAAGTGTTCCAATCGCTATCCAAAGAAGCCCGCAGATAAGCCAATCGCGCTCGGCGATCTCGATCCGTTCGTATAAGGCCAAGGCGGGTCTGCTACGCTGCATCGGACTAACCCGGCCGACCCTGCATCGCCGCTGCCGTTGCGCTTGCTCGCCGCTCCCGTCTGGACCGTGCCGTCGCGATTGCGCGTGCGGTATTGGCGACAAACACCAACACGGCCAGCACGTTGAGCAGTCCGCCCCATTGGTAACCTGGATACCAGCCACAAAGATCGCCTCCGATCCGCAGCGCCAGGGACAGGTGCAGAAAAACCGAGTGAACATAGAACGCGCGCCTGTAAGGCAGGGGCCGCTGGAGCACGGAGGGAAAGATTACCGGCGCGTGGGCGAAGATCATCGAGAATACAAAGCCCAGAAACACCGCGTGAAGCATGATGTCGTAATGGAAGGTCGTCAGGTCTTCGCCGAACCAAAGCCATGCAACTCCGCCAACCCCGAGCCAGAAATATCCGGCGAGCAGATTGACCGCGATGAAGCGCGTGAGCCCTTCGTGCTTTACGGTCCTGCGAGCCAGATCGTATTTCGCGAGCCAAATCGCCATCGCGAGCATTCCGAGTCCCGCAAGTCGAAGCCCCGCAGCCGGAATCTGGCGCGCGATAACAAGTCCGCCGATGAACGGAGCCAGACTCAATACAAATGACCGCCGGTTTTCTTCAGCCAGCCCGGTGAGGCGGCTCAGCTCGAGCCGCTCTCCCACGATCGTGAGCACCAGAAACGCCGTCCACCAAAAGAACATCTCGATGATCGGTATCCCGGCGAGCCAGATACAGTTGCCAACGAACCACGCAACCGCACCGAGCGCCATCGTGATCGTGAACAATGCAGCCTGACGGTGCAGGATCGCGGCAAAGTTCGCGATCAGTCCCAGGCTTCCCAGGGTAATCAGAACGGGCCCGATTGGATCGGGAATGCCAACAATCAGCGCCAACGCGCCTGCTCCGCTAAGCACGGGAGCCGCGTAACTCCAGCCTTCACCGAGAGCCACAGCGCGTTCGAGGCTGATCAGCGTGCCAAGGAAGCCGCAAACCATCAGGGGTCCGTGTCCTACGTAGAGCCCGGGTTGAATAGCCGGCAGGCCCCACCCAAATCGCAGGAGTCCCGCCCATAGCGCGGCCAGCAGCGCAAGCATTGACAAGGCCAGCAGTGGCGGCCGGACGTAATCCATCGTGGGCCGCGCCGCCGGACGTGCCGCGCTTCCCCTCTCGCTCACAGACGTTTTCGCTGTACCCGCCGACTCCATATTCTCCAGTGCTCATTCGATCGCGGTGATCAGTAGGACGACGCTTTCCTCAAGCGCCTCAAGCTCGTGAACGACGTTACGGTCGAGCGTGACACCTCCGCTTATGAAGCCGATTCTGCGTTGAGCTTTTTCACCTGAGCTTCAAGGGTGGTCAGCCGTGCGCGAAGCTGCTTGTCCTGATTCCATCGGGCGGTCACGTCGCGCAGGATCGCGGCCGGGCCCAACAGCTTGCCGTTCACATCGCGGATCAGGGCGATGGTGAACTCGATGGAGATCCGGGTTCCGTCCTTGCGCAGCGCCGGCACGGCCAACAGATTTCGGCTGTACTGGGTGCGCCCGGTTTTCATGGTCTGGTCGTAGCCTTCCCAATGCCGCTGGCGCAGATTTTCGGGAATAATCGGGTCCATCGACTTGCCCACCATCTCGTCGGCGCGAAAGCCGAAAATCCTTTCCGCGCCGCCATTCCACAACCGCACCACTCCGTCAGCATCAGCGAAAATGATCGCGTCACTGGCGTTCTCAACAATCTGCTGGCATAACCATTCGTGGCCGTGTTCGATCATTGCAGTTGACCTCCGACCGCTTTGTGATCAAAGTGCCGTGAGCTAGCTTTTCAGGTGCCTGGCAATATCCAGGAATCGGTCCCACGGCGTGGCGGGCCAGAGTTCGGCGGTCGCGCGGCCAAAGGAGCGAATCAGCAGCGCGACTTTGGTCGCCGTGTCCGCGTCAGAAGCCTCGAAGATGTCAACGTAGTCGCCAGGACCGGAAATTGCGTAGTTGCCGAGCCATCTGACGCTCGGGCATTCCCGCTTGATCCGCTCGTTGACCTCGCGATTGAGGTTTTCGACCGCCGCCGGCGTGTCCACAGCGCCGGGCAAAAGTCTGGTGAGCATGACATACGTGTTCATTGCCAGTCTCCTCCTGTGTAAGAGCGTTTCTCTTCATTGTTTCCCGGCTGACTCTCACGAATCTGAGTCGAGTCCCCACTTGCGCTTGTTTTCGGCGACCTGATCCGGGGTGGGACTCGGCTTTTCCTCGTATTTCTTGACGCGAAACTGTTCAGGTGTTTCGACCGTCTTCGCGTTCAGCGCAACATCATCCGTAAAAAGCTCAGGTACGGCCGGCTCCTCGTAAATCGCCTGCCATGGACACTCCGGCTCGCAGGCGCCGCAATCGATGCATTCGTCTGGATTTATATAGAGCTGATTGGGGAACCCATCCTTGCCGGGCTCAAGTGGTTCGTAGATGCAATCAACCGGACAGACGCTGACGCATCCGGTATCGAGACAATCAATGCAGAGTCTCGTTATTACCCAAGGCATGTTGCTCTCCTTCGGGGAGACTCACGCGGTTGCGTGGCGCACAGCGTCGGCCCAGGGCAAAGCAGGCAGGCTTTATTTGCGGCCCGTTCAAACAGATAGCCCGAACCGCCCTGCCCTGCAATTGTGAGCAGATCCCTGCCGTGGAGAACCCGGATACCGCCGAGGACGGCGATGCCGCAGTCGAAAAATGGCCGCGGCCATAATGGAGTCGTCGGTCCCGCCATTACGCGCACACGCGCGGAGCCCGAAACTTCCAGCAGTTCTTCGATTCCTCCCTCTACCAGGACTGAACCGGACAAGACCACGACACTTGCATTCTTGAGCGCTTCCGAAGCGCGCTGTGGGGGCATCCATAGAGCCTGCTCTTCGGGCTTGAGCGCCTCACGATGCTTGTCAATCACGCTCAGGCTGGCTACGCGCCCCTTAAGTCGCTTTATGAACGGGACGAATGCGCCGACCATCACAACCCGGTCGTCGGCTGCGACCGAAGCCGCGTCCAATGCGTCAAGGTTTTCGTGTAACGTCCCCTCCGATAGGCCATGTCGCTCGGCAGCCGCGGCGCACAGCGCGTTGAGCGTGGCGATGCCCGCCGCCCGCCTGAGCGCGCTCGGTGAAAGCGCGTACTCCGCCAGCTCCCAGGCCTCGACGCCGATAAGCCTGCCCGCTGGCGGCGCCCCTGCGGCCGTCTTCGGACAGCACACGGTGTCGCTCAAATCGCGCGGAGTGAAAGCCACGCCCACGTGGCCGGTCGAAATTTCAACCGCCGTGTAGAACACTCCGACACGCACGTCGCTGATGAGCGGTTCGTCGGTATAATTTCGGCGCAGGTCTGAAAGCCATTGCGCTACGAGTTTCATTATCTCCTCCGGTGAAACCGCCTATTGCCAGCCGAGTTGCCGTCTTCCCTCTTCAGAAATCATCTGCGGGGACCATGGCGGATCCCAAACCAGCTCAACGTCCACGGTTTCCACTTCTTCGTTCCCACTCAGGATCGCCTCGCGTACCTCTTCAGTAAGATACGAGTGCATCGGACACGCTGGCGTCGTTATCGTCATCACGATGCGCACCTTTTCGCCGTCAACCTCGGTGCTGTAGATCAGTCCAAGGTCGACGATGTTTACCCCGACTTCCGGATCCCTGACTGCGCGCAAAATCCGCAGGATGTCCTTTTCAGTGACCATCTTCGGCCTCCGATGACCGCGATCGAAGCTTCGGCGCCGGCGAGGTCAGGCGCTGCGCCCGATCCGCACGCGCCACACCTCCGGTCCCTGTTCGAGGTACTCCCATGAAAACTGACCCGTATGCTCGGCCTGGAACTGGTAATAGAGCGGACGTGGATCATGATCATTGATCAGCACGAAAGCTTCACCGGGCTTGAGACCCGAGAAGGTGTCGAAGATCATCGTGTGGCGTTCGCGAGGAACGACGTCGCGTACATCCAGTGGTCGATCGTCAGCCATGGTCTTCTCCTTATCGTAAGAGTTGTGAATCGCTCCAAGCACATCGCGCTGGCGCTTTTCATCGACGTGCTTTTCGATGAGCGGCAGATAAATCCGTTCTTCCTTGGCCAGGTGAAGCTCCACTATTGCATCAAGCCGCAGAGCAAGGTCTCGCAGCCGGTGTAAAAGACGCTCGCGCTGGTCGCCGGCTGTCGCGCTGGCAAGCCGCCGTGAGACGTCCTCGATTTTGGCGACGTAGTCAGTGATGAATTCGTGGTCCACCATCATCGTCGCCGTCGGCTTTCCGTACTTTCGCACCAAGGCGTCAACCAACTCGTATAGGTGGCGCTCCTCGCCCCGCGCATGAGGCAACAAGTCGCCCTTCAGGAAGCCGACGAACGCGTCGCGCTCAACCTGCGATTCGCCACCTCCGACTGCGCGCGCGTGCGCCTCCAGCGTTTTTGCGAGGCTGACGTGATGTTTGCGAATTGCGTCGCTGAGGATGTTCATCGTGTCCACTCCTCTCCGGCGCCGGGACAGTTCCTCGATCGGGGCCGCAGCGTCAGAAGCTGTATTTAATATACAGCTTCTGACGCTTTGTGCAAGAGGGCGTCCGCACAATCCTGAACTGAAGGTTATCCGCGGGAAGAGTTGATCGAGACGGTGATAAATCTGTATTCTAGATACAGCTTTAGCCTGGCTCTCAAAAATCTCTGGAGGTCACGCGATATGAACACCGCAACACGATCAGCGAGTTCACCGGCGGCAGACAACGCTCGGGCGCAACGGGCCACCTGTTCGCTGCGCGATTTCCTCGCCAGTGAGCGCACCCGGACGGATGAACTGTGGCACGAGGTCGCCTCTCAGGTCAGGATGTGCGCATTGGCGCACGAGACATTCCATACTGCCGAAGTTTCGAACCTGGAGGCGCTCAAGCGCAATATCAGAAAATTTGTTCGGACCATGAGACTCAGGATGGGGGCCGAAGAGCAGCTGTTCGCGCTCATTGATGAGATCGCCTGGAGACCGAGGGGCGATGGCCTCATCGGGAAGCTGCGTTCAGAACATCAGCGGATCGGCGAGTTTCTCGACCTGCTCGACCGCACCCGCGATGACAGCACCTGCGCAGCGACAATCGAAACCGTCGAAGGGCGTCTCGCTGAGCTTGCGGAAGTTTTGCCTGGCCACGGCGACGCCGAATGGATGTTGTTCCTGCAGGCGGATCACATTTTGCCGGCGGCGGAGGTTCACATCATGCTCGATGGCATGCAAAAGTGGATTCTCGACGAGGTTTGAATCGCTGTGCAACTGACCTACTACACCGACTACTCGCTGCGCGTACTGATGTACCTGGCGGTTCACCCTGATCGGCTGGTCAGCGTTCCCGAGATTGCCGATCGTTACGGAATTTCGCGCAACCATCTGGTGAAAGTCGTCCACAACCTGGCGCGTGGCGGTTACATCAAGAGCTATCGCGGCAAGGGCGGCGGGATTGAACTGGCGCGCGATCCAGCCAAAATCAACATCGGCGAAGTGGTGCGTTACACCGAGGGACCGCCCAAGCTGGTGGAATGCTTCGATGCCGAACGTAACCGGTGTGTGATCACGAATGCCTGCGGTCTCGCTGAAGTCATCGCCGAGGCGTGCGACAACTTCTTCGCCACGCTCGATCGCTACACTCTGGCCGATCTGCTCAAGCGCCGCGCTCGGTTAGCCAAAATTCTCAGCGTCTCAGCCGGCCTTGACTGATCACTGCAATTCGGTGACTGGAAAAGATCGTCCCTTGCCCTCGGCCCGCCGCGGTCCTGCACCAGTTCAAGCGCGCTCAGCCGCCCTGGACACCGCTGAAGTTTGAACGCTTCGTTCCAACCGTCGGCTGCATAGCAATCTGGCGCAATAAATCGCCGAACCCGTTAATCCTTCCTGATGAAATTCAGCGCGGCCGAGTTCATGCAATAACGCAGACCGGTGGGCGCGGGGCCGTCATCGAAGACATGCCCCAGATGGGCGTCGCATTCCTTGCACAAGACCTCGGTGCGGGTCATGAACCACGACCGGTCGCTGCGCGTTTCGATGTTCTCTGGCGCGATCGGCTGGTAAAAGGAGGGCCACCCCGTTCCCGATTCGAATTTCGCCTCCGAGCTGAACAGCGCATTGCCGCAGCAGATGCAGCGGTAAATCCCTTCCTGATGGTTGTTGGCGTACTTGTTGGTGAAAGGCCGCTCGGTGCCCCCGCGGCGCGTCACCTGGAACTGCTCGGGACTGAGCTCCTTCTTCCATTCCGAGTCCGGCTTTTGCACTTTGGCCACGGTCTGCGGTCCGATCCGTTCGCCCGAGTTGGTAAACTTGATGATCGTCACGGTCTGCCTACCTCGTTTGGATTTGTCGGCGGCGCCCTGGTCCGCGCCACCGTTGCCCGCAAGCCATATCATAGCCGGCGCAGCCAGCATCGCACCAAGTACAGCCCGGCGCCCCAGCCTGCTTGAAGTGCCCTTCATGCACTCATTTTACTTCACGCACAACCGGAACTTTCAAGTGCCTCACCTGGCTGCGACTGAATGTAGAAGAGGAAAAGCGATTTTTTCAGGCAAAGCCCATCAGGATCGACTGGCCGGTGGTAGTGCGGCTCAGATCGCTGGCCAAAAAAACCGCCAGTTCCGCGATCTCATCGGGTTCGACGATGCGGCCGGTGGTATGCGCCCTGGCCGTAACTTTGGTGTATTCCTCCATCGTCATGCCAAGCGCCTTCGCGGCTTTGCCCGCTCCGCCTTCGCTGATCGTCCATCCGGCGCGCACCGAACCCGGGCAGATTGAATTGCACGTGATGCCCAGTTTGCCGGTCTCCAGCGCGATCGATCGCATCAGCCCCTCGACACCGTGCTTGGCCGCCGCGTAGCTTGCCATGTTGGGCAGGCCGCGCACACCCGCGATCGAGGATATATTGACAATGCGCCCGTAACGCCGCTCGACCATATGGGGCAGCACCGCGCGGCAAAAGAAAAAGACGCTGTGCAGGTTGAGCGCGATATTGTCGAACCACCACGCGTCATCCGCCTGGCCGACCGTCGAATAGCGGGCGACGTCGCCGCCGCCAGCGTTGTTGACCAGGATATCGATGCGTCCGAAATGGCTCAGCGCGTCCCGCACGAATGATGCGCATTGAGCGGCAACGGTCACGTCGCACAGGCCGACAAAACATCGGCGTCCCAGTTTCTCGACCTCCGCCGCGGTGTTTCTCAACTCGCTTTCCGTGCGGGCGCAGATTGCCAGGTCCGCGCCTTCGCGGGCGAATGCCAGTGCGAGCGTGCGGCCGACGCCGCGCCCCGCTCCGGTAATTATCGCGATTCTGTCGGCTAAACGCATTTGTCGCGCCCCCTACCCTTTTTTTGCGCCGCCGCGCAAAGTTACCGCCGATTTTTTTTTGCCGCGCTCCGCGTGGACCCGGCGGGTTCACGCGATGGATCTTGCAGGCTGCGCCGCAGCGACGCGACTACTTCGTGCGCGATCGAATCCAGCGGGATGCTGCCCGGGTCCTGGCACCATTGGATTTCGATCCCGCGCAGCATGCCCAGGATAATCGCCGCCTGTTCGGCTGCACGTATGTCGCTGCGAATTTCGCCGGCATCGATACCCTGCTCGATAAGCTTGCGGATGACCAGCTTGAAGTTGCGGTTGAGGCCGATCACGTCATTGAGGATTTCGGGCACCGGCCCCAGCGCCTCGCCCGCCAGCACGGTCAGCGCCCGGATTACGCGGGCGCTCGTGGTCCCTTCCGCCATCAGATTGAGGCTGCTCCTTACCACCTCCAGCAGCGCCTCCAGACCGGTCTGGCGCGAAGTGATTTCGCTAAGCTGGCGGCGGGAAAAATCTCGCTGCAGGTTGCGCAGCAGACGGCGCACCAGGCCGCCTTTGGAGCCAAATCGATGGCCCACCAGACCGTGCGTGTAGCCCGCGACCTTGCCGATTTCCACCAGCGTGGTACGGCCGCTGCCCTGACGGGCAAACAATTCGACCGCGGCCGCCAGCATCCGGCTTTCCGACCGCTCGCGGCGTTCGTTCTGGGTCAGCCTTCTGGCAGGTGGGTGTGATTCAGCCATTCGCTTGCGCCGCAGCGCGCCTATCTCCTGAACGGACCGTCTCTGGCCTCCAGCGCAGCCTTGAGCCCCTTCTCCCTGATCATGCGCATCCAGTTGCGCACGGTGTCGGTCTCATGCGCGATTACGTCAAGGTCCGCCGCTGATTGTTCCGCCGCCCTGATCCCGGTTACCTCAAGCCAGCGGTTGACCGCTGCCTTGTGCAGCATGAGCAACTCCGCCGAGACCATCGCCACGCGCTGTGCGTATTCCAACGTGCCGCGGTCGAGCTGATCGCGCGGGAAGACGCGATTGACCAGGCCCCATTCATGCGCCTGGCGGGCCGTGAACGGATCGCCGGTGAAGAACAGCTCCTTGGTGCGCCGCGGACCCATCAGGGTCGGCCACATCGACATGGTCGGCAGAATCCCCATCGTGCGTCCCGGCTGATTGCCGAACATGGCATCGTCGGAGGCGAACACCAAATCGCAATGTCCCGCCAGTTCGGTGCCGCCGGCGATACAATGGCCGTGGACCTGCGCGATGGTCGGCTTGAGCAGCGACCACAGCCGCATCCAGCGCCGCACCAGGTCCTGCATCGCCGCGCGATCGCGCATGATCCGCGAACCGCTTCCGCGTTTTTGATCGATACCAAGGTCGTAGCCCGCGCAGAACGAGCGTCCCGCCCCGCGGATAATCATCACGCTCAGATCGGGGTCCTGCTCGAACTCGTCCATCGCGTGGTCGAGTTCATGGAGCAGTTGCGGCGACATCGCATTCATTCGCTCCGGCCGATTCAGCGTAATGCGCAGTACCTTGTCGGCCGGCTTTTCATACAGGATGTTTTTATAGTCTGTCATGACCGGGATCGCCTGGTTCAAGCGTTCGCCGCCGGCCGCTCGTCGCTGATCCGCGGGGCGAAGGCCGGATCGTTCCTGAGCACGGGGGCGATCTTTTCGGCAAAAAGCCTCATGCTGCGCCGGGTATTCTCGAAGGACAGGCCGCCGACGCAGAATTGGCCCAGAAAATCGCTGGCGCCGGTCAGCTCATGGATGTAGCGCAGTTTCTCCAGCGCCTCGGCCGGCGTGCCGGTCACGTTGAGGTCGCCCGCCTTCTTCTTTGCTGGATCCGCGGCCGCCGGCGCTTCGCGATTTTCTTTGGGCGCCTTTGTCTTGCTGTAGGTTTTCGCCATCCTGGAGTAAAATTCGTAGCCCTTGAGCCCGGCCAGATGCCCGTCGGAGAAGCGGTAATGGTCGTCGATCGTCTTCATGTAAACGCGCAGATGGGTGCGGGCAAGGTCGCGCGCCTCCGACGGATCCTCGGCCACAATCACGTTGGCCAGCGCCATCACGGGACGCACCGGATGGCCGCAGGCGGCGGCCGTGGCCCGGTAATGCTGGATATCGATCGCGGCGGACTCCCAATCCTTCTGTCCGATAATCATCATGCCGAAACCCATTTTGGCCATCAGTTCGGCCGATTCGGGACTGACCGATGACGCAAAGAAGCGCTCGACGGGATTGGATATCGGTTGAGGGCGGATCGAGGTTTCGGGAATCCTGTAGTATTTGCCGTCGTAGGAAAAACGCTTTTGCGTCAGCGCCAGGCGCACGATCGTGGCGATTTCGGCGAAGCGGTCGCGCGACTCCTCCATCGGCACGCGCAAGCCCTCGTACTCGACCGAACCGGCGCCGCGGCCAAACCCGAACAGCGTCCGCCCGCCCGACATCACGTCGAGCATCGCGATTTCTTCCGCGATTCGCACCGGATCGTGCCAGGGCAGAACGATTACCGCCGTGCCGAGGCGAATCGTACGGGTGCGCCCTGCGTAATAGGTCAGGAACTGGACCGGATTGGGGATCATCGAGTAGCCGGTGAAATGGTGTTCGAGGCTCCACAGGGAATCGAAACCCAGCGGCTCCGCCATGTCGGCCAGTTTCATCGCCTCGTCATAAAGCTGGAGGTCGGATTTCGAATCGCCCACCGCCGTGATGACGGGCACATAACCTACGTTCATAAAGTCTCCTTGCTCATGCCGCGCTTCGTTCAATTGGCGAATGCCGCCAATCGTCAGTTGCGCCAGCCGCGCCGCGGTCCGGCTGGGCCCCGATTCGACGTTTGGTGGTCCGGGCGATCCCCGAAAACTTGTTATCTAACTAGCGAACAATGTATCAGCCAGCAACTATAACGGGCGTTCCGATCGCCAAATCATCGCCGCCCGCTGGCGCCCTCCCGGCGCCCGATCGTCACGAGCCAGACCTTTGGGAGCGCTTTTCCGGCGGAAGGCTTACTTATTATACAACCAGCAAATATTGAGCGCAGTCAACCGCTCACGGCCAACGACGGTACAAAAATGTATACCAAAGCCTGCAAGGGAAAGGCGGCGATGGTTTCACGCAGGCAGCCGGGATTCGTGCTCGAGGCCACGGGCGGCTACGAACTGAAGGTGGTGGAGCGACTGCGCGTCCCGAAGTTGCCGACGGTGCGCGCCAGGTGCGCGCGTTCGCAGCAGAGTTGACTGCGCTCCTCCCGCGCTTCACCCACCGCCGCCCTACCCCCCGCGCCATCTCTATCGCACCCAGGCTCGCGTCCATCAGGACCTTTCAAACTTTTCCGCCGAATTACTGCGCCGCCGGGAAAATGGAATTCCGGCATCAAAGCCGCGGCGCCCGGACCGATCGCTACCTCCACTGCCGTGCCCTGCTCGCCCAGTTGGAAAGGAATGGACAGGTCAAGATGACGCTTGAGGGCATTGCGGTAAACAGTGGCGAAAAGGCGCGAACTTGCGAGATCGCGAAAGACGATCAGCCATAAGATGCTCAGGCCGGAGGAGCCATGGGTAAAGGCGCCTATCCGATCCGCGGCCCAGGCTCGTGAAAGTGTTTGCGTTTGCTCCTCGGGTACAGCCAGCCGCCGCAACAGCCGATAGAGCTGGTACTCGCCAACCGTGTTTTCATAAACCCGTTGCCAACCGGGAACATCAGGCCAGTCCTCCAGGGGTGTAGTAATCGTGCTGCCCGTCGCGCCGCGCAAGTAGAGTTGCGGATGCATCAGTTCCTGGGTGGAGAGGGACGGATCGCGATAGAGCCGGTCAACGGCGAGCCATCCGCCGCGACGGTAGGCTTGCGCGACAAATGGCACGCCGTAGGCATATTGAAAGATCAGCGGCCCGGGCAGCGAAGCGCTATCTCCGCGGCGCGAAGCGGTGACAAGGGCCGCGTAACGGGCCACCAGTTGGTCAAGTTTGGCCCGATCCACAGCGCCCCACCAGCACGCATAGCCGCTGATGGTCGCGTCACCCTCCGCGACGCTCTTCAACGCCAGGGCGCGATCGTCGTTGTTGCTCAACGATGCGAGGCGTCGTGTGAGGGCGAAATTCTGGTCCTGCAATGCGTGCGTGAATTCATGTGCCAGCAGCACGGTGCGCGGCGGCTGGCGGATTGCGGGGAAAAGCTCGAGGTTTGCCAAGCCAAACGGTTTGTGCACCAGCACCATCGCGGAGTCGGCGGAGTCGTAAAAGCCCACCACGTGTTCGCGCCATGCCTGCAGGGTTGCGTGCCGCAAATCCACTCCGGGGTCGTACAGGCCGATCAGAGCGCCGACTCGTGCAGCGAGCTGCAGCCGCCGAGCGTCGGCCGCGGAAATCTGCCGCGCGAGGATTGCCGCAGCTTGCGCTCGTGATTCGACTCGTACGGCGGGAGGATCCGCGAAAGTCAGTTCGCGAATGACCTCTACTCGCTGCCTCACCGAGATGGCATCGGCCAGGATCAGGTTCTGCTCGCGCGAGCTCAGATAAGCACATCCTGACAAAACCGTGAGCAACGATAGGACCAGGCCCAGCGCATCGAGTCGGCTGCTGCCGCGACAGCCGGTCGAGAAAAAACCGCGCGTTGCCAATACCTTGCTTTTACGTCTCACGCTAATAGCGTAAATCCACTTTGTGACGCTTGCGGCCATCGGCCAACCGACCTCCGACAATCAAACAACTCCAAGCGAACGCTGCGGGAACCTCACAACCGGCTGTCAGAGGAGGTCTTAAATTGCACAGACGAACTTACCAATATGATTCGTGACATCCATCCATCACTTATCGCGTCCACGCACAAGCTGCTGTTCATTCCTGCAATGCTTCGCAGCAAATATCACCGGTAAACTCCTGCGCGTCACTACTTCAAACTCAACTATAAATTCGATTTTAAACTTTCCTCTTGACGCCTGAGTCGTTAAGACCTACCATGCCTGTCATTAAAAGCATCCGCATGTTATTTCGCGTGCGACAGTTCGACGCGGATGGTGCTGCGGGCTGTGGAGATAAGCGTGCCGGCGGTTCACGCCGGAAGGGGAATTTGCCTTTTTGCGCGTCACCTTCAGAGAGTGCAATCAATTGAATGCCGCTTTAGCGGCTCCTTCGATCCTAAAGAGGTATCGCCCAATGATGCGACGGTTACCCGGAATTTTGGGTGCGATAGCGATGGCGATGGCGGCGGTGTCACCGGCGTTTTGCGCCACAATTCAAGGCGTCGTTCACACAACCGACGGCAAGCTGGTCAGTGGCGCAAAAATCGCCGTGACAACTTTCATGCGCGCGGGAACTGTTGCGGCGCCATCGCGCGCGCTCAGCCGGATCGTACAAATCGCCGCTGATGGATCATATGTAGTCAGGGATTTGCCGCCCGGCGATTATTCGTTAAAGCTGCAGCCCGAGAGCGCCAGCTTTCGGGGCGGTGAGGGCGTGGTAGCGCTCGCAAGCAACGGGCTGACGGTCGACTGGGTGGTCTCCAAAACGGCGGAAGCGTTGGCATTCGCGACGCCGGGCCTGCAGTATGCGCAGGGCGAGCCCGCGCTGGCTGCAAACGGCGCCCTCACTCAGGTAGTCGGCGGCACCCTGGGTGGAATCAGCACCACCGCGCTGGTCGTTGGTGGCAGCGTAGTTGTGATAGGTGGCGTGGTGGGTGGAATTGCGGCAGCAGGCGGATTCAGCGGCAGCAGTTCGACCAGTAGCCCGGCGCTGTAGCCCCAGTCGGCTATGCTCGCCGACGGACTGAGGTGGACCCAATCTTTGCGACAGCGATCGGCCGACCTTAAGGTGGAGGACACTGCCCGGCGCAAAGACAAACCAGGGCTGCAATTTGGTCAGGAGTTAATTTTCGGGGGCCGTATTCGTGTTCAATTTGCGCGGTTCTAAATTGGGTATTAATGGATTCTCTCGCTAAACGCTCATTGAAGATGACCTCAAGAGCAAGGGATATAATCAAAATACCGAACCCCAGTTTCGGGTTTGCCGGTTTCCAACCCGTTTTCCCAAAGTCATCCCAGTGTTCCCATCCTTCTATTACCACTTCGACGATAACACCCAACGTCGAAAGAAGGAGAGCCGAAGCGGCAGTATGACAGCTGATTCCGGACTTCCGGCTCAGCACATGGATCGTGAGGCGCAGCGGCGGTGAGGGAGCAGAAATAAACTGATGGTGCAGGGCAGGAACGTGATTGGGGATGAAAACTGGTATCTGCTGCGCACCAAAGCAGGTGAGGAGCGGCGGGCGCGGGACCAGGTCGGTCGGTTTGCCGCCGACGTGCTATTGCCGCTGATACGGGTGCGCATACGCCGTTGGGGTCGGCTGGCAGAGTCGGTCGCTCCGCTTTTTCCCTGCTACCTTTTTGCGCTGCTCGATCTCGAGCATGAAAGTGCGACGCTTCGCTGTACGCCCGGCATACGGGAGGTGGTCGTTGTCGGGGGTGAAGCGGCGATCGTACCGCAACCGATCATCGATGAACTTAAACTGCGCTGCTCGCGCGGGCCGATTGAGTTGCCGCAGCGTGCGTTTGCGCCGAAACAACGCGTTCAGGTGATGGACGGACCGTTTCGAGACTTCGAGGCCGTCTTTGAGCGGACTCTTTCGGGAGCGGAACGAGTTGCGATTCTGTTGCGAATCATGGGCCGCGAGACACGCGTGGTGCTGCCCGCGAAATTGCTGGCACCCCTGGAGGGATAAAAGCCGGTTAGAGAACGGGCAGAGGTCTGAGTCCATCGTCCACCGTAACCTGCCTTGGGGAAGGCGTCGGCGGTGGGCTTTTTGTTGGTTGTTGTCGAAAAATTGCTAACCCAAGAGCTTCCCAAAGAAGTGGGACCGGTGGAACTTTGTTCAGGTGCAAGCCGCCCGCGGACGGCTCTCGATCGCGCTGGAGAGATTGGTGCGGGCGCTGTTGATGCAGATGCTGTATGCGGCGCGCAGCGAGCGGCTGCTGATGGAGCAGCTTGACTACAACCCGCTGCTGCGATGGTTCGCTGGGCTTAATCTGGACGAACCGGTGTGAGACGATGGTGTCTAGCCATTGGCGCTTGAGGACCGCTGACGCCCGGCGCGTCTTCGCCTACCAGCCAGTCATTGGGCCTGGATCAAAGCACTGTAGAGGATTGTTGCGCGATTTCGACATTTCCTTTGCGCGACCCAGGAGAAGATGGGCCGTGCTGACGGTGGCGCTCGCCCTTTTTCTTTCTGCCTGCGCGACGCAGAGCGCGCCCTCGACCACCCTCGCGCTGTCCAACGACAGCTCGGGCGCCGATGCTAATCAGCAACGTCTCCAGCAGCTCATCGAGGAGCGCGAAAGTGACCAGTTTTCCACCAAATTCGGTTTGGGTCCCGGTGACGAGTTGGAAATCGCCGTTCCAGACGTCGACGAGCTCAAGAAGCGTACCGTGGAGCGCGTCTCTCCGCAGGGTGACATCGAGCTTCCCATCGCGGGGATAGTGCACGTCGGGGGGCTTACGGAAGCCGAAGCGCGCGACGCGATCATCAAGGCGCTCTCGCGATATGTGAAGGATCCGCAGGTCGACGTGTTCGTCAGCAAGAATGCCAGCCGGCAAGTCGCGGTGATGGGGATGGTGAATAAGCCGGGGCAATACCCGCTCACCCGGCGCAACGAAACTATTCTGGACCTGGTGGGTGAAGCCGGCGGCTTATCCGACGCGGCCGGAAGCTCTCTCATCTTTCTTCCCGGGGCCGCAAACGTCTCCGCGCAGGCTTTGTCCGGTCTTCAATCATCGCCAAAACCCACTGCGGCGGCCAACGTGGCTGGACCGCTGACGGCCGCTCAAGCGGAGACTCGGGAGCAGATGGGGCGGGAAAAACCTCAACCGGTTTCCGCCAACGCTTCCGCCGGTCAGCTGATGTCGGGATTGATGTCCAGCGGCGTCACGCCGATTTACGTGAATCTCGCTACCGGCCGTCAACGTGAGCTGGAGGTTCCGGTTCGGCCCGGAGACGTGATCATGGTGCCCGCCCGTGGCCAGGTTCTGGTGCAGGGATGGGTGGCCAACCCGGGCGCCTATCAGATTACGCCGGGGATGACCGCGCTGGCCGCGATCACCGCCGCTGGCGGTCAACTCTACAGCTCCGATGCGGTCGTGCTTCGCGACTCGCCGGGCGGACACAAAATTTCCCTGCCAGTCGATCTATCCAAGGTCGAAAGTGGCCAAAGCCGCGACGTACAAGTGCAATCGGGCGACGTGGTGATCGTGCAACGCTCCGCGCTTGGAGCGGTGCCCTACAGCCTTTATTTTCTGCTGACCAGGTTTGGCACCGGCATGATGTTGCCAGTGCCAGCCCTCTAGCCGATTCGCGACCAACATTTTCCCGCGGATGCGGCGGCCGGTGTTCGCAGCCGACGTAGCGCCTTGCGGGACTGATGGACACAAGCACGCGGACCGCGCCCGTCGGCGGGCGCAACGCCTCTGGAAAAATCCACCGGAAAAAGTGGCTGGGTAAAAAATATGGCCAAGGCAGGAAAAAATGCAGGAAAAGACGATATGCCGCGGGTCCTGGTTACCGGAGCTGGCGGTTTTATCGGTCACCATCTGACCAAGCATCTGGTTGACCGAGGGTTGTGGGTGCGCGGAGTCGATCTCAAATATCCGGAGTACGAATCAACCTCGGCACACGAGTTCGAGATTCTCGACCTGAGGCGCTGGCCCGATTGTTTGCAGGCAACGCGCAATGTCGATCTGGTTTACAACCTGGCCGCCAACATGGGTGGTATCGGTTTTATCGAGGCCAATAAGGCCGTGATCATGCACGATAACACCCTGATCAACATCCATATGCTGGAAGCGGCGCGGCAAAACGGAGTGCGGAAATATCTGTACACTTCGTCGGCCTGCATCTACCCGGGTTATTTGCAGCGCAGTCCGGACGTCAGCCCGCTCAAGGAGTCCGACGCCTATCCTGCGGATGCGGAAGATGGTTACGGTTGGGAGAAACTGTTCAGCGAGCGTCAATGCCGCCACTATTACGAGGACTACGGCCTGAGCACCTACGTCCCGCGTTTTCACAATATCTTCGGTCCCCTGGGAACCTATGACGGCGGGCGGGAGAAATCGCCCGCCGCCATCTGCCGCAAAGTGGCGCTGGCCCGCGACGGCGACGAGATCGAGATTTGGGGTGACGGCAAACAGACGCGCTCGTATTGCTTTGTCAGCGATTGCGTCGAGGGAATTGTCCGCCTGATGGATTCGGATTTTCACGATCCGCTCAACATTGGCCAGGACCGCCTGGTTACTATCGACGGCCTCGTGGACATCGTCAGCGATATCGCCGGCAAGCGTCTGCGCAAGCGCTACGACTTGAGCAAACCCCAGGGCGTGCGTGGACGCAACGCGGATCTCACCCTGATGAAAGCAACGTTGAAATGGGAGCCCACGGTCTCGCTGGAAAAGGGGCTGGAGATCACTTACCGCTGGATCGAGCAACAACTGCGAATGGCGGGCCGTCTGGCGGCCTGACGCTGACACTTAAAGCATGAGTCAGGGACCAGGCCGAATCGTGATCACGGGCGTGGCCGGCTTTATCGGCAGCAACCTGGCCGCCAGGTTGCTGGGCGCGGGTTACGAAGTCAGCGGCATCGATAATCTGGCCTACGGCTTGCGCGAGCAGGTTCCGAGCGGCGTCGATTTCCATCAGCTTGATATCCGGGATAGCGGCTTATGGCAGTTGCTGCGTCCCGGCGACGTTATTTTTCATCTGGCCGCGAAAAACTGTATCAATGATTGCCAGGAGGACCCGGTCGATACGGCGTCAATTAATGTCACCGGGACCGTCAACGTATTCGAAGCGGCGCGCCGCGCGCACGTGAGCAAGGTTATTTACGCGGAATCGTCGGCGCTTTACGAGGGCAGCGGCGTGATGCCCACGCCCGAGGCCGAGGTAAGTCCGCGCAGCTTTTATGCAGTAAGCAAGTTTGCCGCGATGGCGTTCGCGCAGGCCTACCAGCGCCACTATGGTCTGCGGACCACGGCCCTTCGCTACTTCTGCGTTTATGGTCCGAACCAGGATTACCGCCGCACCATTGCGCCCGTGATGAGCGCCTTCATTATTCGTCTGATGCGCGGTGTGCCGCCGGTTATTTTCGGCTCGGGCGAAAAACGGCGCGATTTTATTCACGTTGACGACGTCAACGATTTCCATCTGCGCTGCATCACCGATCCGCGCACCGACGGCGAGGTGTTCAACCTGGGTAGCGGCACGAACTATTCGGTGCGCGAAATCTACGAGGCGATCGCGCGCATGCTGCAAACCAACCTCGCACCAGTCTATCGGCCCGATCTGCCGGGTGAAGCCCAGGAAACATTGGCCGATATCACGGCTGCCCGATCCCTTGGATGGCGTCCGAGAGTAACGCTGGAACAGGGCTTGGCTTCGTTCGTGGAATATTACCGAAGGCGCGGGGTGCCCGAACTTTACAACTGACACTTGCACGGGCGCTCGCCGCCGTAAGCAACCCAAACCATGGTACGCAAGGCAGTGGTGCTTGCCGCGGGCAAGAGTACACGGATCGCGGCCGTAGGCGGCGGTCTGCCCAAACCGCTGCTGGAGGTCGGCCGCAAGCCGGTACTGGCGCGCAATCTGCGCTGGCTGGCCGACGCCGGCATCCGGGAAGCGTGGGTTAATCTGCATTACCGGCCCGAGGCGATAGTGCATCGAATTCGCGACGGTCGCGGGCTGGGATTGCAGGTGCGCTACAAACGCGAGCCGACGATTCTTGGCACCGCGGGCGGGGTACGAGCGATCGCGTCGGGCTGGACCGAAACCTTCGTCGTGCTTTACGGCGACAATCTGGTCCGCACCAGCCTGGAGCGAATGTGGCAGGAACATCAGGCCGCCGCCGCTCCAATCACGATTGGCTTGTTCGACCAGCAACGCCATCCGCATAGCGGAATCGCCGGCGGAACTGTCACGGTTGATGCGAGCGGACGGGTCACGGCCTTCAACGAGGGAGTCGGCGGTCAATCCTCAAGCCTGGTCAACGCAGGCCTCTACCTGCTCGAACCGGAGGTGGTCGCGATGATTCCCGCCGCCACCTCCCACGATTTCGGCCGCGATCTGTTCCCCCGATTGCTCGCGTCGGGAGTGCCGATTAACGGCCACGTCATTGATGGTTACTGTCTGGGGCTGGACACTCCCGAGGCTTACTGGCGCGCACTGCGCTTGATCGAACAGGGAATGGTGCAACTGAAATGATCGTTACCACGACACCTTTCCGCATCACGCTGGGCGGGGGCGGCACCGACCTGCCCTCATATTATCGCGAGCATGGCGGCTTCATTTTCGCGATGGGCATCGATAAGCACATGTATATCATGCTCAACCCGCCCACCATCGATCGCAAGATCCGCCTGCACTACAGCAACAGCGAAACGACCGATCATGTAAGTAAAGTGCGTCACGAACTGGCGCGCGAAGCGCTGCGCAGCAATGGAATCGAAGATCGCATGGAAATCTCCTCGATGGCCGATCTGCCGGCGGGAACGGGACTCGGATCATCGAGCTGCTACCTGGTGGGCTTGCTCAACGCCCTGCATCATTACCGGCGCGATTATGTGACGCTGGACAGGCTGGCCGAGGAAGCCTGCCATATCGAACTGGAGGTGCTGGGTAAGCCGATCGGCAAGCAGGATCAGTATATGGCCGCTTTCGGCGGACTGACGGTGCTGGAGATCGAGACCAGCGGCGCCGTGCAGGTAAGGTCGGTGGAACTGGGCAGCAGCTCGATCGCCGCTCTGATTGCCAACACTCATCTCTACTACACCGGTGTCGAACGCAATGCCCTGGGAATCCTGGCCGAGCAGAACGCCGCGACGGCCAACAAACAGCGCGAGGATCATGCGCGCGTGGTCGACAGCCTCCATGAGATCAAGGCGCTTGGCCGGCGGATTCTGGCCGCGGTCGAGGCCGAAGATTTCGACACCTGGGGCAGGTTGCTGGATGAGCATTGGCGCAACAAGAAACGGCTGTCCTCGAAGATCAGCTTTTCCAAGGTCGATCACCTGTACGAACGGGTGAAAGCCGATTACGGCGTGCTCGGCGGCAAGGTGATCGGTGCGGGAGGCGGCGGCTTTCTGATGCTGTACTGCCCGGCGCAGCATCGACGGCTGGAATCCTTCATGTTGGCCAACGGGATGCCGCGCCTGCATTACAACATCGAACGCGAGGGCAGCAAGGTGCTGGCGAATTTCAACACCGGTCAGGCCGCCAGCTTCCATCCCCAGGTAACCTTCGGATTGCAGTCCCTCAGAAGAATTGCGGCGGCAGGGTAAACCCGTGAAGCTGGCTGGAAAAGTTGCGTTGGTTACGGGTGGAAGCCGGGGAATTGGGCGGGCCGTGGCGGCGGCGCTTGCCGGCGACGGCGCAAAGGTCGCGATTGCGGCACGCGCCGCTGATGAAATCGAGCGCGCAGTGACGGACTTGCGCGTGCGCGGAACTGAAGTGTTCGGTATGGCTGCCGACGTCGGCGATTCGGCGCAGGTCCACGATCTGGTCGCAGCCGTCTCCGCCCGGTTCGGCCATCTTGACATCCTGGTCAACGCCGCCGGGGTGCCAGGCCCAATCGGACCGCTTTGGCAGGCCGAGCCTCGCGATTGGTGCCAGACCATCAATATCAACCTCCTTGGCACGATGCTCTGCTGCAAAGCCGCGATACCGGGGATGATTGCTGCGGGTGGGGGCAAGATAATCAACTTCTCGGGAGGCGGCGCCACCGGGCCGCGCGCCTTTTTCTCCGCCTATGCGGCTTCGAAGGCCGCGGTTGTGCGGATGACCGAGACCCTGGCCGAAGAGGTGAGACCATTCGGGATCGACGTCAACGCGGTCGCACCGGGGATGGTGAACACTCGTTTGCTTGATGCGATCGAGCTGGCAGGTCCCGCAGCGGGACGCGAACCCGAAATGCTGGGCGCCTTGCGTAAGGAACCGGGCCGCTTTGTTCCTGCCGAGATCCCTGCCGAGCTGGTCGTGTTCCTGGCCAGTTCGGCATCAAATGGCCTGACCGGAAGGCTGGTTTCCGCGCCCCATGATGATTGGCAAAAATGGGACAAATCGCGCATTAAGGAAATATCGAAGCTGCCCTGGCTGACATTGCGGCGCATGGATCGTCACACACTCCAGCCATTTTTGGATGAACTTGTCGCCGCAAAGCGCCCGCCGGTGAAACCCTAGCGGCCGGCTATGGAAACCCAGCTCGGTCGTCATTCGGGAAAGCTGCGGGTCGCGGTGGTGGGCTGCGGGCTGATTGGCGGACGGCGCGCCGCCGAAGCGGCGCGCCATCAGGCGACGGCGCTGACCACGGTGATCGACGTGGATGCTGAGCGCGCGTGGCAGCTCGCCCGCCCGCATGGCGCGGCGGCCGGCTCTGACTGGCGCGAGGCGGTAAACGATCCGGCGATCGACGTTGTCAGTGTGGCGACTCCCAACGCATTTCTCGCGCCCATCGCAATCGCCGCCCTGGAACAGGGCAAGCACGTGCTCATCGAAAAACCACCCGGACGCAACCTCGACGAGGCTCGTCGCATCGCCGCGGCCTGGCGCCAGCATCCCCACCTGGTGCTCAAAGTGGGATTCAACCATCGCTACCATCCGGCGCTGGCCCGCGCTTACCAACTGCTGCGTGCCGGCGCGATCGGCAAGCCGATCAACGCCCGTGCGCGCTACGGACATGGCGGACGGCCGGGTTATGACAGGGAATGGCGCGGCGATGCGCAATTGGCCGGCGGGGGCGAGCTGACCGACCAGGGCGTACATCTGGCAGACCTGTTCAACTGGATGCTGGGGCGGCCGCGCCAGGCGTTCTGCGTGCTGCAGACGGCGGTTTGGCCAATCGCGCCTCTGGAAGACAACGCGTTCGCCATACTTAGCTTTGGCGATGGTTGCGTAGCCAGTTTCCACACCAGTTGGACGCAGTGGAAAAATCTGTTTTCCTTTGAGCTGTTCGGCAGCACCGGGGCGTTGTGCGTGGAGGGATTGGCGGGCAGCTATGGGCCGCAGCGCCTGCTCCATTACCGGCGCAAACCCGAAGGTGGCGCTCCCGAGCTCAGCGCGCAGCATTTCAGCGGGCCCGATCTTTCATGGCAGCGGGAATGGCAGGACTTCGTCAGCGCCATCGTGGACCACCAAACCTGGCTGGGCACGATTGAGGATGGAATCGGCGCGATGGCGACCGTCGACGCGCTGTATCGCTCCGCGGCCGCCGGACAACCGGTGGCCGTAGATACGTCTGCCAGTCACACGAGGAACGGCGGCGCTTGAAGCGGGCGGTCTTTCTGGATCGCGATGGAGTGATCAACACCGTGGTCCTTCGCGCCGGCAAGCCCGCTTCGCCGCGAACCTTGGAGGAATTTCAGCTCGAACCCGAAATCGAAAAGCCCTTGCGCGAGTTGCGGGCCGCAAACCTTGCCCTGCTGGTCGTGACCAATCAGCCTGATATTGCGCGCGGCCGGCTGCGTCCCGAGGTGCTGGCGCAATTCCACCGCCAGGTGCTCGACCATCTCCCGATCGAGGCGATCGAAGTCTGTCCTCATGACGATGCCGACGGCTGCCTTTGCCGTAAACCCAAGCCGGGCATGCTGACGGCGTTGGCGGCGCGCAGGGGCGTCGAACTGCGGCATTCGTTCATGATTGGCGACTCCTGGCGCGATATGCAGACCGCGCGGGCGGCCGGCTGCGCCGCGATCATCCTGGACCGCGCCTACAACCGCGCCGACGACGCTGATTGGCGTGTTGCCAGCCTCGCCGAAGCGGCGCGCCTCATCCTGAACATGGTTGGCGATGAGTGAGGACTTGCACGATTACGTGGAGACCTATCTGCGGGAAGCGGTCGAAATCGCCCAGCGCCTGTCGCGTCCGGCGATTGGCCAGCTCGTGGCGGGCCTCGAAGCAGTGCGCAACGCCGCGGGCCGCCTGTTCATCCTGGGTGTCGGCGGAAGCGCCGCCAACGCGTCGCATGCGGTCAATGATTTCCGCAAGATTGCGGATATCGAATGCTATACGCCCACGGATAACGTCGGCGAGCTTACCGCGCGCATCAACGACGACGGCTGGGATTCCTCATATCGCAACTGGTTGCGCGCCAGCCGCCTCAACGCCAAAGACGCCCTGCTGGTATTGTCGGTGGGCGGCGGCGACGCGGAAAAACGTGTCAGCGTCAATCTGATAGAAGCAATCCGGCTGGCGCGCGAAGTGGGCGCCAAAGTATTCGGCATCGTCGGACGTGACGGCGGCTACACCGCGCAGGCCGCCGATGCCTGCGTGATTATTCCCAGTCTCAACTCCGCCACCGTGACGCCGCACGCCGAAGCGTTTCAGGCCGTGGTCTGGCACCTGATCGTTTCGCATCCGGCGCTGCGGGCAAACGAAATGAAGTGGGAAAGCGTCCGCTGAAGCTTTTCCTCGGACGAGGGGGACATAGCGATGAAGATTTTTGTCGACAGCGCCAATCTGGATGAGATCGAGCAGGCGCTACAGCGGGGCTTCGCCGCGGGCGTGACGACCAATCCTTCCATCATGGCCCGGGAGAAGCGCACTGATTTCACCCTGCATATCACGCGGATCGTCGAACTGCTTGAGCGCTACGGCCGCGCGATTCCGCTCAGTGTCGAGGTCTTTTCGCTCGAGCCGCGCGAGATGGTGCGCCAGGCGCTTGATTTTCACGAGCGCTTCGGCGCTTACCCCGGCCTTAACATCAAGGTTCCGATTGGATGGAACGAACTGGCGGTAATTCACGAACTCAAGCAGCACGGGATGCGCGTGAATTGCACCTGTTGCATGTCACTTAATCAGGCCGTGATGGCAGCCGCGGCGGGCGCCGACTTCGTCAGCCTTTTTTACGGCCGTATTCGCGATATCGGCTACGACGCCTTCAGCATCGTGCAGCGCACCCGCCAGGTCTTCCGCGCGGGCGGGACCGCCGCGCAAATCATCGTCGGCAGCATCCGGCACATCCACGACATCAACGAAGCGTTCCTTGCCGGCGCCGACATCGTCACGGTGCCGCCCAAATTCTTCTCCCAGATGGTGAGCCATCCCAAGACGGACGAGGCGGTCAACCAGTTCATCACCGACTTCCGCAACTGGCAGGAGCGCTGATGTTGTCAGCGGCGGATGCCGCGCGTTCGCGCTTCGCATCCCTGGTGCGTCAATGAGCAACGAAATTTCCCCCTACCATATCGCGCGCGTGGGACCGCCTCCCAATCCTCAGTTCCTGCACGAGCCCAGCCTGTTCTCCGGCGAGGTCAACTTCAAGGAGTACTGGCGCGTCGTCCGCAAACACCGGTTGATGATCTTCGCGCTGATCTTCGCCTGCGTGGTCGGCGTGCTGGCCTGGCGCTTCGCCCGCACGCCCCAGTACGAAGCCACCTCGACCCTTCTGATCCAACCGCAGACACCGCAGGTGCTGAGTGAGACCAAGGACTTCAATCAGAGCCAGTTCAGCACCAGTTCGGATTACGACTATTACCGCACGCAGTTCGACCTGCTGAAGAGCGACAGCCTGGCGGCGCGCGTGATCCGCGATTATGGGCTGGAGGCCGACCCGCTGTTCAGCTCCGCAGGTCAGCGCCCCGGCCTGCTGGCCTCGGCGATCGCGTACGTAAGAGCCGAACTGGCCGCTCTGGCGGGCGCCGACAACAACGGCGCCCCCGCCGAGGCGCTCTTAGGGCCCGACGGCGTCAGTCCCGCGGTGATCAGGGCGTATCTGGCTCGGCTTAAGATTGAGCCGGTGCGCGGCACCCAGCTGGTGAAGGTCAGCTTCACGACGCCCAATCGCGAACTGTCGGCGCGTATCGCCAACGCTCACGTGCAGACCTACATCCGCCAGGGGCTGGAGCTGCAGGCCCAGACCGGGCGCAACGTGGAGGAGTTTCTGCAGCAGAAGCTGGCCGAACTCAAGGACAAGGTCGAGAAGTCTGAAGCCGCGCTCAACGCCTACCGGCGCAACCGCGGTATCGTCACCCTGGACGGCGGCTCGCAGAGCTCCTCGGCGATGAGCCCCCTGATGCAGCGGCTGCAGGAACTGAACACGCAACTGACCCAGGCCGCCAGCAAACGCATCGCGCTCGAAACCCAGCATCAGATGATCGAGCGGGGCGATTACCAGTCGCTCCCCGAGGTAATCAGCAACCCCGTGATTCAGTCGCTCAAGGAGCAGGTCGCGCAATTGTCGATGCAGTATGCGGCGCTGAGCAATCGCTTCAACCCGGGCTACCATCCCCTGGATGATCTGGGCGCGCGCCTGGCCGCCTCGCGGACGGCGCTCAACACGGAATCCGAAAAGGTGGCCAAGAGCGTCGATTCCGACTACCGCGCGGCGCTGGCCGACGAAGCGAAAATCGGCCAGGAGATCAGTGCCGTCAAGGCGCAGGCGCTGGCGCTCAACGACGCTTCGCTGCAGGAGGCCGTGCTCGAACGCCAGGTCGACGCCAACCGCCAGCTCTACCGCAGCGTGCTGGAACGGATGAATGAGATCAGCGTCGCTTCCGAAGTTCCCGCCTCCAATGTTTCCGTGGTGGACATCGCCCATCCGCCGCTTGCTCCGACCGGCCCGCCCCTGATTCTGTTGCTCGCCTTCAGCGCCAGCGCGGCGGGTTTTGTCGGGATCGCGCTCGCCTTCTTCATCGAATCGCTGGACGACACGCTTAAAACCGGCGATGAAGTCACGCGCTACCTGGGCTTGCCCAGCCTGGGGCTGGTCCCGGACTTCGCCAAACTCAACGCACGCACCAGCGGCGGCTACGGCTACCTGCCCTCGCGCCGCCGGCGCGAGGATTTGCCGGCGCCCGCCGCAAAACACGCCGAGCTGCTGGTGGGACACGGCACATTCTCGACCGCGGCCGAAGTCTATCGCGCGATTCGCTCGGCGGTGATGTTCTCGCGGGCCGGCGGCACGCCCAAAAGCATCCTGATCACCAGCTCGACCGCCGGCGAGGGCAAGACCATCACCGCGGTCAATATCGCCACCGCGTTCGCGCAAACCGGCGCCCGCACGATTCTGCTCGATACCGATTTCCGCCGCTCGCGATGCCACGAGATTTTGCAGATCGATTCCGAACGCGGGCTGAGCGATGTCCTGGTGCGGCAGAGCGAACTCGAAGACGTGGTGTTTCCAACCAAAGTGCCGGGCCTGTCATTTCTAGGCGCCGGCATACTGCCGCCCAATCCCAGCGAACTGCTGGCCTCGCCCGAGATGCGGGCGCTGATCCAGCAACTGAGCGAAACCTACGACTACACTATCCTGGATTCCGCGCCGGTGATGCCGGTAAGCGATTCGGTGGGCCTCGCGACGATGGTCGAAGCGGTGCTGGTGGTGACCGGCGGACAGACCTCGCGCCGCCTGGTGCGCGAAACCTGCATGCGGCTCCATCACGTGGGTGCGCGCATTCTGGGTGTGATCCTCAATCGCGTCGACGTCGTCAACAACACCTATTACCGCTACGACCATTACAGTTACTACTACTCCTACAAGCCCAGGACCGGACGCGAAGGCAAACCCGACAATCCCGCCGGCGCGCCCTGACGGTTCCAATTGGCTTCGCTCCCCATTGCGTGACCTTGTTTCATCCGCGCCGATGACGCGCTTGTTCTGATGTTCTGGCCGATTCTTATCCTGATTCCGTTTACGGCTCTCGCCCTGGGCGCCGTCCATCCGTGGGCCTTCGGCCTGGCCGAGGTGGTGAGCTTCACCGTGGTTGCAGTCTGGATGGCGCAGGTGCTAAGCGGCCACCGTTCTCTGGCCGGGCGCGGCGGCATGGCGGTTTACGCCCTGCTCGCCCTGGGATTAGCCGGGTTGGTAGCGCTGCAACTTCTCCCCCTGCCGCCGCCGGTGCTGCGGGTGCTGTCGCCCGCAACCTATACCCTGTATAGCGACGGTCTCCCGGGATGGCCTTCCGCGCCGGCTTACCGATGGACGCTCGCGCAGCCGTCGCCGCGCTACCGCTACTTGCTGCCCACGCCGGAGGAAGTCAGCCAGGGTGCGCCGGTGCGAGCCGCCCCGGCCGCGCGCGATGCCGCCGCCGCGCCTTTCCTGAAAGCGGGAGCCTGGATGCCGCTGTCGGTGGCGGCGCCGATGACGCGGGTCGCCCTGCTGAAGCTCCTCATGTACGTCGGGCTGGGCCTGCTGCTGATGCTCTATCCCCTGGGCCGCGAGCAGGAAACGAAACTTTACAAGAATGTGGTTCGTTGCGTGCTCGCCACCGGACTGGTTATCAGCCTTGTCGGCCTGGCCGAGCAGCTCTTTCCCAACGGCAAGCCGCTGTGGATTTTCTCGCCCTACGACTGGCGGGGCGCGCCAGCGTGGGGCTACCGCTGCTTCGGAACCTTCGCCAATCCCGACCATTTCGGCGATTACCTGGCGATGGTGTGGTCGTTCGCCCTGGCGGGGATGCTGTTTCCCAACATCCTGGGCAAGGTGCGCGACCGCGTCGCGGTTCCGATTCTGTGCGCAACCGTCGGCCTGGTGGTGCTCGCGGCCCTGCTCGCCACGGCCTCGCGCGGCGGATGGCTGGCGGCGATCATCGCCAGCGCCACGATCGTGCTGCTGGCCGCGCGTCTGCCCGCGGAAACCCGCCCGGCGCTGCTGCGCCAGCAATCCCGCGCCCGGCGCGCGCTGATGCTGGGCGGCGCGCTCGTCGCCGTGCTCCTGGTCGCGTCGCTGTTTACCAGCAATGCCAGCCGCAGCACGGCCTCCGATCGGCTGCAAGACGCCATCTACCGCGAGTCGGCCGCAAGTCGCCTTCAGGTGGCGCGCCAAACTATCCCGATGATCCGCCAGTTCCCGATCTTCGGCGTGGGTTTGGGCGCATGGCCTGAGATTTACCCCAGGTACACGCCGCCGCCCTGGAACGGCGTCTTCATGAACGCGGTCCACGACGAGTACGTCCAGTTCGCCGCCGAGACGGGCCTCGTCGGACTGGTGCTGGGCGGAGCAATTCTTGTCCTTGCCGCGTTGCGTATCGGATCGGGAATAACGCAAGTGGGCTCCGATCTTTTCCCCATCGCGGCCGCCTGCGCGGGCGCGCTGGCCGCGATCGCGGTCCATTCCATTTTCGATTTCCCGCTGCGCGTCCCGGCCAACGCGCTCCTGGCCGTAATCTGCCTGGCGCTGCTGTTGCGGATGCTCCCCGAAAGGACGGGTCCGCGCGGCGCTTCCTCCCCTGCCCCGGCGTCTTCGCGGGGAAAGGCGCCCCTCGACGGGCTCTGGCAAAGGGGCGCAGCGCTGGCGGGGCTGGTGGTGTGCGTGATCGCGCTGGGGGCTGCTGTGCGCCAGCAGCGCCGTCCCTATCCTTACGATTTGCGCCGGCCCGCGACCGTGGACGAGGCGGTCGCCGAGCTTCTGCGCTATCCGATCAACGCGCCGCTGCACGTGGCGCTGGCGCAATTGCTGCCGTTGCCCGATTCCGCCGGTATCCGCGAGGCCGAAGTCAAGGCCGCGCTGCAACTGGATCCCGCCAACCCGGCCGCGCGCGACCTCTACGCGGCCGACCTGATGGCGTCGGGGAACGAGGCCGCCGCCTTGCGCCAGATCACGCGCTCGGTCTTCGACGCCCCCAGCTTCGATGCCCATTACTATCTGAGCGGCAGGTTCCTTCCCTGGCTGACGCCCGCCGAGCTTGACGCCGTGATCGTCGGCTTAAAGCGCGCCGCAGCCGCCGGCTACCAACCCGCGCTCCAGACCCTGACCTTGATTTGCGACAATTTCGGGCGCTGGAGCGAAGAGGGTGAGTTTCTCGCGCAGGCCGCCGCCACAACGGATGATGCGGCCGCGAAATCGGCGCTCCTGACCCAGGCCGGGACCGCCTTCGTCAACGCCGACCAGCGCCTCCAGGCACGCGACGTGTTGCAGCAGGCGATCGCCGCCGATCCGCGCAACGCCGCCGCCTATCGCAACCTCGCAGTTGAAGTTTACGCGCGTGCGGGCAAAATCGACGACGCGCGGCGGGTGATTAACCAAGGTTTGGCCGCGGGCGCCCCGGTCACGCCGCTGTACGAGGCGCTGGCCGATGTCGCCCTCGCGCATCATGACCTGCCCGCGGCCGAGGAGGCGCTGCAGCGAGCGGTGGCCGCTCAGCCCTACAACTTCGAGTTGATTCGGCGCCTGGGCGAAGTTTATGCCAGCGACAACAAGCTGGACCGGGCGATCAGTTGGTTGCGGCGGGCAAGCCGGATTAATCCCGCGGCGGCGCCGGTCTTTTTCGCGCTAGCCCAGGCCGAGGAGAACAACTACCAGTTCTCCGCCGCCGACCGCGACTACGCGCGGGCGATCGCGCTTGACGGCGCCAACACGGGTTACCGCGCGACCTACGCGGACTTCAAGAAGCGGGTCGCCGACGCCACCCCGCATTCACCGTGACAAACCAGTTCGCGCAGTTTTTTTGTGGAACATTTCGCTTGGATGTAGCACGATGCGTTGTCTGATCCTGGGCCTCAATTATCTGCCCGAGAGCACCTCGATCGGTCCCTACACCGCCGATCTCGCCGAATATCTGCAGCGCCAGGGCCATCAGGTGCGGGTGATTACCGGCTTCCCCCTGGCGCCGCATTTCCGCGTCTGGGACGGCTACCGCGGGCGCCTGTTCATGCGCGAGAAGATCAACGGTATCGACGTCCTGCGCACCTGGCTTTACGTGCCCGAGCGGCCCGGCCGCGCCCGCAACCGCATCCTGTTCGACAGCTCCTTTGCGATTTCCTCGCTGCTCGGCGCCATGGTCGCGGGTCCGATCGACGTGGTGATCGCGATCTCGCCGCCCCTGCAGATCGGGCTGACCGCCTGGATGCTCGCCCGGCTCAAAGGCGCCCGCGTCTTTCTCCAGATCAAGGATCTGGTGCCCGACGCCGCGATCGCGGCGGGCATGATGGCGCCCGGGGGCCGCGCGGCGCGGCTGGGCTATGCGCTGGAGCGCGCGGTGTATCGCAGGGTGGACCGGATCGGCGTGATCTGCGAGGGCTTCCGCGCCAATCTCGCCGCCAAAGGCGTCTGCGCCGACAAGCTCGAACTCATCCCCGACTATATCGATCTTGATTTCATGCGCCCGGCCGCACGCGTCAACGGCTTTCGCGCCCGGCACGGACTGGCATCCGAGGACTTCGTGGTCACCTATTCGGGGAGCATCGCGCTCAAGCAGGGGCTGCGCGTGTTCGTCGAGGCGGCCGCCGCGATGGCCGATGAGCAGGACTGCCGCTTCCTGCTGATCGGCGACGGTCCCTATCTGGCCGATCTGCACAATGCCGCCCGCACGCTGGGCGCCCGCAACCTGAGCTTCCTGCCGCTGCAGCCGCGCGAGACGCTGCCCGCGCAACTGGGTGCCGCCGACGCCCTGGTGATTACCCAGCGCAAGGCCGTGGCCGACTGTGTCTTTCCCGGCAAGCTGCTCTACTACATGGCGGCAGGCCGTCCCATCCTCGCCGCGGTCAGCGAACAAAGCGAGACCGGCGCCTTCATCCAGCGCCACGGCGTGGGGCTGGTGGTCGAGCCGGAAAATCCCCAGGCTCTGGTCGAGGGCATCCGCACGCTGCGCTCGCAACCCGACGCGGCGGCGCGGATGGGCGCGGCAGGGCGCGCGATGGCGGAGCGGATGTTCAACCGCGACGTGGTGCTGAAGGACTTCGAGCGGATCCTCCGCGAGATGGCTGCCGTATCGTCATGATTCGCGAACGCTCGATGCTTTCGTACCTTATCCTGGCGGCGGACGTCGCCGCGCTGGGTGCGGCCTTCGTCTTTACTTATTGGGCCGCGCCGGTGGTGGGGCGGACGGTCTTCGGCGTGACTCCCTTCGTGCTCGAACCGTTCGATGAGTACCTGTGGCTGCTGGTCGTGATCCTGCCCGCATGGTTCCTGGTGCTCAACGCCGGCGGTGACCCGCTCGCCCAGCTCGAAGTTTCACCGTTGGGCATCGTTTGGCACGTGCTCAAAACGGGCATGACCGCCACCGCGCTGGTGGCGCTTTACCTCTACGCGACCAAGAACCCGCTCTCGCGCATCCTTATCCTGAGCGAAGGGCTCTTCACCACCTGCTTCCTGATGGCCGAGCGGTGCGCGATGCTCACCCTGGTGCGCTTGCGCAAGCGGCGCGGATGGGACCGGCGCAGCGTGCTGGTTGTCGGCGACGACGAACACGCAGCGTGGGCGATCCGCGCCATCCGCGACGATCCGCGCGGGCGGATGGAGGTATGGGGATGCCTGGCCGAGCGCCCCGGCGCCGCCGCGGTGGAAGGCGTGCCGGTGGCGGGCGCGCTGGCCGATTACCGCCAGATCATCTGGAAGAGCCCGATCGAGGAAGTGCTGATCAGCCCGCGCGTGGCGGCCGGTCCCGAGGCCGAAGCGATCATCCGCTACTGCGACCTGGCCGGACTTACCGTCCGCGTCATCCCCACCAACGCGCTCCTGGATCCCGCAATGTGGCGGCGGACGCGGCTGGAGGAGTTTTTCGGCCGGCCGGCGCTGAGCATTGTCGCCGGGTCGCGGCCCGGCGGACAGTTGCTGATCAAGCGGGCCATCGATCTGGCGGTGTCCGCGCTGCTGCTCGTCCTGCTCTCGCCCTTGCTGCTGATTTTGGCGATCGCGGTTAAGCTTTCCTCGCCGGGGCCGGTGTTCTATCGATGGCGCGTGATGGGCAAGGGCATCCGACCCTTCACCGGGTACAAGTTCCGCACCATGGTCGCCGACGCCGACGCGCGCAAGGCGGAGCTGGCCGCGCGCAACGAGATGAGCGGGCCGGTCTTCAAGATCCGCGACGATCCGCGCGTCACGCCGCTGGGGCGGGTGCTGCGCAAGTACAGCCTGGACGAGCTGCCGCAGCTGTGGAGCGTGTTCAAGGGCGACATGAGCCTGGTGGGGCCGCGGCCGCCCGGGCCGCATGAATTCGAGCGCTTCGAGATCTGGCATCGGCGCAAGCTGGCGGTCAAACCGGGCATCACCTGCCTGTGGCAGGTGGGCGGACGCAATCGCATCTCCCATTTCGACGACTGGGTGACGCTGGATCTGGAATATATCGACAACTGGTCGCTGTGGCTGGATCTGAAGATCCTCGCCCGCACCGCCCTGGTGGTAGTCAAAGGCACCGGCGTTTAGCAGCGGATTGAGAAATGCGGAAAAGACCAACGCAACACAATCGCGGTCTCAACGCCCTGCGTAAAAGCTGGCCTCTTTCCCCGAAGCTTCTCTTTCGCGGGGGGGAGGTAAGGGAGTGAGAGCAGGCTGGCGATTTTTCGACTGCCTGCCAAGGCTAAGACGGCATATGGAAAGCGGCGCGCTATGAGCCGATTGGCGTTTCTCAGAAGGTGCGTGATGGGCCAGCTCGTGCCGGCACGATTTCGATGCCCGAACTGCAGGAGCAAAGAGAGCGTGGGCGTGTCGCGCAAATACCTGGTTACCCAGCTTCGAGAGTGCCAGAAGTGCAGCTTGTTGTTCCGCGTTCCTACCGATAACCCACGCAACAATCTCCGGTATTACGAAAGCGAGTACTCACAGGGTTTCACCACCGAGATCCCCTCGGACGATACGCTGGCGGAGCTACTGAAGGATTCCTTTGCGGGGAAGGAAAAGGACTGGAGCTACTATAACCGCGTGCTCGGAATGCTGGGATTGGCGGCTGGCGCCCGCCTGTTCGACTTCGGCTGCTCCTGGGGATACGGCAGTTGGCAGATGGCGCGGGCCGGATTAACGGTGGTGGCGTCCGACGTGGCCCCGAGCAGGCTCAGATTCGCCGCCGAAAGACTTGGGGTTACCACCATAGACGACGCCGAGGCAGCGGCTGATCCGCGCCTTGCGGCCAGCTTCGACTGCTTCTTCAGCGCCCATGTTCTGGAGCACGTGCCGCGGCCCAGCGCGGTGTTCGATTTTGCGCGACGACTTTTGCGCCCGGGCGGCTTGTTCGTGTCGTTCACGCCCAACGGATGTGCCGCGGCCCGAAAGGTGCAGGCAAACTGGGAGAAATGGTGGGGAGAGGTGCATCCGAACTTTATCAACGACCGGTTTCTGGACCGCGCCTTCGCCGATTGTCCCCGGGTGATCGGCTCCTCACCCGTAACGTCGGTATCGTTTCCGGCGGCGCCTGTCCTGCAGCGCCTTGACGACCTGCGGGGCGCGGAGCTGTTTTTCGCCGCACGCGTCGGGAGGTTTGGCAGTGCCTGAACCCTGTGCCATCGGAGCCGAGGGCGTGCGGGTGACGAGCTCGAGCTTCAAGAGGCACTTCGCCACGACCACCGCGACGAATCTCGCGATGATGGCGGTTGGTGTCGCCACGGGCACTCTGTCCGCCCGGCTGCTTGGTCCCCAGGGACGCGGCGAGCTGGCCGCGATCACAGCCTTCCCGGCGATGGTTTCGGCCCTCGCGTTGATTGGTGCGCCGAGTGCGCTGCTCTATTACGTGGCGAGGTTTCCTGAGCGATCGGCAGCCTACCTCGCTGCAAGTGGCGTCGTAGCCATGTGCGGCGTCGTGCCGGCCTTCATCGGCGCCTATTTGTATATTCCGGTGCTCCTTGCCCATCAGCGGCCGGGCGTCGTTTGGGCGGCGCGGATTTTTCTCTTGCAGATGGCGGTCTATCTGTTCGCGAGCTCGCCGGGCGAGATGCTGCGGAGCGTGGGTCGGTTCGGCCAGTGGAATGCCCTTCGAGCCGTGCCGCGGCTTCTGGTGCTGGGTGCCTTCCTGTTCGCGTGGGCCGCATCAATCCGGCGTCCCGAGTTCTTTGCCCTGGCTTCGCTGGTTGCCTCCGGCGCGATGGTATTCCCCCTCTGGACATGGCTGACTCCCGTGCTCATTGGCAGCCCGAGGCCCACCTGGGCGGAGTGCGCGGAGATCACCCGGTACGCGCTGCCATCGGTTCTCGGGCAGCTACCGCGAAACCTCAATCTCAACCTCGATCAGGTGGTGATGTCGGCTGCGCTGCCCGCGCGCGCGCTGGGCCTGTACGCGGCAGCCGTCGCGTGGAGCGGGGCGTCAGTCCCGATCCTTCAGGCGATCGGGTTCGCCCTGTTCCCACGAATCGCATCCAGTCACCACGCGGAAACGAGAGCCCGCGTCCTTGCGCGAACCGTTCGCCTGACCACTTTCATCGCGGTTGCAATGACGCTGGTAATACTTGCGGCAACGCCCGTGGCGGTTCCCGCGCTGTTTGGAACCGGTTTCACTGAGGCCGTGAAGCCCGCGACCATCCTGGTGCTGGCAGGGCTTTTCTCCGGGATCAACATGGTCCTCGGGGACGGCGTGCAGGGGCTGGGCGAGCCCGCGACCGTATTCGCGGCTGAAGCTCTCGGGCTGGTCGTGACCGCCACATCGCTGGCGGCGCTGATCCCGCGCCTGCAAATCACCGGGGCGGCAATCGCCTCGCTGCTGTCGTATGCCTCGGTGACCGCATTCCTTGTCTACCGAACATGCGCTCTGGCCAGGCTGAGTATCGCCGATCTGCTTATGCCGCGGATAACCGAGCTTCGACTCACCTGGCAGGCGGCCAGCCATCCGATCGGCAGCGCCGCACAGCGGCTGCTGGCCGCCGTACGAGCCAACTGACACGGGCGAGCATAACCTGGCGTGCGACTCATCCACATCATAAGTCCCAGCTATCCGCCGGAACCGGGCGGGCTGAGTGAACACACCTATCTGCTCGCGAAGGCCCTGGCGGAAGGCGGAGACGAGGTTCGGGTCTGGGCCCCGGCTTATGGCGGCCGCACTCCTCCCGAGGCAAGAGGCGTGCGGGTCACGCTTGTTCCCCGCGGCTGGGGACCCGGGGCCTTGCGCGCCATGAGCAAAGGCATGGCCGCGGACCAACCCGACGCCGTTATTGTCCAGTTCCTCGTCAACGGCTACGGCTGGCTGTGGATGAACTTGCCTTTCTGCTACTGGCTGCGCGCCCAGGCGAGAAAGCACCCCCTGTGGGTCCTTTTCCATCAGATGGTGATACCGCGCAGACGAGGCAACAGGCTGCGGCGCACCGTCCGCGAGGCGGTGGGCCGTTACATGGACCTGGCGATAGCCAGCGCCGCGCAGCGACTGCTGGTGACTATTCCGGAATGGGCTTACCTTCTGACCGTTCAACTCGGCACCCCCCTCAAGATCGACCTCGCTCGTTTGTTCAGCAATGTTCCCGTGGTGCGCGATGACGCGGGGATTGCAGCGATTCGAAAGCGTTATGTGCGTCCTGGCGGAACTCTGATCGGGAATTTCTGCGCGGGCATGCCGCTGGTCGACACGGTCAGCCGGGGCCTCTATCCGACCCTGCTCAAGCATCGCGAGGCGGTATTGCTGTTGATCGGCGGGATCAACGACAGGGCGGCCGCGGCTATCCGCAGCCGGCTCGTTAGCTCCGATCCCGCCCTCGCAGAGCGGATTCACATCACCGGCTACCTCACGCTTTCCGAGCTTTCGCTGCACCTGAGCGCCTGCGACCTGTTCGTGCAGCCGGTGCACGACTGCCGGTGTGGAACGAGCAGTAAGCTCGCCAGCGTTCTCGCCCACGGTCGGCCGTCGATTACCACGGTCTCCGCGGTGACCGAAGATTTCTGGGCAAAAAGCAACGCTTTACTGGCCGCTGACGCAGGCGATCCGCGGGCGCTGCAGGAAATGACGGAATTTCTTACCACCGATCGCGAGGCGCGCCACCGCTACGCAGCCGCAGCGCGCGAACTCTACCTTAAGCACCTCGACATCCGCCACGTGGTCCGCACGCTGGGCGGAGGCAACGCAGCCGCTGAGGGGGGCGTAGGGAGCGGCGAAACGGCGCCTACGGGCGAAGTCGGCCGCGCTCAGCCGGCTCGCTTGGGGGCGGGAATCGGGCGATGAAGGGGCTCTTGCAACATTTGCACAACTTCAGGCTCAACATCCGGGAGATCAGAGCCAACAGTTGCCGCAACTATGAGCTCGCGAAAGCCGCGTATTTGGACGAGGTGATGCGCCAGGAGCGCTATCGGGACGAGAAGCGGCTTACGCGCTACGGGTACCGCGCATACTGCCAGAACGACGAAGACGGCATCATTGCCGAGATCTTCAGGCGCATCGGCACGACGAGCCGCACCTTCATCGAGTTCGGGATTGGTGACGGCAGCGAGTGCAATACGCTCAATCTTTTAGTGGGCGGATGGCGGGGGCTTTGGCTCGAAGGCGATCCAGGCCGCGCGGCGCGGGCGCGCGCGGTGTTTCAGGGCGCGATCGAGCGCAAGCAGCTCACCGTCAGCCAAGCGCTCGTGACCGTGGAGAATATCAACAGCGTCCTGTCGGAAAACGCCCCCGCGAGATCGGTAGATCTGCTCAGCATCGACGTGGACGGGAACGACTACTGGCTGTGGCGCGCTCTGACCGCTGTCGACGCCCGCGTTGTCGTGATCGAGTACAACGCGCTCTGGCGCCCTCCCCTGTCCATAACGATGCGTTATCAAGAGCCGTACAAATGGAGCCTGCAACGGCACTCCGGGGCTAGCCTCTGTGCAATGGAAAAGCTGGGGCGCGACAAGGGCTACAGTCTCGTAGGCACCAGCTTCGCCGGAGTCAACGCCTTTTTCGTGCGCGCCGATCTGTGCGGTGAAAACTTCTGCGCCCCTTTTACGGCAGACAACCATTACGAACCGAACCGCAGCTTCCTGGGCGGCTATCCCGACTGGCCGCCAGAGGGCATCGACTTCCTGGAAACTGTGTAGTCCTCACCCATGAGGCAGGTGCGTGAGTAGTCCGATTCTCCTCGTGCCACTGGCGGCCATTCTGGGTCTGGTCTGCTGGGGTGCGATCATTCCGCGCTGGCGCCGGGGACTGGAACTATACATCCTCTTCATCCCCTTCGCCGGCGCCGTCGAGTTGTGGCTGTATCCAGCTTCCTGGGCCGTGCTCATCAAGGATTTCCTCTTCGCCATACCGGCCTACATCGGCTTCGCGCTTTCGGGCGAACTCGGCTCAGCTCTGGCCGGCATTCCGCGCTCCTTCGGCGCGATAGTCCTGCTGTTCGTGGGTATCGTGCTGGTGCAGGCTTTTAATCCCAGCGGCCCCGGTTTGCTCCCCACGCTGGTCGGCCTCAAGGTCTGGCTGTTTTATGTACCGATGTTGCTGCTCGGTCGCGCCTACGTCCGCGACGAAGCCAGCCTCCTGCGCCTGTCGCGGTTAATGATCGGCCTCATCTGGTTGCCCTGTTCCGTTGGTATCCTGCAGTGGCTGCTGTCCCTGGCGCTGGGTTATCAGTACGCGATCAGCCTTTTCTACGGGCCTGCCGCTATCAGCGCAACGCAGGGCTTTGCGCGGTTCAACAACGGCTTGATGCGCATTCCCGCGACCTTTGCCTTCGTCACCCAATATCTACTTTATATCCTGTGCATGTTCGTGCCGGTGCTCGGCTGCAGCGCTCTCGAGCAGGATCCCGGGTGGCAGAAATTACGGACGGCAAGCCTGATTTTGCTGTGCGTCGCGGCTTTCATGAGCGGCTCTCGCGCGGCGTTTATATTGGTGCCTGTCCTTCTGTTTGTCTTCTATGAACTCAGGAGGGGCGCCGTCGGCTTCATCTGGGCGGGTATCCTGGTCGCCACGGTTCTCGGCCTTGCGCTCTCGGTGTCGCAGGTCGACCGTACGGGACTGCTGCATATGGAGACCGACCTTAGCGAGAACTATGCGGTCGGGCAGTTGGGCGAGATCCAGGAGGCGCTTGCGCAGACGTGGCTTGGCCGCGGCGTCGGCGCGGACACTGGCGCGGCGCACGTGGTGAGCGACGATCCCTCGCAGTCTGCAGCCTTTGAAGGTTTCTATGCAAAAGCTGTCGCGGAGCTGGGAATCGCCGGATGCTTGATCGTCATAGCCGCTCAAATGATGTGCCTGATTGTAGCAGCGTCGGTCCGTTCTCGCTGCCAGCAAACCGTCGTTGCGCCATATTGCGACGCAATCATGGCATTCACGCTTTTGGTCTTGGTTTACGGCTACAAAGGTTCAGTCCTGAGTCTCGATCCGATGAACATGTTATACTGGCTGCTCGGAGGAGTACTATTCTCGCTTCCCGATATCGGCGTCTGGCGCTCGCGAAGCGACTGGTACGGCGAGTATACCGCTCAGCCGGCGCTACGCGTACCTGAACCCAATCTCGCACAAGCCGCGAATGCCTCGGGGATGTCGCCGCAGCCATGAAAGTTAACATCGCAGTCTGCGGCAGGTTCCACTACCACAACTATGTCCGCTATCTCTCCGCACTGGGGATACTCAACCGGTTCTACTACTCCCATCGCATCGGTAATGGGGCCGATCAGCTAGGCATCGCAGGGTCGCAAGCGGTTAATGTCTGGCCCAAAGAGTACCTGGTGCAATTTCACGGCCGTCTGTTCCGGGGCCGGCTGATGGAAGAGATGGCGCCATTTTACGGCGACCTCTGGCAAGCTGGGGTCCTGCGGCGCTGGAGCCGGGCCGACACCCTGCACCTGATGCTGCATGGAAATGGCCTCCGCCTGGCAAAACGCGCGCGAGGCGAAGGCAGTGCGGTGATCGTCGAGCCCGTTAATCGGCACATCGAAGAGGCCTTCGAGATAGTCGAGAGTGAGCGCGAAAGGCTTGGCTTAAAGCGGCGGAAGGGCTTGGCTCGCGCGCATCTTCGCCAGCTTGAGGAAGCGGCGCTGTCCGACTTTCTGCTCGCACCCTCGCGGGTCGTGCGGGACTCGTTCGTAAGGCGCGGCTATGACCTCTTAAGAACCGCGGTGATTCCGTTCGGAGTGGACCTCGGCCGCTTCAGACCCCTGGACGAAGCCGGCCTGAGGGACAAACGGTTTCGCGTCATCTGCGTGGCCCAGGTAACGCCGCGCAAGGGCCAGATCTATCTCTTGGAAGCCTGGAAGAGGCTTGCCCTGCCGAACGCGGAGCTGTTGCTTATAGGTGTGGTATCAGCCGAGATGCAGCCTCTTTTACGGCGCTATGCGGGTATCTTCAGGCTTATCCCCGGCGTTGCGAACTCGGAGCTGCCACGCTTTTACGGACAGTCGTCCGTATTCGTCCTGCCGTCGCTCGAGGACGGATACGCCGTTGTGTGCGGCGAAGCAATGGCGTGCGGCCTTCCCGTCATCACGACCGCGGACAACGGCGCTTCGGACATCATCGAAGAGGGGAAGCAGGGGTTCGTCATTCCGTCGCGATCGCCGGAGGCGATCGCCGAGTGCCTGGAGCGCCTCTACCGCGACCCCGAGCTCCTGGAGGAGATGTCGCGTGCGGCGCTGGCCAAGGCCCGCTCGCAACTGGGCTGGGACCGGTACGCTGCGAAGCTGGTCGAGATATACCGCACGGCATTGGCCGACGGAAGCAAACCAGAGGCGCAGGCTGTTTGACGCTTGACGGCGCTCCGATTACTGGCCGCATCACTACAGACGAAGTGGTGGCTTTGTCACCCGGACGGCAGGTGCGCGAAGTCTCCGTCGGCTGATGGTTCGCGTCGCTTACCTCGTCAGCCATCCGATTCAGTACCAGGCGCCGCTTTTACGCCTGCTCGCGCAGCAGCCGGACTTTTCTCTTAAGGTGCTATTTGGCGCCAACACGGCCGCCGGAATTCGTGACCCCGGCTTTGGAACCGATATCAAGTGGGATGTGCCCTTGCTCCAGGGTTATGAGCACGAGTTTCTGCCAGCGCTGGCAGGTGGCGCATTAACCAGCGTGCGCCCTCTCAACTTCGGCATCGGGCGGCGGCTTAAGCGCGGCGGCTACGACGTGCTCTGGATCCACGGCTATACCCGCCTGTCGCACATCCTAGCAATCGTCGCGGCCAAACGCCGCGGCATTAAGGTGATGGTCCGCGACGAGGCCCACGGCGCCAACGTGCGCGAGTCGGGTCCGCGTGAGCGTGCGCGGCGTGCCTTCTATGCCTTTCTTACCCGGATGGCTGACGCCTTCCTGGCGATCGGCACGCTCAATCACGATTACTACCGCCGCATCGGCGTGCCGGAGACGAGGATTTTTTCCGTCCCCTACGCGGTGGATAACTCCTTCTTCCGTGAACGCGCGACGGCAGCCGCTCACCGGCGCGAGGAGCTCCGCCGTGAGCTTTGTCTTGCGCCCGAACGCCCTATCGTCCTCTTCGCGGGAAAGCTGATCCAGCGCAAGGGAGTTATGACCCTGCTCCACGCATACAGCCGGCTTTCTTCCGACCGCCGCTCCGAGCCGGAACCATGCCTTCTGTTCGCGGGCGATGGTCAACAGCGCAGCGCGATCGAGGAATTCGCGGCCGCCTCGGGCTGGAAGTCCATCCGTGTGCTGGGCTTCAGGAATCAGACGGAGTTGCCCGCGCTCTACGATCTATGCGACCTGTTTGTCCTGCCCTCGCTCTACGAGCCCTGGGGCCTGGTCGTGAACGAGGTCATGAACGCCGGCAAAGCGGTGATCGTCAGCGATCGGGTGGGCTGCGGGCCGGATCTGGTCAAGCCCGGGATCAACGGCGCTATATTTCCCGCCGGCGACGCGCAAGCCCTCGCCGCAGCGATGGCAGCTCTTCTTCGCGACCGCAACACCCTTTTCTGCATGGGTAAGCGCAGCCTTGAGATCATAGGACACTGGTCTTTTAACGAAGACCTGATGGGTATTCGCGCAGCCCTCGCTTATCTCGCGAGCAGTGCGTCATGAAGCCAGCTACGGGCGACTACCGGCAGGCGATCTACGCCTCTTACCTGACCGGGCAAGGGGAGGAATCGCCCGAGACGATCGCGGCGCACATCCGGGTGCGGGCGAACCATTGCGCCCGCATCATCAGGGATTTCTTTCCCGCCGACCGCAACGCCTCGATCCTGGAGCTGGGTTGCGGTCACGGCGCGCTGCTCTACCATGCGCAGGCCGCCGGCTACCACAATATCCGCGGCGTCGACACCTCGCCCGAGCAGATCGCGGCGGGCCGCCGTTTCGGCGTCGGCAACCTGGCCCAGGGCGATTGCTTCGAGACTCTCGCCCAATGCGCCGACGCCAGCGTCGACGCGGTCGTGGCGCTGGACGTGATCGAACACTTTACCAAGCCGGAGCTGTGCCGCCTGACCGCCGAAGTCGCCCGCGTCCTCAAGCCCGGCGGCCGCTGGATTATCCATTGCCCCAACGGCGAGTCGCCCTTTGGCAGCCGGATGCGCCATTGGGACTTCACGCACGAACTATCGTTCACGCGCCATTCCCTGCGCCAGTTGCTGTCGGCTTTTGGATTTCGCGCGGTGGACTGCTGCGAAGACGGGCCGGTCCCGCACGGCGCCAGGAGTGTCGCTCGCCTGGCGCTCTGGCGCACGGTCCACGCTATCCTGCGCGCCTGGTTAATCGTGGAAACGGGCCAGATCGATACGCCTATCTTCACGCAAAACCTTTTCTGTGTCGCGCGCAAATGAGCGACTACGCAATCAAGTCCCACTTCGCTCGCGAACCGGGCCTGCTCGGCTAAGCCACTTGGGATGTGAATCAGCCAGATGGGCGTATCCGTACTGATACCCGCGCGCAACGAGGAAAAGAACCTCGCAAAGTGCCTGCGCACCGTGGCCTGGATCGCAGGCACCGTCTGGATCTTGTTTTTACGCAACCGCTCCACGTGTGACTCAGATGCAAATGCAGCTGCTCTACGCAGCACCATATATAGGCGCAAGCACCGGCGGCTTGGCTAAGGACGTGCCCGGCCTCTGCGCAGAGATGGCTCGCCGTGGCCATCAGGTGACCTTATTTGCCCTCGACGACTGCGGGTCGGCCGAGGAACGGAACGGTCGGGAACTGGCGGCGTCCCGAGATGGCTACGCGATGCGTCACTTCCGCCCTCTTGGAGGATGGCGCGCTTTCCGCCGCTGGGGAGCATCGCCGGGCTATATCGCAGGGATGCGCAGTGCCGTGCCCAACGCGGACATCATACACGTCTACTCCGTGTATAACTTCAGCAGCTGGCTAGCCGCAACCAGCGCCCGACAGGCTTCGGTGCCATACGTTCTGGAGCCGCATGGCTGTTTCGACGACTTCGTATATCGGCATCACGCGGCGCGCAAGCGCCTGTACGAGATCGCCTTTGTACGCAACAACTTACGGAAAGCATCAGCCGTGCGGTTTCTCACCGAGATGGAGGCCCAGACGGCCGCCAGGAACTGCGGCGGAGGGTTGCGCGGAATCGTAGTTCCGACGGGGATTGACGTCGAGGAAATGACACGGGAGGCGATTTCCTGCGACCTCCGCGCCTACGGCGTAGAGGAACGGTACAGGAAGCAACTTATCGTGTTCGTCGGAAGGCTCCATAGAAAAAAGGGAATCGACCTCCTGGCCAGAGCATTCGCCGAAGTTGCGGCGCGTAATCCGCTCGCCTTTTTGATGGTTGTCGGCCCCGACGAGGGCATGCGCTCCGAGGTTGAGACGATACTCAGATCCGCGAGGGTTCACGACAGAGCAGTCTTCACGGGAATGCTGACGGGACAGGCGAAGACGGCGCTGATGGCGAGTGCGCGAGCCATTGCCGTGCCGTCCTACGGCGAGAACTTCTGCAACGTGGTAATCGAAGCGCTGGCCCTGCGCGTTCCGGTAGTGATCACGGATCGAGTCGCACTGTACCCAGAGGTGGCGGCGGCCGGCGCGGGCCTCGTTGTAGGCCTGGACGAACGCGAACTGGCCCAGGCGATTGCGAGGCTGCTAGCGGACCCGGCGTGCGCGCAACGCATGGGGGAAAAGGGCCGCTCGCTGGTCGAAGCGAAGTTTACCTGGAAGGCAGTCGGCGCGCAGATGGAAGAAGCCTATCTGCGGGTACTTGGGGCACAGACCCTGGCCGCCCAGCGGGAAAGCGCCAGCGCGCGTTAAGGTCATGCCGCCAGCGATCCGATTGGTTACGCGCGCGCCGTCAATCACGGCCAGGCATCTATGGTGACCCCCGAGCGGTCCGCTTTGGCGAAGGCCGAGACGGCGGTTTCGCGGGTGCTCGTATATCGCCTTGGCAGCCTCGGCGATACGGTTGTGGCCCTTCCTTCGCTTTATCTTGTCGCCCGCGCGTTTCCAAGCGCTACGCGCTTGCTGTTGACGAATCAACCAGCAGTTGAAAAGGCCGTGCCAGCGCAATCGCTGCTAGAGGGAACGGGGCTCGTCCAGGGCTCCCTGACCTATCCCTTGGGTACGCGGGATCCGTGGCGCCTGCTCTCCCTGAGGAACCGGATCCGGGCATGGCGCCCGGAGGTGCTCGTCTACCTGGCGGCGGTGCGCAGTGCGAAAGCCGTGTACCGGGACGCCATCTTTTTTGCGGCTTGTGGCATTCGACGTATGGTCGGACTGCCTTTGACGCAACGAATGCAACGCAGCCTTCCGCTCGGCAATGGCCTTTTCGAGAGTGAAGCGCATCGCCTGGCCCGCTGCCTGGGGGGCCTTGGAGATGCTCGGCTCGACGACCCGTCCAGTTGGGACCTGCGTATATCCAATGCGGAGGCGGCGGCCGCTCGCGGCATGGCTAACCTCCCGGGTGGCGTTCGCGAGTACGTCGCGGCAGCCGTAGGGACCAAGATGTCGGTCAAAGATTGGGGCTGCAACAATTGGAGGGAGGCGTTAGGTCGAATTTCACTCCGATATCCAGGTTTGGGGCTGGTGCTGGTCGGCTCAGGCGACGAACGCGACGCCGCAGACGTCGCATCGGCAACGTGGCGCGGGCCGCGTCTTAACTTGTGCGGCTTGACGTCACCGCGCCAAAGCGCCGCGCTGATCGCCGAGGCAATCGCCTATGTGGGACACGACACGGGACCGATGCATCTGGCAGCCGCGGCCGGTATACCGTGCGTGGCAGTATTCAGCGCGCGCGATCTGCCGGGAGTCTGGTTCCCTTGGGGAACCCAGCACAGGATAATCTATCACTGCGTCCCTTGCGCGAACTGCCTGCTGGAAGTCTGTCCGGTTCACGCCAAAAAGTGCATCACCTCGATCTCGCCCGACGAGGTCGTCAACGCAGCGGTGGAGATCCTGGATCCGATCGTCGCTCGCCACACGGCAGCCAGCAAATAAAGAAGTGAGTGACGTACTTCGGCTCGCCTGGGCGTTCTGCACCTGGCCCAAGTTATCCCTCATCTCGTTGCGCTTGCTCGACGTTTGCGCCGCCAGGGAACCGAGTAAAAGAAGCGCTCGATCCATTCAGGTGTCAACGCAAGGTTCACAATGTCACTGATTCTAGGAATTAACGCATACCACGCCGATTCCGCGGCCTGCATCCTGAAAGCGGGCAAGCTGATCGCCGCGGCCGAAGAAGAGCGCTTCCGTCGCATCAAGCATTGGGCCGGCTTTCCGACGCGCGCGATTGCCTATTGCCTCAACGAGGCCGGCGCCGAGCTGAGCGACATCGACGCCGTTGCCGTGAATCGCAACCCACGCGCCAATCTGCTGCGAAAGATAGGCTACGCCGTGGCGCATCTGCCGAGCGCGGCATTGCTCGCCGATCGCATCCGGAATGCCAAAGCCTGGTCTTCGATCGAACAGAGCCTGACAGACGCGTTTGCGGGACAGCGACTTCGCTGTCCTGTGCACAACGTGGAACATCACTCGGCGCACCTGGCTTCGGCTTTCCTGGTCTCTCCCTTCGACGAGGCGCTGGTTCTGTCGGTCGACGGCCTCGGCGACTTCTCCAGCGCTTGCTGGGGCGTGGGGCGGGGAACATCGATCGCTATCGAGGGGCGTGTCTTCTCACCCCATTCGCTTGGCATCTTTTACGAGGCGATTACTCAGTATCTGGGCTTCCCGCATTACGGGGATGAATACAAGGTGATGGGTCTCGCTCCCTACGGCGAACCGAGTCTGGCGCGCGAGATGGATCAGATAGTCCGTCAGCAGCCCGACGGCACCTTTCGCCTCAACATGGAGTTTTTCACTCACGGCCGCAGCATGCGCGATTTCTCCTGGTCGGACGGAGCGCCGCAGTCCGGCCGGCTCTTTACCCCCGCCCTCGAAGAGCTTCTCGGACCGGCGCGCTTACCGGAACAGGAAATCACGGCTCACCACCGCAACGTGGCGCGCAGCGCGCAGGCAACCTACGAAAGAGCCTTTTTCTCCCTGGTCAACTCGATGTACGCGCGTCATCCGATCGACCGCATCGCGCTCGCCGGCGGTTGCGCGATGAACTCGGTGGCGAACGGACGTTTGTACCGCAACACGCCGGTCCGTCGCGTCTACGTCCAGGCGGCCGCCGGGGATGCCGGCGGCGCGATCGGAGCGGCCTATCTCACCTGGCATCGGCTCAGGACCGACGCGCCCCGCTTCACGATGAACCACGCATACTGGGGATCGCAGTTCAGCGATGAGGAGATCGGACAAGAGATTCGGGACAGAGGCGCCGCGCTGGAGGCGCTGCGCTGCACCAGGGAGCTGCTCGACGAGGATTCGCTGTGCGCCCGAACCGCGCGCCGTATCGCCGAGGGAGCGGTTGTGGGTTGGTTTCAGGGTCGCATGGAATGGGGGCCGCGCGCGCTCGGAAACCGGTCGATCGTTTGCGACCCGCGCCGCGCCGATATGAAGCAGATCCTGAACGCCAAGATAAAGCGCCGAGAGTCGTTCCGTCCGTTCGCGCCATCGGTTCTGCGATCCGCGGTCAGGGAGTGGTTCGAGACCGACGACGACGTCCCGTTCATGACGCAGGTTTTCCAGGTGCGAGCGGACAAGAGAGGCGCGATTCCCGCGGTCACGCACGTTGACGGATCGGGCCGCCTGCAGACCGTGGAACCGGCCAGCAACCCGCGCTACTGCCGTCTGATTGGGGAGTTCGCGAAGCTTACCGGCATACCAATCCTGCTCAATACATCGTTCAACGAGAACGAGCCAATTGTCTGCACACCTGGCGAAGCGCTGGACTGCTTTACCCGGACGGGCATGGACGTGCTGGTGCTGGGGAACTGGCTCGTCGAGCGCGCTGACGCGCCGCACCCCTGAGAGCAGACCGCCCAGCTCATGAACACGCTGCTGGCGCGTTAAACGGCGATACCAGGACCATTACCGATTCCAACGAAAGCGCCTGGGCGAAATGACGCGCTCAGACTCCTTTGAAGCGCGAAGCCGCTTGCTGAGCGACCCCGCCTGCCGACGCTGAACGCGCACCATCCCTTTCCCACGGGAGCGCGGCCGTCCTTCCTGATCCGCGGTAGTTGACGAAAGCGTCCCACCTTTGCATCGTCCGCACCATCCGGATGCGGATGATCTTCGGGCACCCGCCGTTGTCCCCTCCTGCTGGCTCTCAACCAGCTTTCAAAGAGTTACCCTTCGCCGGCCTCCCGGCTCGCCGAGGTCGGCGCGCTTGTCGGGTTCCGTAACATTTTGGCGGTCGAACGGGCCGGAGGAGCCATCTGCGCAGCCGCGCTTGCAGCCGGCGCAAGGAGCGTGATGAGCGCAGCGCAAATCGAGATGGCCAGAGGCGCTGCGCGAGAGCGCCGGCTCAGTCGATCGCGCCGACTGAAGTTGGCTTGTTCCAGAATGTCAGTGTGCCACAATTGTGCCAACCGGAAAGTCGGTGTGAGCAAGCGGCGAAAAAAAGCTCACAGTATCAAGGCTTTTTCTGATCGGAGGGGTGGCCGAGCGGTTGAAGGCACCGGTCTTGAAAACCGGCAGCGGCTAACGTCGCTCGTGGGTTCGAATCCCACCCCCTCCGCCATTTGAATACAGAACTGCGAAGGCCGGGCGCAGCCAGCTTTACGCCGGCAGCAGCGGTGAGCGGCTGATGCGGGTTGCTTTTCCAGCCGATGATGCGCGCTTCGCGGTTTGCCGCCTCGACGCGCTGGGCGAGCGCGGGCAGATGCTCGTGGCGGTAGCCGGCCATCGATCCTGATCCGCCCGCCTGATCCGCCCGCCTGATCCGCTCGCGCGCCGCCCCGGCGACTACTTCCGCCGCGCCGTGGACTCCCGGACAAATTGATCGATGGTGCCGAAGCGTTCCACCGCGGCGCGCAATGCCGCGTAGCCGGCGGTGCGACCCGCCACCCATCGTTTGAGTCCCTCCATGTCAAGCAGCGGCCGCACCCGGTTATCGGCGTGGCTCATGCCGAGGAGCAATTGCGCAAAGCGCGCGACCGGCGCGCTTTGCGCTTCATCCTCGATCACGGTGAAATTGCAATGATCGTAAAGCGGGGTCCGCGCCAGCACTCGCAGCGCGCCAGGAGCAACTATTCCTTCGTGTTCGAACACGGCGCGGTTGGCGTCGAGCATGCAGGCGGCGTCCGCGTTACCCTTGAGCAGCGCGCGCACGGCGTCGCGCTCGCCGCCCACATGATCGCCATGCTTGCCGGCCAGCAGATCGAACCTGACAACTTCAAAATCGCGGGCGGGTTCGAGCCCCTGTTCAGCCAGGAAGCTCAGCGGTATCAGCGTCGCCTGGGGCGAATCGCCGGCGCCAACCGCAACGCGCCGGCCCCTCAGATCGGCGGTCGCATGCAAATCGCTGTCCGCGCGGACCACTATAAGGGAGGCAAGGTCGCAATCCGTGTCGCGCATGCACAAGGCGCGGACCTTGCGTCCGGTGGCCTCGGCAATTTTTTCGCATTGCAGCCATGCCAGGGGCGAGTTCCATGCCACCGTGATCAGACCGTCGAACAGGGCGCGCACCTGGCGCTCGTAGTTGGAAAACAGCACATAATCGAAATCCAGGCCGTGGTCCGCGAAATAGGCGCCGAACCCATCCCAGATCGTCACCACCTTGGGGTCGTAGGCGACTGCGCCAAGAATCAAAGTCCGTTGAGGCTTTGTTGCCATCGATCTAAAACAGGCTCATGCCGCAGACAGCCTTGCCAATGAAGTCGTAAAGAACGTCGGTGGTAGGCGCCATCACGCTGGCGGCGCGGGCGTCGCGAAAGTATCGCTCCACGCCGACTTCTTTGCGGAAGGCCGCGCCGCCGCAAACGCGCATCGCCATCGCGAGCACTTCATCCGCCGCCTCGCCCGCGGCGGCCTTGCATTCCAGCACGCGCAGCATCGTATCCTCGCGCCCCTTGCTCAGCGCAGCAGCGGTGTCCTCGAGCAGAGCGCGTACCATGTCGGTCTTTATGCGCATGCGCGCGACGTAGTTGCGGATGGTCGCCAGGCCGGCCAGCCGCTCGCCGGTATCGGCGTGGCGGACGCGGCCTGCGTGTTCCGCTGTGCGCCGCACCGCAGCCTCCATCAGGCCCAGGGCGCAGGCGGAACTGAGCACATTAAACATTGGCAGCACGGTCGCCATCATGATGTCGAAACCCTTGCCATCCTCACCCAGCATCGCGGCGGCCGGGATGCGCGCACCGCGCGCCGTGACAGGCGACGAGTCGTTGCCGCGCAAACCCAGTCCGTCGAAGCGTCCGCTTACCTCCAACCCGGAGGTGTTGGCGGGCACCAGCCACAGCGTGCTCAGGCCCTCGGCGCGCAGCGGTTTGGATGACCATACATACGCGGTGGCGGCTGAGGCGGAGGTAACCCAGCTTTTGTGCGCCTCAAGGACAACTTCGGCGCCGTCGCTTCGGGCTGTACTGACCGGCGCCCAGAAATGGCTGCGCGAGCCTTCCTCGCTGAAGGCGAGCGTGCTCAGGTGAGTGCCCGACGCGACCGCGCGCCGCACGTCCATCGCGCCGTATGCTTCGATCACAGCGGCGCCGCAATAATGCATGCACAGCACCATCGCGGTTGACCCGCAATCCTGGGCGACGCGCTGGACAATGTCTGCCGCGCCGGCGAAGCCCAGTCCCATGCCGCCCGCTTCGGGCGCGCTGACGGCGCCCATCAGCCCGGCTTTTCTCAGCGCCTCAATCGAGCGCGCCGGAAAGACGGCGCGGGCATCAACCTCGGCCGCAGCGGGTCCGACGGTTTCCTTGCACACCTGTTCCACAAGGGTTTTGTAAGCCTCTGAATAAGTGCTCATCGCGCTTCGCCACCAAGCCGACCGGGCGAAGCGCCGGAAGGGCGATTCGCTACGACCAGCGGCCAATCGGCCCGATGCCATCGGGCCGGACGTCAATTCACCGGATGCGAATCATGATGAAGTGGCGATAGCATGAATTTTTACCGCTCGGCAACCGGCTGTTCCGTCAATCTTCCCCGGGCCTCGCGGGATTGGTTACCGATGGTTGCGGAGTGCCGCTCCGCGGTGTTCCTACTTGAGAGTTCGCCTCACAACAAAGGGAGAGGCTCCGTCGGCAAGGACGCGCCGCACTCATTGGTAATCAGCAGGTGGGCGCCCTATGATGGCCAGCGATGCTTAGCTGGCGGATGGTCGTGCTGTTCATTCATGTCAGCGCGGTGATTGTCGCGCTGGGCGCTTCGCTGTTTTCGACTTTTGCGCTGGCGCCGATCCTGGCGGAGGAGCTGGAGCCGTCCTTGCGGCTTCGGGTGGGACGCCGGGTCATCCGCCGCCTTGGCGCAATTGTGCTGACGGCGCTGGGCGTTTTGGTGTTCACTGGAATCCTCAATGTGCTTTTTATCGGCGCGTTCCCTGCGCTGCTGGCGGCCAAGCTCGTGGTCGTGGTTGCCGTCATCGCGCTGGCGCTGTACCAGCATGCCAATCTGGGCATCCGCATCTGGCACCTTTCCGCGGCCGGACCAGGTCCCGCAATCGCTGCGCTCCAGCAGCGCTATCGGCGCGTCGGGCTCAGCGTGGGGATGCTCGTATTGCTGATCGTCTATCTTTCGCTCGGCCTCACCCGCGCCTGAACCGGACCAGGGTCGCGACATCGAGTGGAGGTGTCGGCGGAGGGCGTTTTTTCATTGGGAGATCGATTTGGAAAGCACCCGCCGGTCTCCGACCTCGACCGCGCGTGGCTGGGCGACGCTGCCGGCCTTCATTCGCCGACGAGAGCCGGGCGCTGACGCCTGCTTTTGAATTCTCGGCCGCGCTCCTACCCGCCTGCCTCGTGGATGTGGTAGCGTTGCGCTCCATCCGGCACTAAGGAGGACGCACTCATGGAATATCGTCCATTCGGGCAAACCGGCATCCAAATTTCGGCCATCGGTTTCGGCTGTTGGGAAATCGGCGGCGGCTACGGCAGTATCGAGGAAAGCGATTTCATCAGAGCCGTCAACCGGGCGCTGGACCTCGGCATCAACAGCTTCGACACGGCGGAAGCCTACGGCATGGGCGCTTCGGAGCGTTCACTGGCCAAAGCTCTGGGCAATCGGCGCAAAGAGGCGGTGATTACCACGAAATTCGGCATCGGCTACAAGGGTTTCCCCAATTACCGCGACTCCAGCCGCAACCGGGTGATGACGCAGATCGAAAAGGCGCTGGCCAACCTCAACACCGATTACGTTGACGTCTTCATGGTGCATTGGCCGGATCGCAATACGCCCTTCGAGGAGACCATGCGGGCGCTGGACGACGTCGTCAAGCAGGGCAAGGCGCGCGCCGTCGCAGTATCCAACTTCAAGCTGGAGGAACTGGAGCGCTGCATGAAAGCGCGCCGCGTCGACGTGGTGCAGTACTGCTGGAACATGCTCGACCGCCGCATGCAGAACGACATCTACCCTTACTGCCAGAAAAACGGCATCGGCGTGATGGCCTATGGGTCGCTGGCTTACGGCGTGCTGAGCGGCACCTTCAGTGTCGAGATGAACTTCGATGAGAACGACTGGCGCTCCCGGCGCGGAAACCTGGGCGGCATCAACCTGTTCCAGCATCTGTTCGGACCCGAGCAATTTGCCAGGAATCTCCGCGCGGTTGAAGAACTCAAGGCGATGGCGAAGCGTTACGGCAAGACCCTGCCGCAACTCGCGCTGCGCTGGACCACCAGCAATCCGGTAATCAGCACGGCCCTGGTCGGCTGCCGCAACGAAAAAGAGGTCAACGACAACGTGGGCGCGCTGGGATGGACAATCTCAGAGGCTGACATGAAGGAGATCGACGCCATCTTCGCGCGCAATGGCGTCATTACCGAGCCCAAAATGTGGCTGGAATAGGAAACGCGACAAGTTTTGGGAGGAGTTTCCATGACCGACATAGAACGGCTGATCGCCGCCGAAGAAATAAAACAGCTCAAGGCGCGCTATTTCCGCTGCATGGACACCAAGCAGTGGTCGGGATGGGAGGAAGTCTTCACCGCTGATGCCGTCATGGACGTCAGCGAGGAGCAGGTTGACCAGCACATCATCAAGGGCCGCGACAAGATCATCCCCTTCGTCAGCAAGGTGCTCGAAGGCGTCGTGACCGTGCATCACGGCCATATGCCCGAAATCGAAGTCACGTCTCCGACCACCGCGCGCGGCATCTGGTCGATGGAGGACAAGCTGCGTTGGTCCAACGGCAAAACCACCTTGCACGGCTACGGCCACTATCATGAGACCTACGAAAAAGTGGACGGCAAATGGCGCATCAAGACGCTGAAGCTGACGCGTCTGCGCATCGACCGCACCTGAGCGGGAGAGGGAGAAAAGAGAAATTGGAAAAAAGAAAATGAGAGTCGGAAAGCAGCGCTGGCGGCAGCAAATCCCTTAACTCTCGTTTCTCATTTCTTTTATGGTGAATTCGATGGATCAAAAAGGAAAAGTGGCAATCATCACCGGGGCCAGCCGCGGGATGGGCAAGCAGATGGCGCTGCGGCTGGCCAGACGCGGCGTCAACGTGGTGCTGGCGGCGCGCACGGTCGGCGCCAACGAAAGCGAATGGCCGGGTTCGTTGACCGAAACCGCCAGTGAGATCCGCGCGCTGGGAGTCGATGCCCTTCCCGTCAAATGCGATCTGACGGTGCGCAAGGACGTCGAGAATCTATGCCATACGGCGCTGGAGAAGTATGGGCGCGTGGACTTTCTGCTCAACAACGCCCGTTACGTCGGCGAAGGCCATTTCGACAAGTTCCTCGATATCAGCTTCGAGTTGTGGGACAAGTACCTGGCAGCCAACGTGATGGCGCCGATTGTCGCCACCAAAATCTGCCTGCCCGTGATGGCCAAACAGAAAAGCGGCGTCATTATCAATACAACGTCTGCCGCCGCCTATATGGACACGGGTTTGCCGGGAGGACGCGGGGGAACCGGACCGCATTATCCGCTGACCAAGGCGGCGCTCAATCGCTTCGTAACCGCGGTTGCGCTGGAGACGGAAGAACTGGGAATCCCCGTAATCGCGCTCGATCCGGGCGCCACGCTGACCGAACGGATCAAAGTGCAAACCGCCAAATTCGGCTACGACATGAGCATCTTCCAGCCCATGGATATTCCGGCCGCCGCGGCCGAATACCTGTGCACCTGCCCCTATCCGATGCGCTACAACGGCGCGATCGTGGTTGCAGCCGTGCTGGTCAAGCAGTTCAACCTGTTGAAGTGAAACCTCACCCCTGACCTTTTGCGCAAGGACGGAGAGCCGGCAGGTTGCGGAAAAAGGATTTTCCGCAGCCTGCTGCCCTCGCTCCAGTCTCTCCCATAAAGGAAAGCAGCCATCTTTTATCCAGGGTTGCGCAACGCAGCATCCTGATAAAGGCGTCGGCTGTGTCCGGCGTCTCACTACTCACTTCTCTCCCCTGGCTGCTCCTGCCGCCTACGACGCGACCCGCGCGCGCCGGCGTTCGGCTTGCTCGGGCGATTCCTCTTCCAACACCAGCCGCTCCTCCTCGCGGACGCGATCGGCTGCCGCCGTGCGAAGGTGCGACGGCCACAGGGAGAGGACCCAGTTATGGAAGGAATCCATGTAGGTGTAGAAGACCGGCGTGATGTAGAGCGTGAGCAACTGCGAGAACAGCAGGCCGCCGACGACCGCCACACCCAGCGGACGGCGCGAGTCGGAACCTGCGCCCATCCCGATCGCAATTGGCAGCACGCCCATGAATGCCGCCGCGGTAGTCATCATGATCGGACGAAAGCGCACGATCGCGCCATCGTAGATCGCCTCCGCGGCGCTCTCGCCCTCGCTGCGCTGCGCATCCAGCGCGAAGTCAATCATCATGATCGCATTTTTCTTGACCAGGCCGACCAGCATGATGATGCCGACAAAGGCGAAGAGGTCGAGCTGCATGCCGAAGACCATCAGCGTGAGCAGCGCACCAAAGCCCGCCGCCGGCAGTCCGGATAAGATGGTGATGGGATGGATGAAGCTTTCGTACAGAATTCCCAGGACCAGGTAGATGACCAGGATCGCCAGGATCAGCAGCACGCCGAGGCTGCCCAGTGACGATTGGAACTGCGCCGCTGCGCCGCCGAAAGAAGTGGTAATGGAGGAGGGCAGAACGTTGTCCGCGGCCGCCTTCACTTCGCCCAGCGCTTTGCCCAGTGAAGCCCCCGGCGCGACGTTAAAGGAAATCGTCACGGCCGGAACCTGCCCGCTATGGTTAACCGAAAGCGGGCCCATATCGGTCGTCATCTTGACGAAGGTGTCGAGCGGAACCATCTTGCCATCGGCCGACCGGACATAAAGCAGAGAAAGCGTTGACGGGTCGGCCTGAAACCTGGGCTCCAACTCCAACTCGACCCAGTATTCTTCGTCGGGCGCATAGATAGTGGAAATCTGGCGCGAGCCGTACGAATCATACAACGCATCTTCCAGGGTCTGCGCCGAAATCCCCATCGCGCGCGCCTTGTCGCGATCGATCGAGATGCTGACCTGGGGATTTTTGATTTGCAGATCGCTGTTGACATCCGTCAGATCGGGCATCGCCCGCATCCGGTTCTCCAGGATCGGCGCGTAACGGTAAAGCTCCTTGAGGTGCGGGCTTTGCAGGGTGAGTTGATAGATCGCCTTGGTGAAATGGGCGGTAAGCTGAATCGGCGGCGGATTCTGGATGAATACCAACATCCCCGGAATCTGCGACACCTTGGGACGCAACTCCTCGATCACCTGGTCAGCGTTGAGCTTGCGATGGTCCTTCAGCCGCACGAACATGATGCCGCTGTTCAGCCCGCCCATCGGACCGCCGCCGCCAATCCCGGCAAAAAACGAGTCCACGTTCGGGTCGGCCTTGACGATATCCATCAGCGCCCTGGTGTGCTGCTCCATCGCGTCGTAGGAGATGCCTTGCGCCGCCTGGGTGAAAATGACGATCTGGCCCGTATCCTCGGTGGGCAGAAAGCCCTTGGGAATAACTTTGAAAAGGTACATGGTCGCGGCCAGGATAACGACGAGGGATACCATCGTGGCCCGCCGATGGCGCATCACGAAGGCCAGCGAACGCTTGTACCCGGACAGCATCGCGTCAAATCCGCGCTCGGTTATCTGATACAGCCGGCCGTGACGCTGGCTTTTGGGCGGCGTCAGAAACCGGCTGCAAAGCATCGGGGTGAGCGTCAGCGAGACGAAACCCGAAACCAGGATTGCCGCGGCGATCGTTACCGCGAACTCATGCAGCAGGCGGCCCAGTACACCGCCCATGAACAGCACCGGGATAAAGACCGCCGCCAGCGACAAGGTCATCGACAGGATGGTGAAGCCGATTTCGCTGGAGCCGTCCAGCGCCGCCACCAGCGCGCTCTTGCCCATCTCCATGTGGCGGAAAATGTTTTCCAGCATCACGATCGCGTCGTCCACCACGAACCCGACCGACAGCGTGATCGCCATCAGCGACAGATTGTCGAGGCTGTAACCAAGCTCCGCCATCACGGCGAAAGTGCCGACAATGGAAAGCGGCAACGCGGCGCTGGGAATCGCGGTGGCGGAGATGTTGCGCAGGAACAGGAAAATCACCATCACGACCAGCGCGACGGTCAGCAGCAGCGTGAACTGCACATCGTCAACCGAGGCCCGGATCGATTGCGACCGATCGTAAAGAATCGTCAGCTTGACTGAAGCCGGCAGCTCATGGCGGAAATCTTCGACCACCTTGCGCACGTCGTTGACCACCTGGACCGTGTTGGTGCCTGGCTGGCGCTGAATCGTGAGCACGACGCCCGGCACTCCGGTGATCCATCCGCCGACTTTGGTGTCCTGGACGCTGTCGAGCACCTGCCCGAGCTGCCCCAATCGCACCGGCGCGCCGTTGCGATAGGCAACAATCAGCGACCGGTACGCGGCGGCGTCGGTGAGCTGACCGGCGGCCTGGACGGTGTAGGCGCGATGTTTGCCGTAAAGCGTGCCGGTGGGGAGGTCGACGTTGGCATTTTGAACCGCGTCAGAGACCTCATCGATACCGATCCCGTGCGCAGCCAACAGCCTGGGATCGAGCTGGATCCGCACCGCATATTTCTTCGAGCCGTAGACCTGCACCTGCGCCACGCCGCTGACCATCGAGATGCGCTGCGCCAGTTCGGTCTCGGCGAAATGGTCCACTTCGGACAGCGGCAGGGTCTGCGAACTGAAACCCAGGTACATGATTGCCTGCTCGGCGGGATTAACCTTGCGGAAGGTTGGCGGCGTCGGCATGTCGTGAGGCAGATACGGTTGGGCGGCCGCAATCGCCGCCTGCACGTCCTGTGCCGCCGCATCGATATTCTTGGCCAGATTGAATTCCAGCGTGATCGTGGTCGTGCCCTGGTAGCTGCTCGAGGTCATCGCTTCCAGGCCCGAAATGGTCGAGAACTGCTTTTCCAGAGGGGTCGCCACCGAGGACGCCATGGTGTCGGGGCTGGCGCCGGGCAGGCTGGCGTAAACCGAAATGACCGGGAAATCGACATTAGGCAGCGCGCTGACCGCCAGGTTGCGGTAAGCGATCGCGCCAAAGATCACGATTGCCAGCGAGACCAGCGTGGTCATCACGGGCCGGCGAATGAATAATTCGCTGAAGCTCATGAGACTGCGCCCTGCCCTCCGGCCAGTCCCTGCTTGATCCGCACTTTGGCGCCCGGCACCAGCATCATCTGCCCGTCGGTCACCACCGTTTCATCTCCGTCAAGCCCGCTTTCGATAATGGTCCTGCCGTCCAGGGTCGCGCCCGCTTTGACCGCCCGCGTCTTCACGGTCATGTTCGGCTCGACGATAAAAACGTAGCTTCCCTGCTGCCCTGATTGCACCGCCTGAGCCGGAACGACAACCGTGTCAGGCCGCTGCGCCAGGGTCACCGTTACATCGACAAACTCGCCAGGCCACAGCCGCTCGTCTTGATTCGGGAAGGTGCCCTTGAAATTGATGGTGCCGGTGGTCGGATCGACGGTATTGTCGATAAAGGTCAGGACCCCGGTCGAGGATTCTTCAGGCTGGTTGGGCGGGTTGGCGATTACGGTCAGCGTGCGGTCGATCTCCAGACGGCGGCGGATTTCGGGCAAATCCCGCTCCGGAAGGGCGAATTGGACATAGATGGGTTTGATCTGGTTGATCACGACCATGGGGCTGTCGGCGTTCGCCTTGACGATATTACCGGCATTCAGGTTCAGGTTGCCTGCGCGTCCGTCAAGCGGCGAGTATATCCTGGTATATTGGAGGTTGAGTTCGGCACTTTGTACGGCGGCCTGATCGGCGGCGATATTGGCGCGCAATGCGGCCGCGGTCGAATTAGCCTGATCGTACTGCTGAGCTGACGCCGCATGCACCTTGTACATCATTTCCCAACGCCTGGCGTCGGCTTCCGCCAATTCCGCCTGGGCCTGGGTCTTGGCCAGGTTGGCGCGCGCCTGGGCCAAAGCCGCCTCGAACGGTCGTGGATCGATCGTGAACAGCAGTTGGCCTTTGGTCACCTCCTGGCCCTCATGGAAATGGACGCCGATCAGCTCCCCGCCGACCTGCGACTTCACGCCGACCGTTGAGTAGGCCTCCACCGTACCGATGGCGTGTAACTGCTGCGGTACCGTCGTGCGTACCGCCCTGGCGACCAGCACCGGAACGCCCGGCGGCACCGGCGCCGCCGGCACCGGCGGACCGCCCGAGCAGGCCGTGAGGGCGACAACCAGCACGAGCGCCGCCGCCATTGCAAGTCCGCACAGCCGACCCGATGCGATCGTGCTCAGGCGTGTACGCATAGCTAAGATCCTAACAGCGGCCGTCAGACGAGGAAATTGCAATCAGCGGGCTCAGGGGACGCCGTCGGCGCCCTCCATCAAGCCGCAACGAGCCACAGCAAACTGTCCGGCTGTGTTAATATCGGCGACGGCATGCCTATAGTCGTACATCAAGTGCGCGAAACGGAGGCCTCGATGGAACCATGGCTGGTATCCGCTGATTCTCACGTGATGGAACCGCCCGACCTGTGGCTCAAGGCTATCGGACACAGGTTCGGCGAGCGGACTCCGCAGGTGCGCCAATTGCCCGGCCGCCCAGGCTTTTACTTTGTTTCGCCCGGAGTGGCGCCATACCAGGTAGCTCACGGCTTCGGACTGGGCAAAGGCGGCAAGGAACTGAAAGAACATCTGGAAAAGGGTTATGAGGCCGCGCGTTCCAGCGGATGGGACCCGGCGGCGCGAGTCGCCGACCAGGACGTGGATCATGTTGTGGCAGAAGTCCTGTACACGACCCTGGGCTTGTCGCTGTTCGCGCTTGACGATGCCGACCTGCAACGGGCCTGCTTCTCGGTGTACAACGACTGGATCGCCGAGTTCGCTTCCTACAATCCCCGCCGCCTTTATCCCGTTGCGCTGATCTCGCTGGAAGACGTGGGCGAGGCCGTGCGGGAGCTGGAGCGCGCCGCCCGCCGCGGGCTCAAGGGCGCGATGATCTGGTCATCACCGCCGGCTGACCAGCCCTACTCCAGCCCGGTGTACGAGCCGTTCTGGCGCTGCGCCGAAGAACACGGCCTGCCGCTCACGCTGCACGTGATCACCGATCGCAAACAGGGCGAGGGACTCAAGTTGACCGGCGCCGCGGCGATGTTCATGAACCTGATGCGCCCGGTGCATGAAATTCAAAATACGCTGCTGAACCTGATCTTTTACGGCGTCCTTGAGCGCCATCCGCGGCTTAAGTTCGTGGTCGCCGAAAATGACAGCGGATGGATGGCGCACTTCATGTATCGCATCGACCACTTCTATGAGAAATTCGGCGCCATGACTAAGGAGCGACTCATCGCGATGGCGCCGAGCGACTATATCAGGCGCAACGTATGGGTAACCTTCCAGGATGATCTGACCGGCGTGCTGACCACCAGCTATTTCGGCGCCGACAACTTCATGTGGGCGTCCGATTTCCCCCACACCGACACTACGTGGCCCAACTCGCTGAAAGTGGTCGAAAACAACTTCGCCGGCGTGCCCGAAGAGATCAAGCGCAAGGTGGTTTTCGACAACGCGGTCAAGCTGTACGCGATGACACCCTGAGGCGGGGAGTTTGAGGGCTCCCCTTCCCTGACGGACGCCCGCGCACGGCTAGAGCTGTTCTTTTCCCCGGGCCTCCGAATGATGAGCGGATGGCGCGCGCGCCTTTACGAGCGCAGCACCTCACCCGGCGTGGCGCCGGTGTAGCGGCCGTCCTCATAAACCATCACGCCGTTGACTATGGTGTGGATCACTCCAGACGCAGGCATGATCAGACGTTTGCCGCCGCCGGGCAGGTCGTTGGTCATGGTGCCGCGGCGCGGCGAGCCGACCGTATTGGGATCGAAAATCGCGATATCTGCGGCGTAGCCTTCGACCAGCCGGCCGCGTCCTCGAAGTCCGAAGAAGTCAGCCGGTTCGGAGGTGATCCGTTTCACCGCATATTCGAGCGTGATCGCCTCCAATTCGCGGACGAAGTGGCCGAGCAGATAGGTGCAGTAACCGGCATCGCACAGCAGGTTGACGTGCGCTCCCGCGTCAGACAGCCCAATCATCGGCCGCGGATCGTTGATGAGCTTCGACAGTCGCTGCTCGTTGGTGTTAAAGATCGCCTGGCTCAGCGAAATGTTCAAATCGTCCTGGATGGCGAGGTCCAGGACCATTTCAAATTCTTCGCCGCTACGGCCCCGTTCGCGCGCCACCTCGCCCACCGTTTTGCCGATCAGGCTCTTGAACTCCGGCTTTCCCGCGTCGCAGATCTCGACCCGGTCCCAATTGCGGCGAAAAACGCCGCGTTTCATTTCCTCAACCACCGCGCGGCGAAAATCGGGGTCGGCGTAAATCTGTTTGAGTTTCTCCGGCGGCTGGCCGCAGGCCGGCTGCCACGCCTTCATCATCGAAAATCCCAGCCCCGATTTGAGCTCGTATTCGGCGATCAGCGGACGGCAGGTCATTTGCGGAATACCGCCCCGTTCGATCAACGGCTGTGCCCGCTGCAGCGTCTCTGCACTGGCCTGCGGCTGGTCCTCGCGATCGAAAATCGCCAGCCAGGTAACGGGGCGTCCGCTCTGATCGAGCAGAAATTTCAGCAGATCGATTTCGTGGTCCTGGATATGGCCGAAATTCTGCGTCAGGGTGATCTCGATGACGCCCTTGCCCAGTTCGCGCAGAATGCGGGCATAAGCACCCAGCTCGTTACGATCCGCCAAACGGCAGGCCAGCGGGCGCCCCTTGTAGCCGACGTGCTGAACACCGGTGGTATGGGAAAAGCCCAGCGCTCCGGCCACGACCGCTTCGCGCAGCAGCGAGGCAATCTGCTGCGTCTCTTGCGCGGTGGCCGCGCGGTCCATCGACTCCTCGCCCATCACATAATGGCGAAACGGAGTGAGCGGCGCCAAAAAGCTCAAATTAATCGCGCTGCCGCGCCGTTTTGCAGCCTCCATATAGCTTGGGAAACTTTCCCAATCCCAGGTGATGCCGCGCTGGAGCACCTCGAACGGAATCCCCTCGACATTGACCAGGTCCTGCGCCGCGATGTCATGGACCTGCGGCCGGCAGGGCGCCAGCCCTACGCCACAATTGCCCATCACCACGCTGGTCACGCCGTGCCAGGACGAGCTGGTGATCTGCGGATCCCAGCAGATTTGAGCGTCGTAATGGGTGTGGGGATCGACAAAACCCGGTGCCACGATCAGTCCGCTCGCATCGATCACCCGATCAGCGCCGCCGCTGAGCTTGCCAATTTCAGCGATCCTGCCGTTCTTCACGGCGACGTCAGCCATCCGGCGCGGCGACCCGGTGCCGTCCACAACCGTTCCGTTCTTGATTAGCAAGTCGTACGACATGAGATTGACCCCCGTCTGCAGCGGCCAGGCACCTTTTCACCGACCGCAGGCCTTGCGACGAAAATTGCCGCCTAATTCAGGTTCATGCGGTAAAGTTTGACCGCGTTGTCGCAGATGATCTTGCGTTTAACGGTCTCGCTGACATTGGCGAAATCTCTGGCGATTACTTCCTGCGAATGCGGCCAGGTTGAATCCGTATGCGGGAAGTCGGAGGCCCACATGAACTGATCCTCGCCAAAGAAACTGGTCGTCAGAGGGGCCACGGGATCATCCTGGAAAGTCGCCCAAAGATGGCGCCTCAGATAGGCGCTGGGCATCTCCTTGAGCCGCCCCGGCTGGGTCATGCTGACGAATTTCTCGTGGATATGGTCGAGCCGATGCAGGTAATGGGCGATCCACCCGGCGTCGTTCTCGGCGGAGACAATCTTGAGTTTTGGAAAACGCTCCAGCGCCCCGCCGTAAACCAGGCTGCGCAAAGATTGCTGGATTTCGAAAATCGGATCGACCGCCGGCCGCGCGCCGCGAGGTCCGTCAAACCTGATCTCGTTCTGTTTCTTTTGCGTGATGACGTGCAGCGAAATCGGCATGTCCAGGTCCTGAGCTGCCGCCCAAAACGGGTCGTAAAGCGGCTTGGAGTAGGGCCGATCCTCGGGCGGCGCGCCCCAGATCATCGCCCCCCGGCATCCCATTTTCGCGCATCGCTGCAGTTCGCGCACCCCGGCCGCCACGTCTTCCAGCGAAATCAAGGCAATCGGGTAAAGCCGATTGGGCGCATACGACGCGTACTCGGCCAGCCAGTTGTTGAACACGGAAAAACACACCTGCTGCAGTTCAACATCGTCCAGCGCGAAAAGCGGCATACCCAGCGTGGTGTAAAGGACTTCGGCCGCGACGCCATCGACGTCCTGATCCTTTAAGCGTTCCGACGGGTCCCAGCCGCTGGGCCGCGCGGCCTCGTAACCCTTGGTCAGATGCTCCTTTAGCTCCGCTCCGCTCTTCCCGATGCCGAAACCGGCGGCGACTGGAAAGGGATTGATTCCCGGAGCGACGAACTGATAGGTGCCCTTTTCGTTCTGGACCACGCGGGGCGCCTTGTCCTGGAATTTTCGATCCAGACGCTCGGTCCACAAGGTTGGTGGTTCCATTACGTGCGAATCAGCAGAGACAACCAAAGCAGCCATTGCCAGTCCTCCTTGTATTGTTTGTCGCACGCGGGTGCGGCTTCCTCTCCTGCCCAGCGTTCACCGGTATCCGCAACCTATACACAAGCCCGTTGCGACCCCTTCCTTGACAGCCATCCCGGCCTGTTCTGTTCGCAATCCTGTCACTTAAATCCGGTCCTGTACAGGGTTTGCGCAACGCTGTTGAACCCCCTTCCAGATCGCGGGGGCAACAAACATCGTCAATGCAAGCCCTCAAAGATGTGTCTGATGAGTGCAATAGGCCCGAACACACACATGCCGCATCCTGACTACCTCAGCCGCGCATGCAGGATGAGCAGGAAGTCAAAGCGTGAATTTTTATTCGTGCGCTGTTTTGAGCCAATCGAGAAAAAATCCACGAAAGAATGAACAAGAAAATATTATTTTGATTCTAGATTGAATATAAATAGTCCCGAAAAGCTAAAAGTTGAGAATAGTAATACTCACGGAGCATCTGCTGACCGCAACTAATTAATGGACATCTCGCCGCGCATGGTTAAACATTGATCGAAGGTACGAGCTGATAACTGCGCATAGCACCATTTAGGCCAGGTTTCTGCGCGGAAATCACGCTTACAAAAATTGCGGGAGGAAGAAATGGCAGGTAAACGGCGGGTCTTAGTGGAAGATGGAATCTTGAACCCCGGTTGCCTCGGTCTGGCAACATTAATGCTCAGTGTGGTCATCATAGCTGCGGGATGCGGCTCTAGCAGTAATAATCATATCGTTGTCGTTCCCACCGCCACTGCGACGGCGATGACGGCGACACCTACGCCGACGACACGCGCAAGCGCCACCCCGACGATTGCAGTCACAACGACGCCGACCGCCGCTGCGAGCGCGACACCGACTTCGAGCAGCACACCGACGCCGACATCGACCAGCACGCCGACGCCGACATCGACCAGCACGCCAACACCAACGCCAACGCCGGCCAAGGTGGCTTTGTGGGTGGATAACACGACCAACAGCGCACCCAATCCCTATGTCGATGAGTTTACCGGGGCAACTCTGACCTCGCCGGGCGCCACCGTCGTTCCAACTCCGACCGCCAAGAACCTCAGCGCACAGATTGCGCCGGATACATCAGGCGTCACTTTCGACAGCTCCGATAACCAGTGGGTATCGGTTTGCGGCAGTGAGAGCGACTTCGGCAGGCTCGCGGAATTCACCACGACTACCCTGGCAACGCTTACAGGTAAACCATCTGCGGCGCCGACGCCTGACGTGATCATCTCGGATAGCGGCTCCGGAAAATCCGTGAACTGTCCGTGGAACGCGACTTTCGACAGTAACGGCAATCTCTGGGTGGCCAATTCCAACGAATTTACGGCACCCCCCGGATTCGTGACCGAATATCAGCCGGGTCAGCTGACCAAGACCGGGAATCCGGTGCCGTTTGTGACGCTCACCGACACGACTGATAAATTCGTTTCGCCCACCGGTGTCGTTTTCGACTCCGCCGGCGACCTCATCGTATCGGATTTCGGACCGGACCAGTTCAGTCCGGCGCCGGCGGGAAGCGCCAAAATCCTGGTCTTCGACGCGGCGACGCTGGCCAAACTCACCAGCGGCACCAATGATGTGGCGGCCCACGCTACGCTGACCGACCCCAGCATCGGGTCACCGGTCAACGGCGCCTTTGACAACGCGGGCAATCTGTGGGTCGCGGACTGCGGAGCAAGCGAGATCTACATGTTCCCGAAGGCGGCACTGAGTACCGGCGCAAAATCAGCATCGGCGATTTTCAAGTCCACTATCGTCACGGGCACATCCGAGAAATCCCTGAACTGCCCAGGCGGGGTCACTTTCGACACCAGCGGAAATCTCTGGTACACGAACTTTTTCGGCACGGGCACCGGGGTCAATGGCGATGTGGGCGAGTTCACGGCGGCGCAGCTTGCTTCGGCTCCGGCCAGCAGCACGCCACAGCCGCACATCTTCCTCGTGGCGGATACAGCCGGAAACGGTCTGAGCTTTCCGCTTGGTCTGATTTTCGGTCCTCAGTTCTAGGCTGTCCTCAGCCAGCGGGCGATCAATGCCAAAGCGGCGCGGGCCACGGCCCGCGCCGCTTTTTTGGTTCCGACACCTTGACAGTTGCGGCGCGGCACCGATGGAACCCGCCGTTATTGCGTCGCAACCAGGCGCCAACGCTTGGGCAGGCGCCGGCTATCCAAAAGTTTTGGATGTCGAGGTCGGTTCGTCCGGCCTGATCGACAAACTGACCAGGTTCAGTTGATCTACAGCCAATGCCGGGAGATAGAAGATTTCCGGCTGGCCCCAGACGAATGCGGGCAGGATACGGTTGCCTGCGGCGATGATGGCCCCGAACACGCTATCTATATGCGCGTTGATTCGCAGGCAGTTGGGTGCGACAGGCGCGGTGATACGACCATCTTCGATCAGATAGGAATCGCCGCTGACGGTGCAAGTGAAGTCGCCCGCGCGCTGCCCGTTTATCGGATAGGTATACCAGACCCGGCCGATCAGAATTCCGTTGCGCACCTTTTCGATCAGCTCGGGCTGTCCGATCCCCTCCTTCACTTTCATGAATACATTGCTCGCCACTGAATGTGGTGCCAAATCAAAACGCCGATAACCCTCATCGCCCAGCCGATAACCATTGGCGGCGGCAAAATTCAACTCCCGCGGAGCGGATTTCCCCAGTTTCCGCCAGCGGTCTTCATCAGCCATCAGACGATGGCTGTCATAAAAGTTGGACAACAGCCCTTCCAGCCGGCCGTCGCGGATTAGCACCGTGGGCGACGCGGGGATTCCTTCGCAGGTCATCGACCGTCGCAGCGCGCCGCCTTTCCCCGACGGTTCGTCAATCAGTGTTATGCGCTGGTCCATCACCCGGCTCCCGAACCGGGCCTGATAAGCGGAGTCGGCGCGGTAAAAGGCGCCCGTGGTGAGGGACGGAATCACCATGTAGCTGAGGATTTCGGCTAGCGGCTGTGGTCCCAGAATAACCGTGTACTTTCCCGACGGCGGGTATACCGGCGGCCTTGAATCCAGCGCCCGGCCGACAGCGTCTTTTCCGAGCATGGCCTGCGCCCGCTGTAAGTCCTCGCTGGTTCGCCCAACCGCGGTGGCGGTCGCCTTGGCCGAAATCGCCTCGACGATCGCAGTGATCGAGGCGGTGAAGTACGCGTCCTGATCCGATTTGACGCCGTGCGCCGCGGAACTGCCGACCGCGATTCGTTCGCGGGTCAGGGTGAAATCGCCGCCGATAATCAACCCGGGATGGCTCAAATCGGGCGGGATTCGGCGGTTAAACTCATGCAGCGCCCCCTCCAGCGTATCCCATCCGGCGCGGACCATCGCCAGATGCGACGCGCCGATCAAGCCACCTCTGGCACGGGCTTTCACCACCCCGCAATCGCCCGGCAGACCCGGGAAATACGGATCGACGACGGTCGCGCTCAAAGCCTGATGCAACGCGCGTGCGACCGCGTCCATGCTCAGATCACCGGCTATCGCGGCCGACCCGATCTCATGCGGATCGCGCCGGGTTACAATACGCAGGGCAAACCCGTCGGCGGCTATGGATTTGACTTCCTCAACTCCGCGCGACGCAATCTCACCAGTGTAGTTAAGTCGAGCCACGATCTGTTCGCCGCTGGAGCAGTAAATTTCGAATGCTGCCAGGTCGGGTTCACGGCCCAGCAGCGACGTTGCGCCGGCGACAAAACGCTCCATTTGCGTTGAGCTCAACATGTTTGCGGTCAATAATCTCCGGCCAGCCGGGCGCGCGAGCGCAGGGTCGGTCCGCCATTGGCCATCCGCTTCACCTGCATCGGCTGACCCTTGCCGCAATTGGGAATCGCGATCAGGCGCAGGTCGTTGCCCACCGCGTCGACGTGCATGAAGAAATCCTTCGAACCGCCCATCACGCTGCCAGATCGAAACAGCCTGCCCAGGCGGCCATGATCGATTTCATAGACGCGACGCGCCGAGATACGGAAGCTCTCTCGCGATTCAGCAATCGACGGGATGCGGTTGCCGCAAACGTAGTATCCGTGTTCGACTTCACCGATTATCTGTTCCGGCGGCGAATCCCCGGGCATGAAGTAGGTATTCGACATCCGAATCAGCGGCGCATACCGGACTTCGCTGGCGCGCGCCGCCCCGTTGGGCTCCACGCCCATGATCGCGGCGGTCGCACGCGAGTTGAGCAAGGCGTTGAAGATTCCGCGATCGATATGCACGACGTGCTGCCCCAAAGTCCCCTCGTGATCGTAATCGTAATGGCCATAGGCGCGCAGACCGGGGTCGGAGCACGCCGAGATCAGGGGTGAGCCGATGCGCCGGCCGATTTCGGTATCGGCCAGCGAGCGCACCAGCCAACTGCGTCCGGCGTAGCCGGCTTCCATCTTCAGCGCGCGGTCTGCCTCGCACGGATGGCCGACGATTTCATGCGCCAGCAGCGCGTTGAAATGCGGATCCGTCACCACCACGACTTCGCGCTCGGGCGCTTTCAGCGGAGGCGCCGCGGCGACCATCTGCGCTTCGCGGCCCATTTCAAGCGCAAAGGTCATCAGGTCAGGATTGGCCATCGGCAGCTCGGGCCATCCCTCGAGCAGGCACTCCAACCCGCGCTGCTGGCCGATGGTGTCGTGGATTTCGTGAAAACCCTCGCCGCTTTGCGCGACCACGTAACAGTCAGCCTGGCTGAAGGCGAAGCCCTGGAAGATCAGCGCGCCGGCGCCGTCGATGAAGAGTTCGTGGCGCAATTCGGTAAATGCGCTGACGGAGTTGAATGCGATCTCAGGACCCAGTTGCGCGACCGCCCGCGACGCTTCAAGGGTGAGACTGCTTAACTCGGCGTTGGTGACCGCACGGGGATCGCGCGCGTAAACGGCTGGAATTTCCGCCTGCGCCGGCGCCATCGGAATCCACGCGCCGTCGCCTGGACGCGCGGGATGCGCGCGCGCCATTGCCGCATTGCGCCGGGAACTCAGCCGCGCCCGCTGGTGCGCGGCCTTGAATGCGTCGGCGACGGCCTTCATCAGGCGGTCGGGATCCAGGGCCGCGCCACCGATCTCGATGCCGCTGTAACCATAACCGATGGCTTTGGGCGCACCGGCGATCACGCTCAGCCCCAGCGCCGCTCGCTCTTGCTCCGAGGCGCGCCGTGGAGAGCCGTTTTCCGCGCTCGATCCGCGCCGGAATACCACTTCAAACCGCAGCGCCACCTCCAGCGTCTGGCGGCCGGATCTGGCCATTTTCGCCACCTCGCCCGGGCCGCTGCGCTTGAGAAACTCGATCGCTTCGAACAAGTCCTTCATGCGCGGCTTGCGTCCCGTGGAAATCGATGCCGCTTGAGAAACGCTTCGGTGACAGCGATGCACTGTTGGGGGCGCTCGATTTGGAGAAAATGGCTGGTGTCCGCAACCGCCTCGTATTCGATCGGCAACTCGGTCGCCATCGCGCGTGCGATCAGCGCTGGCGGTCCGGCGTCTTCAGCGTCGGGGTCGGCGCCGATCAGCTCCACGGGAATCGGCAGCTTCGCCATCCGAGGCCAGATCGTGGGATCGGCGGTGGTTTCGAAAATCCGCGCCTCCAGCTCGCGCGGGCAAGCCAGGACCCAGACACCGCTGGCGCTGTCGCGGCGCAGCGTCGCGCGCGCCATCAATTCGTATGCTTCGGGAACCCATCGGCGGAAGATCGGAATCGACGCCAGTTGACGCGCGAACTCCTCCGGGCTGCCGTAGCTCTCGCGCCGCCGGCGGGCCCGCGCGGCGAGGTCAAACTTGGCCGACTGATTGGCGCTGCGCAGCGGATGGCCGTCGCGGGCGTAAAACGGCGGATCGAACAGCGCCAACAGCTCCCAACGCTTGCCATACTCCAGCGTGTGCAGAATCGAGCAGATCGCGGACATCGAGTGGAAAACGCCGGCCGCCGGCTTGGCGCCGAAATGGCTGTTTATCCCCTGCCAAATCCTTTCCATGTCGTCGACGAAGGCCGGCCAATCGTGCGCCCACGCCGAATTGGCCGGATTCCAGCCGTGCTGGCGAAAGTCGAAGACAATCACTTCGTAGCGCTGACACAGCGGCTTCCAGAATGGCAGGTAGCCGTCGATCGCCAGACCGTTGCCATGGCTGAGCACCAGCCGCGGTCCGTCAAGCCGGCCATGCTGGCGCACATAGACGATCGCGCCATCGGCCATCTGGAGTTCGAGCGTGCGGAGGGGGGCCGGGGGCGCAATCATGCTCCTATCATGGCATGAAGGTTCCGCCGTTGACATGAATCGTGCTGCCGGTGATGTGCGCCGAAGCCTCAGAGCACAGGAACATGATTGCAGCGGCGATCTCCTCGGGCCGGGCCAGCCGGATCGGCCGCGTGATAACGCCGGTGAACGCCGCCTCCTGGGCGCGCAATTCCGGCGTGGAAAAATTTGTCATGACCATCTTGGTCTCGGCAGTGCCAGGCGCCACGCAATTGACGTTGATTCCGTATTGCGCGACTTCGGCTGCCAGCACCCGCGACATCGACAGGATTCCACCTTTGGCGGCGGTATAGGCGCCCACGCCCACGCGCGGCTTGAAGGCTGCCCGCGAGATGATATTGACGATACGGCCGTACTGGTTCTTTTTCATGTGCGGAATCGCCGCCTGGCTGCATAAAAACGTGCCCTTAAGATGCACTGCGATGACGCGGTCGAAGTCCTCCTCGCTCATCTCCTCCAGCAGCCCGCCGCCGCCGATTCCGGCGATGTTGATCAGCATGTCGAGCCGGCCGAATTTTTCCACCGCGGCCCGCGCGAGATTTTGCGCGTCGGCCTTTTTGCTCACGTCGGTATGGACAAAAATCGCCTGCGAGCCCGCCCGTTCCACCTCCTTAACCACGGCCTCGGAAGATTCCCGGTCGATGTCGGCGATGACGACCCGCGCCCCCTCCTTCGCCATCATCAGCGCGGTGGCGCTGCCGAAACCACCCGCTCCTGCCGTTATGACCGCAACTTTGTCTTTATGAAACATGGGCTGTTCCTCCTTGCCGGTGGGGTGGAACTCCACCCGCAAAACACACGGCGGAATTTAACCTAAACGCGCTGCTTTTAGAAATGTAGCCGGGAAAATCATGGGCTCAAGCCCGGGCCGAAGTCAGCCAGCGGGCGCAGAGCATCCATGCTGACGCATTTTCGAGCAGAGTGCGCCTCGTTCTCACTGCGCATAAGCGCCGCCGTCCACCGCAATCGCGGCCCCGGTGATGAAGGAGGCCGCGTCGGAGCACAACCATACCACCGTATCCGCCACTTCGCGCGGTTCGCCCGGACGCCCCATCGGCATCGACGGGGGCGCGGCGGTGGCGCCGAGAATGCGCATCGATTCCTCATGCTTGTGCGTGCGGATTGCGCCAGGACAGGTAACGTTCACGCGCACATTCGATTTCGCATACTCGATCGCGGCCGCGCGCGACAGCGCCAGCACACCGCCCTTGGAAGCTGTGTAGGCCGCCAGCAACGGAGTCGCGGCCAGCGCCACCAGCGATCCGGCGTTGACGATCGCGCCGCCGCCCTGTCTGACCATCTGCGGGATCTCGTATTTCATGCACAACCAGACGCTGGTGAGATTGAATGCAATGGTCCAGTCCCATTTCTCCTGCGTGCATTCGGTTAGCGGGACATAATACTGACCCGCGCCGCCGGCGTTGTTGAAGGCGCAATCCAGGCGCCCGAAGGCGTCGACTGTCGCCGCGACCATCGCCTCGACCTCTTTGGCTTTGGTTACGTCGGTGTGGATGAAGATCGCCTCTCCGCCTTGATCCTTTATTTTTGCCACGGTCTCGTTCCCGGTCTCGGGTACGATATCCACGACCGCGACTTTGGCCCCTTCGGCGGCGAAACGCAGCGCCGCCGCACGCCCGATGTTCTGGCCGGCGCCGGTCACCAGGGCCACTTTGCCCGCATAGCCACGATTCATTTTCATCTCCTCCGAATTGCATCGCCGCGCGTAATCAGGCGAGAACGCTGGCTCGCGCACTGATGGATTGGGGTTGCTGGTGTCCAACCCTGGCGGTCCAAGTTGAAGCATCGTGGGACGCCGTTTTCAGCCGCGGCAATTTCAAAATGCGACGCTATGCCGATGACCGGTATGCGGGCGCCGAAATGACAGGCTGGGGAAGCCCGTCCCACGCCGTCATTGAACTTGCCATCTTCAGTTTGGGCGCAGGACCTGCCCGGGCAAGTCCCCCGTGTGCCGGCCATCGTTGAGCAGCACTTTGCCGTTGACGATGACGTGCCGGATACCTTCAGCTTCGGAGACCAGCCTGCGGCCGCCGCGCGGCAGGTCGTGGCGAATCTCCGGACGCTCTTTGCATCCGACCGTTTCCGCATCGAAAATCGTAATATCGGCGGCCATACCAGCCGCCAGGCGTCCGCGATCGCGCAAGCCGAAAAATGCCGCCGGCTCCGACGTGATGCGTTTAATCGCGTGCTCAAGCGTTACCGCCTGGCGTTGGCGCACGAAGGTGCCGAGCAGATAGGTCGGATACCCGGCGTTGCACAGCATATCGACGTGCGCGCCGCCATCGGAGATTCCGATCATCGTGCGAGGATCGGAAAGCTTGCGCGCGACGCGCTCCGGATTGATGTCGAGGAGGGGGGTCATGTACACGGTCCTGAGATCGTCCTGGAGCGCCAAATCAAAAAATGTGTCGAGCGGGTCCGCGTCTCGGTGCTGCGCCACTTGCGCGACGCTGCTCCACAACATCGATTCGAACCGCGGATCGCCAACTTCCTTGATTTGCAGGTTTTCCCACCATTTGTGCTGATCGGCGCGCCTGAACTGGGCGCGAAACGCGGCGCGAAAATCGGGGCTTGAGTATATTTTTTTCTTGTCCTCGACGGTGGGCGCGGCGAACAACGGCTTGCAGCATTCCAGCATCCCGAAGATGAAGGGGTTGCGCAGATGGAATTCGATAATGAGCGGCCGGACCGCGACCTGCGGGCGTGCGCCGCGGGCAATCAGCGGCGCCGCCATTTCCAGCGTTTTCATGCACGCCTGCGGATGGTCATCGGAGTCGCGCAAATTAAGCCAGGTGACCGGCCGCTCGCTGGCGTCCATCAGCAATTCCAGCAACTGGTATTCGCGTTCGGACAGGGTGCTGGGACGGCGCGTGAGCGCGATTTCAATCACGCCTCGGCCCTGCTCGCGCAGCAGCCCGCAGTAGGCGCGCAATTCATCGTCGCTGGCCAGCCGGCAAGCCAACGGTTGTCCCTGATAGCCCAGATGCTGCGGCATCACGGTGAGCGAAAAGCCGACCGCGCCCGCCTCCATCGCGCCGGCGAGCAGATGCCTGATTTCCGCGGTTTCCTGCTCGGTGGCGGCGCGACTCATCGCGTCCTCGCCCATCACCCAGTGGCGAAACGGCGAGAGCGCGGCGAAAAAGCCGAGATTGATGCCGCATCCGCGTCGCGAGGCCGCCCTGACATAATCGGGAAAAGTCTGCCAGTCCCAGGTCAATCCGCCGTCGAGCACCTCGTACGGAATAGCCTCGACGTGCTCGAGGTTGCGCGCAGCTATTTCATGCTCTTTCGCGAGCGCACGGCACGGCGCGAGTCCGACACCGCAGTTGCCCATGATCACCGTGGTTACGCCATGCCATGAGGAGCAGGTCACCAGCGGGTCCCAGCAGATTTGCGCATCGTAATGCGTGTGGGGGTCGATAAAGCCGGGGCTGACCACCAGGTCTGAGGCGTCGATTATGCGCGCCGCCGCACCGTCAATATCACCGACTCCCACGATTCGACCGTCGGCAACCGCGACATTTCCCCTAAACGGCGCGGCGCCGGTGCCGTCCACGATAGTTCCGTTTTTGACCAGCAAATCGTAAGCCATCGCGGAGCCCTCCTCTTTCAGGCTGGAGCTTGCGCGCGCGATAAGCGTCAAGTCAAGCGTGACCCTCTGGCAAAACGCTGCGCCTGCCGCCATCATACGCCAGATACGCTGAGTCTGCGGCGGAGAATTGAATCATGGCTGGATTGCTGGAAGGCAAATGCGCGCTGATCACGGGTGCGGGAGCGGGGATCGGACGCGGTGCCGCGCTGACCTTTGCGCGTCACGGCGCGAAGGTGGCGGTGGTGGATGTCGCGCCGGAGACGGGCGAGGAAACCGCCCGGCTGATCAGGGCAGAGGGTGGCGAAGCGTTGTTTATCAAGTGCAACGTCGCTCTGGCGGCTGACGTAAAGCTCATGGTTGACCGGGTGGTCTCGACCTTCGGGCGGCTGGATTGCGCCTTCAACAACGCGGGCGTCGAGACATCCCTGCTCAAGCTCGCCGAGGACACCGAAGAGAATTTCGACCGCCTGGTCGCAATCAATTTGAAAGGCGTCTGGCTGTGCATGAAGGATGAAATCAATCAGATGCTCAGGCAGGGCGGCGGCGGCGCGATCGTCAACACCGCATCGACGGCGGGTCTGGTCGGAACCGAACTTCACGCCATCTATACGGCGACCAAACACGGCGTGATCGGGCTGACGAAAACCGGCGCGATCGAATATGCGAAAAACGGCATCCGCATCAACGCGGTCTGTCCCGGCGGCACGGAAACTCCGATGCTTCAGCGGCTGATTCCCGAACTCAAGCAGCGCGGGCGCATCATGGGCGCGATGACGCCGCTGGCGCGCACGGCGAGGCCCGAGGAGATGGGGGAGGCAGCAGCCTGGCTATGTTCGGACCGCGCCTCATTTGTGACCGGCCATTCGCTGGTCGCCGACGGCGGTCTGACGGCGCGCTAATGGAGAAAGTTACCGGCTCTGAGCAGCCCGGGTGCAGGCGTGGGAGTCCTGGTCGCGGGACTGCCTGCGAACATCGCCGCGCAGGATCCACATCAGCTTCACATAGTACTCGGCGCCCGACCAGATGCTGACCGCCATCGAGATCCACAACAGGAACATCCCGGCAGCGAAAAAGTCGATGTGCCAGTGCGTATAATGGATCAGCAGGGGCACCAGCGCCATCGCCTGCAGCGTCAGCTTGTACTTGCCCAGTTCCTCGGCGCCGAGAACCACGCCTTGCGTGGCCGCAACCGCCCGCAGCGCCGTGACCATGATTTCGCGCCCGACGATGACCACCACCATCCAGGCCGGCACCCGCGGCGTCCGTGGCATCCCCGCCAGCATGATCAAGGCCGCGCTTATCAGCAGCTTGTCGGCCAGCGGGTCCAGAAAGGTTCCCAGAACGCTGCCAGAGCCGTAATTGCGCGCGATATAGCCGTCGAGATAATCGCTGATGGTCGCAATTAGAAATGCGCCGGCCGCCAGCCACCCCGCCAGCGGACCGTTGAAGAGCAACAGTATAACCAAAACCGGCACCAAACCGATTCGGAACAACGTCACGATATTTGGGACGGTCAGGCTCACGGCTGGGTCACCCGTTGCGCGGCACGGCGGGACTGGACCGCAATAACACCGCTTTTACCTGACCATATGGCAATCGCGTAAATCGAGCAACGACGCGTCCGGTTTGATCAGAACGCGGTAAGGTGCGCCTGATTGACGGATTCGGACTTGACCGGCCATAGCCATCCGTGAGAAGGCTCGCTGGCGGCTATCTGTTACAATCGTATTAAGATTGTGAAAGGCAGGTGTGAAGCCGGCACTTAACGATGCCTAATTCGCTGAATGTCACGACCGATTTTCTGGTGATCGGGGGCGGAATTGCCGGACTCAGCTTTGCCCTGAAAGCCGCTACCTTGGGACGCGTTGCGGTGCTCGTCAAGGCTGGAAGCGCCGACGCCAATACTTCCTACGCACAAGGTGGAATCGCCAGTGTCTGGAGCGTGGACGACACTTTCGAGTCGCACGTCGAAGATACGCTTAAGGCTGGCGCCGGGCTGTGCAATCGGACTGCGGTCGAAGCGATCGTGCGCGACGGCCCGCAAGTAGTACGCGAACTCATCCGCCTAGGTACGCGCTTTACGCGCGTGCCCGAGGGCAACGAGGACGAGTATGATCTCGGACGCGAGGGCGGCCATAGCCATCGGCGGGTGCTCCATGCCCAGGATTTGACCGGGCAGGAAATCATGCGCGCGCTGTGGGAGGCGATCAGGGCTAATTCCAACATCAGCTTTTACGAAGATCACCTCGCGATCGACCTGCTGATAGCAAACCGCGGGCGGGCCAATGCGCGATGCTGGGGTTGTTACGCGCTGGATCGTCGCTGCGGAGTGATTCGAACCTTTGTCGCACCCTTTACGCTGCTGGCCAGCGGCGGCGCGGGCAAAGTCTATCTGTACACGACCAATCCCGATGTGGCCTCGGGCGATGGGGTGGCGATGGCTTATCGGGCGGGCGTGCCGATCGGCAACATGGAATTCTACCAGTTCCATCCGACCTGCCTGTATCATCCCGAGGCCAAATCGTTCCTGATTTCCGAAGCATTGCGCGGCGAGGGCGCGATTCTGAAGCTGCCCGACGGCGAACCGTTCATGAAGCGTTACAGTCCCGACGCCGAGCTGGCACCGCGCGACATCGTGGCGCGCGCAATCGACGCCGAGATGAAGCGCCAGGGACTGGATTGCGTCTACCTCGACCTGAGCCATCGCGGAGCCCAATTCATCCGTCGCCGCTTCCCCAATATCGCCGCGCGGTGCGCCGCCTTGGGCATCGACATCACCCGCGAGCCCATTCCGGTGGTGCCGGCGGCGCATTATATGTGTGGCGGCGTGGTTACTGACCTCCACGCCAGAACCGTTTTGACCGGGTTGTATGCCGCGGGCGAGGTCGCGATGACTGGTCTGCACGGCGCCAATCGGCTGGCCTCCAATTCATTGTTGGAAGCGGCGGTGATGGCGCGGCGGGCTTTTCTCGATGTGAGTGAACAGCTCGCGGTCCGTGCGCCTGGCTCTCCGCCTGATTTTCCGGCATGGAATCCCGGCCGCGCAATCCGCAGCGACGAGCATGTGATGGTCACGCAAAGCTGGGACGAAATCCGCCGGCTGATGTGGAACTATGTCGGGATCGTGCGCAGCGACCGGCGTCTGGAACGGGCGCGCCGGCGTTTGGCCCTGCTGCGCGAGGAGATCCATTCGTATTACTGGGATTACCTCATCGATTCCGACCTGATCGAGTTGCGCAACCTGGTGGTAGTGGCCGAGCTAATCGTCCGCTCCGCGATCTGCCGTAAGGAGTCGCGCGGCCTGCATTACAACACCGACCATCCGCAGACGGACGACCAACACTGGCTGCACGATACGATTATTGCTGAGTGAGCGCCCGCGCCCACTTTCATCCGCCCGGAGGCTCGACAGCAGACCCCCGCCTCGCATCAGCGGCGAAGGATCATGTGCGGGGTGGGCGGATGCCTCTGGCGAGGCTGTAGATCGCGGCGATCAGACGCTCGGGATCGGCGGGCTTGGTTACGTGCATCTGGTAACCGGCGGAGATGGCGCGGTGGCGCTCCGACCCCGAGTTCCATCCGGTTAGGGCGCACGCGGGAATTCGTCCGCCCTGCTCAGGGCTTAGCGCTCTGATCTTGCGGATCAGGCTGTAGCCATCCTCGACCGGCATCCCGATATCGCTGACGATCACGTCGGGTTTCGACTCGGCGAGAACCTCAAGCGCGGCTTTGGCGGACGCTGCCGCAATCGTGATTGCGCCGGTATTGGTCAGGAACTCGAGCATCATATCGCGCGTATCGGTGTCGTCATCCACCAGCAGGACACGAATTCCTGCCAGCGAACGTCCGTGTTGTCCCGGTTTGGCTGCCGCCTCGCGGCCCGGCTCCAAACACGATTGCAAGGGGATTCTGACGGTGAAAACCGCGCCCTTTCCCGGCCCCTCGCTGTTGGCGACAATCGCGCCATGATGCAGCGCGATCAACTGACGCGAGATGGAAAGTCCCAGCCCCAATCCGGAACTGGTCCGCGCCGCGCCCGAGTCCGCCTGATGGAACCGCTCGAAGATGTAGGGAAGAAACTCCGGCTCGATCCCGCGGCCGGTGTCGGCGACGGTCAGTTCGGCGTGCCCGCCGGCTTCGGTCAATGCGACGGTGATGCTTCCGCCCGAGGGAGTGAACTTGATCGCATTGGATAACAGATTGCCGAGCACCTGCTGGAGCCGCTTCTCATCGCCCATTATCAGACAGCTCTGACCGGTATCTATCCGCTCGTGCAGCACGAGGTCTTTTTCCTGGGCGGCGGGGCGCGCCGCGGCGACCGCGGCCCTGACGATGTTGCTGAAATCGACGCTCTCCAAATCCACCCGCAACTTGCCCTGGGCGGCACGCGAAAGGTCGAGAATGTCCTCGATCAGGGCCGCCTGGCTCTGCGCATTGTTCACGATGACGTCCAAAGCTCTGGCGGCCTTGACTTCGTCCAGCGCTCCCGCTTGCAGCAAGCGCGCCCAACCTAAAATCGCGGTCAGGGGGTTGCGCAACTCATGGGAAACGGTGGCGAGAAACTCGTCCTTGGCGCGGTTGGCAATTTCGGCTTCCTTTCGCGCTTCGTAATAGTCGTTGATATCGGTGGCCGCCCAGATCCATGCCGTGACTGCGCCGTCTTCGTCGCGCTCGGGCACGGCTCGGCAACTGTGCCAACGGTCAACTCCGTCGCTGGCGCGCCGCATCCTAAACTGCATCGCCACCGGCCGCGGATCGCGCAGAGCATCCAGCCATAGCTTGGCGACGCTGTCGCGGTCTCCCGGCGCCACAATTTCCAGGGGCGAGGACTCCGGCGCCTCACCCTGCTTTTTGCCCAGGTAATCGGCGACGGCGCGATTCCAGTAATAGACCATTCCATTGGGCCGAATCCCCAGTACGCAAAGCGGCATTGAATCCAGCAGGCCGTGAAATCGTGCTTCTTCGCGCCGCTGCACGAAGCCGGCAATCAGGTCGTTGATCGCGGCGGTGATTTGTTGCCATCCGCCCCGCAGGTTGCCCAGGGAGACGCGTTCGTTAATCCACCCCTCGCGCCGGACCGCCTGCTCCACCCGCATTATTTCCCGCGCCATAGCTTCGTTCTGAGCCATCACCCGGTTGATTCTGGCGGCAATCCGGGCGAGCAAACTGCGGTCGCTGGCCGGCACTTTCAGCCGGATGCTGAAATCGCCCGTCGTCGCCGCTGTCATCGCCCTGAGCATTTCCTCAAGCCGCTGATCGACCACGCCGTTAGCCGCGGTTTCATTAGAAGAGCTTCCGGTATGAGAAGAGCTTCCGGTATGCGCCGCTGTTTTGCCGTTGCCGTTGGAGCCGGATTTGCGCACAACGCCATTGCTCTTGGCCGGGCGAATGCGCTTGATCTTTGCGCCTGCGACGGTGGGTTCGACGTTGCTCACGGTTTGGGACCGCTGCCGAAATTGAGTTTGCGTTTCAGAAACAAGATTTGCATAGTATAAGCAAAATTCAGCGCTTTATGTGATGTCCAGCAAATTGGTCAGCAAAATTCTTCCGCGTAAATGCGCGATTGGCAAGCAATTAGTTATCTAAAAAAACAGATCAGAGAAGATAATGTTTCGGAATTGATGGCTTATCTTGCCTACCAGTGCCCTAGATTACGTTCCCTAGCCAATTGCTCCGTCAATTTGCGGTCTTCAGGGGATTCGTTGAAACTGCGTCGATTAGCATAAGTTTCAAAGCTATTGACCAGCAAACGTTGACGAGGATCTATGACCGTGCTCGGCAATGGTCATGGTTCCTCAGCATAAGAGGCCCGACAGCTAGGATTTCAGAAACTGCACGATTTTGGCGTTCACCCTCCGCGGACGCTCCAGATGCAGGAAGTGGCCGGTTCCTGGCAGCACCACCTTTTCGACGCCGGCACCAAACAGCGCGCCCATCTTCTCGAACATCGCGAGGCGCCCTGGTCGATCGCGGGTGCCGTGAAAAGCCAGCGCAGGGACGGGAATCGGCGTGGTGGCGATTTTCTCCCGCGCGTCAGCCAGAGCGGGGTCGCGATTGGCTGGGTTGATCGTGTGACGATAATAGTTGAGCGCGGCGGTAAGCGTGCCGGGAGCGCGGAACGTCGCCTTGACGCTCTCCATGATCTCGGCCGGTGGTTCGTATTCAGGTGAGGCGTCGCGCCACCATTTATAGATGAAGTCGTAATCGTTGAGCGCAACCAGCGAATCCGCAAACGGCATCTGGAAAAAGTATCCGTGCCATCCACCCTTAAGTGAGTCGTAATCGGTGGCGAACGGCCCATGCGGAATTGCAATCGTAACGATCCTGCTCACACGCTCAGGCGCCAGCACCGCACATCCCGCGGCTGCCGCGCCACCCCAATCATGCCCGATCACCGCGGCCTGATCGGCGCCCAGCGCATGAATCAGCGCAGCTGCGTCCTGAGCCAGCAGCACCGATTCGTAGCGCTCGTCAGCGGGGCGCCCGCTCGGATAATAGCCGCGCATGAAGGGAGCAACTCCGTGAAAACCCGCTTCGGCCAGAGCCGGGAGCAGATAGCGATAGGTGTAAGCGTTGTCAGGAAATCCGTGCAGGCACAGCACCAGCGGTCCGCTGCCCGCCTCGATATAGTGAAAATCAATTCCGTTCGCGCTGACGTTGCCGCTCTTCAATTCAGCCATCGACCATGCCTCCAGACCTATCTTGATGCGCCGGTTTTCAGCAAAGCGCAACCCGTAAGTTGACCTTGGCCGCTGCCGCGGATTATCTGATCGATGGCGAGGCGCCCCACGAGGTTGCGATTATGAAAAAACTGGAATTTTTCTACGACTGCTCCAGTCCCTGGACGTACCTGGCTTTTACCCGCATCGAAGATATCGCCCGGCGCCATAATGCCGACCTGGTGTGGCGGCCATTTTTGGTCGGCGGCGTCTTCAATTCGGTCAACCCCTCGGTCTACCAGTCCCGCGAGCATCCGGTGATCCCCAAACAGCGCTATTACGCCAAGGACATGCAGGATTGGGCGCGCTATTACGGAATTACGCTCAAGATGCCGACGGTCGGAGTGGCAACGGTAAAGGTGGTCAACACGATGCGCGGGGCGTACGTGGCGCAGGAGCACGGCAAGATCGCGCAATACACGCGCCGGGCGTTTGAAAGCTTCTGGGTCGAAGACCGCGATATCGGCTCGGAGAGCGTGATCGCTGATATTGCGCGAGAGGTGGGATTGGATCCGGCGGAGATGCTGGAAAAGATTAAACGGCCCGAATACAAGGAGAAGCTGCGCGCCGCGACCCAGGAATTGATCGATCGCGGCGGCTTCGGCTCGCCAACCTTCTTCGTGGACGGGAACCTGTTTTTCGGCAACGACCGCCTGCCGCTGGTCGAGTTCGAACTGTCGCGCTGAGGACGCACCCGCACCGCGCATCGCCAACTCTGGCCGGGGGCCGGCGCACCAGTCCGTTTCTCAGCAGGTTGCGGAAAAAACATTTTTCCGCAACCTGCTCCCATCGCTCTAATCTCTCCCGGAGGAAGAGAAGGAAAGCAGCCATCCTATAATCCAGGGTGCGGAGCGGCAGCCCACGCTTTTCGCGATTATCGACCGATTATTGCATTATCAGCAGCATCCCGCCCGGCGTTCCGTAGCGGTTGAAATCGTCGTACTGCTTATCGACCTGGTTGTCCATTACCGCCTCGAATTGCAGCGCGTCCGTAGCGTGCCCGTTTTGGAAGTCGTACATGCTGAATTTACCGTTTCCAGGACCACCGATTCCCAGCACAACGCCGCCTTCGGGATGCTTCATCGGAACAAATTCAGCCTCGTTGGACTTGTAGAACTTGCCGTTGGCGTCCCACAGGTCCGCGTCGAGCACCTGCAGGGTCTGGCGATCGATGTATGCAATTCGATGCGCATAACAGTAGCCGGCGCGCAACCTTGGAACTCGTTCGACGTCGATTACCCATACGGGGCGGTTTTCCCATTTGCCCACGATCGGCTTGGGCCAGAAAAGCGGCTGATAATAGTTGCGCGTATCCTTGTAGGCCGGAGTCTGGTTGGTCATCGCGAGTATATATTCCTCGGCCAGCAGTTTGGCGGTGAAAATCGGCGGCTGGATATTCATCCCGCGGAAGTCATCCGAGGTGAAATCCGTACCGACCGCGGGAGCGCAGCGCGCCGCCGAGGATAGCCGCAGCGACCGGCGCAGCGCGGGCACGAATACGTAGGACTCCGGAATATCGGCCGGATTATTGTCGAACACCTGCAGTAAATTAGTATACTTCGATTCCTCGGGTTCCATTATGATTACGTTCTGAGTCATGAACAGACGTTCTCGTCCGGGAATCGTTTTGGGCTTGTCAGGCTCGGAGAGATGGTTGACCTTGAACCAGATTTCGAGGTCGGCGTTCTGGGTCTTGTTTCCAAACTGATCGATATTCCATCCGCCGCGAATCGGATCGTCGTAACTGCGGGTGAAGCCAAGATAGGGGACATATGAATAGTACTGATCGTACAGAACTTCCATCCCGGCGTCAGGCCCGCTGGGATCCGGAAACGGCATTCCAGCAACATAGCCCGCTACATCGAAACTGCCATCGGCGTTGGGCACCAGGCGAGTCTGCTTGCCATATTTTTCCGTGTCGGCAAGAAAAGTTTTGGGCAGCGGCATACTGGTGGTCGGTCCCACGTCCATTTCGACGTTTTCAGGCATGGCCCAGTGGGTGGTGCGCATGAACATGGTCTGCGTGCCGTAGGACATGAAGTCCTTGTATTTCTGCCAGTTCTGCAGCGTGATTACGGTGCCGACCGGCACCTGCGCGTCGCTGTGAATGACGCCAGCGGACTTGAATTCGCCCGCGCCCAGATTCTGTTTGAGCACCAACTGAGCGTGAACGAGGCTCGGCAGCAACCCCAGTATCGCTGCCGTAATCCAGGTTGATCGACAACTAGACATTTGCAACTCCCCCAGCGTTCGACCACGGCGCTCGCGCGCGGGCCGGTTAATTGTTGCGATCTTCGCGCGACACGACCAGGCGGATGTTTTCCGGCGGCGGGCGCCGCAGTGTCTGGGCGCAGCGCGCCCTCATTGCTCCGCATAGGTCCATCGGAATTTCCACTCCTGGCGCTTTCGCCTTGGTCGAAGCTTGTCCCCGAAACCGATGCCCAATGCCGGGCTCAATCGTGTGACGTTTCAGCCATTATTGCAAGACTAAACGCGCATATTCATCCGCCGTTTTTTGCCGCGGGCCACGCGCGTGCGATGGCTTCGGCTGGTTTGCACAGCGGACGCGAATTGTTTTACATAGGCGCAAGATCAATAACGGAGTTACCAATCATGTCAGGCAGCCTTGAAGGAAAAACCGCACTGGTGACCGGCGGCGGCTCGGGAATCGGCCGCGCCACCGCGCTGGCTTTTGCCAGAGAAGGCGCGCGCGTCGCCATCGTCGATTATGTGCCCGAAGGCGGAAATCAGACCCTCAACATGATCAAAGAGATCGGCGATGGCCGCTTCTTCAAGGCCGATGTTTCCAAACCCGAGGAAATCCGCCGCGCCGTCGAGCAGACTGTCGACATTTACGGAGCGCTGGATTGCGCCTTCAACAACGCCGGTATCGAGGGGGCGGGCGTCAGAAACGACCCCTGGGATCAGGAAAATTGGCATCGCGTTATCGCGATCAACCTGACCGGCGTCTTCCTCAGCATGCAGTACGAAGTCGAGCAGATGCTCAAGCGCGGCGGCGGCGCGATCGTCAATACGTCATCGATCCTGGGCCTGGTTGCCATGCCCGGAGCATTCGCCTACACCGCCGCCAAGCACGGCGTTGCCGGACTGACCAAGGCGGCAGCCCTGCAGTACGCGCAGAAGGGGATAAGGGTGAACGCGGTGTGTCCGGGTTATATCCACACGCCGATGGTCGAGCGCAGCGTCGGGCTGGGCAGCGAGATGGCGCAGCACATCACCAAACATCTCCAGCCGATCGGCCGGCTGGGCAAGCCCGAGGAAATCGCGGAGGCGGTGGTCTGGTTGTGCTCCCCGGCGGCCTCGCTGGTGACGGGAATCACGATGCCGGTGGACGGCGGCTGTACGGCTCAATAGGGCGGGTCCGATGGAACAATGAGCGGCGGTTTTTGACCGCGCCTCTACCCTTACGGGGCCTGGTTGCTGAACACGATCGTGCCGCTGGCGGCGAACATTCCGCCTACGCCATGGGCGATCGAGATTTTCGCGCCGGGGACCTGCGCCGCCGCGATGCCGCGCATCTGGCGCACGCTTTCCTGCAGCGCATACATCCCGTACATCCCGGAGTGCATATAACTGAGCCCGCCGCCGTTGGTGTTGACCGGCAGCTTGCCGCCCGGCGCGGTGTTGCGCTCCCAGATGAATGCCGCCGCCTCGCCGGGTTTGCAAAACCCCAGGTCCTCCAAACCATAGAGCGGCAGATGGGCAAACGCGTCGTAGATCATCAGGTGATCGACGTCTTTGTGGCTGATGCCGGCTTCTTCGAATGCTTTCTTCCCCGAGACGCGAAACGCTTTGGACGTGGTGAAGTCCTCCATCTGGCTGATCATCCATGACTCCGCCGCCTCACCCGTCCCCAGGATATACACGGGCGGGCGCGGAAAGTCCCTGGCGCGCTCCGCCGAAGTCAGGATCAAAGCGCCGCCGCCGTCGGTGACAAGGCAGCACATCAGAAGCCGGAATGGATAGGCGATCATGCGCGAGCCGAGCACGTCCTGCACCGTGATCGGATCCTTCATCGATGCGCGCGGATTCTTCGCCGCCCATTCACGCTGCACGACGGCGACCATCGCAAGCTGCTCCTCGGTGACGCCATACGTCTTCATGTAGCGCAGCACCGGAATCGTGAACACCGTCGTCGGCCCCATGATTCCGTAGGGCGCCTCGAACTGCCCCTCCAGGCTTGCGCGATTGCCCATGAACGGGCCGACGCCGACGCGCGAGCGGCCGCTTTCGCCATGCGTAATCAGCACCGTCCTGCACAGGCCTTCGTTGATCGCTGCCGCGGCATGGCGGACGTGCAGCATGAACGAGCATCCGCCGACCATCGTGCCGTCCACCCACGACGGCGTAATACCCAGGTAATTGGCGAGCAGCGGCGTCCATTCCGGAGTCGTGGCCAGCCCGTCGATATCGCCCGGCCCGAGCCCCGCATCCGCCATCGCATTGAGGGCGGCGTCGGCGTGAAGTTGGATTTGGGAGAGGTTTGGAATCAGGCCAAGTTCGGTAGTTTCAGCCGCGCCGACCACCGCGATCGATTTGCGTTTCATCGTGAGTCACCTGCAGGCTTAAAAAAGGGAAGCGTGATCTCGTCGGTCTGTTTTTCGAAGGTCACTTCCAAAGCCATGTCGAGCTGCAGGGCCTCGGGCGTTTGCGGACAGCCGACGATGTTGGTCATCATCCGCGGCCCCTCTTCCAGCTCCACGACCGCGATCGAATAGGGTGCGGTGAACGGCGGTGCCGGGCGATGGTTGATCACGTAGCTGTAAAGACGGGCGCGGCCGCTGGCCCTGAAAACGGAGACCTGGCGCGAGGCGCATTTCGGGCAGAACGGGCGCGGCGGAAAATACACGTGACTGCACTGATCGCAGCGCTGAAGACGCAGCTCGCCGGCGGCGGTCCCTTCCCAGAAATGGCGGGTCTCCGGCGTTGGTTTGGGCAACGGTCGCTTGGCTTCGGGCAAGGTTTACTCTCCGATATGGTTGTCGAACAAAGTCAGCGTCCCCTGGGCATCTTGAGGATTCTCTCGGCAACTGTATTGCGATGGATCTCCGAGGTTCCCGCGGCAATCGTCAGGCATCGCGCGCGCAACAGCCCCATCGCCCAGCGACCCACGTCGACGTTGTCCCGCACAGAACCTTCCAGCAATTGTCCGCCGGGTCCCAACAGATGCACGGCGAATTCCTCCATGCGCTGGTCGAGTTCCGACCACCACAGTTTGGCGATCGATCCCTCCGGTCCGGGGGTCTCGCCGTGAAGGACCTTGGAAAAGGTGCGATATAAGCCGTACTTCAGGCATTGCAGATCGATATAAAATTGCGCAACCTGCTGGCGCGCGGTGAGCGAGCGGGCCGCGCCGATGTCGCGGCACAGTTGCGCGACTTCGTGGAAGATGATCTCGTAGCGCGCCGCCAGCGCAAATGCCATCGTGCCGCGTTCGTTGGAGAGCGTGGTCATCGCGACGCGCCATCCGTCGTTGAGCCGCCCGACCAGATTTTCGCGCGGCACCCGCACGTCTTCGAAAAACACTTCGTTGAAATCGGCCTCGCCGGTCATCTGCCGCAGCGGCTTGACCGTGATGCCGGGACTTTTCATGTCCACCAGCAGGTAGCTGATGCCGCGATGTTTGGGCGCGGTTGGATCGGTCCGCACCAGCAGGAAACACCAGTCCGCGTAATGCGCTCCCGAGGTCCAGACCTTCTGGCCGTTGACCACGAATTCATCGCCCCGCAGTTCGGCGCGGGTGCGCAAGGCGGCCAGATCCGATCCGGCGCCGGGCTCGGAAAAACCCTGGCACCACAGTTCCTCGCCCGAAAGAATCTTGCCGATAAAGCGCCGCTTTTGCTCTTCGGTCCCGTGCGCGATCAGGGTCGGGCCGGTCATGGTCAGGCCCATGTAATTGAGCGGCGCGGGCGCGCGCCAGCGGGCCATCTCTTCGTTCAGGATCGCCACTTCAATCTGGGTCGCGCCCTGACCGCCGTACTCTTTGGGCCATGACATTCCCAAAAAGCCGTTTTCGTAGAGCTTCCTGGTCCACTCGCGCAGAAACTCAAGGTTGGTCCGGTTGTTCAAGCTGTAGTTGGTGGTGCCCCAACCAGCCGGCAGATTTTCCCTGAGAAATTTTCTAACCCGTTCTCTGAAGCGTTCTTCTTCTGGCGTATAGCTCAGGTCCACCGAAATTAATGCCTCCCTGATTCGCGCCGCTGCCAACAAACTAGCCAAAAGCGGACGGAAAGCCAAAACCGCGCCGGCTTTTGCAGATTCCCTGGGCCGGCCAAACCGTCGCGATTGCCGGCGCGTTCCTCCAGGCCTTACCGGCGCGTAATTTGTCAATAACGATTTTCAGACAGTGGGGATCAGATCACCGATTTTCGCGACGAATTGCAGCAGCTCCGGCTCGCTGCGCGCCCGATTGGCAAGGACCAGGCGATGCACGCCCAGATCGGCAAAACGCTTGACCAGGTCGCGATCAACGCGTCCGCGCGGCGTCACGCTCAGCTCCAGCTCATCGAAAGGCCGCCCCACCTGCTCACAGGCGCTGCGCAAACCGCTGACGCATCTGGCAGTGGCATCATAATCGAGGGCGAACCCAAACCATCCCTGGCCCAGCCGCGCGGCGCGGCTGAACGCACTTTTGGTATGACCGCCGAAGACGATTTCGGGATGGGGCTTCTGCACCGGACGCGGCATCGCATTGATTCCGCCGAAGGACACGAATCGTCCGCGATACTCCGGTTTTTCCATCGTCCACAACGCGATCATCGCGGCGAGATACTCCTCGGTGCGCGGTCCCTTGAAATCGAATGGCGCACCGATCGCCTCGAACTCGGGCTTGAGATAGCCGATACCGATACCGAAGATCAGCCGCCCGCCGGACACCACGTCCACCGACGCGAGCTCCTTGGCCAACACCAGCGGATTGCGCTGCGGCAAAATGATAATCCCGGTCGCGAGCTTGAGCTTGGATGTGTGCGCCGCGACATACGCCAAAGCTACGGCGGAATCGATAAACGGTGATTGCGGCGGCACCGGAGAAGGCGGCACCTGCGGGTCGGGCAGCACGATATGCTCGCCGGTCCAGACGCTGTCGAATCCCGCTTTCTCAGCCGCCTGGGCCACCACGCGGGCCGTCGCAGGCGCGGCGCAGGGACCATGATTGATTCCGAAAAGTCCGAATTTCATGCCAAGACGACTAACACGAACCCCGCATATCGGCCAGCGGATGGCAGGTTGTTGGCGGTCTTCGCCGGCCGCTCAGTGAATCGCAACGCTGAAGGGCGTGTTCAGCGTCGTGTTCGACCCGGTGATCTCGCGCGACGGTGCCACGTTGCCGGTGGCGCTGGAGGGAAACATCGAGAGCGAATCGGATCCCGTGCCGGTAATGTTCGCGACGTAGATGTTGTTGGAGGAATCGACGGCCAGACCGCCCACGCATCCGGTCGCCGTATTCGGTCCTTTGATCACCTGCACCGGTGAAGCGTTGCCGCTCGCGCCGGCAGCGTAGATCGCGACCCCGCCCGGCGAACAATAATTCCCAACGATGATACGATTGGCCGAGTCAAGCGCGAGGCCATCGGCCACCGATTGAAAAAAGCTCTGCCCATTAAGCGCGGCAATTGGTGGAACATTGCCGCTGGAACCCGCCGCAAATTCGAGCAACGGCGAGTTGGTCGCATGCTGGCCGACATAAAGGTTGTTGTTCGAATCAAACGCCATCGCCACGGGTTCATTCAAAGTCGTCAGCAGACCGGCAATCAACCTTGTCGGACTGGGATTGCCGGCAGCTCCGGGATTGAAAACCACGATCGAGTTGCTGTTGAAGTTGGAAACATAGATGAAGCCGTCGTGATCGATTGCGATACCTTCAACTCCCGTAAGCTGGGTGTTGGAGCCGCCCAGAACCCCGATGGGCGCGACGTTGCCGTTGGCGCCGGAAGCAAAAATCAAAACCGACGTGGCGGCGTCATTGGCGGCATAAATACGTCCCGAGGAATCAACTGCCACAGCAACGGGAGTGCTAAGCTGCGTGTTGCCGCCGCTGATATTCACCGCCGGCGCGACGTTGCCGTTCGCCGTGAGCATAAAACCCACAATACTGCCGGCGTCGCGGTTGGCAACGTAGGCGAGCGTCGGAGCTGGCGGAGTGATTGGACCACCGCCGCCGCTGCTGCCGCATCCCCCCAATCCTAACGCCAGAGCAAGCAAAACAAGGATGTATGATCTCGGCCTCATCATCGACCTCCCCGAAGAATTACGGCGAATCCTCTTGCGCCTTACCTGGGCCACCGGAGCCACCAACGCCCCGATTTTAAGCCCGCGTTTTGATTCACGATTATCCAATTGTGGGGATTTCTATACTCAAAGCAGTGGGAAGGTCAAGTTGGCGCTCATCACCAGGCGGGACTCGCCGATTGCCAGATCGCCCACAGGCTGTCACAAATCATGGCGATGGCTACGAGCGCCGCGGTCACGGACAAAAAGCTCGACACCCTGGTGCAGGGGGTGGAAGCGGGCAAATGGATCGTCGCGGCCTCGGTGCTGTTGGGCTCCTTTCTTTCCGTGATGGACGCGACCGTGGTCAACGTCGCGATGCCGCACATGATGGGCACTTTTGGCACCGACCTGCTGACCATCACCTGGGTCTCTACCGCCTACAGCATCGCCGAGATCATCCAAATCACGATGTCCGCCTGGTGGGCCAAACTGTTCGGCCGCAAACGTCTGTACCTCGCCTCGATGCTGATCTTCATCACCGGGTCGGTGCTGGCGGGAGCTTCACGCACCCTCACACAGATGATCTGCTTTCGGGTCATGCAAGGGATCGGGGGCGGCAGCCTGATGCCGATGTCGCAGGCGATCGTGCGCGAGAAGTTCCCGCCCGAAGAGCAGGCAATGTCGATGGCCCTGTACACGATGGGCGTTATTCTGGCGCCTGCGGTGGGCCCGGCGGTGGGCGGCTTGATCATCGACGACTTCGGCTGGCCATGGATTTTCTACATCAACGTCCCCTTTTGCATCGCCGGCTTTCTCATGGTCAGCACCTTCGTCCAGGACCCGCCTTATCTGCCGCGGGGCCTGGAGCGTATCGACTGGGCGGGAATCGGACTGCTCACGGTCGGCCTGGCCGTACTGCAGGTCGTGCTTGAGCGCGGACAGGAGGTGGACTGGTTTGCCTCGCATCTGATCGTCACCGGCAGCATCGTGGCGGCCGCCGCGCTGGTCACCCTGATCGTCTGGGAGATCCTCTCCCCCGAACCGGTAATCAATTTCAGGCTGCTCAGGAACAAGGGTCTGGCCGTGGGATCGACGTACGGCTCGATGGTCAGCTTCGCGGTGTTCGGTTCGAGCTTCATTTTGCCCAATCTGGTCGAAGGGCTGTTCGGATATCCTGCCTTCCAGGCCGGTCTGGTCATGATCCCGCGCTCCCTCGCCATGATGGCGATGATGCCGATCGTCGGCCGCATATATAACTACGTCAGTCCGCGGCTGATAGTTTTCACCTCGCTGGTGTTGTTCACGATCGCGTACTGGCATTTGGGCCATCTTTCGCTCAACGCGGGCTTCTGGAATTTCGTGCCATGGCTGATGCTGGCCGGGGTGGGCATGTCGTGCTCGATGGTAGTGATGAGCACCATCTCGCTCAGCACGATGCCGCCGCGCTACATGACCCAGGCTTCCAGCCTGTACGCGCTCAGCCGGCGGGTGTCGGGCAATATCGCCTACGCGATGCTGGCGACCGTGGTGGCGCGGCGCATCCAATCCCATCGCGCGGCGCTGATCGCGAATATCGACAGCTTGAATACCAGCTTCGTCCAGGCTGCGGCCGGTTTCCGCACCGAGCTTGCCAGACATGGCGCAAGTCTCGCTCCGCGGACGGGCGCGCTCTCGATGGTCAACAACATGATCAACTCGCAAGCCACGATGATGGCCTACAACGACGTCTATCTCATAATGTGCTTCCTGTTCGTGATCGCGATGCCGCTGATCGTTCTGCTGCCCAAAAAAGGCATTCCAAAAGTCCAGGAAATCGCGGAAGAGTAGGAAGGCGCTGCTGCCGGTCAGGAAAGCGCGTGGTGCCCCTTGTTAAAATGCCTGCCCGGCTGGCGCAGCAACGTCCCCAGAGTCGGCATGGTTGCAGTAAACATCAACGGCGCCAGCAGGCTCAGAAGAGGATTTGCAGCTGCTGCAGGATAGCGCTTTCCGGTTTGCGATTGCCATGGCGCGCGCCTTCATGGAAGGTGGTCCTCACGTACGCGGTCTGTAGCCTGAACTGGCGCGCAAGCCACCAGTTGATGCCGATTCCCCATTCCAGCGCCCAGTCCGCCGAGGTTTGCGGGTTGGCGAAGCCGCCGCTGAAAACATCGCGATCCACCACCAGTTGATTCACGCGCGCCGCCACATCGAATGCACCCCAGGAGTCAAAACGCGGATCGAAATTGTGCCGCGGAACGATTCCGTCATAAGAAGCGTTCTCTCCGGTCAGGACATAATCGACAGTGAGGTTCCAGGCATAGCTGGTGATCTCCCTGGTATTATATTTTGTCACCCCGTTGATCGTGCTGCTGGCACCGACCTTTTGGGAGTTGTAAACAAACTCTCCCAGCACTCCGAAGGGTCCGCCGTAGTAGTAAAATTGCGGCGAATAACGCAAGCGCCCTCCCGCCGCAAACGCATTCGAGTTGTACTTGAAGAATGTGTTCTGCGCCGCCGTCTTGAAAGTATCCAGCGCGATACCCTTCTCCGAGCTACCGTAAGTGCCTGCGAAGCCAACACCAAGTCCCTGCAGCGCCTCGTTTGAATAACCAGCGAATGGACGGAGAAAAATGCGGCCGGCGAAGTCCTTGGCATTGTTGCCATCGATATTTGTCATCGCCACATTGTCGGTCGCGCCGTTGAATATCCCCAAACTGTACTCGACCACCTCATGCCACAGCTTGCCGTGCAGATCAAAGCCGATGTCGCGGTCGGGCACCAGTTGGCTGGCCAGACCGCGTTCAGGGAATTCATTCCAGCGGTCGTCCTGAAGACGCTCCAAGCCTACCGGCTCCTTGAACTGGCCCACCCGCACACGCGCCGATGCAAAGTAATGAATATCGGCAAAGGCATCTTCCAAAACGGCATTGCCTTGCCCGAAATCGGTCATCAGACGGAAATCGTAATAGTTGGCGACCGTGCCTTCCAAATAGGGACGGGCGCGCCGGATCAGAAACGTGCTCGGGGCACCCGGTGACTGAGTGGTGTAGTAACGCCCCTCCTCCTGTATCCAGCCCCCCACCGTAAAGCGGTTGGCGCCGTCCGCCGACTCGACCGTGAGACCGCCCTTATCCTTGTAGTTGTAGCTCACCTTCGGCAATTTGCCGGACATTTGCCGCTGGCGGCTTTGCTGGCCTTCGACCTGGCGGCCGATCGCCTTGACGCGCCGATCCACCGCTTCGAAATTGCGTTCCTTGCGCTGTTCGGCCTGCCGGAGCGCCTTGATCTGGCGCTCCAGTTCGTTGACCTGCTGTTGCAGCCGCTGCAACTGTTCGTCGCGCGACTGCGCCGGCGCCGGGGCCGTCCATAGCAGAAGCGCCCCGCTCAGCGCCAGGTAAATCCGTAACCACCGGTGTTGCATCCGTTCCTCTCCGATCGCTGGCGAACGGGAATGCTTCCGGTGATCCGGTCAGATCCCTCATCACGTTTTGCTCTGGTCTCCGTGTGTGAACGGTGGACGCCCCGCTCAGTCGCGTCTGGGCGGTGCGACGGGCGCGAAGCGCACCTTCTCCTTGCGCTCGATTTGCACCACGCGCGAATCGTGGACCGTGATCTCAATCGAACCGAAACGCAGGTTGCGGAGGGAACGCACGATTTCGGCAATCACCTGATCCAGCCCGCATTGGTCAGGCATCGGCTTTTCCCCATTCCTGAAGTTGGCCAGGGTCATGGTCCTCCTGTCTATATCTTTTACCCTATTCGTTTACTAGACTATTGGCCAAAAAAAATCAGATCGCGTAGCTCAGGCCTTCCTTACCCTGGACCACCGACGCAACCCGCTGGAGCACGTCGGCCAGGGTGGTTGAATCGAGGATGCGCGCGGTCGCGTCGCGCACGTCCTTCATGACAATCCGGATGCCGCAGGTCCGCTCATCGCGGCATTCCGCGCAGCGCATGTAGGAGGTCTTGCTGACGCAGGGCAGCGGAGCCAAAGGACCTTCCATCATACGGACAATCTGGCCGACGCTTACCGTCTGCGGCGCTCGGGCCAGGAAGTATCCGCCACCTTTGCCCTTCTTGCTTTGCACCACGCCCTGGTTTTTGAGTTCGAGCAGGATCAATTCGAGAAATTTGGGCGAGATTCGCTCCCGTCGCGCGATTTCAGAGATGAGGACCGGTCCCTGCCCATACTCCTTGGCCAACACCTGGAGCGCTTTAAGAGCATATTTCGTCTTGTTTCTCAACATACTCTATTGGCCAGCTTAGATATATGCATCGGACAGCCTTGTCAAGGGTTTCGACAGGGGATCTTTTATGGATCGGAGCGCGCGACGCCTGGAACCGTTTGGCGAGCTTTCAGGAATGCGAGAGGGGGGACTTGAACCCCCACGCCTTGCGGCACCGGATCCTAAGTCCGGCGCGTCTGCCGTTCCGCCACTCTCGCATGATGGAAAAATATAAGAAGGCAGGCCATTGTTGAAAGAGACGGCGGTCGATCCACTGAAAAGCGGCGCGCCCGCCAAGTGAGACTATCGATTCAAGCTCGCTGGAAGGCGGTAGTCGAGTCCGCGGACAGCTTATGGCCTTGGGGCCCGGACACCAGGGTATTGAGCTTCACACGATGGCTTGCAGGTCCATCGTTTGCGCACCCTGGTCCTAGGCCGCCGGAATACAGCGGGAGCTCTGGCGGGCGCGGAGTACGGACAATAGATGCTTGAGGGCAGGTAAATCGAGCGGCTTGGGCAGAACCGCCACCGCGTCCGGCACCCACGGTTCGAATGCCGCGGTGATCACCACCACCGGTATATCAGCGATCTCCGGCTCCTGCTTCTGCCTGCTTATGAAGTCCTGCCCGCTAACCACCGGCAGACCCAAATCGAGAAGAACCACGAATGGACGTGGGGGGTGATGAAGACGTTCAAACGCTTGCGCTCCATTCTCCGCCGTGTCCACGCAGTAGCCCTCAACCGCCAAAATACGGGCCAAAGCTTCGCGGCTGGGCTGGTCGTCTTCGACCAGCAGGACGCACGATGGTTCACCATGCTCTTCCATAGCCGGATAAACCGCCAGGTCCAAACCAGACCGGGTCGCAAAAAGTTCGAACCGGGAGGCGAACCGTTTGGCTGCAGCCTGTAGATTTGTCAGGCGGCCCATCGTTCACAGGCCGCGCCGCTGCCGCCGAAAACCTGCAGCCGCAGCGGTATCCTCAAACGTCAATTCGCGGTTCTCCATTAAACCTGTTTGCCCGCGCACTCCCGAATAAGCCCGAATCGGTCAGAACCGCCGTCCGATTCCAGCGCGGGGCCGTGGATGAGGTCGCGTAGTAAGGAAGTGCCACACTCAGGGCGGCCAGCAGGGCAAATGCGAAGATGACGACAATCACGAACTCCCAAAGCCAGTCCCTGGAGGTCCACTGCGTGAAAGCACAAAGCGGACAAGCATTCGGTCCCCGGCCAGTTTCGTGTTGCTTGATTTGGAGCATTATCGCATCATCCGGATGGCCAGTGTCGCTTGTCCAAAACCAAATCAACAAGCGCGCAAGTTTATTTACCTTTTGTATAGTTGCCTGCAGCCCGTCTGTCAAGGGCTCCTGCGGGGGCCGTCAGAGAAAATTTCGCGGCGATGACAGGCGCGCCGGGACGCGGCCAGGACCCGCGGTCGACGGCTGGCATCCCGGCGTCGCGGATTGGCGCCGCGGCGTAAGCCGGGTGCGATCGGACACAGAGGTGAGGCCATCCGATCGGCAGCCGGTGCGGTGCGATCAGATGGTTCGAGGAATCAGGCTTCCCGGCGCAGGCCCCCGGCGGTCCTCCCGGCCATCAGTCCCCGCGTCTGTTCGTTGAGCAGGCGCGCGTAAAGGCCGCCGCGGCGCAGCAACTCGGAGTGCGGGCCGACTTCGGCGATGACTCCCTGGTCCAGCACCACCACCAGATCTGCAGTGGTGGCGCTGCGCAGCCGATGGGCGATGGTCAACACCGTACGCCCCTCCATCAGCCGTTCGATCGCTTCCTGGATCAGGTTCTCCGCCTCGGAATCCACCGACGAGGTGGACTCGTCGAGGATCACGATTTTCGAATCCTTTAGAAAAGCCCGCGCCAGCGCCAGCCGCTGCCGCTGTCCCGCGGAGAGCTTGACGCCCCGCTCGCCGATCACAGTCTGCAGGCCGTTGGGCAGTTGACGGACGAATTGTTCCAGATTGGCGAACTCCAGCGATTGCCAGAGCATCTCCTCGCACGCGTCGGAGCGCGCATAGAGCAGATTGTGGGCGATGCTGGAACTGAAGAGCAGCGGTTCCTGGGTCACGATGCTGATGTTGGAGCGCAGCGACTTCAGCGTCATGTGTTTGACGTCTTTTCCGTCGATCAGGACGCGTCCGGCGGTGGCGTCGTAAAAACGCGGGATCAGATTGGCCAGAGTGGTTTTGCCCGCTCCCGATTTGCCAACCAGAGCCACGCGCATTCCCGCCGGGATGTGCAGGTTGATTCCGCGCAATACCTCACGCGGCGCGGCACCGGCGCGCGGCTGATAGGCAAACTTGACCTGCTCGAACTCGATCGTCGGACGACGCACCGCAAAGGGTCGGGCCAGCGGATGATCGGCGATTTCCGGCTTGAGGTCGAGGAAATTGAAGATACGCTCGATCGCGGCCAGCGAAGCGGACAGGACCACGGAGAGTTGGGCAAGCCGTTCAAGCGGAAGATAGAGAAATCCCAGGTAGGTGAAGAAGGCAAGCAGAGTACCCAGCGTCAGGGTGCCGCGCATGATCATCGAGGCGCCCACCCAAACCACGACCATCGGGGCGCTGCGCGTCAAAATCTGAATGAGCATCTCCTGCGCGGCGGCCAGGCGAACCTTCTGGATCGAACGGGCGTACCATTGATCGGCGCGCGCGTTGAAATTGCGAATCTCGTCTTCCTCGCGTCCAAAAGACTTGATTGTGGCTGCGCCCACCACGCGCTCGTGGACCTCGGCGTTAATCTCCTCCACCGTCTCCTGCATCCGATGGCTGACGGCCTTGATTCGCGGCGAGAAAAATCGCATGAAAGTGACCCACAAGGGCGCGATCGCAAGGGCCACCAGCGCCAGACGCCAGTCCATCGCGAACAGTGCCAGGACCACCAGGCCCAGCGAGATGACGTCCATCCAGACGTCGATCAGGGCGGAATTGACCAGTTCGTTGGCCTGGGTAACGTCGTTCAGCACGCGCGAGACGATTGCGCCCGCCGGATTGCGGTCAAAAAATGAATGGGGAAGCCGCTGGAGATGTGAAAAAAGACGGCACTGAAGCCCAACAATCAGACGATTGCCGGCTATACCGGCCCAGTAATTCCGGTAATAGCTGGCCACCGCCTGGAGTAGATAAACAGCCAGTAGCGCGATACTGAGAGCGGCGAGCTTGTCGTGCGGCGAAATACCCATCCCCAGCATCGAGGACGCCGCCGCACTCCAGCGGTCGATTACGGAATTGACACCGTCCAAGTGCGGATGGGAGCTTAAAAGAACGTCGACGATATACCTGAAGGCCAGCGGAAACATCAGCGGAAGCGTGAATTTCCCGACCCCCATAACCGCCGCCGCAATTACGTATCCGATATTCGGTTTAAGGTAAGAAGCAAACCTCAAGAGCGGTCGCTTGGCTAACTCTTTCTCTTTCATAGTGGGGCGGTCCCTTGGGCCGCTGGAAAAAGGCGGGGTTCCAACCCGTTTGCACGGCAAGTCGCAAGCGCTATGCCGCCGCAAATGCCTCGCCAATGCTGCATCTGCCTGCTTTGGGCCGTCGTTTCGATGCCTCATATCGGTCAGGCGCAATTCCAAATCGGTCAACAATGATTGACGGGGCCGAGACAAATCCCAGAAACTCAGCCCAGGACCATGGCTCACCCCGTCCGACCGCTGCGTCGCCAGATGCGGACCACGTCGAACCCGCCGCGGGCTTTGCCCAGGCCAAAGGCATCCTTATCGCTATCGCGCTGCTGCAGACGTACCAGGGTTACGCCCTGTCGATTGCAGGGGTGGCCTCACCTTGGATAGCCGCGAGCTTTCACCTGGATCAGGCCAGCCTGGCACGCCTGTTTGCCTGGATGTCTACCTCAGCCATCGGATCACTGCTGCTGGCCAGGATGGCCGACCGGGTTGGGCGGCGCAAAATCATTCTGGCCAGCCTGAGCCTGGTCCCGATCTTCAGCGCCGGCGCGGCGCTCTCGACGCGTCCAGCGCTATTCGCAGCCTTCGAAATCCTGATTTCGGCTTTGTTGGGTGGCTCGGTATCGTCTGCCATCGTGCTGCTCGCAGAAGAATTGCCGGTCACGTGGCGTTCACGGGGGCAGGCAGTTGCCGCTTTTGCCAGTGCAGCGGGCGGAATTCTTCCCTATCCCCTTATCCCGGTTCTGATCCATCTCAATGTTTCCTGGCGATGGATGCTGCTGCCTTCGGTAGCGGGAATCAGCCTCATCGCGCCGATTTCGCGCATGCTGCCCGAGCCGGCGGCATGGACCCGCACCTCGACCGATGACAATACACAAACCTCGTTTTATGACATTTTCCATCCGCTATACCGGCGCCGCTCGCTGACGCTTCTGGTCTGCGCGGCGTTGGACACGATGGCTGGCACTGCGGTTAACGGATGGCTCTACTTCGAGGCCGTCTCGGTGATTGGCCTGTTTCCGGCCCGCGCCAGCATGCTGGTAGTAATCGGGATGGCGGTGGGGATGCTCGGGTTTCCCGCCGGAGCATGGACCTCGGAGCGCTTTGGCCGCGTACCGACCGTTGCCTATTTCGGAGGCATTGGATGGCTCGGGGCGCTGGCCTTTTACCATGGCGCGCCGCGACTGTTCAGTCACCCATTCTTGTGGCTTTTGATTAGTTATTGTTGGTTCAAAATAGCGTCTTCCATCATGACGGTAGGAGCCAATTCCGCCGCCACCGAGCTGCTGCCCGCCGCGTTGCGGACCACGATGGTGGGATGGCAAATGATTACCGGCGCGGCCTTTTCGGTCCTCGCCCAGGTTCTGATTGCGGCATTGATCGGGCCGATGGGCGGGCTGAGCAACGTGATCAAGAACTTCGCGCTGCTTGGATTCCCCAGCGCCTTGTTTTTCGGCCTGTTCATTGACGAGACCCGCGGATTGCCGCTGGCAGTGGCCGCGCGGGAGGAGGAATGGGAAAAGCTGCACAGATCGACGACTTCCAATCGGAGCAGGAATGCCTGACCGGCCAATGTTTCCTGACCTGACGCGGCGGCTGGCGGCGGCGCTGGCCATCCTGGCAATTTGCGCGACCGCTATCACCGCACAAGCCGCGCATCGCCGCCGCCACCATCGACCGGCTCCGGCTGTCACCCGTTCACCAGCTCCCAGTGCAACGCCGACCGCGTCCCTAACCGCGATGGTTCTGATTGCAGGCGGTACCGGCGAGACCGCCATGCCGTCAGGAAGCATTCCGGCGGTGTTGGACAGCGCGGAAGTTTACGACGTGGCCTCCGGCCATTTTCTGCCGATTGCCCCGATGACGGCGCATCGCGACCGGCAGGCAGCGGTAGCGCTGAAGGATGGCCGCGTTCTGATCGTCGGGGGCGTAAACACGGTGATGGTGCCATTGACGGTCTTCCCGGGGCCTGCAATGACCTGGATTCTGAAATCGGCTGAGCTATTCAATCCGATCACAGGCCGGTTTACCGCCACCATGGACATGGCAACGGCGCGAGACGATCCCACCGCGACCGTGTTGCGCGACGGCAGAGTGCTGGTGATCGGCGGAGGCAGCGCGTCGACTGAAATCTACGATCCAAAGCAAAACAAGTTCTTACCAGGCCCCGACATGCAATCAAGCCGCTATGGCCAAACTGCCACGATACTGCCCGACGGGCGCGTGCTGGTGGCTGGAGGCGGCGACAATCAGGCCGAGCTTTACGACCCCGCCACCGGCAGGTTCATCACCACTGGATCGATGAAGACCAACCGCGTGCTGGACAGCGCAACGTTGCTTGACGACGGGCGCGTGCTGATTGCGGGTGGCAGTCCGTCGGCGCGCAGCGAGGCCATTCGCAGCACCGAATTTTATATTCCGAAGACCGGAAAATTCGTCCCCGGCCCGGATATGATCCACAGCCGCGCCGGTCACAGCGCCACGCGTCTGCTCGATGGACGCGTTCTGATAGCGGGTGGACGCGAAGATAATTCTTCGGAGATTTTCGTCCCCGAGGCCAACACATTCATTGAGGGCCCGCCGATGAGGATCGGCCGCTACGGTCATTGCGCAATTTTAGTGCCCAACGGCAAGGTGCTGATCGCCGGCGGCTGGGACCAGAAGTACCGTCCGATAGCCAGCGCGGAACTTTACGACCCGGCGGGAGGACGCTTCGTTTCCGCGGGCGATATGACGCAAAGGCGCGCCGGACATAGTGCCGCTCTGATCTGGGTCCGAACGCCGGTCAAATGGACTTTACCCACGCCTTCACCGACACCCTCTGCCACTGCCTCGCCGACGTCGACGCCCTCACCCATACCGACGCCGACGTCGACGCCCTCACCCATACCGACGCCGACGTCGACGCCCTCGCCCACGCGGACTGCGACACCGACATCGTCGGAGAAACCCTCACCCGCTCCTGCCGAAACGCCGCTGCCGACATTCACGCCGACGAGAATTCCCTCACCGGCTCCGGCCCCGACGCAGTCTGCCACTGCGCTGCGATCATAACTCCAACTCCGCCTCCCAAACACGCGGCTAATCCTGTTGGGCTGTTGAATCGTTCCAATTTCGAACCAGCGATGGAAATCGCCGGCTGCGTGCCTGTGCCGCGCGCGTATCTGTGTCAGAATCATCGCGTGGCAAGCTTCCAGCAGTTCGCCGAGACCTGTCAGGCGCTGAGCCAGACCCAAAGCCGGCTCCAGATGGCGGAGCTGGCGGGAGACTTCCTGGCTGCGCTGAGTATCGACGAAGCCGAAGCCGCCGCCCGCTTCATGATCGGGCGGGCCCTGCCGGTCGGTGAGGAAGCCAGGCTCAACATCAGCGGACGTGCCGTATGGCGGGTCGCCGCCGAAATTGCCGGCTCCATGGATCGGGGTGAGGACATCTTTGCCGAAGCGGTCGATTTCGGCGACGCGGTCGAAATCGTGATGCGCCTGCGCTCGGAGGAACCTGAGCCCACCCTGACCATCGCCGAAGTCGAGCGGCAGTTGCGCGAGATCGCCGCCGTCGAAGGCCGGCAGGCACGCAAGCGCAAGCTCGATATGTTGCGCGATCTGCTCCTGCGCGCCACTTCGCTGGAGGCCAAATATCTGGCGAAAATTCTGATTCGCGAGATGCGCCATGGGATGAGCGAAGGCGTGATGCTCGAAGCGATCGCGCACGCCACCGGTGCGCCAATTGCCGAAGTCCGTCGCATCAGCATGATGCAGGGCGACCCGGGGCGCGTGCTGCGCGTCCTGCGGGGCGGCTCGGTGGAGCGTGCGACCCCGACCGTGCGGCCGCTGAAACCGATGCTGGCACAGGCGGCCGCCACCGTTGCCGACGCCCTGGCGATGCTCGGTCCCAATATCGCACTGGAGCACAAGCTTGACGGTGCCCGCGTGCAGATTCATGGCACCGGCGACGGGGTCAGGATCTTTTCGCGGCGGCTCAACGAAATCACCCCCAGTCTCCCCGAGATTGTCGAACATCTGTCAGCCGAGTTGCCGGGTCGTCGCTTCATCCTGGACGGCGAGGTTATCGCGGTCGATCGGCAAGGCAATCCGATCGCCTTCCAGGAGCTGATGCGCCGCTTCCGGCGCATCCGTGAGGTCGAGCGCCTGCGCGAGCAGTCGCCCGTGCGGCTGTTCCTCTTCGATATCCTCAGCGTGGACGGCGAACTCCTCATCGATCGTTCCTACCAGGAGCGTTTCGCGATCCTCGAAGATATCGCCCGCTCCGCCCAAGTGGAGCTGGCCGGCCGATGTCTTCCCGCCAATCTCGGGGAGGCGGAGCGCTTTTACGATCAGGCGCGGGCGGCAGGTTACGAAGGCGTGATGGCCAAGCGGCTGGACAGCCGCTACAGCCCCGGGATTCGCGGCCGCGGATGGCTCAAAATCAGGGGCGCGCACACGCTGGACCTGGTGATCGTGGCTGCGGATTGGGGCTATGGCCGGCGCCATGGATGGCTTTCCAATTACCATCTGGCGGCCCGCACGCGGACCGAAGGCAAGTTCGCCGAGGTTGGCAAGACTTTCAAGGGGCTGACCGACGAACAGTTCCGCGAAATGACCCAACGGCTGCTGGCGCTCAAAACGGGCGCGGACGGCGCTACGGTGTACGTCCGTCCCGAAGTCGTGGTGGAGGTCGCCTACAGCGATATCCAGCGCAGCGCACAATACGAATGCGGGATGGCGTTGCGGTTCGCGCGCATCGTTCGAATCCGCACGGACAAAGAGCCGCAAGACGCCGACACGATCGAAGGCGTGGCCGCCGAATTCGCCAACCAAATTGTGCATCCGAAGCTCTGAAAAGGCAGGAATTCATAACGGCGCTCAGAGGCTTTTCCTCAGCCCGATCGATTGCGGATCCAGGATTGGGCTGGCGTGCGACTATTACAAAACACTATTTTATAACGAGGGGCAAAGTTGGCCCCTGCCGCGCCGTTTTTTTGGCGGATTATCTCCAGAAAAGTCTTACTTGATTGGGCTGAATTTCCCGGTCAATTTAATAGAACAGGATTTGAACGCAGCTCGCCGACGTTCGCTACCGTCTTTACTCAAAGGGCTTCCTAAGTTACACTTATAAAGGTTTAGGTGGCGGCTGAGGTTATTTCCTATCTATGACTAACAAGCAATCCAGTGAATCTTACGGTGCCGCGTCCATCCGGATTCTGGAAGGTCTCGAGGCGGTGCGCAAGCGCCCCGGCATGTACATCGGGGATACCGCCGAGCGCGGACTCCATCACCTGGTAATTGAGATCGTCGATAATTCCGTGGACGAGGCTTTGGCCGGCTATTGCGACGAGATCAACGTCACGATCCACAGCGACGACCGCATCACGGTCGAGGACAACGGCCGCGGCATTCCCGTCGATATGCATCCGACGGAAAAGCGCTCGGCGCTGGAGGTAGTGCACACCGTCCTACACGCGGGCGGGAAATTCGACCGCGGCGTCTACAAGGTATCGGGCGGGCTGCACGGCGTCGGCGCTTCGGTGGTCAACGCGCTCAGCGAGGAGTTCGAAGTCGAGGTCCATCGCGGCGGCAAAATCTATTACCAGCGCTACGAGCGCGGCGTACCCAGGACCAAAGTCGAGGAAAAGGGCAGCACGAAAAAGACCGGCACCAAGACCACCTTCTCTCCCGATCCAAAGATCTTTCCTGAGGTCAAATTCAAGTACGAGCTGATCGCGCGCTATTTGCGCGAGATGGCCTACCTCAACGCCGGCCTGCGCATCCACCTGGCCGACGAGCGCACCGGCAAGAGCGAGGAGTTCCATTTCGAAGGCGGAATCAAGGAATTCGTCGAGGTGCTGAACAAGGGGCGCGAGGCGCTGCACGACGTCATCCATTTCCATACCACGCGCGACGGAATCGACGTCGATTGCGCGCTGCAATGGACCGACGCGGTGCACGAGAGCGTGTTCAGCTACGCCAACAATATCCATACGATCGAAGGCGGCACGCATGTTTCGGGTCTGCGCTCGGCGCTGACGCGCACGATCAACACTTACGCGGCCAAGAACAATCTGATCAAAAACAAGGACCTGCGGCTGGAAGGCGAAGATACGCGCGAGGGCCTGACCTCGATCATCAGCATCAAGATCGGCGAACCGCAGTTCGAGGGCCAGACCAAGACCAAGCTGGGCAACTCGGAAGTTGAAGGCGTGGTGGTGGCGATCGTCAACGAAAAGCTGGGGCAATACCTGGAGGAAAACCCCGGCGACGCCAGGCGGATCGTGGCCCGCGCGGTTGAAGCCGCGACCGCGCGCGAGGCCGCGCGCAAGGCCAAGGAACTGGTGCGGCGCAAGGGTGCGCTTGACTCCGCGTCCTTGCCGGGCAAGCTGGCCGATTGCCAGGAACGCGACCCCGCCCGCAGCGAGCTGTTTATCGTCGAGGGCGATTCGGCCGGTGGCTCCGCCAAGCAGGGACGCGATCGCCGCACCCAGGCGATCCTGCCGCTGCGCGGCAAAATCCTCAACGTGGAGCGGGCGCGAATCGACAAGGTGCTGACCTCGGCCGAGCTGCGTACGCTGATCACGGCGCTGGGGATGGGCGTCAGCACCGAAAAGAACGTCGAGAAGCTGCGCTACCACACCGTCATCATCATGACCGACGCCGACGTGGACGGCTCGCACATCCGCACGCTGCTGCTGACGTTTTTCTTCCGCCAGTTTCCCGAGCTGATCGAAAACGGCTACCTGTACGTCGCGCAGCCGCCGTTGTTCCGGGCCAAGAAAGGCAAACAGGAGCGCTACCTCAAGGACGAGGCGGCGCTGGAGGATTACCTGACCGATCTCGGCTGCGAGGCGCTCACGGTCAGTATCGGCAAGGGCAAGGACGCGCGCGAGGTAAAGGGCGCCGCGCTCAAGACCCTGGCGCGCCGCGCGCTTTATCTCGATCGGATGTACGAGGCGCTGGAGCGCCGCTCCAAGCAGCGCGACGTGGTGAGCGCGATGGCGCGGCTGACCGCGGCGAAGAAAATCACGGCCGAAAGCTTCGAGAGCCGCGACCAGATGGAAGAGGCGGCCAGGGCGCTGAAGGCGGCGCTGAATGACGCCAATGTCGATTACAAGATCGACAACGACGGCGAGACCCATTTCAAGGCGATCTTCTTCCACGTGCGCAACGGCGCCACGCCGCCGACGGTGGTCGATCTCAACCTGCTCCATACCGGCGAGTTGCGAGAAATTCGCCGGCTTTCCGCCGAACTGGAACCCTATGCGCCGCCCTACGCGATCAAAAGCGGCAATGACGATCAGCGCGTGCTGGATTCGCTCAAGGCGGTCGCCGACGCGGTGCTCGAAGCCGGTCAAAAGGGGGTCGAGATCCAGCGCTACAAAGGCCTGGGCGAGATGAATCCGGAGCAGTTGTGGGCCACCACCATGAATCCCGAGGCGCGCTCGCTGCTCAAGGTTCGGGTAGGCTCGCAGGAGGAGGCGGAGGAGATGTTCTCGAAGCTGATGGGCGATCAGGTCGAGCCGCGCCGCCAGTTCATCGAGGAAAACGCGCTCAACGTGCGCAACCTGGATATTTAGTTCGGCTCAACTCTGCCCCTTCCCCTTCGGGGGGAGGGTCGGGGAGGGATCCGTACTCGAAGTCAGCATCGGCTGACCTGCGTTGCGTTCGGACCTCGCCCTCACCCTGAAGCAAGAAGGAACGGAACTGATTCGCGATTGATACATCGACGCTTTTTCACGGCAAGACAGAAGCTTTATGCCACAGACCAACGGTAACGAACCGACTCCCAACGAACCCGCGCTGCTGAATATCGAAGACGACATGCGCCAGTCCTACCTGGACTACGCGATGTCGGTGAATATCGGGCGCGCCCTGCCGGACATGCGCGACGGGCTCAAGCCGGTCCACCGGCGCATCCTGATTGCGATGTTCCGTGAGGGCCTGCTTTCCACCCGCCGCTACTCCAAGTGCGCCGGCGTGGTCGGCGAGGTGCTCAAACGCTACCATCCGCACGGCGACAGCGCCGTTTACGACGCGCTGGTCCGGATGGCGCAGCCATGGAGCATGCGCTACCCGCTGATCGACGGACAGGGCAACTTCGGTTCGATCGACGGCGATCCGCCCGCGGCCTACCGCTACACCGAATGCCGCCTGACGCGGCTGGCGGAGCGGCTGTTGGCCGATATCGACAAGGACACGGTCGATTTCATTCCCAACTTCGACGGCTCGCAGGACGAGCCCGAAGTGCTGCCCTCGCAAATCCCCAACCTGCTGATCAACGGCTCGGACGGGATCGCGGTGGGGATGGCGACCAATATCCCGCCGCACAATCTGGGCGAGGTCTGCGATGCACTGCTGGCGCTGATCGACAATCCGGACCTGACGCTGGAGCAGATTCTCGACATCATTCCCGGCCCTGATTTTCCCACCGGCGGTCAACTGCTCGGCCGCAAAGCGGTGCGCCAGGCCTACCTGGACAAGCGCGGCACGCTGACGATGCGCGCGCTGGCCGCGGTCGAAACCGACAAGCGCAGCGGCAAGGCCTCGATCATCGTGCGCGAGATTCCCTACCAGGTGAACAAGACGCGCCTGATGGAACGGATCGCGGAGCTGGTCAACGAGCGGCGCATCGAGGGTATCAGCGACCTGCGCGACGAATCCGATCGCGACGGGATGCGGATGGTGATCGAGCTCAAGCGCGACACCGAGCCCAAAGTCGTGCTCAACCAGTTGTTCAAACTGACCCAGATGCAGCAGGGATACGGCCTGATCATGCTCGGTATCCACGAGGGGCGGCCGCGCGAGATGGACCTGCGCGAGATGCTGGTCGCGTTTCTGGACCATCGCCGGCGCGTGATGACCCGCCGCACGCAGTTCGAGTTGCGCCAGGCCGAGGCGCGCCTGCATATCCTGGAAGGATTGCTGGTCGCGCTGCAAAACCTCGACGCGGTGATCAGGCTGATTCGCGCCGCCAAGGACGCCGAGACGGCGCGCAGCGAGTTGATGGATCGCTTCAAGCTGAGCCAGCTCCAGGCCCAGGCGATCCTCGACATGACCCTGCGCCGCCTGACCGGCCTGGAACGCACGAAGATCGAGGACGAGCATAAGGAAGTAGTCGCCAACATCGCGCGCTTTCGCCAGATCCTGTCGGACGAGCGCGAGCTGCTCAAGCTCATCGCCGATGAGCTCAAAGAGATCAAAAAGGAATTCGCCGATCCGCGCCGCACCCAGATTATCGAGGGCGAAGGCGAGTTCTCGATCGAAGACCTGATCGTCGAAGAGGACGTGCTGGTCACGGTCACCCACGGCGGATACATCAAGCGCACGCCGCTGTCGCTTTATCGCACCCAGCGCCGGGGCGGACGCGGCAAGATTGGCGCGACCACGATCGAGGAGGATTTCGTCGAGCATCTGGTGCCGGTCTCGACCCACGACCGGCTGTTCTTTTTCACCTCCAGCGGCAAGGTGTACGCGCTCAAAGCCTACGAGCTGCCCGAAGGCGGGCGCGCGGCCAAGGGCCGTTCGATCGCCAACCTGCTAAGCCTCGATCCTGGCGAGACGCTGTCGGCGTTCCTGCCACTGCCCAAGGATTTGGACCACAAGTACCTGCTCTTCGCCACCCGCCGCGGCGTGGTCAAGAAGACCGAACTGAGCCAGTACGAAAACGTGCGCTCCAACGGGATCATCGCGATCCTGCTCGAGGACAACGACGCGCTGATCGGAGTGCGCATCACCGACGGCAATCAGGAAGTGGTGCTTTCCACCAGGCAGGGCCAGGCGATTCGCTTCAAGGAGGATGAAGTGCGCGCGATGGGCCGCTCCGCCTACGGCGTCAATGGGATGGACCTTGACAAAAAAAGCGGTGATGAGGTCGTCTCGATGGCGATCGTGCGGGAAAACGAAACCCTGCTCACGGTGTCGGAGCTGGGCTTTGGCAAACGCACGCCGGCCTCTGAATACCGCCTGACCCATCGCGGCGGCAAGGGCGTGATTACGATGCAGGTAACGGAGAAGACCGGTTACGTGGTCAGCGTGCGCCAGGTCGGAATCGACGATCAGGTAATGCTGATCACCGACGGCGGCAAGGTAATCAGGTTGCGCGTCAAGGACGTCCGCATCATCGGCCGCAACACCCAGGGCGTGCGGCTGGTTAAACTCGACCCGGGTGAACGCGTCCGCGCCGTCGCCGGCCTGGCCGAAAAGGAAGATGAGGGTTCAGACAACGCCAGCAACGGCGCCGGCGAGGAATAATAAGGGTTGGCGGCTGTCGGGATCGGTAGCTGCTTTTCTGGCTGCGTAGGACAGGCTCCTGTCCCCCGCAGCCAGATCAGAATTCTGACTGCACAGGCTGATGCTCTCAGCTCAGTGCGCGTTGAGTTGGCCGGTGGCTTGCGAGGGCTGAAAGCTGTTGTCCGGCTGGGGATTGGGCGAGCCAAACTCCGCGCCGGGCGGCACCGTCATCCCGAAGCTGGGCTTGAAGATTTCCCGCACCTGCTGCAGCGGCATATCATGGATCTCCTTGCGGCCCAGGCTTTGCAGAAAGTGCTGGCGCTCATCCAGCGACAGCTCGCGCAAGTCCTCGCGATTGAGAATCACGTGCGGCGTCAGAAAAACCAATAGATCGGTCTTCTGCCCATTGCGGTTGCGATTGGTGAAGAAATTCCCCAGCACCGGGATGTTCGACAGGTAGGGCACGCCCTGCTTGGTTATGTCGACCTCGTCGGACAGCAATCCCCCGATCACGGTGGTGCGATGGTTCTGGACCAGCACCGTGGTCGAAGCCGCGCGTATGGTGGTCGTGGGACCCAGCGGATTGTTCACCGTGCTGGCGATAACCGCCGAGACTTCCTCGTAAACGTCGAGCTTGATGTAGCCGCCTTCGGTAATCTGCGGCACCACGTCGAGGGTTATGCCGACGTTTTGCCGGTCAACGGACTGAAAGATTTGCCCGGTCAGCGCGGCGGTCGCGGTGGCGGAGGACAGCAGCGGGATGTTCTGTCCCACCACGATAGTTGCCTCTTCGTTGTCGGCGGTCAAAAGCGTGGGCGCCGACAGGACGTTGGAATGGGTATCGGTCTCCAATGCGGTGATCAACGCGATATCGCATGGCACCGTCACCGAGGTGCTGGTCGGAGTGGTGGTTCCGGTCAACGCGCTGGAAACCGAGCTGAGCGCGGTGTTGACCGTGCACATGGTCCCCGAGGCGAGACCGAAGGTCAGTCCGGTCACTCCCAGCGGATTGGTCAGCGCATTGGCCAGATTGCCGTAATCGAAATGGCCGACGCCCAGGGTATTGCCGCCCAGAGAAGTCGAGCCCTGATAACTGATCCCAAGTTGCCGCATCCGCTCCGCGCTGACTTCGACGATCACCGCCTGCACATAGACCTGGCGGCGCGGGACGTCGAGCTGGGAGATAATCTTTTCCAGCGTGCTGTAGTCCTGGGGCGATGCGCTCACCACCAGCGAGTTGGTGGCGGGATCGGCGGCGACGTTTACCTCCTGCTCAAATTCCGTCCCCGGGCCGCCCTTGGCGGTGACCGATCCGCTACCACCTCCGCCCAGCGTGCCGGAGGCTCCGTTAGCGCTGTGAGTGGAACCGCCGTAACCGGAGCCGCCCGACATCGAGCTGACACCGCCGCCATAGCCGACCGTGCCTACGCCTCCGGTACCGAGGCCGCCGAATCCCAGCCCGCTGCTGCGTCCCAGAGATCCCTTGCCGGTTTGCGGCGATAACGCTCCGGGACCGCTGCCGTTACCCAGCACCGAGCTCAGCACCGCGACCATCTCGAGCGCCTGAGCATACTTGAGGTAATAGACATGGACACGGGAACTGGCCGTGGGACTGTGAATATCGAGCTGCGCGATCAGCGCCTTGATCATTTTCATCTGCAGCGGATCGGCCATCACGATCAGCGAATTGGTACGTTCGTCGGGAATGACCTTGACCGGCCGCGACGGCGAACTCAGCCCGCCGCCTTCGCCGCCATACATGGGGCGAAATGGAACGGGTTGGGGTTGGGAGCCGCCACTGGCGCTCGCGCCCATGATCTGCTCGATCTTGGGCGCCATATCGTCGGCATAGGCCAGGCGCAAGGGCACCACTTCGACCGATTCCTGGATTTTTTCCGCATCGATCGCGCCGATTATCTGCAGCAGACGCTGCACGTTCCAGGCGTCATCGGTGATGATCAGCGTGTTGGTCTCGGGGAATGCCGCCACCAGACCGTCGCGCGAAATCAGCGGCTGCACCATGCTGACCAGGGCGGAGGCGTCAGCGTTGCGCAACTTGATCATCCGGGTGACATATTCGTCGTTGTTGGTCTGCAAAGCCGGGCTCTGCGAATAGGTGAGCGCCGCCGAAGAGCGCGCATCGCGCGAGGGAATTATCCGGATAACCGGCCCTGACTGCTCAGTGGTGAAGCCCTTTATCTGCAAAACCGATTTGAAAATCGAATAGGCCTGCTCGGGCGTAACCCTGGTCGGCGAGATAATCGTAATTTTGCCCCGCACTCCTTCATCGATCACGAAGTTCTTGCCGGTTATATCGCTGATGAATTTCGCGAGCACCGAAATATCCACGTCCTGGAAATTCATCGTTATAAGGTTTTCGCCGGCTGTTCGATTCGAAGCCTCGGTGGCAACGGGCGCGAGCCCAATCAAACCGGCAAGGAGAATCAGGGCTACAAAAAAACTTCTCATTTGGACCGACCGCAACAAACTGTTTCGGACCTGAGCCGCTTTTATACAAAACGAACCAAAGCGTTCGCAAGCGGCTATTTTTGCGTGGCGTCCGTCATCTTAGCCGAACCTATGACCGAACGAAATGCCTTCGGCCCGGTAGTTTTTCACCAATCAACACAAGGCGATCCGAAGAAGGCAGGCAACTTTCGGCCCTGGCAGGCGACGAATCGGCGCGGCCGCACCGCATACTTGTTGCGGCCCGCCTGGAGGCGCTACGCTCAGTTGCCAATGGTCAGGATCGGAACATCGGGGTTCAGTTACAAGGAGTGGATCGGCAGCTTTTATCCTCCGCGTATAGCGGCCAACAAAATGCTGGCCTATTACGCGGCCCGGATGCCCACGGTGGAGATCAACTACACCTTCAGGGCAATGCCGCGGCCGCAGATGCTTGAGGGCTGGATGCGCGAGACGCCGGTCGGCTTCCGCTTTGCGCTCAAAGCCTCGCAGCGCATCACCCATCAAGCGCGCCTGCGCAACGCGGAACACGACCTGGATTATTTTGTCTCGGTTGCGCGCAATCTCAACGGGCGGCTCGCTCCAACGCTCTTTCAATTGCCGCCGGGATTCAAAAAGGACGTGCCGCTGCTGCGCGAGTTCCTCGCCCGCCTTGACCGCCGCCTGACCGCGGCCTTCGAGTTCCGCGATCCCTCATGGTTTGACGACGCCGTCTTCAGCGCGCTGGGCGAGGCCGTCTGCGCCCTGTGTATCGCCCAAAGCGACAAGCTCTCGACCCCGGCCGTCATGACCGCACCCTACATTTATCTGCGTTTGCGCCGGGAGGTCTATGAAGAGCCCGATCTGGAACAATGGGCAGACCAAATCGCCGGCATGCAGGCGCAGGGACGCGACGTTTACGTCTATCTAAAGCACGCAGCGGCCGCCCCCGGACTGGCTTTGAAGCTGCGCGCGATGGTCGATCAACGTTTGGGAACCGCGCCGCAGTGATAGTTCCCGAGGGCGAATACGTCTACGAGATCCGCGATCGCGCAACTGTGCTCGCGGTGGAAAAAATCCAGGTCGGCGCGGGCGCGGTCAAGGGGCTGCGGTACTCCAGCGAGATTGGGCAAAATCGCTACGAGGTCGATGCCGCGCTGGATCAACAGGGACTGGTTCAGAGCATCCGCCTGCGCTACGTCAGAGGCCCGTTTTCCCGCAGCGCGACCTATGAGGCCGGAGCGCAGACTCTGCACGGAGTCGTCACGGCGATGGGCGGGCGCAATACGCTGGAGGTCAAACTCGGGCGTTTTCGCGAGATCGACGGCGGCTTGATAATTTTCAAGGCCCTGCTGATCGCGCATGTACGCAGCCGCGGCCAGACCCGATGGACCGCGCGCGTGGCGGTAATCGATCCCGCCACGCTGGTGGCCAAATCAATCAAGCAATCGCTCTACCAGGTCGAGTCGGAACCCTTGAAATGGCTGTTCGAGCCGGAAATCGGCGAGCGCGAAACCATCGTGCTGGACGCCACCGGCCGCATCCTGAGCCATACCACCAGAACCGGCACCAGCACGGTGCTGGTATGATCGCGGCGCAACAGGCCGGCACCACGCAGCGCGCCGGCGGCGGGCTCAGGCCGCCATCCGATCGCGCGGCATCTTGCAATCGCCGTCGAACATCGCGCCCTCGTGCAGCACGAGGTTGGGGGTTTTAATGGTGCCGCGGGCGCGCGCGGTGGCCAGCAGTTCAATCCGCTGGCGCGCGGTGATGTCGCCGTTCACGGTGCCGGCGATCGTTATACTTTGCGCGCTGATCCTGGCATTGACCACGGCAGTTTCCGACAAAACCAAATCTTCGCCGGTTATCTCGCCTTCCACTTCGCCCTCGATCCGGGCCGTCGCACCAAAGGTCAGCTTGCCGACTACTCTGGTTCCGCGACCGATGCGCGACTCGCTGCCGCCGGGTTCATTCGCCATAAGGATGCGCTCTCCACTGCGGGACTGAGTTTAAGCGTCAAGAGATGATGCTCCACGGTTGCGCCAAGGTAAAGGGGACCGCGCTGCGATCGAAGTAAAATACGCAGGACTTTCCACAGCCCGCTCGCGCCCGGTTCCGGGCGCGAATTCAGCGACAGGGCGGGCCGCTCCCACGCCCTGTCGCAGTGGTTCAATTTCGATCAAGCCGCGCCCGTCTTTGCGCGTGGTTATCTGGCCAGTTCGGCTTCGATCGCGCCCTTGACCTCTGGATCCTGCGGATTGAAATCGGGAGCGAAACGGGCCACGACCTTGCCCTCCCGATTGACCAGGAATTTTTCGAAATTCCACATGATGTCGGTGTCGTTCTTCGGACCCAGGCCGTGGGAATCCAGAGTCTTGCGCAAGGCGCTTTGGGCTTTGGCGATGGCCCGCGGATACTCCTGGATCAGTTGGCGATAGAGCGGATGCTGGCCTTCACCCTTCACTACAATTTTCTCGAACATCGGGAACTGGACGCCGAATTTACTCTGGCAGAATTGCTGGATCTCGCCGTTCGTGCCCGGTTCCTGACCGGCGAACTCATTGGCAGGAAAACCCAGCACGACCAGACCGCGGTCGCGGTACTCCTCGTAAATCTTTTCCAGATCGGCATACTGCGGAGTGAGGCCGCACTTGGAGGCGACGTTCACGATCAGCATCACCTTGCCCTTGTAATCACCCAGTGAGGCATCGGAGCCGTCGATGCGACGGATCGGGATATCGTAAAGCGCGTCGCTCATGAAAATGCCCTCCTCTCGGATTGTGGTCAGACCCACGCAACCTGTAGTCGATACCGCCAGCCGATCGCAAGACGTACCGGAATATTGAGCTGCCGCAGCGACTAATTCGCCAAGCTCTCGACACCTTAAAAGCCCGCGGTTTTGGCGCGGCGGTCCAACAGCGATAATGTTTTGTCGCGATCCGCGGAAGGCATCGCGAAGACCGCGCGCTCGATTCCCATTTCCTCGTAGGCGTCGAGCTGCCTGCGATCGTTGGGGGCAAACAGCGCCGTGATCGGAAAAGTTTTAGGGTTGCGGCCCGCCTGTTCCAGCTCGCGCCGCAGCATCGCGACCGACGCGCTCAGTTGATCGACCAGAACGGCGCTGGGCAGCCATCCGTCGCACTGACGGGCCGCATATTTGATCGCCAAGGTTCCGTTGCCGCCCATCAGGATCGGCGGATAAGGCTTCTGGACCGGCTTGGGATTACACCAGATCGCGTCGAAGTTGACGAAATCACCGTGATACTCGGATTTTTCCTGCGTCCAGATCGCCTTCATCGCGGCGACCTTCTCCCGCATCACCTTGCGGCTGTGCTTGAACTCGACGCCGTGATTGGCCATCTCCTCAGCGTTCCATCCCGAGCCGATCCCCAGTTGCACGCGCCCGCCCGAAAGCTTGTCCAGCGTGGCAATCTCCTTGGCCAGAATGATTGGGTCACGCTCCACCACCAGGCAGATGCTGGATCCGATAATGATTTTTTTCGTCGCCGCGGCGGCAAACGCCATCCCGGTCAGCAATTCGTAACCGTCCATGTATTCGCGCGGCAACTCACCTCCCAATGGATAAGGCGAGCGGCGCGAGCAGGGAATATGGGTATGCTCGGGCAGCCACAGCGACTCGAAGCCGCGCTCCTCGACCGCCCGCGCCATCTCGTCGGTGCGGATCGAATAGTCAGTCGGAAAATAAACAACGCCGTATTTCATGCAAATCTCCTGTCAGAGAAGAAGTGAGAAAGAGGTGTGAGCAGTGAGAAAAGAGAAATAAGAAAATAGAAAGAGGAAGGCGGGCAAAACCAGATTCCGCTGCCTACAGTTACAGTTCAGCTTCATCTCCTCGCTGTTTTCTCAATTCTCATTTCCGCTCTCATTGCTCACTTCTCTCCCCTCACTCCGCTTTTCTTAATTCGCCATCCAGGCGAGCGCGCGGACTTCGCCGAATTCGCGGCGCAGCTTTTCCCATGAATCGCCCCCGTCGGTGCTGAGATAGAGATAGCCATGCAGGCTGTTGGCGGCGATTATGTCCGGATTGGCGGGATTGGTCGCGAACCAGTAGATGGTCGAATTGGGTTCGACCGGCAGCGGCAGTTTCGACCAGCTTCGACCGCCGTCCTGAGTTCGATGGATCGCGCCGCGCTTGCCAGGAATGAAGTCGCCGTTGGCGACGAAGATGGTATCAGGGTCGCCAGGCTTCACCGCGACGCCGCGGCAGTAGGAGATGTTGTCGCGCTCGGCGAACCTGGGAAAGCCGTGCAACGACCAGCTCTGGCCTTCGTCGATGCTCATCCAGATGCCGTCGGGCGTGGTCGCCAGCAATTTTGCCGGACGGCTCTGGCTGATCGCGAGACCGTGCAGGTCCTGGTTGATGACGTTTTCGCCGAGGTTCGGCAGCCGGGTCCAACTGTCGCCACCGTCGCGGCTGCGGAAGATACCGTCGATTTCGACGCTGGCCCAGACGTCGTCCGGATTGCGCGGGTCGGGCACAACGTTGGTGACCTTGGGTGGGCCGGCGAAGCATTTTTCGACGATATCGACCCGCAGCTTTTCCCAACTCCGGCCGCCGTCCCTGGAACGGTAGATGCCGGGAGGTTTGGTGCCGGCGAAAATTATCTCCGGATTGGCGGGATGCCACGCCACCGACCAGATCTGCCTGCCCTCCATCGGCGAAGGCACCAGCTCCCACGACATGCCGTTGTCTTCGCTGCGATACAGGCCCACTTCGGAGCCGGCCAGAATATGATGGGGGTTGTGCGGCGATACGGCCAGCGCGCGAATCTGGATCTCGCCCGGTTCGGCGTAAAAGGGCAGATTCATCCGGCTGCGCCGCCAATGTTCGCCGCCGTCGGAGCTGTACCAGACGCCCTCGCCGACGGTACCTACGCAAAGGGTAAAGTCGTGCGCCATAGCTGTCACCTTCAAACCGTACGCTGCGCCTGCAGCTCGATGTGCTGGCCGAAAGTGATTAGTCCGCTGGCCGCGATATCGGTCTTGATGAAGGCCTGCATGATGAAATCGGTGTAAGAGCCGGGATCGCCGGGACGGAATATCCCTTTGACCTGAACCCGTCCCTTAAGTTCCGGATCAAGCGCATTTTGCAGATGGTCGAGAACCTGCTCCAGCGCGTCGAAGGAGGGATAGCGGATGCCGAAATGGGAGGTCAGTTGCGGATGGCGGCGGAATTTCTCCTCGTAACCGGCATAGGCTGAAGCCAGTGCCGAGCCGTTTTCCAACGCTTTTTGCAGTTGCAATTCCAGCTCCCATTGCTCCGGCGTCACTTCAGAAGCGTACAGGGAGTTGTTGAGCCCGTACTTGTCGGTGGCGCCCACCGCGATCCCCATATGGGTGTGGCCGGTATCGTTGACCGTGCAGCCCAGGGCGGTGAAGAGCTTGGCCACCAGATGGCGCTCGCCGGGCCGGTAAACCATCTCCAGATGATTGAGCAAACGCCCCTTGTAACTCAAAAACCCTTGCGCCTGTGCCTGTTCATCGAGGTCTGCCATCACGATTCCCCTGAGCGCCGAGCGGATGCGCGAAATGCTCTTACTTTAAAACCGTAGCTAGTCTGATCGGCCCGGCAGGTCAAGCCAGCATCAGGACCAGGAGCGCCACCGCCTCAAGTCCCACCCTGCAGTTCGCGGTACACCAATCCCCAGCGGACGCCCTGGTCGCTCACGGTGACGGTGGCGGCGCTGAAAGACTCCACGATGCAATCGAGAATCGCGCCACCCGCGCAGATGACGTCGGCACGGCCCGCGATCATGCCTGGGAGCTGTTTGCGCTGCTCCACCGTCAAGCCGAAGAAAAGGCGCGCCGTATCCGCCACCTGTTTTTTGGTCAACTGGTATCCGTGAATCGCCGAATGGTCCGGGCTATGCCAGCCGCTGGCGACCGCTGCCACGGTCGTGACCGTGCCGGCCACGCCAATGAGGCGGCGCGGACGAAAATCCTTCCAGCCGAGTCGCTCGAGTTGCTGTTTGACCGCAGCGTAGATCCGCGCCTGCTCTTCGGATGTGGGCGGATCGTGGCGGATGAAACGCTCGGTCAGACGCACTGATCCGACCTGCAGACTGACCATCGCGGGCGGCCCGCCGCCCTCACAGCGGATCAATTCGGTCGAGCCGCCGCCGATGTCCACGATCAGCATCGGCTCGGCAGGATCGATTCCAAGCCCGTGAACGGCGGCCAGAAAATTCAGTTGTGCTTCGGTCTGGCCGGAGATGATTTCCAATGCGACGCCGCTGCGGCGGCGCACCTGCTCGATAAATTCCGGCCCGTTGCGCGCGTCGCGCAACGCGGCCGTGCCCGCAGCGAGGATTTTTTGCGCGCCCAGAGCGCGGGCCTTGTCCACGAACTCGCAGATGGTATCGAGGGTTAATGCGGCCGCAGTCGGATCCAGCATCCCGGCGCGATCGACGCCGCGCCCCAGCCGCGTAATCCTCAGCATTTCGGATAGCGGACGGACCGCCGCGCCGCTTACGTCCGCGACCAGCATCAGCACCGTATTCGATCCAACATCCAGCGCCGCCACGGTTTTAGTGGCGCGTTCATTCCCAGCCATAGAATCTTGCGCCGGCTCAAGCCGCGGCGGTGACCGGCGGTTGGATTGCGAGCTGATGATCGCGAATCCAGGTGTCGATTGCGCCGAGTGCCCGCGCGGCCAGCGCCATCTTCCTGGCGTGTCCACGAGTGCGATTGCCCAGCTCCGGCATCAGGCCGAAGTTGGCGTTCATCGGCTGAAACTCGGCGCGGCCCGCGTCAGTTATATAGGCGATCAGCGAGCCCAGCGCGGTTTCGCGCGGCGGGCTGACCGGCTCCCGGCCGGACACCATCCTGACGGCATTGATTGCCGCCAGGAGTCCGGCTGCCGCCGACTCGACGTAACCTTCGACGCCGATCATCTGGCCCGCCATGAACAGATCGGGGCGCGCGCGCAAATTCAGCGCGGGCGTCAGCAGACGCGGCGAATCGATGAAGGTGTTGCGATGCAGCGATCCGAGGCGCACGAATTGCGCATCGCGCAGGCCAGGGATCATCCGGAAGACGCGGCGCTGTTCCGGGTAGGTCATCTTGGTTTGAAAGCCGACCATATTATAAAGGCAACCCTCGCGATCGTCCTGCCGCAGTTGCACAACCGCGGCGGGCCGCCGATTGGTGCGCGGATCGACCAGCCCGACCGGGCGCATCGGGCCGAAAGACAGGGTTTTGGGGCCGCGCCGCGCCATCTCTTCAATCGGCATGCAGCCCTCGAAGTAGATCGCGCGCTCAAAAGGATGGGCCGCGACCTTCTCGGCCTCGAGCACGGCCGCGACAAACCTGTCATATTCATCCTCGGTCATCGGGCAGTTGATGTAATCGTCGCCGCCCTTGCCGTAGCGCGAGGCCCTGAAGGCGACGCTCATGTCGATCGAATCGGCGGTGACGATCGGCGCGATCGCGTCGTAAAAGTACAGGTGGCGGGAGCCGATCAGTTGGCTCAATGCTTCGGACAGCGCGGCGCCGGTAAGCGGTCCGGTGGCGATAATTGCCGGCCCCTGGGGAATCGAGGTGACTTCCTCGCGCACCACTTCAATCAGCGGCTCGCCTTCGATCGCGGCCGTGATAATGGCGGAGAATAGGTCGCGATCGACGGCCAGCGCGGATCCGGCGGGTACGGCTGAAGCCGCCGCCGCGGCCATCACCAGCGAACCCAGCCGGCGCATCTCCTCCTTGAGCACGCCCACCGCGGTGTCCAGCGACGCGCCGCGCAGGGAATTGGAGCAGACCAGTTCGGCAAACAGCGGCGTGCGATGGGCCTCAGTCATCCGCCGCGGGCGCATCTCGAACAGCCGCGCGCGCACGCCCCGACGGGCCAGCTGAAAGGCCGCCTCGCTGCCCGCCAGCCCCGCGCCAATAACGCTGACAACGTTCTCATTCATCAGTCAGAGCTTAGCAAAGCGACCTCACCCGCTGAATTCGGTTGTGCGTTGTTTCGGTCAAGCCAAGCCTCAGGGCCGCGACACGTAGTCGTCCAAAACCCGATGGAACCAGCGGATGCGGCGTTCCTGATGGGCGAGGTAAAGGCCCTTGAACCCCGCCGAACGCATCCCGCGCTGGAGTTCCTCCGCCTGCGCCTCGTCCTGCGCCAATGCGATATGAGGAAAGCGGCTCTCGTGGCCGTCGCCGAGTACGTAGTCCTGATGGGGCGGGCGGGGCGGCGTCCCCTGGCCCGGACGCACCCGCACGAACTGCTGGAAGTCCCACAGCATCCGCTGCGGATCGCGGGGATGGGGCCGATGGCGGAACAGCCAGAAATGATGGGCGCTGATGTTAAGCGTGATGTTTGGGAATAGAAAGTAGTGAAAGTCATCCAGTAGCTGGTCATCAACCAGGCCGCTTATATCAGCGCCCTGCTGCGCTGCCCGCTCACGAGCCGCGCGAATCAAAACCGGACGCAGCTCCTTGACGTGCCCCTCCCAATCCGGCTGCGGCTCCAGCCCATATGCCTTGAGCATCATGCGCACACCCCTGGTGATCTGGTTGCTGTCGCGATAGCCGCGGCTGCGCGCCATCGCGTCGTCCCATCGTGGACCCGGCACGCCGACCCGGTAGATGAAGCGGCTGTGTTGGCCGAAAAAATCCACCGGACAGCCGGCCGGCGTGTCATCGCTCATGTCCATCAGCTCGGGATGGATTCCCTGCAGATGGTAGAGTTCGTTGAAGGAATCGACGCCGATTTTCCAGTTGCAGGGCCACGCCACGGTCCAGTCCAGATTGATGCGGAAATCGGAGCCCCATCGGTAGCTGTGCAGATGCTCTGCCACCTCGCGCGTCAGGTAGTCGGCCAGCGACGGCGCCTCGTTATCGAAGTTGACGAAAACCAGGCCCTCGAAGGTTTCACATCGCACCTGCGGCACCCTGATGCCGCACGCGACCGGGTCGCCCTGGGGGAAATCGAAGCCGGCATCCGGGGCGGCGATCAGGCGCCCCTTCAAATCGTAGCGCCATCGATGGTACGGGCAGGTGAAGCTGCGCGCATGACCGCATCCGTCCGGGCGGATGCGGCGCCCGCGATGCTGGCAGACGTTGTACATCGCCTGCACCTTATCGGCGGCGCTGCGCACAAGCAGCACGGATTCGGGCCCGATCTCGAAGGTGAAATAGTCGCCGACTTCGGGCAGATCGGACAGCGGGCCGGCATAAAGCCACACCCGGCGCCACATCCGCTGCCATTCCAGGTCCATGAACTCGGCCGACAGGTAGCGTTCTTTCGGGATGAGGCCGAAATCCATCAGCGGCTCGGCGGTTTTGCGCAGGATGGCGGGAATCGGCGGGGACGAAACATCGGCTGACGCTGCCATAACACCAGGCCCTCCGGATGACAAATTCGCTTCTGTTTCCTATATTCTGCGCCTGACGATAGCAACCGGCGCGATCAACCGCGCGGCAGATGGCGGTTATCATTGCGCTGCACAAGCAGGCGGGAGGTTCAACATGAAGTTCGCAACCGGATTGGCATTCTTTCCACCCGCGCCCTTTGATCCGAAACCGATCATCCATTACGCGCAGGCTGCGGACCGGGTCGGATTTGAATCGATCTGGGTGCCCGAGCACGTCGCGATTCCGGCCGACTACCAGTCGCGCTATCCGTACCGCGCCGAGGGGAAGCTGCCGGGCGACGACGAGGACATGCCGTGGCCTGAGCCGCTGCTGTGCCTCACCTACGTGGCGGCGGTGACCACCAAAATCCGCCTCGGCACGATCGTGATCATCCTGCCGCTGCGCCATCCGCTGTACATCGCCAAAGAGATGGCGACGCTGGACGTGCTGTCCGGCGGCCGCGCGATACTGGGAATTGGCAGCGGATGGCTGAAAGAGGAATTCGAGGCGCTGGGACTGGACTTTCACGTCCGCGGCAGGCGCACGGACGAATCGATCCAGGCGCTGCGCGCGTTGTGGCGCGACAACCCGGTGATTTTCAAGGGCACGCATTTCAACTTCGGACCGCTGAAATCCTTTCCCAAGCCGATCCAAAAGGGCGGCATTCCAATTTTCGTCGGCGGCAACTCGGATCCGGCCATCCGCCGCGTCGCGCGCTACGGCGACGGCTATATTCCGGTCGGGACCATTCAGGAAGTGGCGCCGCTGTTCGACAAATTGAAGGCCGAGTGCAAAAAGATCGGTCGCAATCCAGCCGAAATCGAACTGTGCTGCCAATGCGAGCCGACCCCTGACGCAATCAAACGCTGCGAAGATATGGGCGTCACCCGGGTGATGACCGGCGCGCAACTCAGCTACGACTACGATCAAATGACGCGCGATCTGGAGCGCATCGGCAACGACTTAATCGCCAAATTCGGCAACTGAACTGCTTCCCGGATCACGCGGCGGCGTGAACAGGTCACGGCGCCTCACCACAAGGTTAGGACGGTCGATGTTCGATTGACGTGCTGTGGGACGGGGTTCGAAACGCGCTGGCGGAGGCTTACCGGGGCGCGCGGCCCCAGGCTTCGATCAGGTCCTCGAAGGCCTGACGCAGCAACGGATCCTTCAATTCGGGCAGGGCAATGGAATGGCGGACGAAGCGCTTGGACGGCGCCGGACGCGGGCGGATTTTGCGGCTGAGCGCGCCCTTAACGAAACGCAGGTCGCGGACCGAATCATCGCCCATCGCTTGGATCAGCCGCGCCAGAATCTGGCGGCGCATCAGGTTGAGTTCCTGGATCCACATCGCGGTGGACACCTTGATCACCGCGGTGTGGAACTTCAGCGACACGACTTCAGTATGGCGCGCGATCGCGTCGCCGGCCACTTGTGGCCAGATGCGCACCAGCCGGAACAGCGCGAATTGCCCACGCGTATCGAGCGAATCGAGCACTCCGGATAGCGTTTTGCCAAGCAATTCAGGCTGTTTTCGCGCTTTGAGCATTTTCGTGCGAGTCAGCAAGTTAGCATTTTGCCGCGGCTAATCGCAAATTCGCAAATCGAAGGCAAGTGGTTTGGGGTTATTGCCCTGCCCGGCGGAAAGCCAACATGGCGTGGGTTATGCTTAAAACTCGCACGGTTCCAATCAGCTAAACTGGAAGTTCGTCGTTTTCGATTGCATGAGCTTTCAACTAACGGAGCGCTTGTTTGGATTTAACAGACCTTTCGTTGCAATGGTTAAAAGACCTTCAGGCAAAAGCTCCCTTGATTTTCAGACAAAATGTCTTGCTAACGAAGAAAGGGCGAAAAGTTATCAACAGACGCCTTGAAAATCATAAACAGCTTGTTGAAAATACCATTAGTAGTATGGCTTCTCCCTTTGACAGACTATCTCTAGGATCGTATTACGATGGGCGTCGCGCAGACGAGGGGTTGGATTGAAATGGCCCAGAACACCGATAAGCAGGCAATCGACAGGACTGAACCGGGGATGTCGCGGCGGCGGGGCGCAGGGCTGTCGCGGATGTTCACCCGGCCCGGGATTGACCCTCTGGACGAGGTCGAATGGGAGTACCGCTCGGCCGTGATTGCCGGCGAGGACGGGCGCGTGGTCTTCGAGCAGCGCGACATCGAGATACCCAGGGAATGGTCGCAGACCGCCGCCAACGTGGTCGCCTCGAAGTACTTCCGCGGCCCGCTGGGCAGTCCCCGCCGGGAGACCAGCGTCCGCCAACTGATCCTGCGCGTGGTCGACACTATCACCGAATGGGGTGAGAAGCAGGCCTATTTCGCCGACGCCGAAGAACGCGACACCTTCCATGCCGAACTGGTTCATCTGCTGTTGCATCAGAAGGCCGCCTTCAACAGCCCCGTGTTCTTTAATGTCGGCATCGAGCCCAGGCCGCAATGCTCTGCCTGCTTCATCCTGCGGGTGGATGACAATATGGAGTCGATCCTGAACTGGTACCGCAACGAAGGGATGATCTTCAAAGGCGGCTCCGGTTCGGGCGTCAATCTGTCCAACCTGCGCTCGTGCAGGGAAAAACTTTCCGCCGGCGGCACCGCTTCGGGACCGCTGTCGTTCATGAAGGCGGCCGATGCCTCGGCTGGCGTGATCAAGTCAGGCGGCAAGACCCGGCGCGCAGCCAAGATGGTGGTACTCAACGCGGATCATCCGGACATCGAACAGTTCATCAAGTGCAAGGAGGAGGAAGAGAAAAAAGCGTGGGCGCTGATCGACGCGGGCTACGACGGCTCGCTCGACGGTCCCGCCTACAGTTCGATCTTTTTCCAGAACGCCAACAATTCGGTCCGCGTGACCGATGATTTCATGCAGGCCGTGATCAACGACGGCCAATGGCAGACCCGTTTCGTAAAGAGCGGCGAGGTGGCGCAAAGCTACCGCGCGCGCGACCTCCTGCGGATGATCGCCGAGGCGACGCACGCCTGCGGCGACCCTGGGATGCAGTTCGATACCACGATCAACCTGTGGCACACCTGCCCCAACAGCGGGCGGATCAACGCATCCAACCCCTGCAGCGAGTACATGCATCTGGACAACTCGGCCTGCAACCTGGCCTCGCTCAACCTGCTCAAGTTTATCGATGAGCGCGGCGATTTCGACGTCAAGGGATTCCGCCACGCGGTGGACGTGATGATCACGGCGCAGGACATAGTGGTGGACAATTCTTCGTATCCGACCGAAGAAATCACCCAGAACGCCAAGGCGTTCCGCGAACTGGGCCTGGGCTACGCCAACCTGGGCGCGACCCTGATGGCGCTCGGGATGCCCTATGATTCGGACCAGGGCCGCAGCTATGCCGCCGCCATCACCGCGTTGATGACCGGCGAAGCCTACCTGCAATCCTCGCGTATCGCCGAGGCGATCGGGCCGTTTGCCGGATACGCGCTCAACCGCGAGCCGATGCTCAAAGTGATCGAGCGCCATCGCGCCCACGCCTACAAGCTGGAAACCGCGCACGTCCCGCTGGAACTGCTGCGCGCGGCGCGGGAGGTGTGGGACGAGGCGCTCAAGTCGGGCCAGGCCTCGGGCTATCGCAACTCGCAGGCAACGGTCATTGCACCAACCGGCACCATCGCCTTCATGATGGATTGCGACACGACCGGTATCGAGCCGGACATCGCGCTGGTCAAGTACAAGAAGCTGGTTGGCGGCGGGATGCTCAAGATCGTCAATCAGACGGTGCCGCGGGCGCTCAAGCGGCTCGGTTACGATTCCAGGGAAATCCAGGAAATCGTCGAGTATATCGACGAGCACGAGACCATCGAAGGCGCGCCGCATCTGGCCGACCATCATCTGCCGGTCTTCGACTGCGCGTTTACCCCTCGTTCGGGCACGCGCTCGATCCATTACACGGGCCATCTGAAGATGATGGGTGCGGTGCAGCCGTTCATTTCCGGCGCGATCTCCAAGACCATCAACATGCCGGCGACCGCCACCGCGGCTGAAATCGCGGAAGCCTACATCATGGCGTGGCGGCTGGGGCTGAAGGCGGTGGCAATCTACCGCGACGGCTCCAAGCGCATCCAGCCGCTCAATACCGGTAAAGCCAAGGCGCAGGCGGCGCCGGCGCGGGTCGAAGCAGCCGAGCGCCAGCCAGTGCGGCGCAAGCTGCCCGATGAGCGGAAGTCGCTCACACATAAGTTCGACATCGCCGGCCACGAAGGTTACATCACGGTCGGCATGTATGAGGACGGCAAGCCGGGCGAGATTTTCGTGAACATGTCCAAACAGGGCTCGACCATCTCGGGCTTGATGGACTCCTTCGCGACGGCGATTTCCTACGCCTTGCAGTACGGCGTGCCGCTGCAATTTCTGGTTGACAAATTCGCGCATATGCGGTTTGAACCCTCGGGGTTTACCAAGAACCCCCAGATTCCATATGCCAAGTCGATCGTCGATTACCTGTTCCGCTGGATGGCCTCGAAGTTCCTCGACGAACAGGCCAGGCGCGAAGTCGGCGTGGTGATGGAAGAAGGCGGCGAGGCGAAAGCGGTCGAGGCCGCCCACAACGGACTGACGGTGGTGGAAGGCGGCAAGGACGCCGAGATGCGCCAGGCGTTTCTTAATCAGCAAGACGCGCCGCCATGTCCGGATTGCGGATGCATCATGGTGCGCAACGGCACCTGTTACAAATGCATGAACTGCGGCACCACCAGCGGCTGTTCATGAGCACAATTGTCGGCGAAAGTACAGCGCGGAGGAGGAATCGGGCTCGGGACGGCTGAACACGGCGGAGGCGGCAAAATCCGATCATTGGTGAGGATGCGGTAAGGGTTGTTTGATGCGGCGGGCGGGTGTGGTGTTGAGGTCGGTACTTCTTTCCGGGGACCGGGCTGGCGCGGTGGACGAGCAAAGTCATCGCTGACAATTTGGGTGTGGGGCGGAGGCGGAGGCGGCAGAAGGGCCGGGAGCAATCCCGGCCCTTCGTTTTGTGCCTCATTGCTTCACCGGGTCCAAGTCCCGTGGTGCAACTTGAATTGCGCCGGCGCCTGGACCACATTAAGGCTCAATCCCTATGGTCGCGTAATGGCGAAAAGGACCGGAGCATGATCCACATCTATTTCCTGTTCGCGCGCAAACCCTCCGTCGACCTCCGCACTTTCCATCGCCATTACCTGGAGATTCACCCGCTGCAGGGCGGGCGGCCCTACCATGCCGGTCCCATGCCCAACCTGCCTCGCTATATTCAGAACCATCGGTTGCATTCGCTGGGCGGCGACTCGATCTTCGACGGCCTTTCCGAAATCTGGAGCACCGGCGCTCTGGTCGGCACCGAAGAGGACATGGAGCGCAGCAAAGCCTTTTTGCGCGACGAGGACAACTTCATGCATCCGGGCCGCAAATGCACTGTTTCGACCAACGATCACATCATCGTGGAGGCACCGCGCCGCTCGGGCATGATCTCGGCGACTTTCCTGCTGCGCCGCTCGTTGGAATTGAGGCTCGACCAGTTCCGCGATTACTGGTTCAACGTCCACGCGCCCATCGCCAGAACAATTCCCGGCCTCGTCCATTACCAGATCTGCCCGGTGGTCGATCCCGTTTACATGAGCTACGGCGGATGGGGCGACCCGCGCTGGGACGGCGTCGAACAAATCCTGTTTAACGATTACGAATCGGCCCAGGCGGCGATCGGGTCCGAGGAATGGCATGAAAGCTTCCTGCCCGATCTGCGCTGCTTCAGCGAAACCCAGGAACATTTCTTCGCCGAGGTCGCCATGATGGCGTGGCCGGGACGCACCGAAGAACAGGCCCGGCGCGAGGTGATGGAAAAGCTCGAACGCGGATGGCGCGACTAACCGGGCGAGGAGTTTGCCGATGTTCGTTGAAAAGTACGGTCCCTGGGCGCTGATCGCCGGAGGTTCGGAGGGAATCGGCGCCAGCTTCGCGCGCAAAATCGCCAGCAGCGGCGTCAACGTCTTCCTGCTCGCGCGCAAACCGCAACCACTCGAAGAAGTGGCGCAGCAGATCCGCCAGACGACGCCGGTCACAGTCCGGGCGGCGTCGGTCGATCTGAGCGCTCCGGACCTGGCGCCGCGCGTGGCCGAGCTGACCGCCGGCCTGGAAATCGGGATGGTCGTTTACAACGCCGGGGCGGAAAGCAAAATGGTGCCGTTCCTGGATCGCCCAATGCCCGAACTGATGCGGCTGATCGGCGTCAACGTCATCGGACCAACCACGCTGTTGCATGATCTGGCCGGCAAAATGCGCGTACGGCGGCGCGGCGGGATCATAGTCGTCGGTTCGATGGCGGGTTTCGCCGGCGGCTCTCGGATGGCGGTATACACGGCCAGCAAAGCCTACGAGCAGATGCTTACCGAATCGTTGTGGTGGGAACTGCGCCCCTTCGGAATCAACGTGCTGATGCTCATTGCCGGAACAACCAATACGCCCGCAATGGCGCGCATGGGTATCAAACTGGAAGGTACGGGGAACCCGGTGATGGAACCGGACGCCGTGGCGCAGGAAGGACTGGAGAACCTGGAAAACGGACCGACCTGGGTCGCGGGCGCGCACAATCGCGCCGCGCTGCCCTACATGTGCACCCCCGATCGCAAAGCCGCCGTGGAAATGGTCAGCGCCAGCGCCGACGCGATGGGCTAGGCATCGGGTGACCCTTCAGACTCGGTCGAGCGCGACGGCTGGTGGGGCAGGCACCCCCGCATCTGGCATGAAAGTGAGGGCGTGCGGAGAAGCGCAATGAAGCAAATCAAGTTCAATCTCTATTTGCCCAGTTGGAATTTTCGCAAAACGCGCGAGCACGCCCTGCTCGCCGAAGAGATGGGATTTTACTCGGTGTCCTTTGGCGATCATTTCTACATGGCGGTGACGCAAGGCGGCTCGGTCGGGCAGAAGGCGACCACGCCCAACCTCGAATGCTACACTTCGCTGGCCGCCGTCGCCGCGATTACCAAACGCGTCAAACTGCTGACCGCGGTCACCCCGATTGGCTTCCGCAATCCGGCGGTGCTGGGAAAAATGACGGCGACGCTGGATCACATCAGCGAAGGACGTTTGATCGTCGGTCTGGGCTCGGGATGGCAGCGTTCCGAGTACGCCGCTTATAACCTGCCCTTCCCACCCAATGCCGACCGTCTGCGCCAACTGGAAGACGCCATCAAGCTGCTCAAGGTGATGTGGACGGACCCGGAGCCAACCTACCACGGGACGGATTTCGCCATCGACAAGGCATACAACTATCCGCAACCCACGCAGAAGCCGCATCCGCCAATCATGATCGGCGGCGGCGGGCGCAAAGTAATCCAGCTCGCCGGCCGCTATGCCGACATTCTCAGTCTGGTCCCGCCCAATCCCGACGGCACCAGCGATCTGCATCGCAGCGTGACCTTCACGAAAAAACAGTTTCGCGAGCGCGTCGATCTCTTCTATGAGTCCGCCCGCGCGGCCGGACGCGACCCCTCCAAGCTGGAAGTCTCCACGCTTTCCTACATGTTGATGTCACGCGACAAGAGCCAGGCCGATCAGATGCTGGCGGCCAGCGCAGCCGACGCCGGGACAGATATCGAAACCACCCGGGCGGCGCTGACCTACGTATCCGGCACGCCGACCGAGGTCAGAGACGAGATCCGATCGCGCTGCGAGGAACTGGACCTGAGTTACTTCTCCTTTTATTTCTCCTCGCGCGAGATGCTGAACACTTTCGCATCGGAGGTGATGCCGCAATTCGCGTAGCGATTCGGCGCGCCCGGACCCACGCGCTGCGACGTTCAGCGGCGCGGGGCCCCGCGGTCCGCTGGCCGGGCGCGGGGCCGCTGACGAAAATCGCCGGTTCTTTTTCAATCAAAACGAAATACCTTCAGCACATTGTCGCGCAGGTAGCCGCGGCGCGCGTCGTCGCTTAACGGCACTTCCCAGCCTTCGCGGGCGCAGCGCTCCAATGACACCAGCGGATGGTCGCTGGCCCACATCAGACGGTCGGGTCCTCGTTTGTTGGCCAGATTCCACAACTCGGCCGGAATATATTTGGGCGCCCACGCCGACGTGATCAGGTAGAAATTGCGATGTTTCTGAAGCAGCGCGACCATCTCGTTGATCCAGGGATGCCCCAGATGGCATCCGACGACCGTCAGTTCGGGAAACGCCAGCAGCACCTCGTCCAGCGCCATCGGATGCTGATGCAGTCCCGGGCGCAGCGGTCCCGGCACGCCGACGTTGATCTTGATCGGCAGCCCCAGTTCCACGCATTTGGCATAGATCGGGAAGTAGCAGGCGTGGTTGGGCGGCAATCCGACCAGCGAGGGCATGATCCACGCCGAGCGGAATCCGTAGTCTTTTACCGCGCGCTCAAGCCATCGCACCGCCCGCATCATCCCGGTCGGATCCAGGCCGAAGCAGGTATGAAATTTTCCGGGATATTGCCGCACCATTTCAGCGACCCGCACGCAGACCTTTTCGTAAGTCTCATCGCTGATATTCTGGCCGACCGAGTAGGGGCTGGGCGGCAGCCGCATCACCCCCGCGGTCAGCACGCCCTTCTCGACGCCGGCCGCGTCCATGTCACGCACCAGGTCGTCAACGGTGAATCCGTGCCTGACCTGCTCGCCGGGCTTGAACCATTTTTCGATGTTCGGATCGATTTGCCGCACCAGCTTCTTTCCGGCCAAAGGCGGCACCTGGAGGAACGCATCGACCAGTTTGTAGGGTTTTGATGTCAGCTCCGACATGGCAACTCCAATTTAGCAGAGGAAAAGAGGGCAGACTCGGAGTGGAAATCCGCCTCACTGCGAACTGATCTCTCTTTTCTCGTTTCTCTTTTCTCAGTTTCTCATCTGGGCAGTTTCAGAACGCGTTCGCCGATAATGTTGTGCTGGATCTGATTGCTGCCGCCGGCGATGGTGCCGCCGCGCGCCGTGATCGCCCGCTCCAGCCATTTGCCGCCGTCCACCGCGAACGCTTCGCCGCGATCCAGTTGCGCATACGGCCCCAGCAGTTCCATCGCGAACATCTGGATCCGCAGATTCAGTTCGGTGCCGGCCAGCTTGAGAATCGAACTTTCGGGTCCGGGCGGCTGGCGCTTTAGTCGGCGCGTGATGCCGCGAAAGGCATTGTACTTGATCGCTTCGGCCTCGCAGGCAAAGGCCGCGATCTGCTGGCGCACCGCGCTGCTTTCCCATGCCGGACGGCCGTTGATTTGGATCTGCTGCGCCATCCGCGCCAGGTCCCTGACCAGGTTGGGATACTGACGTCCGCCGAAATTGCGCTCGAACGCAAGCGTCGTCGTTGCCACGCGCCAACCGTCGTTTTTCCTGCCCACAAGATTTTCCTTGGGCACTCTTACGTTTTCGAAAAACACCTGGTTGAAACTGATCTGACCGTTGATCTCAACCATCGGGCGCGTCGTGATGCCGGGCGTCTTCATATCGACCAGGATATAGGACAGGCCGCGGCTGCCCGGCTGTTTGGGGTCGGTGCGGCACAGTAGGAACATCCAGTCCGCGCGATGGGCCTGCGAGGTCCAGATTTTGGAGCCGTTGACGACGAAATAATCGCCCTCTTCGATCGCCATCGTGCGCAGCGAGGTCAGATCGGAGCCGGCGTTGGGTTCCGAGTAGCCCTGGCACCAGGTCTCCTCGCCGGAAAGAATCTTGGGAATGAAGCGTTTCTTCTGCTCCTCGGTGCCCCATTGGATGAGCGTCGGGCCGGCCAGCGCCACGCCCGCACCGATATAAGGAAGATGAGCATTGAAGCGCGCCAGCTCTTCGTGGAACACAACCGCCTGCATCACGTCGGCGTCGCGTCCGCCGTATTCGCGCGGCCACGCGATACCGATCCATCCGCCCGAATGCAGCTTGCGATACCACGCGCGGCGTTCTTCCCACTCGGCGTCATTGGCCACGGTTATCGTGTCGTAGGGCGGATGCTTATGCTTGGGGGCGTTTACTTCCAGCCAGGCGCGTATTTCCTTGCGAAATTCTTCCGCTTCGGGCGGGTATTTGAAATCCACGTCGTATCCTCGCTTTGCGCTTGTCCGGTTGCAATCAAGACAGCCGGGCAACTCCTGCGCTGACCCGAATGTTAGTGCTTGCGCAGCGACGCGCAAGAGCAACGGCGGGTACCGGCGGTGAACGGCGGTACGATCGCTTGCGGACCGGGCGTTTATGGATGAAATTGCAAAAACGTCTTCGCCCTGACCGTGTCGATGGTCAGGGCGAGGGGGAAAAGTTTGTTTTCACTGATTGTGCTCGAACCTGGCGTTGGCTGTAGCCCCGCGAAGCGGAAACAAGAGGCTGATGATGCGATTCAAAGACAAAGTGGCGTTTATCACCGGCGGCGGACGTGGAATCGGCGAAACCTACGCGCGGGCGCTCGCCGCCGAGGGCGCGGCGGTGGTGCTGGCGGAAATCGATCTGCCGGCCGCGCAAAGTGTGGCGGTCAGTATTGCCGAAAGCGGCGCGCGGGCGATGGCCGTGCACTGTGATGTGGCTGACGAAAATTCGGTCGATGCGGCAGTGGCGCAGGCCGTCGCACGCTTTGGCGGCATCGATATCCTGATCAACAACGCCGCCAAGCACCTGATGGAATTCGCCGGCAAGCCGACCGAGCTGTCGCGCGCCAAATGGCGCCTGATGCTCGACGTCAATGTGATCGGAATCGTCAACTGCTCGGCCGCCTGCCGGCCCTCGATGCGCGCGCGGGGCGGCGGCGTGATCATCAACCAATCATCGATCGCGGGCTTCGATCCCACCACGCCCTACGGCATTTCCAAGCTGGCGGTCCGCGGCCTGGTGGTGGCGCTGGCCAGGGAGTTCGCCGCCGACCAAATCCGCGTTTACGGCATCGCGCCCGGACCCGTGGATTCACCCAGCGCGATGGCCGATCTGCCGCCGGCCTTGCTCGATGAATTCATCAACCGGCTTCAATTGATCAAACGTCAGGGCCGGATGGCGGATCTGGTTGGAGCGGTGCTGTTCTTCTGTTCCAGCGAAGCCAGCTTTATCACCGGGGAGACGCTGACCATTGGCGGCGGGTATCCATTAAAAATCTGACCACCAGGAGGCAGCCGCGGCGCCGCAACGCGCTCAGAGGCCGTCCGGCTCGCAGGCGCTTTTCGGCATCACCCGCATATTGACCCTGAGCGGGCAATTGAACCAGCGCACATGTTCGTGAACAAGGTCGTACTCGAGCACGAACTCGCCCGCGACTTCCGGCGCTATCACGCCGACCGCAACGATGACGCGCTCGCCCGGCCGCACCGTACACGGGAAGGCGCTGCGCAAACCATCGGCCACCAGCGGCGCGCCATCGGGATAAAGCCAATGGTAGGAAACGCGGATCTCCGGAAGTTGTGAGTACCCCCACGGCCAGACCTCATTGCCCAGATTGGTAATCCTCAGATGGATTAGGCGGCCCTCGCCCACGGTCATTCGATGGTCGCGCTCCAGCGGCTCGAGCAAGGCGCGATACGCATCGGGTGAAGGCGTGCGCGCATTCCACCATCGATCGATTTCCGCCTGTGTCGCCAATGGGATTGGACCGCATCGCGACTGCGGCACCTCAACCGCAAAAAGCACCTTCTCGATCGCCGCGCGGTCCTGGGGCGGGACCGCGCTCGGAGCCATCCGGGCAAAGCGCTCGGGAAAATAGAAGCGATTGACGGATCCGCCACCCGGGGCGAGTATGCCCTCGGAATGCGGTTCGTAGACCTCTTCCATTTTCCGTTCCCGCTCCTCCCGCGTCAGCATGAGCAGATTGAGATGATACATCGGCGCTTCAAGATAACGGGCGGGCATCGTCAAGGTGGCGCCGCTGTGAGTCAGCCCCTGAAACCATAAAGTTTCGTCATTGCGAACCAGGCGGACTTGATAATCGGGGCACCACGGCAGCTCATCAAGCCAGTGGCCGGCGTCCGGGAACAGCCAACGCCTGGGAACGTGATATTGCAGGACGCGTCCGCGCGCGATGAGTTCCGGGATGGCTGAGATCAGCGCCGGGCTTGCCACCTCGTCGCCGTCCAGGCGCAGGATCCAGTCGCCGCGGCATTGGGCATGCGCCCAGGCCAGCGCCCGCTCCATCGCGCCACAATACTCATAACGAAACAGACGGTCGGCAGCGGCGGCGTATTTCGCCGCCTCCGCTTCGCCCAGGCGCGAATCGATTGCGAGCACGATCTCGTCCGCAATCGCACGCAACTGCGCGAGCATCGCGGCAACCTGGGGCGCCGGAAAATCAGTAATGCATAAAACCGACAACTTCATCTGGCGCAGGATTGTTATACTGGAGACTCGGCGCGCGCAACGCTCGGGCCGCTTTAAGGCCCCTTTACCACGCCAGCCTCCGTCTCCGCCAGTAATTGCGCGAGAGCTCCTGGCTATATAGGGTAAAGACGCTAAATTATATGGCGGGACAATAATTTGTCCCGCGGAGGAAACATCATGCCCATGCGTGGGATAACAGCGCTGGCGGGCGCGCGGAATGAATCGCCCCAATACCCTGCAAGCGTAGGTCTGCCTGAACAACACCGACCCTCTGTGGTGCCTCTGGTTACAGGAGCTTTCGCGGTACTCATGGCCTGGCTGGCAGCAGGCAGTGCGGCCGCCCAGATTAACTTCGATCCCGCGGCCTACAAGGCGATGGCGTCGGCGTCATCATCGCAATCCATCCCGCCCGGCACCCGGATCACGCGCGACAACTGGACTCAATACCGCAAATTCCTTCCCATCGGCGTACAGGCCCTGTTCTCCGGCCGCTACCTGTTTCATATGGGCAGCGACCCCGGCTTTGCAATCGAGGTCGGACCAACGATCCACATTCCATTGCCGAAAAAAGTGGTAAGCGACAGCGAAAAATACAGCGGCCAGGTCCGCCTGAAGGATATCCCCGGCGGAGGCAAGGCGCCGGCCGGGTATGTAGCCGGCATGCCGTTTCCGAATCCCACCGAGCCCGACCTCGCCTACAAGATCATCTACAACAACTGGTACCGCTGGTACCCATTCGTGCAGAGTTTTCATTCCCATACCAATTTGGTCGACCGTTTCCAGAATCTCTTTTACCAGTTGAGCCAGACGACCTATTGGCGCCTTTCGCATCTGAGCGATGACAATTATCCGGTCAATATGCCATACGCCAACGGGTACTCACTTAATTCCCGCTTTTTCATTCTTGCACCCGAACAATCCAAATACACGACTGAACTCGAAATGCTGCATGACGACCCCACGGTCGTGCCCGAGTTGTACGTGTTTCTTCCCTCGCTGCGCCGTTCGTTGAGACTGTCGAGCGCGGCCCGATGCGCGCCGCTGCTGGGCACCGATTATACCGGTGACGACGGAGCCGGCATCTCCGTAACGAGTCCCGGGCTTTTCCGCATCGAACTGCTGGGCGAATACAAAATTCTCGGTTTGTTGCACGAGGATCCGGTGGCGCGCGAAAAGAATGAAACCTTCCTCATCAAGAGCAGCGTGCCAGGATGGCCCACGCCTCAGGACGGCAAATGGGAGCTGCGCGACACATATATAGTGGCGCTTTATCCGCTCCCCGAACTGGGTACCAACTACTGCTATGGCGTCCGCATCGTGTACATTGACAGGGAGACCTGGGACAATTACTACTTCGACCTGTACGATGCCGGCCACAAGCTGTGGAAAACGGAATGGTTGTTCACTTACCCGATGGACATCGGCGAAGGGGAAAAGGCGATCACCAACAATAACACATCCACCATGCTGGACCTGCAAAACTCGCATGCGACCGCGGTGGTGGAAACCAATTACACGCTCGACAAAAACGCTCCCGCGGATCTGCAGGATGCGGCGACCTGGGCGTTTCCCGGCTCATTGGGTCAGATTATGAGGTAAGGTTCGCCGGGTTCCCCGCCAACAAAAATGCGGGGGACCCGGCTCTGGCTTTTTCAATTTGGCCCAATACAATTCGGTTGACGGTCGGCCGCGGACGGGCAAATCGCACTACGGGAGGCCTCGATGAACGCATATCGAATTATCTCGGCTGACGACCATGTGCAGGAACCCAAGGACACCTGGGAAAAACGCGTTCCGGCCGCGCTGCGGCATCGCGCTCCACGGGTGGTCAACGTCGATGGCGGCGACGTCTGGATGCTCGAAGGCAAGGTGGTGATGAAGATGGGGATGAACGCCGCCGCCGGGAAGAAATTCGAGGACTACAAGCTGGAGGGCGAAACCTACCAGACCATCCGCGCCGGCGCCTTCGATCCGTACGAGCGGCTGAAGGACATGGACACCGACGGCGTCGATGCGGCAGTGATTTTCCCCAACGCGTTCTGGGCCTTCATGGTCGAGGACTTCGAACTGCAGCTTGCGTGCATGAAGGCATACAACGACTTTTTGGCGGAGTTCTGCCAGACCAATCCGCGCCGCTTGATCGGAATCGGACTCATTCCCACCGACAATGTCGAAGCGGGCGTCCGTGAAGCCCAGCGCATCGCGAAGCTGGGCATGCGTGGATTGCTGGTTTCGAGCTTCCCCAAGGCGGGGCCGCTCAGCAGCGAGGTGTTCGATCCTTTGTGGGCAGCCGCTCAGGATCTTGCACTGCCCGTCCATCTCCATCTTGCGGTCGGCGATACCAGGGGCCAGGTGTTCCATACCCAGCAGAATGTGCGCGGCCTGATGCCGGGTCAGATCCTGATCAACTCCATCGGCAACATGGAAGCGCTGGCGCGGCTGCTGTTCGGCGGGATCGGCGAACTGTTTCCCCAACTCACAATCGTCTCGGTGGAAGGCAACATCGGCTGGATACCTTATTTCCTCGAGCGCGCCGACCGCATCTATCAACGCCATCGCTTCTGGTCGCGGCTGGAACTGCCGATGCCGCCCAGTTACTATTTCCATCGCCAGGTCTACGCTACCTTCATTGAAGACAAAGCCGGTATCCGGCTGCGCGATCTGATCGGTGTGGACAACCTGATGTGGTCCTCCGATTACCCGCATACTGACACCACCTGGCCGCATTCGCGCAAGTATATCGAAGAAACCCTCGCTGGTGTGCCCGAAGGTGAAAAACGCAGGATAGTAGGTGGTAATGCGGCGCGGCTTTATGGATTGGAATGACGCGGTGCTGAGCAGCGAGCGGATGCAAGGCGGTCGGCGGCAGGAATCATTCCAGGCAGCATACGAGCAGTCCATTTTTGCATTTCTTTCTATTTTTCAATGACTATCAGGTATAGTTGTCACTTTCGCGCACGGCCGCCGCTTGGCGCGATTATCTTATAAAAAGTATACATGCGGTTTTTTCACAGACCGCGTCGATTTTCGCCAAACCGTCGCTTTCAGTAACGAATCCAGCTCCTCGCCAGCGTTCAGGCAAGCGATTTTCCGCCCTGCAGCGCGCTCGCGAAACGCAACAGAAACTATTCAATCTACGTATGCCTGGCAGAGGAGACGTGGGACATGGCCTCTTCGTGCGCGTAATATTCGGCATCAATTCACAAAAGTCGATCTTGTCCCTCTTGCAATAGCCCAGGCATTTCTGCATGCTGAACCCTGCCCGCTGGCGAAGGCAATAGCAGCGCCAGGGGGAATCCAAAGATTCGCGCTTGAACCCACCTGTTGCGGTTTGGAGAATCGCCGCCCTGCTCGTGTTGGGTGGTGTGGTGAAACGAAGAAGGATTGCGGAGGTTAAGCTCATTGGGCGCGTGTTTTTTTCCGGTCAGGCGCTGATGCTTTATTGTGATTGCATTACCCTCGCGCCGACGCGTGACCGCCGCACCGGCAGGATACGGTTTTTGGAAACTCAAACGGAAAGGAAAGGCCTCTGCAGTGGCATCTGCACGTGACAGTCCCGTGCGTCGAGTTCTGCAGGTCGGACCCGTATAGGTCTCCGGTCAAACTGACGTTCCCGTGCAGGCGTTGCCGCGCCTGCATCGGGCTTCACCTGATGTGCCCGGGCACAGCGGACACGGTCAAGGGTGGCTCCTGATCGTCTCTTCGTGCTCGTGGCTCGTTCAGCAAACGAGAAATGGGCTATGAAGAGAGTCGATGTTTCGCTTTCCCCCCAGGTCAGCAGGTTACGAGCGCTGTTCGCATCGGATTATTGCGAAGCCGCCAACGGCTGGTACGGTGCCGAGGGCGCTCAGGGCCTCAAAACCCGTTGCCGGCTTCGGCGATGGGACGCGATTTGCTCCGTGGCGGCCGCGGTCGCGCTGCTGCTGGCGATGCTTTTGGGATTCGCCGGGCAAGCCGCTGCGGCGACGGTGGCAATTTCATCGCCGGCCAATGGTGCAACGGTTTCGGGAGTGGTCGGGATCGTTAGTTTAACCAGCCTGGATCTGGCCTTGGCGGACCTTTTCGTTGACGGCACCCTCATCGCCACGATTTGGCCGGTGACTTCGCTGATACATGCCAATGCCTGGAATTCAGCCACCGTCGCCAACGGACGCCATACGCTGACGATCACCGGCTATGGCTATACCGGGGCCCCTGCCGCTTCTTCCGCAATCTCGGTCAACGTGCTCAACGGCGCGGCAGCCGCGCCCGTCCCCCCGGTGGCGCCGCCGCCCGTCGTCGCCCCCACTCCCACTCCCGTCACACCGGCCTATCCCTTGTCGGATGCGGCCGCGGCCAGCGAGGTTTCGATGAATCCTGCTTTTGAGCCGCGCCCCGGAAATGGCGCGGCCAACCATACGATACCAACCGCTGCGCAACTGGCCCAGGTCGCGAGCCTCAGTTTCCTTGACGCCCATGGCAACAGCCTGTTGACCAAAGTGACCGGCAACTACACGGGAACCACCGATGAAATTCTGCAATGGGCCTCGTTTAAATGGGGCTTTGATCCGAATGTCACTCGCGCCATTGCGATTACGGAATCCAACTGGAACCAGGGCGATATCGGCGATATCGGCAATGGAGTCAGCCTCGGCATCCTGCAGATAAAGTCCTCTGACTTTACTGGCACCTGCGCTCCGGTCGCCAACAACGGTGGCAACATCGCCTTCGTAAACGATCCGCTCTGCCTGTCGCACAACAGCACGGCTTTTGCCGCGGACTACAAGCTGGCCTATCAACGGGCTTGTATGGATGGGAGCATCACGTACCTGGCATCGCAGACACCCAGCCCCGGATATCCCAACTACACTAGCGCGACCGGATCGGCGCGTCTGTGGGGCTGTATCGGCGATTGGTTCAGCGGCGCCTGGTATGACGCCGGCGCGCTCTCATACATCCAGAGCGTGCAGAACAACCTCGCCAACAAGCCGTGGATTCAACCAGGCTTCTGAACCGGGCGGGGTGGCGATGGGCCAACCGGCCCATCGCCACCATGGCGCGCGGCGCGGATTTTTCCCGCCGCGCGCCTGATTCCTGTCTCCGGCTGCCTTTATGACGGCATCATCTCCTTGATCCTTGCATTGGCGGCGAACAACTCCAGCGCGAGACCGTAGCCGGTCTCCGCTTCCAGCAGCTTGCGATAATTGCGGGTCAGCACCAGCCGCGAATAGCGCGCGACCAGGTTGGTATTCTGCGTGATCATCCGCGCCAGTTCCCACGCGCGATCCATCAGCTTGGCCCGCGGCACCACCTCGTTGACGATGCCGACCTCCTTGGCTTCCTGCGCCGCAATCTTCTGACCGGTCAGCAAAAAGTACCGTCCCCGCGTCGGTCCCAGGATGTGCTGCCAGATGACGTGGACACCGTCACCGGGCACCGTACCGCTGGGGAAATGCGGCAGATCCTGAAAAACCGTGTCCTCGGTGCAGATCACGATGTCATGCATCACGCCCATCTCGGCGTGAATCAGGGCGGGACCATTGACAGCGCCGATCACCGGCACTTCGATATCCATCAGGTTGAGCAGCATCTTGCGCCCTTCCCATTGGATTCGGGCCAGCACGTTGGGATCGGTAATATCGGCGTTGAAATCCAGACCGTCGCAGAAGCTTTCGCCGCTGCCCGTGATGATCACGCACCGATTCTCGAAATCCGCCGCGATATTGGCAAAGGCGTCGCAGGAGTCGGTATGGAACTCGGCGCTGAACTTGAACGGACCGCCGTTGCTGTGCAGCGTGACGACGAGGACTCCGTCCTTGCGCTCCAGACGTATGTTGCGATAGCGATCCTTGTAATTTTCAAACTTGACGTGCGGGTTGGTAAGTCCTCCTGGCATGGGCTGTTCTCCTTTATTAAGCCTGTTCTCCGCTCGCGGATATTTCCTTTCAACTCAAATCTGGCGGCGCTTTGGCGCAGCAAGCGAAAGGCGATTTTCGGATTACGCGGGGCCAAAATCAACGCTCGACGATACGCTCCTGAAATGATAACCGCAGGCCTCGGAGAGCATCGCCATGGACCGCGCGGAGGGAAAAATTGCGATTATAAGCCGAGCCGCCAGCGACATCGGACGTGGAATCGCCGGCCGCTTGACCGCCGTGGACGCAACCGTGGTCATCGCAACCAGCGCGCCGGCGCAGAGGCTGCGCGCGAGTGCCGGGATACGAAACGCCTGATCTTCCATCGCACCGCTCCTGAGGACGTTGCGGCGATCGCCCTGCTTTAAGCCAGCGACGAATCCAAATGGGTCTCCGGCGCGACGAGGGTGATCGATGGCGGCCAGAACACGGCCGAAGAGGCGCCGATGATTCGACGAATAAGGCTGCCTATTCCTCCCCCAGTGCGACCAGATAAACCGAGGCGTCCGGCAGGCGGAACGCATGCGTGTACGGCTCCCATCCTGAGAGCCGTTCGATCAGCTCGGGTTCGCCGTCGATCGCGTCCACCACCTCTTCCCAATCCTCGATTTCAGTTTCAGGGATTCGATGGTAGCGGCCGCCCCGCCTGAAAACCATGATGCATCGCGCCATGATATTCTCCCCATTTGCGCCGTAATCTTGCTCCCCACTGGAGCAATAGCACGGGAGGGGGCGGCCGCAACATCCCAATCAGGCGAGGAAATCGCGCAGCAGCTTTATGAACTCGTCGGTCTTCTCGATCTCCGGGCGATGGCCACAGCGGTCAAGCACAGCCAGTTTCGATCCCGCAATTGATTTGTTGTACACTTCACCCGCGCTGAGCGGGACCACCGGGTCCTGTCTGCCCCAGATGATAAGCGTCGGCAGTCCGGCTACACCTTCGAGCAGATGGGGCAGGCTGGGGCTGAAGAAATAAGGCTCCCACGCCAGGCGCGCGATTTCCGCACGCGCGTCCTCAAAGGCTTCGAACTGCTCGGGCGTGCGCTCTCCGCCATAAAGCCTGGCGAACTCGGGCGTGTTGTTCTGGTCCAGCACGGTAGCCGCGAGATAAGCTCGTGCGGTCACCGTGAAAATATCCATGATCTCGCCCGAAGGCGGACGGATTCCCACAGGCGCCACCAGCACCATCCGGCGGAACTGCTGGAAATTCTGCGCTGCCATCTCAGCCGCGATCCATCCGCCGGTGGAAAAACCGATCACATCGACGGGCGTCAGCTTCATCTCGCGCGCGACGCGGCCGTAAAATCCCGCCAAATCGCGGATATTGGCGATCCAGTCGACGCGAGGAGTACCGGCAAAACCGGGCTGAATCGGAATGAGGATTTCACGGTCGCGCGCCAGCTCAGAGTGCCATCGCAGCCATCCGGGATGACCCAGCTCTTCGTGGAGCACCAGCAGCGGCCGTCCGCTGCCGCCCCTGATGAAGGTCAGCTCCGTTCCCGCCACGGGAATCTTTTCCGTTCGCCATTCCGATGCCATCGATGGTGCTCCTTAGCCTGGCTTGCTGTTTGGATATCAGGAGTCTTGAACGCAGTCCACACGCTGGATTTCTGTTCATCGCAGCGACGGCCAAAGCGTTAGTGCTGACTCGCCGAAGATCCAGCGCTGATCTTCGGATGAGAGAAAAGCAAGTTGCGCGCGCGCCAGTTCAAGCTGTTCTTTCAGAGTCCGATCGTAAGTTGCGGGAAAATTGGAGCCCCAGATCAGACGGTTGGCGCCGAAGCTGTCCACCAGGCGCCCGAAGAACTCCGCCGAAGTGCTTTGCCCGGCCATCGCGGCGTCGATACTTACGGTCGAGAACTTGACATAGCAATTCGGAAAACGGGCAAGGTCGAACAGCGGCTGAGCCTTGCTGTATGGCGGACCGTCTCTGAGGTCCGGCGTCGCCATGTGCTCCAGCGCGACTTTCATTTTCGGGTAGCGTTCCAGGATCGCCGCCGCCAACGGCAACTGGCGCAATTGCGTCAGCAGACACAACGGAATCTCCAGCACCGCGACTTGTTCCAGTACCGCCATCACCCGCGGATCGTCCAGCGGCAGTTCGGGCTGCGTCAACGTGATCAAGCGCGCCCCGTGCAGGCCGCGCTCGCGCGCCCAATAAGCCACCTGCTCGGATGCAGCGCTTTGGGTCGGATCGATCGCAAAGACGCCCGCAAACAGATCGGGATGGCGCGCGACGCTGTCCGCGACATAACTGTTGTCGCCGCCGTAGGCTCCGTAAGCCTGCACCAGCACGGCGCGATCGATGCCGGCCTTGCTCAGGTGCGCGATAAGATCTTCCACAGCCATGTCCCGCACCCATCCGCCAAGGAATCCCCGCGCGATGCGCCGCGGATATTTACGCTGGTCGGGCGCCACAATGTGGCAGTGAGTTTCGACAATCATCGCGAGTTCACCCCGCTGGAATCTTTATCGCGATGGTCGTCGGCGGCGTCCGCAATGTCAAATCGCGACGGCGACAACGGGGTGGCAACGGCCGGTCGAGACGGCGATAATGCGCGCGCGCACCGCGGCTTCAGGGCTCCGCCGCGTGCTAACCTGAAGGCGTCGGCGCGATCCGCACGAGCCGGCCGCGAACTACCGCAGCCGCGCGTCCATAAACGCGAACATCGCGGCAAGGCTTTGGCGGCATTCCTCCAGCATGTCGAACTGGATGAAGCCGTGGATCATATCGGGCACGACGCGCAGTTCGTGGGGGACGCCGGCGGTTTTGAGCGCCTGCGCCATCGCCAGCGACTCCGGCACAAGGGCGTCTTTGTTCCCGACGATCAGGAAGGTTGGGGGAAATTTCGCGGTCACGCCGGCGATCGGACTGACGCGCGGATCGGCCAGCAAGGCCGGATAGCCGGCGGCAAGATAAGCCTGGGCGACGCCTTCAATTCCCATGGCGCCGCGCCTGACCGCGCCGGCGAAGTCGAAAATTCCATAGATCAGCAAGGCGGTGCGAAAGACTTCTCCCGATAGCGCCGCCGCGGCCGCGGCCAGATTGGCTCCCGCCGAGTCGCCGCCGATGGCGACGCGATCCGCGGCGCCATTCCATTTGGCGGCGTTTTCCCGAATCCATCGCGCCGCGAACACGCAATCGTCGTAGCCGGCGGGAAAGGGATGCTCGGGGGCGAGGCGATAGTCAACGCTGAGCGTTAAGTATCCCGCCTCGGCAAAACGCTGGACCAGCCGGCGATGGCTTTTGGGGCTGCCCGCAACCCATCCGCCGCCATGCAGGTACAGCAACACGGGATGCGGCCCCGGTCCCGCCGGCACCGCGAGGTCCGCGCCCAACCCCTCGCGCAGCCGCAAATTGGCCCGGTAATCAGCCAGGTGCGGCGCGCCGGGTGCAATTGCGTCGAGGCGATCGGTGAAGGCGTCAATCTGCGCCCGCACCGCCTCAATCGCGGCCGGCGGGCTGGCCAGGAATGCTTCGAAGTCGCGCAAAAACTCCCGTTCCTGTTGGGTCATCGTCAAGCCTCTTTTTTTTGAGTGATACTCAAAACCAGCTTTATGCAAAACGATCCGCAAAAGGTCAAGAGTTTTTCACCGCAATTGCCGGTCCGACCTTGACCGCAACGCCGCATACCAACACTATCAGCTCCACAGCCATCAACCTTCGCCTGCGCGCAGCAGGTCGATCAGCATAGATGGGGACGAACTTCCCGCTCGAAACGGTCAAGGAAGCTATCCAGCCGCGGCGATTCACCCAGCGGCACAACCACCATCTCCTCGACTCCAATCTCGGCGAAGCGGTTGAGATAATCGGCGATTTGCGCGGGCGGCGCCAGAACACCTTCGAAGTAGCCGCCCGCCTCAGTCCATCGGTCGGCAAATCCAATGTAAACGCGATGGGTAACGGCAAAATGGTCCAGGCTGCGCCCGGTGGCCGCCGCGATCTCGCGCAGCCATTTGATTCGCACCGCCAACCGATCCGGGGTCATGCGCGATCCATGGTAGCCGTCGCCCAGTTCGATTGCGCGTTTCATCGCGCGCCGGCTCTGGCCGCCGACCCAGATTGGGATATGGCCGCCGGGCGGGCGCGGTCCAAAGCGCATCCCCGAAAACGAATAGAAGCGGCCCTCAAAGCGCGCCTCCTCATTGGCCCAGAGCGCGCGCATCAGACGGATCGCTTCGTCGGTAAACGCGCTGCGGCTCCGGAACGGCGCACCCAAAGCGCGAAATTCCGCCTCCAGCCATCCGCTGCCCACGCCAGCGATCAAGCGGCCGCCGCACAAGATCGAAAGCGTCGCCAGCTCCTTGGCCAGATGCACCGGATTGCGATAGGGCAAAACCAAAACGCTGGTGCCCAATTTGATCCTGTCTGTTATCGCGGCCACATACGCCAGCATCACGACCGGTTCCATGATTTCCAGCGGCGGCAGGGGCGAGCCGGCGGCGGGGAGCAGCAGATGGTCGCTGACCCACAACGATGAGTAACCCGACTCCTCGACCCGGCGCGCGACGTATCCGATGTCCGCGGGAGCTGCGTTTTGCGCAAGCTGCAGTCCGATTTTCATGACCCCCTCCGGATAAAACACCGCTCCGCCAACCCCGGCAGCAATCAACCTGAACGCGGACTGGCGAAAGCGGCGGCTTTTTTACGTTTTAGGACGGGGCGTTTTGCGCCTGCGCGCGGCTTTTGGGTTTGCCGCGCCCCGGCCCGGCTTTTACTCACCCCGTTGATCGCAATCTCGTCCTGCAACCCGCCCAGCCATAACATCGAGGCCAGCATCAGCCGCGCCGCCCGCTGCATCGTCAAACCCGGATCGAAACAGGAATTGACGTACAGGCCGATCCAGACCGCCGCCGCGATCGCGGCGGCGTCGTCAACCGTAATGCCGGGCCGGCCCGGTGACTTGCGAAAAAGCTGTCGAAGGAAGGCCCTGAATTTGCTGGCCTGATGGCGCTGGCGGGCAAGCAGTTGACGGTCGTGGGTTGCCACTCCCATGGTTTGCAGCACCAGATTGCGGTAGCTGGAGGGCACATGGCCGAAGAAGAAACCAACCAGTTCGCGGCATTGATCCTGCGGGGCTTTGGCGGTCAGGCTCCCCATGAATGCCAGCGTCTCGTCGGTAATCGACTTCGCCAGGTCGACCAGCACCGTTTCCTTGTCCGGGAAATAATAGAGGAAATGGCTGACCGACATGCCTGCCCGCTTCGCCAGCTCGGTCAGCGAGGTTCCGGCAAATCCCTTGTCCAGCATCGAGCGGCGAAGCGCTTCGATAATTGCGGCGCGCCGCCGATCGGCGGCGCGGTAGCCGGGATGGCGCCGCGTTTTACTGTCCTCCACCGTTTTGAGCAATCCTCAAGACCTCCTTGGAGCGCCTATTGTACGCGAGCGGACAAGGAGAGAGAAGCCGCAAGCGGAAAAACAACGCAGAGAGCGCGGGAAGCGCAAGGCAGCCGGTCGGGATGGAGTGTCCGCCGGTTTTGCCCGCTCACTTTTCTTCTCTGACGTCCCACCTCTTGACATCCGGATCCATCTTGAGTAATTCTCAACGCCGCTGGTGGTCTTGAGGAGTTCTCAAAAATAGATTTGGCCGAGCCCTTGGCGGCAAATCAGCAAGGAGAATTGCAATGACACAAGAGACCATCGTCTCCGCCGACTCACATATTATAGAACCGGCCGACCTGTGGACCTCGCGCGTGCCGGCTCATCTGCGCGAGCGCGCTCCCAAAGTCGTGCGCCAGGATTTTCACGGACGCGAATCAGACGTGTTTGTGGCCGAAGGACTGGTGCCCTTTCCGGTGTCGGGTTTCGCAGTGGCCGGCTTCGATCCCAGTGAATTTCCCGATCGCATGATCCGCGGCTATGCCGGGGTAAGACCGAGCGCGTGGGACCCAACGCTGCGCATCGCGGATCAGGAGCGCGACGGCGTGGCCGGCGAAGTGCTGTATCCGAGCCTGGCGATGACGCTGTTTCAACTCGAAGACGCCGAGTTGCGCGCGGCCAGCTTTGCCGCCTACAACGATTGGCTTGCCGAGTACTGTTCGCACAGCCCTCGCCGGCTGGCCGGCATCGCCATGATCTCCCTTGACGAGCCCAGGCGGGCGGCAACCGAAATGGCGGCGGCGGCAAGGAAGGGTTTGCGCGGCGCGATGGTATGGGGCGACGCCCCGGCTGAGCGTCCCTACGGCGATCCGTCCTATGACGTCTTCTGGGCGGCAGCGCAGGAGCTCGGGATGCCGCTGAGCTTTCATATTCTCACCGAACGCCGCAGCAGCAACTGGAAGACCACCGTGATGCGCTACTATCCGCTGCTTCATCACGCCATCCAGCGCACCTTGTCGGAGCTGATCCTGAGCGGGGTGCTGGAGCGTTTTCCAAAGCTGCAAATCGTATCGGTGGAAAACGATATCGGCTGGGTCGCGCACTTCATCCAGCGGCTGGATCATGCTTATGAGAAATATCGATACCTGGAGCCGCACGGGGCGATTCCCCATCCCCCCGGATTTTATTTCCGCCGACAGATCCGCGCCACCTTCCAGGACGACGTGATCGGCGTGCGCACCCGCGACGCGATCGGCGCTGATAACCTGATGTGGGCCTCCGACTTCCCCCATTCGGATTCGACCTGGCCCCATTCGCGCGAGGTCATCGCCCGCGATTTTGCCGGCGTTCCCTCGGCCGAGGTCAGGAAGATGGTATTCGAAACCGCAGCACGGCTTTATCAACTGGGCTGATATGGGGAGCGGCGATGGCGCACACGTCGAACACCGCGGAACTCAACCAATGCTCCGAGGATCGCATCCCGATCGCCGGCATCGAACTCACTTTGATCAAGGGCGGCTCGGGCGAACCGTTGATGGTTCTGCATGAGGAACTGGGTTATCCGGGATGGCTGCGATGGCAATCGGAACTGGCGCGTGAGCGCACCCTGCTCATCCCGATGCATCCCGGATTCGGCCACACTCCGCGTCTGGATTGGATTGGCTCAATCCACGATCTGGCGTCATTTTACGGCCGGCTGCTGCGCGAGCAGGCGCTCGCTCCCATTGATGTGATCGGGTTTTCGCTGGGAGGCTGGATTGCGGCGGAGATGGCCATACAAAACCCCGCCCAGTTCCGCCGGATGGTGCTGGTGGCGCCGGTTGGAATCCGCCCGCCGCAGGGTGAGATTTTCGACCTTTATAACGTGACGGTGAACGCCTATCTGCGCACCAGCGTGCGCGACCCGGGGGACACGCCCGAATTCTCCCGCCTGTTCGCTCACCTCGAGCCGCTTGAGCAGTTGGAAAAATGGGAGGAGGCGCGCATCGAGACTGCGCGGCTGGCGTGGAAACCGTACATGTACAATCCGAGCCTGCCGCACCACCTTGAAGGACTCAAGGGTCTGCCGGCGGCGCTAGTGTGGGGAGCCGAAGACGCGGTCGTGCCGCTCAGCGCGGGGCGCGAATATAACAAGGCAATCCCGGGCTCCCGGCTGAAGGTTATCGCGCGCGCCGGTCATCGGCCGGAAATCGAATCAACTGATGAATTCGTAAAGTACCTGCGCGAATTTCTGGCCTGATCGGCAAAGGGAGCAAGCTCATCATGATGATAATGTACTTCTCCGAACGTCCGTACATCGGAATTCCCGAAGACGAAGTAGTGCGGCGGCGCAGTTTCTTCGGCTTGTCCAATACATATTTCGACGCCAACCACGGCGCGCGGCTGCTTAATGAATATATCGACGAAAAAGTATATGCCGAGGAACTCGGATTCGATGCCCTTGCGCTCAATGAGCATCACGGGACCCCTTTCTGCATGGTCTCGGTGATGAACGTCGAGGCGTCGGTTCTGGCCAGGGTCACCAAAAAGGCCAAAATCGTGCTGGTCGGCAATCCGCTGCCGGTGGTCGGCAATCCGCTGCGTCTGGCCGAGGAACTGGCCATGATCGATATGATCTCGGGCGGACGGCTGGTCTCAGGATGGATCAGAGGCACCGGCTGCGAGACCATCTTCAACAGCGCCAATCCCGCCTACAACCGCGAGATGCTCAACGAGGCGCATGAACTGATTATCAAGGCATGGACCCAACCCGGTCCGTTTCGTTTCGAAGGCAAACATTTCCATTACCGCTTTGTCTGTCCATGGGTGCTGCCGGTGCAAAAACCGCATCCGCAAATCTGGATTCCGGGAATATTCAGTCCTGAGTCAGTGATATTCGCGGCGCGCAATCGCTATCCATACATCGCGCTGTCCACCGGACTGGAGTCGACTATAGGTATGTGGAACCTGTACGCGCAGACCGCGGCCGAGGAAGGCTATCAGGCCGGTCCCGAATGCTTCGGCTACCAGCAAAAGGTCTTCGTCGCCGAGACCGAAGAAAAGGCCGAGGAACTGGGACGGATGGACATGTTCGGCGGCAACTGGATGAACTACGGACGTCCCGAATGGATGTTTCCGCCCGGCTACAACTCCAAGGAAGTCAACCGCCGGATGGCGCAGGCGACCACCAGTTTGGTGCGCAACGTGCCCATTCCCGAACACTTCGATGTGGAAGAGGAAATCCGCAAGTATCACACTCAGGATTACGACCGCGCGCGCAAGAGCGAAATGCTGATGGTCGGGACGCCCGCTACGATCATACCGCGGCTGCGCCGGCTGCTGCGGATTATCCGACCCGGCGTTCTGGGCTTGTGTCAGAATGACGGCCCGATTGGACGCCAGGCGCGCCTGACCAGCATGCGGCTTCTGGCGGAGGAAGTCATTCCGGCGCTCAGAGAAACCGCCAAAGAACTCGGCTTGTCTGATTCGTTCGAACAGCGCATCGGCGCCCGCGCGCTTGCGCCCTCGGGCCGGCCCGACCCGGTCGCGTGCGCCGAAGAGTTGAATTCGTGATAACACCGGCCGCGCACGGAAAGGAGCGAAGACATGAAACGCGCGAGCACTGTTTTGGCGATCGGCTTGGCCATCCTGGTTTGGCTGGGGACCGCGCCCGCGATGGATTTCGGCGCGCAAAACTTCAACCAGCTTGTGGACGCGGACTCGCAAGCCACCATTCCTCCCGGCACCCGCATCACGTTAAGTAACTGGAGACAGTACCGCCGCTTCATGCCGGTGTGGATGCAGGCGGCGTACAGCGGCGAATACGCTGCCCACGTCGGGCCCGGGTCGGAGTTCGCGATCGTGGTCGAGCCGACGGTGCATTATCCGCTTCCGCAAAAGTTCGTGGAGGATACCGAAAAGTTCGCCAATCAGACCCGCCTGGTGCCATTGCCCAACGGCGGTTTCAGCTGGAGCGGATATGTGGCCGGACTGCCTTTTCCCAATCCCACCGAGCCCAACCTGGGCGTCAAAATCCTATACAACACCTGGGCGAAGTTTCTGCCTTGGGCCGTTCACTTCTGGTCCGACGGGATGCTGGTGGATCGGTTCGGCAACCGCAGCACGCAGCGTGTGGACGCGGGCTGGTACCGGACCTCGCATATAAGCTATCCGGGATTTGCTCCGGGGTTCAGCTTTGCCAAAGGGATTTTGTACACCACGCGCTTTACCGTGGTGTATCCGGAACAGTCGAAATACACTACCGAGATGACGCTGCAAACGGACGATCCGACCAGATTGCAGGAGGTCTATGTTTTTCTTCCGTCGCTGCGCCGCTCGCTGCGCCTTTCCAGTGCGGCCCACTGCGCGCCAATCCTGGGCACCGATTATGTGCAGGACGACAATTCATGGCTACCGAGCAATTATCATGTCGCTTTTCTGGGCGAGAAAAAACTGCTGCAAATCGTTCCCGATCCCGATCCGCGCAAAGGCTACAGAATGGCCAACTGGATTGGCATGGTCAACGACGGGCATTGGGATGATTTTCCCGGCTGGCCCAGGGCCGGCAGCGGCGCGGCGCACTGGATGTTGCGCAATTTCTACGTGCTCGATCTGACGTGGCTGCCCAGCAACGGCGCCTACTGCTTTTCCCATCGCATCTACTATGTTGACGCGGACACCTGGATGAACGTGATGAACGAAAGCTACGACCGCAGCGGCAAGCTGTGGAAGCTGCTATGGAACGGCTTTCCGCCGCTGAACTATCGCGGTCAGCGTACGATGATTTACGGAACCTCGATCTCCACCATGGGAATCGACTTTCAAAATACTCACGCCAGCACCGCAATCAGCGAATCGCCGACTTTTGAATACCAGGTGCCGATCCAATACCGCAACATGGCGGTAGTCACCTCGCCCAGCGGTCTCGCTCAGATTATGCAGTGAGTATCGACTCCTCACGGCGAGGCGAGGCCGCGATAAAAGCCGGGTTTTCTCACGCCTTACGCGCCTCTCAGCCGGGAGCACAACCGGCGGCCTGCCGGTAGGCTTCTTCGCCCGCCGACCAATTTCCCGTTTTGGGGAAGGCAGCCGGGACCAGATCAGCCATCCGAGAGGGCGCATGCCGCCGGCTCGCGTGGCTGATGTAATTTTGACGCGGCCCGGAAATCAGGCCAGGTGCTTTTTGAAAAACGCGACCGTCTTTTCCCAGGCTTCCTTGGCGTGCGCCGGATGGTACACAGGGCGCTCCTCGCACATGAAGCCGTGGTCGGCGTCCTCGTACACGATGACTTCGGCCTGCTTGCCGGCCTTTTGCAGGGCGGACTTGAACTTTTCCACCTGGTCCATCGGGATGAACGCGTCCTTGCCGCCGAAGAAAGCCAGCACCGGTGCGCGCAGTCCGTCAACGTAATCGATCGGCGCCTTGCCGCTGGGTCCCGGCGTTACCATCCCGCCGCCGTAAAACGGAACGCTCGCGCCGATATCGGGCACGCGGCAGGCAGTCAGGAATGCGATTTTGCCGCCCATGCAGAAGCCGGTGATGCCGAATTTCGGCTTCACCTCTTTGAGCGACCTGAGATAATTCACCGACGCCTGGATGTCGCCCGTGACTTCGTCGTCCTTGACGCTTTGCATCAGGCGCATCGCATTGGGCAGATCGTCGTAGCCGACCACATTGTTGGGCTGGCGGAAATAGATGTCGGGCGCCAGTGCGACAAAGCCTTCAGCCGCAAAACGGTCCGTGATATTACGAATATTGTTGTTCAGCCCGAACGCTTCCATGATTACGATCACGCCCGGATAGGGTCCGCCGCTGGCCGGTTTGGCCAAATGACAGGGCATCTTGTGGCTGCCGTTGGCGATTTGAATTTCCTGTTTAACCACGTCCATTGGTTGATTCCTCCCTGGTCAAGCCTGCCAATTCGATAAGCCTTTTCGAGGAAGCGGACCGCCCTTGAGCGATCCCCTGGTTCAGAACTTTTCGCACAAGTCCGCCTCCTGCTCAAGGTATTAGATTCGCGCCGCGGGGTCTGTTCAAGGATGCCGCCCCGCGCCATTGCCACCGCACGCGGTTTTCCGCACCCTGCTATGGATAACTTTTTCCCGCGATGATTCCGCTGCGAGACAATGCGGGTGCGCCCCGGTTATGCCCGATCAACCTGATGCTGATTGCGGCCAACGTCGCCGTCTTCATTTATGAAGCCTCGCTGGGAGCGGGGGCGGACACGCTGATTGCGCGCTACGGAATGATTCCGGCCAGGGTGGCGGCAATCGGGTCAACTTCACCGCCGGCGGCGCTCCAAGCCCTGCTCACGCTGCTGACCGCGATGTTCATTCACGCCGGAGTGCTTCATTTGGCGGGCAACATGCTCTTTCTCTTCATCTTCGGCCCGGCGGTGGAGATGCGCCTGGGCCATCGCAATTATCTCTACTTTTATCTGGCCGCAGGAGTCGCCGCGGGCCTCGCCATGGTTTTCATCGATCCGACGGCGCGCGTGCCGGTAATCGGAGCCAGCGGCGCCATCGCGGCGGTGCTCGGCGCCTACTTCATCCTCTACCCGCGCGCGCGAATCCTGACCCTGCTGCCGTTTTTCTTCATCATCGAACTGGTCGAGGTGCCGGCGGTGGTTTACCTGCTGTTATGGTTCGGATGGCAGCTTCTGTCGGCGCTGCAAAGCCACGCGTTTGCGAATATGGCGGGCGGCGTCGCCTGGTGGGCGCACATCGGCGGATTCATGTTCGGGCTGGCCGCGGCGCCGTGGCTGGCGCGCAAGCAAAAACCAGCGCGGCGGCGGGTCACGGTTGGAAAGGCCGTGCGCTGAGGCGCGGGGCCTCAGCGTTTTGCCGAAAGCAGACGCTCGCGCAAGGCCGGTTGCGTGGCGGCGTCGATCGCCGTCCACGCCATCGCCAGCGCGCCATCGAAGATCGCGCGGTCGGCCTCTGCGGTCGCGCAATGGGCCGCGAACTCCGGCTGATGGTTTACGGCGGGAAGCGAGTTGATGCCGATAATTGGATGGATCGCCGGCAACACCTGCGAGACGTTGCCCATGTCGGTCGAACCGGCGGCGGAAACCGCGCTCAACCGCTCGTCGGCGGGCGCGCGAAACTGCCGGCCCAGCGCCTCGGCGTTGCGCTGGTAGGCCGCCGCCAGTTCCCTGTCATGCGCCATCTCGGCATAGCCTTTGACGCCGCCGGCAATTTCGATCGTGCAGCCGGTGGCAAGTGCGCCGGCCTCGAAGCATGAATGGACCCGCTTCAGCAAGCTTTGCAGGTGCTGAGCCTTCGTGGATCGGACGATGTAGCGCGCCGAAGTATGAGCGGGAATCACGTTGGGAGCGGCGCCGCCGTTGGTCACGATTCCATGGATACGGTCGGTATGACGGATGTGCTGGCGCAACAGTCCGATTGCCGTCTGCGCGACCACCAGCGCGTCGGCCGCGTTGATGCCAAGTTCGGGAAAGGCGGAGGCATGCGCTTCTTTGCCGGTATAGGAGACGTCGAAAGCGCTCGCCGCGATCATCGGCGGCATCGCTACGTCGATTGGCCCCGGATGCACCATCATGGCCGCGTGCACGCCGTCAAAGGCGCCCCGCTCCAGCATCACAACCTTACCGGCGGCATCACCGACCTCTTCGGCCGGCGTGCCGAGCAGAGTCACGGTAAGGCCGACCTCGTCGGCAACCGCGGCGGCGGCAATCGCCGCGCCCACGCCGATGGCAGCGATGATATTATGTCCGCAGGCATGGCCGATGCCGGGCAAGCAGTCGTATTCCGCGCAGAAGGCGATGTGCAACGGACCCGAGCCGGCCCGCGCGATCAGCGCGGTGGGCAGATCGCACACTGCGCGTTGCACGCTCAGGCCCGCCTCGGCCAGCGCGTCCGCCACCCACGCCGACGCCTTCTCCTCCTGCCATCCGACCTCCGGATGGGCGTGAATACGATGGCTCAGTTCGACCAGATCCGGCTGCACGGCTTCAAGCCGCGCGCGTGCGGCGCTTTTGGCGTCCATGAAAACTCCGTTGGCGATCCGTTTTATAACCAGCAGTTTAATCTTTTAGTCTGTCTGTTTTCATTGATCCAGAGGCCGGCAGCATCACGCTCCGCCCGACAAATCAGATAAAATACTATCTCCGCTCCCGACTTTGCGAGACAATATCGTGATTGATCCCGGCCAAATCAGCGACTAGCACGCTCAGGTCTATTATGACGACCGAAATCGCCAAATCTTAACTGATCGCCGCAAAAGCTTCGCCAAGATATTGCGTTTTGTGTATATTTCGCATATTAACTCCTGCGAGTCCGCGGCTGAACCGGTTGCGGGGAGGGGGTTAAACCAAACAGGTGGTGGGAACGTGAAAAAATACCTAATCGTCTTGACGGCCGGTCTGCTGGCGTTTGGCGCGGTGGCATTGGCGCAAGGACCGTTTGAAAATCATCCGCGCTTGATGAAGGCGCGCGAGCTCACAATCCAGGCCATCAATCAATTGGGCGCGGCGGAAGCCCCTACTAAAGCCGAGTTCGGCGGCCATCGCGACCGTGCCGAGCAACTGCTGCGGGACGCGATCAAGGAAATGCGTGCTGCCGCTGAGTTCGCGAATACGCACAAGTCCAAATAACTCGCGCGACTGGCCAGAGAGTTGGATCGCGCTGAGCGCGCGCCCGGCCCGCGGGACGTTTGATTGCTGAACGAAGCGTTTGACGAGGTATTCGCCTCGGCCGACCGGCAAAGCCTCGGAGCGATGAATTTGTGCGGCGACGGTCAAAGCGTTTAAGCAGTCCCGGCGCATAGTCAGCCGCGTAAGGCGGCGCGTGGGACGTGGCGCCAGCTTCCAACCTCGCGCTGATTCCGATACTTTTCCGATGGGCGCCCGTAGCTCAACTGGACAGAGCATCGGACTTCGGATCCGAGGGTTGGGGGTTCAAATCCCTCCGGGCGCGCGAATGAAATCAAGCACTTTTCCCAATTGAAGCCATCCGCCGACACCTCTTTGACAGCCATTCTGACAGCCAAACGGCTGGACGATGTCGGACACTTAGCCATCAAGGAGCGCATCCATTTTGGCGGCTGCTTCCTGAAGCATTTGCGGCGCGATGTGCGCGTAAATGTCGGAGGTTACCGTGATCGAACTGTGGCCGAGCAGATCGGAAATGGTTTTGAGCGGCACGCCTTGGCTGAGCAGGTATGAAGCGCACCCATGCCGGAGATCGTGAAATCGGACCGCTTGCGGTAATCCGGCTGCCATGAGCAAGGCTTTAAATTGGCGGTGCAGGTTTCGTGGATCGATCGGCGTGCCGAAAGGCGTCGTAAAGACGAGCCCGCTGTCCCGCCATTCAGGCCCAGCGGCCAGACGCTCTTCGGCCTGGCGGGCCCTCCAGGCGCGCAAGGCGCGGGCGCAGGCTTGCGGTAGATTCAGGACGCGGCGTGACCGTCCTGTCTTGGGCTCGGCCGCCTTGAGGCCAATACCGGAGTAGCGCTGAATCGCCTGACCGATTGCGATCCGCGACTTGTCGAGGTCGAGGTCTAGCCAGCGCAGCCCGAGTATTTCGCCACGCCGAAGCCCGAGCGAAACAGCAATGACCAAAAGCGCCCACAGGCGCCCTGATTCAGCAGCGGCCAGCAGCATGCGTGTCTGTTCCGCATCCAGTACCTGACCCTGTTGGCGCCGCTGTAGCCGCGGCGGATCAACCATGGCGGCGACGTTTCGGGCGAGATGGCCGCGTTTCACTGCTTGTCCGAGAGCTTTTTTTAAGACGGTCCTGATGTGCCGAACCGTCTGGGCCGCAAGCCCGGAGGCGAGCTTGCGCGCGAGCAGCGACTCCACATGCTCTGGCGCGAGTTGAGCAAGCGGCTTATTACCCAGCTCGGGCAGAACGTGGAGGCGGGCAAGGAGTTCGTAGCTTTGATGCGTGCGGGGCCGCACGCTCGGCTTAACCGTGTGTTCAAGCCAGTGTGCCAGAAATGCGCTAACCGTCTGCTTTTCATTTGCGAGGGGCAGGCCTTGCTGGCGATCGCGCAATGCCTTCGCCAGCGCGTCCGCCACTTCTTTGCGAGTGGCGCCGTAGAAGCTTTTTCGCCAGCGTTTTCCGGCTTTCCAGCCAAGATTGACGCTGGCTGCCCACCGCCCATCTTTTCGGCGGAAAATAGCACCCTCGCCTCGCCCACGGCGCTTGCTCTGTTTCATTCCACGTTCTCCTTGGTACGCCGGCGCACGAGTTTCGCGGCGGCCGGACTGATCCGTTTGACTTCCGCGACGTAGCGATCGTGACGGGAAGCTTGGCGGTCTTTCTTCGCGAGTGATCGGTAATAGCGCTTGTTGCGCTCGGCCTGGCTGCACCGTTGGCTACAATAGATACCGCGCTTCTTCTTGACGAAGAGCCGGCCGCATCCCGGTCTGGCGCACGCGCGCAGCCGTGCGCCCGCGACTCGATCGGAAATCAGATCGTCGACCCAAGCCAGAAATGCAGTTCGGAAATCCGATACCGCGCGTTGGCTGTCCCAACCTGAAAATTGCAGTTTACCGCGCCGCCCTTTGACAACACGCGGTAAATAAACCTTGGTGATCGCCGGAATTTCGAGCCGCCATTCTCGGCCGCTGGCCAGCGTCCGCACGCCTTCGCTGACCTGCCGCACGAGACCGATCAGATCATCGCGAGAGATATCGATCGGCCTGGTCTGCGGCTGCCCAAAGGCGAAGGCGCCAGCTTCGATGCGCAAATCCGGCCAGCGCTCCCAAAGGTTGTCGGATGATAGCTGAAGGAATTCAAGCAGCCACGCGAGCTGCTGTTCCGGGCCCATTTCCGCGACGTGTTCGAAGACCCGCCAGCCAATTTCCTGCTCTTCAATGTCCTTGGGTCGTGTCATTTCCGTCCTACCATTTAAATTACGTCCATATTGAATTGAGCGTCTTCATTTGCCTTGACCGCGTCCGCGCTCGTCCGGTACGTTCATATGTAAATAGCCGACTGATACGCGATTGTCAATAAACGTCGGACAGGGATGGATGGAAAATGGCTGAAGTGGATGTCACGCCGGCGCTTTTGAAGCCGGCAAGATTCGCCAAGCTGATCGATGCCTCGCGCTCTACGGTCTACCTCCTGATTAACCAAGGCGAGATCAAAGCCGTGAAAATCGGCGGTAATATACGCATACCCGCGACCGAACTGACACGCTTACAGCAACTCGCGACCGCGGAGCAGCGCGCGGAATAGGCGCCCGATGAAACGCGCGGTGGATGCGGTGAGGCGGCGGCGCGAGCAGAAAACACGCATTGAATTAAATCGGCAAAGTATTGCCCTGCTGGCTCGCGAGATTCGAGACTTGCGGCGGCGCCTGGCCCGACTTGAGACAGTCTGGGCGCGAGGCGGCCGAATGAGCGGCGGTCAACTTCCGCTCTTTTCCGGCGTCAGCGCTTGCGGCTCACTGAATGGGCGCATCGAGCGCCGCGGGCCCCACAGTAGCGTCTTCTGCGCACGATGCGGTCTGTGGGTTTATCACGCTCCAAGGTCTGATCTGCAAAGAGAGCCGCGATGAGCCCGAAGCAAAAAGCGGCGGCCCTCTGGTACGCCGAGCACGGTTTTCACGTTTTTCCCACCCACTGGATCGACGACGGCAAGTGCACCTGCCGCAAGTCCGACTGCGGCTCGCCCGGCAAGCATCCCATCCCGCGCAATGGCCACCTCGAGGCGACGATCAATCGCGCACAGATCGAGGGCTGGTGGCGCGAGCCGGCAAACATCGCAATATCCTGCGGACCCTCCGGACTAGCTGTTGTCGATATCGACCCGCGGCATGGAGGCGATGAAACATGGGCGGCGCTGGTAGCCAGTTTGCCCCATCCTCTTCCTGACACCGTCCGCACACTCACGCCGAGCGGCGGACTGCATGTTTGGTTTCGAAGCCCGGGCGAAATTTCGAGCGGTAATAACAAGCTGGGACCGGGCGTCGATATCAAGTCGCTCGGCGGTTATGTCCTGGCACCTCCGTCGAATCACCTCCTCGGTGAATACCGCTTCGAGGTGGGCTACAGCCCAGCCGAGATCGAGGTCGCGCCACTCCCCGCGAGCCTCGTGGCCCTGCTACAGAATTCCCGCAACGCGACAACGGGTGCTGGCGGTTCGATCGACAGTGCCGCCGTGCTGGCGGGCGTCCCGGAGGGCCAGCGAGACGAGCAGCTTTTCAAATTCGCGTGCAAACTCCGCGGCGCCGGTATTCCAGTGGATATGGCGCGCAAGCTGGTACTGGAGGCGGCCGCTAAATGTAAGCCCGCTTTCCCCGCCGATAAGGCAGCCGATAAAGTCGATCGCGCTTACACAGTCTATCCCGAGCCCGAAGAGCGTAAGACCCAGAGCGCTGGCGACGTCTGGTCGAAAGCCCGCACCGCCAAAGACTTCATCGCCGCTGAATCGCAGGAAGCTGACTGGATAGTCCGTAATCTGATCGTGCGCCAGGCCGTCACAGTAATAGTCAGTCCGCGCGGCCTGTGTAAAACCCATTTCCTGCTTGCTCTCGTCGTAGCGAAGGCGACCGGCGGTTTTTTTCTGGGCGAAAAGCTCGAGCCGGGTAAGGTCTTATTACTCGATCGCGACAACCCGCCCGCCGAACTAAAGCGCCGGCTCAAAGCATGGGGAGCGGGCGACCTAACTAATCTCGATGTCATGAAGCGCGATGAGGTGCCCCCACTGACCGATGCAAAGGCGTGGGCGACGTTTCCATTCAGCAAGTACGAGCTGGTGGCGCTGGACTCGCTCTCGTCAGCCATGGAGACGGTCAAGGACGGCGAAGGCGGCGACAACGGAAAGGCGATCGCCAGCCTACTCGACACCGGGCGCAAGGGTCCGGGCATTCTCGCCTTAGCGAACACGCGCAAAGACGGCCAGGTGCTCCGCGGCTCCGGAGTCATCGGGGATCGCGTCGATATCGTGTATGAGGTCCGGGACGCGACCGACCTTCCGCTCGACGCGAAAAAGGAATCGTGGATCGATTGCCTGCCCCCGGCAGGTGAAGCAGAATGGGCGAGCCGCTCAAAACGGCGTAAGCGCCGCCCGTCCTACCGGCTGGCGTTCGTGCCCTCAAAATTCCGCCTTGCTGAAGAGCCCGATCCCTTCATCCTTGAGGTTCGTTTGCCCGACGAGGGCGAGTGGACCGTAGCCGACGTGACCGCAGATGTAGAGCTGGAGCACGAGCAGGCGAAGGGCACTGCCATCGAGTTGCGCCGGGAGAAAGAGCGAGAGGCTGTCGCTGCGCTCAAGGCTGCTTTGCCGGTTCCCAAGCGGACTACCGCAGTCGAAATCCTTGTGAATAACGGCGTCGGGCGCAACCGGGCAAGAGCGATTATCGACGCCGGCATAGGCCGTGACTGGATTGTGCGCGGGAAAGGAACGAAAGCGGATCCGCACTATATATATTCTATACTCTCGGCACACTATTTCAGAAATGAAAATGGCTGCGAGAGTAGGGGGAGCGACGACCCGATTCCGGCCGGCCTTCTGCCCCAAGGGCGGCCGGAATCCGATTCAAAAAGTCCTTCTGCCCCAAGGGCTTCAGAGATAGCGGATTCCGGCCGGTATGTTCACTCATATACAGACAACGGGGTATCGGCCGGAATCCCGGCAGCGCAAGAAAACCCAGTAAAAATAAGGCCTAATTCCGGCCAGCGGCAGTCCCAAACAGCACTGCACCTTGAACAGGGTGGCCGGAATCCTGGCGACCTGGCCGCCACGATCGATTGTGTTGCAGCCATGTTCCCTGGCTCGAGCTTTCTCAGCGTTCATCAGCGCGGCATCTTCCGCGGCCCGATGCGGCCGGTCAAGCCCGGCGCGCCGGCGGATGCGGAAGTTGGGGATCGCTTTCTTGCCGCGCTGCGATATGCAGGCCGCGACAGCGAAAAGGCCGAGATCGACCGCGTCGCCGCCGCCGATGGATGGGTTGCATGAGAAGCCCAGCAAAAATCTGGCGCTGCGTTGACTGCGCCGGGACATCGCCGTGGTGGGCCGGCGCGAACCGATTCCAGCGCTGCACGACATGTCAAAAGGCAGCCGATCGGATCGAAGCGGAGCGCCGGCGTGAAGAGGCACGCCGCGCCCAAGAGCGCGAAGAAATAGACCGAATGATTCAGAGGTGGAGGGAAGCGGAATGAAATCATCGAATTGCACGCGTCTCATTATCGTCGCCGCGGTTTGGGTGACGCTCGCCGCCGCACAAGCCTTCGCCACCACGCCGACGCCAACGCCCTACCCGGTGCCTACGCCGAGCGTAGCCGGCGGTCCCGCGACCAAGAGCGATCTGACCAGCGAGACGTCTAGCCAACTGGGGAACTGCCAAGCCTTCCCGGACGCGGCGCAAGCATCGCTAATGTTCGCCTGGGGACACTGCACCGGATCGGCGCAGTATAATCCAGATTTACGACCAGGCTGCCGCGCCGCCGACCAGCAATCAGATCGCACCGGCGCAGCAATGCCAGTCCAATCCGGCAAACGACTGGGTATTCGATTTTCGTCCTGGTCTGTACGTCAAAAATGGCGTGCTGATCTGCAACAGCGTCAACAGCGATCCGACTCAGTATACGCCGGGCGCTTTGGATACTACGTTCGGCGCGGTCTGGCATTGAGCAAAACATTCAAACAGCAAAGGAGAAAACAATGGATACTCAGTTAGAACGAGAGCAGCAGGTCCGAAATTTCCCCGACTGGTTCAAACAGACGAGCCTCGGCCGCAAGCTGATCACCGAAAACGAAAAGCTCGAAACTCAGCAGCGCCAGAAGATTATCGACGAGATCGCCGAGATCCGCGCCGCGGCCATGAAGGAGCTGCCCGGTTTGCGCCAGGCAGCAGAAGACGCGCGCCAGGCAGCCATTGAAGCGGAACGCCAATTCGAAGCCGCTCGCGATCGGCGGATGAAAGCCGATAGCGACGTCCTCGACTGCTCCATGCGTGCCGACAACCGAATAGCGCTGCTGGAGACGCGCCTGCGTAATCAGGTTGCCGCGGAAATCTCAGGTTATCGCGAAAGGATCCGTGAGCTGCGCGAGTTAACCAGCAAATCGCTCGAGACCAGCCAGCGATTTACCGGGAAATACAATGCGTTGAGCCTGACCAAAGAATTCCACACGACGACCAATGCGCCATCAGTTCGCGCGCGCCTCGCCGCCTTGGTCGCGCTCGATCGCGCCTTAGACACCGTGATTGCGCTCATCGCCGATGGCGAAGAGAGGCAACGGAAATTTGAAGCAATGCTCGCGGAAGTGCCCGAGCTCGCCGAGCCGACCGAATGGTTATTCTCGCGACCTGCGAGGGGATCCGCGTAGGAGATCCGAAAATGGATTCAAGACAATTCATCCAGGAAGGGCTGAAAAGCATCGAGCAATGGTTGAGCAGTCAGACCGAAGCCAAGCTGAATAACGACGTCGCCGAAGTGATGAGTACCGTGCGCAGCGCCATGGTGCAAAAGTTCGGTTCGCTTCCCGAGATTACTCAGATCTGCGACGTCGCTGAACGGTCCCTGCTTGAGACTTTGCTCGATCGCTACCTGCGCCGCGCCAGCGAAGCTTTTTTCGCTCGCATCGCCGAACTCAAAGACGGTCGGGGGTAGGGGGGTGCAAATCTCTGACGCGGCGCGGCTGCGACCGCGCCTGCAATCACAAAAACATGAACGAGAACGAATTTCAGCTTAAATGACCATGACCAAGAGCAACGCCATTCCATTCCGCCCGCTTCGCCGGCCGACGATCCCGGCCCCGCCGCGCCACCTGAGCGACAAGTCAAGGCGCCTGTGGCGCGAGATCGCCAGGGCCTACGTTCTCGAAGTGCATCACCTCGCGCATTTACAGACCGCGCTCGAAGCTCTCGATCGTAGCGAGCAGGCGCGCCAGACCGTCGAGCGCGAGGGCCCATACTTCACAGACAAACATGGGGTGACGCGACCCCATCCCGCCTTGACCGTTCAGGCAGCCTGCGCCCGCATCTACCAGCGCGCGATGCGCGAGTTGAATCTCGATTCGCCAGTGAGCGAGAGGAAATAAGCCATGCCACGCAAACCGCGTCCAGTCCGCGCCAGCCGGCCCGAGGTCACGAGCGAAGAGCTCTGGCGCTGGTTCGTCGAGGAGACCGAAGACGAACCGTTCGAGGTCATGTTCCGATCCGACGATGAGATGCGCGCGATCGCCCTCGCCGTGATGCCTGACGTGCTCGCCTATTACAGCCGGTTGCATCCAGGACGCCGGCCGCGCCTATGGTGGCGATTCTGCGCACCGCAAGCGGACCTCTTCGCGTGGCTTTTCCCTGCCGCCGCCGAACGGCCGCAGTTTGCCCAGCCGCGCAAGCGTGTTGGCGGCCGCGGCGTGCCGGCTTGGGAACGGTTCGCGTATGTCCCAGCGTTCGATTACGGCGTCCCTGCGCACTGGGCGGACTCAGACCCCGACGATCCGCCACGCTTCGAGTCGCAAGCGAGCTACCTGCGCCGCCACGAACTGTTATCGCCAGCAGAGTCACGCCGGCTGACGCCAGCCGATTTTGAGCCGGAGATTGTCGAATTATGAGCCCGCATAACCTCGACAGCTTAGCGCGCCGCATCGCCGATCGATGGTGCAGCGAGTTTATCCAGGACGTTCTCAACAGCAAGCCAGCCGAACTATCCGCAGCCGAATTCCAGCAACTGCAGGTTAAGTTGCTGCGGCTCTGCTCCGAGCGCTTAGCCGTAGCAGCGCGAGCCGCGGAGGTGACCCGATGAGAAAGAGTAACTCGTTCCTAAAGCATCAGCGCGAACGCGAGCGGGCCGCCCGGGCGGCAGAGAAGCGAGCGCGCAAACTCGAAAAAAAGCGAGCAAAGAAAGGAGACGCGAATGCGACAAACGATTGACCTCAGCCACCTGGCCCCGCGCGAGCGGTCCTATGCCGCCAACCTGCTCGGCGAGCTCGTCCCCTGGTACTACCCTGTCCAAGCGGCGGCTGAGCAATACGACGAATATGACGAATATGACGGCTCGCCGCCGGCCGGATGGGTCTGGAATGCCGAGAAGAATCGCTTCGTCTGGACCGGCGGCGACCCCGGCGAGATTGAGGCGCCATCCCACCTACTTGCGCCGGCATCTACACAGTCGGCGCCGCCGGCAAGAACCGCACCTCCACGCGGCCGACGGGGTACACGCCGTGGGAATCGCAGTCCGCTTTAACCAGATGTCGAGTAATTTGCGTATCGGCAAGGAACGATATCAGCGAATGCTCATTCGCCCCGGCGCCTTCGATGCCAGCCTAGAAGCTGGCGATCCAGTGGATCTGCGAATCGAGCATGACGGCCCAGTTATCGCGTCGACTGAGAACCTAACCCTGGGGCTGAATTGCAGCCCGGATCACCTGACAATTTTCGCCGATATCGGCGCCGACGAGCCGGTCCTTGCCTTGCTGCGGCGCAAAGCGTTGGGGTTAAGCGTCGGAATCGACCTCCTCGATCGCAATATACGTGGCCGGACACACGAAGTCCTCGAGGCCCGGTTAAATCACATTGCCATTTGCGACGAGCCGGCCTTCCAGGGCGCTTGTATCTGGATCGCCGAGTAATCCTACATGTCAATGAAAATCGACACGAAATATCTACGCCCGATCGTTCGCGAAGTGCTGGGCATGAGGGAGCTGCAGGGTGTGGAGCGCGAGCATTTTCGCCAGGCGGTTGCGGCCTATGCCCTGCGCGCCATCGGCATATCCGACGCTCAGATCGCCCAAGTGTTCGACCGCACAGCGCCGGCCATCCGGTATGTCGCCGAACAGATGGCGGCGAGGGCGAAAACCCATCACAGCGTGGGCGTGTACTGCGATCGCATCATCGCCGAGTTGCGGGAAAAACTCAGTCGATTCGACCTGGATAGTCACAGCGAGGAAAATGAGTAATGGCGAATTGGTACAGCGGGAAAATCCGCGATCCGCTGCTCGCAGGCCCTCGCGTCGTGATCGCCGGCCAGGAATTCCAGCTTGCATCCAGCGATGAAACAATCGAGCACGCTACCCCTGTCCTCGCTCTCGTACACCCGTTGCTGGATGAAGCTGTTTTAAGGGGAGACGTCGAGGCTCAATTTGATTGCGAGGTGTGGATAGTCGCCGCTTTCCTGAGACCGAATTATCCCGGTTTGGATCCCGACATCTTGCGGGAACACGCTGGCCTCTTCGACCTTCACGACGCGATTTATGCTCTTGCGAACTATAGGGTCGACGTGACCGGGTCTATGGCTGCAAAACCGGAATTGCTGAACTGAGTAACCGCGTTGATAACTTACATAGATAGTTGAGGCCAAAATACAATGCCGAGTGATGCTCAATTACAAGCTGTGATCCGGGCCGAGATCTCAGACTTTGTCAGTAAGATGAACGAGAGCGCGCGGATTGCGGCTCAGTCCGCAGCCGAAACCCAGCGCGCGCTCGAGGGCATGGCGCGCGGTGGCCAGGCCTCGATAACCAAGCTGACGCGCTCCATGCAGGTGTCAGCCGATGAATCAAAAGGCGCCTTCGCGGAAATCAACGAGGCCGCAGAGTCAGTTAAGACCACGCTTGAGGGGCTCGCCGATGTTTTCCTGGTCGGCGCCGCGATCGATCTCGGCCACCGGCTGATCGAGGGCGCCGCCGGCGCGAATGAGCTCGAGGTCCAACTCCTTCACCTGAGCGAGCGCACGGGAATCACAGTCGAGCAGATGAATGCGCTGGCGGGCGTCTCACGCCTGGCCGACGTTCCGATGGACGCACTTGCCCGCTCCATGACCATGCTTTCCGAAAAAATGGTTCAGGCCGAGCAGGGCGGCAAGCAGGCGCAGGCGGCGTTTGCTGCGTTCGGGATCAGCATCGATGAGCTGAAGGGTCTGAATCCTCACGAAGTCTTTTTGCGCGTGGCGGATGCGATGGCGCAGACGCGCGATTCGACCGAAAAGTTGGGTGAAGCCGCAACTCTTCTCGGCTCGCGCATGGGAACGCAACTCCTGCCGGTGATGCGCGAGGGGGGCGAGGGAATCCTCGAGCTTGAAAAAGCGTACAGCGACTTAAATCCGCTGACGACCGAGCAGGCGGAAGACGCCGACCGGCTCCATCGCTCGTGGGAAGCCTTGAAAATCTCGGGCGAGAGCTTGTGGCGCACGGTCGCGACCGAAATAACGCCGGCGCTGATCAAGCTCAACGGATATCTCACTGAGTACATCGAAGGGCTGAAAATCGCCGGCACGGTCGTAATGCACCCGTTCAGCCCCGACTTATGGCGCAAGGCAGGCGACGATGCGCGCAAGCAGCTTGAAGATATCAACAAGCTGGTCAACTTCAGCAGCAGCGTCGTCGGGGGCCCGGGCGACCAAGTCAATGTCACCAAAACTGGCGGCGCCGCGGCTGCGCACAAGGCGGCGGAAGAGCAATTCCGCGCTTTCGTAGAAGAGCAGCAACTCGAGCTGGCTGAGGCTCAGAACAACGCCGTCGTGAAGGTCGGCATCATGATGAGCGTGGTCGAAAAGGCCAAAGAGCTGTTCGGCCAGCAGTCGATCGAATACCGCCGCGCCCTGGTCGAAGAGCAGCAAGCGGCCAACGAATTCGCGCGCCAGCAGCAGGCCTTTGACAATCAGCAAGCGCAGGCCTTCAACCGCCGGCTCCACGCCTGGACGCAGTATTTCAGCGAGCAGGCGCGACTGGCCAGCGAAAATTACAACAAGAATTTACATGCGTTCACGCAGTTCCTGGCCGAAGAGCAGCGCCAGCATGACGAAATGATTTCCCGCATGTCGAGCGAAGCGGCAGGCGGGACGATGAGCGTAATCGAAGCCGCGATGACACCTCGGGGTCGCGGGCGCGGCGGTGGTCCCGGCCGAGCGCTCGAAGAAGTAGGCGTCCGGATGGCCGAGCGGTTCACTGACACGCTACTGACCAAGAGCTACAATGAGTTATTCCAGGCGCTGTTCCCGCAGAGTCAGATCCAGTCCCTGTTCGAGAGGGTTTGGCAAGACCTGACGCCGACGATCTCGTCGATCTTTAGCACGGTCTTTGGTGCATTGGGCGGATTGCTGGGCGGCGGAAGCGGCGGCGGCGGGCTCGGAGGGATAGCCAGCGGCATCGGAAGCATAGCCGGCCTGATCGGCGGCATCTTCGGCTTCGCCGAGGGCGGCCCGGTTACACAGACCGGCTTAGCGCTGGTTCATGCCGGCGAGTACGTAATCCCGCGTTCGGATATGTCGGCAGTAAGCAGCATGGGTGCCGGGATCCGCGCCTCGTACAGCAATTCAACTACGAACAACCGCGGCGGCGATATCCACTTTTCGCCGACGCTTCATGTGTCGGGCAGCAACGGCCGCGAACTGGGCGAGCAGGTCGTAGAGCATGTAAAGAACGCCATCCGCGCTGGCGACTTCGGGCGCATGAGCCGGGCGGGATTTCCGACTGGGATTTTGCGGTAGCCGGGGCCGGCGGCGGCATGGACTTACGCTGATGTTTCCCGCTCAGGGGCATTCGTCAAAGTGTGCGCGCGGCTTAGCCACGCTGGCGGGCTTGGGCTTTTCGAGCGGCGGACGGGTAAATCATCGTCCGGCGAATCCGGACGCGGCAGAAGGGCGTTTACCGCGGTTTTGGGAAAGAAAGCGGGACCTGATGGCGCCGGCCCCGCTCCTTCTGCCAGCCCAATGAGAAAGGGGGTGCTCACACGGGCTAGTCCTGGATTTTTACCCCGCGCTGGGGTGGATTTCAATCGTCACGCCGCGTGAAGCTTCCGCTCGCGATTCCCGTCCCGGTCGAGCCCGCGGCCAAATAACTCTTTTGCGATACGAGCCCTGACCACCGCCGGGTCGAAACGGGGAAATCGGCCGAACCGAATCAGGCCATCGGCCTTGGTGATGGCCGCGCAAAAGCGCGTGCTGGTCGAGGCGGCTGGTAAGGCCGGGCTTGGAATTAGCGCCTGGATGCGTAGCGTGGCGCTGCGCGAGGCGCGGAAATTGGGAGTGAAGTGACGGCGAGGAGGGCCCCGGCAGTGGCGAGGTGGAAGCGCCGCAAGACTGCTCGCGGAAAGGAAACGCAACCGCTATCAGTGCTTCACCCTGAAATTGCACGGCTTAGGCTCGAGGAATCGGCCTTATGCCTAGCTAAGTGGAACCTTTTCATTCTTTTTCTCACGCTTCTGGCCGTGGGCTGTTATACGGAGTTTACTCGCGAATCTGACAATCAAAATAGTCAATTTTTCCAGGCAAATGCTCGGCCTTACGTCAGCATGGGACGAAAAGACGGATTAGTTGGTCAATTCATCGAAAGTGCCGACGGAGCCAGCAAGAAGTCAGGCGTTGTGCTGTATTTTCATAACAGTGGGCACCTTCCGGCGCTGAGATTCAACGTTGATCTGTCCCATTCCGGCGGTGCCACTGGACGTTTCGATATCCACCACATGGCCAGATTGCGAGACTCGAAAACCGGCGAAGTAAGACTGGTCGCCGGGCTTAAGGACATTGGGGGCGAATCTGACAGCGCCGCTCTTTTCGAAAATTGGTTCGACAGGAGAGAGGCTGATTCTGCGAAACGAGGGCGCGACTTTGTCGTTAAGGGCATCTTCGAGTACTGCGACGATTTCGGAGAGTATTTCTGCAAAGTCTTTTTTCGAAGTACGTCGCAAAGCCGGTTGGTGCTTTCAATTTGATCGGCATGAACGACTGCCAGTACTCGTACCCCAGCACTGCGGGGCAAGAACTCTTGTCACCTTGTGAGACATCTGAGGAGGGTAACAAAAGTCGCCGAGGCCTGGCGTCTGCGTTGGGCAAGATAACTGATCAGGCAATCGTTCTCTGGCACGTTAAATCGACTCAAGGCAGGGCGCCGCGCGGCCACGAGCGTGAAAACCTTGGTGCCAAATAGGGTGCCAAGTTCGGTGCCAAAATAGGGCCAAGCTTTGACAGCCATTCTGACAGCCAACGGGTAAGGATCGATGGCTCCAAAGCGGACTTCGGCGGACGTACCGTAACTGAAAAACCTTTGATTTACGCAGCCTCTGGACAATCGCGGACGGGTTTCGCCTAACTTCGGATCCGAGGGTTGGGGGTTCAAATCCCTCCGGGCGCGCGAATCAAAATCAGGTACTTCGCCGGAAATGGCGGCGATCTGCTCAGCCCCGCGGGTGAATTACCGAGCCCAGAAGACCTCCGCTGCCCAATGCGTACCGCTCGACCGCAGGCGAGCTCCGGACGGCCGGCAGCGGGTGGGAGCGGCAGTTGCATCGCTTTGCTGACAAGCGGGTTAGCGATCGCTAAAGGGGCTTCCTCGCGCCGGCGTCGCGACTTGCCCGGGCGTTTTCACCGGTCCGCGCGCTTTGTGGTAGCCTGAGCGGGCGCGCAGGTCAGCAGGGAGAGTGCGATGGCGATTACTCAGTTTCTGCATGTTTCGATCGGTATTTCAGACCCGGAAAAATCGGTGCCGTTTTATCGCGATGTGCTGGGGTTCAAGGAAATCGCAAAGCTGCGCTATGACCGCAGCGGCCCGGCCAAGGTCATGGGATTCGAAGAGGCCGACTTCACCGTGTGGCTGCTGATGCGCGACGGCTACCGGCTGGAATTGATCCATTTCGATCGGCCGGCCAGCCCGCCATTGCGGGAACGGCCGCGGACCAATTCGCTGGGCCTTTCCCATCTCACGGTCGGCATCACCGATCCCGAAAAGACGATGGCGGAACTGAAGGCGCGCGGCGTGCGGGTGCTGGAGCACACTATCGGCAATTTCGAGGAGGACGCCCCCGGGTTCATGTTTTTGTTCGAGGACCCTGACGGATTCCTGATCGAAGCCTACGTGGCGCGCGCGGATGGGAAATATCCCTACGGAAACCGCGAATGATTTGCATCGGCTGAGCCTGCAACATCTGGCGGCAGCAAAAAAGGGCGCCGCCCGAGGCTGATGACGTTCAGCCGGCGGCCGGCGCGCTTTCTTTTGGCGTTCAGATGGCGAGGATTTATTTCAGCAGCTCGCGCGCGATTACCACTCGCTGGATCTGCTGGGTGCCCTCATAAATCTGCAACAACTTGGCGTCGCGCATCAGCTTCTGGACCGGGTATTCGTTCATGTACCCGTAACCGCCGAAGATCTGCACCGCGTCGGTGGTGATCTTCATGCAGGCATCGGCGGAGAAGACCTTGGCGTAACTCGATATCACATTGCGCGGATTTCCCTGGTCCACCGACCATGCCGCCTTGCAGGTCAGCAGCCGCATCGCCTCGATCTCCACCGCCATGTCCGCCATCATGAACTGCAAGGCCTGGAAATTCGCGATCGGCTGTCCGAATGCGCTGCGCTGTTTGGCGTACTTGATGCACTCGTCCAGCGCCCGCTGCGCGACGCCGGTGGCGATCGCGCCGATTTGTGGACGGCTGCGCTCGAACGTCTTCATCGCGTACTCGAAGCCCTGCCCTTCGCTTCCGACCAGCGCGCTGGCGGGGACGCGCACGTTGTCGAAGACGATCTCGCCGGTATCCGCCGCGCGCTGCCCGAGCTTGCCGTGCATGCGGGTTTTGGTGATTCCGGGCAAATCGGCGGGCAGCACGAAGCAGGAAATCCCCTTATGGCGCAGGCGGCGGTCGGAGGTGGCGAACATGGTGTACCAATCGGCCATCGAGCCGTTGGAAATGAAGTGCTTGACGCCGCTTATCACGAAGCCGTCGCCCTCGCGGCGGTAGCTCGTGGCCATCGCGGCAACGTCAGAGCCGGCGCCCGGTTCGGTAATGGCAAAGGCGCAAAAGGTGAGCTGCCGCATCAGACCGCCGAGATACGCGCGCTTTTGTTCCTCGCTGCCGGCGATCAGCAGCGGGAGTACGGCAAGGTCGTTCGCGGCGATCGCATTGGCGATGCCCGAGCATCCGTAATTGAGTTCCTCGCTAATCAGGCAGACGTCAAGCACGCCCATTCCGGGGCCGCCCAGTTCTTTGGGAACGGCGAAATTGATGAGGCCCGCGGCAAACGCCTTTTCGCATACATCGCGGGGAAAGATCGCTTCCTCGTCGTACTTGCGCGCACGCGGAATGATTTCCTGCTCTGTGAATCTGCGCGCCAAAGCCTTGAGCTGCTGCTGCTCTTCGGTCAGATCAAAACCCAGCATCGCGAGGACCCTCCGTTGTTCCGGCTGCCGCGCCGGACCCAATCAGTAATCGATAACAATCATCCGCGGCTTGCAAAAGGGCAAGGCAGCGGATACAAACGCCCCCATATGCTTAGCGCGCCGCGGCGGCGGCGGAATTCAGCCAGGAGAGGACTTGATGGCAATCGTTATAATAGCAAGGATGAAGGCCAAGGCGGGACGCGAGCAGGAACTGGAGTCGGCATTTCGCGAAATGATCAAGAAAGTGCGCACCGAACCCGGCTGTCAGCAGTACATCCTGCATCGCGCGCTCAAAGATCCGACCCAGTTTGCATTTTACGAGGTTTACGCCGACAAGGAAGCGTTGGATTTTCATGGCAAGACGCCCCACATGGCGGAAATGCGCTCCAAGCTGGGCGATTTGATCGAATCCACCACGCTCGACGTCATGAGCGAAATCGATCGTAAATAGCGCGCGACAAAGATCGCTTGTCTTTACCCAATTCCGCTCGTTCATTGCTGTGGTTGCGTGCCGCCGCGATGAGCGAGCGGTTTCCGTTTTCAGCTGCAGGCCAATGGCGGCAGCGACTTTGCTGCTGCGCAGTAGACGCGACTTTCTCATGGTGTCAGTCTGGAGATAGTGGTAACTTGGCCGCGCCGAGGAGACTGAGCCATGGCTGAAGAAGCGACACAGGAATTCAGGGTTATCGGAACGCGTCCCGTGCGCCATGACGGCGTGGACAAGGTCACGGGCCGCGCCAAGTACGGAGCGGATTATGCCTTTCCCGACATGCTGCATGGGAAGATCCTGCGCAGCCCGCATGCTCACGCGATCATCAAATCGATCAACGTGGACAGGGCGCTGAGGTTGCCGGGTGTCAAGGCGGTGCTGACCGGAGAGGATCTTCCCGAACTGCCCGACAAGGCCGAACCGATTGGCGAGGTGCCAACCAACCTGCGCCATACCGCGCTCAACATCCTGGCGCGCGGCAAGGTCCTTTATGACGGCCATCCGGTGGCAGCAGTGGCCGCGACCTCACCGCATATCGCCGAGGAAGCGCTCTCTTTGATCGAGGTCGAGTACGAAGTTCTGGCGCCGGTCATGAATGTGCACGAAGCGATGGCGCCCGATGCCCCGATTCTGCATCCGGAGCGCCGCACCAAGGAATCGCCCGATAAGCCTACCAACGTCGCCAGTCATATCCAGTTCAAGGGCGGCAACCTCGAGGAGGGCTTCAAGCAGGCGGACTACATCGTCGAGCGCCAGTTTGAAACGCAGATGGTCCATCAGGGGTATATCGAACCGCACAATGCGCTGGCGGTTTACAATCCCGACGGCCATGCGACCGTTTACACGTCGACGCAGTCGCCGTTCGAGGCGCGGCAGTTGACCGCGCTGGTGGCCGGGATGCCCGAAGGCGAACTCAAGGTTGTGCCGGCGGAAATCGGCGGCGGCTTCGGCGGCAAGCTGGTGATTTACATGGAACCGCTGGCGCTGCTGCTGTCGAAGAAAACCGGCCATCCGGTGAAGTTCGTGATGAGCCGCTCCGAGGTCCTGCGCGCCACCGGACCGACTTCAGGCTCGTCGATTAAAGTCAAAATCGGCGCCAGCAAAGACGGCAAGCTGACCGCAGCGCAGGTGTGGCTGGCGTATGAAGCCGGCGCGTTTCCGGGTTCGCCGGTGGGCGCTGGTTGTATGACCGCGATTAGCTGCTACGAAGTTCCCAATTTCCTGATTGACGGCTACGACGTGTTGGTCAACAAGCCGAAGACCGCGGCCTATCGCGCTCCGGGCGCGACCAACGCGGCTTTCGCGGTGGAAACCGTGCTGGACGAACTGGCCGAGAAATGCGGCGTGGATCCAATCGATTTTCGCATCAACAACGGCGTTAAAGCGGGCAGCCCGCGCCCCTTCGGTCCGCCCTACAAACGTATCGGTTTCATCGAAACCTGCCGCGCGCTCAAGAACAGCGATCATTACAAGTCCAAACTGCACGGACGCAACCGCGGACGCGGCGTGGCTTTCGGGGTATGGTTCCATGCCGGCGGCCAATCCTCGGCGGTAGTCAATGTTCATAACGACGGCACCGCCAGCGTCGTGACCGGTTCGGTCGATATCGGCGGGAGCCGCGCCTCGATGGCGATGATAGCGGCGGAAGTGCTGGGCCTTCAGGCGAGCGACGTCCGGCCCATGGTCGCTGACACCGATTCGATTGGCTACACGGCGATGACCGGCGGCAGCCGCACGACTCATTCGACCGGAGCTGCGGTGTACGAAGCGGCGCGCGATGCGGTGCGTCAACTCAAGGATCGCGCTGCCCGGCTGTGGCAAATCAAGCCCGAAGACGTCGATTTCGTCGATGGCAAGCTGATTTCGAAAAACAATGGCGTGCCGCCGATGACGATCAAAGAACTGGCCGCCAAGTTCGGACGCACCGGCGGCCCCGTAAGCGGGCGCGCCGGGGTGAGTGCGCGGGGCGGCGTGGGAACGTTCGCCGGCTGCTGCGTGGACGTCGAGGTCGACCCCGAGACCGGCAAGGTTCAAATCCTGCGCGCCACGGTCGCGCAGGAGGCGGGCAAAGCGATCCATCCCAGCTATGTCGAGGGACAGATGCAAGGTGGGACTGCGCAGGGGCTGGGCTGGGCGCTCAACGAGGAATATGTGTACGACACCAGGGGCAACCTGAGAAACACAGGATTTCTGGACTACCGGATGCCGACTTGTCTGGATCTGCCGTTGATCGAAACGGTAGTCGTCGAGGTGCCAAGCCCCGACAATCCCCTGGGCATTCGCGGTGTGGGCGAAGTATCGATCGTCCCGCCGCCGGCCGCAGTTGCCAACGCGATCTATCGCGCAACCGGCGTGCGGATGCAGGAACTGCCGATGTCGCCGCCGCGTCTGCTCAAGGCGATGAAGAACAAGTAGCGACTTCAGCGCAGGAACAATCGTGCCTGCGCACCGGATCGGGAAAAAGAAATCATTCGGCGGGCCAGGCTACGATGCCTTTGGTTTTCAACGTCTCCTGCTCCTGAGGGCTGTAGCCTAACTCGGTCAGGATCGCGCGCGTATCCTCGCCGATTCTAGGCGGCGGGCCCTGAATGAATTGCGGCGTCTGCGACAGCCGGATCGTTTTGCCGAACTGGCGCAATTTGCCAAACAGATCGCCCTGGTAATATTCCACGACGCGCTCGCTTTTGAGGCTCCATTCGTCCTGGAGGAATTTTCTCCAGTAGCCTTCATTGGAGACCTCACAGGGCACGCCCGCGCGATCCAGCCGCTCGAACCATTCCTGGGCCGTGCGCGTTCTAAAGACCGGCTCCAGAATAGCGGCCAACTCGTCGCGATAATCTATGCGCCCGTAATGCGAGCTGTAGCGAGGATTGGATGCGAGTTCCGGATGCCCGACCACATCACAGAACGCGCGCCACTGCGGCTCGAACAGCGCCGCCACGCAGATCCATCCGGAGGAGGTTTCGTACATGCGATACCCGGCGCTGATTCCGGTCTGATTGCGATCCAGCGTGGGACGCCGGCGTATTTCTTTGTTGGCCGTTACAAAGGCGTCGGAGTTGTACCACAGTCCGGCATTGAGCAATGACCCGTCAACGAACTGTCCTTCGCCGGTCAAGTCGCGATAATAGATCGCCATCACGGTGGCAATCGCGGAAAGCGTGGCGCCGCCGGCGTCCACCGTGCCGAGCCGATTCCATATCGGCGGATTCCCATCGCCGCCGCCCATGTATTCCATCCCACACATCGCGGCGAAGAGTTGATCGTATCCGCCCATCATCGCGTCCGGGCCGCGCGTTCCGTAGGCGGCGCTGTGCGTGTAGATGAGGTCGGGTTTGATTTTCCTCAGGGTTTCGTAATCGATTTTCAGCCGTTCGGCGACGCCGGGGCGCTGGTTGTGATGGACCGCGTCGGCGCGCTCGACCAGACGGTAGAAAATCTCCAGGCCTTCGGGCTCTTTCAGATCGACGGCCAGATCCTGCTTGCCGCGCTGGCAAGCCATGAAGGGCGGAAACGGCACCGCGGTGCGCATCCGATCGCCCTTGGGCCGTTCAATTTTGATCACGCGCGCGCCGAGATCCGCCAGCGCCATCGGACCGAACGGACCCGCCAGATACTCGCCGCAGTCGAGCAGCGTGATGCCGTCGAGCGGAGAGCGGGGGTCGCGGCCCAGGCGCCGCAGCGCAGTTTTGAGCGGGCGCGCGGATTCGGATCCGAGTTGCCGCATCACCTCCTCGGTATGCTGGCCGGGCGACGGCGCCGGACCTTTGATTGCGCTCGTGGTCTTCGAAAATCTGATTGGTATTCCGATCTGCGTAACCTTGCCGCGCTCCGGATCGTCAACCACGGCAACCATCCCATTGACTTTGGTCTGCTCGCGGTCGAAGGCGCTCTCGGCCGGCATCACGGCTTCGACCGGGATATCGGCGGCGCGCAACAGGGGAATCCATTCGTCACGCGGCCTGGTCTTGAATGCGGCGATCACCTGGTCGTTGAACTTCCATCGCTCCGAATCGGTGAGCCAGGTGGTATGCGAGGGTTTGGGAATTCCCAGCACACGCGCCAGCGCGTACATGTCGCCCTTGTCGGTGCGCATATGATGGAGCCATTGGCCGTCGCCGCATTCATAGAGCCACACCGGATAGGGAATTGTGTGGTCGAGGAAATGGTTATACTCCGGCACCGGCATTTCGGACCATTGCCAGAGCATGTTGGTGAAGAACGCGACTCCGTCCATCAACGAGGTATCGATGAACTGACCGCGTCCGGTATGCAGTCGCACGCGCAGCGCGCCGCAGATACCGAGCAAGGCGGTGAACGCGGCGCCATAGTTGGCGTACGGGCAGTACATGAACGTTGGGCCGTCGCGGCGGATGCCCGCCTGATGGTGGTAGAGGCCGGTGCGGGCGGCGACCAGCGCTTCGATCGCGGGACGATCGCGCCATGGATGGTCCAGGCCATAGGCGCTGAGCTTGCAGTGAATCAGATGGGGGAGTTGCGCCGTGAGGGCCGCCTCGTCCAGTTCCAGGCGCGAGGAATCCGCAGGCGCGACGGATTCCAACAAGACATCGGCGCGTTGCAGCAGTTTGCGCAAGCGCCCACGATCGGCAGCCTGTTCAAGATCGAGCGTGATACTCCGCTTGCTCCGATACCATACAAAAAAGCCGGGCTCGATTTGACGGATTGGATCGCCGCCCGGCGGTTCGACCTTGATTATGTCGGCGCCCTGCTCCGCCATCAGCAAAGTGACCAAAGCGCCCGCCAATCCCTGTGAGGCGTCGATTATCCTGATTCCGTCCAGAATCCCAGCCATCATGGTCTCCCCAATGCGTTTCGCGATCGTGCGGTCCTTGATTGTTTGCGGCTAATGGCGCGCCGCGGCCCGAATTTGTGCCGGCGTCAGTTCTGCGACCCCGCTCACCATCACCAGCGTCAGCGTCATCGCCGCGGCGATGAGGCAAATCCAGGCGCCCACTTCGAATCCCAATGCATAATTCCCAGTGGACTCGAAAAGCCGGCCCACCAGCAGCGGTCCGCTCGCCATCCCGAACGTGGAGGCCAGTCCCATCAGCCCCGCCAGCGTGCCGAATCGCTTGAGCCCGACGATTTCGGCCAAAGCAATCGGAAACACCGTCGCTGTCACGCCCGCGCTCAGGCCAAAGATCAGCATGAAAGCGGCAACATACCAAGGCCACATGGTGGAACCGCTTCCGGCTTCCATCAAAAGGATAGACGCAGCTCCCAGCCCGATCAGCATCGCGGCAGCGACCTTGCGCCCGGTATAGCGGTCGGCGAGGATGCCGGCCAGGATCAATCCCGGCACGGCAATCAGGTTCTGTCCGCTCTGGACCAACGCGGCGTTGCGCGAGGTGAATCCGGCATGAATCAGCGAGGGTGTGATGAAGTAGAACAGGCTGGCCAGGCTGATGCTGCCCAGATAGATCGCGGCGATCAGGATCCAGAAGGGCACGCTGCGTATCGCCTCGAAGGTATCGAGTCCCGGCAAGTCCTCGGCCGGCGCCGAAGACTTGCGCACGGGCTCGACGCCCGCGGGCTCGCGGCGAATCACGAATCCCACCAGCGGCAGCGCAATCAGCGCGATCGGCAAACTCAACACCACGAAGGCCATCCCGATGCTTGCCGAATGAATGATGTAGTCGGTGAGCGGCGGCAGAATCACGCCGCCGGCCGACATCCCCGCCACCGCAACGCCCATCGCAAAGCCGCGCCGCTCCCCAAACCAGCGCGCCGCGATCACGGTCAACGGAATCGTACTGGCCATCGCGGAACCGATTCCGATGACGACGTAGGAGGACACCATCGGCAGGAACGCGTGGGCGGCGGCGGCCAGCAGCATGCCGATTACCGTGATAACTACGCCGACCACCATCACGCGATGCACAACAAACCGGTCCACCATCCAGCCGACCACGGGGGAGGAGAAGCCCCATATCAGCGTAAATACACTGGGAATAATCACCGCGCGCGAATGGGACCATCCGTACTGGCGTATGAACGGCGTGATAAAGATCGGAATCGTGTTGTGAGTCCCGGCAACGATAAAAAACAGGGCCACGAAAAGCGCGGCAAGAACGATTTTCTGCTGGCGATCCAGTTTCACCATCGTCAGTTTCTCCGGGCGGCACTTCGCCCATAGCTATTCGCGTCGATTTCCGCCAAAGGCCGGACTCTCGGCTAAGCCATCAAAGTGCCGGCGTTGACGTGCAGCATGGCGCCGGTGTAATAGCCGGCCTCGTCGCTGGCGAGGAACAATGCGGTGGCGGCGAGTTCTTCGGGTTCGGCGATTCGACGCAGCGGCACGGAATCGACGATACCCTGCTCCATTTTCGGGTCGCGATCCAAGGCCGCCTGCAGCATCGGCGTGCGCACACCGCCGGGCGCGATCGCGTTGACGGTGATGCGATGCGGCGCAAGCTCCAGCGCCAGAACCTTGGTCAGCATCCACACTCCCGCCTTGCTGACGCAGTAATCGCCGCTGTTAAGGGCAGGCCGCAGCGCCATGATTGACGAGATGTTGATTATTCGGCCGCCTCGCCCCGCCTTGACCATAGCGCGGGCCACGGCGCGATCGACCAGGAAAACACCGTCCAGGTTCACGCCGAGCACTTCGCGCCATTCGGCGAAGGGCTTGTCGATAATCGCGCGATGGCGGTCTTCGCCCGCGCCGAAACCCGCATAGGGGATCGCGGCGGCGGCGACCAGGATATCGACGCCGCCAAGCTCGCGCACCGCACGGTCAACCATCGCATCGACCTGCGCCTCATCGCTGACGTCCACCTGATGCGCGATTACTTTGCGGCCGGTGTGCGCCAGCTCCTGCGCCAGTCGCTCGGCGTTCGCACGATTGCGATCGGCGATCAGAACATCGGCGCCTTCGGCGACGAAGCGGCGGACAGTGGCGCGTCCGATTCCGCTCGCACCGCCGGTCACGATTGCGTTTTTGTTTTCGATACGCATTTCCCGCTAATACACCGGTGGCGAAATATTTGGTAGGGCGGACCGTCGTCCCCGCCCTACTACCAAGCCATCAAAGTAGTGCGCGGTAACGCTGGATGTAAAAGTCGTAGGTGTTTGCGATCAGCTCGTTGTTGAGGCCGTAATTGTGCTCGGGCACGCGATGCGATCCCCTGGGGTTTTTGGCCTGCCACTTGAGCATCAGCCTTGCGGTATCGGCGCTTAGCTCCCAACCGAGCCATTCATAAAGGCCCCGGATTTCACGGATTGGATCGGCCATGAAATCGCGGAACGCGATATCATAAAAACGCGCCGGCCCCGTCCGATCGCGTAGATTGAGAAGGCGGCTGATTGCCAATGCCCATTCGCGCATCGCGTGACTGGCGTACCACTGCGGCATCGGATCCGCGAGCAGCTCCCGGCGCGTGGACCACAGCAAATCGGCAATGGAGGGCAGCACTTGTGCAGGATTGCGATGGGTCATCACGAAGCGGGCGTCCGGATATACCTTGATGAGAGCGTCGATATAAAGCATGTGAGTGGGCGACTTGAGGCTCCATCGTTTGGGCGGACATCGCCATTGCAGCAGCTTCAGCACCCGCTTGTGATAACGATATGCGGGTTCCATATCGGCCGACGAGTTGAGCCATTCCATATACGATGGGACATGCACGGCCGACTCGAAAGCCTGGAATTTGAAATCGAGGAACATGACATAGAGGCACTCGATCGGACCTTCGGCGTCCCAGGGCAGCATCTGGCGGCGCTCGGGGCATCGATCGAGGCTCGCTTCCAGGTTGGCGGCGCATTGCGCGATCCGCGGATCGGAATGCTCGGTGGCGCTTTCGGGCGGCGGACAGGGCTTGCCTGATTCCCACATCCGCAGCGAGCGGTTATTGGGATCCTGGGCCAGCATAAATGACAGCGCAGTGCTGGCGGTGCGCGGCAGACCGACGCCGAACAGCGGCGCCACGATCTCTTCATCCTCGATTTCGGGATGCCGCCGATACCAGTCCTCGACCTGCAAGCGGTTAATCAGCAACCCGATTAGCATTTCGGGCACCGCCACCGCCCCCAACTCATTGAGTTTGCTTTCGCGGTTGATTGAATCCACCAGCCGCTCGAGCCCTTCACGCCAGGAATCGGACCCGAAATCGTGCAGACCGGCACGGGATTGAGCTGCCGCGATTAAATCTTTGACCTTTATTTCGTTGATCACCTTTTCTCTTTTCTCATTTCTACAACCCGCGCCAGTTCGTCCAATCGCGGCAACGTCCGCTCGGCGCTTTCCGACGGAATCCTATAGATCACCCGCTCCACGCCTTCGCGCTGGTACTCGTCCAGCGCGGCCGCTTCGGGGTCTATCTTGTCCCAGACGAAACGATGGGCGGTGATGCGGATCGTTTTGGGATCGCGTCCCCTGGCTTCGGCGCGGCGGCGCAGATCATTGAGTATGGTCTTGAAGACATCTATCGGGACGCGCTGCGGCAGCCATCCGTCGCAGTACTCGACGACGCGGTCCAGCGATCGTGGGGCCATCGCGCCGAGCAGTACCGGAGGATGCGGTTTCTGGAGGGGGCGCGGCGGGCAGCGGATCGGGTCGAAGTTGACGAATTCGCCGTGATACTCCGCCACTTCGTTGCACCAGATCCGCTTCATCGCCTCGATTCGTTCCGCAAACACCTTCCATCGGTTCTTCCACGCAACCCCGTGATGCGCCATCTCCTCGATCCTTCCACCCGCTCCGACGCCGAACACGAAGCGGCCGCCGGAAAGCACGTCGAGCGAGGCCACCTGTTTGGCAAGGACGATCGGGTCGTGCTCGGTGACCAGGCAAATCGAGGTGCCGAGCTTGATTCTGCGGGTGGCGGCGGCGGCGGTGGCCAGCGCGATCATGTTGTCGAACATGATCCGGTACTGTTCGGCGAAGGCCTGCGGCGGCCACGGCACCGATTCATTGACCGGCACATGAGTATGCTCGGGGACGAACAGGGCGTCGAGTCCGCGCTCCTCCACGGCGACGGCGAGCTGCGCCGGGTAGATCGCGGTTTGCGTGGGAACGTAAGACACGCCGATTTCCATCGTATCCTCCTGCTCCGCATTGGTGACCGGCGACAATCAGTATCAGGGAATCAGCACGCCGCCGTTGGGATGCATCAATTGGCCGGTGTAATAGGCGCCTTCCTCGCTGGCCAAAAACAGCGCCGTGGCCGCGATATCGTAAGGTTTGCCAAAGCGGCGCATCGGAATTGTGTTCAACACCGCGGTGGCGGTCGGCTCGTGTCCTCTGATGTGCTCGGTCATCGGCGTCTCGATAAATCCGGGCGCGATCGCGTTGGCGGTGATATTGTAACGGGCCAGTTCCAGGGCCAGCGTCTTGGTCAGCATCCATACCCCCGCTTTGCTCACCGAGTAAGCGCCGCCGCGCACCGACGCGACGATCGCCGCGCCCGAGGCGATATTGATAATGCGGCCGCCCTTGTCAGCGTCGATCATGGCGCGCGCCACGTGGCGATCGGTAAGGAAGGTGCCGTCCAGATTGATCGTCATCACGCGCCGCCAATCCTCCAGCGGCTGCTCGACCAGCAGCCAGCGGTTGCCCTTGCCTTCTCCATAATTGGCGAACGGAACGGCCGCCGCGGCGACCAGGATGTCGATGCCGCCCATCTCACGCACCGCCCGCTCAACCATCGCCTGCACCTGCGCCTCGTCGCTGATTTCGACCTGCAGCGCCAGCGCATTGCGCCCGGTTTTGCGAATTTCGGCAGCGATCTCCTCAGTCGGCGCCAGGTTGCGGTCTGCGGCCACGATATGGGCGCCCTGGCGCGCAAACAGGCGCGCGGTTTCCCGCCCGATCCCGCTGGCCGCGCCGGTTATAAGAGCGACTTTTCCCGTAAGTTCCAGTGCCATTGTGACTCCTTCGCGCGAATGCCGCTTGAAGCGCAATCCCCGCCATTGTTTTCATTCAGCTCCATTTCGCTTGCGCGAAAAGGCCGCAACCGTCGGATTGGTAGCCTGAGCGGCGGGCAAAGCGCAACCCCACGGCACCGGCACCTGACAAGGTGCGGAAAAAAGAGGAGCTGCGCCTTTATCAAGATGCTACGTTCTGCACCGTGGATAAAAAGCGGCTGCTTTCCTTTACTTCTCTGCTTTTGGGAGAGACTGGAGGGAAGCAGGTTGCGGAAAATCCTTTTTCCGCAACCTGCCAATGCCGCCACTCTCCCGCTTGGCGCCAAACTATCGTAAGCTGCGACAACCATGGCGCAAAATCGCGCCGGCATAGATCACGAAGGAGGCTCCAAAAGATGGCCAGCCTTGCCGAACTCGAAGCGCGGATTCAGTCCCTGGAAGATATCGAAGCGATCAAGCGGCTTAAGTACAAGTACCTTCGATGCCTGGATACCAAGCAGTGGGACGAGATGGCCACGACGTTCGCGCCCGACGCGACCACCGACTATTCAGACGGCGAGCTGAAGTTTTCCGGACGCGAAGCCATAATGAAATTCCTGAGGGAAAGCGCGATGGGCGGTCCACAGGGGCTGATCGGCGTCCATCAGGTGCATCACCCCGAAATCGAGTTGACCAGCCCGACCACGGCAAAGGGTACCTGGGCGCTTTACAACTATCTACTGCATAAAACCGAAAATACCGGGCTGCGGATTTGCGCATACTATCACGACGAGTATGTAAAGACTCACGGACAATGGCTAATCAAATCCACCGGCTACAGGCGCATCTTCGAGGAAAGCTGGGAGCGCAAGGATAGTCCAAGTTTGAAATTGATCAAGCCCTGAAGCTGGTCTCAAGAGCCGGCTGCGTTGGCGGTTTTGACGCCGGACTTCTGCGGTATCGGGGCGATATTGTCCAGCGCGATGTTGAGTTGCAGCACATTGACGCCGGGCTCGCCCAGGATTCCGCCCCAGCGGCCGCGAGTGGCCTGTTCCACCAGGTCACGTACTCGATCCTCGCTGAGGCCGCGCGCTCTGGCCACCCGCGCGATTTGTATCTGCGCCGCCGCCAGACTGATTTCCGGGTCCAGCCCGCTGCCCGACGAAGTAACTATGTCAATCGGAACCTGGCTTGCGGTGATGCCCGGATTCTCCTCGAGCACGTCCTTGAGCCGCGATTTCACCGCTTCGATCAGGGTCTTGTTGGTCGGACCGAGATTAGAGCCGCCCGAAGCGGAGGCGTCGTAGCCCTTGTCGCCCGCCGCCGATGGCCGGCTGTGAAAGTAGGCGGGCCCGCTGAAATCCTGTCCGATGAGGGAAGAGCCTACGACCTGGCCGTTGCGTTCGATCAGGCTGCCGTTGGCCTGAAGCGGAAAGAGCGCCTGAGCGATGCCGGCTATGACGAGCGGATAAACCAGCCCGGTCAGGATTGTGAGCACGATCGTCATCATGACTGCGGTTTTCAGATTACGCATTTGAGCTTTACTTTCTCACACCAGATGGAGCGCGGTGACCGCCAGGTCGATCAACTTGATACCGATGAAAGGCACGATCACGCCCCCCAATCCGTAGATCAGCAGATTGCGCGTCAGGATCGCCGCCGCCCCCAGCGGGCGATACGCAACGCCGCGTAAAGCCAGCGGAATCAGCGCCACGATGATGAGCGCATTGAAGATAACCGCGGACAGGATCGCACTTTGCGGAGTCGCCAGATGCATGATATTGAGCGCCTGCAGCTCCGGATAGCCGAGCACGAACATCGCGGGGATAATGGCAAAGTACTTGGCCACGTCATTGGCGATCGAAAAGGTGGTCAGGGCGCCGCGCGTAATCAGCAATTGTTTGCCGATTTCGACGACTTCCATGATCTTGGTGGGATTGGAATCCAGATCGATCATGTTGCCGGCCTCGCGCGCCGCCTGGGTACCCGCGTTCATGGCGATGCCAACGTCGGCCTGCGCCAGCGCGGGCGCGTCGTTGGTGCCGTCGCCAATCATCGCGACCAGCTTGCCTTCGGCCTGCTCCTCACGAATAAGGCGCAGCTTGGTCTCCGGCGTGGCTTCGGCGCGAAAGTCGTCCACCCCCGACTCGCTGGCGATCGCCGCGGCAGTCAGCGGGTTGTCGCCGGTGATCATCACGGTCTTGAGCCCCATCGCGCGCAGCCGCGCGAAACGCTCCTTGATTCCCTCTTTAATCACGTCCTTGAGGTGAATCACGCCGAGCGCGCGGCCGCCGTCAGCCACCATCAGCGGAGTTCCGCCGGTGCGTGCGATCCGTTCAACAATGGCGGTCAGCTCAGGCGGCACGGTGCCACCGGCTTCGACCACAAATCTGGTAACCATGTCGGTGGCGCCTTTGCGAATTCGCCGGCCGTTGATATTGACGCCGCTCATGCGGGTCTGCGCGGAAAAAGGGATGAACTCGGCGTCTTTTTGCGCCAGTTCGCGCCCGCGCAGGTTGTATTGATTCTTGGACAGCACCACGATTGAGCGCCCCTCGGGAGTCTCATCAGCCAGCGACGCCAGTTGCGCCGCGTCGGCCAGTTCTTGAGGCGCGATTCCGGGCAGCGCGATGAACTCGGTGGCCATCCGGTTGCCCAGCGTGATGGTTCCGGTTTTGTCCAGCAGCAGAGTATCGACGTCCCCGGCAGCCTCGACCGCCCGACCCGACATCGCAAGCACATTGTGCTGCACCAGGCGATCCATTCCGGCGATGCCGATGGCGGAAAGCAATCCGCCAATCGTGGTGGGGATCAGGCAGACCAGCAGCGACACTTCCACCGGCAAAGACAGCGGGGTGTGCGCATACAGCCCGAAGGGATAAAGGCTGACGCATACCAGCATGAAGATGATAGTCAATCCAGCGAGCAGAATGCTGAGTGCGATCTCATTGGGAGTCTTCTGCCGCTGCGCGCCTTCGACCAGCGAGATCATGCGGTCAAGGAAAGTCTCGCCCGGATTGGCTGTGATTTTAACCTTGATCCAATCCGAAATGACGATGGTGCCGCCGGTGACGGCGCTGCGGTCGCCGCCGCTTTCGCGAATGACGGGAGCGGACTCGCCCGTGACTGCCGCCTCGTTGACGGCGGCCACGCCCTCGACCACCTCGCCGTCGCCTGGAATTATGTCACCAGCGCGAACAATTACCACATCATTGCGCCGCAGGGAGGTGGCCGGCACGCTGATTTCGTGTCCGTCGCGCAGCAGCGTGGCCTGGGTTTCGGTGCGGGTTTTGCGCAGGTTGTCGGCTTGCGCCTTGCCGCGCCCCTCCGCCATCGCTTCAGCGAAATTGGCGAATACCACGGTGAACCACAGCCATAATGCGATCTGCAATTCGAAGCCCAGGGGAGCGGCGCGTGCGCTCAGAAAGTTCTGAGCAAGGATACCGGTAACCGCCGCCGCCGTAACTTCGACCACGAACATCACGGGATTGCGGGCCTGCACGCGCGGATCAAGCTTGGCAAAGGCGTCGATGACCGCGCGTCTGACGATATTGGGTTCCCACAAAGGAGTGGGTTTGCGTTCACTTGGATAGGCCACTGCCGTCAACCTTGTCGGTACTTGCCGGGTTCAGTAGAGCTTGCCATTGAGCATGGCGAAGTGTTCGACGATCGGTCCCAGCGCGTCGGCCGGAAAAAAGGTCAGCGCGGCGACGATCAGGATCACCCCGATCAGCAGGATGACAAAAGCCGACCCGTTGGTCGGGAAGGTGCCGGCGCTGGGAGGCACGGCTTTTTTGCCGGCCAGCGATCCGGCCATCGCCAGCGCCGGGATCATCATCATGAAACGGCCGAGGAGCATGCTCGAAGCCAGCGTCCAGTTGTAGAAGGGCGTATTGGCATTAAGACCGGCGAAAGCCGAACCGTTGTTGGCCCCGGCCTCGCTGAATGCGTACAGCACCTGCGAAAATCCGTGCGGTCCGGGATTGGTGATCCCGGCCAGCCCGGCTTTGGTCACGATCGCGATGCCGGCGGGTAACAGAATCACGGCGGGAAAGATCAGCACATACAGCATCGCCAGCTTCATCTCGCGTGCTTCGATTTTTTTGCCCAGGTATTCAGGCGTGCGTCCAACCATCAGGCCCGCGATAAACACCGACAGCACCGCCATCACCAGCATCCCGAACAAACCCGAACCGACGCCGCCGAAAATGATTTCGCCAATCTGCATGTTGAGCAGGGGAATGAAACCGCCCAGCGGCGTGTAGCTGTCGTGCATCGAATTGACGGCGCCGCATGAGGTGTCGGTCGTCACGGTTGCCCAAAGCGCGGAGTCCACGATACCGAAGCGGACCTCCTTGCCCTCCATGTTGCCGCCGCTTTGGGTGGCAGTTGCCGTCTGACTGATTCCCATCTTGGTGAAGTTCGGGTTGCCATGCTGCTCAGCCCAGATTGCAGTCGACGCGCCGGCCAGGAACAGGATCGTCATCACGACATAAAGCGCAGCCCCCTGGCGCCAGTCCCCGGCCATGCGGCCGAAGGTATGGGTCAGCGCGGCGCCGATGGCGAAAATCGCGACCAGCTCGATCAAGTCGGTCAACGGGGTGGGATTCTCATAAGGATGGGCGGAGTTGGCATTGAAGAAGCCGCCGCCATTGGTGCCCAGCTCTTTGATTATTTCCTGCGAGGCGACCGGACCTTCGGCGATCACCTGGATCCCACCCTCAAGCGTTTTGGCGTGGACATAGGGATTGAAGTTCTGCGGCACGCCCTGCCATACCAGGAGCAGCGCCAAAACCACGCACAGCGGCATCAGCACCCACAAAATAGCGCGCGTCAAATCGACCCAGAAATTGCCGATCGTGCGGGAGGTGCGCCGCACAAAGCCGCGGATCACAGCGATCGCGACGGCGATTCCCGTGGCCGCCGAAACGAAGTTGTGATACGCCAGACCCATCATCTGGGTCAGATAGCTCATCGTGGTCTCGCCGGCATATGCCTGCCAGTTGGTGTTGGTGGTGAAGCTGGCCGCGGTGTTGAAGGCGAGATCGGGCGCCAGCGGCCCCAGATGCTGCGGGTTTAACGGCAGCAACTGCTGGAGCCGTTCAAAACCGTAAAGCGCGAGCATCCCAACCAGTGAAAACAGCAGCATCGCGATGGCGTATTGCGGCCACTCCATCTCGACTTCGGGATCGACGCCGCACAGCCGGTAAACGGCGCGCTCCACGGGCTTGAGCACCGGATCCAGAAAAGTCCCCTGGTCCGCGAAGACCCGCGCCATATAAAGGCCCAGCGGCACGCTGATTACGGTCACCAGGCCGATGAACAGGCCTACCTGAAGGATAGCATTGGATAACATGGCTCAGCTTCCAGTCAGAACCTTTCGGGACGCAGCATCGCGTAAACCAGGTAAACCGTCAGACCGACCGCTAGAAACAGGCCAAGCGCCAGTTCCCAGGCACTCATAGCTTTTCGCACCCCCGAACATAGGCGAGACTGATGAGGAAGAATACGACGGTTGCCGTGATAGCGAAAAAGTCAAGCATGAGATCCTCTCGTGCAAATTTCATCGGACCAGGCAACATGCCCGTCCATCCTTGAAGCGTGAAGCAAATTGCTTGCCGATGCCAACAATGCAGTAACTGTCGCGTAATCTGGCGTTGTGCAAAGCCGCCCCGATTCATGATGCACGAACGCGCGTTTTCAAATTGAAACGCCGGTCGTTGCACAACCAACCCACTTGCCTGAAATTCCATCTATAACAAAGGTGATTTCGGGCTAACAGCCGCCTTAGCCGCAGAAAGGTTTTTATGAACATGGATCGGCTTGGAATTACCTGCAGCTTCGAGTCGATGAGCGCTGCAGACGCGATCGGCGCCGCGCGCAAGTTCGAGGCGATGGGATATGGCACGATATGGTTCGGCGAACTAGTGGTGGGGCGCGACCCGTTCGTGATGGCATCTTTGCTCCTCGCCAACACCGATCGGATCAAAGTTGGTCTATGTGTCGGCAACGTGTGGAAACGGGAGGCGGCAGCGATGATCAACGCGGCGCGCACCCTGGCTGGCCTGTACGATGACCGCTTTGTTCTGGCGATCGGCGTCAGCCATCCACAATTCGTTGATCGCTACGGCCTGCATTATGAAAAGCCCTATCAATTCATGCGCGAGTACGTGTCGAAGATGAAAGCGGCGCCGTTTCTGGGACCGCCGCTAAAGCATGAGCCGACCGTGCTAATCGCGGCACAAAGACCGTTGATGATGGCATTGGCGCGCCAAACTGACGGCGTCTTCGTCACCTTCGCGCCGCCCGCGCTGACCGCCCACGCCCGCGCCGTGGTCGGTCCCGACAAGCTGGTGTGCGCGATCCAGGCCTGTGTGCTGCAAACTGACCCGGCAAAGGCGCGCGCGATCGGACGCGAGTACACCTCGTTTTACTCGCGCCTGCCGAACTACCGGGATCGGCTGTTGATGATGGGTTTTGAGCAAGCCGACTTCGCCAACGGCGGCAGCGACAAACTTGTCGATTCCATCGTGGCATGGGGCACCCGCGATCAGTTGCGCGAGCGCCTCGCAGCCCAATTCGCCGCCGGCGCCAGCCATGTCGATGTCCTGGCGCTGTCCGCGTCGCGAGCAACAGGCGAGCCGGAAGTCGATGAGAGCACGGCACGCGCGTTGGTGGGGGAATGAAAAGTAAGGCGATATTATCGAAGTCAGTAAGAACCGACTGATGGCCCGGGCCGACGCCCGAGCCATCAGTCGCGGCGACTGGTTCAAGCGCGATTACTAATTCAGATGGTAAAGTTTCACCGCGTTGCCGGCCAGGATCTTGTAACGTTCATCCGCCGGAACGCCCGCCAGGCTTTCCTCGATGTATTTTTTCGAATCCGGCCAGGTGGTGTCGGTGTGCGGGTAGTCCGACGACCACATCAGGTTGTCCACCCCGATTACGTGCCGGATCATCATCCCGACCTTGTCTTCGATAAAGGTCGAGTAGATCTGCCGGTAATAGTAGTAGCTGGGCGGGTTGGGAAGCTCGAGTTTGGTCCAATGGCGATGGCGTCTGTAGGTGCGGTCCGATTTTTCCAGCCAGTACCCGAGCCATCCGATATTGCCTTCGACCGAAACGAACTTCAGCTTCGGATGGCGCTCCAGCACGCCGCCGAACACGATGCGCGACAGCGCCTCGTAATTGGCCAGTGAGGCCAGGTTCAGCACCGTGCATCTCTCGCCGATAAGCTGGCCCGAACCCGGACCGAACAGCGATCCGGTATGGCGGGCGCCGGTGCGCAGATGGATATGCACGGGCAGACCCAAATCCTCCGCCGTCTGCCACAATGGTTCGTAATTGCTGCTGTTGAGCGGCTCGCCCCGCGGATAGGTGGGCAGCATCACCCCGCGCAGTCCCTTGAGCTTCGCGCAATGCCTGATCTCCTCGACGCCGACCTTCACGTCGTCAGTCGGGATCAGACCGATACCAATGAGCCGGTTGGGATCGGTGCTGCAAAATTCGGACAGGTAATCGTTGTAGGCGCGCAAACAGGCAAACTGGAGTTCCAAATCATCGAGCAGGAACAACCCGGTGCCCATGTTCGGATAGAGCACCTGCGCGTCGACCCCGTCGATACCCATGTCCTTGAGCCGCTCCACCGGGTCATAACAGCCCGGCCGCGTGTCTTCCCAGAGCACTCCAGCCGCCCTGTATTCCTCGAACTTTTTACCCGCCTGCACGCTCAGCGACAGTCCCATCGTGGGCTTTCCGTCGATGATCCACATGTCGCCCTCGGGCCGGCGCTCAAGGCGCGGCACGCGGTCGCGAAGCCTGGCAGGCGCGCGTTTGGTCCACAGGTCCCCGGGTTCCTGGACGTGGTCGTCAGAGGATACGACTTTGTAATCCATAACAGCTTCCTCTCGATTTCTTATTCGATCGCCGCCGGGGCGTGCGGAAAATCGTGCCAGTCATCGATGTCATGCGGAATCCAGATGGTGGCGTTATGCTGATCGCGCAGTTGCTTGAGCCGCTTGAGCGATTGCACCGCCTGCGCCGGGTCGTAATCGATCATCATCGGCTTTTCTTCGGCCAGATCCTGGCGCGTATGCACGGTGTCACCGGTGAGGACAAACTTGCGGCTGGGCAGCGTGACCAGCAGCGTGCATTCGCCCGGCGTATGCCCCGGAGTCTTGAGCATTTGCAGGCTGCCGTCGCCGAACAGATCGTAGTCCTGATCAACTTCCAACCAGTTGAATCCGCGGGTCGGAATCAGGTCGTCCAGGACAAAGAACTGGCGCTGGATCGGATCGGCCCAGTAGGCGAAGCGGATTTCGTTGGAGCCGACCAGGAATTTCGCGTTGGGAAAGAGCGACATCCCGCCGGTGTGATCCATGTGCAGATGGGACAGGATCACATACTTGACGTCGTCCAGCTTGTAGCCCAACCCGCGGATCTGAGTCTCAATCGTGTCGGCCGGTGAGAACTTCACTTCGATCATTTTCCAGAACTCGCCCCAGTAGCCGACGATGTCATCCATGATCTTCGGATGGCATCCGGTATCGAACAGCACCAGCCCCTTGGCGTGCTCGATCAGGATGGGCGGACAGACGAAAGTGAATGGTTGCGGACGCTCCGGGCCCATCGGCGGAATCGTAAACTGGGCGCCCGACAGACCCCACATCCGGCGGCATTTCGCGATACTCATGTCGTTATCCTCGGTCTACCCGTTTAGCATCAGCGGGCGGGCAGCGGCCAGCTTCAGGACTGGAAAATCGCACAGTGGCCCAGGCCCTGCGCATTCACTTGCCCTGCTGCTGCGCCTGCGCAAGCTGTGCTTTGGCCTGTTCGAGCAGTTCGGCGTACGCGGGATCCCATCCGAAATGCTTGATCTTCAAACCGTCGGCGCGGACCAGGTACTCCTCGCCGAAATCGGGGATTTCCGGCTCGATGCGCCGCTTCATCGCCTTTTCGATCACCGGCGCGAGCCGTTCGGCCTTGAGCCTGGACTGCTTCTCGTCGCGCTCCTTGAACTCGGGAATCACGCTCTTGCCGATCAGTTCGAAGCCTTCGCAGATCTGTTCGTGAGTGATCTTGCCTTCCTGCGCGATTAGGATGACCTGATCGACGCCGGCCGCCTCATAGTTGAGCAGCACCTTGCGGATATCCTCCGGCGTTCCCATACATTCGTTGTTGGGATCGATCGGCGCCATCATCTGATCCGGCGTCTTTTTGAATTCCTCCCACAGATCGGTTTTGGCCGGGCGGTGGATGCCGTCGACGTAGTGATGACGGAAGGCGTGGCCGAAGAACTGCCGCCCCTCTTTGCCGATCTGACGGGCGAAGTCGCCGTTCTTGTTGCAGGCAAAGCCGGAGAGAAAAGCGACGTTGGGGTTGACGGAGTAGGCAATCGGCGTGCATTCCTCGGTCAGCGACCGGTAATAGTCGGCCGTCCATTTCTGGGCGTCAACGGGCGACAAAAAGCCGAAGGTCAACACGCCCAGGCCCAGTTTGCCGGCCATCACGATCGTTTCCTGGCGCGAGCAGGCAACCCACACCGGCGGATGGGGCTTCTGGATGGGCTTGGGAATCACGTTGCGCGGCGGCATCTTGAAGTACTTGCCGATATGGCCGCGGAACGGCTCCTCGACCATCATGCGGCAGATCGCCTGAAGGCATTCGCGCCACATCAGGCGCTTTTCGCTGCGCGAAACGTGGAACGCGTCGAGTTCCGCGAAGGTCGACGACTCGCCGGTGCCGAATTCCGCCCGCCCTTCGCTGACCAGGTCGAGCGCGGCGACGCGTTCGGCCACGCGCGCCGGATGATTGTAATTGGGCGGGAGCAGCGTGATGCCCGACCCCAGACGCATCCGTTTGGTGCGCTGGCTGGCGGCGGCCAGAAAAGCTTCGGCGGCGGAGGAGTGCGAATACTCCTCCAGGAAATGATGTTCGACCTGCCACATGTAATCGATGCCCACGCGGTCGGCCAGTTCCATTTGCTCCAGCCCCTCGCGCCAGACTCTCAGTTCGGAATCGGGCTTCCATGGCTTGGGCAGTTGCAGCGCTACCAGTAGTCCAAATTTCATTTCATCCTCCGTTGATACGAAAGCTGCTTGGCCTTAGTGCAGTCCTAAAGGTGCCCCCTTCCTGGACCGCCTGCCGTTGCGCGCCGCGGCCGCGTTGGCGCTGTGCGCCGGGGTTCCGTTTTCGACCACGCGAATCTCGCGCGGCAACTGGCGTTGATAGCGCTGATAGTGGCGCAGCAATTTTGGCCGGCTGGCTTCGGTCGAAACGCCCAGCAGCGCGAGCGTAAACGCGTACAGGATGTGCACGCGCATCGCGTCGCCGTCGAGAACCCCGCGCACCCAAAGATCGAGCACGCCCAGAAATGTGATTACCAAATCGCGAGCGAAGAATTCCGAATCGACATCCTCGCGCAGCAGCCCCGCCGCAACCGCCCCCTCCACCGGCCGCTGCCATAAGCGCATGCTGCCTCCGGTGATGGCGTCGTCGTGCAGCCCGCGGGCCGATTGCGTAAGCACTCCCATCAGCACCCGGTAAAATCGCGGATCGGACGCGTAGGTGTTGGCCCCCAACTCCGCAATATGCAGCACGTCCTCGATCGGGTCGCGCGAGCGGATTGCGTCCATTTCGCGCTCGAGTTTTTTCAGCACCGCCAGACCCAGCTCGGCCAGCACCGCCCCTTTGGAGCCAAACAGGTTGTACGGCGTGGCCAGGCTGACCTCAGCCTCGCGCGCCAGCGCCCGCATCGAAAGCCCCACGCTGCCAGTGCGACGAATCAACTCCTGCGCCGTGGCCAGGATGCGCTCGCGCCGCTCCAGCTTATGCTTTTCCCTCAGACCCATAACGCGTTTCAATCAGCAGACGCGTTCGTTTTTATAACACGTTAGAAATAATGTCAAGGCCGCCCGTCGGTTTTGAATCCCGGGCTGCAACCGCTCCGGTTTGCGCACCGCGATATTTCAGGCTACTCAAGATATACGTGGAGCCGGCCGCAGGCGGCAAAGAGGAAGCGCAATCTTTCCGCTTCAGGATCGCGGCGGAATTTTTCTTGAACTGGCGAGCTGTTCAAACAAATAGTCGAAACAGCGCAAAAACGGGCCGGACTTCGCCGGCCGGGAAGACTACAAACGCATGAAATTCGGCCTCTGTCTCGGCTTTACCGATCGCTCCGAAACCCCCGATGTGGTCGCGCGCAAATGCGAAGAGTTGGGTTTCGAGTCGATGTTTACCGGTGAGCATCCGATTATCCCGGTGGTCGCGGGCGCGATTATCGCGCTGGGCAACTCGGTGATGCCCGAGTACTACGAGCGCATCCCCGATCCATTCATCTCGTTGACCGTGGCCGCGTGCGCGACCAGGCGGTTGCGGCTGGGAACCGGCGTCTGCCTGGCCGCCGAACGCCATCCGATCATCCTGGCCAAGGAAGTGGCCACGCTTGATTATTACTCAGGCGGCCGCTTTATCCTCGGCGTGGGCGGCGGATGGCTGCGCGAGGAAACCGAGATCATGGGGAGTGATTTCCGCCGCCGCTGGATCGTGGTGCGCGAATACGTGCGCGCGATGAAGGAGCTGTGGAGCAGGGACGAGGCCAGCTTCGAAGGCGAGTTCGTCAGGTTCCCGCCGGTCAAGTGCTGGCCCAAACCCGTGCAAAAACCCAACCCGCCGGTCTATATCTGCAGCGGCGCCGGCCCCAATTTCGATCGCCGGCTGAAGGACACCGTCGCGGTGGCCAACGGCTGGATGCCCACCGGTCTGACGCCGGAGCAACTGGCGGCGGAAGTAAACAAACTCAAGAAGATGTGCGCCGAAGCGGGCCGCGACTTCAGTTCAATCGAGATCACGATCCTGGGCCAAGCCGCCACGGACAGGGCCGAAGCGCGCAAACAGATCGAACAATATCAGGCGGCGGGCGCGACCCGGATGTTGTTCCTGCTGACCCCGATTCCGCCCGGCCGGGCCGACGCCGCCATCACCCCAATCGGCGAGGCCTACCTCCGCTGAGCGTGTTTTCCGGGCCGCATCGCCTCTGGATTTTTTGCGGCCTGGTAAAGCAAAAAGCTCTGGTGGAGAGGGATTTTCCGACACCCTCTCCTTATCCTGACCCGAGATAAGGAGAGAGGACGCAAAGGGCCTGTGCGCGGTTGTAATGCAGCCGTAGTCTTCTTTTCTTCAGCTCAAATACTGGCGGGCCTTCTCTTCGATGTTCTTCTCGGTCAGCAGGTCGGGCCATAACGTGAAGACCAGCCGATGGCATCCCGCTTCGCGATACTCCTGTTTGGTGCGCCGCGGATCGGATGACTCGATCGGCAGGAACATCGAGATCTCCAGCTTATCGAAATCGCGGCCCGCCTCGACGCACATCCGCCGCAGCGTTGCCAGTTCGCCCGCCAGTTCCGACGGCGCAATCGCCGCCGGGCCCCATCCGTCGCCCAATGCGACCGTGTCGCGCAAGGCGCGCATGCAACTTTTGCCCATCCCGGCGCAGATGTGAATGGGCGGATGCGGCTTCTGCCAGGGCTTGGGATAGCATCGCACGGCCGGGAAATTCACGTACTCGCCCTGGAAGCTTGTCTGTGGTTTGGTCCACAGCTCTTTCATCGCGCGAATCCGTTCGCGCGCGATCGGCCATCGCTTCCTGAATGGAGTGCCAAAGGCTTCGGCCTCTTCGGGCAGGCTGCCGGTGCCGATGCCGAAGATGAAGCGGCCGCGGCTGTAATGATCCAGCGTCGCCACCGCCTTGGCCGTCGTGATCGGCTCGCGCTCGGAGATCAGGGTGACGCCGGTGCCGAGCCTGAGCCGCGTCGTCGCCGATGCAGCCATCATCAGAAGGAGGAACGGATCGGGCATGTGCGAGTAAAACTCGGGATACTGGTTTCCGCCTTCCAGACGCGAGTGCGACGCGGTCTTTGCCACGCCGATCAGTCCCTGCGACTGCGCGGGCATGATCGGATGATCGCCGACATAGAGCGCGTCAAAACCCAGCGCTTCGCACTTGCGCGCAACCGTCGCGGGATCGGGCGTGTGCTCGGTGAAAAATCCCAGGATACAGATCTTGATGTCGTCCATGGGGCGCAACCGTCAAACCCTGACGCGCTCGGGACGGGGCGCCAGCAGGATTTTGGCCGCCAGCGTCTGTTCGTCCACCTTATCGACCAGCGTGATCCAATAGGTGGTCATGGCGTGGCGTTCGGTGAATTTCCAGCCCTCGCCGACACGGCGCAGTTTGTCGAAGTAGATGCCGCCGCCCAGGATGAGTTGTCCGTTCTGCTCACGGATCTCGTCCCAGTAAAGGCGGGCGTCGGCCCGATCGCCGTCGATTCTGATCAGGTTGTCGGTGATTCGATGGCGCAGCAGCTTCATATCGTTGCGCAGTCCCTTGTTGAAAAAGCGCTCGACCGCGGCGCGCCCTTCATAGCGCCGCGGCGCCTTGCCCGGCTGCTGCGTAATCAGCGTGCAGGGATCGTCGAAGACCGCCAGCACCGCCTCGGGATCGCTGGAGTCCACGCCGAACGCATAACGATTGAACGCTTCGCGAATCTGCTCGCGGTCGAGGTATTCGCGGATCTTCGCTTCGTCCATAGACTGCTCCTCAATCACATCGTGCGCCGTCAAACCCTCGCGCGGTGCAGACTCAGGACGGCGTCTCCCCTCTCGCTGGCGTTGGGCCGGACCGCAACAGCCTTTGAGGCCGGCGTCTGCGCCGCGTTTGTTGGGTGGCGCCGGCCATTTCGAGCCAGCCCGCTCTCCATTCAAAAATTACAGCGGCAGTGAGATCTCCGCCGGGCCCTTGGCCATCAGAAAGCCGTCCTGGTTCTTCATTTCGACATCGACGGTGACGATGCCCCGGCCGCGCGCCTGATCGGGCTGCTTCTTGATCACTTTGCCGGTCAGGTAGGTAACATCGCCGACGAAAGCCGGAAAGATATAACGCGCATTGCAGTGCTGGACGATACCCAGTTCTCCCGCCCAGTTGGTCAGGTAATCGAGCACCCACGCGCCCATCGAGGCGCCATAGCCGTAGCCCCGCGGCACCCCGATCAGTTGCGCGTACTGCTGATGGACGTGGCCGCGCGACGCGCCATAGTAAAGCCCGTCGCCGTAGGTCGGATCGATCATTGCCTTTTGCTCGCTGCGGGTCATCTCCGGCAGCCATCCGGCATAGCTGGTGGTGGTCAGAGCATCGGTGTCCATGGCATTGGAGGCCCACACCGTGAACAGGTAGGAGCGCCATTCAGTGGTGAAGGTCTGCAGCGTATGGGGTCCGATTGGCCGCCGCGCCAATTCTTCGTTTTCGCGGACATCCTTGAAAGTGCGTTTGACGTGGTTTTGGAAGGTCTTGTAGTACGCGAACTTCTCATCCTCGATTTGCTGCAACTGCTCCATCGTCCATTCGGGCGCGCGGGCCTGCGCGCCAAACGAATTCATCTTGCGCGCGTTGTCGGCGCGATAACGAATCGAAGTGGAGCGCTGCTTGCCGATTATCTCGCCTTTCTGATTGATGTAGGTGGTGTCGCCGCGGGAGAACATCGTCGGTCCGGCAAACTTGGTGTGCGTGACGCGGTAGTCAACCAGCATCCGGTCGCATCGGATCTTGTCGCCCGGAAGGATGCGCGGCCCGTAAAACCACCATTCGTCGCCGCCAAACAGCATGTGCGAGCCCGGGACATTGCCCTGGATAGCAGGCTGGGCGCCGTGTCCCACGGTGCAGCAGACCGTAAACGACTGCGGCGCGACGATCGCTCCAAACGGGCTTTGAGCCGCATAGACCTCATCGTAATAAAGAGGATTGGGGTTCTGCATCCCCTGCGCCCAGCGCCGGATGTCGTTAACGGTGATCGGTTCCTTTAACTGGGCGCCGGCTAAAGGCACTCCGACCCAGCGATCGACGTCCGTGGTATCCAGCGGGGAAAGATCGAGTTCTGGCGATTTCGCTGCCATCTGCGTTGCTCCTCGCGATCGAAAGTCTCCACCGGGTCCGCAGCTTGCGCCGGCGTCGGCCCGGCCCGTCAATCAGCGTATGGATCGTTTCCCTCCGGGAAGTCAATGGCGATTGCGATCGATGCCGGTTTGACTTGCAGGAAGCGGACCACTAATTCAGATTATAAGGGTATCTTAAACAGCCTCAGCCGCGGAGGTGGCGTTATGCCGGTCCAGCGATTCGCCCCGATGACCAAGGATTATCCGACCTTCGATTGCGACGCCCACGTGACCGAACCGACCGTCATTTGGGAGCGCGCCCAGGAGTTCCTGACTCGCGATGAACTGGCCGCGCTCAAGATGACCGACTGGTACGACGCCGACTCCAAGCAATACCTGATCAACGGCAAAACCGGCGGCCATCTGCTGGGCCTGACGGGCCGCGCCGGAGTAGTGCCGGGCGTATCGCTGGCCGGCCCCGGCATCAAGCACGACATCCAGCGGGCGCTGTTTGTGCGCAACCTGCGCCGCGAAACCGCGCTGACCAGGGAGCAGTCGGAATATCTCGATCACGCGGGCTCCTACCGGCCCAAGCCGCGCCTGCACGATATGGACGTCCAGGGCATCGATCAGGTGATGATCATCCCCACTGACATCGACACCTATCCATGGCTGCAGAACGCGCTGGGCGCCCGCGCTATGTGCAAGGCGTACAACGAATGGGCGCACGAATACACTTTGGAAGATCCGGAGCGTCTGTACTTCGCCGCCCTGATTCCGATGCAGGATCCGAAATTTGCGGTCGAGGAGATTTACCGGGTCGCATCGAAAGGATGCCGCGTCGCGCTGATCCGTCCCACCGATGCGATGGGCAACTATCCGGTCCAGCCCAAATACGAGGCGCTATGGTACGCGCTGGAGGAAACCGGCCTGGTTTACGGGATGCATCCGTTTCCCGCGCTGAGTGAGCACGTGCCGCCCGGATATACCGAGCAATGCTCGTCCTCGCAGTTGATCCAGCGCACGATGTCCACCTCGGGCATTCCCCATGTATTCCTGGGCAACATGCAGGCCTTCATGGCGGAGGCGTCGGTGTGGGTCACGGCGACGCTGATGTCGGGGTTTTTCGACCGCCATCCGAAAATCAAGGCCGCGGTGTTCGAG